>Ga0209062_1000191_pt1 | contig 230313 bp, 219 predicted proteins | sample Coa_R2_2_FD_187158 | JGI IMG/M metagenome (GOLD analysis project Ga0209062, IMG submission 187158) | Surface soil microbial communities from Centralia Pennsylvania, which are recovering from an underground coalmine fire - Coalmine... | ecosystem: Environmental > Terrestrial > Soil >... | reverse complement strand
GCCGCGCTGCCCATGTGGGTCAGCCAAATGACAACCGGCCCATTTTTGCCGAGTGGGGCGGGGCCGTGGAAATGCGCCATCGTGACCGGGCTGGTGAGTCCGCTATAGGTGATCGACCACGAGACGACGCGCGTATCGGGATCGTACGTGATCGTCGCCATGCCGGTGCCCGCAACCTTGAGCGGCGGCACCTGTTGGTCGCCACTGAGCGGCAGCTTGATGGTGCGGGGCGCCGCCCGCGCGATGCCGGCACCCGCGACCCATGCGAGACAGGCCGTGCCCAGCACGGCCCGACGCGAAACCGGTAAGCTCATTCCACCCTCCTCGCCGGCGGGATGCCTGCACGGCCATTCTGCACCCGGTCGTGCCGCGCGCGGAAGTGGCGAATGACACGGGGGCGCTTTCCACCGTCCGCGTGCCGTGCTTGAGGCAGCGCGTGAGCGACCGCCCCCTCTCTGCCGCCGTTTCCCACAGCAAGGCGGAGCGCCGCCAGGTCAGCCGGCTGATGCTGTTCTTTGCGCTCGCCTACGTCGTCGAGGGCGCGTGCCAGGCGAAGATCGGCGTCGTGTGGCAGCCGCTCGTCCATTTTCTCAAGGAAAGCGAGGGCTGGTCGCCGCTGCAGGTGAGCGCGCACCTGGCGGTGCTCGACATTCCCTGGGTCATCAAGCCGCTTTACGGGTTGATCTCGGATTTCGTGCCGGTGCTCGGCTATCGCCGCCGTACCTATCTGCTCGGCACGAATCTCGCGGCGATGGCGGCCTATTTCTGGGCGGGGAGCATCGCGGCACCCGGCGTGCTGATCGCGGTGCTGGTGGTGACCTCGGTCGCGCTGGCGGCGGCGAGCACGATCTGCGGCGCGCTGTTGGTGGAGAACGGGCACCGCCATGACGCCACGGCCGCGTTCGTGCGCCAGCAATGGCTGTGGTTCAACGTCGCCGTGGTGATCGCGTCCTTGCTTGGGGGCGCGCTCGTGGAGTGGCTGCCGGCGCGGGCGGCGTTGCGCGCGGCGGCGCTGCTTGCGGCGTCGATGCCGGCGCTCGCGCTTTTCGGTCTGACGCTCGTTGACGAGGAACCGGCCCCGCTCGACCTCGCGGCACTCCGCCACGCGCTCAGCGGCGTGATCGCCGCGTTCCGCTCGCGCACGCTCTGGCTCATCGCGGGCTTCCTGTTTCTCTATTACTTCAGCCCCGGCTTCGGCACGCCGCTCTATTATGCGATGACCGACCGGCTGCATTTCTCGCAAGGATTCATCGGGCTCCTTTCGTCGATCTCGGCGGCAGGCTGGATCGGCGGGGCACTGCTGCATCGCTACTTGTTGCGCGGGCTTTCCACGCGCGCTTTGCTCAATGTCAGCATTGCGCTCGGCACGGTGGGCACGCTGGCGTTCCTCGGCATGGTGAACGAGGCGAGCGCGGTGGCGGTGAACCTGTTCGCCGGGATCGCTGCCATGGTCGCCAACATCGCCACGCTCACGCTCGCCGCCGAACATTGCCCGGAAGGCGCAGAAGGCTTCACCTTCGCCGCCTTGATGTCGGTGATCAACCTCGCCGGGCCGGTGTCGGATACGCTCGGCTCGCTGCTCTATGAGCGGGTGTTCGCCGAGCAATTGCCGCCGCTGATCGTGGTGTCGGCGGCGGCGACAGCGCTGATCTTCGCGCTGGTGCCGCTGCTGCGGCTACGACCTGCCTGAGCCCGCGTTCAGCGCAGCTCGGCGGCGATGTCGTGAAATAGCCGTGCGGGCAGCGTGCCGCCGAGCACATCCTTCATCGGCGTGTCGTCGTCGTTGCCCATCCATACGCCGATCAGGCGCCCCCCGGTGCAGCCGACGAACCATGCATCGCGGTAGTCCGACGTGGTGCCGGTCTTGCCCGCGACCGTGCGGCCGGGCAGCGCGGCGGGGCGGCCGGTGCCGGTCGTCACCACCGCCTCCAGCATCTGCCGCATCTCGGCGGCGAGCGCCGGGTCGACCACCTGAGCCGGCGGCTCGATCGGCGCCGGCGCGGTGCGGCCGCCGACGTTCACCGAGGCGATGGCGAACGGGCTCACCCGCCGGCCGCCATTGCAGAACGGGGCGTAGGCGGCGGTCAGCTCCAGCAGCCCGACCGTGCCGGTGCCGAGCGCGAGCGAGGCATCGTCGGGCAGCTTGTCCTCGATCCCGAGCCGGTGCGCCACGGCGGCCACCGCACGCGGCCCGCCGGCGCGGAGGAGCAGGCGCACCGCGGCGGTGTTGATCGATTGCGCGAGCGCCTGCTCGACCGTGATCTCGCCGAGATAGCGGTGCTCGAAATCCTGCGGGCTCCAGTTGCCGAGCCGGATCGGCGCGTCCTCCACGCGATCCTCCGGGCGCACGCCCTTTTCCAGCGCAGCGAGCCAGACGAACGGCTTGAACGCCGAGCCGGGCTGGCGGCGGGCGAGTGTCGCGCGGTTGTAGGGCGAGTCCGCATAGTCGCGTCCGCCAATCATCGCCCGCACCGCCCCGGTCTCAGCGTCCAGCACCACCACCGCGCCCTGCGACACGCCGTGCGCCGCGCCCGCGCCGTCGAGCATGGCAGTGAGTGCGTGGCCCGCGATGGCCTGGGTGCGGCGGTCGAGCGTGGTTCGCAGCACCGCGTCCTTGTCGGGCGGCAGCAACGCCTCGCCGCGCGCCGCCGCCCAGTCGGAAAACCAGCCGCCCTCGCCCGCGCGGCCGGGGAAGGACATGGCGCGCCCGGCCGCCTCGGCCTGCGCCTCGGTGATGTCGCCCGCCGCGACCATCGCCGCCAGCACCTGCCGTCCGCGCGCGGCGGCGGCTTGCGGATCGGTGCGGGGGTTGAAGCGCGAGGGGGCGCGCGGCAGGCCGGCCAGCACGGCGGCCTGGGCAAGCGATAGCCGCCGCGCGGGCACGCCGAAATAGAGCCGCGCGGCGGCGTCGATGCCGTACGCCCCGGAACCGAAATAGACGCGGTTGAGCCAGATTTCGAGGATCTCCCGGTGCGTGAAGTGCCGCGCCAGCCAGAAGGTCAGGATCAGCTCCTGGGCCTTGCGCCGCAGCGTGCGCGCGTTCGAGAGAAACAGGTTCTTGGCGACCTGCTGGGTGATGGTCGAACCGCCCTGCACGATGTGGCCGTGGATCAGGTTGGTGAGCGTGGCGCGGGCGAGGCCGATCGGGTCGATGCCGAACTCGTACCAGAACCGCCGGTCCTCCACCGCGACCGCCGCCTCCGGCACATAGGCCGGCAGATCGCGCAACCGCACCGGCGTGCCAACCACGTCGCCATAGGTGGCGAGCACCTGGCCCGCGGAATCCTCCAAGGTCAGGCTCGGACGCCGCACCGCCTCCTGGGCGGTCTCGGGGCGTGGGATGTCGCGCGCGAGCCAGAGCACGAGGGCGGCGAGCGCGACCCCGCCCCAGATGGCCGCGAGGAGCGCCCAGCGCAGCAGACGCCAGAGAAGGCGCGTCCGCCGCGCGGGCAACTTCGCACGCCCCCCCGCCAGGGCAGGCGCGGGCGACTCGGCGGGCGCGGTGGAAAGGCGCGGCATTGCGGTGCTTTGCTAGAGACTTATGGCTCGGCGTTGAAGCGCGGTTTAACGCACCGCTGCAGCCATCGAGCAAACAGTTCCTCCCGAATCTGCTCCGGATGGCTATGCGAGCGGGCCAGAACGGATCCGAATTTCGGTCGGCGCATCACCTCGGCAAGCTCGGCGAGCAGGGCCGGGCTCGTGACAAGTGCCATCCGCCCGTCGGGCAGCCCGATCCCGACCGTCACGTCCCCTCCTCGACAGGCGCACCTCAGGGCAGCTCTCTCGCGCGGGCATTTCGCAATGCCCGTCCGCTAAAGCGAGATCGGGGCGTACGGCGGCGGCAGACATTGTCCTCCCCAAGCTCAACCGGGCAGCATGGAGCCGAGGCAGCGGAGGGCGGACATGCGCGGCTTGTTCCTGGATGCGGTTGACGATCTGGCCGACGTCTATCGCCGCGTGGCGCGGCCCGGCGATCCGCCGGTCGATGTGAACGAGCAGGACGAAATCCCGCCCGAGGATTTGCCCCGCCTGCTCGCCGGCTACGATTTCGTGCTGGACGACCACAGCCGCATGCCGACCGAGGTGATGCGCGCCTGCACGGGCCTGCGCCACATTATTTTCCTCGGCACCGGGGCGCGCAGCTACATGCATCCCGAGGAGCTGGAGACGCTCGGGATCAAGGTCCACATCATCAAGGGCTACGGCGACACGGCTGTCGCCGAGCACAGCTTCGCGCTGATGTGGGCGGCGGCGCGAAATATCGCGCTGATGGACCGGGGGATGCGGGCGGGCGAGTGGATCCGCACCGAGGGCCCGCAGCTCACCGGCAAGACGCTCGGGCTGATTGGCTATGGCGGGATCGGCGCGGAGATGGCGCGGCTCGCGGGCGGGGCGGGGATGCGTGTGCTGGCCTGGAACCGCAGCCACCGCCATGCGCCGGGGGTTGAGTTCGCGCCGCTGGAGCGCGTGCTGGCGGAGGCCGATGTGCTGTCGCTCCATTTGCTGCTGAACGACGAGACGCGCGGCTTTCTGTCGGCTGAGAGGATCGCGCGGATGAAGCCGGGCGCCATTTTGGTGAACACCGCGCGCGGCGCGCTGGTGGACGAGGCGGCGATGATCGCCGCACTGCGCGCGGGCCGGCTGCGCCACGCGGCGCTCGACGTGTTCGCGACCGAGCCGTTGCCGGCCGATCACGAACTGACGCGGCTGGAGAACGTCACCTTGTCCGCCCACAGCGCATTCCGCACGCCGGAATCGAGCGAGAAGCTGCTGCGGATGGCGCTCGATATCGCGCGCGGGCTGGCTGGGGCGGGCTGACTACAGCGGCCGCGCGTGCGCCATCGGCGGCAGCGAGTGACGAAGATGCTCTGCGCGAGCTGCGCGCCCCAGGCGCACCTCGTCGGGCAGGCCCATTTCCTCCAGCATCCAGATGACACGCGGCGCCCGGCTGAGCGGCGTGCCGAAGACCGTGATCATGGCGTCCTCCGTTTCCCAGCCCGGCGAGGCCAGCGGCTGGCGGGCCGGGCCGCCATGGCGTGGGCGCTGGACTTGCCCCCCGGCTTTGCCGCAAGCAGGCGCGCGAGGCCCGCCTGGCGGAATTGGCAGACGCAGCGGACTTAAAATCCGCGGCCGACGGCGTGGGGGTTCGAGTCCCCCGGCGGGCAGGCCGGTGCCTCCGCTTGAACGAACGACGAGCGCGATGTTCCCCGACGGTTCACACCCGCACCTTCGCCGCCGGATGCGTCCCCGGCAGCCGCGCCCGGCCCGGCCCGTACAGCTTCTCGCGCAACGTCCCCGGCGCGTATTCCGTCTTGAAAGCGCCGCGCCGCTGCAACTCGGGCACGATCAGGTCGACGAAATCGACGAACGTTTCCGGCGTCACCGCATAGGCAAGATTGAAGCCGTCCACGTCGGTCTCCGCGACCCACGCCTGAAGCTCGTCGGCCACGTGCTTCGGATCGCCCACTACCACCGGGCTCCGCCCGCCGATGGCGGCGTGGTGGGCGATCTCGCGCGGGGTCCAGGTGCGGGTGGGATCGGCCACGGTGAACGCCTCCAAGGCGGAGGTCATCGCATCGCGCTCGTTGAAGCGCACCGGCTCGTCGGGCGGCAGCTGCGAGAAATCAACGCCGGTCCAGCCCGACATCAGCGCGAGCGCCCCCTCGGTGCTGACATAGCTCAGATAATCCTCGTACTTGCTTTGCGCGCGCGCCGCGGTGGTGTCGGTGATGACCGTGAACATGGTGAAGATCAGGATCTCGGCGGGATCGCGTCCGGCCTCGGCGGCACGGCGGCGAATGTCAGCGACGATCGGCGCAATCACTCGCTTGCTCGGGCCGTTGATGAACACGCACTCGGCGTGTTCGGCGGCGAACTGCCGCCCGCGCGTGGAGGCGCCCGCCTGATACAGCACCGGCGTGCGCTGCGGCGACGGTTCACAGAGATGAATTGCCGAAAGCCGGAAATATGGCCCGTCATGTTCGATGCGGTGAATCCGCGCCGGAGCGGCGAAGCGGCCCGCGGCGCGGTCGCGCAGCACCGCACCATCCTCCCAGCTTCCCTCCCATAGCTTGTAAACAACTTGCATGTAGTCGTCGGCGATCTCGTAGCGCGTGTCGTGGCCCTGCTGGCGCGCCATGCCGACGCCCTTGGCGGCGCTGTTCAGATAGCCGGTAACGATGTTCCAGCCGATCCGCCCGTTCGTCAGATGGTCGAGCGTGCTCATCCGCCGCGCGAACGGATAAGGGTGCTCGTAGGAGAGCGTGCAGGTGACGCCGAAGCCGAGGTGCTCGGTCACGGCGGCCATTGCCGGCACCAGCATCGTCGGGTCGTTCACCGGCACCTGCACCGCGCCCGCGAGCGCGGTCTCGGGGCCGCCGCGATAGACGTCGTAGATGCCGAGCACGTCGGCGAGGAACACCGCGTCGAACTTGCCGCGCTCGAGCATGCGCGCGAGGTCGGTCCAATAGCCGAGCGTGTTATACGTGTCCGCCCGGTCGCGCGGATGGGTCCACAGTCCGGGAGACTGATGGACCACGCAGTTCATGTCGAAGGCGTTGAGGCGTATCTGGCGGGTCATTCCCGGTCATCGCGAACGTCCGGCTTCGTTGTCAAGGCGCGGCGCCGGCCAGTCGGCGACGCCGCTCGGTGCGATCGGCTCGGCATAATAGTGCTGCAGGATGATGCGGATGCTCGCCGCCACCGGGACGGCGAGCAGCAGACCGATGACCCCGAACAGGAACGCACCGACGACGAAGGCGAAGATCACCACGATCGGATGCACGCGCGCGGATTTGCCGAGTGTCAGAGGGCCAAACAGATTGTCGATCGAAAGCCGCACGGCGAGCGCGTAAGCCATCAGGAAAATGGCGACGAACCCGCCCTTTGAGATGGCGGCGAGTCCGATCAGGGTGAGCGACAGGATGGGGCCGATCACCGGGATCAGCTCCAGGAAGCCCACGATCAGCGACAAGAGCGGCGCGCCCGGCACATGGAACAGCGGCCCGAGGCCGATATAGGCGAGCAAAGCGGCGTAGGTGACGACGCAGAACAGGCCGACCACGTAGCGGCGCAGCACCGGCACCAGCACCGGCAGCATCTCCTCGATCCCGCGTCGGCGCTCGGGCGGCACCAGCCAGATCACGCCCTCGGCGATGCGTGGCCCGGAAACCAGGAAATAGGGAATCAGGACCAGCGTCAGCACCGCCGCCGCCAGGACTCCGATGCCGAACCGCACGGCAAACAGCACCTCCGCCCCGCCGATCAGGTTGGTCGCGGCGCTCAACGCCATCGCGGTGATCTGCTGGGGCGTGTAGTGAGCGCCGAAGAGCGTCAGGCCCCGCGGCCCGGCGAGGGCCTGCACGGCCCGGCGCAGCATCTCGGGCAGCTTGTCGGCCGCTTGCGTGATCTCCGCCACTGATTGCTGCGCCACCCACATGGCGCCGCCGACAACCAGCAGCAGGATCAACAGGCTGAGCACCGTCGCCGCCGGCCAGCGCCGCCCGCCGCAGCGCCGCGCGCACCAGCGCACCACCGGATCGAGCACGAAGCCGATCACGGCGGCGAACACGAACGGAATGAGCGTGTAGCGCAGCTCATAAACGAGCAGGACGAGAATCAGGCCGACGATGGTGATCGGCCATCCGCCGACGCGGGCGCGGCGCGGTGGGGCGGGGTGGGGGGCGGTCATCGCGCGAACCGGAGCGCGGGCGCCGGCAAATGGTTCCGCCCCCGATCTCTCAGAGATAGCGGCGCAGGAGCTCCGCCCGCGAAATCCAAAGCTCGGTGCGGTCCCGCCACAGCGGCTGGCGGCGCAGCGCCGCCGGATTGAAAGCGCGGGTGAACACCCAGATCAGCACGTCTTCGCCGCGCTCGTGCAGTCCCTTCGGACGCTCCGCGTCGTCGATCAGGTCGAAGCCGAACCGCGCCGCGGCGCGGCGGAGCTGCCAGCGGCGGCGCCGGCTGCCGAACGCCACGCAGCCGTGGATGGCGCGGATGTGCTGGGTGTCGGACTCCTCGGCCAGATGGCGGGCCAGCAGGCGGAACGAGCGAAGCAACCGCGAGCGCACGTCGAGCGCCCACATGAGATCGGGACCCGAGGGGAAGCGGAAGCGCGGCACCTGCTCGTTCCAGATATGCAGGATCAGCACCTCCTCCCCGGGGGCGATCACGGTGCCGTCCGACAGCCGGACCTCGTGCGGGGCGGGAGCGCGGGCGAGCCGGAACAGGCAGCCCGGGTCGGAGGTAAACTCGCGCACCCCGTACCAGCGGCGGAGCACCACATCGACGCCGCAGATGACGCTTCCCAATATCCGCTCACCAAGCGGAATGCGGCCGGGCGTCGGCGTCGGCGATGGCCGCCGCCCTGCGGCTGCGAGCGCCTCCGCCGTCCCTGCCCGTGTCCGTTCGTCGGTCTGAAGCGGCGCAGTCACCCCCATCGGCGAACCACCTCATTCGAACCCCGAAAAAATGGGGCCGAAGCATCCGCACCGCAACCGGGGGCGGCGCCATCACGGGGCATTGTGCGGCGGCAGGGTCCAATGCGATCGCGTTGTCGCGGCAGCATCGCCCGCATCATAACCCGGGTTCCGACTCGTTCGCCTTCGACTCCCGGTCTAAGATCGGCGAGAAAAAACCAGGGAGGGTGATGTGCGGGCACAATGCGTTGTTGCGGCCCTGCTGGCCGCGGCGGCGGCTCCGGCGGCGGCGATGACGGTCAGCAGTCCCGATTTCAGCAACTCTGCGCCGATTCCCTTGGTGCGGGTCCTGAACGCGTTCACCTGCACCGGGCAGAACCGCTCGCCGCCCGTTTCCTGGTCCGGCGAGCCGAAGGGAACGCAAAGCTTCGCCGTCACGCTCTATGATCCCGACGCGCCGACCGGCAGCGGCTGGTGGCACTGGACCGTGTTCAACATCCCCGCCAGCGTGCATAACCTTCCCGAGAACGCCGGCACGGAGAACTCCACCGGGCTGCCGAATGGCGCTGTTCAGGGCCGCACCGACTTCGGCTTCTCCCATTACGGCGGACCCTGTCCGCCAAAGGGCGATAAGCCGCATCGCTACATCCTGACGGTCTATGCGGTGAAGGAGGCGAAATTGCCGCTCGATGCCAATTCCTCGGGCGCGCTGGTCGGCTACGTGCTGCACTTCAACACGCTGGCGGAGGCGCACACGATGGGGCGCTACGGACGAAAATAGGAGTGGACGAAATGCAGCTATTCCCGATTTTCGAGCGCGTCCTGAAGGCGGAGCGGCACACGACCTTCTACCTCGAGTGCGGGCGCGCCGACGGGCCGCTGCTGATCTTCGTGCACGGCTGGCCGGAGCTGTCGATCAGTTGGCGCCATCAAATGCCGTGCTTCGCCGCGCTCGGTTTCCGCTGCATCGCGCCTGACATGCGCGGCTACGGCCGTTCGACGGTCTATTCCCGGCACGAGGATTATGCGCTCGCGCATATCGTGCGCGATATGACGGAGCTGCTCGATGCGCTCCGGCGGGAGCGCGCCGTCTGGGTCGGCCATGACTGGGGCAGCGCGGTGGTTTGGGGACTTGCCGGCAACCATCCCGAACGCTGCTTCGCGGTTGCCAATCTCTGCGTGCCCTATATCGCGGGCGGATTCACGCCGGAGAATTTGCTTCCGCTGATCGACCGGACGATCTATCCCGAGGCGGAGTTTCCCGCCGGGCAGTGGGATTATCAGCTCTTTTACCGCGAGAACTTCGCCAAGGCAGTGGCGGCGTTCGAGGCAAATGTCGCCAATACGGTGAAGGCGCTGTTCCGCAAGGGCAATCCCGACGCGATGGACCGGCCTTCGCGCACGGCGCTCGTGCGCCGCAACCAAAGCTGGTTCGGCGGCGCGCAGGAGGCGCCCGACCTGCCGCTCGATCGCGACGTGCTGAGCGAGGAGGATCTGAGCCGCTACGCCGCCGCGCTGACCCGCAACGGCTTCTTCGGGCCGTGCTCGTGGTACATGAACGGCGCGCGCAACCAGGCGTTCGCCGCCGAGGCGCAGAACGGGGGCAGGATTACGATGCCGGTGCTGTTCCTGCACGGCGCCTACGACAGCACGTGCGAAACGCTGCGCTCGCGCCTCGCCGAACCGATGCGCCGTGACTGCGCCGATCTGGAGGAGGTGGTGGTGCCGTCCGGTCACTGGATGGCGCAGGAGCGGCCAGTGGAGGTGAACGCCGCACTCGCCTCCTGGCTGGCGCGGCGGCTCGCGGACATTTGGCCCCGGCCGAAGCCTATAGGGTGAAGGTCCTGCCCACCGCCGAGGGCAGCACCACCGCCTCGCCATAGGCGCGCTCCAGCGCGTTCACCGCGCGCCAGCCGGTGCAATGCGCCGGGATGATGAGCGAGAGGCCGAACGTGCCGAGGTCGCGCACCGTCTCGGGGATGATCACCTCGTTCTCCCCCGAAAGGTGGAACCCGCCCATCACGGCGTGCAGCCGCTCCACGGGGAAGCTCTGCCGCGCATGGTGCAGCACGTTGACGATGCCGGCGTGCGAGCAGGCGCTGAACACGACGAGCCCCTTGCCCGCCACGTTCGCCGCGAGGAAACGCTCGTCCGTAACCAGTGGGTCCGGCGTCCAGGGCGCGTCCGGCCCCGCGCGGGTGACTTGGCTCGGGATGCCGCGCTCGTAGCCGCTCACGCGCGGAATCTCGCCGCTTACCCAGAACGCCCCGTCCGCCAAGTGTTGCGGCTTGTCGGTGACGATCGGCGCGAACCCCGCCTCGGCGAGCCGCGCCGGTTCGGGCACGAAGTCCATCGGAAACACGCCGCCGTCCGGCTGCCTTTGTCCCCGTTCCTGGAACATGCCGGGATGAAGATAGCACGGCACCTGCTCGCCGCGCGCCGCATGGATCAGTGCCGCCGCGCGCTCCAGCCCGCCCGCGTGATCCCAGTGTCCGTGCGACAGCACCACCGCTTCGATACTCGCGTACGGAACGCCGAGCCGGCTGCCGTTGTGATCGACCGCGCCGCCCCAGGGTCCCGCGTCGAACAGCACCGTGCGTGAAGGCGCACCGGCGAAATGCGCGGTGACGACGAGCGAGAGCCCATGGATCGCGCAGCACATCCCGGCCCCGGACATGCGAATCATCCCGGCACGGCGCAAATTGGCAGACTCGCGGGCGACGAACGCAGGCACGCCGGAGAGCGTGTCGGTGACGTTGTCGACGAGAACGAGGATTTCCAGGCGTTCGGCCGGGCGCAGCTTTTCCATCGAGATTTCGTCCTGTTCGATCAGCAAACGTACCGGACCGGCGCAGGCTGCGCAATTGTCAACAACACGCTCCTCGACCCTGCTAGGCTCTCGGCATGATGAGAGCGATCCTTCCGTTGCTGGCGCTGTTCGTTATCCGGCTCACGCCCGGCTTTTCGTTTCAGTCCGCCGCTGTTGCCGCTCCCGTCATGATCCGCGACCTTGGCGTCAGCCATGCCCAGGCGGGGCTCGTGCTCGGCGCGTTCATGCTGCCCGGCATCGTGGTCACGGTTCCCGCCGGGCTTCTCGCCCACCGGATCGGCGACCGCGCGGTCCTTCTGCTCGGGCTTTCGGTGATCGCGGCAGGGGCCGCGCTCGCTTCGTTCGCCCCCGGCCTGCCGGTGCTGATCGCCGCGCGGGCCATCGGCGGGGCGGGCGGCGTGGCGGTCCTGATGCTGATCATCAAGATGACGGCGGACCGCTACGCGGGGGCATGGCTCGCAACCGCGTCCGCAATAACGATCACAAGCTGGCCGGCGGGGCTCGCGCTGGGACTCGTCGCGCTCGGTTCGCTGCCCGGGTGGCTCGGTTGGCAAGCGACGCTCGGGCTGGCGGGGCTGCCCGCGGTCGCGGCCATGCCGCTCGTACCGTTCGTGGGACGGGCCGTAGCGCCGGCGCGCCGCGCCGCAAGCCTGGGCGTTGAGCCGATGCCGGTCCGGCGTTTCGTGGTTGGCGCGGTGCTCACCTGGTTGCTGCTGAACGCGGTCTTCGCGATCGTGGTCGGCTTCGCGCCGGCCTATTTCGTCGCGACAGGGCGGAGCCTGCAATCCGCCTCCACGCTCGTGAGCCTGACCGCGTGGGCCTTCGCGATCGCGATTCCATTCGGCGGCGCGCTCGCCGACCGCCTGATCGGACGCCCCGCCGCAGTGCTTGTCGGCATGGTTGGAGCGGCGTTCGTGCTCGGGCTCGTGGCGCGCGGCGCGAGCGGCGCGTTTGCGATGATCGTCCTCGGCCTGGTGTTCGCCGCGGCGCCGGGGCCGCTGACGGCTCAGCTCGGTCAGGCCGTGCCCGCCCACGCGCGCGCGGTGGTGTTCGGTTGGTACAGCACCGGCTCCTACGCGGCGATGACGCTGGCAACATGGCTCGCCGGCTGGGTGCGGGACGCGACCGGCGCTCCGGCCGCCCCGCTTACCCTGGCGGCGGCGCTTAGCCTGCTTGCGCTCGCGCCCTACGCACTGACCGTGCGGCCTCGCCCGGCTTCCGCCATTACGTCTTGATCCGCAGTACGCGCGCGGCGTTGTCGCCGAGGATCGCCGCCTTCTGCTTGTCGGTCAGCGACTTGGTGGCGAGCACGTGGTCCACCGGATGCGCCTGCCACGCATAGGGGTTGTCGCTGCCGAGCATGATCCGCTCGGGGCCGACCACGGCAACCAGATGGCGCAGCGCCTCCGGGCTGAACACGAGCGAATCGACGTAGATCTGCCGCAGATATTCGCTCGGCTTGCGCTTCAGCTTGATGCTGGCGTCGCACAGGCTATCGGCGACGAAGCAGGCATAGTCCGAGCGGTCGGGATAGGAGCCGAGATAGCCGCCGCCGTGCGCGGCGAGAATTTTGAGGCCGGGATAGCGGTCCAGCGTGCCCTGGAAGATCAAGTGCTCCAGCGCGATCGTGGTGCTGAGCGGATTGCCGATCGTGTTGGCAAGCCAGCCATTGCCCTTGAAGCGGCCATTCAGCTCGGGAACGCCTTGCGGGTGGATGAACAGCACTGCGCCGAGCTCCTCGGCCTTGGCCCAGACCGGATCGAACTTGGGGTCGGAGAACTCGGCGCCGGCCACCATGTCACCGATCGCGGCGCCCTTGAGCCCCTGCTTCTTCATCGCGGTGTCGAGTTGCTGCACCGCGAGCTGCGGATCTTGCAAGGTGAGCGAGGCGAAGGCGGCGAAGCGGTCGGGATGCGCGGCGACGAGTTCCGCCAGCTTTTCGTTCTGGATCGAGACGATCTTGGCGGCGAGGTCGCGGTCCTTGCCGTACCAGTAGGGGTTGATCGACAGCACCTCCATATCGACCGCCTGCGCGTCCATGCTCTTCAGCCGGTCCTCGACGACGATATAGGCCGCTTTCGCATAGCGGATCGGGGGCGTCAGCGCGGGCTCGTCGGCGCCCACCAAGGAGGTTGCGTCGTGAAACAGGCAGTGCGAGTGGATGTCGATCGTCTTGACGTGCCGGCCGCCCACCTTAACCGGGCGCCGGGCCGGTACCGCTTGCGCGTGCGCGGCGAGCGACAGGCCGCAGCCGCAGAACACCATGCCGCCGGCAGCGGCGGCGGATGTCAGGAACGAGCGTCGCGTCGTCATCTTGTTCTTTCCTCCCCGGAGCATCTCACCGCCCCGCCCGATTAAGGCCGGGCGGAGCGGCGGGAGGCAACCTAATTGCGGCTCTTGTCCACGAGCGCGTTCTTGGCGATCCACGGCATCATGGCGCGCAGCTTCTCGCCGATCTGCTCGATCGGATGCTCGCTCATGCGCCGCCGCATGGCCTTGAAGCTCGTCTGGTTGACCCGGTTCTCCAGCATCCAGTCGCGGGCGAACTTGCCGCTCTGGATGTCGGCGAGCACCCGCTTCATCTCCGCGCGCGTCGCATCCGTGATGATCCGCGGGCCGGAGACGTACTCGCCGTACTCGGCGGTGTTGCTGACCGAGTAGTTCATGTTGGCGATGCCGCCCTCGTAGATCAGATCGACGATCAGCTTCACCTCGTGCAGGCACTCGAAATACGCCATCTCGGGCGCGTAGCCGGCCTCGACCAGCGTCTCGTAGCCGCCCTTGATCAGCTCGACTAGGCCGCCGCACAGCACCACCTGCTCGCCGAACAGGTCGGTCTCGCACTCCTCCTTGAAGGTGGTTTCGATGATCCCGGCACGCCCGCCGCCGATCGCCGAGGCATAGGAGAGCGCGATTTCCAGCGCATTGCCCGACGGGTTCTGCGCCACCGCAACCAGGCATGGCACGCCGCCGCCGCGCTGGTACTCGCTCCGCACGGTATGACCGGGGCCCTTGGGCGCGATCATGAACACGTCGATGTCGGGGCGCGGATCGAGCAGGTTGAAATGCACGTTGAGCCCGTGGGCGAAGGCGAGCGCCGCGCCCGACTTCATGTTGGGACCGAGCTTCTCGCGGTAGAGATCGCCCTGACCTTCATCGGGCGTGAGCACCATGACGACGTCGGCCCATTTGGCGCACTCGGCCGGGTCCATCACTTTGAGCCCCGCCGTCTCGGCCTTGGCGACGCCGGCCGAACCCTGGCGCAGCCCGACGGCGAGTTCCTTCACCCCGCTGTCCTTGAGATTGTTGGCGTGGGCGTGGCCCTGGCTGCCATAGCCGATGATCGCGAGCCGCTTGCCCTTGATCAGGTTTACGTCGGCGTCGCGATCGTAATAGACGCGCATCCTCTCTTCCTCTCCATCGCTCGCGCCCGGACACGCATCCGGGCCCCATGCGGCGGGCGCACCATACTGCCCAGCGCGGCGGGGCCAAGTCCCGGCCGGGAGGGCGACCCGAGGCAGGGGGTCGGACAGAGGCGCACGCCCGCCGCGGCGGGACGAGCGCCGGGTCCGTCAGGACGGCCTGACTCGCGTGCTCAAGGCGCGATCCCGCGCACGCGGCCGAGCGGCAGCTCCTGCTCTTCCAGCTGCGCGCGGGTAAAGCGCTTCCCCAGCGTGCGGCTGATGAAGGCCAAGGCTGCCGGTCCGGTGTCTGCGTCGCGACATTGACGCGCAGACGGCGGTCGGGGTTCGTCGGGGCAAGGCGAGGTGATCCGCGCTGGCGCTCAGCCGCGCTCCCAGCCGAAATAGGGAAACATCCAGCCGAGCTCGCGCAGAACGATCTCGCTCATTTCGGAGGTCAGCGTGTCCCGCCAGTGGCCGCTCTCGCCCTTGCGGAAGAACCCGCCCGGGTGCTTGCCGGACAGCAGCGGGAACGCAGTCTGCGCGGCCGAGGCGGCGGCCACCTCCGGGGTCGCGGTGACGCCGAGGAAGCGGAACGTATCGCGGATGACGGTTTCGGTGTCGGCGCGCATCCGCTCATAGGTGATGATCGTGCAGTCGGTGCCGTATTCTTGTTGCAAGGCGAGCAGTGCGCGAGCGCCGCTCTGCATCGAGGGCAGCGCCTTGTGAACCAGCGCCAGCTTGGCCGCCGCCGCGTCCGCGCCCGACGTCCGCTCGTAGAAATAATGCCAGGACGATGCCAGAACGTCGCGCGGGTCGCGCACGATGCCGATGAACTTGGCGCCCGGAAACAGCCTTTTCAGGCGCGGGAACAGAAACACGTTTTCGGGTGTCTTCTCGCCCAGGGCGCGGACATCACGCTCCGTGGACTGACGGTGCAGCGCGAGCAGCACGGCGGTGCCGAGCAGGATGTCCGCATCCGCGCCTTCCGGCAAAGGGTAGCCGGGCATCGAGGCGAACACGGTCTTGTTCTTGGCTTCGACCCCCTGGCGCCAGTTGCCGACGAGCCTGTCGAGCGCGCCGGACAGGTGGTGGCTGAACAATCCCTCGCCGCGGCAGCTAATTTCGGGGTGGCTGTCGAGCAGGAGCTGCAGCCAGGTGGTGCCGGAGCGCGGCGCGCCGCCGACGAAAAAGATTTGCCGCCGCGCCAGCTCGGCAAGCTGTTCGTGGCGCGCGGCCCAGCTCGCGGGCGCCGTTCTGGCCACCTTCAGGCGCGCAGCGCGCGCCGTGCCGGCGCGGCGGCGGGGAGCGGGTAATCCAGCGTGGCGTGCAGCGTGAGTTGCAGCACGGCGGGGCGCGTGGCGGGGCAGGGGACAAGGGCGCGCCCTTCGGTCCAGCGCCATGCCGTGGCCTGATCGTGCTCGATTGGCCACCAGCCCTGCGCGAAGGCGGGATCATCGAGCGCCAGCGCCTCAAGGCCGGAGCCTTGGTCGAGGGCGATGGCCGAGATCGCGACCCCGAGCAGGCGGCGGTCGTCGACCCAGGGGTGCGCGTCCGAGGGGCGCGCCGCACGCGAAACGAGCCAGGGGGCGCCGCCGCCCGAGGGCAGGAGGAAGGTGTAGCGGTCGGCGGTGACGTTGCACGGCGCGACCGGGCGGCCGTCGATCCTGAGGTGCAGGTTGGGTTCCCGCGTGGTTTCGTGCTCCGGCACATCGAAGCCGAGCGCGCGCGCCCGTTCGGCGAGGCGCTGCCAGACGGGGGCGAGGCGCTCTGCATCGACGACGAACGGGCGGCAGGATCCGGCAACGCGCCGCGCGTCGTGCGCGGTGAAATCGGGGTGCAGCGTCAGCGGCAGCCCGGCATTGTCGAACAGGCCGCGGTTGCCGGTATCCAGATAAGTTTCCGCCGCAAGATTCTCCGCGAGCACGATGTCGTGCTGGTCGAGCTCGATATGATAGTAGGTGACATACCGGCATTCGGTGTCGCGGCGGATGCTGGCGCCGTTGACCAGCATGTGGACGGGGATCAGGGCGCCGTCGAGCAGCAGCGCGTGATCGGGCGAGAGCCGCAGCGGCCGGCACGGCGCGCCCGCTTCGATCGCATCCGGGCGGATCAGGATGGGCTGCGCGAGTTCAGGTTCGCGGTGGCGCGCGAGATCGAGGCGGCGGAAGCCGATCCAGCGGATCGGCCGCGCCGTGCCGCTCCCGGTGAGAACCGCATCCCCGATCGCCAGATCCTCCACCGGAACCTCGCCATCTGGCGTGCGGATCCGCGTGCCGGCGCAGAAGCAGGGCGTGGTGCTGAGCGTGATGTAAGTACCCTGCTGCGGGTCGGGGGAGAGATGGAAATACGCGCCCGAGTAGTTGCCGGAAAGCTGCTGTGTGTAGCTGTGGGCGCCCTCGGTGACGGTGAGCACATTGTCCATCGGATCGAGCGTGGCGGTGCCGCCGCTGGCATAGGGCAGGAATGTCACGTCGATCGTACCGCCGATGCTCAAATCCGTTCCACCGGCGGCGCCGTTGGCGGAGATGACCTCGAAGCCGCCGCTATAGACGTAGGTGCTGAACGCCTGTCCGCCATCACGGAGATATTCGGCGCCGCCGCTGAACACCTGCGTGCCGCTGGCGGTGCCGCCCGAGAGATATTGGTAGCCGCCGGATCTGATGGTCGTGTTCCCGGCTGACCCGCCGGAATAGACGTATTCCGTCCCGCCGGCGCTGACCGTGGTGCCGCTGGCCACGCCGTCCGAGAAGACGAACTCGTTGCCGCCGCTGCTGATGGTGGTGTCGATCGCGGTGCCGCCGGCAAGAATCACCTCGTTGCCGCGCACGGTGGTGCTCAACGCCACGGCGAACCGGCCGGAGACATACTGGTAGCCGCCCTTGTCGAGGGTGGTGTCGAGCGATTGGCCCTGCGGGCCGATATATTCGGTGCCGCCGTCGCTGACCGTCGTGAACACAGCCTGGCCGCCCGAAAGGATGTATTCCGAACCGCCGTCGCTGACGGTCGTGAAGCTGGTGTAGCCGAGCGATAAGACCTCCATCGTGCCGCCGTTCAGGACGGTGGTATTGCTGGCCACCCCGCCGGAGAACACGTACTCGATGCCGCCGCTGCTGATCGTCGTGCTGAGTGTCGTCCCGCCCGCAACGTCCTCCACGCCGCTGCTGCCGACCTGGGTGTAAAGCGCGAACCCGCCGGAGGACACAATCTGCAGACCGCCGTTGCCGACCGAGGTCGCGAAACTGCTGCCGCCCGAGAAGACGTACTCGACGCCGCCGCTGACGAGGAATGTCTGGTCCGCGAACCCACCCGAGGACACGTATTGGAAGCCGCCATCGCGGATTACTGCTTCGAGCGCGGTTCCGCCGCTGTAGATGTATTGGAAGCCGGCATGATCGACCGTCGTCTGTACGGCCGAGCCGCCGTAGTAGATGTCTTCGCTGCCGCCGCTGCTGACCGTGCTGGACGAGGCAATGCCGCCGGAAGAGACGAGTTCACTCCCGCCATTGCTGACGGTCGTGAATTCGGCGGTCCCGCCGGAGCTGACAAATTCGTTGCCGCCGTTTCGGATCACCGTGGAAAGGGTAAATGCCCGATATCCCACGGTCTCGAGCCCATCGAACTGGATGGTCGTCAGGTAGGCGCTGCCGCCTGAGTATAGGTATTGATTGCCGCCGCTGCCGATGGTCGTCCGATCGGCGAAGCCGCCGAGGTAGACGTTCTGGAAGCCACCGTTCTGCACGCTCGCGGAATATGCGAGACCGCCGGAGAGCGCCTCTATGCCGCCCTGAAGGACGCTCGTCTGGTCCGCCTGTCCGCCGGAGTATACGGTTTCGGTTCCGCCATTGCTGACGGTGGTGAACGACGCCGTGCCGCCCGAAAAGACGTATTCGGCGCCGCCGTTGCTGATTGTTGTGAAATAGGCGGTGCCGGCGTTCTCGATGCCCATGGTGTCGCCGGCACGGAGTGTGATGTGCGAGGACGTGGCGGATTTGACGATATACTCCGTCATCTCAATGCTCCTTCCGCAGCGCGGCGAAGGCAGGGATCCGCTGGATCGCCCCGATCACCTGCTCGGGGGTGATCAGGCGTGTGCATTCGAACTGGCGCGGCGTGCCGGCATGGCGCGGGCACCAGAGGAAGTCCTTGTGGTCAAACAGCACGCGCGGGTCGTTCCAGCAGGAATTGCAGGTATGCCAGTTGATCACGCGATAGGGTGTCGCGAACTCGTTTACCGGATGGGTGAAGCCGCTGATCAGCACGACCGGCGTGCCGGCCGCCCAGGCGAGCCAGGAGAGCCCGCTGCTGAGACCGACAAAGAACGAAGCATGGCGTAGCCAGCGTGCGCGCTCAGCGAGCGGGCGGTCGCCGGTTTCGTCCTCCGCCCCATGCGGGAGGTGGTTCCACACGAGGCCGCCGCCATGCACCGGCTTCTGGTCGATGCAGATCACCCGGAAGCCGCTTTCCTTCAGGTAGCGGACGACCTCCCGCCAGCCGCGCGGGTTGTTCCAGTATTTGCACTGGGTCGTGCTTTGCGTGGCGATGCAGACATAGGGCTCGGGGATCGGGCGGCTGTCATCCGGCAGGGCGAGGGAAGGGGCTTCCTCGGCCGGATCGACGCCGAGGATGTAGCCCGCCGTGCGGTGCAGGCCGACCAGGCGGAAGTCGGTCGGCTGATAGACGTTCTCCTTGTCGGTGAAGAAGAGGCCGAGCCAATAGGTGGCATAGGCGCGCGCGGGCAGGTTCTCGGCCGCCAGCTCCTCGTGCGTGACGAAGCGCAGCTCGGGATAGGCGCCGCGCAGCAGGGGCGAGATCGCATCGGACATCGCGCAGGTGACGCGCGCCCCGTGCTGGCGGGCGAAGCGCGCAGCGTAGGGAAACCAGCCGAGCGTGTCGCCGATCGTGCCGATGGGAAACAGGATCAGCACCTCGCGCCCGCGCGCGTCGTAGTGGTGCGTGAAAACCGGCGCCGTCTGGCCCGCCTCGTCCACCGTCTCGACCTCGATGCCGAAGCGCACGAAGTAGCGCTTGGCGGAGGTGACAAGGGCGCCCTTGTTTTCCGACCGGAACAGCGTGTTGCCGGTATCGAGGTCGAACAGGTGGACGCGCCACATTCCCTGCGTGCGAACAGGACACAGAATACGCGCCCCGGCATTGAAGTCGAAGCGCAGGCCATCCGGGGCGACCTGGGTGGGCGTGTCGGCGGCCGGCGGATAGGGCCGGTTCGGTGCCTGGCGTTCGCCGGCCAGTTCCGGGGGCGTGGCGCGGCCGGACGCAAAATCTGCGACAGCGATGACGGCGCCGGTATCCATCCCCCCCTAATCCTCGTATGCGAACCATTATTACCATAGCTTACGACGGAGTTTATTTTCAGGACAAGCAGGAAGGGTCGTGCGTCCTTCGGCATTGGACCGGTCAGCTTGCGAAGCAAAGGAGATCGGCTGCCGGCCCGGCCGGTTGACGCACCTTCGCGCCCTGTGGGAGTCGGGATCGACCAGGAAGAATGACGGAGGAAAGCCCATGAGCGATGCCGCGCTCGCCGAAGCCGCCGCCCCGGCCGGGCCCGACGGGAAGACCTGCGCCGACCTCGCCGATCAATTGGTCGCCCTGCTCAAGCTCCGCACGCTGCCGATCGGCATGAAGCTGTTCGAGGATCTGGAGGAGATGGCGCGTGTGCCGGGGCTGCGCCGGCCGCCTAAGGGGCGCATCTTCTCCACCTGCCAGTTGGTGACGCAGGCGCGCATCGCCGGGTTCACGCTCGGGATCACGACCGAGAACATCCCCGGCAATTCGAGCTGCTCCTCCGTGATCGGGCTCGATGCGCCGGGCGAGATTTACACATCCGGGCGCAAGATGGAGGGGGTGTGGTTCGAGAACCGCGAAGCGGCGGCGGCGCACCAGGCCGGGATGCCGCGCGTGCCGCCCGGGCGCTATCATGGGCTCGCGGTCTCGCCGCTGCGCAGCGGGCGGCTCGATCCGCCGGACATTTGCCTCTTTTACGCTAATCCGGCGCAGATGATTTTGTTCATAAACGGGCTGCAATGGCGCAATTACCGACGCTATGATTTCAGCATCACCGGCGAGAGCGCGTGCGCCGATTCCTGGGGCCATGCGCTGAAAACGCGCGAGGTTAGCTTGTCCATTCCCTGCTACGCGGAGCGCCGCTACGGCGGGGTGGCGGACGACGAAATGCTGATGGCCTGCCCGCCCGCTGACTTAGAGCGCGCGGTGACGGGGCTGCACGGGCTTTCGAAGGCGGGCCTGCGCTATCCGATCATGCCGTTCGGGCCGCAGGCGGAGCCGGCGGAGGGGATGGCGAAAAGCTACGCAGGCAAGAGCTAGAGCGTCCTCACCCCTCAACCGCCCTCTCCCCTCTCCCGCGTGAGGCAGAGGGGAGAGGAACTTCATGGGCCCCATCCCCGCTCAATCATTTACGGCTCGAAGCGGATGCGTTGGCCGGTGCGCTGCTCGGTCGGCAGGCAGAGGGCGGCGAGGGCGGGGGCGACCTCGTGCGGCTTGCGGAGATGGTCTTGCGTCTCGCCGGGAAAGGCGGCGAGGCGGAGCCTGGTCGCGACCGGGCCGGGGTCGAACAGGTTGACGCGCAGCTTGGTTGTGGATTCCACCTCGTCGGCCCAGCAGAGCGCGACATGATCGAGCGCCGCCTTCGTGGCGCCGTAGCAGGCCCAGTAGGCGCGCGGCGTGCGGGCGCGCTCGGCGGTTACGAACACGGCGCGGCCGGCGGGTGCGGCGCGCAGCAGCGGATCGCAGGTGCGGATCAGCCGCCAGCCGGCGGTCGCGTTCACCGCAAGCGCCTCGGTCCACTCGGTCGCCAGCAGATGCTGTACCGGCGCGAGACGGCCGAGCACACCGGCGGCGTAGACAAGCACATCGAGCCGCCCGAAGCGCGCGGCGAGGCTCGGGCCGAGCTTGTCGATCTCGTCCGTTTCGCGCAGGTCGAACGGGATCAGGGTGGCGCTGCCGCCGAGCTTGCGGATTCCGTCGTCGGTTTCCTCAAGTCCGCCCTGGGTGCGCGCGAGCAGCACGCAATGCGCGCCGAGCCTTGCCAGCTCCGCCGCCGCGGCGGCGCCGATGCCCCGGCTCGCGCCCGTGACGAGCGCGACGCTGCCGGCCAAAACCTGGTCGCTCATGCCGCGCCGCTCAACAGGGTGATGCCGGCCGCGGTCGCTGCGGTACGGAGCGGACGATCATTGGTTGCGCGAGGCAGGCCTCGGCGAACGGCCAGATCGAGAAAGCCCGCGCCGTAGGTCGGCCGCTACGCCCTTGCCAGCGCGAGGATTTCGTCGCGCCGCAAGATCGTCGGGAATGTGCAAAGTTACGCTCATCGCGCAGGTCCTACCACGGTGCGGCGCCGGAGCACTACCCCGCGTCCATCAGGAGGCTGAGCTGGCGCTCGGCGTTGTCGGCCTGGTCGGGGATGCCGATCGGATAGTCGCCTGTGAAACAGGCGTCGCAATAGTGCGGCTTGGCCGGGTCGCGAGCCGGCTTCCCGAGCGCGCGGTAGAGGCCGTCGATGGAGATGAAGGCCAGGCTGTCGGCGTTGATCTGCTCGGCCATCTCCTCGATCGAGTAGCGCGCAGCCAGCAGCTTGCCGCGCTCCGGCGTGTCGATGCCGTAGAAGCAGGAGTGCGTCGTTGGCGGCGAGGAGATCCGCATGTGCACCTCGCGCGCTCCCGCCGCGCGCACCATCTCCACGATTTTGCGGCTGGTGGTGCCGCGCACGATCGAATCGTCAACCAGGATCACCCGCTTGCCGGCGAGTACCGACTGATTCGCGGAATGCTTCAGCTTGACGCCGAGATGGCGGATCGTGTCGGTGGGCTCGATGAACGTGCGGCCAACATAGTGATTGCGGATGATGCCGAGCTCGAACGGCAAACCGCTCTCCGCCGCGTAGCCCATCGCCGCCGGGACGCCCGAGTCCGGCACCGGCACCACCACGTCGGCGGCGACGGAAGATTCGCGGGCGAGCTCGGCGCCGATGCGCTTGCGCGTGTCGTATACCGGCATCCCCTCCATCACGGAATCGGGGCGCGCGAAATAGATGTATTCGAACACGCAGAACCTCTCGCGCGCGCGCCCGAACGGCTTGATGCTGCGCACGCCCGCGTCGTCGATGATGACCACCTCGCCCGGCTCCACGTCGCGCACGAACTCCGCACCCACGATGTCGAGCGCGCAGCTTTCCGAAGCGAGCACCCAGCCCCCCGCTGGGTCGGTGCCGATCTTGCCGAGGATGAGGGGGCGCACGCCGAGCGGGTCGCGCACGCCGAACAGCGCCTCGTTCGACAGCGCCACCAGCGAGTAGGCGCCCACCACCTGCTTCAGGGCGTCGATCAGCCGGTCGGCGACGGTGGAATAGAGGCTGATCGCGATGAGGTGGATGAACACCTCGGAGTCGGTGGTCGATTGAAAAAGGCACCCGCGCCGGACCAGCATCCGGCGCAGGATCTGCGCGTTGGTGAGGTTGCCGTTGTGCGCGACGGCGAAGCCGCCGAACTCGAAATCGGCATACAGCGGCTGCACGTTCCGCAGCACGGTGGCACCCGTGGTGGCGTAGCGGTTATGGCCGATCGCCACCCGCCCCGGCAGCGAGGCGATCACCCGCGCGTCGCCGAAATTATCCCCGACCAGGCCCATGCCCTTGTGGGAGTGAAAGCGCGTGCCGTCATAGGCGACGATCCCCGTCGCTTCCTGGCCGCGATGCTGAAGCGCGTGCAGGCCGAGCGCGGTCACGGCGGCGGCGTCCGGGGCGTTCCAGATGCCGAAGACGCCGCACTCCTCGTGGAGCTTGTCCTCGTCGTGGGTCCGGCGTCCGGCCGCGGAAGGCTGCATGGCGGCACTCTCTCCTATGGCCGGGACATGGCCGGCTCGGTCGCGCGTCCGCGCGGGGCGGCACTGAACAGCTCGCTCGCCGTCGCCGCCCGCTCGGCCGGGGGCTTATAGACGATCGGCTGATAGCCGGGTGGCAGCCGCGCGGCGATCCACGCCGCCGCCTGGTAGGTCGGGCCCAGCGCCAGCGCGCGGCGCACCGGGCTCGGCCAGCTCGAGGGCTCGCCCGCCAGCCAACCGCCGATGATATAAGCCACCGCCACGATCGCCGCACCCCGGGCGAGCCCGAATAGCAGACCCAGGCTGCGGTCAAGGCCGCCCAGGGCGGAGCGGCGCACCACGCGGCTGACGGCTTGGGACAGAAGAAGGAGTACAATCAGGGAGACGACGAACACGACGGCGTAGGCGGCGAGAATGTCCATGCCGGGGTGGTCGCGCAGGAGCCGCGTGAAGTGCGGTCGCACCGAAGGCGCGGCCCAGACCGCGAGCACGGCGGCGCCAAGCCAGGCGCCGACGCCCAGCACCTCGCGCACGAAGCCGCGAAAGAAGGCCAGCACACCGGAAAGAACCACGACCCCGAGAATCGCGGCATCCACCCAGGTCATCGCCCCTCGCTCGCGCACGCGGCGCTGCTTATGCGGCGTGGCCGTTCGGCGGCCAAGCTCTTTCGGCACTACGTGCCGCAGGCTATTTGGCGCGCTCACGGCGAGTCGGGCCTAGGGGCGGAAACGGCGCGGGGAGGCTTCGGGATGCAGGCGCTCGGGTTCCTGGCGCTGGGGTACGTGTTCGGCTCCGCGCCGTTCGGCCTGCTGCTGACCCGGCTCGCCGGGCTCGGCGATATTCGCGGCATCGGTTCGGGCAGCATCGGCGCGACCAACGTGCTCCGCACCGGCCGCAAGGGGCTGGCGGCGGCGACATTGTTGCTGGATGGGGGCAAGGGCGTGGTGGCGGTGGCGCTGGCGTCCTGGCTCGGCGGCACCGAGGCAGCGCTGTGGGCGGGGGGCGGCGCGGTGCTCGGGCACGCCTTCCCAGTATGGCTCGGCTTCAAGGGCGGCAAGAGCGTGGCAACGGGGCTCGGCGTCTATCTGGCCGTGTTCTGGCCGGTCGGCGTGCTGTGCTGCGCGGCCTGGCTCGTCCTCGCGGCGCTCTTCCGCATCTCCTCGGTGGCCGGGCTCGGCGCCTTCGCGCTCGCGCCGGTGTTCGCCGCCCTATTCGGATACCGCGACCTGGCGCTGCTCGGGATCGGGATCGGCGCGCTGGTGTTCGCGCGCCACCATGCGAACATCCGCCGCCTGCTTGCCGGCACCGAGCCGCGGATCGGCCGCGCCGGATAAGGCTCGCGAAATCGCGAGTATCGCCGCATGCCGCCAGGGGCGCCCAATCGGCAACATTGCCGCATCGTTGGTTGGAATGTGCCGGGCAATTTGTTAGCTGGCTGCTCTGCACCCTTCGTGCCGCCGCCCGCGGCGGCCGTGGGGAGCGCGCGCATCGACGGAACTCCCCTGCGTGCAACCCGGCGACGATCCACTGAGGATTCCATCGGGGCGGTCCTTTCCCGCCGACGCGAGTGCCGTTCCGGGCGACACGCCGGGACGGGACTCAATCGCCTCGCGCACGGCGCAGGGCGCCACCTGGCTGCTGTCCTGGCGGGTGCTGACGCGGATCATCGGCTTCCTCAGCACGCTCGTTCTGGCGCGGCTGCTGACGCCGGCGGATTTCGGCATCATCGCGCTCGGCATGGCGATGTCGGCGGCGCTCGAGGCCCTGACCTTCGCGGGCGTGCAGGAGCAACTGATCCGCATCGAGGCGGCCGACCGCGACCTGTTCGACACCGGGTTCACCATCAATGCGATGCGCTCGGTGGTGCTTGCATCGGCGCTGGCGCTCGGCAGTACGTGGCTGGCGGGTTTTTTCGGTGACAAGCGGCTGCTGCCGGTGGTGCTGGCGCTCGCGGTTTGCCAGTTGCTCGGCGGGTTCGAGAATATCGGCATCGTCGAATACCGGCGGAGGCTCAATTTCCGCAAGGACGTGCAGCTCGCGGCGGTACCGCGGCTGGTGTCGGCGGTCACGGTGCTCACGGCGGCGTTCGTGTTCCGCGACTACCGCGCGCTGATTGTCGCGTTGGTCGTGGGGCGGCTGGTGCAGAATCAGTACAGCTACATGATCCACCCGTACCGGCCGCGCTTCTCGCTCAGAAGCTGGCGCAAGCTCACGTCGTTCTCGCTCTGGAGCTGGGGCAACGGGGTTGTCAATTTCCTGCGGATTCGCGCGGACAATTTGATCATTGCGCGGGTGCTCGGCCCCACCTCGCTCGGCATCTATGCGGTGGCGCAGGAGATTTCCTCGCTGCCGTTTTCAGAGCTGATCCAGCCGATCGGGCAGGTGCTGTTCGCCGGTTTCGCCGCCGTCAGGCAGGCCGGCTCCGGCGTGGACAGCGCCTATGCGCGCGCGCTCGGCAGCGTGTTCCTCCTCGTCTTGCCGGCGACCGTCGGCGTCGCCTTCATCGCCGAGCCGGCGACTGCGCTGCTGTTCGGCCCGCAATGGATGGCGGCGGTGCCGCTGATCCGCATCCTGGCGATGACCGGCACGCTTATGGTTTGCACCGTGGTCGGGCGCGTGCTGCTGTCGTCCTTCGGCTGGCCCAGGATCAACTTCCAGATCGCGCTTGCGGCGACGATCGTCCGCCTGCCGCTGATCGCGGCGCTGACGGTGGCGATCGGGATGCGGGGCGCCGCGATCGGGGTGCTGTGCGGCACCTTCGTCGAGGAGACGCTGTTCCTGGTCGTCACCATGCGCCATTGCGGGGCCTCGCTCGCCATGATCCTCGGCCAGGTCTGGCGGCCGTGCTTCGCCGCCGCGGCGATGGCGGGGGCGCTGTTCGCCACGGGGGGCTGGTGGCAGCCGCGCGATCTCGCCACGATCGAGTTGATGCGCTCGCTCGCCATCGCGGTGCCGGGCGGGGCGGCGGTGTTCCTCGGCGCGCTGCTGCTCGCTTGGCTTGCCGCCGGCCGGCCGCAGGGCGCCGAGGTGGAGATCGCCCGGCACGGCACGCGCATCCTCGGCACCGCGCTGCGCGCGACCCGCCGCAGGCTGGCACCCCTGCCGGGGGCGCGCTGAGCCGCCCCGGTTGCGCGGCCGGGCGGGCGATGCTGTAAGCCCCTGCCCATCGCAGGATCCACCCGCTACCATGGACAGCATCTTTCACGGCGATTTGAGCACCGCGCGCGGCCGCCGGCTCGCCTGGATCGACGCGCTGCTGGTGGATCACGCGGTGTTCCGCCTGGTGCTGACCAATTTCGCCGCCGTGGAGCCCGGGCTCCTCTACCGCAGCAACCATCCCACGCCCGGGCGGCTCGCGGCGATGACGCGCCGCCTCGGGCTGAAGACGGTCATCAACTTGCGCGGACAGGCCCGGAACGGATCGGACGCGCTTGTGCGCGAGCGGGCGGCGCGGCTCGGGCTCGACTTCATCGACATGGCGTTGGAGAGCCGCGGCGCGCCGCAGCGCGACCGCATCCTGCGGCTGGACCAGATTTACCGCACGATGCGGACCCCGGCGCTGATCCACTGCAAGTCGGGCTCCGACCGGGCGGGGCTGGCGGCAGGGGTCTGGGTGCTGCTTCGCGGCGGCAGCGCACGCCAGGCGCTCGAACAGCTCAGCCTGCGCTTCGGCCATATACGCCAGTCGCGCACTGGCATACTGGATGCGTTCTTCCTGTTGTTCGCGCGCGAGGCCGAGGGGCGCAAGCCGTTCCTCGACTGGGTGCGCGAGGACTACGACGAGAACGCGCTCAGGCGCGATTTCCACGCCAACGGCATCGCCAGTTTCCTCAACGACTGGGTGCTCGCCCATGAATGAGCCGATCCGCATGCCGCCGGCCGAGGTGCTGGCGGAGCTGCCGGTTTCCGCGTGGCAAGGGCCGTTCGACGCGAGTCTGCAAGAGCGCGCGCGTGCGGCGCTGGAAGGCGGCAAGGTGCTCTATTTCCCTGCGCTTGCCTTCCGCCCGACCGAGGAGGAGCTGCCGCTCTTGAAGCAAGACGCGGCAGGCGCGGCGCGCAAGAATATCAGCCTCGATCCCGCGCAGGGCGCGGCGCAGAACCTTAGTCTGACGGGCGACGAGGCGGCGCGGCTCGCGGCGATGATGGAGCGGTTCGGTCGGGGTGCGGCGCGGCTGCTCTCCGATTTGCTGCCGGGCTACGCGCCGCATCTGGAGCGTGCGCGCACAAGCTTCCGTCCCGTCGAGATCGCCGGGCGGCACTATTCGCCCCGCCATGACGACCGGCTTTTGCACGTGGATGCGTTCCCGAGCCGGCCGATGCGGGGGCGGCGCATCCTGCGGCTCTTTTCCAACATCGCCCCCGACGGCGCGCCCCGCGCCTGGCGGGTCGGCGAGGATTTCGCGCGCTACGCGGCGCGGTTTGCGCCTAAGGTGCGGCCCGCCTTGCCGGGCAGCGCGCGGCTGTTGCAGCTTGCGGGCCTCACCAAGTCCCGGCGCAGCGGCTATGATCATCTGATGCTGGGGCTGCATGATCTCGGTAAGTTCGATGCCGCGTGGCAAGCGGTCAGCCCGCGCGCGGAGGTGAGCTTTCCGGCCGGCAGCACATGGGCCTGCTTCACCGATCAGGTGCTGCACGCGGCGTTGGCGGGGCACTGCGCGCTGGAGCAGACGTTTTATTTGCCGATTGAGGCGATGGGCGATCCAGCCAGCGCGCCGGTGCGGGTTTTGGAGCGGATGACCGGGCGGGCGTTGGTTTGAGCGTGCTGCGCGTGCTCATCCGGCGCGCTGGCCTCTTCCGCAAGCGGGAGCGAGGAAGGTTAGCGCACATTCGCGCTGACTGGAAATAAGCCGTGTCCAGCAAACCACCATACCCGCCAAGCTTGTCCTCGCGACAGCGCGGAACGGGGATCCACGAAACGCAAATAGTTCCAGAGTTCCGCACGTGGATTCTCTAGGTTCACCGACCAACCGCAATGCTTTCCTTGGCATGGCGTTGCAACGGGAGCCCATTATGACCAGCTCTGCGCTGCGGGTGCGGACGCCGCGCTAGGCGCGCGCCGCGAAGTTCTTCCAAACCGAGGAGAAGAACCCGAACAGCGCGTCGCCCGCGATCACTCCGGCGCCGAATATCTGCATCGATTCCGCGCCGCCTTTGCCGGGCAGCCGTTCCCATACGATTCGGCACAGGATACCCGCGATCACCGCCCAGCCCGCGACCGGCGACAGGATCAACAGGCCGGTCGCAAACAGCACGCCGATCTGCCGCCGCGGCCCGCCCACGAATTGCAAAACAGCGCCGGGTATGGCCCAGATCAGCAGCGACCAGGCGACGCTCGCCGAAGCGCCCGCCTTGATGGTGGCGACATAGACGCGAGCGACGGGGGCGACGAGGTTTCGGGCAAAATAACCTTCGTACGACAGGTACACCACGATACCCGCCACCACCAAGGCGAACATCGCCGCGAAGAGCTGCTGGCGCCGCCCGTCGTGCTCGAAGGCCGGGTCGGCGCCGTTGCCACGCAGCATGAACCCCGCCTTCAAGTCGTAGCCCATGTCGGCGAAGGCCGGACCGGTGGCGGCTGAGAACCCGACCAGGAGCGCCAGCGCGACCGGCGGAAAACCGATCAGCATCCCGATCACGAGCGTAATCAGCGCCACCGCGAACGCGGGGAACCAGCCCGAATGCATCGCCGACAGGCCGACGATCAGTTCGTGCACCAGCGCAGCGAACGCCGCGTAAAGAATAAACCCGATCAGCATCGGCGTAGTGAGGCCAGCCGCCAGCCCGCCCGAGGCCGCGATGATCACCGCGACAACCAGGTAGGCGAGAACGCCGAGGCCGAGCGTGCGGCGCACCGCCGCCCCGCTGGGTCCCGCCGTTCCCTCGGGCACCACCGCATGGCGGCGCATGATGATGATCCCTACCTGGATCAGCGCCACCACCCCCGCGCCTACCATCATCCCGTGCGGCACATAGGCCTTGTTGATATCGCCGCCCGGAAAGATGCCCGCGAATGCCGGGTGGTTGAACAAGAGGCCCGAATAGCCGCGCACCAGCAGGCCGACACCGAACATCGTCAGCGCCCAGATATTGCCGATAAAGGCGACGCCGAAAGCGGACATCGGCACTGCGGCCAGCCAGTTGCCGAGCACGCCCACCGCCACGCCGACGCCGAGGATCGCCGCCTTGCGTCCCCCCTCGTCGCCGGCGCGGATCGCCTCGGCTGCCGCCGCACCGGGCGGCCAGGCGCCGGATGCCGGGAACACCTCGGAATCGAACATCCGGTAGAGCATCATGGCGTCGATCAGCATGGCGAGGAACACGCCCGCCAGCATCGGCAAGATTAGGTCGGCGCGTCCTAGCACGAACGGGATGCCGATCGGCAGCATCAAGCTGTTCCCGGCGCCGAAGGTCGCCGCCGAGATCGCGCTTTGCGCGAGGTTCTGCACATGGATGGAACGGTAACGCGCGAACGCGCGGAACGGGACGCGCGCCAGCCCCATCGCCGCCAGCGCGCCGATCAGCGAGGTGTTGGCGGTGATGCCGAGCGTGACGATAAGCTGCACGCCGATGATTGCGCCCACCACGCAAAGCGGCGCGATCAGCAGCAGGGCAGCGGCCTCGAAGAACCGAGGATGCGTGCGGGTGGCGGGCTCCGCGGTATCCAGCCTTTGCGGCGCGACGATATCGCTCATGAACTCGGCCCTTTCCTACTCCGCCGCCTGTTCCACCAGGCGCGTCCCGTATTCGCGTGCGGCCATTTCGGGGGAAACATATCCCTCCGCCACATCCCTGCGCACCAGTTCGGCGGCGCGCTCGCGCGGGTTGCCGTACCCGGCCCCGCCCGCAAGCTGGATTTCCACGATGCGGTCGGTGCCGGTGAGCGTGACCAGCTCCCCCGTGCCGCAATCCCGCACCACATTGCCGGCCAGATCAAGCACAAATCCATGCACCGCGCCGCCCGCCTTGCCGCCGTGCAGCCCCTCCAGCGTCACGCCGACACCTTCGGGATAGACCGAGGCGAGCATCGGCAAACCGTCGTCGCGCAGCTTGCGAAGCCGCATCCGCACGCCGAGCCCGCCGCGATGGCGGCCCGCGCCGCCCGAATCGGTGACGTAGCCCTTTTCCAGCACCAGCACCGGCGCGCGGCTTTCGATCAGCTCGACCGAGGTATTGGCCGCCGAGGTCGGATAAAGCAGCGCCGATTTGCCGTCGCCGTGCGCCGAGGCGCCCTGGCCCGCGCCCATAAAGAAATGATCGGCATAGACCGCGCCGGTTTCGTCGCGGCCATACAGGTTCACCGCCACCGGCAGCCCGGTCGCCGCCTGCACCCGATTGGGCGCCACGTCGGCGAGAGCGCGGAAAATGTTGGGCGCGATGTACCAGCCGACGCGCGTGCGCAGATTGACCGAGGCGGGCCGCTCGCAGTTCAGCACCGAGCCCTCCGGCGCCTTCACCGTCAGCGGCCGGTAGCATCCGGCATTGCTGCGGATCTCGGGCGACAGCATGCACTTGACCGGATAGGAGGCATGCGCTGCCGTGTAGCTGAACGTGCAGTTCAGGCCGCCTTGCGGCAGTTGCGCCGGCGCGCCCGCGAAGTCGAGCTCGGCCTCGTCGCCCGCGATGGTGATCTTGAGCGGATAGCGCAGCTTCTCGCCGAGCGGATTGTTCCAAACTTCGGAATGGTAAACGCCATCCGGCAAGGCGCGGATCGCCGCCCGCATCGCCTGCTCGGCGCGCGTCTGCACTACCTGTGCCAGTCCGCGCAAATCGTGCATCCCGTATTCGTCCATGAACGCCGCCAGCCTTTCGGCGCCGAGCGCGTTGGCGGCGACGAAGGAGTGGATGTCGCCCAGCACCTCCTCCGGTTTGCGCACGTTCTCGCCGATTAGCGTCAGCAAATCCTCGTTCGGCGCCCCGGCGCGAAACAGCTTCATCGGCGGGATCTGGATGCCTTCCTCGAAAATCTCGCGCGCGCGCAGACTGTCCTTGGTGCCGCCGATGTCGCCCACATGACCCACCGTGCCGGTGAGCGCGACCAGGCGCCCCGCGCGGAACACCGGGGTCACCACCGCGATGTCGAACAAATGCCCGGCGCAGAGCCAGGGGTCGTTGGTGATAAGCACGTCGCCGGGGCGAAGCGTCTCCGGGGGGAATTTCACGAGCAGCGCCTTCACCGCCCGCGGCAGCGTCAGGTTGAACACCGGCATCGCGCGTGGCGAATGGGCAAGGCTCTCGCCCGAAGCGTCCAGAAGGTCGCAGGCGAAGTCCTGCGCCTCGGAGACGATCAGGCTGAAGGCGGTGCGGCAGATGGTTTGCCACATCTCCTCGACCACCGTGACCAGCCGGCTCCACATGATTTCGAGCGCGATCGGATCAGCCTCGATCGCGGCGGCGGCCTCGGCGACGGGCGTCGCTTCGGTCACGCGCGCCGGCGCCGCTTCGGCGATGCCGACCGCGATCGAAAGCGTGCCGCTCGCATCGACGCTCAGCGTATCGCCCGGCGGAATGATGGTGGTCGCTTCGCGCTCCTCGACGATCGCCGGTCCGGCGATCGACATGCCGGGGTGCAGCGCGTAACGGTCGAACACCGGCACCTCGATCAGGCCCCCGCCGAACCAGGCGGGCCGCGTCCCCTTGCGCGGCGGCGCGTCGCTCCGCCCGCCCGCCTCGGTCAGCGACAGGGCGGGGAAGGGGCCGCGGCAACGGACGCGCAGCGAGATGACTTGCACGCCCACGCCCTCATAGACCGTACTGTAGCGCGCCGCGTACGCTTGGGCGAACGCGGCGCGGATCGCGCCGATCTGCTCCGCCGTGATGCGTCCGGCGGGCAGCGCGACATTGATCTCGTGCATCTGGCCTTCGAGCCGCATGTCGGCCGAGCGTTCGCTCACGATGTCCGCCGTCACGCCGGCTGCGATCAGCTTCTCCCTGGCCTCTCGTTCAAGTTCGGTCAGGATCGTCTCGATCACCTGCGGCGCGTCGGCGGCGGCAAGCCCGATCGGGCGGCTCCGCACCTGCTCGAACGAAAGCGGCGCGGCGAGGAAGCCCAGCGCCGACGCCGCGCCCGATGCGGGCGGGATCAGCACCTGGCGCACGCCGAGCACGCGCGCCACTTCGGCCGCGTGCGCGGGTCCGGCACCGCCGAAGCCGACCATCGCGTAACGGCGCGGATCCTTGCCGCGCTCGACGATGTGAATCCGCGCCGCCGCTGCCATGCTCTCGACCACCATGCGGTGAATGCCCCAGGCGGTCTCCAGCGCCGACAAGCCGAGCTTCCCGCCCACGGCGGCAAGCGCACGCTCGGCGGCATCGCGATCGAGCGCCATGCGTCCGCCGAGGAAGAAGCCCGGATCGTAGTAGCCGAGGAGCAAATTGGCGTCGGTCACGGTGGGCTCGGTGCCGCCGAGCCCGTAGCAGGCCGGCCCCGGATCGGCACCCGCCGAGCGGGGGCCGACGCGCAGCAGCCCGTGCTCGTCGATCGCCGCGATCGAGCCGCCGCCCGCGCCGATCTCGATCATGTCGATCACCGGCGCCTTGATCGGCAGGCCCGAGCCTTTCTTGAACCGGTGCACGCGCGCCGCCTCCATCATCGGCGCGATCGCCGCCTCGCCCGCTTCGATCAGGCAAGCCTTGGCGGTAGTGCCACCCATGTCGAACGAAATCACGTCGGCCTTGCCGACGGCTGCGCCGAAAAAGGCGCTCGCCAGCCCGCCACCCGCCGGTCCGCTCTCCAACAGCCGGATCGGAAAGGCGCGCGCCGTCTCGGCGGACAACAGCCCGCCCGCCGAGTGCATCATCCGCAGCGCGCCGCGGAAGCCGCCGGCGCGCAGCGCGGTCTCCAGCTTGCGGAGGTAGGTCGTCACCAGCGGCTGCACATAGGCGTTGGCGCAGGTGGTGACGCAGCGTTGGTATTCCCACAGTTCCGCCACCACCTCGCTCGACAGCGACACGGCGAGCTGCGGCGCGATCTCACGGATGATCTCGGCGGCGCGGCGTTCATGCGCTTGATTGCGATAGGCGTGCAGGAAACACACGGCGACCGCCTCTATGCCCTCCGCCGCCAGTCGTCGCACGGAAGCGCGGAGCTCCGCCTCGTCAAGCGGCTCCAGAACGCGGCCGTCGCGGTCCATGCGTTCGGTGATCTCGATCCGGTGCCGTCGTGGCACGAGCGGATCGGGGAATTGCAGAAACAGGTCGTAAATATCGTACCGCTGCTCGGTGCCCATCTCTAGGATGTCACGGAAGCCGCGCGTGGTGAGCAGCGCAAGCCGCGCGCCGCGCCGCTCGATCAGCGCGTTGGTAACGAGCGTCGTGCCGTGCACCAGCTCGCCGACATCGCCGAGCGTAAGCCCCGCCGCCGCGATCAGTTCGGCGAGCCCCCGCAGCGCGCCCTCGGCCGGATCGTGCGGCGTGGTGAGGCACTTGTGCAGCCTTATCTCGTTTTGCGCCGGATCGAGCAGCACGAAGTCGGTGAACGTGCCGCCGATGTCGAAGCCGATACGGCAGTTGCTTGCCGGCATGAGCAGCGATGCTCCTTCCGTCACAATCATCGTGTGCGAGGCCCCCGCAGGCGCGCGCGGGGTTAGTTCGTCATCTATCGATGGTCCTGGCAAGGCCCGCTTGCGGCTCGGCGCTGTTTGACGGCCCCGCTCCCGCGCGCCAGGGTGCTGAGCGAAACAGCTTCTTTCCTGCCGTGAAGCAATTCTCGATCATCGCGCTCTTGAGACAAGCCGTGTCCGGCAACGCCGGCTGGACGCCGCAATGGCGGGAGGCGGCACCCAAGCCTCGCTACCAAGCGCTGATAATCGGCGGCGGCGGGCACGGGCTGGCGACCGCCTATTACCTCGCCAAGGAGCACGGGCTCCGCGACATCGCCGTGCTGGAGAAGGGCTGGATCGGTGGCGGCAACACCGGCCGCAACACCACGATCATCCGCTCAAACTATCTCTGGCCGGCAAGCCAGGCGATCTATGAGCACTCGCTCAAGCTATGGGAAGGCCTGGCGGGCGAGCTGAATTACAATGTCATGTACTCGCCGCGCGGCGTGATGATGCTGGCGCACAGTCGCCACGACGTGATGGTGGCGAAGCGCCACATCCACGCCAACCGGCTCGCCGGCATCGACAACGAATGGCTCACGCCAGCGGAGGCGAATTCGTTCTGTCCGATCCTGAACGTCTCGCCCGCCATCCGCTATCCGGTGCTCGGCGCGGCGCTGCAGCGGCGCGGCGGCACGGCGCGGCACGACGCGGTGGCATGGGGGTTCGCGCGCGCGGCTGATTCGCTCGGCGTGGACATCATCGAGAACTGCGCGGTGACGGCGATCCGGCGCGCGCCGGGGGGCGAGGTCGTGGGCGTGGAGACCTCCCGTGGCCCGATCGTCGCGCCGCGCATCGGCGTCGTCGCCGCCGGTCACACGAGCGTCCTGATGGCGATGGCGGGCGTGCGGATGCCGTTGGAAAGTTTCCCGTTGCAGGCGCTCGTCTCGGAGCCGGTTAAGCCGGTGATGCCGTGCGTCGTGATGTCCAACACCATCCACGCCTATATGTCGCAGTCGGACAAGGGCGAGCTCGTAATCGGCGCCGGCACCGACGCCTATCCCTCCTACAGCCAGGCGGGCGCGCTGCATGTCTCCTCGCACACGCTGGAGGCGGTGTGCGAGCTGTTCCCAATCGTGCGGCGGCTGAGGATGCTCAGGAATTGGGGCGGCATCGTCGATCTGTCACCCGACCGCTCGCCGATCATAGGAGCGACGCCGGTCCCCGGCTTGTTCGTCAATTGCGGCTGGGGCACCGGCGGGTTCAAGGCCACACCCGGTTCGGGCCATGTGTTCGCGTACACGCTCGCCACCGGCACGCCGCATCCGATCGCCGCGCCGTTCTGGCTCGAAAGATTCCGCACCGGGGGGCTGGTGAACGAGTCGGCGGCTGCGGCGGTGGCACACTGAGATGCTGCTGATCCGCTGCCCGTTCTGCGCGATGGAGCGGCCCGAGATCGAATTCCGCTACGCCGGACAGGCCCACATCGCGCGTCCGGCCGATCCCGCCGCGGCGAGCGACGAAACCTGGGCCGCTTATCTCCACTGGCGCGACAACCCGAAAGGGGAGCACGCGGAACGCTGGTGGCACCTTCACGGCTGCGGGCGCTTCCTCAACGTCGTGCGCGATACCGCGACCGACCGGCTGATCGCCGTCTACAAGCCGGGCGAACCCCGACCGTGAACAAATACCGCCTGCCGCGCGGCGGTCGCATCGACCGCACGCGCGCGATCCGGTTCAGCTTCGATGGGCAGATGTTCGCGGCCCATCCAGGAGACACGCTCGCTTCCGCGCTGCTGGCGAACGGGCAACACCTGATGGGCCGCTCCCTCAAGTATCACCGCCCGCGCGGAGCGATCGCGGCGGGCGCCGAGGAGCCGAACGCGCTAGTCACAATTGGAACCGGCGCGCGGCGCACACCGAACTTGCGGGCGACCCAGGTCGAGCCGTACGACGGGCTGCAGGCATTCAGCCAGAACCGCTGGCCGTCGCTCCGCGCCGATCTCGGCGCGGTGGTCGGATTGGCGGCTCCAATGCTCGGCGCCGGGTTCTACTACAAGACCTTCATGCAACCGGCGGGCGCGTGGCATCGCCTCTACGAGCCGACGATTCGCCGCGCCGCCGGGCTCGGCCGCGCGCCGCGCGAACCCGATCCCGACCTTTATACTCATCGCTACGCTTTTTGCGACGTGCTCGTGGTGGGCGCCGGTGCGGCTGGGCTCGCGGCGGCGCGCGCGGCGGCCGAGCGCGGCGCGACGGTCGTTCTGGCCGACGAGCAGATGGAAGCGGGCGGCGGGCTGCTTCAGGAAGCCGAGGCCTGCATCGACGGCGCGCGCGCCGCCGCCTGGCGCGACGCAACCTGCGCCGCGATCGCCGCTCATCCGCAGGTGCGGCTGCTGCTGCGTACCACGGCCTTCGGCTATTTCCTGCAAAACTATGTCGGCCTCGTCGAGCGTCTGACCGACCATGTCGCCGAGAAGCCCGATCGCATGGCGCGTGAGCGGCTGTGGAAGCTGCGCGCGCGGCAGGTGGTGCTGGCGACCGGGGCGATCGAGCGCCCGCTGGTGTTCGCGGGCAATGACCGCCCCGGCATCATGCTCGCCGGCGCGGCGCGCGCCTACATCAACCGCTGGGCGGTGCGCCTCGGCACGCGCGCGGTGCTGGCGACCGCCGACGACAGCGCCTACGCGCTCGTCCCGGAGCTCGAGGCGGCTGGGATCGAAATCGCCGCCATCGCTGATCTGCGCGCGTCAGCCGGTTGTGCCACCGACAGATTGCCGGTTCGGTTCGGCACCGAAGTGGTCGGCACAAGCGGCGGATTGCGCGTGAGCGGCGCGGATCTGGCGCCGCGCGGAGGCGGCCCGCGCGCGCGCATCGCCTGCGATCTGCTGCTGATGTCAGGCGGCTGGACGCCCTCGCTTCATCTGTTCGCGCAGTCGCGCGGCGCGATTGTCTATGACGCGGAGCGGGGCGCGTTCCTCGCCGGCACGCCGAGCCAGGATTTGATCTGTGCCGGCGCGTGCCGGGGCCTCGCTGGCCTGCAAGCCTGCGCCGATGACGGCGCAGCCGCCGGCGCGCTGGCGGCGGCGCGCGCGCTCGGCCGGCCGGAGCCTGCGCAGACGACCGTCAGTGTCACGCCGGCGCACGGCGCGGACGCCCCGCCGCCCGGAGGCAGGCCGCGCTTCGCCTTCGTCGATTTCCAGAACGACGTCACGCAGGGCGACATCGTGCAGGCCGTGCGCGAGGGGTTTCGCTCGATCGAGCACGTCAAGCGATACACCACCACCGGGATGGCGACCGACCAGGGCAAGACCTCGAGCATGAACGCGCTGGCGATCGCCGCCAGCACGCTCGGCCGTCCGCTGCCGCGGGTCGGACTGACCACGTTTCGGATGCCCTACACGCCCGTGACGTTCGGAGCGCTCGCCGGCCATCAGCGCGGTGCGCTGTTCGAGCCGGTTCGCCGCACCCCGATGCATGCGCGCGCTGAGGCGCTCGGCGCGGTGTTCGAGCCGGTCGGGCAGTGGCTCCGCGCGCACCATTTTCCGCGCGCGGGCGAGACCGAGGAGCAGGCGGTCGCGCGCGAGTGCCGCGCGGTGCGCGGCGAGGCGGGGATGTTCGACGCCTCGACGCTCGGCAAGATCGAGGTGGCCGGGCCGGATGCCGCCACGTTCCTCGACCGCATGTACGCCCACGATCTGGCCCGGCTGGCGCCCGGGCGCTGCCGCTACGCGATCATGCTGAACGAGGCCGGGTTCGTGATGGACGACGGCGTGGTGGGGCGCCTTGCAGAGGATCGGTTTCACGTCACTACGACCACCTCCGGCATCGCCGCCGTGCGCGCGCAGATGGAGGATTTCCTGCAAACGGAGTTCACTGACCTGCGGGCCTGGCTCACCGACGTCACTGAGCAATGGGCGGTGGTCGCGGTGCAGGGACCGCGGGCGCGGGAGATCGTGGCGCCGCTGGTGGAGGGCGTCGATCTTTCCGCGTTCCCGCACATGAGCGTCGCCGAGCCGCGGATTTGCGGCGTGCCGGGGCGGCTGTTCCGCGTCAGCTTCACCGGTGAGCTCGGCTATGAGCTGAACGTGCCCGCCAGCGAGGGCGAGGCCCTGTGGGACGCGGTGTACCGGTCAGGTGCCGTGCCGTACGGCACCGAAGCGATGCACGTGCTGCGCGCGGAGAAGGGCTATATCGTGATCGGCCACGAGACCGACGGCACGGTGACACCGGACGATCTCGGCCTCGGCTCGGCCATCGGCCGGCGGAAGGTCGATTTCATCGGCGCGCGCTCCCTGCTGCTTGCCGATCTCGTCGCGCCGGGACGAATGCAGCTCGTCGGCCTCCTGCCCGAGGACGGCGTTTCGCTGCCCGAGGAAGGTTCGCAACTGCTGCTCGCCTCGGGCGACCGCACGGCGGCGGGCTACGTGACCTCCGCCTATCGTAGCGCAACGCTGGGTCGCCCGTTCGCGCTGGCGTTGCTGGCCGGCGGACGCGCGCGGATCGCGACGCGCGTGTTCTTCACCGTCGCCGCCGGTCCCGCCTTGCCGGCGCGCGTCGTGCCGCCGGTGTTTTACGATCCCGCGGGAGCGCGCCTGCATGGCTGAGCTGGCGGCGGTGCCGCCGACCGGGCGGCTGGTCCTGCGCGGGATGGAATGTCTCGCGTTCGGGCTCGGCCTGCCGGCGGAGCCGTGCCGCGCGGAGGGCGACTGGGCGCTCTGGCTTGGACCGGACGAGTGGCTGCTGCTAGGCGCCGTCGATGCGCTTCGCCGGCGGGTACACGATGCCGCTCTTGGCCGGCCGTTCGCATTGGTGGATGTCTCGCACCGGCAGGTCGGATTCGTGCTGAGAGGCGCGGATGCCGATGCGCTGTTGAACGGGGCGGTGCCGCTCGATTTGTCCGTGGCGGCGTTCCCGCCGGGCATGTGCACGCGCACGCTGTTCGAAAAAGCGGAGATCGTGCTTTGGCGGCAAGGCGCAGCGACCTGGCGCATCGAGGTGCAACGGTCGTTCGCGCCCTATGTGCAGTCGCTTCTGATCGCGATCGCGCGGGCGGACTGCATTGCCCTGCTCGGGCTTGAATCTTTGTCGCGGTCATCGATCCCGCGCACAATGGGCATGGGGCACAGACAGGAGGACGGGAGCTCTGCCGGTAACAGCGAAGGACAGCATTCGTAGCGGACTGGGCCTGGAGGCGGTGCTGCGACGACCGCCTATGGATTGGCCAAGCACCGGGGAATGAACCGCGTCAGTACCCGTTTGTCGTGCTGGTCAGCAGCGTCTCGATTAGCGGACAGCCCAGCTGACCATCGGCATTGCCGCGGGCATCGCATTGCGCAATCAACGAGGTCAACGCCTTCTGCATGGCGCGCAGATCGGCGATCTTGGTCCTGACCTCGGCGAGATGGGTCGCGGCGAGATCTTTAACCTCAGTGCAGGGAACCTTGCGCGCCTCGGCCAGCCGCAGCAGCGCGCGCACTTCGTCGAGCGTGAAGCCGAGTTCGCGGGCGCGGCGGATGAAGGTCAGCCGCTCGACATGGGAGCGGCCATAGGCGCGATGTCCGCCCTCGGTGCGGGCGGGCTTCGGCAGCACGCCGATCTTCTCGTAGAAGCGGATGGTCTCGATGTTGCAGCGCGTGCGGGCAGCCAGCGTCCCGATCGGGATCAACGGCCCGCCAGAAATCGGCGCAGGGTCGATTTTTCTTCTTGAACCTGGAGTTGCTACAGATCCCACAACCCTGGGTCTAGGCGCACCTGTCGGAGCAGGCAAGGCATGGATCAGCGGGTTGGGACGGCAATCATGGACACGGTCGGTCGGCCGGTCACCAGCCGGGGTGCCAGGCTGCTCTCTCTCGGTGGCATCGCGGCTGCACTCGGGGCGGCCTCCTGCTGCGTGATCCCGTTCGCGCTGTTTACCCTCGGCGTCAGCGGCGCCTGGATCGGCACTCTCACCGCGCTCGAACCCTACCAGCCGCTCTTCGCGGCTGTGGCACTTGGCTTCATCGCGCTCGGCGCCTGGCGACTGCGTTGCAGGGCGCAGATCGCCTGCGCCGATGGCTATTGCGGTACCCTGCGCGCCGACCGCATCGCCCGCATTGGGCTGTGGACCGCCGGTGTGCTGCTCGTCATCGCTGTTGCCTTTCCCTACCTCATCCGTGCCATCACCTTCTGACCGGGAGAATCACCATACCTCGTTCCGTCCTTGCTGCCGCATTCGCGGTCAGTCTGCTCGCCGTCCCGTTCGCCGCGCAGGCCGCCGACACCAGCGTGGTGCTCGACGTGCATCACGCCGGCTGCGTGCTGTGCGGGCCGATCGTCGAAAACACACTGGCGCACGTGAAGGGCGTTTCAGCCGTGCAGGTCAGCCAGCCGAACGGGATGTCCGATGTAACCGCGACCGTGACCTACAACGCGACCGCGACCTCGCCGGCGGCACTGATCAAGGCGGTGACCGATCAGGGCTATCCCGCTGAAATCGCCAAGCCGGCAAAGGGCTGATCGCGCGGATGCCGCCTCCACGCTTCATTGCTGTGCCGTGTCGTCGAAGCGCCGCTCCACACCCGACCTCGTGGTGATCGGCGCCGGATCGGCCGGGTTCTCGGCCGCAATCCGCGCGAGCGAGCTCGGCGCCGACGTGGCGCTGATCGGTGCGGGCACCATCGGGGGCACCTGCGTCAATATCGGCTGCGTGCCGTCGAAAACCCTGATCCGCGCCGCCGAGGCGCTGCACCAGGCCAAGGCGGCGTCGCGTTTCGCGGGCATCGCCGCGACCGCGCGGCTGACCGACTGGGCCGCGCTAATGGCGCAGAAGGACGCGCTGGTCGGTGGGTTGCGCGAGGCCAAATACGCCGCCCTACTGCCGCAATACGAAAGCATCCGCTACGTGGAAGGTGCCGCCCGCTTCACCGCGGCGGCCGTCGTCGCCGGCGATGAATTTTTTCCCGCCGCGCGAGTCGTCATCGCCACCGGCGCGGCACCCGCAATCCCCATCATCGCGGGCATCGAGACGGTCCCCTATCTCACCAGCACCACGGCGCTCGCCCTCGCCCGCCTGCCGCGCGCGCTGCTGATCGTCGGCGGCGGGGTGATCGGCTGCGAGCTCGGCCAGATGTTCGCCCGGTTCGGCGTCGCGGTTACCATCGCCTGCCGCTCGCATCTCCTGCCCGGCTTCGAGCCGGAGCTCGCCGCGGCGCTCACCGGCTACCTGCGCGACGAGGGCATCGTCGTCCGCTTGGGCCTCGCCTATCGCCGCATCCGCCGCGACGAAACCGGTATTGCGTTCGATGTGACGCAGGACGGCCACCCGGAGACGATCCGCGCGGAGCAGGTTCTGGTCGCGACCGGCCGCGTGCCCAACACCGCCGACCTCGACCTCGCCGCCGCCGGCATCGCCACCGACGCGCACGGCGCGATCACGGTGGACGAGCACCTCGCCACCTCGCGCCCCGGCACCTATGCCGCGGGCGACGTCACCGGCCGCGATCGGTTCGTGTACATGGCGGCCTATGGCGCAAGGCTGGCGGCCGAGAACGCGTTGAACGGCAACTCACGCCGCTACGACTCGCGCGCCATGCCGGAGTTGGTGTTCACGGACCCGCAGGCGGCGCGCGTCGGGCTCACGGAAGGCGAAGCCCGAGCCCAGGGATTGGCGGTGCGCACGGTCACCCTGAAGCTCGAGCAGGTTCCCCGCGCGCTCGCTGCGCGCGACACCCGCGGGCTGATCAAGCTGGTCGCGGAGGAGGGGAGTCTGCGCCTGCTCGGCGCGCAGATCCTGGCGCCGGAGGGGGTCGATTCGATCCAGACGGCTGTGCTGGCGATCAAACACGGTCTGACCGTCACCGACCTGGCCGAAACCTTGTTCCCCTATCTCACGACAGTGGAGGGGGTGAAACTCGCCGCACTCGGGTTCGCGAAGGACTTGGCAAAGCTCTCCTGCTGCGCGGGATAGGGCTGGTTCAACGCACCAACGCCGGATCAGGCCATTTTCACCCGGGCGCTGCGCCGCTTACCGCGTCTCCCCACCTGAGCGGCGAGGCAGATGCCCCGTCCCCGCCAGTCCCCCCGACCACCAACGCCCGCCAGGGCCACGCCCGCCAAATGTCCCCGTCCCGGGGCGTGCCCCATCGCGTTCGCCAGCCAATTCATGCCGCCGAAGCCAGCATCCTGCATGATCCAGATTAGCGCGTTGAAGGCAAAGGGCGAGATGCATGGTTCATCCCTGGCAAGTTCCGCTGTTGCCTAGGTTGCAAGGACCAGCCACCGGGTCAGGCTCGCGAGATCAATAGTGAATATCAGCCAGCACAGAAAGCCGATGCCTAAGATGCTGAGAACGATGCCGATGGTGAGCATGTTGGCGAACTCCACGACCGAGTTGGATCGCGCGTCCCACCACCACCGCAGCGCAGAACAGATTATACGCTATGAAAACCGAGATAGGGAGCGCCAATAACGTCGACTATGAGCCAGCGCCCGGAGCGCTTATATGTAACGATCTCTACAGGTGCCCGGAGCTGCTTTCTGCACAACAGGCTGTTCGGCGCCGGGAGAATGAATATTGCGCAAAGCGTCGCGCATCCGGGTAAAGGCGTTATCTGAAAAGCGATCATGTCTGCTCCTGCCGAAGGTGAATGTGTGCCTGCATTGCGGGTCTCCGTCGATACCGAGCTTCCGACGTAGGGCATAAGACCGCGGTGGTGTGAGGCGGAGCCTTTTCGCCAATTCCGTCGCTGAGAGATAAAATTTCTTTTGCAAGTCCACCTCGCGGACAGCCGCTGCTTCCGTCGGATCGTCAGCCGCTATGAAGCGCACCGGCGCACCCTCACCGTCTTTCTTAGCGATGCGTACGACGATTGTCGCCTCTGAGCCTGATATCTGCGTATCGAGGTCGCTGAGGTGAGGAAAGACCGAAGTACGACTCTGGCCCGCACGAATTGCTTTTTCAACCCGGTCAATATCAGCCTCACTGATATCGATGCCTTCAGTAACGTGCGATTCCATCGCCAGAAGCGTACGGATACGGCCGCGCGCCTCATCCCGTTGTCTCTTGCCTGGCTGGAGCAAATTTTGGATCTGGGTGTACTCGCGGTCGACCAGGAGATGGAAGCCCGCAGGCGGCTGAGTGCTGACGGGCAGTACTCTAGCAGGGAGATGGCAAGCCAGAGAATCACCGAGAACGTTCGTGAGAAGATTATCGAATACTGTCACCAAGCCCCGCGCATAGAGGTAAAGAACGTCTTCGGGGACAACGATCATCCAGTGTTGCTCAGCGTCGCGCAGTGCATCGACCGCCCGCAGCAATCCCGCATCCAACATCGACAACTTGGCGTGTTGAGTGGCCAAATTGATGCATTTATTATGCCCAATGCTGGTCTTCTTTACTGGATCAATTACCCGCACTCCACGCTGGACCAAGACCGCCTTGAGAAGCATCTCGCTTGCGTGCTGTAGATGCAGCAAAACGGTGGTTACCCGCCCATCTTCATCGCAACCGTTGAACGCCGTCACCGCGCGGCGGAGCGAACAGAGTGCTTTGGCTTTGAGGGTTCGAGCATCTCGGCGGAGCTTCATCTCGTGTGCCCACTTCGCTCTTAAGCATTCAGGGTCGCGCATCGTAGCCAGTATGACATTCGCGCGACCGCTCGGGACGTTGACCTGTGTTCGTGCTCTTCAGGGCCGTTGCTCATACGGCAGTTGTCCACGGATCGATCACGGTCATGCCGGCGGCGTTGAACGCGCTCGTGCCGCGAGACGCGACCGCGAAATCATGCGCGGCAGCGATCGCGGAGATATAGCCGTCGGGGGTCCGGAAGCCGCTGCCGGCCGCGCGCGCTCTGACGGCGAGTTCGGCGTAGCGGCGCGCGGCACGGATGTCGAATGGATACGGTCCGCGAATAGCTCCAGCACGCCGTCCAACGCAGCGGTCAGCTTGCCCTTCCGCCGGCCCTTGGGCAGCGCGCCGACTCTGACCATCAGCTCGGCGATGGTGACGCTGGACAGGTAGAGGGTCGCCGGCGCCTGCGCGTCGAGCCAGGCGCGAACCGCTGGTGCTGGTTCGGGCTTCATCGCTTCGGAGACGACATTCGTGTCGAGCAGGATCATTCGAAGCGCAGCGGCTCGGCGGGCCGGGCGTCGCGTGCCTGTTCAAGGGCATTTACATCAGCGTTTGTCAGCCCGATGTTCCGGCTCATTTCGGCGAGCGCAGAGCCAAGGCGTAGCCGGCCTTCCGGCCGCGCGGCGGCTTCTAGGATGGCGCGCATCTCAGCTTCCGTGCTGCGATTGTGCTGCGCCGCCCGGACCTTGAGGGCGCGGTGCGTTTCATCGGACAGGTTGCGGATGGTGACGGCGGGCATGATAGCGATCGCCAAGCTGCTGGACGGTGAGAGCAAGAGCGAAGCGAAGCCGGCGGCTCCCAGGCGCAAACGCGGCCGCGTATCATCGGAGGCGGCGGATCCGCGTCGGTCATCCGCGGGCGATGATGGCCTGCGGCCAGCCTTGGCTTCGTCTTGATACGCCTATGACCAGGATATACAATACCAAAGATGTATATCTAGGAGCATCGCCATACAGGTCGCGAAGTGGGGCAACAGCCTGGCCGTCCGTCTGCCGGCGGCGGTCGTCGACGCCTTGGAGCTGAAGGAAGGCGACGAGATCGAAATCCATGTCGCCGATCCCCGGGCCTTCGAGGTCGCGCGCAAGCCGGGTCCGGAGGACCTCCTCAAACGCCTGCGCGCTTTTCGCGGGCGCCTCCCCGCCGACTGGAAGTTCGACCGGGACGAGGCGAATGCCCGGTAGCTTCATCGACACGAACGTCCTCGTCTATCTCGCCTCCGGCGATCCCGCGAAGGCCGACCGCGCCGAGCGGATCGCCGCCGCGGGCGGAACGATCAGCGTGCAGGTGCTGAACGAGCTCGCCAATGTGGCGCGGCGGAAGATGGGGCTTTCCTGGCCCGAGACGCACGCCTTTCTCTCGACGGTGCGCGCTTTGCTGCCGGTCGAGCCGATAGCGGCGGACGTGCATGATTTGGGATTGGCGATCGCCGAGCGGTATGGTCTCTCGATCTACGACGCGATGATCACGGCGTCAGCGCTTCTGGCCGATTGCGACACCCTCTGGTCGGAAGACATGCCGGACGGTCTGGTCATTGAGAACCGTCTCCGCATCGCGAACCCCTTTGGCCACTAATTTCGCAGCTTTCGTGCGACGACGAGCCCGGGGCAGTCACGAGTTCGGGCCCAAGCCTTCGCGGCTTTGCAATACCGACATTGCAGCGGCCTTGAATAAGCAAGGTCCGCAATTCAAGGATAAGCCTGTTCACTTCGATACGGCCCAAGCAATGAGGCCGAGCCAGCCAAGCGGCGCGGGCTTGACGGATCGCCGTCAAACAGTCTTGCCATAGCCCGCCAGTCCTCGCCCCGGTTTTGTCCAAAGTTGGATGTTACGCTGCGCCCACGGCGAAAGCCGTCGCTCAACTTTGTGCAAGCTGAGTGAGTCGTGAACCTTGTGTCTAATTCCCAGGCGCTCCTGGTCGCGAGCACCTAAAGTGAGGTCAGCGAGCCTACCCAGGTGCTGGGCTACTACACGCTTTGCGCCATGGCGATCTGTCAGGGTGATGTGCCAGAGGCGGTGCGCAAGCACGTCCCACGGTAGCCTCTGGTGAGCGCGACGCTGATCGGTCGCCTGGCAGTCGCGAGGAAACGTCAGGGACGGCGGCTGGGGGCCGTATTGCTCGCGGACGCGTTGCGGCGCGCGTTCGACAGCGCCGGCACGGTCGCCTCCTCCATGGTCGTGGTAGACGCGCTGGGCGAGGCTGCGGCTGGCTTCTACGCGGCCCATGGGCTCGTAAGGTTGCCCGACTCGCTTCGGCTGGTGCTGCCAGTGCGCATGGCGGCAGGGAACCTGTAGAGGTGATGGCTAAGCGGCCCAAGCTCGCCGGCATTGCGGCCCCCAGGGGATCAGCGACGCGCAGTGCTACGCGTCCGCGTGGCTGGGCCATATTCAAGACAGAACCTGGCGGCTGCGCCTATCCGCGCGAGACGACCGTATTGCCAATGCCAAACGCCACCCGGCGCATCCGGGGGCATGATCCCGGTTGCTTCCCCAGCGCTTCCCCGACACCGGCCCTAGGGCCGGGGAAGCAAAAAGCGGCCCCGAAGGACCGCCTCAAACTTCTGATTTCCCTGACCAAATCTGGAGCGGGCGAAGGGATTCGAACCCTCGACCCCGACCTTGGCAAGGTCGTGCTCTACCCCTGAGCTACGCCCGCGTTCCGTGGGTGGCGGCTCTTAGCCGGGCCGGGCCGGGTTGGCAACCGCGGCGTGTGAGCGCAAGGGGCGGATGGTGGCGGTCACTCCCGCGCGCCAGATTGCCTGCATGACAAGCATGGCCCAACGCACCCATTCCGAAACCGAGCTGTGGGAGGCGGTGCTCGGGCGCCGCTCACTCCCCGGCCTCTTCTATGGCGTCACCTCGATGGGGGTGTATTGCCGGTTCGGCTGCCCCTCGCGCCCGCCGCTCAGGCGCAACGTCGTCTTCTTCGGCTCCGCCGCCGAGGCCGAGGCGGCCGGGCTGCGTGCCTGCCGCCGCTGCGATCCCAAGGGGGAGCGCGCGCAGATCGCGCACGCCGTGGTGCGCGACGCCTGCGCCTTCATCGAGGCCGCCGACGAGCCGCCCGCGCTCGACGCGCTCGCCAAGCGCGCCGGCTACTCGGCCTTCCACTTCCTCCGCATGTTCAAGGCGCATACCGGGCTCACCCCACGCAGCTATGCCGAAGGCGTACGGGCGCGGCGGCTGCACGCGCATCTGCAAGCGGGCGAGCGCGTGGCCGATGCGGTCGCCGGCGCCGGCTTCGGCTCGGAGAGCCGCGTCTATGAGCGGAGCGGCGCCTTGCTCGGCATGACGCCGGGCGCGGCACGGCGCGGCGGCGCGGGCGAGGCGATCCGCACCGCGCTTGCGGATTCTCCGTTCGGGCGGCTGCTGGTCGCGGCGACCGATAAGGGCGTGTGCTTCATCGGCTTCGGTGAGCCGGACGAAGCACTCGAAGGCGCGCTGCGCCGCCGCTTTCCGCGCGCCGCGCTCAAGCGCGACGATCCGGGACTGGCCGACACTGTCCGTGCGGTGCTCGCTTTCATCGAGGAGCCGCGCGCGGCGCTCGACCTGCCGCTCGATCTACGCGGCACCGCTTTTCAGATGCGCGTGTGGCAGGCGCTGCGCGCCATCTCGCCGGGCGAGACGCGGACCTATGCCGAGCTCGCTGCCGCGATCGGCAATCCGCGCGCGGTGCGTGCCGCCGCGCGGTCATGTGCCGAGAATCCGGTGGCGCTCGCCGTGCCCTGTCACCGCGTGATCGGCAAGGACGGCGATCTCACCGGCTATCGGTGGGGGATCGCGCGCAAGCAGGCGCTGCTCGCCCGCGAACAGAGCGGCTGAGTCGGCCCTCGGGCGGTCTGCGCTTGGTCAAGCGCTGCCCAGGGGCTGCCCAAAAACTAGCCAACATCAGCGCGAATCCCCGCAAACCCGGCTTCTCGGCCGGCTCCCGACACTGGCACGCGGATTGAAACACGCCCTGCGAACCCGCCGCTGGGGCGGGCGCAGCGATTAGCGTGGGGCAGCCTCGTGAAACTCATCATGGCGGTGATCAAGCCCTTCAAGCTCGACGAGGTGCGCGAGGCTTTGACGCCACTCGGCGTTCAGGGACTCACCGTCTCCGAGGTGAAGGGGTTCGGGCGGCAAAAGGGACAGACCGAGATTTACCGTGGGGCGGAATATCATGTGAGCTTCCTGCCCAAGCTCAAGATCGAGGTCGCGGTCTCGTCGGACATCGCGGACCAAGTGGTCGAGGCGATCATGCGCTCGGCGCAAACGGGCAAGATCGGCGACGGCAAGATTTTCGTTATGGATATTGAGCGCGCGGTGCGTATCCGCACAGGCGAACTCGACCTTGCCGCGCTCTGATTTCAATTCTCGGGAAAAGGGAAAAATGAAGCTATCGAAGCTCGCATGGGCGGCCGGTCCGCTCGCGCTGATTGCCACCCCGGCGCTGGCCGATGCGCCGGCGCCGAAGATGGATTCCGGCGATACCGCCTGGATGCTGGCGAGCACCGCGCTCGTGCTGATGATGACGATTCCGGGGCTGGCGATGTTCTACGGCGGCATGGTGCGCCGCAAGACCATGCTCGCCACCATGATGCAGTCCTTCACCGTGTGCTGCCTGGTGACGATAGCTTGGATGGTGATCGGCTACAGCATCGCCTTCACCAACGGCACACCCTATTTCGGCGACATGTCACGCTTTTTCCTGCAAGGCTTCGGCGCGACCTGGGACAAGCCATTCACTTTGGGCGCGGGCGTCGACGGAGCGACGCAGACCACGATCCCCGAATCCGTGTACATGATGTTCCAGATGACGTTCGCGATCATCACGCCGGCGCTGATCACCGGGGCGTTCGCGGACCGCATGAAGTTCAGCGCGCTGCTGATCTTTATGACGCTCTGGTCGATCCTGGTGTACGCGCCGATCGCGCACTGGGTGTGGAGCGCGACCGGCTGGCTCGGCGCCGGCGTGTTCGGCCTACCGGGTGCCGCGGATTTCGCCGGTGGCACCGTGGTGCATATCAACGCCGGCATCGCCGGGCTGATGTGCGCGCTCGTGCTCGGCAAGCGCGTCGGCTACGGCCACGACAACATGGCGCCGTATAACGTCTCGTTCGCGCTGATCGGCGCTTCGCTTCTCTGGGTCGGCTGGTTCGGCTTCAACGCCGGTTCGGCGGTGGCGGCGAACGGCCGTGCCGGCATGGCGATGACCGCGACACAGATCGCCACCGCCGCGGCGGCGCTTGCGTGGATGTTCGCCGAATGGGCCGCGAAGGGAAAACCCTCCGTGCTCGGCGTCGCCTCGGGCGCCGTTGCCGGCTTGGTCGCCATCACCCCGGCCTCGGGCTTCGTGCTGCCGGGACCGGCGCTCCTGATCGGCATCGTCGCCGGCGTCGGCTGCTTCTGGGCCGCGACCAGCCTCAAGCACGCGCTCGGCTACGACGACAGCCTCGATGCGTTCGGGGTGCACGGCGTCGGCGGCATTATCGGCGCGCTGCTGACCGGCGTGTTCGCCTTTGGCCCCTTCACCGCCACCGCGCAGGCCCCCCAAGGCGTCAATATCGGCGGCCTACCGCAGTTCGAGGCGCAGGTGATCGCAGTGGTTTCGACGCTGGTCTATAGCGGCGTGATGACCTTGATCATCCTGATGGTGACCAAGGCGCTTGTCGGCCTACGAGTCGACGAGGAAGCCGAACGCGAGGGCCTCGATCTCGTCCTGCACGGCGAACAGATTTTCCAGTGAGGCCGAGGGGTGCCCATGCGGGCGCCCCTCTTTTCGTCATGGGGAACAAGAAGAAAATGTTCGGTAAGCCTCTTTCCCTGGCCGCGCTTCTGACGGCCAGCCTGGCCGCCGCCCCGGCGTTCGCGCAGACGGCGCCTCCGGCTCCCGCCACCGCATCTGCGCCGGCCGCAACCACCGCCCCGGCCGCGTCGGCAACACAGGCCGCGCCCAGCACCCCGGCGGCCCCGGGGACCACCCCGGCACCGACCGCCGCGGCGCCATCCGCCCCGAGCGGGCCGACGCCGCTGACCGTCTACGGCATCCAACTCAACGCGCAGATCGACGCGGGCGTCACCTTCAACCCGGCCGGACCTTCCGACGGCATCAATTTCGGGCATCTGTTCACGGACCGCGCGAACGATCCGGTGATGAACCAGCTCCTGCTGACGGCGCAGCACCCAATCGATCCGAAATCAAAGACGATCGACATCGGCTTCGACGTGCAGGTGCTGTACGGGACCGACGGGCGCTACACGCATTATCTGGGCGAGTTCAACTATCTCACCTCCACCTATTACCAGCTTACGCTGCTTACAGCGAACGTGCAGATGCACCTGCCCTATATCACGCAGGGCGGCATCGACCTCAAACTCGGTCAGTACCCGACGCCGCTCGGCTACGAGACCATCGATCCCTCCACCAACCCGTTTTACACGCACAGTTACATTTTTAACTTCGGCTTGCCGTTCACCCATACCGGCGGCTATGCAGTGGCGCACGTCAGCGACGTGCTCGACATTTACGCGGGCGGCGACTCAGGTACCAACACTACCATCGGCAACGGCGACAACAACTCAGCCCCCGCCGCGCTCGGCGGCTTCAACCTTACGCTGATGGGCGGCAATCTGACGATCCTGGCGCTGACGCATATCGGCCCTGAGAATCCTTCTTCGGTCGTGCCGGGCGCGGACGGGTACATGCGCGCGTACAATGACGCCGTGATCACCTACAAGGCATCCGACAAGCTGACCCTGACCACCGAGCTGAACTGGGCGCGCGATGCCTATGGCGTGAAGGGCTCTCCCGCCAACGGGTTCGGCATCGCCGGCTATGCCTCATACGCGCTCACCGACAAGCTGACCTTGAACGGGCGGGCCGAGGTGTTCCGCGACGATAACGGGTTCTTCGTGGCCGGCTACACCTCTTCGCTCGCCGCGATCAATGCGCTTGGCGGCAAGCCTGCGGTCGGCGTGGTGAGCTACGGCGCCAACACCTATACCGAGCTTACCGCCGGCTTGACGTTCAAGCCGACGATGCCGGCGCCGGTCGCCAACCTGCTGTTCCGCCCGGAAATCCGCTGGGATCACGCCTACGGCCCGGCGCCGTTCAATAGCGGCACCAGCAATAACCAAGTGACCGTCGCCGCCGACATGGTGCTCGGGTTCTGAGCGCGGCGACCCGGCTCGGGCGGGCGCCAAAAATGGTGGCGATCTGCGCCTCCCTTTGCGCCCGCCGCGCCGCGAGCTCGCCCACCGCTGCGGCCGTCTGTCGCGCCCCGGACCCGCCGACGAACGGGACGTGAGTGCCGGCGATCTGCATCGTTAGCCGGCCGGCGGCCCCGGCAGAGGTCGATTGCAGTTCCCGCCAATGTTCGGCCCCGCGGCGGCGGCGGCTTAGCATCGCGCGACTTTAGCGGCGTTCGGCATTCAGACCATCTGTCCCGCCCGGCGCGCGACGGGGCGGGACTTGCCAACCGCGCGCGATAGCCGATTTCGGCCGGATGGCCGCCCCCGCCCTCGTCTGGTTCCGCAACGACCTCCGCACCGAGGATCATGCCGCGCTCGCTGCGGCGGCTGCGCATGGCTCCGTGCTGCCGGTCTTTGTGCTCGACGAAGCCGCCGCGGGGGCGTGGGCGCCGGGCGGGGCGTCGCGCTGGTGGCTGCATCACAGCCTGACCGCGCTCACCGGCGCGCTCGCGCGGCTTGGGGCGCCGCTCATTCTCCGGCGTGGCCCGGCCGAAACGCATCTCGCCGAGATCGCCGTCACGGCTGGAGCTGCCGAAGTCCATGCAGGGGAGATGCCCGAGCCCTGGGCGCGCTCGCAGGAGAAGCGGGTCGCGCGGGCGCTCCGGGAGGCTGGCGTCCGGCTCGTGCGCCACCGTACGGCGATGCTGTTCGACCAGGATCGGCTCACCACAAAATCCGCCGCTCCGTTCCAGGTCTACTCCGCCTTCGCCCGCGCCTGCCACGCGGCGGGCGGCCCGCCGCCGCCGCTGCCCGCACCCGCGCGTCTCGACGCGCCCGCCATGCTGCCGCGCTCCGATGCGCTCGATGGCTGGGGCTTGCTCCCGGCCAAACCGGACTGGGCGGGTGGCCTGCGCGCCGCCTGGGTCCCGGGTGAGGCGGCGGCGCGCGCGCGGCTCGACGCGTTCCTCGCAGCTCTGCTTGCCGGATACGCGGCAGCGCGAGACCGGCCCGATGCCGACGGCACCTCGCGCCTGTCGCCCCATCTGCGCTGGGGTGAAATTTCACCCGCAACCGTCTGGCACGCCGCCGCCGCGACGCCGACCGCCGGCGCGGCGAAGTTCCTGGGCGAGTTGCTGTGGCGCGAATTCAGCATCCACCTGTTGTGGCACAATCCGGCCTTGCCGGAGCGGCCGCTGCGCTCCGCCTTCGCCGGGATGCAATGGCGGCGCGATGCAGCGGCTTTGCGCGCATGGCAGCAGGGCCGCACCGGCATCCCCATCGTTGATGCAGGGATGCGCCAATTGTGGGAAACCGGCTGGATGCACAACCGGGTGCGGATGATCGCCGCCTCGTTCCTGGTGAAGCACCTGCTGATCGACTGGCGAGAAGGCGAACGATGGTTCTGGGATACGCTCGTGGACGCCGACCTCGCCAATAACAGCGCGAGCTGGCAGTGGGTCGCCGGCTGCGGCGCCGACGCCGCGCCCTACTTTCGCATCTTCAACCCGGTGCTGCAGGCGCGGAAGTTCGACCCGGAGGGCGCCTATATCCGTCGCTTCGTGCCGGAGCTTTCCGGCCTTGCCGCGCCCGCGCTCCACGCGCCCTGGGAGGCGCCACCGCTCGCGCTGCAGGCAGGCGGCGTCGTGCTCGGTCGCACCTATCCCGCGCCGCTCGTCGATCTCGTCGCCGGGCGTGCGCGAGCGCTCGCCGCCTTCGCCGCCGCCGGGGCATGAGTGGCGCGCTGGCACCGCGCACGATCCCAAGCGGCGTGCCGATCCGGGTGGTGGGCGACGTGCACGGGGATGCCGCTGCCTTCGCCTTCGCTTTGGCGACCGAGCGGTTCGTCGTGCAATTGGGCGACCTCGCCGACTACGGTCCACGTGGCGCCGAGACGCTGGAAATGATGTTCGACCGCCAGGACCGGGGCGCTGGCCTTTTCCTGCTCGGCAACCACGACCACAAGCTCGCCCGCGTGCTCGCTGGGCAGTCGGTGCGGGTCGATCCCGAGCTAGCCGCCACGCTCGACCAGCTCGACGATGCGGCGCGCGCCCGCGCGCTGCGCGAGATCGCGCGGGCGCCCACCTGGATACGGCGCGGCGCGGCGCTGTTCGTCCATGCGGGGTTCCACACCGACATGCTGGAGCGATCCGACGGCCGGCCGCTCGGCCTTGAACACGCCCGCGGCGCCGCCGCGCGCGCCCTGTTCGGCGAGCCCACCGGCCGCACCCAGCCGGACGGCTATCCCGAGCGCAGCCTTCGCTGGGTCGATCGCATCCCGGCCGGGCTTACCGTCTATTGCGGCCATGACCGCCGCAGCGCCGACGGCCGGCCCTATGTCCGCCGCGGCGCGCGCGGCGGGACGGCGGTGTTCATGGACACTGGGGCGGGGAAGGGCGGACACCTCTCGTGGATCGACCTGCCCGGGCTCATGGAGCGGGATTGAAGCCGCGCGGCCGAAACATCGCTTGCGTCTCGTTGCGGGCGGCGGCAAGACATCAAGATCGCCGCGGCATTCGGCCATGAATGGCAATGCGGTCCGGCACCGGCTAAGAGACGTGGGCGGAGTGCGCCCTGCGCGCCGGGTTTGGAGGGATCATGGGTAGCTTCAGCATCTGGCACTGGCTCGTCGTGCTGTTGGTCGTCATGCTGCTATTCGGCGGCGGCAAGGTGAGCGGCCTGATGGGCGATTTCGCCAAGGGCATCAAATCGTTCAAGAAGACGATGGCCGAACCGGACGACGAGCCGATGACGCCGGCACAGATCGAGCGTCCGGCGACGACCACGGCCGATCCGGCCGCCGTCAAGCAGCCCGAGCCGGCGACCGCCCGCCAGGCCTGAAACGGGCGTCTCCTCCCGGCAAGTGCTTGATCGTGCTTGACCGGGTAGGGCGTTCGGGCAGCATCCGTCAGACCGCCTGACGGAGTTCAAGATGGCCGCGCATCACCTCGCCCCAACCCCGGCCACGGTGCGCTGGGGAACGTTCGACGCGGCCTATCCGCCGGTTCTGACCATCAGCTCCGGCGAGACGGTGGTGATCGGGACAGTCTCCGGCGGTCCCGACGTCATGCCGCCGCCGGGGAGCGGGCTTGCCGTTCCGCCTGCGCTCGCGGCCATCCACGCAGCCAACCTGCCGCGCCTCGGCGGGCATATCCTCACCGGGCCCGTCGCGGTGGACGGGGCGGGACCCGGAGACATGCTGGAGGTGCGGATCGAGCGGATCGAGCTGGCCGCCGACTGGGGTTACTGCGGCTTCCGCCCGCTCGCTGGCACGCTGCCGGAAGATTTCCCCGAGCGGTTCCTGAGCCATATCCTAATCGACCGCGCGCGCCGCGTCTGCCGCCTGCCGTGGGGCACCGACTTGCCGCTGGCGCCCTTCTTCGGCGTGATGGGCGTGGCCCCGCCGCCCGAATGGGGCACCATCTCCACCGTGGAGCCGCGCGCTCACGGCGGCAATCTGGACAACAAGGAACTCGGCGCCGGCGCCACACTCTACCTGCCGGTGTTCGTCCGGGGTGCCAATTTCTCCATCGGCGACGGGCACGGCGTGCAAGGCGACGGCGAGGTGTGCATCAATGCGCTGGAGACCTGCCTGACTGGTACCTTCCGCCTCACCGCCCACAAGGGCGGCGGCCCGCGCGATCCCCTGCTGCGCTATCCGCGCGCGGAGACCGCGACGCATTTCATCACGATGGGAATGCACGAGGACCTGGATATCGCTATGAAAACCGCGCTCCGCGAGATGATAGCCTTCATCACCGCGCGCGCGAACATCAGCCGCCAGGAGGCGTACCAGTTCTGCTCGCTCGCGGTGGATTTCCACGTCACCCAGACGGTCAACCGCGAGAAGGGCGTGCACGGGCTGCTACGCAAGGGGTTGTTGTTCTAGCTGGGGTTTTCCACAAGTTTTTGTGCCGTACCCTGATTGTTCCGTTGAATCCGCCGGCGAATCGGGCCTACCGTATCTAGTGCTCGTACGAAAGGGGACCACTAGATGCAGTGGACGGAGGAGACGATCGCCCAACTTCGCGTGCTGTGGGACGAAGGGCACTCGACCGCCGAGATCGGCCGCCGGCTGGGGATGTCGAAGAACGCCGTGGTGGGCAAGGCGCACCGGCTCGATCTCGCCCCGCGGCCCTCGCCGATCCGTCCGCTGCCCGAGGGGGCGCGGCCCCGACCGGCACCGCGCCGCGTTGCCGGTCCCACCCTGCCGCCGCTCGCCAGCACCCGCGCTCCCGCCACCGCCTACGCCGCGCCGGCGCTGCGGGCGATCCCCTCGCCCCGCCCGGCGCCGGCGCCCGCGGCGCCGCGCTTGCAGCCCGTGGCGCCGCGTCCCTATGGCCGCGTGATTACCTGCTGCTGGCCCCTCGGCGAGCCCGGCACAAAGGAGTTCCGCTTCTGCGACGTGGCATCGGTGCCAGGCAAGCCCTATTGCGAGGCGCACGCCGAGCTCGCCTATGTGAAGGTGCGGGACCGGCGGGAGGACGCGGCGTAAGCGCCGACATCGCTTCCTTGAAGCTGCTCCGCAGCAGCTACCAGGTCAGCGGATAGGCGGTCGCGAAGCCGCACAGCATCGCATCATGAACCCCAACTCCGGTTGTTGGAGACATTGCCGGGACTGCTGATCTTGCATCCCGCCTTGCTGCGTGGGGCCCGGCGCGAGCGCGGGTGCGGTGGCGAAACCAAACGAGGCGAGGCACAGGAGCCTCGCAGTGGCGGACTTCGGTGACGTTGGCATCCTCCTCGGTTGACGGCCCCACAACCGGCCGCCACCCCTGCCGCTGCACCACGGTACCGATTGGTGGCGCGCCGCCGCCGCTCTCGGCCCTGTGTTGCCACCCCGCAACCTCCATGCTACAGGCCCGCCGTCGATCGGGGGTGGCGGCGTCGCGCTCGCGCCAGCGCCCCCGCTTGGCTTCTCACATCCAGGGACCAGTCCGTGGCCGCCAGCGGTACTTCCACCAGCGGGACATCCTCGTCAGGCACGAACACCGTCGCATCCGGCGGCGGGCTCGGCGACCGCTACGCCGCGGCGCTTTATTCCTTCGCCGAAGATGCGCGCGTGCTCGATCAGGTGGTGCGCGAGATGGAGCAGCTCGGGCGCATGATCGACGAGAGCGCCGATCTGCGCCGGGTGCTGGAATCGCCGCTGATCGACGTGAACGAGGCGCGCCGCGCGGTGCTCGCGGTGCTGGAGCGCGAGGGGTTTTCCAAGCCGGTGCGGGATTTCGTGGGCGTGATCGCCAATAATCGCCGCTTGCGGAACCTGCGCCAAATTGTCACGGCCTTCGCCGTCTTGGTTGCCGAGAAGCGCGGCGTCGTGACTGCCTTCGTCGCTTCCGCCCACCGGCTTTCCGACGTGCAGCGCCAGCAGTTGCGTGCGCGGCTGATCGAAGCGGGCTACGGCAACGTCAATATCGTCGAGAACCTGGAGCCCGACCTACTCGGGGGTTTGGTCGTGCGCGTCGGCGCGCGGCTTTATGACTCGTCTTTGAAATCCCGGCTGCAACGATTGCAGTACGCCATGAAGGGAGCCGCCTAATATGGAGATCCGCCCTGCCGAGATCTCGGAGATTCTGAAAAAGCAGATCGCCGCGTTCGACACCGAGGCCAATGTCGCCGAGACCGGCCAGGTGCTCAGCGTCGGCGATGGCATCGCCCGTGTGTTCGGTTTGCAGAACTGCATGTCGGGCGAGATGGTGGCGTTCCCCGGGGCCGGGCTGCGCGGCATGGCGCTCAATCTCGAGACCGACAATGTCGGCGTGGTGATCTTCGGGGACGACCGCCAGATCCGCGAGGGCGACACGGTGCAGCGCACCGGCGCGATCGTCGATGTGCCGGTGGGCGACGCGCTGCTCGGCCGCGTGGTCGATGCGCTCGGCAATCCGATCGACGACAAGGGGCCGATTAACGCCAGCGAGCGGCGGCTAGTGGACGTGAAGGCGCCGGGCATCATCCCGCGCCGGTCCGTGCACGAGCCGATGCAGACGGGGATCAAGGCGATCGACGCGTTGATCCCGATCGGGCGGGGCCAGCGCGAGCTGATCATCGGCGACCGCCAGACCGGCAAGACGGCGGTGATCATCGACACGATCATCAACCAGAAGCGGATCAACGCCGGCGGCGACGAGAAGAAGAAGCTGCACTGCATCTACGTTGCGGTGGGTCAGAAGCGATCGACCGTCGCCCAGCTCGTCAAGACGCTGGAAGAGTACGGGGCGATGGAATACACGACCGTCGTCGCCGCGACCGCATCCGATCCCGCGCCGATGCAGTTCCTCGCCCCCTATTCCGGCTGCGCGATGGGCGAGTACTTCCGCGACAGCGGCCGCCACGCGGTGATCTTCTACGACGATCTTTCCAAGCAGGCGGTCGCCTATCGTCAGATGTCGCTGCTGTTGCGCCGCCCGCCGGGGCGCGAGGCCTATCCGGGCGACGTGTTCTATCTGCACTCGCGGCTCTTGGAACGCGCGGCGAAGATGAGCGACGAGTACGGCGCCGGTTCGCTCACTGCGCTGCCGGTGATCGAGACGCAGGCAGGCGACGTGTCGGCCTACATCCCGACCAACGTCATCTCCATCACCGACGGACAGATATTCCTCGAGACCGAGCTCTTCTTCCGCGGCATCCGCCCGGCGGTGAATGTCGGCATCTCGGTCTCGCGCGTCGGTTCGGCGGCGCAGATCAAGGCGATGAAGCAGGTCGCGGGGCGCATCAAGCTGGAGCTCGCCCAGTATCGCGAGATGGCGGCGTTCTCGCAGTTCGCCTCCGACCTCGACGCCTCCACGCAGGCGCTGCTCGCGCGCGGTTCGCGGCTGACCGAGCTCCTGAAGCAGCCGCAATATGAGCCGGTGCCAGTGGAGGAGCAGGTGGCGGCGATTTATGCCGGCACGCGCGGCTATCTCGACAAGCTCGACGTCGGTCGGGTCGGCGCGTTCGAGCGGCAGTTCCTATCGGAGCTGAAGGCGCGCGAGCCGGACGTGCTGGCGGCGATCCGCAACGACGGCGAGATCAAGCCGGAGACCGACAAGAAGCTAAGCGCGTTCTTGGATAATTTCGCGCGCACCTTCGCCTGAAGGAACGGCGGCGATGCCAAGCCTGAAGGATCTGCGGACACGCATCAACAGCGTGAAATCGACGCAGAAGATTACCTCTGCCATGAAGATGGTCGCCGCCTCCAAGCTGCGGCGCGCGCAGGCGCAGGCCGAAGCCGCGCGCCCCTACGCCGATCGCATGGAGCGGATGCTGCGCGCGCTCGCCGCCTCGGTGACGGACCGGCAGGGCGCGCCGCGGCTGATGGCGGGCACCGGGTCGGACAAGGTGCACCTGCTCGTGCCCGTGACGGCGGATCGCGGGCTTGCCGGCGCGTTCAACGCCAATATCGGCCGCGCCACGCGCACGCTCGCCCGGCGGCTGGAGAGCGAAGGCAAGACCGTCAAAATCTACGCGGTCGGCCGCAAGGGGCGGGACTATCTGCGCCGCGAGCTCGCCAGCCGGTTCGTGGGCGACGTGTCCTACGCGGGCAAGCGGCGGCTCGAATTCTCCGACGCCGAGGACATCGCCAACCGCATCACCGCGATGGTGAACGCGGGCGAGGCCGACGTGGTGACGATCGTCTATAACCGCTTCCGCTCGGTCATTTCGCAGATCGTGACCGAGCAGCAGCTCGTGCCGCTGCCGGTGCCGGAGGCATCGGGCGACGTCGATGCATTGGGCGGCGCGGTGTACGAGTTTGAGCCGGACGAGGAGACGATCCTGAGCCGCCTTTTGCCGCAGAACCTCGCGATCCAGGTCTATCGCGCGCTTTTGGAGAGCGCAGCGGGCGAGCACGGCGCGCGCATGACCGCGATGGACAACGCCACGCGCAACGCGGGCGACATGATCAAGCGGCTGACGCTCAATTACAACCGAGCCCGCCAGGCCAACATCACCAAGGAACTGATCGAGATCATCTCGGGGGCAGAGGCGGTTTAGCTTCCATCATCATGCCCGGGCTTGGCCCGGTAACCCACGACGTACCTGCGCGCTGCGAGTCGTGGGTGGCCGGGCCAAGCCCGGCATGACGAAAAGAGGGACGCTGAGTCTCCACGAAGAAAACTAGGAGTAACTAACCAATGTCCGCCACCACCACCGCACCGCGCCCGGCCGCCCCGGCTCCGTCGCGCAACATCGTCGGCCGCGTCACCCAGGTTCTCGGCGCCGTGGTGGACGTGCAGTTCGATGGCGACCTGCCGTTCATCCAAAACGCGTTGCACACCAAGATCGGCGACCGGCTGCTCGTTCTCGAAGTAGCGCAGGAGCTGGGCGAGCGCACCGTGCGCTGCATCGCGATGGACAGCACCGACGGCATGGTGCGCGGCCAGGAAGTCACCGACACCGGCGGGCCGATCACCATGCCGGTGGGGCCCGAAACGCTCGGCCGCATCATGAACGTGATTGGCGATCCGGTGGACGAGCGTGGTCCGGTGGTGACCAAGATGCGCTACCCGATCCACCGCGAGGCGCCGGCTTTCGAGGAGCAGGCCACTTCGGCCGAGATCCTCGTCACCGGGATCAAGGTGGTCGATCTGCTCGCGCCGTACTTGAAGGGCGGCAAGGTCGGGCTGTTCGGCGGCGCGGGCGTAGGCAAGACCGTGCTGATCCAGGAGCTGATCAACAACATCGCCAAGGCGCATGGCGGCGTCTCGGTATTCGCCGGTGTAGGCGAGCGCACGCGCGAGGGCAACGACCTCTATCACGAGATGATCGACGCGGGCGTGATCAAACTCGGCGAGAACAGCACCGAAGGCTCCAAGGTGGCGCTCGTCTACGGCCAGATGAACGAGCCGCCGGGTGCGCGCGCGCGGGTGGGGCTGTCGGGGCTGACCGTCGCCGAGTATTTCCGCGACGAGGAAGGCCAAGACGTTCTCTTCTTCGTCGATAACATCTTCCGCTTCACCCAGGCGGGCGCGGAGGTGTCGGCGCTGCTCGGGCGCATCCCCTCGGCGGTGGGCTACCAGCCGACGCTCGCGACCGACATGGGCGCGCTGCAGGAGCGCATCACCTCCACCAAGAAGGGCTCGATCACCTCGGTGCAGGCGATCTACGTGCCTGCGGACGACCTGACGGACCCGGCACCCGCCACCTCGTTCGCGCACCTCGACGCGACCACTGTGCTGTCGCGGCAGATCGCCGAGCTCGGCATCTACCCGGCGGTCGATCCGCTCGATTCCACGTCGCGCTCGCTCGATCCGCGCGTGGTGGGCGAGGAGCACTATCAGGTCGCGCGTGAGACCCAGCGCATCCTGCAAACCTACAAGAGCTTGCAGGACATCATCGCGATCCTGGGCATGGACGAGCTGTCCGAGGAGGACAAGCTGATCGTCGCGCGCGCCCGCAAGATCCAGCGGTTCCTCTCGCAGCCCTTCCATGTCGCCGAGGTGTTCACTGGCATCCCCGGCGTGTTCGTGCCGATCGCCGATACGGTGCGCAGCTTCAAGGCGATCTGCGCCGGCGAATACGACCATCTGCCCGAAGCCGCGTTCTACATGGTCGGCACGATCGAGGAGGCGGTGAAGAAGGGCGAGAGCCTGCAGGCGAGCGCCTGATGGGCATCGCGCTCGAAATCGTCAGCCCCGAGCGCCTCTTGATGTCGCGCTCGGTCGATATGGCGGTGATCCCCGGCAGCGAGGGTGACATGGGCGTGCTGGAAGGCCACACGCCGATGATCATCATGCTGCGCGGCGGGCTGATCGCGCTGTATCAGGGTGATCAGGTGACGGACCGCCTGTTCGTCACCGGTGGCTTCGCCGAGGTCACGCCCGAACGCTGCACGGTGCTCGCCACCGAGGCGACCGAGGTGAGTGAACTGAAGCGCTCCGACGCGGAACGCCGCCTCGCTGAAGCGCAGGCCGCGTATGAGGCGGTGGACAAGAACGACACCGAAGCGGAGGAACTAGCCCAGGAGCGTCTGCTCTCCGCGCAGGCGATGATCGAGGCAACTGAAGCGTAAACCTCTCCCGCTTGGCGGGAGAGGCCGCCGAGCGAAGCGAGGCGGGTGAGGGCGCGCAGCACTCACGCCGCCGGCAGCCGCACCGTGAACCGTGCGCCGAGCACCGTCCCGTCCGCGGTGCGGCGGTTCTCGGCGGTGATGCGGCCGCGCAGCGCCTCCACGATCTGCCGGCTGATCGACAGCCCCAAACCCGAGTGCTGGCCGAACCGCTCGTCCTTCGGCCGTTCCGAGTAGAACCGGTCGAACACCTGCTCGAGCTTGCCGTCGGGTATTCCCGGCCCCTGATCGTCCACCACCACCTCCACCATGCCGGACTTCTCCTCAGCGGTGATTGTGATGCGCCCGCTCGCCGGGCTGAAGGATTCGGCGTTGCTGATGAGATTGCGGAACACCTGCACCAGCCGATCCTCCACGCCGCGCACGAACAGCGGATGGTCGGGAAGCCGGAGCTTGATATAGGGGTCGGCCTCGCCGCGCGTCGCCTCCTGCAACTCCTTCAGCGTGGCGAGGATCGGTACCAGATCGACCCGCTCGGCCATCAGCCGCGACAATTCGGCATCGACGCGTGAGGCGTCAGACACGTCGCTGATGAGGCGATTGAGCCGGGTCACGTCGTCGGCGATGATGGCGAGAAGCTGGCGCTGGCGGTTCGGGTCGTCGATCCGCCGCAGCGTCTCGATTGCGCTGCGGATCGAGCTGAGTGGATTTTTGATCTCGTGCGCCACATCGGCCGCGAACCGCTCGATCGCATCCATGCGGTGCCACAGCGCCGCTGCCGAATCCGCCAGCGCCACTGCGAGCGTGCCCACCTCGTCGCGCCGCGCCATCAGCGCGCGCGGCACGCTGCCGGTGCGGCCCTGGCCTTCGCGCATCTCGGCGGCGGCGGTGGCGAGCTGAAGGATCGGGCGGGCGATGGTGCGCGAGAGATAGAACGACAGCAGCACGGTCAGCACGAGCGCCAGCACGAACAGGCCGAGGATCGAAATGCGGATCGAGGCGAGGCTCGCATCCACCTCGCGCGCCTCGCGCGTGAGCAGGATGATCCCGACCGTGTGGCCGTCGCGCTCCACCGGCTCGGAGACCGTCACCAGCAACTGGTTCTCCACCGTGCGGCGGATGAAGGGCGGCATTTCGTGGCTCTGGTCGTTGCTGGATAACCGGATCACCTCTTTCACGTCGGGCGCCCATTCCGGTCCCGCGCCGCCCGGCGAAAGATCGAGCGACACGGCCTGGCGCTGCGGCAGGATCGACACCAGCCGGTCCGAGATCCAGCTGAGCGCGCTGCCGAGCGGCCCGAGATCCTGCGGCGGCGGCAGCGGCGTGCGCTGCTCGCCCTTGGGCGTGGCGCGGATGCGCGAATCGGCGATCAACGAACCGTCCGGCGCGTAGAGCTTGGCGTCGGCATCGGGCGTGGGTTCGGTCAGCCGGTACAAAAGCGGGCGAGCGATGTCCGGCACGAGCTTCGGGTTCTGCGGATCGCTAAGGCTGACCGCGCTTTCCGCCAGCGCGCCGCCGAAGATGCGTGCCTGCTCGCGCAGGGCCGAGACCTCCGCCTCCAACAGGCCGTTCTGATACTGATCGAGGTAAAGCAGCGCCACCACGAGCAGAAGAAGCGGCAGCGCGTTCACCAGCAGGATGCGACGCAGGAGCGGGCTGATCCACCGTTGCCGCGGCAGCAGCGCACCCGCGTGCAGCGACATCGGTGCCTCGGCAGCCGTCTCCCGGCCTCTCAGGCGCAGGTACACGGGCGCCTATCGCTCCTTGTAGCGGTAGCCGATGCCGTACAGCGTCTCGATCTGGTTGAAGCTGTCGTCCACGGCGCGGAACTTCTTGCGGATGCGCTTGACGTGGCTATCGATCGTGCGGTCGTCCACGTACATGTTCTCACCATAGGCGGCGTCGATCAATTGATCACGGCTCTTGACCATGCCGGGCCGCTGCGCCAGCGCCTTGACCAGCAGGAACTCGGTCACGGTGAGCTGGATGTCCTCGCCGCGCCAGGTGCATTGATGCTTGGTTTCATCCAGCACCAGGTCGCCGCGCACCAGTACCCCGCCGGGCGCCGCCCCCGTCGCCTCGGCGCGCGAAGACTCGTTGCGACGAAGGAGCGCCCGGATGCGCTCGAGCAGCAGGCGCTGGCTGAACGGCTTGGTGATGTAATCGTCAGCGCCGAGCCGCAACCCCATCAGCTCGTCCACCTCCTCGGATTTCGAGGTGAGGAAGATCACCGGCATGTTACTGCGCTGGCGCAGCCGCTGCAGCAGCTCCATGCCGTCGAGGCGCGGCATCTTGATGTCGAGCACGGCGAGATCGACCGGGCGGGCGGTGAGTCCTTGCAATGCGCTCTCGCCGTCGGTGTAGGTGCGGACCTGGAAACCCTCCTGCTCCAACGTCATGGCGACGCTGGTGAGGATGTTGCGGTCGTCATCGACCAGGGCGATGGTCTGCTTCATGTTGGTCCCCCAGGGCCGGGCGTTCGCGATCGGGCGGCCGGCGCGGGGCCGCCCTGTTGGCGCAGTGTGGCGCAAACAGGACGATAAGGCGAACGCACTATGGCGATAGCACCGGAGGGTAGCGCCGCCCAGAGCCAGGGCTTCGAAGCACGGCGCCTGTTGCGGGCGGCGCGGGCGGCGAGCCTCGGCACGGCGGGGCAGGGGGGCCAGCCCTTCGTCTCGCTCGTCACCCCGGCGATGGCGCCGGACGGGACGATCCTGCTGCTTCTCTCCGATCTGTCAGAGCACACGCGGCATCTGGCCGCCGACCGGCGCTGCTCGCTGCTCGCGGTCGGCGCGGCGGCGGAGCCGAACCCGCAGACCGCGCCGCGCGTGACGCTGACGGGGCTCGCCGAGCCGTCCGACGAGCCGGCGCTGAAGGCGCGCTACCTCGCCGTGCATCCCTATGCCGCCCTCTACGCCGGTTTCGGCGATTTCCGGCTGTGGCGGATGGTGCCGGCGCAGGCGCTCCTGGTCGGCGGATTTGCCCGCGCGGTGCGGCTGCGCGCCGCCGACCTCGTTCCCGATCGCGATGCGGTGGCGGCGATCCTCGCCGCCGAGCCCTCGATCGTCGCTCATTGCAATGGCAACCACGCGGACGCGCTGGCGCGGATTGCCGGCGGCGGGGCTTGGCGGATGGTCGGGGTCGATGTGGACGGCTGCGATCTGGCGCAGGGGGAGGTCGTGCGCCGCATCCACTGGTCCCGCCCGGTCGCCAGCGCGGCTGAGGTGCGCGCCGAGCTGGTGCGGCTCGCGCGCGCCTGAGCCGCAACCCGCGCGCGCCGCCGCAACCTGGCGCGGAGGGACGGTCATGACATACGAGCTGCACATCGGCGGACGCTGAGCGCCGTCGCCGTCAGGTTCCGTTGCGCCGCCGCGTAAGCTATGCGCGGCGGCGATGCGAATCCTGTTCGTGAGCGCGAACCGCGTGGGGGACGCGGTTCTTTCCACCGGACTGCTCGACCACTTGATCCGGACCCGTCCCGCGGCGCGCTTCACCATCGTCTGCGGCCCCGCTGCCGAGGGCGTATTCACCCGGATGCCGCAGCGCGAGCGCACGATCGTGCTGCACAAGCGCCGGTTCGATGCTCACTGGCTCGAGCTTTGGGCGTGGTCCGCGGCGCGGCGGTGGGATCTGGTGGTGGACCTGCGCGGCTCGGCGCTGGCCTGGATGGTGCGGGCGCGTGAGCGGCGCGTGATGCGGCCCCGGCCCGGCCACAAGATCGCGCAGCTCGCCGCGGTGCTCGGCCTCTCCGATCCGCCCGCCCCGGTCGCCTGGACCGCGCCCGAGGACGAGTCGGCGGCGGACCGGCTGCTACCCCCCGCCGCGGCGCTGATCGCGCTCGGTCCGACCGCCAACTGGCGCCCGAAGACCTGGGCCGCCGAGCGGTTTGCCGCGCTGTTCGACATGGTGGCACCACCGGGGGCGGTGCCCCTCGTGCTGGGTGGCCCGGGACCTGCCGAGCGCGCGCTCGCCGCGCCGTTGCTGGCCGCGCTGCCGCAAGCGGTCGATCTGGTGGGACGCCTGTCGCTGCCGGAAACGGCCGCCGTGCTGCGCCGGGCCGCGCTGTTTGTGGGAAACGATTCCGGCCTGATGCACCTCGCGGCCGCGGCCGGCGCGCCGACGCTTGGCCTCTTCGGGCCGACCCCGGCGGATGAATATGCCCCGGTCGGCCGCCGCGCCGCGGCGCTCAGCTCCGAGGACGGTACGATGGTGAACATCCCCGTCGCACGCGCCGCCGAAGCGGCCTTCCGTCTAATGGGGCGCGGGCCGGCGGGAGGGAACGCGCCCACCGTCAGCGCGGGTGCGGAGCAGCAGGTCGGCGACTCGGCCAAGTGACCTTTGTTGAACTCAAGCGAATTTAACGTGAATCAAACGTTAGGGTCTGATACCGATCAGCGCCCGCGAGACCGCGATGTTGCGCGTGCCACGGGGAAGCCTTTTCGATGTCGACTAGGTTCACTGCCTCCGGTGCCCCCAACTCGGCGTGGTCGTACAAGACGACCTGGATCCCGAGCGGCTATCCGGGGCAGCTCTCCCCTGATGATGTTGCGCTGATCGCCGGCGCCGGTCCTGTCCTTGTCAGATACAATCTGCTGTCCGACACGATCGCCGCGCTCGAGATCGATGATCCGGCAGGCACCCTCGTCAGTGTCGGCGGCCATCGGACCCTTACCGTCACGGGCACGCTCGAACTGGCAGCGGGCACGATCCGCACCGGGTTCGGCTGGCTCATCAACGCCGGCTCCATCGAGACCGCGCCCGGAAGCACCGTCGTGCTCAGCAACAAGGCGACGCTCGAAGGCACGGGCGGCGTCGATGTCGGCGGCCTCCTGAAAAGCACCTACGCGACGAACGACATCTACGGCCCGCTCGGGGGCACGGGGGAGATCGAGGCTTCGGGCGGGACCGTGGTGGTCGAGAACAACATCGTGGCGCCAGGCCTGACGCTTGCCGTCGACAGCCGGCCTAATTCCGGTCTGGTCCTCGCCGGCACGATCGAGGCGTCGGCCACGCTCGACTTCCTCAACTCCACCCGGATCGGCGGCAATGTCGTCATCGCCGATGCTGCGTCGTTCGATCAGAACGTCGTCGTCGACGGCATGACGGCCGGCTCGTTTCCGAACGGGGCGAACGTGCTGCGGTTCACCGATCCCACGGTGATCGCGGCCGACCTGGAATCCACGGGCACGATCGTCAACGGCGATACGGTGGAGTTCAGGTCGGTCCACGACCCCGCCGGGGCGCCGGTGGTGGAGTTCGTCCTCGGTAGCCCGGTTTCCGCCGGCGTGATCGCCAAGGCTTATGACGGTGCGCGTGCCACCAGCATCTATCTGGTCTGCTACGCTGCAGGCACGCGCCTGGCGGCGGCGGCGGGCGCGGTGGCGGTGGAGGATCTCCGCCCCGGCGATCTGGTGGCGGTGCTGGAGGAAGGGGCGGTTGTTCAGCGCCCGGTGCGCTGGGTGGGGCGGCGGCGGATCGACCTTGCGGCGCATCCCGAGCCACGGCTCGTTCTGCCGATCCGCATCCGCGCCGGCGCCTTTGCTGACGGGATGCCGCAGCGCGACCTGCTGGTTTCGCCCGATCACGCGATCTATGTGGACGGTGCGCTGATTGCCGCCCGCCAGCTCGTGAACGGCACCAGCATTGTGCAGGAGCAGGGGCTCGCGTCGGTCGAGTATTTCCACGTCGAGTTGGACCGGCACGCGATCCTGCTGGCCGAGGGCCTGCCGGCGGAGAGCTATCTCGACACCGGCAATCGCGGCTTCTTCGCCAACGCCGAGGCGCCGCTCGTGCTGCATCCCGACCTGACTGAGGACCGCGCGGAACGGAGCCGTGCGGCGGGCGCCTGCGCGCCGTTCCTGACCGACGAGGCGTCGGTGCGGCCGGTCTGGGAGCGGCTGGCGGCGCGGGCGGGGGCACTTGGGCTTTCGGTTGCGAGCACGGGCGATCCTGACCTGCATCTGTTGGCGAAGGGGCGGCGCGTGCGCGCGCTGTTCGCCGAGAACGGGCTTTACATTTTCGCGCTGCCCTCTGGGGCGACGGGAGCGCGGCTTGTCTCGCGGGCGGCGGCACCATCGGACCTGCGGCCGTGGCTCGATGACCGGCGCCGGCTCGGGGTGGCGGTGCGGCGGCTCGTGCTGCGGACGGTGGAGGCGGCGATCGAGCTTCCGCTGATGGCGGACGGTATGGGGGCCGGCTGGTGGGAGCCGGAGGGGGCGGGCGAGGCGGCCTATCGCTGGACCGACGGCAGCGCCCTTCTGATCCTGCCGCCCTATCAGGGCCAGGCCATGCTGGAAGTGCACCTGCAGGCGACCGCCGCCTATCCTCTCATCGCGGCGGACGCCCCGGCGGATATGGCGGCGCGGCGAGCCTGATGATGCTGCAAGCCTGAGCGGGCGACGCGCCCGCCTGCTCAGGCGTTGCGGAACCGGCGCAATCCGAGGCCGAACTCGATCCAGGCGGCCCCTTGGAAGATCAGCTCGACCGCGATCAGCGTGCCGAGCACCCAAAGGCCGGACCAGGGCAGCAGCAGATAGAGCCCGATGCCGATCAGGATGCTGAACAGCCCGCCGATCAGCAGCAGCCCGGCGCCGCTCAGATGCCAGTGGCGCACCGCGATGATGACGCGGAACGCGCCGGCGACGATCAGCACGGCGGCGAGGGCGATGGTGATGACCAGCGCGCCCTGAATCGGCTCGGCCATGATCAGCAGGCCGCCGACCACGTAGAGGATGCCGGCGAGCAGGTGCAGCGCGAAAGCGCCCCAGTCGCGATCGAGAAAGGAATGCACAATCTGCATTAGGCCGCCGACCAAGAGCGCGGCGCCGATCAGCAGTGTGCCCGCGAGCGTGGCGAGCCCGACATCGATCCAGGCAAACACGCCGAGTAGGATCTGGAACAAGCCGAGGAGCACGAACCAGAACCACCCGGTCCGCGGCTGCTCGAGCCCGGATCGGGGCGAGGACAGAGTTGAGCTCATGGAAGTCCTCCGGTGGTGCGCGGGTGGCGCCGCGAGTTTGCGCTTTGCTACGAACCGCCGGCGCGCCGAGTCAACCAGCCCCTAGGCTTCGCGGCGGAACCGCTCCACGGCGCTCACGAGCGCTCGCCTGATGCCCGGTTCCAGCGCCGAATGCCCCGCGTCCGGCACCACCGTCAGCCGCGCCGATGGCCAGGCGGACGCGAGCTCAAAGGCCGTGCGGGGCGGGCAGATCATGTCGTAGCGGCCCTGCACGATCTCGCCCGGGATGTGCGCGATCCGATGCATGGCAGCGAGCAAGCCGGGCTCGGGCAAAAAGAGCGCGTTAGCGAAATAATGCGCCTCGATGCGCGCGAGACCGAGCGCGGTGCGGTCTTGCGCGAAGGAAGTGACCGTATCGGGGCTCGGCAGCAAAGTGCTGCACGAGCCCTCATAAACCGACCAGGCGCGCGCGGCGGGAAGGTGCACGGATGGATCGGGATCGGTGAGGCGCCGCAGATAGGCGCCGAGAACATCGGCGCGCTCCGGCTCGGGCAGGAAGTTGACGAAGTTGGCATGGGCGTCGGGGAACACGAGCCGCATCCCGTGCAGGAACCACTCCACTTCCTCGCGCCGGCCGAGAAAAACCCCGCGCAGCACGCAGCCCGACACGCGCTCGGGATTCGCCTGCGCATACGCCAGCGCGAGCGTCGATCCCCAAGAACCGCCGAACAGCAGCCAGCGGTCGAGGCCGAGATGGCGGCGCAGCACCTCGATGTCCTCGACCAGGTCCTGCGTCGTGTTGTGCGCGAGGCTGCCGAGCGGGCGCGAGCGGCCGGCGCCCCTTTGATCGAAGATGACCACCCGCCAGAAATCGGGGTCGAAGAAGCGGCGGTGCACCGCGCCCGCGCCCGCCCCCGGGCCGCCGTGCAGGAAGAGCACCGGCCGGCCGCGCGGGTTGCCGACCTGCTCCCAGTACATCACATGCCCGCCCGAGAGCGGCAGGTAGCCGGTCTCGAACGGGCCGATTTCGGGGAAGAGATCACCGCGGGGCATGGTCCGGCGCGGATGGTATAGGTGCGTCGTCGGGGCGAAAACAGGGGAGAAAGGGAGAACGTGGAGCGGCTGTGGGTTTGTGCCGGGGCATTCGCGGGACTCGCGGCGGTGGGGATGGCGGCGGGGGCGGCGCATGGGCTGGAGGGGATCGGCCCGGCGCGGCTGCAGATGGTCCGCAACGCCGTGCAGATGCAGGGCTGGCACGCGCTGGCGCTGCTTGCGGTCGGGTTGTGGGTGCGCCGAGGCGGCGGCTGGGCCGATGCGGCGGGGGCTGCGTTCCTCGCCGGAACGCTCCTGTTTTGCGGCGCGGTCTATGCGCTGGCGCTGGGCGGCTGGCGTTCGGGGCCGCTCGCGCCCGTCGGCGGCACGCTGCTGATGCTCGGCTGGCTGCTGCTCGCGGTCTCGGCTTTACGCGCCTAGACGCGGTGCCATCAACGCCAGCGCCGCGTGCGCGGAACGCACCGCGCCCTCCTGCCAGCCGTTGATCCAGGAGAGATGCTCGCCCGCGAAGAAGAACGGCCCGTCCGGCTTGAGCAACGCGGGATAGTGCGTGCGCCGGGCTTCGGCGCCCCAGTCCGCCCAGGCGCCGAGGCTGAAGGGGATCTTGCTCCATGCGACGGAAACGCCGCGCGTCAGCCATTGCGCCGAGCCAGGGTGCAAAACCTGCAAATCCGCCGCCGTGTCGGCGAGCCGCTGTTCCGGGGTTTTCGCGGCGAAGGCGGTGCCGATCTCGTTCGACCAGATATAGGCACCGACCAGGATACCTTTCGGCTCCTGCAAGCCAGCCGTCGGATACCAGACCTGGGTGATCGGGCGGCTGGTCCAGGAGATGCCGCCGTAGATGTTGCTGTCGAGTTCCCAGAAACGGCGTTCGGCCTGGAACGCGACCTTGACCGCCGGCACGTAGTCCGCGGCGTTGATTGCGTCCGCAACATCGGCCGAGAAATCGGCCGGGATCGTCCGCAGCACGGAAAGGGGCATGGTGATCAGCACGAGCGGCGCCTCGGTGATCTGCGTCACGCCTTCCTTGTCCTGCCAGACGATACGCGCGCCCTCGCCCGCGCGGCGCAGCTCCGTCACCTTTGCCTCGTAGGTGATGCGTCCCATCAGCTTGCGCCCGAACGCCGCGCCGATGCGGCCCATGCCGCCCACCGGCTGCAACATGGTGGGTGCCATCGTCGCCAGCTCGCCCCATTGCATCGGGCCTTGCCAGAAATCCGAGGCCAGGATCGCGCGGAGATCCAGCGGCGGATTGGCCTTGCCGCGCGCGTCCGCTGCACCCGGCGGCTCGGCCCATCCGCTGCGGCTCGATCCGCGATAGACAAGGTCGCGGTCGAGCGCACCGAAGGCGCGCAGGAAGGCGCGCAGCCGCTCCTTGTCCGCCTCCGTCACAGGCTGCGCGAGCGCCGCTTGGTCGATCGCCTTGGCGGCGAGTTCCGCGACATAGCCGCGCGCGTCGTTCACCACGCGGCGGTTGCGCTGCGGCGCACCGCCGAACGCCGCGTCGTCCTGCATCAAGGCGCCGCGGTTGTCGTTGCACATCACCTCCATGCCGACGCCGAGCGCGCGGCAATATGACAGGATGCCTTCGTGATGGTACGGGATACGCGCCGGGCCTGGGTTGAAATAAAGGTTGTCGGCCGGCGTGAAGCGAACGCGCTGCACGCTGTCGGTTTCCTCGATCAGATCGGCCGGGCGCAGCGTCCAATTGCGCCCGCCGGGACGCGCGCGCGCCTCCAGGATCAGCGGATCGAAGCCCGCTTCCAGTAGCTCGTAGGCCGCCACCATGCCGGCGATGCCTGCCCCGATGATCGCGATGCGCCGGTTGTTGCCGAGCGGCAGCGCGGGCGGCCCGGCATAGGCGGAGGGCACCGCCAAGAGCCCCATCGCCGCCATCGTGCGATAGGCCGCCGCGACCCCTCCCGCGCGCCCGACGGCGTGGATCAGGGCGCGGCGGGTGATGGGCGGCGGGGCGGCGGGCATGTGGAACGGCTAGCATGGGCGGGCGGCACGCGGCAGGTTTGAAGCCGCATGCCATGCATGTCATGTAGGCCATGTGATCCGGCTCTGGCGCTGCGGCTCGCGCGCTTCTTCGCTACCTCGGCTGCGTTCTGGCTCAACCTGCAAACCCGCTATGAGCTGGAGCGCGCGCCGGGAGCGGCGCGCACGGATCGAGGCGGAAGTGGACCAGGCCGCCTAGCCGAGCCTTCAGTCCAACCGGGAAGGAAACCGAATGCGCGCATTGCTCCTACTGATCGGCTTGCTGCTGGCGGCAACGATCCCCGCGCGCGCCGTGCCGCAGCATCGCTTGGTAATCCACATCGACAGTGCCGATCGCGAGGTGATGGTGGAGGGGCTGCACAACGCCGCCAACGTGATCGACCTGATGAAATCGCGCCGTGAGACCGTTGCTGTCGAGATCGTCGCCAACGGCTACGGCACGGCAATGTTCATCGAGGAGCTGTCCCCGGTGAAGGACGAGGTGCGGCGCATTCACGCTGACTATCCCTCGGTGGTGATGAGCGCGTGCGGCGTCTCGCTCGCCCATACGGAGGAGGCGCAGAAGCGGAAACTCACCGTGATGCCGGAGGCGCGTGTGGTGCCCTCGGGCGCGGTGCGGATCATGGAGCTGCAAGAGCGGCACTGGGCCTATCTAAAACCGTGAACCGCGTTAGCCCGGTCCCCGGGCGCGCAGCGCGGTGGCGAGCGTGCCCTCGTCGAGCACATCGAGCGCGCCCCCGACCGGCACCCCCTGCGCGAGCCGCGTGACTTTCACTTCCAAGGGACGGATTTGGTCGGCGAGCCAATGCGCGGTCGCCGCGCCATCCACCGTTGCGCCGAGCGCCAGGATCACTTCGCGCACCGCGCCGTTGTGCAGGCGCGCGAGCAAGGGGCGCGCATTGAGATCGTCCGGGCCGACGCCGCCGAGCGCGGACAAGACGCCGCCCAGCACGTGATAGAGCCCGCGATAGATCGACGCCCGCTCCAGCGCCCAGAGATCAGCCACGGTTTCGACGACGCAGATCAGCGCCTGGTCGCGCGCCGGGTCGGTGCAGATCGCGCACGGGTCGCGGCTGTCGAGATTGCCGCAGACGGTGCAGGGGCGCACCGCGCGCGCTGCCGCCGCCATCGCCTGCGCGAGCGGCAGCATCCGCGTCTCGGGTTCCTGCAACAGTCTGAGCGCGACCCGCCGCGCGCTGCGCGGCCCCATGCCGGGCAGCCGCGCCAGCATCGCGATCAGGCGTTCAATCTCGGGACCTCCCATTGCCGTCATGCCCGCGCAGGCGTGCATCCGCGAACCAGGAGGTGCGGCGCGTGGACCCCAGATTTCGCGGAAGTGACCGAGGAGGGCGCGAACGCGATCAAAACGGCAGCTTCATCCCCGGCGGGATCGGCAGGCCAGCGGTTATCGAGGCCATCTCTTCGGCGGCCTTCGCCTCCACCTTGCGCTTGGCGTCGTTGTGCGCCGCCACGATCAGGTCCTGCAGCACCTCCATGTCATCGGGGTTGGCGAGCTTGGGGTCGATCGCGACGCGCTTCATCTCGCCCTTGCCGCTCAGGGTGACGCGCACCATGCCGGCGCCCGCCTCGCCGTCGGTTTCCGACGCTTCGAGCCGGGCCTGCATCTCGGCCATCTTCTCCTGCATCTGCTGCGCCTGCTTCATCAGGCCGGCCAGGTTCTTCATGCGTCCTGCTCCATCTCGTCGGCATATTCGCCATCCGGCGGGGCGCTCCCGGCGTAAGCCGGAACGGATCGGTCCGCATCGGCTCCGTCCGGCTCCGCCGGCAATCCGTAGGCGTCCGCGCGCGCGTCGTGCACCGTCTCGATCCGCGCGCCGGGAAACGCCTCCAGGATCGCGCGCACGAGCGGGTGATCGGCGGCCGCCGCGCGCCGTCCTGCCTCCGCCTCGCTGCCCTGCTCGGCCAATGTGGGTGCGCCTGCGGCCGTCGACAAAGCAATCGTCCAGCGCGTGCCGGTCGCCTCCTGCAACAAGGACGCGAGCCGCGCGGCGAGGTCGCGCGGCGCGGCGGGCTGCGGGCGCAGCTCGATCACCGGCGGGGCGAAGCGGACGAGATGCACCGAGTGCAACAGATGCGCGTGCAGCAGCGCCTCGCGCCGCTCCGCGACCAGCGCCACCACGTCGCGGAATGACGTGAGGCGCGGGGTCGCGTCGGCGGGCGCCGCTTCCGGCACCGCCGCGCCGCCGGCGACCGCACGCGCGCCGCGGCCGCCCGAGCCGCCGGGTGAGGCGGGGGCTGGCGGCGCGTCGGCGGATTGCTGCGTCAGGCGGCGCACGAGCTCGCCGGGCGGCGGCAGGTCGGCGACATGGCAGAGCCGGATCAGCACCATCTCCACCGCCGCCCGCCGGTCGGGCGCCATCTCGACCTCGGAGATGCCCTTCACCAGCATTTGCCAGCCACGGGCGAGCACCGGGACGCTCAGCCGCGCGGCGAGCGCCGTGCCCCGCACGCGCTCGAGCTCCGGCAGCTCGCCGCTCTCCGACAAGGCGGGCACGGATTTAAGCCGCGTCAACGTATGCAGCAGATCCAGCAGATCGGCGAGCATCGCGCCGAGATCGGCTCCGCGCTCATAGGCGCGCTCGGTGATGGCGAGCGCTGCCGCCGGCCGCCCGTCCATGACCGCTTCCAACAGGTCGAACACCGCATCGCGATCGGCGAGGCCGAGCATGTCGGCAACCTGCGCTGCCGTGACGGCACCCTCGGCCATCGCGATCGCCTGATCCAAGAGCGAGAGCCCGTCCCGCACCGAGCCGTCGGCCGCGCGGGCGATCATCTCGAGCGCTGCCGGCTCGGCCTCGACCTTCTCCTCGGCGGCGATGCGGGCGAAATGCCGCGTCAGCTCGCTCACGCGCACGCGGCGCAGGTCGAAACGCTGGCAGCGCGAGAGCACCGTCACCGGCACCTTGCGAAGCTCGGTGGTGGCGAACACGAAGGTCACGTGCGGCGGCGGCTCTTCCAGCGTCTTTAGCAGCGCGTTGAACGCGTTGCGCGAGAGCATGTGTACTTCGTCGATGATGAACACCTTGGCGCGTGCCTGCATCGGGCGGAAGCGCGTCGCCTCGATGATCTCGCGCACGTCGTCGACGCCCGTGCGCGAGGCGGCGTCCATCTCAGTTACGTCGGGATGTCGGTCGGCCAGAATCGCGGTGCAGTTCGGACAGGCGCCGCACGGATCGGCGGTCGGCCCGCCGCTGCCATCCGGCCCCACGCAATTCAGCGCGCGGGCGATGATGCGGGCGGTGGTGGTTTTGCCCACGCCGCGCACTCCGGTCAGCATGAAAGCGTGCGCCACGCGCCCGGTGGCGAAGGCATTGCGGAGCGTCCGCACCATCGCGTCTTGGCCGATCAGATCGTCGAACGTCGCGGGGCGGTATTTGCGCGCGAGCACGCGGTAGGGCGCGGTGGCGGGCAGGGTGTCGCCGAACAGGTCGGGGCCCTTGGGCGCCGGTGGCGCGTCGGTCGATTCGTCCTGGAAGAGGCCGGACATGCGGGGTGCGTAGCCGCCGCGGCGGCGCGTGGGAAGCCGGTTCAGGTGGGAGGCCGGGCGAACGACCCGGGCGGAAACTCGTTGCGGCTGCTTCCTTCCGGACCTGACCGGGTTGGCGAGGCGCCCGTCCGCCGCCGACCTCCCGCGCCCTGATTAGGGCGGGGGCGGGCTCGGGTGCAAGGCCGCGCGGTGAGGGCAACCAGTCGGCTGACATTGCCCGGCCGAATCCAGCATGGCACGGTCACGGCCATCGCACGAGGCCTCACGTGACCCTGATCATCGCTAGCCGTCCCAACGTCTATTCGTCCTCCCCGCTGGATCGCGCCGCGCACCGGCGCGAGGAGGCGGACTGGATCGCGGCGCGAATGGAAGACCCCGAAAGCCTGTTCGTTCCGGTGTGGCGCAGCCGCAATCTGGTCGGCGGCATGGATCAGGGCCGGCCGGAGGCAGTGTATCTCACGGGTGGCGCGGCGGCGGCGCTTAGGATGGCGGGCGGGCCGTGGGCGTTCCTCGGCCTGCTCGATGACCGCGCGGTGTTCGCTGTCGATCTGAGCGCGGAGGAGGATCCGCTGCCGCTCTTGCGCGACGCGGGCGGCGCGTTCGTCGATCTGCGCTCGGTCGGCTGGGGCGTGCCGAACCCCGAGGCCGCCGTGCTCGGCCACGCGCGCGGGCTGATGCACTGGCGCGCGCGGCACCGTTTCTGCGGCGTGTGCGGCGCGCCTTGCGAGCCGCGCAGCGCCGGGCATGTGATGCATTGCACCGCCTGCGAGGCCGATCATTTCCCGCGCACGGATCCGGCGGTGATCATGCTGGTCACGCGCGGCGAGCGAGTGCTGCTCGGCCACTCCAAGCGGTTTCCGCGCGCCAACATGTACTCGACTCTCGCGGGCTTCCTGGAGCCGGGCGAGAGCCTGGAGGAAGCGGTGCGCCGCGAGGTTTTCGAGGAAAGCGGGGTGCGCGTGGGACAGGTCTGGTATCACTCGAGCCAGCCCTGGCCCTTTCCGGGCAACGTGATGCTCGGCTTCTATGCCGAGGGGCTGAGCGATGCGATCGTGGTGGAGGAGGCAGAGCTGATCGACGTGCGCTGGTTCGATCGCGCGCAACTTCGCGATCCCGAGGCACACGGCTTCGCTTTGCCGCGCGTCGATTCGATCGCACGCCGGCTCATCGAGGACTGGCTCGCGGCGGGTTGAGCCCATGCCCGATTTGATGACGATCGGCTACGAGGGCACGACGATCGAGGCGGTGCTGGACACGCTGCAAGCGGCCGGCGTGAAGCTGCTGATCGACGTGCGCGCGGTGGCCGCCTCGCGCAAGCCGGGCTTTTCCAAGCGCCAGCTCGCGGCGGGGCTGGATGCGCGCGGCATCGCCTATGTGCATCTGCAACCGCTCGGCACGCCGAAGCCGGGGCGGGACGCGGTGCGCGCGGGCCATCCCGAACGGATGGAAGTGATCTACGCTGCGCACATGAAGGGGGATGAGCCGCAGGCGGCGCTCGCGGAGGCGGCGCAGCTCGCGCGCCGCACGCCCTCTTGCCTTCTGTGCTTCGAGCGCGATCCCGCGCATTGTCATCGCCGGCTGGTCGCGGCGATGATCACAGCGAAGACGGGCCAGAAGGTGCGCGACCTGTTCGCCGCCTGAACGGGGAGGAAAGCGGCATGAAGGTCGGCATCCAGTTCTTCCCCGATGTCGGCCCCAACGAGAAATCCGGCCGTGACTACTGGCAGGAGGCGCTGGCGCTCGTCGATCTCTGCGACCGCTACGGCTACAGCCATGTCCGCACGGTCGAGCATTATTTTCACCGCTACGGCGGCTACAGTCCGAACCCGATGCTGTTCCTCGCCGCCGCCGCGCAGCGCACGCGGCTGGCGCGCCTCGTCACCGGCGCGGTGCTGCCGGCATTCAACAATCCGCTCAAGCTCGCGGGCGAGATCGGGATGCTGGATGCGCTCTGTGACGGGCGGCTGGACGTCGGTTTCGCGCGTGCCTTCCTGCCGCACGAGTTCGCCCGCTTCGGCGTGAAGCTGGACGACAGCCGCGCGCGTTTCGAGGAAGGCGTAGAGCAGGTGCGCCTGCTCCTGGAAAACGAGGTAGCGACGCACGCGGGGCAGTTCCATGCCTTCGCCGGCGTGAGTTCCTTGCCGCGCCCAACGCAGACGCCGCGCCCGCCCTTTTACATCGCCGCACTCGCGACCAAGGAGAGCTTCGAGTGGGCCGGCGCGGCGGGGTATGGGGTGATGGCGATCCCGATGGCGGGCGGCGCGATGGCGGAGCTGCTGGCCGCCTATCGCGCGGCGCGCGTAAAGGCGGGGCATGAGGGGCCGGGCACGGTGATGCTCGCGTTCCACATGTTCTGCCACGAGAGCCAGGCGGAGGCCGAGCGCATCGCGCGCGGCCCGCTCGAACGCTATCTCCGCTCGCTGGTGGAGGCGGCGTCGGAGTGGATGGCGGGCGCGGCGTCGGCGGACTATCCGGGCTACGACAAGGTGATCGCAGCGCTTTCGCGCGAGACCTTCGAGACCCAGGTGGAAAAGAGCGCCGCCTGGGTCGGCACGCCCGCGCGGATCATCAACACCGCACGGCGCTATGCCGCCGAGGTGGGCGGGTTCGAGATCGCGTCCTTGCAGGTCAATTTCAACGACATCGGCGTGCAGGATGCCGAGGCCTCCATGCGGCTGTTCGGGGAGTGCGTGCTGCCGCGGCTGACGGAGGTTTGAAAGTCCTGGACATCCCAACTCATTTTCGCCTGTATTCACGGCAGCATCTGGATGAGCGCCGATGAATACACAAGCACGCTGTGTCATGAGCAAGGTTCCCGCGGTCACCCTGGTCTTCTGGATTGTCAAGATCGCCGCGACGACCCTTGGCGAAACAGGCGGCGATACCGTCAGCATGACGATGGACCTTGGCTATGTCGCCGGGTGCGCGATCTTCCTGGTGCCGCTTGTGCTGCTTGTCGCGGCGCAAATCCGCGCGGCGCGGTTCAATCCGTTCCTCTATTGGGCGGCCATCGTTGCCGCAACCCTGTTCGGCACCACCGCGGCCGATTTCTTCGACCGCTCGCTCGGCATCGGCTACACTGGTGGCTCGCTTGCGATCTTCGCCTGCCTGATGGCCACGCTCGGCATCTGGTATATGGCGAAGGGCACGCTCGCGGTGGAGTCGGTCGCCGCGCCGGATACCGAGATCTACTACTGGATCGCGATCACCTTCTCGCAGACGCTGGGCACGGCGCTCGGCGACTGGACCTCCAACGTCGCCGGTCTTGGCTTCGGGGGCGGGGCGATGTTCTTCGTCGCGTTGCTGGCGGTGCTCGCGGTGCTTTACTATACGACCCGCGTCTCGCGCGTGTTCCTGTTCTGGGCGGCGTTCATCCTCACCCGCCCGCTTGGCGCCACGTTCGGCGATTTGTTGGACAAGCCGCTCAACGCGGGCGGCATGGACATCAGCCGGCCGCTGATCTCGCTCGCCATCGCGGCCTTCATGGCTGTCTGCCTGCTGTTGCTGCCGCAGCGCGCGGGGCGCCACCCCGGTGCGCCGGAGGGCGCGCTCGGCTGAGGCCGCTCAAGCGTTGGCGGCCGCCTCCCACCACGGGCAGACGCCGCTGAGCTTGGTGTAGTTGCCCTCGACCACCTGAATGGGCGCGCGGCGCCCTTCGGGCGGCGGGGGCGGCGCATGATTAGGCGCCGGGCCGTCCCCGGCGACGCTCCGCATCAGCCCGTCATGGCCCCAGAAGCTTGCCAGCGTATCGAGCTCCTGCGGCCGCCAGTTGGCGGGATCGACCTCGCGCGCGCCCCAGCCATACTCGACCAGGAAATCCGACGGCGTCCGCATGTAGAACGAGGTCATGTAATCATTGTGATGCCGCCCGAGCGTCACCGCCACGCGGTCCTTCGCGCCGAGCGCGATGTCGTAGCCCTGGCCCACATCGTCGAGCGAATAGAGCTCCATCATCAGATGGTGCATCCCCTGGCGGCGGTGCTCGAACAAGGCGAGGCTGTGATGGCGCGAGTTGACGTGCAGGAACACCGCCTTGACCACCGGGTTACGCATGAAATCGCTGATGCGGAAGCCGAGCAGGTCGCGGTAGAAGCCGAGCGCACGGTCGAAATCCGCCACCGTCAGCACCGCGTGACCGAGCCCGAGCGGCCCGGCGCGGAAGCCCGAGATGTTGCGCCCGGGACGGAACGGCTCGTCGGTCAGCATCGGGCCGTGAAACGCCTCCAGCCGGTTGCCGTCGGGATCGCGGAACGAGATCAGCGCCCGCACGAAGCGCCGGTCGGCCAGCGCGGCCGCTTCGCGCCGCACCGGGGTCTCCGCTGCCTCCAGCCGGGCGGCGAGCGCATCGAGGGCCGCCGCGTCCGTCACCTCCCAGCCGAAGAAGCGTTCGGCACCGCTGGTTTCGGCTTCGGCAATCAGGCGCTGGCGGCGGTCGTCCATGCGGAAGGTGCGGACCGTGGCGCCGCCGTCGACCTGCTGCAATCCGAGCTGGCGGAGGGCGAAATCGGACCAGTCATCGAGCTTCGTCGAGCCGATACCGACATATCCGAGCGCGGTGATGCTCATGGAGCAGTCCTCCCCGGCCCCGACGGCCGGGGCGATCATGTGGTTGGAGAGCTTATCCTGGCCGGGGCACGAAGCCCAACATGCTTTGAGCGGGTGAAAGGGCGCGAGCAGGCAGGCCGACGGCTCGCGCTGGTGATTCCGCAGCAGCATTCAGCGCAAACACTCGCCTTGTGATCGTCTGCCCCATTACGCCTCGCATTCGGCCATTTCCTGCCAGCGTCGTTTTGCCGCCGTCGTTTTGCCGCCCGGGCTGCCGGTCGCTGGTGAGGTCCTGACGAGTCATCTCCGCGGCATCGACGTGCTGGCACGACCCGTCCGCCACGCGGGTGCAGGCGTGCCGAGGGAGGTAACGCGGCAGGTTCGGGCAATGCTTGATAGATTCATCACGATCTGGGTCTGCCGCGCCATCAGCCCCATGCCGCCCCGAACTTGTTGCTGCGGGGGAACCCGTTCGGTGGCAGGTGCCCGGCTTGGCCGCGATCGCCGCGCCAGGGTTTTAGGTCGGTCTCCAACCGCGTGCGCCCGCCGGAGCGCCAGCTCAGCCCTTCGCTCAGGCTGAACACGCGCGCGTCCGACAGGCCGCCGTCCTTGTAGCGTTGCAGGATGACGCCGCTGCCGCGCGGCAGCTCCGGCACTTGCTCCAGCGGAAACACCAAGAGCTTCCGGTTCTCGCCGACGACCGCGACATAATCGCCGTCGGCGGGCACGCAGACCGCCGCCTCCTCGCCGGCGCGGAGGTTGAGGATCTGCTTGCCGGTGCGCTTCTCCGCCATCAGTTCGGACGCCTGCACCAAGAAGCCGCGCCCGCCCGCGGAGGCGACCAGATAGCGCGCGCCCTCCGCGGGGACGAACAAGGCGAGCGCGTCGGCGCCGTTGCCGAAATCGGCGAGCAGCCGCACCGGCTGGCCGTCGCCGCGGCCGCGCGGCACGTCGGCGGCCTTGATCGTGTAGGCGCGGCCGTTGGTGGCGAACAGGCACAGCCGGTCGGTCGTTGAACACGGAACCAGCAGCTTCAACCGGTCTCCTTCCTTGAAGCGCAATTCCTCCGGATCGACCACGCCGCCCTTGAGCGCGCGGATCCAGCCCTTTTCCGACAGGATCACGGTGATCGCCTCGCGCTCCACGAACGCCTCGGTCGCCACCTCCACCGCTGGCGGCGGCGTGCCGATCGTGGTGCGGCGTGCCCCCAGCGGCCCATCTGCGAAGCGCGTGCGAATCTCGCCGAGTTCGGCGGCGACCTTCTCCCAGCGCAGCTTCTCGCTGCCGAGCAGGGCATGAAGCTCCTTCCGCTCGCGCGCCAGCGCCTTGTGCTCCTTCCTGATCTCCATCTCCTCGAGTTTGCGGAGACTGCGGAGCCGCAAGTTCAGCACCGCCTCGGCCTGCACGTCGGTCAGCTTGAACCACTGCATCAGGCGCGGCTTCGGCTGCTCCTCCTCGCGGATGATGCGGATCACCTCGTCGAGGTTGAGATAGACGATCAGGTAGCCGTCCAGCACCTCCAGCCGCCGCTCGATCGCGGCGAGCCGGTGACGCGAGCGGCGGGCCAGCACCTCCTGGCGGTGATCGAGGAAGGCGCGCAGCACCTCCTTCAACGTCATGACACGCGGGGTGCGGGTGGCATCGAGGACGTTCATATTGAGCGGGAACCGCTGTTCGAGCGCGGTGGCACGGAACAGCGTCTCCATCAGCACCTCGGGATCCACGCCGCGGGTGCGCGGCTCGAACACGAGCCGGACCTGCTCGGTGCTCTCGTCATGCACGTCGCCGAGCAGCGGCAGCTTGCGCTCCTCCATGAGCTGGGCGATCTGCTCGATCAGCCGCGCCTTCTGCACCTGATAGGGAATCTCGGTGACGACAATTTTCCAGGCGCCGTACTTGCCGCTTTCCACCGCCCAGCGCGCGCGCACGCGAAAGCCGCCGCGCCCGGTTTCGTAGGCGCTCAGGACCGAGGCCGCGTCTTCCACCAGAATCCCGCCCGTGGGGAAATCTGGTCCCGGCATGTGCGCGAGCAGATCGGCCACGGAAGCATCCGGGTGCGCGATCAGATGAATCGCGGCGGCGCAGATTTCGGCGGCGTTGTGGGGAGGAATCGAGGTCGCCATGCCGACCGCGATCCCCGTCGCGCCGTTGGCGAGCAGATTGGGAAACGCGCCGGGCAGCACGACCGGCTCGCTTTCCTCGCCGTCGTAGGTGGGGCGGAAATCGACCGCGTCCTCCTCGATACCCGCCAGCATCGCCTGCGCGACCGAGGTGAGCCGCGCCTCCGTGTAGCGCATCGCCGCCGGGTTATCGCCGTCGATGTTGCCGAAATTGCCCTGGCCTTCGACCAGCGGATAGCGCGCGGCGAAATCCTGCGCGAGCCGCACCAAGGCGTCATACACTGCCACGTCGCCGTGCGGGTGGAACTTGCCGATCACGTCGCCCACCACGCGCGCGCATTTCTTGAAGCCGGCGGCCGGATCGAGCTTCAACAGGTGCATGGCGTAGATCAGGCGCCGATGCACCGGCTTCAGCCCGTCGCGCACATCGGGCAGCGAGCGCGACATGATGGTGGACAGCGCGTAAGCGAGATAGCGTTCCGACAGCGCATCGGCGAGGCGCGTGTCCTCGATGCGCCCGACCTCATCGGGCATTGGCAAGCGACTCCTCCGCCGCGGCCAGCGCGGCGACGCGGTCATAGAGCATCAGCCGCGCCTGCGGCACCCCGCGATGGCGCTGACCGAAGGCGTCGCGCGCGAGGAAATGGCCGGTGAGGCGCAGTCCGTCGCGCCAGTCCGCCGGCGTGCCGGGATCCTCGGGGTCGCTGAGCAGGGGCGGCAGGCGCAGCAGGCGCGATTCCCACACGCCGGCGGCCGCGCGCGCGACGGCGCGGCCGGTGCGCGGGGAAACGAAGGCAAGCTCCTCGGTCGCACCCGTCAGTGCGCAGGCGGCGAGATCGAGGCCGAAGCCGAGATCGCCGAGCAGCGCCGCTTCCCAGCGGATCAGGTCGGCAATCCCGGCCGTGGAATCGGCAAGCGCGGCGACCAGCGCGGCGAGATGGCGGAACAGTGCGGGATGCGGTGCGCGCTCAGGCAGCGCGTCGGCGGCAACCGCGCAGCTTGCGGCGAGGGCGGCAAGGGCGAGGCCGTTGCCCATGACGAGCGCCGCCGCCGGATGCACGAGCTCGGCCGAGAGCACACCGAGCTGCTCTTCGAGCCGCGCCATCCAGCGCGCGCGCACGAGGTTGCCCGGCTGCCAGATGGCCGATTGCGCGCGCGAGAACCCGCCGCGGGCGAGCCCGCGGAACACCCCGTTCGCTTCGGTGAACACCGTGGCGATGGCGCCGCCCTCGCCATAGGCCCGCGCGTCCAGCACGATGGCGGGCGCGTCCCAATCCATGCGCCGCAATCCTTCCGGCTTCGTTCGGTTCCAATGAAGGCCGCTGGCAAGCAAGGATAAGGGCGCTACCGCGCCGCTTCAACGGCAGCTTGCACGTTGTAACAGCCCGGCGCGCGTGCGAGCATGGGCGCGCAACGGGGAGCGCCGCGCATGGCCGCAAAGGCGAGCGACATCGTCAGCGTGGCTATCCATCCGTCGATCGGCGTTTGCCGCGTCGGCAACAGCGCCGACGAATACTTCCTGGGGCCGGAGGTCACCGACCCGCCCCCGGCGCCGCCCGGCTTTTATCGCGAGAAGGGCAGCGGCGCGGTGAAGCGGCAGGGCGCGCGGTTCCGCATTTACGGCTACAACGCCGCGGGCACGGCGGTGAAGGAAATCACCGCCGCTGACGGTGAAATCACCTGGACGGTGCATCTCGCCAATAAGAAGGCCGCGTGGTTCCAATTCCAGGTCGCGCAGGACATTCCCGAGGCGGCGGCGGCGCCGACCATGTATCTCCGCAACGCGACGATCGGGGATCGCGCGGCGCTGGCCATCGATCCCGGTCCGCGCCGCATCGAAGGCGCGGGCAAGTCGGGGCGAGACTACGCGTTCGACAGCGGCCGGTTCATGGGCAAGCAAGTCTATCTCGGCGAGCTGCGAACCGACGAGGCGGGCCGGCTGATCGTGCTCGGCGGGCATGGCAAGTCGGCCTCCTACACCGGCAGCATGGCGGTGACGTTCGCCAACAATGACGGTTGGCATGATGATACCGCCGATGGGCCGGTGACGGCGACGGTACGGCTCGGCGGGCGAACGCTGACGGCGCTGCCGGCCTGGGTGGTGGTCGCGCCGCCCAACTTCGCGCCCGACCAGAAATCGGTCCGCACGCTTTGGGATCTGCTGCGCGACGGGGCGATCGCGGCCGGGACGCTGAAGGCGCCGGTGCGGCCTTCCTTCCGCGACGACATCGCGCCGATTTTTCAGCGGCTGTCAGCGCTGCAATGGGTCAACGCCGGCTATGCGGCGATGTTCGGCTTCGGCGGCACGGCGGAGTTGGGCGGGGCCGCCTCCTTGCAGCGGCTCGGCCGGCCATCGCCCGATGAGTCGGCGATGCGCGCGGCGATCGTCATGCAGTTCCGCGTGGCGGCGCGCGATCTCGGCTCGCCTGTGCCCTGGCCCTATCATTATGGGGATGCGATGGCCGTGCCGGCGCCGTCCACGCCCAACGCCTTCACCACGCTCACGCCGACGCAGATGAGGTTCCTCAACCAATGGGCGGCGGGCGATTTCACGGCGGACTATGACCCCGGCTGGACGCCGCCCGCCAAGATCGAGGATCTGCCGGTGGCGGCGCAGCCCGACATGCTCGATCGTGCCGCGCTCGATTTCTGCCTCGCCGATGCGTTCCATCCGGGCTGCGAGATGACATGGCCGATGCGGAGCGCCAGCATCTACATGGCGCCGTTCCGCATCCTGCACGCTGCGGCCGGACATCCCGAGCCTTCGTATGGGCTGGTCTTCACGAGCGACATGCTGACCGGTCCGATATTCGCCGGCCAGTACCCGGGCGGGCTCACGCGCTGGATGGCGGTGCCGTGGCAAACCGACACCGCGAGCTGCCGCTCCGCCTATGGCACGGCACAGCAGACCTTTGGCCCCTATCTGCCGACCTTCTGGCCGGCGCGCGTGCCGAACGACGTGTTGACCGAGGCCGACTACGAGATCGTCATGGACAAGTCGAAACCGCTGCACGAACGCCGGGAAGCGTTCGGCCGGCGGCTGAAGTGGAACCGCGTGATCGACAATGGCACGTCGTTCGGGCGCATCAACAACCTCGCCGCCGACTTCGCACAGATGGGAATTGTTGAAACACGCGCCGGGCCGGCCGACGACCCTGATTTTCCGGCGCGGATCGGGGTGGAGGACGTGGCGCCGAAGCCGGCCTCGCAGCCGATGCCGGTAACGCCCAACGCCGCCGACCCGCACGATGCGAGCGAGGCTGCCAAGCTCAACCGCTTCCCGCATGGGCTCGCGATCCTCGCCCGTCTCTGAGTGCGACGTACTGATCGCCGGCGCCGGCCCGGCCGGCGCCGCGGTCGCGATCGCGCTGGCGGCGCGCTTTCGGGTGGTGGTGGTGGAGCGCGCGCCGGCCGCGCCGTTCCGCTACGGCGAGGCGCTGGCGGGCGCGGCGCTGCCGCTGATCGACGCGCTCGGGGCGCGCGCTGCATTCGAGGCGCAGGGTCATCGCGTCTGGCAGGGCAACCGCACGGTTTGGAACGGGGTGGCGGGCGAGACCGATTTCCTCACCGATCCTCTCGGCTGCGGCCGGCATCTCGATCGCGCCGCGTTCGATGCATTGCTGCGGAACACCGCGGCGCTGCGCGGGGCGGTGCTGCGCTGCCCGGCGCGGATTACGGAGGTGACGCGCGAGGGCGGCGGCTGGCAGGCGCGGGTCGCTTCAGGCGCGGCGAGCGAGACTGTGCGCGCGTGGTTACTGATCGACGCCACCGGGCGCGCGGCCGCCTTGGCACGCCGCCTCGGCGCGCGCCTGACGCCGTCGGACCGGTTGATTTGCATTTGGAGTTGCTCCGAGGGTGCCGCGGGAGGAGCCGGGTTCAGCGCGACCGAGGCAACCGAGGACGGGTGGTGGTACGCGGCCCCGGTGCCGGACCAGCGGCGCGTGCTCGCGTTCCATACCGATGCCGACCTGCCGGCGGCGCGCGCGGTGCGCGATCCCGTGCACTGGCCGGCGGGTGCGCGCGTCGGCGTGGTTGCCGCGAATTCGGCCGTGCTCGAACCCTGCGCCGGCGCGGGCTGGCTTGCCGTGGGCGATGCCGCGGCGGCGCGCGATCCGCTCGGGGCGCAGGGGCTTTACCATGCGCTGTTCACGGCGCGGGCGGCGGCCGAGGCGGCGGAAGACTATCTGCGCGGCGCGCGCGATTCTTTAAGTGCGTACGCCACGATGATCGCGGCCGGGCAGCGCGCATATCAGCAGGGACTCGCCTGGACCTATGCGCAGGAGCGGCGCTGGCCGGAGGCGCCGTTCTGGCGGCGGCGCCGTGAACAGGCACGCCGCTACCACTCCAAATTGCCCGCGAGCGGCGCAAGCTCGTAGCCGGCGCGGGCCCATGCCTCGCGTCCGCCGCGGTACCAATAGACATTGCGGTAGCCGAGCGCGATCAGCCGCAGCACGAGGTTGCGCGCGCCCCAACGTTCGGAGTTCCAGCCGTAAGCGATGATCGGCCGGTCGAGATCGCCGTTCGTCACGCCGAGCACGGCGCGGCCGAGACGGGGCTGAAATTCGTCCGTCACGCTCTCGCCCACCGAGCCGATGTCACGGATGCGGATTGAGCCCGGGATCGACAACGGGCCGGAGTTGATGTCGAGTAGCACGGGGTTCTCGCGCGCGATCAGCTCTTTCACATCCGGTGTGCGGATCACCTTCCCGCCCGGCACGGCGGTCGGTGTCTGGCCGTTGGCCGGCCCGCCGCGGGCGGGGATGTGCAGCTCGGCGGTGGAGGGGATGCCCCAGTCGGCGTCTTCTTCCGCATGGTCGCGCATCCCGGCCTCGCGCAGCGCGCCCTCGATCGTCGCCATCTGCGCCGCGACAGGCGCACTGAGCGCGACGCTCGAATAATAGCCCACGGTGCGCCAGGGCGAGAGCCGGGTCGCCTTCGCCATGCTGGCGCGCGCCAGATCGTCCCGGCCGGTGAGCACGTAGGCGGCGGCCATCATGCGATACTGATGGGCCTTATTCTCGTCGAAATTATCCGGGTGTACCTCCAGCGCGCGCTTGAACCACGCCAGCGCCTCCTCCGGCTTGCCGGAGGTGAGCAGCGCGATGCCGACCGCGTAGTAGGCCGACCAGATATTGGGATCGCGCGGATTGAGGCGGATATGCCGCAAATGCAGCGTGCTTGCTTCCTCGAACTGACCGAGATGGCTCAGGCTGTCGGCGAGCGCGGCGTAAGCGTTGGAGGCGTTGGCATTCATTGCCAGCACGCGGCGGAAGGCGGCGACCGCCTCCGGCCAGCGTTCCTGCTCGTGCAAGAGGTGTGCGCGCGCGGCGAGCACCTCCAGCGAGCCGGGCTGCTGCTGCTCGGCGCGCTCCACAAGCTCCTCCGCGCGCTCGAGGTTGGTACGGCGCGGGGTATTGATGAAATGCTGGTGCCGCGTCAGCACGTCGGCCAGTCCGATCAGTGCCGGCACGCTGGACGGGTCGATCTCCAGCGCGCGTTCGTAGCATTGCTGCGCCTCGGCCGCGCGCTCCGCATTGAACGGCTGGTTGAGCAGCGCGCGGGCGTGCAGCACGAGGTCGAATGCATCGGGATCGCCCGCGGCCAGCCGTTCCGGGCGGCTGATCTCGAAGCTCACCATCTGCATGCCGAGCGCCGCCTTGATCCGCTGCGCCACGTCGTCCTGGCCGGACGAGAGGGTGGCGATGTCTTCGTCGAACCGCTCGGCCCACACGGTCTTGCCGGTGTCGGTCGATTCCAGCCGCACGTTCACGCGCAGCACCGAACCGAGCCGGCGGATGCTGCCCTGCACGAGATAGCGCACGCCGAGCTCGCGCCCCACCTGACGCACGTCCACCGTCTTGCCGCGATAGGTGTAGGCGGATTCCGAAGCGGTGACGAACGCATCGGGCAGGTGCGAGAGATCGGTGGCGAGATCGTCGGTAATGCCGTCGGCGAGATAGTCGTCGGCCTCGTCGCGTCCGATGTTGCGGAACGGCAGCACGGCGAGCGAGAGGCGCGGGGCGCTCGCTAGGCTGAGGTCCGGCATCGCCAGTGAGGGCTGTGCTTGCGGCGGCGCGGCGGCAAACAATGCTCCGGCGAGGCGCTGCAAGCCGCCGAGCAGGCCCGTTGACTGGCGCGCGGCTGGGTGAGCTGGAGCTGCGGGCGTGCCGGCAGGCGGTTCGGCGACCCCCGCCAGGCGCGCCGCCGCCGCGTCCACCGTGACGACATAGGTCTCGATCGGCCGCGCGATGTTCTTGTAGCGCACCTCGCCGAGCGGGCGGAACTCGGCCTTGATCTGCGAGACGACGTGATCGCGCACGCTGCGCGCTACAGCGACACATCCGGGCGGGCAGATCGCCTGGATGCGCGCGGCGATGTTTACCCCGTCACCGAAAATATCGCCTTCGTCCGGCAGCACGTCGGCGATGTTGATGCCGATACGGAAGCGCAGCTTGCCCGATCCGTGCGCGTCGAAATCCCGCATCTTTCCCTGGATCGCAATGGCGCAACGTACGGCAGCGACCACGCTCGCGAACTCGGCGAGCACGCTGTCGCCGGCGGTGTTGGCGATTCGGCCGCCGTGCCGCTCGATCTCCGGGCGCAGGAGCTGGCGGCGGATCGCCTGCAGGGCGCTGAGCGTCGCCTCCTCGTTTTCGCCCATCAGGCGGCTGTAGCCGACGAGATCGGCGTGCAACACGGCGATCAGCCGGCGTCCGCCCGGCGCCGCATGGGTGTCCGGCGGCGGCTCGGTTCCATGGGGATCGGTCTCGGCGCGCGACACAATCGCCCTTTCAGACGGCGTCCGCGCGAAAAAGCGCGGCCGAATCGCGGTGCATGGCTTTACGCTCCCAGGCGCCCGTCGCTAGCGTTGCGGCCATATTGTGCCGGAGCGGCTGGGCCCGCAAGGAATCGCCTTTGCACGACGTTCCATGAGCGGCCGCATCCGGCTCGACGCGGCGACGCGGCTGGTGTGCCTCGCCCGCGCCGTGCTGTGTGACTCGATTGCCCAGGGTGCGCCGGCGCCGCGCGCGCGGGAAGCGGCGGGCGCGCGCTGTCGCGTGAATGTCACGGTGATCACCGCAGCTTGCGTGCGCGCCTCCATGTCGGGGCGCGGCACCTCGCTCGCGGAGGCGGTGCGCGTCGCCGCTCGGCACGCCGCCGCCGACCGAAGGTTCGGGGCACCGCTCTCGGTTGCCGAGCTGGCGCGTGCCCGGGTGGAGGTGTGGATTTGCCGCAGCACCGCTGCGCTGCGTAGCCTGCGCGGGCTCGATCTCGGCCTGCACGGCGTCGAGCTGCGCCGCGGCCGGCGCGGCGCCTATTTCAAGCCGTCGGTCGCGCTGACGCAGAATTATGGGCGCGCGGATCTGCTGCTGGAGCGGCTGTGCCTGAAAGCAGGGCTCGAGCGCGAGGACTGGCGCGCGCCGGACACGCTGATCCGCCGCACGATCTGGGAGCATTTCACCGAAGCCGGGCCGAACAGTTCTTCGGTGGTGCAGCTTGCGCGCCTGCGCCCGGTGGATGTGCCGGCACTCAATGCGGCGGCCTTGCGAGAACGCATCCGGTGGGCGGCGGCGCGGCTGGTCAACGCGCAGCAGCCCGACTGGCTGTTCCTGTATCAGTATCATCCGTTCCGGCCGCTGACGCAGCCGCCGGCGCCGCAACTCGTGCGGCAGGCGGGCACCGCGTTCGGGCTGGCGCGCGCCGCGGCGCTGGGCGACGCGGCCGCGGCCAGGGCGGCGCTCCGTGCGGCCGAGGCGCTGCTCGGCTTGGCGGTACCGGGCGCGGGCGGCGGGCTGCATCTTGCGAACGGAAAAGACCCGGCGCCGCTCGGCGCCGGTGCGCTGCTATCCGCGGCGCTGGAACTGGCGGATGCCGACGGGCGGTTGGCGCGGGCGCGGGAGAGTTTGCGCGCGGGGCTATTGGCGCGGCAGACGGCAGAAGGCGCGTTCCTTTGCCATACCGACAGCGTCAGCCCCGAGGCGGACGGCGCCGCGCAGGACTTCTTCCCGGGCGAGGCGATGATGGCGCTTGCGCTCGCGCTGTCGCACGCGGCGGCGGAGGTGCGTCCCGCGCTGCGGCGGGCGTTCGCCTATTACCGCGCGCATTTCCGCCGCGCGCCCGCGACCGCCTTCATCGTCTGGCAGACCGAGGCGGCGCGGCTTTATCTCGATTGGCTGCGCGCGCACGATCCAGGAAGCCCGGAAATCGCCGCGCTGACGAGGGTCGTTTTCGCGATGATCGACTGGCTGCTGCCGCTGCAGCTTGATGAGGCGAGCGCGCGGCACCCGCACTTCGCGGGCGGCTTCGCGCGCGGCCATCCGCCCGGCTATTCGAGCGCGGTGTTCACCGAGGCGGTGGCACTCGGTGCGGGCATCGCTGCGCGGGCGGGCGATGCGCGGCGGGCGCGCCGCTACGCGGCAGCGGCGCGGCGCGGCTTGCTGTTCACCATGCGGCTGCAGATCGTGCCGGAGACGGCGTTTCTGTTTCCCGAACCCGCGCTGACGGTGGGCGGCACGACGGCGAGCCTCTCCGATCTCACCATCCGCTGCGACTTCGACCAGCACGCGATAACGGCGTACGCGGCAGGGCTGGGATTATGCCGAGGCTAACGCGCCGGCTCGCCGGACTCGGTTTCGGTCGGACATAGCACTCGTGCCGACGGGCGTCGACGTGGACAGGAAGAGAGCCTGATGTCAGCTGGTCAATTCAAGACTCAGGTTGCCCTGAAAAACCGGATCGCACTCACCCTCACAACAGTGCGAGGTGAGCTCTCGACATTCCAATTTGAAGGATATTACCGCACCTAAGTGGGATCATGTAAGTAGCTTTGCCCCGTCACGCACAGAGCATATGTCGCGCGTAAGCGAGATTGGCCGGAAGCAAGATCGCGATGGGGGCATCTGGTTCCGACAGCTACGAATCCGGCTCGGCCCGGCTCCCGTGCTCGCTTGCCGCCTGCGCGCCGCTCTGTGCATCATCCGCGCAGAGCCGGAGGAAACGATGCCCGAAATTTTCGACCACATCATCGTGGGCGGCGGGTCGGCAGGGTCGGTGCTGGCGCACCGGCTGTCGGCGCAAAGCAGCCGGCAGGTGCTGCTGTGCGAGGCTGGGCAGGATACGCCGCACGGCAAGGTGCCGCCGGAGATTCTCGACTCGTATCCCGGCACCGCCTATCTCAACCCGCGCTTTCACTGGACCGAGCTCAAGGTCACGACCGAGGTCGAGCCGCATAACCGGCCCGACGCGCCGCGTCCCCCGCGGCGGAAATACGAGCAGGCGCGCGTGCTCGGCGGCGGCTCCTCGATCAACGGCCAGCTCGCCAATCGCGGCGCGCCGACCGACTATGACGAATGGGAGGCCCGCGGCGCGCGCGGCTGGAACTGGAACGCCGTGCTGCCCTTCTTCAAGAAGGTCGAGCGCGACATGGATTTCGGCGGCGACTGGCACGGCACCGAGGGCCGCATTCCGGTCCGCCGCATCTTCCCCGATCTCTGGCCCGAGCACGCCAAGGCGGTGGCGGAAGCGTTCCGGCAATCCGGGTTCGACTATATCGAGGACCAGAACGGGGAATGGCGCGACGGATATTTCCCGATCACCATCTCCAATCTTTACGAGCGGCGCGTCTCGGCGGCGATCGGCTATCTCGATCCGGCGACGCGCCAGCGACCCAACCTGGCGATTTCAACGGAAACCCAGGTGACGGGGCTCATCTTCGAGGGGCTGCGCTGCGTCGGCGTGGAGGCGCTGGTGGCCGGGCGGCCGACCGAGTTCCGCGCCCGCGAGGTGATATTGTCGTCGGGCGCGATCCACTCACCCGCGCATCTCTTACGTGCGGGCATCGGTCCCGCCGCCGAGCTGCGCGCGCGCGGGATCGAGGTGCGCGCCAACCGCGCGGGCGTCGGGCAGCGGCTGATGGACCATCCGGCCGTGGCGGTGGCGGCCTGGATCAAGCCGCACGCGCGCATCATCCAGGACTGGACGCGCCGGCACATCTTCACCGGCCTGCGCTACTCGACGAAAGCCGTGCCGGGCGTGCCGCGCGGCGACATGCTGCTCGTCGTCACCAGCAAGAGCTCCTGGCACGCAGTCGGCGAGCAGATCGGCTCGTTCATCGTCAGCGTCTATAAGACCTATTCGGAAACCGGGCAGGTGCGGCTCGCCTCCGCCGACTGGCGGGACGAACCCGAAGTCGCGTTCAACCTTCTGTCGGACCGGCGCGATCTGGAGCGGCTGATGGAGGGCGTGCGGATGGCGGCGGCGCTGCACGCGACCGAGGCGATGCGCGCCGTGACCGAATACCCGTTTCCCGCGAGCTACAGCGACAAGGTGCGCCAGGTCGGGCTGAACAACCGCAAGAACAAGCTGCTGACCGACGCGGTGGCGAAGCTGCTCGACGGGCCGGCGTCGCTGCGCGGGGCGCTGATCCGCAAGCTGATCATGGAGGGCTTCACGCTGGAGGGGATCCTCGCCGACGAGGAGCAACTGGAGGCGTTCTGCCGCAAGGCGGCGGTCGGCGTGTGGCACGCCTCGTGCTCTTGCCGGATGGGCGCGGAGGACGATCCGATGGCCGTCACCGATCCGGCCGGGCGGGTGTACGGCGTGGATGGGCTGCGCGTGGTGGACGCTTCGATCTTCCCGGTGGTGCCGTGCGCGAACACCAACTTCCCGGTGCTGATGACGGCGGAGAAGTGCGCGCAGGCGATTTTGGAAGGGGCGTGAGCTAGTCCCCGGCCGGCGTCGGCTCCAGGTGCCCGTACAGCAGGCGCGTGACACGCTTCATGCTGAGCCCCTGCACCACCACCGTGAACAGCACCACGCCGTAGCAGATCGCGAGCAACTGATCGCGCCAGGGCGAGTCAGGCAGATTGAGCGCCAGCGCCACCGAAATCCCACCGCGCAAGCCCGCCCAGGTCAGCAGTGCGATGCTGCGCGGCGGCGCGGCCCGCCCGCGGATCAGCAGCAATGGAACCGCGACGCTGACGAAGCGCGCGAGCAGCGCCGCGGGGATCGCGATCAGCACCGGCAGCAGGCGCACGTGCGTCCGCTCGACGGCCAGAACCTGAAAGCCCATGAACAGAAAGAGCAGCGCGTTGAGCAGCTCGTCCACGAGCGACCAGAACGCGACGAGTTCGCTCGGCTGATCCTCTGCGGCCAGATCCCGCATGAAGGCCGGCGCGTGCCGTCCGACCACCAAGCCGGCGGCAACCACGGCGATCGGGCCGGAAATGCCGAACTCCAGCGCGACGCGATAGGTGCCGAGCACAAGCGCGAGCGAGATCAACAGGCAGATCGCGGACTCCGCGGCGCGGCGCATCGCGAGCGAGGCGACCCAGCCGCAAGCGGCACCCAGCACGAGGCCGCCGGCAATTTCCCGCAGCAGCGCCAATGCCACGCGGCCGTGACCCACGACGTCCTGCGCGCCCTGCGCGAGCGACAGCATGATGAGGAACAGTGCTACACCGGCGCCGTCGTTGAATAGGCTCTCGCCCGAGACGGCCGCCTTCAGCGCCGGCGGCAGCCGAAGCGGGCGGAGCAGCGATTCCACGACGACCGCGTCGGTGGGAGCCAGGATGGCGCCCGCCACCAGCGCCCAGCCGAGCGGGATCGGCAAACCCGCGGCGCGCGTCGCGCCCCAGATCGCCGTCCCGAAGATGATGGTCGCCAGGATCACGCTGAACGTGGCGAGCGTCGCGATGATCGCCGCATTGCGGCGGAGCTGGCCGAGATCGACATGCAGGCTGGCGGCGAACAGCAGGAAGGCGAGCGCCCCGTCCAGCAGCAGCCGCCCGAGAGCCGCACCTTCCAAGCGGAGCCGGATGCGCGCGACGAGATCGACGTGCAGCACGTGGTCGGTGATCCCGAACAGGAGCGCGATGGCAAGCGCGCCAAGCAGCAGCGCGATACCGCGCGGGATGCCGACATAGACTTGATTGACGAAGCCGATCAGCGCGGCGAGCAGGAGCAGGATCGCGCCGACGTCGAGCGGGCCCAATGCGGCGATGCTCCGCGCGCGCCGTGCGCGCCTCAGCCCAGCACGGCGATGGCGCTGATCTCGATCAGCGCATCGGGGCTGGTGAACTTCGCCACCTCCACCATCGTCGAAGCGGGCGGCGCGCCAGTGAAATAGCGCCGGCGGACTTCGTGAATTTGCGGGAAGTGCTCCATGTTCCGCACGTACACATCGACGCGGCAAATATCGTCCAGCGTGCCGCCGGCCGCCTCCACGGCGGCTTTCAGGTTGTCGCACACCTGCGCGGTCTGTGCGACGATGTCGCCCCGCCCGACGATCTGCCCGTCCGCGCCGCGGGCCAGCATCCCCGAAATGAACAAGAGCCGCCCCGGCGCGGCCTCAATCGCCGCGGTGAAATGGCCGCTGGAAGCCGGCAGTCCGGCGGGTGTAATGGCGCGCTTGGGCATCGTTTCCCTTGTGGCAAGGCGGTGCGGGTGATCCTAGCCGGTCACGCGCGGCAGAGTCATGTCGCGGCGCAAGGGCATAGGACGCGACTGGTCGCGCGAAGTGCTTCACGGCAAACTGCGCGTGGATAACCGCCATCGCTGAACCCAGGTGCGCCTGTTCCTGTACGGCTCGCTGCTCGATCCTCATGTGCTCGCCACCCGCAGCGGCGATCCGGCCCTGCCGGGCCGCTGCGTGCCGGCCTCGCTGCATGGCTGGCGGCGCGTGGCGCGCAAGCGCGGGATGTGGCCGACCTTGTGCCCTGCCCGCGGCGCGATGACGCAGGGCGCGGTTGCCGAGGTCGGCGCCGCCGCTTTGCGCCGCCTGATCGCCTATGAAGGCGCCGATTACCGCCTGGCACGGGTAGTGGTGCGCTGCGGACGGCGGAGCATACCGGCGGCGGCGTGGATTGCGGGGGATGGCGGCCGGCGTCCGTGGCGCTTCTCTCGGGAGGACATCCTAGAAGCGTCCAGCGCCGCGCGCGATCGCCGAGAAGCCCTTGAGCACGTCGGGCGCACCCGCGCGCAGGTCGCGGATCGCCGGCGTCAGCTCGGTCGTCAGTCCGGGCTAGTTCTTATGCATGGAAAGGCACTTCTTCGGTCGGGATGAGCGGGCCCGGCTCGCGGTCGCCGGCGCGCAACACGACGTAGATTGCTGGGATCACCAGCACCGTCAGCAACGTGGACGAGGCGAGCCCGAACAGCAGCGAGATTGCGAGCCCCTGGAAGATCGGATCGCTCAGGATCGTCGCCGCGCCGATCATCGCCGACAGCGCGGTGAGCAGGATCGGGCGGAAGCGGATCGCGCCGGCATCCAGCAGCACCTCGCGCAGCGTCTTGCCGGGCGCGCCGCCGTGGCGGATGAAGTCGACCAGCAGGATCGAGTTGCGCACGATGATGCCGGCGAGCGCGATGAAGCCGATCATCGAGGTGGCGGTGAACGGCGCGTGGAACAGCCAGTGGCCGAGCACGATGCCGATCAGCGTCAGCGGGATGGGCGTCAACACGACCAGCGGGACGCGGAAGCTGCCGAACTGCGCGACCACGAGGATGTAGATGCCGAGGATCGCCACCATGAAGGCCGCGCCCATGTCGCGGAAGGTGACGTAGGTGATCTCCCACTCGCCGTCCCACAGCAGCGAGGGATGCGTTTCATCCATCGGCTGGCCGCGGAAGCGGATTTCCGGCGCCCCCGCCTTGCCCCAGTGATGGCGGGCAGCGAGCTTGTCCACCGCCAACATCCCGTAGATCGGCGCCTCGAACGCGCCGGCCAGCTCGGCGGTCACCATGTCGGCAAAATGCCCGTCGCGGCGGAACAGCACGCGCGAGCCGAGTTCGTTGCCGGCGCGAACCACCTGATCGAGCTCGACCACCGATTTGCTGCCCGGCACGGCGTTGGCCGGCACCGGCGTGGCGCCGAGCACCTGGCTCCAGGTCAGGTCGCGCTTCGGCAGCCCGACCGCGATCTCGATCGGTAGCCGCTCCTCGCCACGATAGGAATAGCCGACAGGCGCGCCACCGAACAGCATGGCGATCGTGTCGTACACATCACTCTGCTCGACGCCGAAGAACTCCAGCCGGTCCTGGTCGATGGAGATGCGCAGCCGTGGGCGCGGCTTACCGTAGGAATCGTCGATATCGACGATGTAGGGCACCTGGCGGAACAGCGCCTTCACCTGCTCGGCGGTGGCAAGCCGGGTCGCCGCATCCGGACCGTAGATTTCGGCAAGCAGCGTGGCGAGGACCGGCGGCCCGGGCGGCACTTCCACCACCTTGAGCCGGCTGCCCGGCGGCAGGCTGAGCCCGGCGAGCAGGCGCTTGCGAAGATCGAGGGCGATGTCGTGGCTGGCGCGGGCGCGGCTGTCCTTGTCGCGCAGCACGACATGCAGATCGCCCATCTCGGGCGCTTTCCGGCTGTAATAGTGACGCACGAGACCGTTGAAGTCATAGGGCTGCGCGGTGCCGGCATAGGCCTGGATCGCCGTGACCTCCGGCATCGCCTCGGCGATGCGGGCGGCGGCGAACAGTGTCTGCTCGGTCGCCTCCAGGCTCGAGCCTGTCGGCAGATCGAGGAGTACGGTCAGCTCCGATTTGTTGTCGAACGGCAGCAGCTTGACCGTCACGTCCTCGGTGTAGAAGAGCGCGCAGGCCGCGATTGTTGCGAGGCCGACGGCGATGAGGAACGTCCAGGCGCGGGCGCGGGTACGCAAGATCGGCGCGGCGACGCGGCGGTAGAGCGCGCCGAGCCGGCCTTCGCCATGCGACCGCTGCGCCGCGCGCGCGGGCGCCGATGCGTTGCAAGGCGTCCCGGCGACGGCAGGGCGCGGCGCGAGCTTCAGCATCAGCCACGGCGCCACCACCACCGCGACGAAAAACGAAAAGAGCATCGCCGCCGAGGCATTCGCCGGAATTGGCGCCATGTAAGGCCCCATCAGCCCGGAGACGAACAGCATCGGCAACAGCGCGGTGACGACGGTGAGCGTGGCGACGATGGTGGGATTGCCGACCTCGGCCACCGCCTCGATCGCGGCGCCGAGGCGCGGGCGGCCGTCGCGCATTCCCCAGTGGCGGGCGATGTTCTCCACCACTACGATCGCATCGTCGACCAGGATGCCGATGGAAAAGATCAGCGCGAACAGGCTGACGCGGTTGATCGTGTAGCCCATCACCCGCGCGGCGAACAGCGTGAGCAGGATCGTGGTCGGGATCACGACGAGTGTCACCGCCGCCTCGCGCCAGCCGACCGCGAGCGCGATCAGCGCCACGATGGATATCGTGGCGAGCCCGAGATGGAATAGCAGCTCGTTCGCCTTGGCGTTGGCGGTCTGGCCGTAATCGCGGGTCACTTCGACCCTGATATCGGCCGGGATGAGCGAGCGCTTGAGCTGATCGACACGCCGCACGAGCGCATCCGCCACCACCACGGCATTCGCGCCGGCGCGCTTGGCGACCGCGAGGGTGACGGCCGGCGTGCGCTGCCACTCCTGCCCGGCGGCGGGTGTGATCTGCCAGACGTGGCTCTCGGTCGGCGCCGGCCCGATCACCACATCGGCGACGTCGCGCACATAGACCGGGCGCCCGTCGCGGGTGCCGAGCAGCAGCAGGCCGATATCCGGCACGCCGAACAGCGTCTGACCGGCGGCGACATCGCGCATCGTGCCGCCCGCGCGCACGCTGCCGGCGACGAAGGAGCGGTTGGCATCGCGGATCTTGGCGGCGAGCTGCTGCAAGGTGACGCCGTATAGCATCAGCTTCTCGGGATCGGGCTCGACGCGGATCTGCTCAGGGTCGGCGCCAACCAGATAGGTAAGGCCGACATCGGGCACCTTGATCAGCTCGCCCTGCAGCTTCTCCGCCAGTCGGCCGAGGTCCGCACTGGTCCAGTGCGCGGCGGCTTGCGGCGTCGGCGCCAGCGTGAAGGTGGCGATCGCGACATCGTTGATGCCGTGGCCGACGATCAGCGGCTCGGGGATACCGATCGGAATACGGTCAAGATTGGCGCGGATTTTGTCGTTCACGCGCAGCACCGCGCCGTCCTCATTGGTGCCGACGACGAAGCGCGCGGTGACGATGGCCTGATCGTCCTCGGTTTGGCTATAGATGTGCTCGACGCCGGGGATCGCCTTGAGGATTGTCTCCAGGGGCTTGGTGACCAGCTCCACCGCATCGGCCGCTTTCAGCCCGTTGGCGGAGACCATGATGTCCACCATCGGGACGCTGATCTGCGGATCCTCCTCGCGCGGGATCGTCAGCAGCGCGACGAGTCCGACCGCGAGCGCGGCGAGTAGAAAAAGCGGCGTCAGCGGCGAGCGGATCGTCGCCTGTGTCAGCCGCCCGGAGACGCCGAGCTTCATGGCTGCACTAGCACCTCGCCGGGCGCGAGGCCGGACAGGATTTCCAGCCCGTCCGGCATGGCGGGCGTCGGCAGCGGTCGGCCAGTCTGCACCGGCACCTCCGTTGTCGTGCCGTCCGGTCCGCGCAGCATCACGAAATCCAGCCCCGAGCGCGTGAACACGAAGTCGGCAGGCACGACGTAGGTGCGCCGCGTGCCCGCGGAGATCCAAACGCGCACGCGCTCGCCGACAAAGTAGTCACCAACGCCCGTCACGGTGGCGTCGGCGCGCACGCGCCCATCCTGGATCTGCGGATAGATCAGCGTGATGCGGCCAAAAGCCGGCGCATTGTCGCCGAACTCGCTGCCATCGAAGCGCACCGTGTCACCGACCTTCATGAAGGCGGCATGGCGCTCCGGCACATCGAGGCGAAGCACATAATCCTGCTCGGCTATCGTCGCCACGCTGTCGCCGGTCAGCACCACCGAACCGGCGATCACAGGCACCTCCAACACGCGCCCGGCGGCGGGCGCCAGCACCGCACCTTCGTTCATCTGCTGGCGCACCACCGCGCGGTCGGCGATGCGCGCTGCAAGCGCGCTGCGAGCCACCCGTTCCGCGGTTTCCGCCTTGTCGAGCGCCTCGCGCGAGCCGGCGCCAGAACTCGCGAGCGTCCTGGCGCGGGCGAGATCGGTCTCGGCCTCTGCGAGCTGCGATTGCAATCCCGCGATCTGCGCCTCCAGCGCATCGGCTTGGAGTTGCAGCTTGGGATCGGTGACGACGGCGATCACCTGGCCTTCCTTCACCGCGTCGCCCGGGCTGACGGAGAGCGTGGCGATGGTGCCGCCGATCCGCGTGCGCGCCGGCACAACATTGCGGCTTTCGACGGTGGCGAACACCGCCTTCTCGTCCGGCGCATCGACCGGCTGCACCGTGAGCGTTCCCCCAGCGCGGGCGCTGCCGGCGAGGAACGGCAGCAACAGCAGTGTGATGCGGAGCGCGAGCTTGCCGGTCATCTGAATCTGACGCGTTGGCCGCGCCTCCTTCCCAGGCCCCGCGCCGTCCCGGCAGCGTCGATCTGGCTCAATGCGCGCACACGCCGGCAGGCCCAGCTTCGTTGGCGTGTCAGGTTGGTCGCCATCGTCAGCGCCGTGCCGCTGCCGGCTTCCGCGCCGCCGGCCGCCCACGCGAGGGCGCGCCGCAATAGATGCGGAACAACGTCTCCAGCACCGCGCGGGCCGGGGTGTCGGCAAGCGAATAGAAGATCGTCTGCCCGTCCCGCCGGCCCGACACCAGGCCGTCTTTGCGGAGCAGCGCGAGATGCTGCGAGACCGCCGTGTCTCGGACGCTGAGGAAATCCGCGAGCTCGCCCACCGACCGCTCGCCCTCGGCAAGCTGGCACAGGATCAGCAGCCGATGCGGATTGGCGAGCGATTTCAAGAGCTCGCTCGCCTTCCCGGCGGCGCCGCGCATCGCTTCTACGTCGATCGCCAGTCCGTTCGCCTTCATACTTGCGAACCTATGAAGACACGAATATATTGTCAAGGGCGGCGAGCAAGGCCGCGCATCGCTGGGTCGGGAGGAGAGGATCATGGCCGAGATCGTCGTTCTGGGCGCCGGGCTGGGCGGCACGCTGGCGGCCTACGAGCTTGCCGAGCAGGCGCGGGACGGGGACCGCCTGACGCTAATCGGCGAGGGGCCTGCTTTCGAGTTCGTGCCATCCAATCCCTGGGTGGCGGTCGGCTGGCGCAAGCCCGAGGATGTGCGGGTCGATCTCGACCGGCCGGCCCGCAGGCGGAAAATCCGCTTCATCGCCGATGCCGCCGAGCGTGTGCATCCGAAGCAGAACCGCATTGCGCTGCGTTCGGGCGAATCCGTTTCCTACGATTATCTGGTGATCGCCACCGGGCCGGAGCTCGCGTTCGACGAAGTCCCCGGCCTCGGGCCGGACGCTCACACGCAGTCGATCTGCAAGACAACGCACGCCGAGCGCGCGCACGCGGCCGTGGAGGCGCTGGTCCGCGCGCCGGGGCCGGTGGTGGTCGGCGCGGTGCAGGGCGCCTCCTGCTTCGGCCCGGCCTACGAGTTCGCGTATATCCTCGATACCGAGCTCAGGAAGCGGCGCGTGCGCGACCGCGTGCCGATGACCTTCGTAACGGCGGAACCCTATATCGGCCATCTCGGGCTTGATGGCGTCGGCGACACCAAGGCGCTGATGGAGAGCGAATTCCGCCAGCGCCACATAAAATGGATCACCAATGCCCGGGTGAAGGAGGTGGGCGCCGCGGCGGTGACGGTAGAGGAGCTGGCCGACGACGGCGCGCTGCGCGCCAGCCACGAGCTGCCGTTCCGCTTCGCGATGCTGCTGCCGGCGTTTCGCGGCGTCGCCGCGCTGCAAGGGATCGACGGCCTCGTCAACCCGCGCGGCTTCGTGCTGGTCGACGAGTATCAGCGCAATCCGGCGTTCCCCAACATCTTTGCGGTCGGCGTCTGCGTGGCGATCCCGCCGGTCGGCAAGACCGCGGTGCCGGTCGGGGTGCCGAAAACCGGCTTCATGATCGAATCGATGGTGACGGCGACGGCGATGAACATCGGCGCGCTGCTGCGCGGCGCGCAGCCGCGCGCGCGCCCCACCTGGAATGCCGTCTGTCTGGCGGATTTCGGGGATGGCGGCGTGGCATTCGTCGCCCAGCCGCAAATCCCGCCGCGCAACGTCAACTGGGCCTCGAAGGGCACCTGGGTGCACATGGCCAAGGTCGGCTTCGAGAAATATTTCCTCCGCAAGATCCGTAGCGGCGAAAGCGAGCCGTTCTACGAGAAGTTCGTGCTGCGCCAGCTCGACATCGCCAAGCTCAAGTCGCCGGTGCTGGAGCCGGGAGGGGGCGGTGGCTGAGATGCGGCATATTGTCTGCCCGCATTGCGGGGCAATCAACCGCGTGCCAGTGGAACGCCCGGCGCGCGAGGCGAAGTGCGGCGCCTGCCACGCGGCGCTGTTTGATGGCCATCCGGTGGACGTGGACGAGGCGGGATTCGCCCGCCATGTGCGCGCGGGTGACTTGCCGGTGCTGGTCGATATCTGGGCGCCCTGGTGCGGCCCGTGCCGGACGATGGCGCCGATGTTCGCCCGCGCCGCCGCCGCGCTCGAACCCGAGGTTCGGGCCTTGAAGCTCAACGCCGACGATGCACCGCAGGTGACGGCGAAGCTCGGCGTGCGCGGTATCCCCGCACTGTTTCTGCTGCACCGCGGCCGCGTGCTGGCGCAGAGCGCCGGCGTAATGGATGCGGGGGCGATCGTGCGCTGGACGCGCGAACATCTAGACAATCCGAACGCGTGAAACGGGAGAACCCATGATGTCGATCGATCGTGCCGTGCTGTTCCTCGCCGGGACTTTGACGCTCCTCAGCGCCGTGCTCGTATGGCTGTTCAGTCCATGGTGGCTGCTGCTCACCGGCTTCGTCGGGCTCAATCTGATGCAGGCCAGCATCACCGGGTTCTGTCCGGCGGCGATGATCTTCAAGGCGATGGGCGCCCGTCCTGGCTGCGCGTTCGAATAGACGAAAATGGCACAGACGCAAATATCACGGTTGGCGATGGCATTATCTTGCGCTATACGGCGGTAGGCTCGGGTTGTGGTTACCGGCGCTTGGCAAGCAGGCGTCGGGCCGCCGCCGACGAGGGAGGTTGGAGAGCAGGGTGACGTCCTCCGCAGCCGAACCGACCGCCTACGTCCGGCGCGAAGCCGTGTGCACCGCTGAGATGGTGCCGATCCCGGGCGGCACGTTCACGATGGGTTCCGACCGGCATTATGCGGAAGAGCGGCCGGCGCATCGCGTCAGCGTCGGCCCGTTCCTGATGGAGCGCACGCCCGTTACCAACCGGCAGTTCCGTGCGTTCGTGCGCGCCACCGGCTACGTGACCGTGGCCGAGATCGCCCCCGACCCGCGCGATTATCCGGGCGCGCTGCCGCACATGCTGAAGCCCGGCTCGCTCGTGTTTACCCCGCCCCCGGGCCCTGTGTCGCTCGGCGACTGGTCGCAATGGTGGCGCTTCGTATTCGGCGCGAACTGGCGCCGCCCCTACGGGCCGGAGCGGCCCGAACCGCCCGAGGATCATCCGGTCGTCCATATCGCGTGGAAGGATGCCGAGGCGTACGCGGCTTGGGCCGGCAGGCAACTGCCGACCGAGGCGGAATGGGAATTCGCCGCCCGCGGCGGACTGGAGGGCGCGGAGTTTGCGTGGGGCGGCGAGCTAACGCCCGGCGGACGGCATCTGGCGAATACCTGGCAGGGCAATTTCCCGTACGAGAACCTCGCCGCCGACGGCTACGCGCGCACCTCGCCGGTCACGGCGTTCCCGCCGAACGCCTATGGATTGTTCGACATGATCGGGAATGTCTGGGAATGGACGGCAGACTGGTTCACCGCCCGGCATCAGCCCGATGCCGGCAAGCCTTGCTGCATCACGGAAAATCCGCGCGGCGGTCCGCAAAGCGGCAGCTACGACCCGCGCGGCGGCGCGGCGCGCATTCCGCGCAAGGTGGTGAAGGGCGGCTCGCATCTGTGCGCGCCCAATTATTGCCGGCGCTATCGCCCGGCGGCGCGCCACGCCCAGCCGACCGATAGTGGCATGAGCCATCTCGGATTCCGCTGCGTGATCCGGTCCTGAGCGATGCCGCTCGGCCCTTCAGGCGGTGCGCTGCGCGGGGCCGATGCGGGACAGCTGGGAGGGCTGGCGCAGCTCGTGCTCGGCCTCGTGTTCGTCATGGTCGTCGCCGGTGTGGCGGTGCACGGTGTCGAGGCCGGCGTTTGGGTGCGCCTTTGGCACAATCTGGCGGCACGTCCGGACGGTCCCATGCGCTTCCGATTCATCCTCCAGCCGGTGATGGCGACCGTCGCCGCCGTTCGCGACGGCAAGGCTGACGCGCTGGCCGGGCGCTCGCCCTATTTGTGGACCGTGCTCAACGATCGCCAGCGCCGCGGCGCAAGGCTGCGCGAGGGACTGAACAGGACGGCGCGGATCATCCTGCTCGGGCTGGTGATGGATGTGATCTACCAACGGCTCGTACTGCACACCTTCTTCCCGAACGAGGCGGTGATCATCGCGCTCGTGCTGGCGTTCCTGCCTTATCTGGTTGTCCGGGGGCTTGCGATGCGCGCCTGGCGCCGGGCGGCGGTGTGATGCGCCATCGCGTTCCGCTGGCCGGGGTGGCGGGCCACGCCACGCAGAGCTTCGAAGTCCGCGCGACGGCGGAAAGCCACTTCGCCTGGATGCGTACCCGGCTTGCCATCGAGCGAACCATGATGGCCTGGGTGCGGACCGCGACTGCGCTGATCGGCTTCGGCTTCGCGCTGGCGCAGTACCTGGAGCGGGTGGTCGATGTGCCGGGCGCGCGCCGGGCCTATCTGCCGGCGGCGCCGCATGTTCTCGGGCTGGCGCTGATCGGCTGCGGGATTCTGGCTCTGCTGATTTCGCTCGCCCAATACAAATGGAGCGTCCGCTATTTGTCGGGTGCGCCGTTCACGCCGATGACCGGGCCGCAGGCGGGCCGGATGCAGACGCCGCTTATGGCCGTCGCCGCCATCCTGGTCGGCATCGGGATGTTCGCGTTCGTCGCCGTGCTGCTGCACGCCGGCTAGGTGCCAACCGAATTACCGAATCCGACGAAACAAGGGGGAACTGAGCATGGCGAAAGCAGGCAAGCCGAACATCCTAATCCTGTGGGGTGACGACATCGGCTGGTGGAATATCAGCTACAACAATCGTGGCCAGATGGGGTATCGCACGCCCAACATCGACCGCATCGGCCATGAAGGCGCGACATTCACCGACTATTACGGCCAGCAGAGCTGCACCGCCGGACGCGCCGCCTTTATCACCGGGCAAAATCCGATCCGAACCGGGCTGACCAAGGTCGGGATGCCGGGCGCCGATGTCGGCATCCGGGCGGAAGACCCGACCATCGCCGAACTGCTGAAGCCGCTCGGCTATGCCACCGGCCAGTTCGGCAAGAACCATCTGGGCGATCGTGACGAGTTCCTGCCGACGATGCACGGCTTCGACGAGTTCTTCGGCAACCTCTATCACCTGAATGCCGAGGAGGAGCCGGAAGACCCCGATTATCCTCGCGATCCCGAATTCAAGAAGCGGTTCGGCCCGCGCGGCGTGCTGCACAGCTGGGCCGACGGCAAGGGCGGGCAGCGGATCGAGGATACCGGGCCGCTCACCCGCAAGCGCATGGAGACGATCGACGAGGAGCTAACGGAGCAGGCGCTCGGCTTCATCGACAAGGCGCACAAAGAGGGCAAGCCGTTCTTCCTTTGGTACAACACCACCGGCATGCACTTCCGCACGCATTGCGCCGCCAAGCACAAGGGCAAGAGCGGTGGCCAGGGCGACTACAACGACGTCATGGTGGCGCACGACGAGCTGATCGGCCAGATGCTGGCAAAACTCGACGAGCTCGGCATCGCCGACGATACGATCGTCATGTACTCCACCGACAACGGCCCGCATTACAATAGCTGGCCCGATGCCGCCATCACGCCGTTCCGCAGCGAGAAGAACACCAACTGGGAAGGCGGCTGGCGCGTGCCGGTGTTCGTGCGCTGGCCGGGCAGGATCAAGGCCGGGTCGGTCTTCAACGACATCGCCTCGCATCAGGACTGGCTGCCGACGCTGCTCGCCGCCGCCGGCGAGCCCGATGTCACCGCCAAGCTCCTGGAGGGCTACAAGGCCGGCACCAAGAACTTTAAGGTGCATATCGACGGCTACAATCTGCTGCCCTATCTGACCGGCGCAGCCAAGCAGAGTCCGCGCAAATCGTTCTTCTACATCAGCGATGATGGCGACATCCTGGGTCTGCGGATGGGCGACTGGAAGCTCGTCTTGATGGAGCAGCGGGCCAAGCAACTCATGTGCTGGTTCGAGCCGTTCGTGAAGCTGCGTGCGCCGAAAATGTTCAACCTGCGGCGGGATCCGTTCGAGCGCGCGGACGAGAACTCCAACACCTACTGGGACTGGGTGCTTTCGCACACCTATCTGCTCTATGGGATGCAGGCGCTCGTGGCGCAGCAGATCGCCGACTTCGTGAAGTTCCCGCCGCGCCAGAAGCCCGCCGCGTTCAACCTCGACGAGGTCCTGCGCCAGCTACAGGATACGGCGGGGAGTCATTCGCGCTGACCAGCCGGGAACCGGAGGGAGCCATGATCGCACGTCCGCACCTCTCAGGCTGGCTTCTGACGGGTGCGCTGATTGCCGTTCCGGGCGCGGCGCCGCATTCGCAGACGGCGCCGCCCTCGGGTTCCGAGGCGAATATCTGGGACTACCGCGCGCACCAGCCGACGCAGCCGGAGGTGCGCCAGCGCGAGCAGCAGACCGGGCTCGCGCCCTCGGCGGCGCAGCGCAACGCTTTCCAGCAGGAAATTCAGGACATCGACCGCAAGCTCGACGCCGAGACCGGCCAGGGGGGTGCGGCGCCAGGCAGCCGGTAGGTCAGCCGGCGGCGGCGCCGAGCACGAAGGCACGGGCCTCGGCGGCGGACCACCATTGCACGATCAGGTGCGGCGCAGCGGCGGCGATCCGCAATGCCTGCTCGGGCTCGCTTTCGACGAAGTGTGTGCAGCCCCAGCTTGTGGCCGTCTCGGCTTTCCAGCGCGCGACGGAAGCGGGATCGTCGGCGACGGCGGCCGGGCGCAGCACGAGCGGCACGGAACCAAGTCCGCAGCGCGCGAGCCAGGCGGCGGTGCTGTCGCGGTCGGCCTCGTGGCGGCCGGTGATCAGCACCGCGCGGTCGGGGTGGAATTCGGGCCAGCGCGCGAAGGGCTCGAGCGCGTGGCGGCGCGCGAGCGCATCCGCGACGTCCGCCGCGTAGTCGGCGCGCGGGATGTCGGGCAAAAACACGCCGTCGAGATCAAGGCCGTGGAACGGCGCCTCGGTGTGGCGGCTGGCCGGGTTTCCATCGGCGCGCCAGGCGCGGGCGGCGGGCGTGGCCTCGCCGCGCTCCCAGGGAAAGCGAAAGAGCGTGGTGATCGGGTGTGAAAGGTCGGGAACGAACGAGGTGGTTTCCGGGTCGTGCGCGATCGCGAGCGTCAGCACCTCGCAGCCCGACGCGCGCAGCCACGCGGCGGCGGCGCGCATGGTGGCACCCGTCGCGCAGCAATCATCGACAAGCAGCACGCGCCGACATGTGGGCGCGGGCCCGAGCCAGGCGGGGGTGGCGGCACGCGGGCAGGCGAGGGGATGCAGCTCCAGCGCCAGCGCGGCGGCTGCCATCGTGCCGGGAATCAGCCCGCCGCGCATGATGGCGGCGACACATTCGGGCCGCCACGCGGTGGCACGGTCGAGCAGCGCCAGCACCATGCGCTCCGCCTGATCGTAGCCGATGAAAACGGGCGGGCGGGCGGTATCCAGGCCCTTCCAGCCCTTCGCGGTCATGGCTTGAGGTCCATCCCGACGCGGTGGTTGACGAACCGCAGCGTGTAGGCGGCGGAAATATCGAGGCCGTGCGGATAGACGCCGGCATCGGCCATCGACTTGTAAAAGGCGTGCCAACGCGCGTCGGTCATCGCGCCGATCCCCATGCTCAGCGCATCGCCGGAGTCGACCGTGCCGTATTCTTTCATCACGCGCCGGCCGTAGTCGATGAGATCTTGCGGCATGTCGGGGTTGGCGGCGCGGATCAGCGCGTTGCCGGGCGCGGGATCGCCGTAGAGGTAGGAATACCAGCCCTCGATTGAGGCATCGACGAAACGCTGCACGATGTCGGGGTGCTCGGCGACCATTTTGGTGCTGGTGGCGATGATGTTGTCGTAGCCGAGATAGCCGGCCGCGGCGATCGGCAGCACCACCGGCTTGAAGTGGCCCTGCTGCTCGATCAGGTACGGCTCCGAGCCGAGATAGCCTTCTTGGATCAGGTTCTTGTCGGTGAGGAACGGGGCGAGATTGAAGGTGTAGGGGCGGATCTGGCTGTCGCTGTAGCCGTATTTGCCGGCGAGGTATCGCCACCAGCCGGCGCGCACGTCGGCGGCGATGGCGATCGGCTTGCCCTTGAGCGCGGGGAAGCTGTCGTCGCCCATCCCGGGGTGGGCGATCAGCACCGAGGGGTCTTTTTGGAAGATCGCGGCCACCGCGACGAACGGCAGTTTCTGCTGCACGAACTCGATCGCCTGCCCGCCGGAGAGGTTGAACTGTATCCGCCCGGCCATCATCAGCGTCATGTGGTTGATCTGCGGGCCGCCCTGCTCGATCGTCACGTCGAGGCCGTGGCGCGCGTAGATGCCGGTCGCCAGCGCCTGGTAGAAGCCGCCATATTCGGCTTCGGCCTTCCAATCGAGACCGAAAATGATCTTGTCGTTGCCGCGCGCCGGGCCGAACCCGGCCAGCAGGGCGAGCGCGCAGGCGAGCGCGGCGAGGCGGGCGCTCATCCGCGGGGCTTCACAGTCTGGATCACCTCGAAGCCCTCGAACTCCGGGTGGCCCTGATAGAGCGGCTTGTTCACCCCGGCCCCCGCATGGGCGGCGCGGAATGCCTCCGAGCGGGTCCAGGCCTCGAAATCCGCGCGCGAGCGCCAGGTCGTGTGCGAGCTGTAGAGGGCGTGGTCCTCTTTGGCCGGGCCGCGCAGGAGGTGGAACTCGATGAAGCCCGGCACGGCGCGCAGATGGGTGTCGCGGCTGGTCCAGACCTGCTCGAAATCGGCCTCGCAGCCGGGCACCACCTTGAAGCGGTTCATGGCGATGAACATGGGTCTCCTTTCTCCGGTTCTGGCCTGTCCTGGCGCGCGGCCTCGGGCTAGATAGCCCGCTTCGATCCCTGATAGCGCATCTTCCTCATGGCCGGTCATTCCCAGTTCAAGAACATCATGCACCGCAAGGGCGCGCAGGACGCGCGGCGGGCGCGGCAGTTCGCCAAGCTGATCCGCGAGATCACGGTCTCCGCCCGCCAGGGCCTGCCCGACCCCGCCGCCAACCCGCGCCTGCGCGCCGCCATCTCGGCCGCCCGACAGGCCAACATGCCGAAGGACACGGTGGAGCGGGCGATCAAGAAGGCGAGCGGCGCCGGGGGCGGCGAGGATTACGCCGAGGTCCGTTACGAGGGCTACGGGCCGGCGGGCGTCGCGATCATCGTGGAGGCGCTGACGGATAACCGCAACCGCACCGCCTCCGAGATACGCTCGGCTTTCTCGAAACATGGCGGGGCACTGGGCGAGACCAACTCGGTCGCGTTCCTTTTCAGCCGCCTCGGCGTGATCCGCTACCCGGCGAAGACGGCGAGCCCGGACGACATGCTGGAGGCGGCGATCGAGTCGGGCGCGGAGAACGTGGAGAGCGACGCGGAGGCGCACGAAGTCACCTGCGCGGCCGATGATTTCTTCGCCGTGCGGGACGCGCTGGAGGCGCGCTTCGGCGAGCCGGAGACGGCGCGGCTGGATTGGCGTCCGACGACCAGCGTGAGCCTGGACGAGGCGCGGGCGGCAGCGGTGCTGAAGCTGATCGACGCGCTAGAAGAGAACGACGACGTGCAGGCCGTGTACGCGAATTTCGACATCCCGGAGCCCGTGATGCAGCGGCTCTCGGCGTAGCCCCGTTCCCTCACTCCTCACCGAGCGGCGGAGGCGAATCGGCCTTCACAGCATCCGTTGCAGGATGATCTTCTGCACGTCCGACGTGCCCTCGTAGATCTGGCACACGCGCACGTCGCGGTAGATGCGCTCAACCGGAAAATCGGCGAGGAAGCCGTAGCCGCCGAGCGTCTGGATGGCGGCGGTGCAGATCGCCTCGGCGGCCTCGGAGGCAAACAGCTTGGCCATCGCCGCTGCCTCCAGCGCGGGCTTGCCTTCGGCTTTCAGCGCCGCGGCGTGCAGCGTGAGCTGGCGCGCGGCAGCGAGCTTCGTTTTGGCATCGACCAGCCGGAACGCCACCGCCTGATGTTCCATGATGGGCTTGCCGAACGCCGTGCGCTCCTTCGCGTACCCGATCGCGTAATCGAGCGCGGCGCGCGCGAGCCCGACGCTTTGCGCGGCGATGCCGATGCGTCCTGATTCCAGGGTGGAAAGGGCGATCCGGTAGCCCTGGCCTTCCTTGCCGACCAGGGCGTCGGCGGGCACTTCCATGTCCTCGAACGCGAGCGCGCACGTATCGGACGCCTTCTGGCCGAGCTTCTCCTCGACGCGCAGGACTTTGTACCCGGGACAGAACTTCTCGGCGACGAAGCAGGAGATGCCGCGCTTGCCGGCATCGGGGTCGGTGACGGCGAACAGCACGATGCTGCCGGGCAAATTGGCGTTGCTGATGAACTGCTTGGCGCCGTTGATCACCCAGCCCTTGTCGGTGCGCACCGCTCGGGTGCGGAGGTTAGAGGCGTCCGACCCGGCCTGCGGCTCGGTGAGGCCGAAGGAACCCACGGCGCGGCCGGTGGCGAGCGCGCGCAGCCAGCGATCCTTCTGCGCCTCGGTGCCGAACTGGCTCAACACCTCGCAAGTCGGGCTGTTGTGGACCGAAACCAGGGTGGAAACCGCGCCGTCGCCGGCCGCGATCTCCTCCACGAGCAGCGCGTAGGTGACGGGATCGAGCTCCGAGCCGTCCCATTCGGCGGGCGTGGTGGCGCCGAGCACGCCCAATTCGCCAAGCCCGGCGATTATCTCCGGCTCAATCCGGCCCGCCTTCTCGCGCGCCGCGGCACCGGGAACGAGCTGCTCCTCGGCGAACTTACGAACCATGTCGATGACGATCTGGTCGGGGCTGGTCATGGCGGTGTGTCCACGGTTTGCGGGATAGATAACCCGCGCGGGGCCGGGGTCGAGCCTACCAGGCTTCCTCCAGCAATGCTCGGACCGTGGCGGGCCCGTCGATCTTGCGCGGGTTGGTGTGAACCCAGCGATCGTGCATCGATTCCTCGGCAATGCGATCGAGCTGCTCGCGCGTCACGCCGACATCACGCAGCCGTCCGGGCAGGCCGAGCTCGGCGATCAGCGCCGCGACCACATCGCCCGCGGGCGCGCCGGGGGCGCCCAGCGCCTCGCTCACCCAGGCCTGACGCTCGGCGTTCACCGGCGCGTTGAAACGCAGCACCACGGGCAGCATCACGCAGGAGGTATAGCCGTGCGGCACGCCGGCGGTGCCGCCGAGCACATGGCCGATGCCGTGGCTGGCACCTTTCTGCACCCCGTTCTGCGAACCCATGATCGACATCCAGGCGCCGAGCTGGCAGTCGAGCCGCGAGTCAAGGCCGGCGGGATCGGCCTTCACGCCGCGCAGGCCGCGCGCGAGCAGCCGGAGTGCGTGCAGCGAGGCGCCGTCGGAAAAGGGCTGAGCGTTTACCGCGCAAATGTCCTCCACCGCATGATCGACCGCGCGGATGCCGGTCGAGAGAAACAGCCATTCCGGCGTGTGGCGACTGAGCGCGGGGTCGAGGATCACGCTGCGTGGCATCATCAGCGGATGCCCGTAGCTTTGTTTCACATGCCGCCGCTCGTCGGTGCAGCCGGCGAAGCTCGTATATTCGCCGGCCGAGAGCGTGGTCGGGATGGCGATGGCGCGCACGCCGGGCGCCTTCACCGGCGGGCGGCGCGTGGTGCCGTCCGCCTCGATCACCGCGGCGAATCTATCGAGCTGCGCCGGATCGCTCACGTCGTTGCCGAGACAGAGTCCGACCATCTTGGCGGCGTCGGTGACGGAGCCGCCGCCCGCGGTGACGAGGAGGTCGGCTTTCGCCGCCCGCGCCTCGTTGGCCGCCGCCACCACGTCCCCGCGCGGCGTGTGCGCGCCGATCTTGGTGCAGATGCCGGCGAGCCGGTTGCCGAGCGCGGCGCGGAGACGGCCGAGGGTGTCGGTTTCGCGTGCGAGCGTGCCGGAGGCGAGCACGTAAACCGCGCGCACATCGAGCCGCTTCACCTCCTCGGCGAGCGCGGCATCAAATTCGCTGCCGTAGATGACGCGGTCCATGTCGGGGTAGCGGTGGATGCCGGAACGCATGAACGTCTTCCTTCCGGGACGCCGCTGCTAGGCCCGCCGCCGAACGCTGGAGCCGCCGGGCAGCATCCTGGAGATCAGCTTATCACGCAGTACGTAATGATGAAACAACGCCGCCAAGGCGTGCAGGCCGGCCAGGATCATGATGGCGTTGGCCACCGTGCCGTGCAGGTCGGCGAACACGTGCCGCTGCGCGCGGGTGAAAGCGACCGGGGACGGAATCGTGAACAGGCCGAAGAAGCCAAGCAGCTCCTGCTGCGACCAGCGATAGCAGAAGCCAAGACCGATCAGGACGATCAGCAGGCCGTAGAGAATGTAGTGGACGCAGCGCGCGGCAACATCGGCAAGCCCGGTGGTAGCGGGCGGCGGGCGCGTGCCGAAACCGAGGCGCCAGACGATCCGCAGGATCAGCACGGCGGCGAGCAGCACGCCGAGCGAGACATGCGTGTGTTCCATGAGGCGGCGGAGGGGGGTGCCATTCTGCACATAGTCCCAGAGCTGCGCGAGCGCATAGTTCGCGGCGACGATGACCGCGGTGAGCCAATGAAACACGATCTCCGGCACGTCGTAGCGCTCCCGGTCATCCCCGGCGGCGATCCGCACTGTTTGGGACAAGGCTGATTCTTGCGTTCTCACAATCAGTTTTCTCCGGCTGGATCACGCCAGAAGAGGGTCGGTGCCGCCCTCGTCAAGAGCCGGGTCGGGTAGGCGCGAATTCGTCCTTGCGGCGCGCCCGATCATCCGTTATCCGACCATTACGGGGATGGAGTCCCCCAAAACCGCCCGCGAGGGCTGATGACTCCTGCCGCTCTTCGATGGCGGCGGGAAGCTTGTGAACTCACAGGACCCGCCGCGAGGCGGGTTTCTTTTTACCCGTCCCGCGCGCCGGTTCATGACATGAAAGGAACCCGGCCATGCGGCGCGTTATTCACATCGCAGCGCGACGGAGACTGCGATGAGCAGCGCCGGCGCGTATATGCTGGTGGCGCTCGGCGGGGCGATCGGCAGCGTTGCACGTTATGCCGGAACGCTCGCCGCGGCGCGCGCCTGGGGGGCGGATTATCCGTGGGGAACCATCGCGATCAATGTCGGCGGAAGCTTTCTGATCTCGTTCTTCGGCCTGTGGACGATGGGGCGCTGGGGCACGGGCGGGCAGAACCTGCGGATCCTTGTGATGGTGGGGTTCTGCGGAGGCTTCACCACTTTTTCCTCTTTCAGCCTGCAAACTCTCGAGCTGATGCAGGCCGGCCGGTGGCAGGGGGCGGCGTGGAATATCGTCCTGTCTGTCGCTTTATGCCTGGGTGCGGTCGCGGCCGGGGCGTGGCTCGGCACCGCGATCGGCGGTAAGCCGCAGATCGGCTGAATGGGCGGCCCACCCGATGACCTCTTTGAAGTCGATGGGGAAGGGGTCTTTACAAAATGTTGCATCTGGGGCAAGCGCCTGCTTCTTGACTTGCACGCGGATGCCGCCAATTGTGCGGCGGTAGCGATTGAAGCGGAGAAACAAGGTGGCTCGCACCAAAAGTCTGTCTCGTCACTTGCGTCTTGCGCGGGAATCGCGGGGAATGACCGTGGCCGAGGTCGCTGACCGGGTGGGCGTGAGCGCGATGAGCGTCTATAACTGGGAGTCTGGCCGTTCGCGCCCGCGCGTGCGGAACTTGTCGGCGCTTTGCAAGGCGCTGCGCCTCAAGCTTGCCGAAGCCGAGTCGATGACCGGCGCCTGACGGGCACGCCAGCCGCGGTTGCATCTGAACGCAGTTTTATCCGCGCCGGCGCAGCCTAAAGTTGCGGCCGGCTTCCTTGCCGCCATCGCCGTTTTGCGCTTAGCCTCGTCGGCGCGAGCGCGGAGGCGGTGATGGACGTCGGTCTGCAGATGATCTTCTCCACCTATGGCTGGCCCGGGATGCGGGACAGCGAGGCCTGGCAGGAGGAGATCAGGCTAGCGCGGCTCGCCGACGAACTCGGGTTCGACGTGCTCTGGTGCGTCGAGCACCATTTCACCGACTACTCGTTCTGTCCCGACAATACGCAACTGCTCGCCTATCTGGCGGCCGTCTGCCCGCGCGCCGATCTAGGCACGGCGGCGGTGATCCTGCCCTGGAACGACCCGCTGCGCGTGGCGGAGAAGATTTCGGCTCTCGATCTGTTGAGTGGCGGGCGCGTGCGGTTCGGCATGGGGCGCGGGCTGGCGCGGCGGGAGTTCGCCGCCTTCCGCGGCGAGATGAACAATTCGCGCGAGCAGTTCGACGAAGCCTCCGCTATGATCCTCGGCGCGCTGCGCACCGGGTTCATCGAAGGCAGCGGGAAGTTTTACCCGCAGCCGAGGGTGGAGATCCGCCCGCGACCGGAGCGCAGTTTCGAGGGACGCATCTACGCGGTCGCCTCCAGCGAGGATTCGATCGAGGCAGCGGCCCGGCTGAAGGCGCGCATGGTGCTGTTCGCCGACCGGCCCTGGCCGATGCGGCTTCCCGGCATCGCACGCTACCGCGAGCTGTTTCGCGCGCTGCACGGCGTCGCGGCGCCGCCGGTGCTCACCGCTGATCAATGCGTCTGCGCGGCGACCGATGCGGAGGCGCGGGAGCTGGCGGAACGCCACATGCCGGTGTTCGTGGACAGCAACCTCGAGCACTACGAGCTGATGAGCACGCACTTCGACACCGCGAAGGGATATGATTCCTACGCCAAGAAGTCGAAGATCGTGCGCGAGACCGGGCGGGACGGGCTGGTGGCGGCGCTGATGCAGGCGGCGGTGTTCGGCTCACCCGAGACGATGCTGCGCGCCTACGAGGAACGGCGCCGGAACGTCGGCGATTTCGAGCTGGCGAGCTCGTTCCGCTTCGGCGGCATCCCCTACGCCAAGGCCGAAGCCTCGATGCGGCTTTTCGGCAAAGAAGTGCTGCCGGTGCTGCAAGCGTGGGAAACGGAGGCGCGGCAGGCGGCGGAGTAACCGCGCCTCACGCCGCGGTGGCGGCTTGCAGCGGGGGCGCGCCGGTGAGCTGGGTGCGGACCAGATCAGCGAACGTGGCGCCGCGGGCGAGCAGCTCCTCGAACGTGCCCTGCTCGATGATCCGCCCGCTGTCGAACACGAGGATCTGGTCGGCGTCGCGCACGGTGGAAAGACGGTGCGCGATGACGAAGGTGGTGCGCCCGCGCATCAGGTTTCGCAGCGCGCGCGAGACGCGCGCCTCGGTGGCGGCATCGAGCGCGCTCGTTGCCTCGTCCAGAATGAGGATCGGCGGGTTCTTGAGCAGCGCGCGGGCGATCGCCAGACGCTGGCGCTGCCCGCCCGAGAGCGTCGAGCCGCGCTCGCCGATCAGCGTGTCGTAGCCGCGGGTCTGACGCATGATGAACTCGTGCGCGTCGGCGAGCTTGCACGCATATTCGATCTCCTCCTGCGTCGCGTCCGGCTTGCCGACCAGCAAATTGTCGCGGATCGAGCGGTTGAAGAGCATGCTTTCCTGGAACACGACGCCGATCGCGCGGCGGAGGCTTTCCAGCGTCACCTGGCGGATGTCCTGGCCGTCGATGGTGATGCGGCCCTCGGTCGGGTCCCAGAGCCGCTGCAAGAGCGACATCACGGTCGATTTGCCGGCGCCGGTGTGGCCGACCAGCGCGACCACCATCCCTTTGTGGGCGGTGAAGGACACGTCGTTCAGCACCTTCTGCCCGCCTGGATAGGCGAAGGAGACGTGGTCGAATTCGACCTCGCCGGCGCTTGCCACCAATTCCTTGCCGCCGTCCGGGACCGTGCTCGGGGCGTCGAGGACGGCGAAATAGTCCTCGATGGCCGGGGCGCGGAAAAAGAGGTTGGCGGCGAAGTTCACCGCCGCCTCCAGCCTGCCGATCAGTAATGTGGCGAACCCCATGAAGCTCACCACGTCGGCGACCTCGGCCTCGCCCTTGAGATGGAGTATGGTGCCGAGCACGACGATCGAAATGACCGCGAGCGTGCTGGCGCCGCGCGTGAGCACGTTCACCACCGCCCACCAGTTCAGCACCGGAAACTGATGCGCGATTACCTGCTGGGCGAAGTTGGCGAACAGCCGGCGCTCGGCGGCGAGCCTGGTGAAGGACTGCACCACGACGATGTTGCCAAGCGCGTCCTGCAAGGCGCCGGCGAGCTGGGTGTTGGCGCCCTCGGCGCGGCGCTGGCCGGCCTGGGTGCGGAGCACGACGAAGCTCGTCACCGAGACGAAGATCAGCACCAGCGCCGCAAGGCAGGCGGCGAGCCGCCAGTTCATCAGGAAGGTGAGCGGCAGCAGCACGATCACCGCGCCGAGCGTGGCGAGCTGCTCGCGGAAGAACACGAGCCAGACCGCGAACAGCCCGTCGGTGCCGGAGATCATCACCTTCATCAGCCGGCCGGAGTGTACATCGCCGTGAAAGGAGAGCGGCAGGCCGAGCACGTGCGCGTAATAGCGGCCGATCGCCTGGATGCGGTTGCGGTGCGCGAGCCGCTCGGCCTGGAGCGCGGTCGCCATGTTAGAGGCGATGCCGGCCACACCGACGCCGGCCCAGATCGACAGCAGCACAGTCGCCTGCTGCCACAGCACATCGGGGCGCAGCAGCGCCGAATCGGCGAGCAGGCCGATGACGCGGCCGAACAGCACCGGGTCGAGGAACTGTAGCCCGGCGACGATCAGGTTGCCGAGCGCCAGCAGCGCGGCGATTTTCCGGTCAGGGCCGAGCAGGGCGAGTGCCCGCCAGTAAACCTTCAGGAACCGCATCTATTCTCCCAGCCAAGCGAGTGCCTAGGATCGCGGTGCAACGCGGCATAAATCGGGCAGAATCCGCCGCGCTTCAAAGCGGTATGGCCGAAAAACGATGACTGGGTGCGACGAGCTCCTCCTGGGCCGCGACCAGCAGCAGCTCGCGCGCGCCCGCCTCGGCGGTCCGGCGCAGGACGCCAAACAGCGCGGCGGCGGCGCGTTCGAGCGCGGGCCGCACGGCGCCGGCCGTGAGCATGTGGAACAGGAACAGGGCAGCCAGCGCGTCGCCCGCGCCGTTGGCGGCGAGCTTCAGCTCGGGCGTGCGGAGCAGGAAGGACTGCCCGCAGGCCAGCGCGAGCATGTCGAGGGAGCCCGCTTCCGTGGCTTCGGTACGGAGGCTCGTGACCAGCACGACGCGCGGGCCGCCGGGGCGCATCCGCGCGGCGAGTGCGGCGGCGGCGGCGCGGGCCTCATCAAGCCGCGCCGTTTCCCGCCCCGTGAGCCAGCCGAGCTCGAAGGCATTGGGCGTGGCGAGATCGGCTTGCGGAAGGGTACGGTCGCGCAGCGCGGCGGCGGCGTCGGGCGCGATGTAGAGGCGGCCCGCATCGCCCAGCACCGGATCGCAGCAATAGAGAGCGGGCGGATTGGCCGCCCGCACGCGCGCCGCCGCCTCCGCCATCGCCACGGCAGTGCCGGGCGAGGGGGCGTAGCCGGACAGCACGCCGTCGCAGCGCGGGAAGACGCCGCGCGCCGCGATGCCCGCGATCAGCGCGGCGAGCTCGGCGGGCTCGGCGGCGCGCCCCGCGAACCCGCCATAGCCGGGATGGTTCGAGTATTGGACCGTGTTGACCGCCCACACCTCGGCGCCGAGCCGTTGCAGCGGAAACAGCGCCGCCGCGTTGCCGACATGACCGTAGGCGACCCAGGAGTGGATCGCGAGGATGTTCAAGCCGTACGCCCGCCGTCGACCGGCAACAGGACACCCGTGATGAAGCTGGTGGCGTCCTCGGCGAGCCAGACGCAGGCGTTGGCGATGTCCTCGGGGGTACTCATCCGCCCGAGCGGGATCGAGGCGAGGAAGCGCGCGCGCACTTCCGGCGTGTCCGCCCCGCCCATGAACTCGGCAACCAGCCCGGTGGCGCCGATCACCGGGCAAATCGAGTTGACGCGGATGTTTTCCTTCGCAAGCTCCAGCGCCATCGCCTTGGTTATGGTGTTCACCGCGCCCTTGGTGCCGTTGTACCAGACGAGGCCGGGGCGCGGGCTGATGCCGGCGGTGCTGCCGATGTTGATGATGGAGCCGCCGCGGCCCTGGCGGCGCAGCACCGGAAGCGCCGCCTGCGCCATCCAGTAGATCGACTTCACGTTGACGGCAAAAACGCGGTCGAAGGTCGCCTCGTCCACCTCCAGCATCGGCCGGTTGCGGTGCGTGGTGCCGGCGTTGTTGACCACGATGTCGAGCCCGCCGAAGCGATCGGTGGCGGCCGCGACGATCGCGGCCACGTCCGGACCCTGGCTCACGTCGCCGCCGACAGCGTGCGCGCCGATCTCGGCGGCGAGCCGGCGGGCGCCGTCGAGATTGAGGTCGGCGGCGACGACGCGGGCGCCCTCGACCGCGAAACGGCGCGCGATCCCTTCGCCGAAGCCGCTGGCCGCCCCGGTGACGATGGCGATTTTTCCCTTGAGGCGCATTTGGTTCCCCCACCTTCCCTCTCCCCTCCGTCCTCGGCGCGGAGGGGAAAATGTCAGCCTGAATTGCGCGCCGGATAGGCCGACGGGGCGGCGGACGCGCCGGCGTCCACCGGCAGCACGATGCCCGTTACCCAGCGCGCTTCCGCGCTCGCGAGATAGAGCACGGCCTGGCCCACGTCCCAGCCGCTGCCTTCCGTTTTGAGGAGTGAGCGGTTGCGCCGCGCGGCGCGGTGCTCCTCGGTCATGCCGTCGGCATAGACCATGGGCGTATAGACCATCCCCGGCGCCACCGCGTTGACCCGGATGCCCTGCGGCGCGTGATGCGCCGCCATCGCGCGGGTCATGTTCACCACCGCGCCCTTGCTCGTCGGATAAAGCAAGCTTGGATGGCCGCCGAACAGGCCGGCGAAGGAGGCGAGATTGACGATCGCCCCGCCGCCGCCGCGCGCCATTTCGGGCACCGCGTATTTCGCCATCAGCATCATCGAGGTCACGTTGACCCGGAGCCCCCGATCCCATTCGGCGAGATCGACCTCGACCGCGGTGCCGCGCGGCCCTGATATGCCGACATTGTTCACGAGCACGTCGAGCCGGCCCCAGAGCCGCACCGTCTCACGCACGATGCGCGCGCAGTCTTCGGGCTCGGTCACGTCGGCGATGACGACATGGGTAATGCCGCCTTCGGCTTCGATGATCTGCTGCGTGCGCGCCGCCCAGTCCGGGTTCTGATCGACGAGCGTCACCTTGGCGCCGTGGCGGGCGAGCAGGATGGCGGCGGCGCGGCCGTTGCCGATGCCGTCGGCGCGCGACCCGGCCCCAGTCACGATCGCCACCTTGCCGCCCATGCGCTCGCCATTCATCGCCGTTCCCCCGGATTCCTGTCGCGCAGCATCGCAAGCAGGCGCGAAGGCGGGAAGGGCGGGGGGTGGCGCGGGCACGGAACGGAACCGCCCGCCCGGCGTTGTCGCGCCAATGCGATACCGCCTTCTGCTCGCGGCGCTGCTGCTCGCCTGCGCGCCGACCCTCGATGCGGGAGCGACGCCGACGCTCGATACCCGGCCGACCGAATGAGCGAGGTCGCCGGCCGCGCCACCGGGAGCGGCGGCAAGCCGCCGCCGATCGTGCGCGAGCACAGGATCGGGACGGCGGCGCGGCGCGCCGAGCCGCGTGATCCGGTGCGAACCATCGCGCACATCCTGCGCGGCACCGTGATCATCGTCGGGGCGGGCGTGCTGGTGTGGGTACTTTCCAGCGCGGTGGTGACGCTGATCCTAGCGGTGATCCTGGCGGTGCTGCTGCGCGGCATCGGCAACTGGGTCAGCCGCCACACCGGGATCGGCCCGACGGTTGCCGTGCTGCTCGTGTTTCTCGGCCTCGTGCTGCTGATTTGCGGGCTCGGCTACTGGACCGGGCCGCGCTTCATGCAGGAGGGACGACAGCTCTGGTCCGAAGTCTCCGGGCGACTCGGCGGGCTCGAGAACCTGGTGGGCTTCGGGCGGAGCGGCGGAGGACCGGGCGGCGGTTCGGGCGGCGCGGCGCAGATGATGAGCGGCCATGAGAGCGAGTTCGCCGCGATGCTGCGGACGCTGGCGAGCTCGTTCATCGGCCTGTTGGCGGCGGTGCTGGTGATCGTCGCGACTGGGGTTTACCTGGCGATTTCACCCGAAACCTACGTCGCCGGCCTGACGCACCTGGTGCCGCTCTGGTATCAGGGGCGGGCGCGCGAGATCCTCTACGAAATGGGCGAGGCGATGCAGGGCTGGATGCTCGGCCAGCTCATCGACATGGTGATCGTGGGCGTGATCGTATGGGTCGGGCTGACGCTCACCGGCACGCCGCTCGCGCATGTGCTCGGCATTGTCGCCGGGGCGCTGACCTTCGTGCCCTATTTCGGCACGATCATCTCGGCCGTGCCGGCGGTGATCGTGGGCGCGGCCGTGAGCATCCAACAGGTGATCTGGGTGATCGTGGTGTTCGTGGTCGCGCATTCGGTGGAGGGCTATGTGGTGGCACCCTTCGTGCAGCGCCGCACCGTGCACCTGCCGCCCGCTCTGACGCTGATTTCGTTCGTGGTGATGGTGGCATTCTTCAGCATTTTTGGCGTTCTGGTGGCGACGCCGCTGATGGCCGTGATCATGGTGGGGGTGACGCGGATTTACGTCGAGGACGTGCTGGGCGACCCGGCGGGCAAGCATTTGAAGGTGTGCGCAAGGTGGTATTGGTTCACGCCGCCGGCGGATTAGGCGGGCTGCCGGAGGCGCCAAGTGCCGTCATTGCGGCCCGCGGGAGCGCGCGGGCGGGGCAATCCAGGGCCGCCGCGCCCTGCTGCACCCCTGGATTGCTTTGCGCCGCTCGCAAGGACGCGCTTCTGTTGAAACCGCATTGCCTCCGCTCCGCCGCTCTGCTTTGAGGCCGCGCGATGCGTGCTCTCCTTGGGGCGGTGCGATGGACGTTGGCGGCGCTCGGCGGGCTCGCGCTGCTCGTCGTGCTGTTCGTAGGTGGGCTTTACTGGCTGGCGCGCCCGTCCGCCGACCAGAGCCTCTCGATCCCGCAGCTCAGCGCGCCCGCCGAGGCGGTGTTTGATCAGGACGGCGTGCCGCGCATCCGCGCAGCAAACCTCAAGGATGCGGCGCTCGTGCTCGGCTACGTTCATGCGCGCGATCGCATGTTTCAAATGGACATGATGCGCCGGCTCGCCAGCGGGCGGCTGGCTGCGCTGTTCGGCCGCGCCGCGCTGCCGGTCGATCGGGAGATGCGGACGCTCGGGCTGGCGCGCCGCGCGGAGGCGGATGCCGAGGCGTTGCCGCCCGACGCCAAGGCGATGCTGCAAGCCTACGCAGACGGGGTGAACGCCTGGATCGCCCGGCGCGGCCGGTTCGCCGCACCGGAATTCGTGGCGCTCGGCGCGCCCGGGCCGTGGAAGCCGAGCGATTCCCTGCTCTGGGGCAAGCTGATGGGCCTTTGGCTGTCGATGAACTGGCGCCAGGAACTGGCGCGCTGGAAGCTCATCGGCAGGATGCCGCGGGCCGAGATACTGGCGCTCTGGCCAAATCAGCCTGAACAAGGCGCGCCTGACGCGCCGTTGCAGCAGGCGTTCGCACCGGCGAGCGGCGCGGCGCGCTACGCCGATCTTTCGCGCCCGCTGCCGTTTCCGAGTCAGGAAGCGGCGCAGGAATCGAACGAGTGGGCGGTGGACGGGGTGCACAGCGCGACCGGCGCGCCGCTGCTCGCCGGCGATCCGCATCTCGATTTCGGCTTCCCCTCGATCTGGTACCTGGTGCGGATCGACACGCCGGAAGGCACCCTCGCCGGCGCCACCTCGCCCGGCGTGCCGCTGCTCGTGCTCGGCCATAACGGGCACATCGCCTGGACGTTCACCACCACCGGCGCCGACGTGCAGGACATCTTCGTCGAGACGCCCGTGGGGCCGGACGCTTACGCGACCCCGGACGGGCCGCGTCCGTTCGCCGTGCGTGAGGAGCGCATCAGGGTGCGCGGCGGGCCCGACGAGGTGCTGAAGGTGCGCGAGACGCGCCACGGGCCGGTGATCAGCGACCTGCTGGACGCCAGAGGCGCGCTGCTGGCAGTGGATATGGCGAACCTCCAGCCAGACGACATGGCGGCCGAGGGGCTGTTGGCGCTCGACCGCGCGCACAGCGTGGAGGAGGCGGGGAAGGCGGCGGCGATGATCACCTCGCCGGTGCAGAACCTGCTGGTCGCCGACCGACAGCGCATCGCGCTCTTCGTGACCGGGCGGGTGCCGCTCCGCAAATCGGGCGACGGGGCGATGCCGGTGGCGGGCGCCGACGGCGCCCATGACTGGATCGGCTGGGCGGCGGGCGAGCGGTTGCCGCACTATGTCGCGCCCGCCAGCGGCGTGCTGGTGAATGCCAACGAGCGGATCGCGCCGCCCGATTTCCCGGTGTTCATGGGCCGCGATGTGTTCGCCGACTGGCGCGCGCAGCGCATCCGCCGGTTGCTGGCGGCGGGCGGGAAGCTGACCCTCGACGATTTCGCGCGGATGCAGGTGGACGACGTAAGCGCGATGGCGAAACAGGTGCTGCCGGCGCTGCTTTCGGTCCCGGTGCCGGATGGGATCGCGGCGAAAGCACGGGCGCTGCTGGTTGGCTGGGACGGGCGGATGGCGATGGATGCCCCGCAGCCGCTGATCTTCGAGGCCTGGATCGGGCGCTTCTACGCGAAGATCCGCGCGCGCACGGATGCCGGCGCGGCGATGGCCCCCGAGACCGAGTTCGTGCCCGAGGCGCTGCTGCCTGGCGGCGCGGGGCTCTGCGGCGGGGACTGCGCGGCGCTGCTGACGCAGGCGCTGACCGAGGCAGCGGCCGATCTCGCCGCGCGGTTCGGCCCTGATCCTGATGCGTGGCGCTGGGGCGCGGCGCATCGGGCGGTGTTCGCCCATCCGCTGCTCGGGCGGTTGCCGGTGATCGGCGCTTTCGGACGGATCACGATCAAGGTGCCGGGCGCGGCCAGCACGATCTTCGCCACCGCCAACGGACCCACCGACTTCACCGCGACGCACGGCCCCTCGTTTCGCGGCGTCTATGACCTCGCCGATCTGGACCGCAGCCGTTTCATGATCGCACCGGGCGAATCGGGCGACTTTTTGCGCCCGGGGGCGCGCGCGTTTCTGCAACGCTGGCGCGATGGCGGCACCGTGCTCCTGACTGCGGCGGCGCAGCACGAAACGGGACGCATCCGCCTGTCGCCGTGATGCGTTCGGCATTGACCGGCCCGCGCCGGTTAAGGAACATGCGGGGCGGAACCGACGCATGACCTACAAGCCGCCGCGACGCCCGCAGTTCTTCTACACCACCGCCCCGCTGCCCTGCCCCTATGTGGCCGGGCGCACGGAGCGGAAGGTGGTGACGGAGATCACGGGGCCGGATGCCGATGCGCTGCACGACCGGCTTTCCCGCGCGGGGTTCCGGCGCAGCCACAACATCGCCTACGCGCCGGTTTGCCCGAACTGCCAGTCCTGCCTCCCGATCCGCATCCCGGTCGATCGGTTCGAGATCGACCGCGGGCTGCGGCGGATCGCGCGGGCGAACGCGATGGTGGAGGGGTTCGAGGCGCCCTGCCATGCCACTGCCGAGCAGTTCCAGCTTTTTCAGCGCTACCAGCTCGTTCGCCATGGCGGCGGCGACATGGCGACGATGAGTTTCTACGACTATCGCGCGATGGTAGAGGACACGCCGATCGAGACCTTCATGGTCGAGTTCCGCGATCCCGACGACCGGCTGGTGGGCGCCTGCCTGACCGACAGGCTCGGTGATGGCCTGTCCGCGGTTTACAGCTTCTACGCGCCGGAACTCGCGTCCCGCTCGCTCGGCACCTACACGATCCTGTGGCTCGTGGAGCGGGCGCGCGAACTCGGGCAGCCCTATGTCTATCTCGGCTACTGGGTGCCGGAGAGCCGCAAGATGGCCTACAAGGCGCGCTTCAAGCCGAGCGAAATCCTGGTGGGCGGCACCTGGCGCACGCTGACCGAAGCCGATATGGCCGATCAGCCGCGCAGTACGGCGGGCCTGTTGCTGGCGGAAACGGCGGGCTGAGGCTCTCGCATTCTCCAGGACGCCATTGCGAGCGCCACGCGCCGGCGGAAGGCAGCTGCTGCCCGCAGCGTGTCCGGCTATCCGGTTCCGCATCGTTGGCGGTTAGTTTCCATCGTCATGGCCGGGCCTGGCCCGGGCATGACCTGGCTCGCCTGGGCGCGCGAGATTCAGGCGATCGCGCAGACCGGGCTCGCTTTCACGCGCGCTCCGTACGACGCCGAGCGTGCGCGGCGCTGCGTGCGCTCGCCGCGCGCGCGATCGCGGCGCACACGGTGGAACCAGTCGAGCGGAGCGAGTCGCTGTTTGTCGGTGAAATCGGTTACGCCACGCCGAAGATCGGCGTGCGCGCCGCCGTGTTCGATGATGCGGGCCGCACCCTGATGGTGCGCGAGATGCTGGACGGCGGGCGCTAGACGCTGCCCGGCGGCTGGGCAGACGCGAACCAGACGCTGGCGGAATGCGCGGCGCTGCGAAAGCACGCCGGGTGAGGGCGAAGCTACACCGAGCCCCACACCTCCTCGGCCACCTCCACGCAGCGGCGCAGCTTCGCCCATTGCTGTTCCTCGGTGAGCAAGTTGCCCTCCTCGGTACTGGCGAAGCCGCATTGCGGCGACAGCGCCAACTGCTCGAGCGGCAAATATTTCGACGCCTGCTCGATGCGGCGCTTCAACTCGTCCTTGCTCTCGAGCACACCCGTTTTGCTCGTGATCAGGCCAAGCACGACGATCTTATCGCCACGCGGGACGAAGCGCAGCGGCTCGAAACCGCCGGCGCGGTCGCTGTCGTATTCCATGAAATAGGCGTCGGCGTTGATCTGGTTGAACAAAACCTCGGCCACCGGCTCGTAGCCGCCCTCGGCGACCCAAGTGGAGCGGAAATTCCCGCGGCAGAGATGCATCGAGACCGTCATCTCTGGCGACTTGCCCGCAATGGCGCGGTTGATCAGGTTGGCGTAGATGCCGAGCAAGCCCTCCACGTGCTCGCCGCGCGCTTTCAGCCCCTCTACCTGACGCGGGTCGCAGAGATAGGCGATGTAAACCTCGTCGAGCTGGAGATAGCGGCAGCCGGCATCGGCGAATGCGCGGACGGCGTGGTGGTAGGCCTCGCCGAGATCGGCGAAGAAGGGTTCGAGCTCGGGATAAGCGGCCTTGTCGATGGCGCCGCGCCCGCCGCGGAAATGCACGACCGACGGCGAGGGGATGGTCTGCTTCGGCAGCGCCGTCTTTACCTGGCCGGCGAGGAAGCGGAAATCATCGACCATGATCGGCCGGCGATAGGCGATCTTGCCCGTCACGCGCAGGGCATGGGCGAGTGTGGCGCCCTTGAAGGCGATCTTCTGCTCGGGCTCGTAGATTTCGACGCCGTCGAGGGCGGAGGCGAAATCGTAGTGCCAATAGGCGCGGCGGTACTCGCCATCGGTCGCCGCGCGCAGGCCGATCTCCTCCTGTTTCGCTATCGCCCGGGCGATGCATCGGTCCTCGATGGCGCGCAGTTCCGCCGCCTGGAGCCGTCCGGACTTGCGCGCGGCGCGCGCTTCTGCGAGTTCCCTGGGGCGCAGCAGGCTGCCCACGTGATCGGCACGGAACGGGGGACGGGCGCGGGGCGTCATGGCGGCCATGCGATGCTCCTCTTGTCGCGGTGTGTTCTAGGATGACTGCATTTCAGCGGGAAGGCGCGACCAAGGCGGAGACCAAGGACGGCCCGGTGCTTTCCCGCCCGCGCGGCTCACGCGCGATCTGGCTGCGGAGCCTGCTGGTCGCCGTCGTCGATGTCTGCCATCGCCGCGCGGTGCCGGTGGTCGGCCTGTGCGTGGTGCTGGCCGGGCTCGCCTTGTTTTATGCGTCGGGGCATCTCGGCGTCACCACGGACACGACGCAGATGTTCGCCCCGAGCCTGCCCTGGCGGCAGGCGCAGGCGCGGCTCGACAAGGACTTCCCGCAGTTCAGCGATCAGCTGGTGATGGTGATCGACGCGCGGGTGCCCGAGGAGGCGCAGGAAACTGCCGCTGCGCTCGCCGACAAGCTCAAGGCCGATCCGGCGCTGTTCCGCAGCGTGACCCGCCCCGATGCATCGCCTTTCTTCACCAAGGAGGGGCTGCTCTATCTCGATTCCGACAGGCTGACGAAGCTGATGAACAGCCTGTTGTCGGCGCAGCCCTTCCTCGGCCAGCTCGTCAGCGACCCGAGCGCGCGCGGATTGTTCTCGGCGCTCGGGCTGATCGGCATGGGGGTGGCGCACGGACAGGCTGATCTCGCGCCCTATGATTCGGTGCTGCGCGGCTTCGCAAGCACGATCCAGTCGGCGCTCGCCGGGCAGCCGCAGCCGCTTTCCTGGCAGAACCTGCTCGGCGGGGGAACGCAGGACCTCGCCGGCAAATACTTGTTCGTGCTGGCGCAGCCGACACTGAATTACGGCGCCTTGCAGCCGGGCGGCGAGGCGGTAGCGGCGATCCGGCAGGCGGCGGCCGAGCTGCCCTGGGTGAAGGCGGGCGACGCCCGCGTGCGGATCACCGGATCGGTGGCGCTGTCGGACGAGGAATTCGCCTCGGTCGCCGAGGGCATCATCTGGCAGCTCGTCGGCAGCCTCATCCTGATCACGCTCTGGCTCTATCTCGCGGTGGCGAGCTGGCGGCTGATCGTGCCCATCCTGCTCACCCTGCTGTTCGGCCTGTCGCTGACCGTCTTCTTTGCCGCCGCAGCCGTGGGTACGCTCAATCTGATTTCGATCGGGTTCGGCGTCCTGTTCGTGGGCATCGCGGTCGATTTCGCGATCCAGTTCTCGGTGCGCTACCGCGAGCGGCGCTATGAGCTGAAGGAGCTGCCGGAGGCGCTGCGGCGCACGGCGGCGCGTGCGGGCATCCAGATCCTGATCGCCTCGGTGGCGACCGCCGCCGGGTTCCTGGCCTTCGTGCCGACCGCGTTCATCGGCGTGGCCGAGCTTGGGCTGATCGCCGGCGTGGGGATGCTGATCGCGTTTGCCTGCACGATGACCTTCCTGCCGGCGGCGATCACGCTGTTCCGTCCCAAGGGCGAGGAGGCCGAGGTCGCGTTCCGCTGGGCGCGGCGGGCGGATGCCTGGGTCGTGGTCCGCCGCCGGCCGATCCTCGTGGTGTTCGCCGCCGCCGGGATCGCGGCGATGGTGCTGTCGCCGCACCTCGCCTTCGATTCCAACCCGCTGCACACGAAGAACCAGAACACCGAGGCAATGCGGACCTTGCAGGATTTGATTTCCTCGCCGATCACCAATCCCTACACGATCGACGTGATGGAGCCGTCGGCGGCGCAGGCGGCGGAGGTGGCGGAGAAGCTGCGCGCGCTGCCCTCGGTGCTTTCGGTGCGTTCGATCGCGAGCTTCATCCCCGACGATCAGCAGAAGAAGATCGCCATCATCCAGGATGCCGAGCAAATCCTGGAGCCGACGCTCACCGCGCCGCCCGCCTCCAGCCCGCCGACGCCGGACCAGATTCGCCTTGCCGCGAAGGCGGCGCTGCAGCAGATCGAGCCGACGCTGGCCAAGGCGGCATCGGCATCGGACAGCGCGCTTGCGGTGACGGCGGCGGCGCTGCGCGGCGTTGTCAGCGCCTCGGATGCACAGGTGATGGCGTTGAACACCGCGCTGACGCGGTTCCTTGGGCCGGAGCTCGATCAGCTCCGGGCCTCGCTCTCGCCCGCGCCGGTGACGCTCGCGAGCCTGCCCGAGAGCATCAAGCGTGACTGGCTGCTGCCTGACGGCGAGGCGCGCGTGCAGGTGGTTCCGAAGGCGATCACCGGCAAGACCGGCAAGGTGCTTTCCACTTTCGTCGCTCAGGTGCGCTCGGTGGCGCCGAACGCGGGCGGGCCGGCGGTGACGATCGTGAAAACGAGCGACACGATCATGACCTCGTTCCGCAACGCCGCCACCTATGCGCTGGCGGCGATCGCGGCGATCCTTTTGATCGCGCTCTGGAGCGTGCGCGACGCGGCGCTGGTGATGGCGCCGTTGCTGATCTCCGGGCTGTTGACGCTGTTGCTTATGGTCGTGATCCCGCTGCCGCTGAATTACGCCAACATCATCGCGCTGCCGCTGTTGCTCGGCGTCGGGGTCGCGTTCAACATTTATTTCGTCATGAACTGGCGCGAGGGACGGCGTTCGGTGCTCGCCTCGCCGACCGCGCGGGCGATCCTGTTCTCGGCGCTGACGACCGGGACGGCGTTCGGCTCGCTCGCGCTGTCGGCGCATCCGGGCACCGCGAGCATGGGCGATCTGTTGCTGATCAGCCTGGGCTGCACGCTGCTCGGCAGCCTGGTTTTCATCCCGGCGCTGCTGGCGAGCGTGCGGCCGAAGTAGTTCCTACGAACGCAACTACTGCGTCTTGGTTGCCGAGGCGCCGCCCGACTGGTTCATGCTGGCGAGCTTGTCCATGAGCGTGGTGGCGGCATTGACGCAGGCTTGCAGCGGCTGGTCAGCGCCACAGCGTATGTCGATCTCCTGATCGCCGCGCTTGAAGCGGAACGCGGTGCCCGCCTCGTGCATTTCATGCATCATGCGCCACATCTCTGGCGGCGGCATCGGGTGCGGGCCGCGCGGTCCGGGCGGGGGCCCGCCCTGGGCGAGCGCAGGGCCGGCGGCGAGGGCGAGGACCGCGGCGGCGGCGGGCAGAGTTCGCATGGTGCGGCTCCCTTGGCTGACAGGCCACCAACGTAGCGCGGGCGGCGGCACCGGGCTTCGGTGGTGGGTGGCAAGATCGCGTGATGCACGGAGCGTGTACCGGGTTGCGGCGCTCCCGCGCCGATTATGTACCGGGTGCCTGCGCGGAAGCCGCGGTTTTGTACCGGCTATTGGGCGAAACGGCGGGAAAATGTACCGCCTCCGGCGCCGCGGCGGATGCTTTTGTACCGGGTGCGCTGGTGGAGCCAAGGGGAGTCGAACCCCTGACCTCCTGAATGCCATTCAGGCGCTCTCCCAACTGAGCTATGGCCCCGGGCGCTTGGGAGGCGGTGTCTTACAAGCCGCCTCCCCGCCGATCAAGGTAGCCGATCAAGGGTAGTCGGGACCGGGCAGCGCCAGCTCGCGGATCACGCCGCCCGGGCGGTAGGGCAGCCGATAGACGCGGCCATCGATCAGCACGGCGATCGCCGTGGCGTTCCCGGCGGTGAGCCTGAGGGTGCCGTCATCGTCGGCTTCCCAGGTGTCGCCCGGCTGCATCACGCGGCGGATCAAAGGCTTACCGTCGGCGCCCCGCACCTCCACCCAGGCCGGCGCGCTAGCGCGGATCTCGAGCTTCACGCGCTGCGGCGGCTGCGTGGCCGGGGGCGGCGGGGCGGGCGCCGGGGCCGCCTCGGCGGGCGGCTGGGCAGCCTGGGCGGGCGGTGCCTGGGATGGCGCGGCCGGAACCACGGCGGCGACCGCCGCTGGCGCCGGCGCCGCGGCCGGCGGCGGTGGGGCGGGGTCGGCCGTGGCTGGCGCCGGTGCCGCGGCCGGCGGCGGTGGGGCAGGATCGGCCCCGGCTGGCGGCGTGGCGGGGGCGGCAGCGACCTGCTCGGCCGCCGGTGCCGGGTCGGCGGCGGCATGCGGCGTCGCCGCGGGGCGCGACGTCCCTAGGCCGATGCTGATCCAGAACTGGTCAAGGCCGCCGTTCAGCATCGCGCGGAGGCGATCAGCCTGCGGCAGATAGCCCAACCCCGTCGCGGCCGCGGCGGCAGCGACGATCATGACGCCGAGTACCAGGAGGGCCAGTGCGGCGCCCGTCCGGCGCCGCGGACGCGCCAGCGGCTCGGGATCGCTCGCCACCGGCTGCGGCATGCCGAACCGGCCCTCCAGCCGGCTGATCTCCAGCCTGAGCCCCGCGGTCTCCCGCAGCACCGCCCTCTCGATGCGGCTGTCGAGCCCCTTTTCCAGCGTATCGAGCCGCAGCACCGCGCCGTCGATCGTGCTGGCGAGCGAGCGCAGCGAGGCCTCCACCCGGCCAACCGCGTTCATCAGCTCGGGCGAGGGTTCGGCAGGGGCCGGCGGGGGCGCCAGGACTTCCCCGGCTAGTGACGCCAGCGTCGGCCCTGCTTTCAGGCGCGCGTGCAGCCGCTCGAACAGGCGTTCCTCGTCGGCTTCGTCCATTCTGCCTTCAGACCTCGACAACCACGTAATCCTCCTCGACCGTCACCGGCACGGTCTCGGCGACGTACGGCCCTTCTACCACACGCTGGCCGGGTGCGACCTCCACCTTATAGTTGCGGACCTGAATTTTCGTCGGATCGCACCAGGACTGGCCGGTCTTGATGTCGAATTCCCAGCCATGCCAGGGGCAGCGGATGATCTCGCCGGGGCGCGAATAGCGATAGGAGCCCGGCTCGTCCGCTTCGATCAAGCCGGTCAGCAGCCCCTCGCACATCGGCCCGCCCTGGTGCGGACAGCGGTTCAAGAGGCCGAAGAACTCGCCCGAGAGATTGAACACAGCGATCGGCCGGCCACGCACGGTGACGAGCTTACGGCTGCCCGGCGGCAGGTCGGCGACCCGGGCGACGACGTGCTTCGGCATGGACACTCCCTCATACGGTGAATTGCTCGGCGATGATGCGCTCCGAGAGGCCCTGGTCGGGGTCGAACAGCACGGTGACGCTGACAGCCCGGTCCTCGCTGACCGCTACCGAAACCACGTCGCGGACCTCGGTGAAGTCGGCCACCGCCGCCACCGGGCGCTTGTCGGCCTCCAGCACCTCGAACAGCACCTCGGCGGCGGCCGGCAACAGGGCGCCGCGCCAGCGGCGGGGGCGGAAGGCGCTGATCGGGGTCATCGGCAGGAGGTTGGCCGACAAGGGAACGATCGGGCCGTGGGCCGAGAGATTGTAGGCAGTCGAGCCGGCCGGCGTGCTCACCAGCACACCGTCGCAGATCAGCTCCGGCAGCCGCACCTGACCATCGACCGTGATGCGGATTTTGGCCGCCTGCCGGAGCTGGCGCAGCAGGCTCACTTCGTTGAAGGCCAGCGCCTCCTCCACCGCCCCCGTGGCGGTGACGGCGTGCATCCTGAGCGGATGCAGCGTCGTTGCCTGCGCGGCGGCGAGCCGGGCGGGCAGCCCTTCCTCGGCGTAGTGGTTCATCAGGAAGCCCACCGACCCGCAATTCATCCCGTAAACGGGCATCGGATTGGCGAGGATGCGGTGCAGCGTCTCCAGCATCGTGCCGTCGCCGCCCAGGGCCACCATCACCTCGGCCTGTTCGGGCGCGCAGTCGCCATAGCGCGCGGCGAGCCGGTCGCGGGCGTCGCGCGCGAGCGCGGTCGGGGCGGCGGTGAAGGCGATCCTCGGCGGCGGGCGGGGCGGGGCGGACAATTAGACGAGCTTCCGGTGCTCCAGCACCGGCATGTCGCGCCGCACCCGCGTGGTCAGCTCCGGGTCGATGCGCGAGGTCGCCCAGCCGACGCCGTCGGAAACGCGTGCGACCACGTGGCCCCACGGATCGACGATCATCGAATGGCCATAGGCATTACGCGGTTCGTTGCGCGAGCCTTCGAGATAGCGGCCCCAAGTGGCGGGCGCGGCGATCCAGCACTGCGTCTCGATCGCGCGGGCGCGGATCAGCGGCTCCCAATGGTCCTTGCCGGTCAGCAAGGTAAAGTTGGACGGCAGGAAGATCAGCTCCGCGCCGGAGCGGCGCAGCGCCAGGAACAGTTCGGGGAAGCGGAGATCATAACAGATTGCCGCGCCGACATTCGTATCGCCCGCCTTGTAGGTGACGATCGAATCGCCGCTGCCGTAGGTGCTGCTCTCGCGGAAGCCGGTGCCGTCCGGGGCGGTGATGTCGAACAGGTGGATCTTGCGGTAGCGCGCGATCTCCCGCCCGTTCGGGTCGAACACGACCGTCGTGTTGAACAGCCGTTCGCCCGCCGGATCGCGCTCGGCGATCGAACCGCCATGCACGTGCACCCGCGCGCCGCGCGCCAATTCGCGCAGGAACTCGTAGGCCGGGCCGCCGCTTTCGTTGGACCCCCGAGGCGGCAGAAGCTCGGCGGCTTCGAACTTCTGTGCGCGCGTCCCGCCCAGGCTGCTCCACATCTCCGGCAGGCTGACGATGTCGGGCCTGTCCTCGTCGATCGCCTGGCCCGCCAGCCGGCGGGCCTGAGCAATATTGGCCGCCTTGTCGGCGCCAGGGTTCATCTGCACCACGCTCACGCGCATCGAGCACTCCGGTTGGCTGTTCGGGGCCGCCGTAGCGGCCCGGCTCACATCAAAAAAACGCCCTTGCCGGTCGTCTGGGTGTCGAACAGCCGGTACGCCTCGTCGGCCTGATCGAGCCGCCATCGCTCGGTGAACAGCCGATCCACCGGGATCTTGCGGTCGGCGACAAAGCGCGCGCACTCGGCCTGGCCGATCACCGAGAAGGTCCAGGAGCCGATCATCGTAAGCTGCTTGCGAAGCACGTCGGGCGAGACGTCGATCGTTACCTCGTTCCGCTCGCCCACGAAGCACATCGTGCCCCACACCTTCACGCAGCGGATGGCAGCGATCCGGCCCTCGGGCGAGCTTGAGGTATCGAGGGAGAGGTCAGCGCCATAGCCGTGCGTCAGATCCTTGATGGCGCCCACCGGGTTGTTCGACCGGGGGTTCACCACCTCGTCGGCCCCGAACTCCTTGGCGCGGGCGAGCCGCTCGGGGCTGATGTCGAGCGCGATCACCCGCGCCCCCATCGCCTTGGCAAGCTGCGTCGCCGAAAGCCCGACCGGCCCCTGGCCGAAGATCGCGATCGTGTCCTGCCCGGAGAGGTTCATCCGCCGCAGCGCCCCCCAGGCCGTGCCGGTGCCGCAGGAGATCGCCGCACCGGTGGTGAAGGAAAGCTCGTCCGGGAGCGGCACCAGCGTGTTGGCCGGCACGACGAGATAGGGCGCGTGCCCGCCATTGGCGTTGTTGCCGTAAACCTTGACGGGAACCTCCTGGCAGAGCTGCGACCAGCCAGAGCGGCAATGGTTGCAGAGCGCGCAGCCCTGGTAATGGTGCACCATCACGCGCGCCCCGATCGGCGCCTCGCGCTCGCTCACGCCCGCGCCGCGCTCTGCCACCACGCCGCACGGCTCATGCCCGGCGATCACCGGGTTGGGGTTGGCGGGCAGCCCGCCCACGCCCTGCTTTTCGCCCTTGGGCCGGCGGTACTGGTGCAGGTCGCTGCCGCACATGCCCGACGCTTTCATCTCGATCACCACCTCGCCCGGGCCGGGCGTGGGATCGGGGAACTCCATCAGTTCGAGCTCGCGGCCGCCGGTGAACACCACGCCCTTCATCGCGTCCCTCCTTCACGTTCGCGCCGAAGCCTAGGGGGTTTCCGGAGTGCGGAACAGCAGCGGGAAGGCGCTGTGCACATGCGGGGCGGCAACCGAGGGGGCACCCTGGAACAGCATCGAGGCGTCGAGCTCGGCAAGGCGCGTGGCGCCGAGCAGCGCCATCGCGACCGCGACTTCCTGCTCCAGGATCTCCAGCATTCGCCGCACTCCGGCCGCGCCCTCCGCGGCCAGCGCGTAGCAATAGAGGCGTCCGATCGCGACCGCGTCAGCGCCCATCGCAATCGCCTTCACTACATCGGTGCCCCGGCAGAATCCGCCGTCGATCACCACCCGGGCGCGGCCGGCAACAGCGTCCACAACCTCCGGCAGCACGTCCATCGCGCCGCGCCCATGGTCAAGTTGCCGCCCGCCGTGGTTGGAGACGTAGATCACATCGACGCCGTGCTCGCAGGCGATCGCGGCATCCTCGGCAGTCGCGATGCCCTTCAGGATCAGCGGGATGGGGTGACGTTCCTTGAAATGCGCGACGTTGCGCCAGGAGAAGCCGGCCTGGAACTCGTGCCCGGTGGCCGCCGTTCGCCACGGCTTGACGAAGCGCGCGGCGATGTCGCGCTCGCGGCGGGAATAGGCGGCGGTATCGACCGTGATCGCGAACCCGTCGTAGCCTGCTGCGGTCGCGCGCGCGGCGATGTCGTCCACCCAGGCGTCGTCGCCGCGGACATAGAGCTGGAACAACTTTGGCCCGGGCGTCGCCGCCGCGCTCTCCTCCAGGCCGGGCTTCGTGACCGAACTGACGATGATAGGGACGCCGAACTCCGAGGCTCCGCGCCCGGCCTCGGCCGCCCCGGCCGGATGGAACGACTCGAGCGAGCCGACCGGCGCCAGCATCACCGGCAGCCGCAGCCGCATTCCGAGCAGTTCGGTGCTGCAATCGACGCGCGCCACGTCGCGGCACACACGCGGGCGGAAAGCGATCTGATCGAGCGCGAGACGGTTGCGCCGCATTGTGGTCTCGGTCTCGGTCGCGCCGATCAAGTAGCCCCAGATATTGTCGCTGAGCTTCGCCCGCGCGGCGGGAATGAATTCATGCAATGTCTGATAATCGCCCTCGGGATCGGCGAGATGCGGGCTCTGGGCCATGCGGGATCTCCGGCTGTACGCGGACCATCAGAAGCCCGCCGCCCGCCTCCCGCAAGGGGTCAGCTTCCGCCGAAGCCGAGGAATCCCGCCTGCGGCACCGGCGCGCCGCCATCGCCGGAGAACAGCTTGGGCAGGGTCATCTGCCCGCCCTTTGGGTCGGCGGTGCGGGCTGAGACCTTGTGGACCGGGCGCGGTCGCGCCGGAGCGGGTTTGGCTGCGCCTGTGGCCGCCGCCGCGGCGAGTTGCTGCCCGCCCGTGCCCGACGGAGTCGTGCCCGGGATGCCGCGCAGGTTAAGCAACAGAAACGAGATCGCGCTGCGCCCGAGATCGACCGAAAGCTCGATCGGCGTCATGCCGAGCTCGTTGCGGGCATTGAGATCGGCGCCCCGACTGAGCGCATCGCGCACGGAGTCCATGTCGCCGCGGTTGATGGCGTCAAACAGTTCATCGTTAGGACTCATGAGCGCCGGCACATTGGAGGGCGGCGCGATCGTCTCTTGCTGCGGCGCCGCGCCGGGCAAGGCGGGCGGTGGAGCGGCCTTGTTGTTCTTGACGCTGTTTTCGAGCTGCTCCTTGCCGAAGGAGGGCGGTGCCCCCTGGGCCCCGAGCCCGCTCGTCGGCATCCCGATCCCTTGGGAAAGTGCGGCCGGTACCACACCGACCAGCAGCGCCACGGATAGGGCACCAAGACGGGGCAACCGCTCCGTGCGTCGGCCTAACTCGAAACTCATGCTTGAACCCGTCTGCTATTGCGTGTTGAGCGACAGCAGCCCCGCGCTCAGATAAATCAAATAGCCGCTCCAGAGGAGCGGTGGAACCATGAGCCAGGCGGCCAGCGCCGATTGCCGCCGGAAGCGCAACACGATTGCCACAAGCAGCAGGGCGCCCACGACCGCCAGCAGCAAAGTGGCCGCCAGGCTGTGCGCCCCGAATAGCGCCGCGCCCCGCGCCGCCGCCACGGCGAGGTTCCACGCCCAGAGGCGAAGCGCAGGCGCCGCCGACATCCGCCCGCGACACCAGACGAGCCACGCGCCACAGCCGGAGCAGAAATAGGTTACGCCCCAAACCGGCCGATAGGCCCAGTCCGGCAGGCCGCCGGCGGGATGGGTTAGGCCAAGATACCACGCCCGCGTTGCGTGGGAAACCAGGGCCGCGTTCGCAATCCCGAGCAACAGGCAGAGGCCGAGAAAGCCAACAAGGGCCATCATCGGCGTTACCCACGGCTCGGCCCGGGGCACTCGACCCCACTCGTTCGGATCGCCTAACTGGAAGACACGACCTCCTTCCCGTTGGCGAGTCTAACCCGCATACTGTCCGCCGGTTCGCGGCCGTTGCTCACGTCCCCTCTTGCCGCCACGCAACGAGCAGCAGGCCAAGCAGCAACGGCAATGCCGCCCAGGCCGGCAGGAGCGGCGTCGAGTTCACGCCGGTCACGACGTAATCATGGCGGCGCGCAAACCCCATCCAGCCGCCGCCCGAGGCGGGGCGACCGGGCTCCGTGCGGCGCAGTTCCGGGACTTCGGGCTGGGGGCCGTCGCCCATCCAGTGCACGCCGCCTCCCGACCCGTCGGCGATGCCCTGGAGGCTCGTTGCGGTGGCGCGCAGATCCTCCATCTCGAGAGGATTTGCGGCTTGCGCGACCGCTTCGACGGTGCGCGTTCCGTCGCTCACCTTCCAAACCCCGGGTGAGGGTGCGGCGACATCGGCGATCGCGCGCCCGGGCAGCGATGGCAGAAGCGCCTGCGTCTGCGATCTGCCGTCGGGGCCCGTGATGGTGACGGGGGGCGCAGGCGCCGGGTCGGTCGAACGCCGCTCCACATGCAGCCTGCCCTCGCTGATGCGCGCGGTCAGGGCGTCCGCTTCCAGATCGGGCTCCTTCATCAGCCAGTGCGCCACGCGGCGCAGCAGCTCCGCCTGCGGTCCGCCGCCCTCATGGCCACGCGACCAAAGCCAGATCTGGTCGGTCAGCAGCATCGCGACGCGGCCCTTGCCCTCCTCGTCGAGGACCAACAGGGGGGAGCCGTCCGGCGCCGTCATCAGCGTCTGCCCGCGCACATCCGTCGGTGCGATGTGACGATACCACGATCCCCACGTGGGGGCCTTCGCGGGGTCGTCCGGCGGGTTCGCGCCCGGCAGCCCCTCGGTCACCGGATGGCGTTCGCCGAGCGGGGTCAGCCGCGCCCGGAACGCCCCGTCCTCCACCGCGCCCGCCTGGGCGGGCAGGGCCGGGAGGACGCTGGCGATCGGCGTGCTCGCAAGCGTGGCCGGACCGGCGAATTCCGGCCCAACGGACAGCAGCAGGGCGCCCCCGAGGCGCACATATTGGGCGATGTTGCCGAGATAGGGCAGGGGCAGCAGGCCCCGGTTCTGAAAGCGGTCGAGGATGATCAGGTCGAATTGCTCGATCTTCTCCTGGAACAGCTCGCGCACTGGGAAGGCGATCAGCGACAGGTCGCTGAGCGGCGTCAAATCATCCTTCTCCGGCGGGCGGAGGATGGTGAAATGCACCAGATCGACCGCCGGATCGGATTTCAGCAGGCGCCGCCACGTCCGCTCGCCCGGATGCGGCTCGCCGGAGATCAGCAACACCCGCAGCCGGTCGCGCACGCCGTTGATCTGCACCGCCGTAGCGTTGTTGACCGTCGACACCTCGCCTGGCAACTTGCTGACGGAGAGCTGGACGATCTCGGGCCCCGGATGCTGAATCTGCACCGGGATATCGACCGGTGTGCCCACGCGCACGTCCTGGTATTCGGTCGGCTCTCCCTCACGCTCGATCTTGAGCCTGGCCTCGGCCGGCGGCCCTTTGGCGCCGCGGTCCTCCACCACGGCCCGCAGGGTCACGGGCTTGCCGACGATGCCATAGCTCGGCGCTTCCAGGAGCCGCAGGGTCCGGTCCACCTGCTCGCCTGCGGCCGGGATCAGAACGTTCAAGGGCTCGTCCCCAGGCGCCCGCTTCGGCACGTCGTGCACCTGCCCGTCGGTGATTGCGATCGTGCCGGCGAAGCGACCGCGCGGTATGTCGGCGAGCGCCCGGTTCACCGCGTCGAACAGGCGCGTCCCTCCGCTCCCGCCCTCCGGCACGGTGATGGTCCGAAGCTGCAGATCAGGCATTTTCTGCGCCGCCTCCGCGACCCGCCGCGCCGCCGTCTGCGCGAGCGCCGTCCGGTTTCCGACCTGCATCGAGGCGGTCTGATCCACGACCAACAGTCCGATATCGGTCAGAAAGGAGCGGGTCTCCTCGGTCAGTCGGGGGCCGGCGAGCCAAAGCAGCAAGCAAAGGAAGGCCAGCGCCCGCAGCACGGCGCCGCGCGCCGCCTTGGTCGCGGCCCAGGCAATGAGTGGGACCAGCGCCGCGCCGAGAGCCCATAGCAGGGGGACCGGCACCAACGGGTCGAACCGGATCCCGGCAAGCGTCGTTTGCATGTCCATCGCCGCCTACTGCCCGAGCCGCTGTAGGATGGCGGGCACGTGCACCTGGTCACCCTTGTAGTTGCCGGTCAGGGCATACATCACCAAGTTGACTCCGAAACGGAACGCGAGCTGGCGCTGCCGATCACCTCCCGGGATCACGGCAAAGGGCGCATTGCCCTCGGCGTCCACCGCCCAGGCGGCGGCCCAGTCGTTGCCGCCGATCACCACCGGGCTCACGCTGTCGTTGGTGCGGTCCTCGTCGCGCTGCACCCACACCGTGCTGCCGTCATAGCGTCCCGGGTAATCGCGTAGCAGATAGAAGGCGCGGGCGAGCACATGGCTGACTGTCAAAGGCGCCAGCGCGGGCACATTGAGCCCCGCGGCGACCCGTCGCAGCGCCGCATCAGCGCCTGGGGCGAAACCCTCTCCCGAGCCGGAATCCTGGGTGTCGATCAGCAAAATCCCGCCCCGGGCCATGAAGTCGTTGAGGGCCTGCGTCTCGGCCGGGCTGAGCGTGCTCGCCGAGGCGGTGATCGGCCAGTAGAGGAGCGGGTAGAAACTGAGATCGGTGCTGCCGGGGGTGACCGGATCGGGCTCTGCAAGCGTCGCTGCCGTGCGGGCGTTGACGAACTCCGACAGGCCCTCGAGACCCTCCTTCGAAGTCTGATCCACCTGCGGATCGCCGGTGGCGATGTAGCCGAGCCGTGTCGCCAGCGCCGGATTGGCGTCGTGCTCCAGCGCGTCGGCCCAAGCCGGGTGAACGAGCCCCGCGAGCCCGGCGGCGAGCACGAGCGCGGCGGCCTGCCGGCGCCAGTCGCCGCGGCGAAGCAAGCCACGCAGCAGCAGCGAGATCGCGAGATCGGCGATCAGCAGGACGCAGGCGGCGGCGATCAGTGCCGGGCCGAACGCCCGCGGCTGCCTCTGGGTGCCGAGCGCTTCCTGTCGCGCCCCCGCTACCGGCGCCGCCGGCACCAGCGACACGATCGCCGTGCCGAGATTGAGGCTCCGCCGGCTAGCCTCCGGCCCATAGAACCCGGGCGGGTGCGACGGCGAGGGCACGGTGGTCGCAAGTGCGCTCGCCGAGAGCCCGCTCGCGGTCGGCGGGGGTTTGCCGAGGACGCCGTAGCCGTCGAGCGTCTGCAACGGGGCGAGCACGGCATCGCTGTTCCGCTCGTCGATCACGCCGGCTGAGACGGCAACCAGCCGGCGCAGCATGTCAACGAAGAGGCCGGAGAGCGGAAGATTCGACCAATCGGCATTGGCGGTGACGTGGAACAGCACCACCCGGCCCCGCCCGCGCGTGGCCTCCGTGACCAGGGGCGTGCCGTCGGCGAGCCGGGCCCACGTATGAGATGCGAGCCCGGCGGACGGCTCAGCGAGCACCTGGCGGTTCACCAGGACGTCATGCGGGACCGGCAGCCCTGTGAAGGGTGAGTCGTCCGGGAACGGTGCGAGCCCGGCCGGCTTGCTCCAAGACATGGCGCCGCCCAGCTCGCGGTCGCCGCCGATCAGGCGCACTGGCAGCAGCGGGTCGGATGGCGGGGCCCCGCCGTCGGCGGCCTCATTGACGCCTTCCTCGGCGATCTGCGGACCGGCGAAACGCACGAGCAACCCGCCATTTTCGACCCAGCGTTGCAGCGCGTCGCGCTCCGGCCCGGGCGGAAGTACCCGGTCGGGGAGGATCAGCACCGAGAGCTCCCCCCGCAGCAGCGTCTGCAGGTCGGCTTCCCGGATCTCCGCATAGGGGGCTAGCGCGCGCCGGACGTAGTAAAACGGGCCGAGGAACGGCGCCTCCGCCTGGCCCTGATCCGATGTGAGCACGAGTCCGACCGGACGCCGGCGCGATCCCTCGTCGATCAGGAACACCGAACCGGCTGTCGAGGGGCCCTCCAGGCTCAGTCGGGCGATCCGGCTTTGTACCTCAGGCGGCAGCGCGAAACTCGCCTCGGCCTCTGTCTGTCCCGGCGCGAAGCTCAGCTCCGCCCGCGCGAGGGTCCGTCCGTCGCCTGTCTGGGCGAGCACCGCGGTGTGGGTCGGCGCCGGCTGCGGCAGTTGCGCGACCCGCGCGACCAGCCGGTCGGAGCCGGTGCGCGGGGGAAGCAGGAGGCGGGGCGGGGTGGCGCCGCAGCAAATCTCGCTCACCGGCCCGGCCGCGGTGAGGGCGTGGGCAAACGCCACATCGGCCGCACTGCCCGCCAGCCCGTCGGCGATGAAGCGGATCGAGGCGTCCTTGCCGTCGAGGCGCCGCAACGCTGCCGCCGCGCCCGCCCGGTCGGTGGGCCAGGGTTCGGGTTTCAGCGAAGGAAGCCGCGCAAGCAGGTCGGCCGCTGGCATCAGGGGTGTCAGCTTCGGCGCAGTGCCCGCCTCGTCGGGGGCGGTGGCGAGCAGTGCAACCGGGCGGCCGGTCCGGGCCGCCCGATCGAGGATCGCGTTCGCCGCCTGCATCCGCTGGGGCCAGTCGGCGGCGGACGCCCAGCCATTGTCGATCACCAGCACTACCGGGCCCGAACCGGCCTGTGGGCCGCTTTCGTCCGCCACCGGTCCGGCCAGCCCGACGATGATGAGCCCGGCCGCGAGCACCCGCAGCGCCAGCAGCCAAAGCGGCGTCCGCGCCGAGGTCTCCTCGCTCCTCGGCAAACCCATCAGCAGGCGGACGGCGGGGAAAGGCTGGCGGCGCGGTGCGGGCGGGGTGACCCGCAGCAGCCACCACAGAAGCGGCAGCGCCGTGAGGGCGAGCAGGATCCAAGGGGTCAAGAACGTCACGGCGCCAGCGCGGTGTAGAGCATCAGCAGCGCGGCTTCCGGCGGCCGGTTGGTGACGTGCACGCCAAACCCGAGTCCAGCGGCCTGGCAGGACTCGCGCAGCATGTCCTGGATCGCCCGTAATTGCTGCATGTAGGCGTCCCGCAGGCTCTCCACGCGCGGGATCAGTGCCTCGCCCTCTCGCTCCAGGCCTGCGAAGCGAACCCGACCCTCGTAAGGCAGATCAAGTTCGGCGGGATCGAGCACTTGCAGCAGATACCCGTTCGCCGGGAGCGCGGCAAAGCGCGAGATCATGGCTTGCAGCTTTGCAATCTCGGTCAGGAAATCGCTGATCACAACCACCGTGCCGTGCCGGGGAAGCTGCACTTCGGGCGGAATGCCCGCTTCGTCCTGAGCGGCCGGCGCTGCCAGCATCGAGGCCAGCTTGTCCAGCGCCGCGCGTCCCGCCATCGGGCGAAGCGGATCCGCGATCAAGGCCGCACGTTCGCCGCCCCGCAGCAGGAGCGACGCCAAGGCGAGCAACAGCAACTCGGCGCGATGGCGCTTGGTGACGCTCGCCGCCGAGGAGTGCCAGTCCATGCTCGGCGAGGGGTCCGCCCATAGGCAGACAGTCTGGGCCGCCTCCCACTCGGTCTCGCGCACGAACCACCCGGTCGGGGCGGGCTGGCCGGAGCGTGCCGAGCGCCGCCAGTCGATCCGCGCCGGGGTATCGCCCTCGGCGAAGCGGCGATACTGCCAGAAACTGTCGCCTCGGCCGGTGCGCCGCCGCCCATGAACGCCCTGCGCCACGGTGCTCGCCACGCGCTCGGCGGCGACCAGGATAGGCGGCAGCCGGGCGGCGACCGCCTCTGCGCGCCTGGCGCGTTCGACGGCCGCCTCAGCCAAGCCGCTCCACCAGCCGGTCGATGACCGAATCGAGCGTCAATCCGTCGGCGCGTGCCGAGAAGGTCAGCGCCATGCGGTGCCGCAGCACCGGTCGGGCCAGCGCAGCGACATCATCGAGGCTCGGCGACAGCCGGCCGTCCAGCAGAGCGCGCGCCCGGCACGCCAGCATCAGCGCCTGCGCGGCGCGCGGCCCGGGCCCCCAGGCCACCGCGCCACGAATCGTATCGTCCAGTGCGGTTTCGGGCCGCCCTCCCCGGACCAGACCGAGAATTGCGGCAACCACGGATTCGCCGATCGGAATGCGGCGGATCAGGGCCTGAGCCGCGACCAGCTCCGCCGGCGTCATCGCCACCACCGCCTGCTGCTGCTCCGCCCCGGTGGTGGCAAGCAGCATCGTCCGTTCCGCCTCCTCGTCGGGGTAGCCGACATCGACCTGCATCAGGAAGCGATCGAGCTGCGCCTCGGGGAGCGGGTAGGTTCCCTCCTGCTCCAGCGGGTTCTGCGTCGCCAGAACATGGAACGGCACCGGCAGCCCGTGCTCGTGACCGCCGGCCGTCACGCGCCGCTCCTGCATCGCTTGCAGGAGCGCCGATTGCGTGCGCGGGCTGGCGCGATTGATCTCGTCGGCCATCAGCAACTGGCAGAACACCGGACCCGGAATGAAGCGGAAGCTGCGCCGCCCCTCGGCGGTCTCTTCCAGCACTTCGCTGCCGATGATGTCGGCCGGCATCAGGTCGGGCGTGAACTGGATGCGTTTCACGCTGAGCCCGGTTGTCACGCCGATCGTTTCGACGAGGCGGCTTTTGCCAAGGCCGGGCACGCCGACGAGCAGGGCATGGCCGCCGGAGAGCAGCGTCACCAGCGTCTGCTCCACCACTTCGCGCTGCCCGAAGATCACCCGGCCGATCGACTGGCGGACGCGGCCAACTTTGGCGGACAGCTCCTCGATGTCAGCAACCGCGGTGTCTGCCTCGCCGAGCATCGATTTCTCCTTGATGGCGGGCCTCTGTGTGCCTGCTGCACTTCCCCCGCGAGGGGGAGGCTACCTATATCAGCCCCCACCAGGAAAGCGGATTTCCCGAGCGGGAGAGGGAGACGTGGACGAGGCCAGTGCTGCGCCGCATCTCGCGGATCGTAACGTCGCCCCAAGTCATCTGGTGGGCTCTTCCGCGCTGCCAAGGCGGCCGCGACGCGCGCCGGTCGATTGCGGGCAGCTCCCGTTTCTGATCAAGCGGGATGGTACTTGGCTTTATCGCGGAACGCCGATCGAGCGGAAGGAACTAGTCTGCCTGTTTTCCAGCGTGCTGAAGCGAGACGAGGACGGCGCTTATTGGCTGGAAACACCGGTAGAGAGGGGCCGGATCGAGGTCGAGGATGCGCCGTTCGTCGCCGTGGAGCTCGACTGGACCGGGGAAGGTGCGGGCCAAGTGCTTTCCTTTCGGACCAACGTCGATCAGGTCGTCACCGCGGGCCCCGATCATCCGATCCGCATCTCTCACGACATCCTGACCTGCGATCCGACGCCGTACATCCGCGTCCGCCCCGGCGCCGGTCATTTCGGCATCGAGGCGCGCATTGCCCGTCCTGTCTATTACGAGTTGGTCGCGCTCGGCGTTTCGCGCTGGATCTGCGGGCGGCGCGTGCTGGGCGTCTGGAGCAGCGGCATGTTCTTCAGCCTCGGCGACCTTCCGCCGGAACGGGACTAGGAAAGGGCGTGACCGCCGCAGAGTTGCGAGCGCGGCTGCGCCGGCTGGTCCTCCCGGACGGCGGCCCGCCGCGTCTTGTGCATGGAAGCGAGTTGCTGGCGATAGCGGATCGGCCCCCCATGCCTGCGGCCGTGCTCGTGCCCTTCGTCCTCGGTGACAATCCGGGTGTGCTGCTCACGAAGCGGAATGAGAAGCTCCGCCGCCATGCCGGTCAGGTCAGCTTCCCAGGCGGCCGCATCGAGGCCGAGGACGCGAGCCCGACCGCCGCCGCGCTGCGGGAAGCCGAAGAGGAGGTTGGGCTCCGTCCCCAGACGGTCGAGGTCGTAGGCCGGCTCGGCGACTTCCTGACTGGTACCGGCTTCCGCATCACGCCGGTCATCGGCCTCATCCCGCCAGACGTTGCGCTGATCACCGACCCAGAGGAGGTGGAGGCCGCCTTCGAATTCCCGCTGAGCGTTCTGCTCGATCCGCGGGCACCGCGGCGCGAGCGCCAGATGCGGAACGGCATCGCGCGCGATGTCTGGGTATGGCCGCACCCGAAACATTATATCTGGGGCGCCACTGCGGCGATCCTGGTGCATATCGCCGAGCGGCTGAGAGAGAAACGCGAGGCAAGCTAGATGCTGCGGCTGACCGAGGCGGCGCTGACCGCGGTGCCCCTGGTGCTGTTCCTGATCTGGTCGATTTTCCTCCATGACCGATTGCCGCCGCGCGTGCTCGGGGTGAGCTATGCGCTCGTCGCTGTGGCGGCGTTGGCTTTGATTTGGTTCGGCTTGGGGCGCTCGCTTTCGCCTGGCCGGCCTTATGTTCCGGCGCATCTCGCTCCCAACGGCGCGGTGGTCGGCCAGTGACGGACCCCGCGCTGCGACTGCAGGGAGTGCCGTTCCTTCAGTGGCCGGAGCTTCGCCGGTTGCTCGCTCTCCTGCCGGAAGCGCGGATCGTCGGCGGTGCCGTGCGCGACGCGGTGCTTGGCCGTCCGGTCGCGGATGTGGATCTCGCCACGCCGAGACAGCCGGACGAGACGACATCCGTGCTGACAAATGCCGGGATCCGCGTGGTGCCAACCGGGATCGCGCACGGAACGGTTACGGCGGTGATGCCGCCCCGTCATTTCGAGATCACGACGCTGCGTCGCGACGTGGCGACGGACGGGCGGCACGCGGTCGTGGCGTTCACCGATGACTGGCGAGAGGACGCCGCGCGCCGCGATTTCACGATCAACGCGCTCTCGATGAATGCGGCCGGCGAGGTGTTCGACTATTTCGGCGGTGTCTTCGACCTCCGCGCGGGGTGCGTGCGGTTCGTGGGCGACCCGGGGCGGCGCATCGAGGAGGATTATCTCCGCGTGCTGCGCTTCTTCCGCTTCCATGCAAGCTACGGTCGAGGCGCGCCCGAGCCCGCCGCCGCCGCCGCGATCCGCGCGGCGGTGCCACAGCTTGGGCGCCTCTCAGGCGAGCGCGTGTGGACAGAACTGCGCCTCGTCCTGACCGGTCCCGCTCCACTCCCTGCGCTCGGCCCGATGGCGGAGCTCGGCGTCTTGGAGGCGCTAGTCGGCGCAGCCGATCCCGCTGCGCTCGCGCGTATCCTGGAGGCGGGCGCACCTGCCGACCCCGTGCTGCGCCTCGCGGCACTGCTCCCGGCGGCAGCCGAGATCGCCGCCGTCGCCGATCGGCTGAGGTTGTCCAACGACGAGCGCGAGCGTCTCGCCGCACTTCGCGCGGCACCCGCGCCGCAGCCCGGTGACGATGACGATGCGCTCCGACGGCAACTCGCAGACGCAGAGCCGGAAATCCTCATCGGCCGCACATGGCTCGCTGGCGACATGGCGCCGGGTTGGGCCGCGCTGCGCCGGCGGCTTGAGGCGATGCCGCGGCCGGTTTTCCCACTCGCCGGCAGCGACGTACTTGCGGAGGGCGTGATGCCGGGCCCGCGTGTTGGACATCTCCTGCGGAGGGTGCGGGCTTGGTGGCTTGATCGCGGCTGCCGCCCCAATGCCGCCGCCTGCCGCGCCGAGCTGCATCGGCTGATTGCCGCGGACGCGCCCGTTACCCCGGCAGTTTCGCAAGCCCCTCGATGAACAGCCGCCGCCAAATGGGCGGCCGATATCGGCCATCGGCGCGCCGGAGGTATTCCCGCGTCCGTGGCAGAACGCGGCGGGCGGGCCGAAGCCGACAAATCAGGGGGGTGGCCTCGGCGATCGCCCGCACGCTGTCGCCGAGCAGCCCGTTCGCCGCCCCTTTAGCAGCATACCCGCCCGCCAGCGCGAGGATCGCCGGCCATCCCTCGCCCGCCTTGCGCGCTATGTACAGGCGGTTGCGGACGAAGTAGCGCCAGCGCCCGCCTCGCCATGCGATCCGGCGAGCTGGTGCGACCATGTGGCGAATGGCGATGTCGCCGCGGTACTCGATGCGCCATCCTGCGGCAATCGCGCGCCGGCAGAAGTCGAACTCTTCCCAGCAGAAGAACAGCGCCTCGTCATAGCCGCCTGCCTCCTCGAAGGCGGAGCGGCGGATCGCGTGCCCCGCCCCCACGAACGTTGCCGCCTCGAAGGTCTCGCGGGCCGCGTGCAGCAACCCACGCGGATACCCCCAGCAGAGAGGATCGTCGGTCGCGCCGTCCGCCGCTAGGATGCGGAACCCGATCGCCGCCAGATCGGGCGTGGCGGCCAGTGCCCGCACGGCCGCCGCGGCAGAATCGCGCGAGGCGAACACCGCGTCGTTGTCGAGCCCGATGATCGCCCGGCCGTGGCCGAACGCGCTCGCGCGGTTCCGCCCCGCCGCAACGCCGAGATTGCGGCCGGTGCCGAGCAGCGTCGCCTCCGTGTTCGACCCAATGGCCGATGCTACCTCGGCGATCGCCTGCTGCGAGGAGCCTTGGTCGAGTATCGTCACATGCCGAACGATGCCGCGCTGATTGAGCGCCGAACTCAGGGCGGCGATGGTCTCGGTCGCACGCTCCAGCATCAGGATTACGATATCGGCATCGTATTCTCCGGATGGAGGCCGCTTCGCTCCGGCGAGGTGCCGCATCAGTAGGCGTTCCGCATACTGAGCATCGTCCCCAGGGTCCGCCCGAGCAGCGTTATGTCGAGCCAAGGCGACCAGCAGCGGATATATTCGAGATCACTCGTCACACGGCGGATGATCTTCTCCGCCGTGTCAGTCTCGCCGCGCCAGCCGCGCACCTGGGCAAGCCCCGTCATGCCGGGGCGCACTCGGTGCCGTGCCGCATAGAACGGCACGACCTCCTCGAATCGGCGGCCACCCGCGCAGGTTCCCGGCGCGTGCGGGCGCGGTCCCACCACCGACATCTCCTTGCGGAGCACGTTGAACAGCTGGGGCAGCTCGTCGAATGAGGTCCGGCGCAGGAACCGGCCGGCACGGGTGACCCGCGGGTCATCGCGAACGGCCTGGGTCAGCGCCCCGGCATGACGCTCGTCCGCGACATGCATGGTACGGAACTTGAAGACAGCGAATTCGCGTCCGCACAGGCCGATCCGGCGCTGGCGAAATAGCACCGGCCCGGGGCTGTCGAGCTTTATCCAGGCGGCGACAATCAGCATCAGCGGCCAGAGCAGCGCCAGCAGCGCCAACGCGAGAGCAATATCCTCGGCCCGCTTCAGTGCCTCGCGCCAGCCGCGGAGCGCCGGATCGGCCAGCCAGTTCGCCAGCGCCCGCCTGCCGCGCCGCTCCGCGGATAGGGGCGCCGCCGAATGCGTGGGGACATCAGCGCGTTCGGCGAAATCTGTAATCGGTGCCGTGGCGTCCGACATCCACGCCCTCTCGGCCGGCACGCTCCACCAGCGGAGCGGGGGCTGGATTATCGGGCAGAACCGTCACCATCGGGTTAACGCGCCGCGTTTCAGTCCACGGCCGAGAGCGGGGGCGCCACCTCCTCGAGCGGGCGGCGCTCGGCGCGCACCCCGAGCACGGCGGCGGCCACCGCGCCGATCACCATCAGCGCGGCGCCGAGCTGGTAGCCCCACATGATCGACACCCGCGAGCCGCTGTCGATCATGGCTCCGAACAGCGCCGGACCGGCGATGCCGCCGATCCCGGTGCCGAGTGCATAAAAGAGCGCGATGGCGACGGCACGTACCTCGAGGGGAAAGCTCTCGCCGACGGTCAGGTACGCCGAGGACGCGGCCGCCGAGGCGACGAAGAAGATCACTGTCCACGCTGCGGTCTGGCTCTCCGCGCTGAGCGCTCCGGTCGCGAACAACCAGCCCGTGATAGCGAGCAGCACGCCGGAGACCGCGTACGTGACGACGATCATCGGCTTGCGTCCGACCGTATCGAACAAACGCCCGAGCACCAGCGGACCAAGGAAGTTGCCCGCGGCGAAGGGGAGCATAAACACCCCCACGCGACCCGGCGCGATGCCATAGAAATCGGTCAGGATCAGCGCGTAGGTGAAGAAAACCGCATTGTAACAGAATGCCTGGGACGCCATCAGGATCGTCCCCAGCACGGTGCGCCGAAAATAGCGCCCGAACAGCGCCCGCCCGCCCGCCCCGAACCAGGAATGCACGTCGGTGCGGAGGCGGAGATATGACACCCGGCCGACGGGCCCGAGGCGACGCCCTGTTTCCTCCTCCACCCGTCGCTCGATCTCGGCGACCACGCGCTCGGCCTCGTCGGGATAGCCGTGCGTCATCAGCCAGCGCGGGCTTTCCGGGATCGTCCGGCGCAGATAGAGCACGATCAGGGCGAGCAGCCCGCCGATCACGAAGGCGACGCGCCAGCCGATCTCGGGCGGAACGATCGCCGGATCAAGAACGATGATGGCCCCGGTGGCCCCGATCGCGGCGCCGATCCAGAAGCTGCCGTTGACTACCAGGTCGGTGAAGCCGCGGCGTCGCGCGGGGATCAGTTCCTGAATGGCGGCGTTGACGGCCGCGTATTCGCCGCCGATGCCCATGCCGGTGAGGAAACGAAAGACGGCAAAGGACCAGAAGTTCCAAGCCGCGCCGGTTGCGAGAGTGGCGAGCATGTAAATCAGCACCGTGAGGCCGAACAGCCGCTTTCGGCCGAGCCGGTCGGTGAGCCACCCGAACAAGAGCGCGCCGGAAACCGCGCCGGCCAGATAGCAACTCGCGCTCAGGCCGACATCGCCGGCAGACATCTTCAGCACGGGGCTGCGGGTAATCGCGCCGGACAGGGAGCCCACCAGCGTCACCTCGATTCCGTCGAGGATCCACGCGATGCCGAGCCCGGTGATCACCAGCCAGTGGAACCGCGCCCAGGGTAGCCGGTCGAGGCGCGTGGGAAGGTTCGTCTCGTACACATGCAAAAGGTGGTCGGGGCCGGAGTCGTTCGGCATCGCGCTTCCTCTGATCCACTGCGGCCTGCGGCCGGACTATGGAGGGGGAAACGCGGGATTATGGCCGAGATGGCGAACGTGCGGACCGCCACGATCGCGCGATGTCAGCCGTGCGGGCCGGCGCGCATGGGCCGGAACAGGAACGTCAGCGGGATGACGGCGAAGGCAGCCACGGCCGAGACTGTGAACACGTCGGCATAGGCGAGCACGAGGGACTGCTGATCGAGCATGTGCATCAAGAGGCCCATCGCGGCGTGGTGGGCATCGGCCGCGGTGTGGCCGAGCCCGCGCAGGGTCTGTTCCGCGTGATCCAGCGTATCCGCGAACGGACGATCGAGCGGCGTTAGGTGCGCCGCGAGATAGGCGCGGTGCGTGCGCTCGCGATGATCGATCAGGGCAGCGGCGGCGGCGATCCCGATCGAGCCGGAGATGTTGCGGAACATGGCGTAGAGCGCCGTGGCATCCGGATTGAGCCGCCGGGGAACGGTGGAATAGGAGATCGTGCTGTTCGGCACGAACAGGAACGCGAGCCCAATGGTCTGAAACGCCCGCCATGTCGCCATGGTCGTGAAATCCAGGTCGGGCGTCAGCCGGTGGGCGTAGAGGGCGGTGCAGCCAAGCACGAAAAAACCAAACGCAAGTAGGTAGCGCGTCTGAATGTTGGGCAGCGCGAGCCGGGCGACCACCGGAATCAGGAACACCATCACGAGCGAGCCCGGCGAAACGACCTCGCCAGCCAGCAGCGCGGTGTAACCCATCACCTGCTGCGCGTAGGACGGGATCACCAGGTTGCTGGAATAGAGAATTGCACCGATGCAGGAAATGCAGACCACACCGACCGCGAAATTGCGGTCTCCAAGCACGCGCAGATCGACCACCGGCTTGTCCGTCAACAGGAGCCAGACGGTTGCGCCGGCGATGCCGATGCCGGCCAGGAGCGCAAATAGCTTGATCGTCGGGGAGCCCAGCCAGTCGAGCTCCTCGCCGCGATCGAGGGTGACCTGCAAGCACCCGAGCCCGAGCGCGATAAGCCCGAGTCCTACATAGTCTATGTCACGGATATCGGTGCGGTCGCGCGCTACCCAGGGGGGGTCGTCGACGAGGCTCGCGACCGAGACGAAAGCGACAATGCCCACCGGCACGTTGATCAGGAACACCCAGCGCCAGCTATAGGTGTCGGTCAGCCATCCGCCGAGCACCGGGCCCAGGATCGGCGCGAATATGACGGCGATCGCGACGATCGAGAAAGCCCGCCCGCGCTGCGACGGTTCGAAGGTGTCGAGCACGACAGCCTGCTGGCTCGGTTGCAGACCGCCGCCGAACAGGCCCTGAAGCACGCGGAACACTACGAGCTGTGGCAAACTGGTCGCCAAGCCGCATAGCAGCGAGAAGGCGGTGAACATCGCGATGCAGAGCAGGAAATAGCGCTTGCGCCCGATCAGCCGCCCGAGCCAACCGGCCACCGGCAAAACGATCCCGTTGGCGACGAGGTAGGAGGTCAGGCTCCATGTCGAATCATCGTAGCTCGCGGACATGTCGCCGGCGATATACGGCAGGCTGACGTTCACGATCGTCGTGTCGAGGATCTCCATGAACGGCGCGAGCGTGACCACGAATGCGATCAGCCACGCGCTGTGGCGGGGACGCCACGCGGCATCCCCTAGAACATCGTTCATCGCACGTGAATGACCGGCACCGCGGATGCACCGAGCGGCAGCGGATGCCCGAGATCGAGCGGCGTGTCGATCGCGACCTTCACGGGAACCCGTTGAACAATCTTCACGAAGTTGCCGGTCGCATTCTCCGGCGGAAATGCAGTGAAGCGCGAGCCGGTGCCGAGCTGCACGCTGTCCACGTGGCCTTTCAGCCTCAGATCGGGGTAGGCATCGACGGAGATGTCAACCGCCTGGCCAGGTCGGATCAGCCTAAGGTCCGATTCCTTGAAGTTGGCCGTGATCCAGCGCGCAGGCAGCACCAACGACATCAATGCCTGTCCGGGCTGCACGTAGTCGCCGACCTCCACGTCGCGCTTCGTAACCTGCCCGTCCGCCGGCGCGGTGACGCGGGTCCACGCGAGATTCAAGTCGGCCTCTTGCAGCCGCGCCCGGGCGAGGGCGACCTTCGCGGTCAGATCTTGAACCGTAGCATCGGCCTGGGCGAGTTGCTCCGCGACCGTATCGGCTTCGCTGACCGCGGCCCGCGCGGCGGCCAGATTCGCTTCCGCCGAAAGCCGGGCGGCATTCGCCGCATCCACCTCCTGCTGGGTCGTTGCGCCGCGCGGCATTTGTATCTGCCGTCGCCAATCGGCCTGCGCTCGTGTCAGGATCGCTTCGCTCAAGGCAACCTGGGCCCGCGCTGCTTCGAGGCGCGCCGGCGCCTCGAGCGCGACTTCCGCCCGCCGCGCCCTCGCGCTCTCCAACTCCGCCTGCGCGGTTCGCAGATCGGCCGCGGCTTCCTCACGGGCGGCCTGGAACGAGCGTGGGTCGATCTGAAGCAATGGCTCGCCTTGCTTAACCAGTTGATTGTCGTCGACCATCAGGCCGACGACTTGCCCCGCCACCTGCGGTGCGACGCTGACCGCCCGCCCATCGACGAACGCATCATCCGTGCTCACCTGATCGCGGCCGAGCCACCAGTCGTAGCCGGCAATCCCTGCCCCGATCAGCACGACCAAAAGGACGGCCAGACGGGCCGCACTTTTGGGGCGCGCGACGCGTGTGGTGCTTTGCTGGGATGCGATCCTCGCGTGCTTGGTCAGGTCGTCCATCGGGGTCCGAAACTACCGCGCTGATGGCGCGATGACCACGATAAAGCAGCGTTAAAACAACAGTAAAGCAGCGTTACGCGACGAGCGCCTGTGCTTGCACGAGAGCCGCATAAGTGCCGTTGAGGGACAGCAGTTCCTGGTGATTTCCCTGCTCCACCGCGCGCCCCTCGCTCATCACCACGACCAGGTCGGCATCGCGGACGGTCGAGAGGCGATGGGCGACGATGATGGTCGTGCGCCCCTTCCGCAGCCGCGCGAGCGCCGTCTGCACGGCTGCTTCGTTCTGTGTATCGAGCGCGCTGGTGGCCTCGTCGAGCAGCAGGATCCTCGGATCCCGCAGCAGCGCCCGCGCCAGCGCCACGCGCTGGCGCTGCCCGCCCGACAGTCGCTGGCCGCCCGGCCCCACCCGCGTCTGATAACCTTGCGGCAGGGCGGCAATGAACGAAGCCGCCGCCGCCGCTTCCGCCGCGGCCTCGACTTCCTGTTCCGAGGCGCTGGGACGCCCCATCCGTATGTTGGCCGCGACCGTGTCGTCGAACAGCAAAGCGTCCTGGCCCACATAGGCGATCGCGCTTCGCAAGCTGGCGAGTGTCACGAGCCGTACGTCCGCGCCGTCGATCAGGACCCTACCGCCGCTCACGTCTTGCAACCGGAGAATCAACGTGATTGCAGTCGATTTGCCGGCGCCGGAGGCGCCGACCAGCGCGACCGTGGTGCCTGGCTCGGCCGCGAAGCTCAGTCCGTCGAGCCCGATCCGTCCGTCCGGATAGATGAATCTGACCGACTCGAACACGACTCGTCCCGGTCCTGCGGGAAGTGTGCGGGCATCCGGTGCGTCCACGATCCGCGGCCGCTCGTCTAGCACCGCGAACACTCGCGAGAGACCGGCGAGCCCCTCCTGCAAGGCTGCATTCAGCGAGCCGAGCGCGCGCAGCGGGCGCGAGGCGATCAGTAGGGCAGCGACGAAGCCCGTAAAGTTGCCGACCGAGTGGTCTCCCGATGCAGCGCGCCATCCGCAGAAGCCGATCACCAGCGCAACCGCGCCGCCGCCAAGCACCTCGAGCATCGGATCGACACGCGACCGAGAGCGCGTCATTCGCATGAGCGCCCGATACAGACCGTCGAACACCGATTCGGCGCGCGCCGTCTCGCTCTCCTCCAGCATGTAGGCGCGCACCGTCCGGGCCTGCGCGAAACTCTCATTCAGCAGTGCCGCCGCATCGCCCATCTTCTCCTGCATCCCGCCCGAGGCGCGGCGGATACGCTTGCCGACGTTCTGGATTGGGACCGCCGCCAACGGATAGAGCAGAGCGGCAATCAGGCTCAGCAGCCAGTCCAGATAGATCATCGAGGCCACCAGTCCGATCACCGTCACCGCATCGGCGATCCCGTTTACGGCACGCGTCAGCGCGTCCCTGATGATGGTGGCGTCGGTTGTGAAGCGCGCCGCCAAAGTGGCTGGGGGTTCCCGTTCGATCCGTGCGATGTCAGCGTGCGTCAGATGGCTGAACATACGCGTCTGCAGGCCCCGGATGACCTGCAAAACCACGCGTTGCACTTCGACATTCTGCAGATACTGAGCCGCCGCTTTGACCGAGGTCACCAAGATCACCAGCACCGGGATCTGGTACAAGATGCGCGGATCGCCGCGCGTGAACATGGTAAAGGCGTGATCGATCAGCACCGGGTAGAGCGCCGTCGTCGCGGCCATGATCCCGGTCAGCACCAGCACGAGGAGGATCCGCTTCCGATGATAGCGGATCTCTTCCCGCCACAGGCGCAGAAGAAGGTCGCGTGTGCGTTCGGAAAACGGCGCGGCCGCCGGGAGCGCAATGCTCTTGGCGGTTGTCGAGAGTATCGAGGTCATCGCTACGCCACCCGCCCTAGCGTTGCGGCGGCCAAGCATGTTCGGGATCAGGCGTTTTGTGACACCTGCCGCCGGAGCGCGTCGATTAGCGCCTGCACGCTTTGTCCATGGCCAGCGATGAAGGAATCGTAGTCATCCCTCTGGGTCAGCCGCAGCGAGGTGCCCTCCGCGATCACGTCGACGATCTTCCAGCTGCCATCGATATTCCGCACCACCCAGTCGATCTCTGTCGGGGGCTTGTTCGGCGCGGTGATCGTGGTCGCTACCACCTGACCTTCGGCACGCGGGACGGTGCGGCCGACGGTGAAGCGGACGCCCTGGTAGTCGCCGAGCTTGCCGTCGATGCTGATCATCAGCACCTTGCGGAACAAAGTTTCGTATTGCTGCTGCTGTGCGGGCGTCGCGACCCGCCAATAGCGGCCGAGGCAGAACCGGGCGATGCCACTGACATCGACGTCCGAATCGACGATCCGCTCGAGTGCCGCCTGTTTCTCCGCCGTGCTGCCGTGCCCGTCGATGATCGAGACAAGCTGTTGGCCCATGCGCTGAATGAAGCCTGCGGCCGATTCGCCCGAGCCCTGAGCAAATCCGGCGGCCGGCGCCAGCGCGAGCCCAAGGGCGATGATCGCAAGAACGCTTCTACGCAAGGCCATTTGCCGCTCTTTCCGTCAGTTGCTGGAGCTGTGGTCACTTGGCTCTGCCGACACGGGGAACCAGGCCGGGACGGTTCGGGCGTGATCGGCCCGCACGCTTTCTATCTCGGCGCTTCGGTGCTGGCGATAGAGACTGCGGAATGTCGCATACGGGTCGAGCGCGGTGCGCCGTATCTGCGAAAACACCCCGAGATACTGGGCACGCTGATCAATCAGGTTGACGCCGAGCCGTGTCCAGCGCGCTACCACCACCCCGGTTCCCTGACCGATATACCCGAACGGATCACCTGCGATATCGACGATCCGGCCGAAGGAGTCGCGCGGGTTGCCGGGCCCGAGCACCGGAAGAAACAGATAGGGTGAACCGCTCACACCCCAGAGTGCGAGCGTGAGGCCGAAGTCGCTCGAATGGTCCGGATAGCCGAGATGCTGGGCGACATCGACCGCACCGAGCACGCCAACCGTCGAATTGACCACGAAACGCACCAGCGTATCGCCGGCGCGCCGGGGCTTGCCCTCCAGCATGTCGTTCGCAAGCTGAACCGGGTAGGCGAGATTTGTCAGGATGTTGTGTATCCCGGTGCGGACCGGATCGGGAACGACACGACTATAGGCCTCGGCCGCGGGGCGCAGCGTGTAGCGGTCGAGTTCGGTGTTCACCTTATACATCGTCCGGTTGAACGGCTCCCACGGATCACCCTCGCCGGCCGCTCCGGCCTGCGCCTGATCGCTGCCCGGCGAACCGGAGGCACAGCCGCCGAGAACGCCCGCGAGCGCGAGCACGCCCATCAGAACCAGTCCAGCGAACAAGCGCGACATCGCCTGCCTCCGAGAGCGAACCGTTTACAGCCCGGCACGCGCCGGCGCGCGGGCGGCAAGGCGACGACGGGACCAAGCTTCGAAGGCCATTTAGCACGCCCGGGGGGCGCCGCAATCGGCGCGCCTTCACGCTTTCGCCTTGCGTGCCCGCGAGGAGGGCGGGCAAATACCCTATGATCCACCCCCCAGCCGATCCGTCCGGCGCCTCGACGCTCGCGCGCTGGCTTGCCTCGCCGCGGATTGCCGGCTTGCCATTCAGGGCGGGCGAGTTCGGCCCGCCCAAGCTCTCGTTCGAGTTCTTCCCACCGCGTACCGAAGCCCTTGAGCAGCAGCTTTGGTCCTGCGTTGAGAAGCTCGAGCCGCTGCAGCCGCGCTTCGTCTCGGTCACTTATGGCGCGGGCGGCAGCACGCGTGCCCGGACGCACGCGACGTTGGTTCGGCTGCTGAAGGAGACCCGCCTAACGCCGGCGGCGCACCTTACGTGTGTCGGCGCGAGCCGGAGCGAGGTGGACGAGGTCGCCCGGCAATACTGGGAGGCCGGGGTGCGCCACATCGTCGCACTCCGAGGCGATCCGCCGCCCGAGACAACCTATGCGCCACATCCCCAGGGCTATGCCTTCGCCGCCGACCTGGTCGCAGGGCTCAGGCGGGTGGCGGACTTCGAGATTTCGGTCGCCGCCTACCCGGAGATCCATCCGCAGGCGCTCGGCCAGGCTGCCGATCTCGACAATCTGAAACGCAAGCTCGATGCGGGCGCCAGCCGGGCCATCACCCAGTTCTTTTTCGACGCCACGGTCTATCTTCGGTTCCTTGACCGCTGCCTCGCTGCCGGCATCACGGCGCCCGTGGTTCCGGGCATCCTGCCGGTCACGAATTTCGCGCAGGCCAGGCGGATGGCGGCGATGTGCGGTACCGCGATTCCGGACTGGCTTGCGGCCATGTTCGAGGGCACCGATGAAGATCCGGAACTGCGCCGGATGATCGCGGCGATCGTCGTGACCGATCAGGTCCGGCTGCTGCAGGCGAACGGCATCGACGAGTTCCACATCTACACGTTGAATCGGCCTGAACTCACGCACGCGATCGCCCATATCCTTGGTGTACGGCCCCAGCCGGCCGCGGATTAGCCGCTTCGTCGATGCAAGACTATCTCGCGAGGCTCAATCCGGAGCAGCGGCGGGCGGTCGAGACGCTGGACGGGCCGTTGCTCGTCCTGGCCGGCGCCGGCACCGGCAAGACGCGCGTTTTGACCGCCCGCTTCGCGCACATCTTGATGACAGGCCAGGCCGCGCCCGGACAGGTGCTCGGCGTCACCTTCACCAACAAGGCCGCGCGTGAGATGCGCGAGCGGGTGGCCGCGATCCTCGGCCGTCCGGTGGAAGGACTGTGGCTCGGCACGTTCCATTCGCTCGGAGCACGCATCCTCCGGCGGCACGCGGACCATGTCGGCCTGACTTCCCAGTTCACCATCATCGACACGGACGATCAAGTTCGGCTCATCAAGCAGTTGCTAGAGGCCGAGCGCGTCGATACGCGCCGCTGGCAACCGCAGATACTCACCGCGGCCATCCAGCGGTGGAAAGATCGCGGGCTGACCCCGCAGTCGATCACCGCGGCCGATGCGGCAGACCTCGCTGCCGGGCGCGCCCAGACGCTTTATGGCGCCTATCAGGAACGTCTCCGTACACTCAATGCCGCCGATTTCGGCGATCTGCTGCTGCACACGACCGAGATCCTGCGAGCCCGGCCCGATGTGCTGGAACAGTACCAACGGACCTTCCGATACATCCTCGTCGACGAATACCAGGACACCAACGTCATTCAGTATCTCTGGCTCCGGCTGCTGGCGCAAAGGCACCGCAACATCTGCTGCGTCGGGGACGATGACCAGTCCATTTATTCCTGGCGCGGCGCGGAGGTGGAAAACATCCTGCGCTTCGAACGCGATTTCCCTGGCGCGACGGTCATCCGCCTGGAGGCGAATTACCGCTCCACCCCCGCGATCCTCGCTGCGGCGTCCGGGCTGATCGCCCACAACCAGGGACGCCTCGGCAAGACGCTGCGCGCCGGCGCCGCGCACGCGAGCAGCGAGAAGGTGCAGGTCATCGCCACCTGGGACTCCGACGAGGAGGCGCGCGTCGTTGCCGGGCAGATCGAGCGCTTACGGGCTGAGGGTCATCCGCTCGCCGAGATGGCCGTGCTCGTGCGCGCCGGGTTTCAGACCCGCGCCTTCGAGGAACGACTCATCAATATCGGCATCCCTTACCGCGTGGTCGGCGGGCTCCGCTTTTACGAGCGCCAGGAAATCCGCGATGCGCTCGCCTATTTCCGCGCCGTCGTGCAGCCCGCGGACGATCTTGCCTTCGAGCGGATTATCAACGTGCCGAAGCGCGGCCTGGGCGAAGTGGCTTTGCGCGCGCTGCACGACGAAGCGCGCACGCGCGCGGTCCCGCTTGCCGAGGCTGCGGCTGCGCTGATCGCCGACGGGCGGCTGAAAGGCCGCGCGCGCCAGGAGGCCGCGCGCCTTCTGCGCGGCCTCGCCCAATGGCGCGCGCTGCTGGAGAGTGAAGGCCATGTTGTCGGCGCGGCGGCGATCCTCGATGAAAGCGGATATGTCGCGATGTGGCAGAACGACAAGGCGCCGGACGCGCCCGGCCGGCTCGAGAACCTCAAGGAGCTGCTTCGCGCCCTCGGCGAGTTCGAGACCATGACCGGCTTCCTCGATCACGTGGCGCTTGTCATGGAGAACGACGAAGCGGGCGACGCCGACCGCGTTTCGCTGATGACCCTGCACGCGGCGAAGGGGCTGGAGTTCGACACGGTGTTCTTGCCCGGCTGGGAGGAAGGGCTGTTTCCCAACCAGCGGGCGCTCGATGAATCAGGGAACAAGGGGCTGGAGGAGGAGCGCCGCCTCGCTTATGTGGGGCTCACGCGCGCCCGCCGTCGGGTGGTCGTCAGCTACAGCGCCAACCGTCGGATCTACAGCAGTTGGCAATCCAATCTGCCGAGCCGCTTTATCGAGGAGCTGCCCGCCGCGGAGATCGAGCTGGTCGGCTCGGTGGCGCTCGCGCGCGAGGCCCGGGTCGGCGGGCCGGCGATGTTTCCCGCGCAATTCCCGCTGCTCGCTTCCCGCGGCAAGACGGTCGATGTCTGGGAACGTCCGGCCCGTCCCGCGCGCGAGAAGCCTGTTCCGGTCGGCGCCCGGGTATTCCACCAAAAATTCGGCTACGGCACGGTGCGGGCGGCGGATGATGACCGGCTCGACATCACGTTCGACAAGGCCGGCGAGAAACGCGTGCTCGATCGGTTCGTCGAGCTCGTCATAGCCTGATCAGGCGCGCGGCGAAGAACCCGTCCATGCCGCCGAGCTCGGGCCAAAGCCCCGGGTGTGTTCGTAGGAAACCGTCCCTAGTGATCGCTTGCTGGCAACTACGCAGCTCATCTGGCGCAAACGGAGCAAGGCGCCAGCCCCCGTGCCTCAGCAGGGCGGCGACACGTGGCTCGCCCTCTTCGGGCTGCAAGGAACACACCGCATAAACCAGCCGTCCGCCCGATCGCACCAAGCGCGCGCTGCGCGCGAGCAACCGATCCTGGATCTGTGTCATCGCCGAGACGTCGCGCGGCCGCTTGAGCCGGAGCACATCCGGATGGCGGCGGATTGTCCCCGTCGCACTGCACGGCGCATCAAGCAGCACGGCATCGAACGGCTCCGATGCTTCCCACTCGGCCGCGTCCGCAACCTGTATCTCGGCCCGAAGCCGCAGCCGCGCCAAGTTCGCGCGTAACCGCTCGGCCCGCGTAGCGTCGCGCTCCACTGCCGTCACCCTCGCCCCCGCCGCCGCGAGCTGCGCGGTCTTCCCGCCCGGTGCGGCACAGAGGTCGGCGATCCTTTCGCCCGGGCGCGGCGCGAGCAGCGCGACCGGAAATGTCGCCGCCGCGTCCTGCACCCAGAACGCACCTTCCGCGAACCCCGGAAGCTCCATGATCCGTGTGCCGGCCGGGACGCGGATCGAGCCGTTCGGCAGCTCGATCCCGCCCAACTGCGGGCAGGGGCGGTGCTTGGTCAGATCGACCGGCGGCTGCGCCTGATGGGCGGTGGCAATGGCGCGCGCGTTGGCACCCCAGCTTTTCCAGAGCCAGGCCGGGGTGTCGAGCCGCGGGCAATCGAGCTCCGCAAGCATTGATGGCCCTTGGGCGGCAAGCTTGCGAAGCACGGCATTGACCAGCGCGGCAAAGGGCGCGAAGCCCCGGACCCGTGCCAGTTCGACGGCGGTGCCCACCGCCGCGTGTGCCGGGGTGTCGAGCAACAGCAGCCCGGCAGCACCGAGCCGCAATATGTGGCGCACCGGCTCCGGCGGCGCCTTTCGCAGCAGCGGATCCAGAACCGCATCCAGGCTGCCCAGGCGCCGCAGCAGCGTGGCTGCGATCCGGTGGGCCGCGGCACGGTCGCGCGGGTCCATTGCCGGGAGGGCCTCCAGGCTCTCCTCCAGCCCGCGTCGCCGTTCCAGTACGGCAGTCACAAGTTCCAGGGCGGCGCTTCGGGTCGGATCCATGCGCCGCAGATGCGGTAGGCGCGCACCGATGCCAAGCCGCCCGGGCAGGTTGCAGGGCGCGCCGTTTCCGGGAATGGTGACGTATGGCGATTCTCAGTGGTCGGGCGACGCTTGCGGGCGTGCTCGGGTGGCCCGTCGCGCACTCCCGTTCTCCGCGTATCCACGGTTTCTGGCTCCGCCGCTATGAGATCGATGGCGCCTACCTGCCGATTGCCGTGCACCCGGACGACTTCCGCACCGCCCTCAACGGCTTGCGGGCCTGCGGCTTCGCCGGTGTGAACGTCACGATCCCGCACAAGGTTGCCGCATTCGCCGCCTGCGACGCCGTCGATGACCTCGCGCGGCGGATCGGTGCCGTTAACACCTTGCAGTTCTGCGGAAAGCGCATTGTCGGCACCAATACCGACTGTTTCGGCTTTCTCGCGGGGTTGCAGGAAGCCAGGATCGATCCCCTGTGCGGGCCGGCGCTCGTCCTCGGCGCCGGCGGTGCCGCGCGGTCAGTGGTCGCACCGCTGCGCGACCTCGGCGCCTCCGTCACGATCTGCAATCGCAGTCCCGATCGCGCCGAAGCCGTTGCGCGGAACTTTGCCGGAACCCGCCTGCTTGCCTGGGACAGCCGCGATGCCGCGCTCGGTGACTTCGCGCTGGTCGTCAATACGACCAGTCTCGGAATGCACGGCCAGCCGCCGCTCGAGCTCGATTTCGCCGCGGCAGGCCCGCACCTCGCGGTCTGCGACCTTGTCTACACTCCGCTTGAAACCCCGCTGCTTCGCCGCGCCCGCGCCGCCGGCTTGCGGACGGCCGACGGCCTCGCGATGCTGCTGCACCAGGCGCGGCCCGGATTCGCGTCGTGGTTCGGCGTCGAACCGGAGGTGGATGACGAACTGCGTTCCTTCATCCTTCGCGATCTCGAGGCCGAATGAAGGTCATCGGCCTGACCGGCGGCATCGGCATGGGAAAGTCGACCGTCGCAGCCGCCTTCCGCCGCGCGCGCATTCCGGTCTTCGACGCCGATGCGGTGGTGCACCGGCTTCAGGGACCGGGCGGACGGGCGCTGCCGGCGATCGGCCGCGCCTTCCCAGGCACGGTCACAGCCGGGGTGCTCGATCGGGCCGCCCTTCGCGCCGCCGTGCTCCGCGATCCCGCCGCCCTGAAGCGGCTGGAGGCGATCCTGCATCCGATGGTCCGTCAGGAGGAACGGACGTTCCTGGCACGTGCCCGGCGGGCCGGCCATTCTCTGGCCGTCCTGGACATTCCGCTGCTCTTTGAGACCGGGGGGAATCGGCGGGTGGACGTGGTGGTGGTGGTGTCGGCCCCGCCGAAAGTTCAGGAGCACCGGGTGCGGCTGCGGCGGAAGATGACGCCGCGCGAAGTAGCCGCCGTGATCGCGCGGCAGACGCCTGACGCCGAGAAGCGTCGGCGTGCGGATGTCGTGATCCAGACGGGGCTGTCGCGCCGCCACGCGCTCGGTGCGCTGCATCGCTTCATCAGGCGTTACCGGCAATGACCCGCGCAGTCCTGCTCGATACCGAGACGACGGGCCTCGAACCGCATCTCGGTCACCGCATCATCGAGATTGCGGCGGTTGAGCTGGTGAATGACGTGCCGACCGGTCGCGAATATCACCGCCTGCTCGATCCCGAGCGCGATATTCCAGAGGAGGCGACGCGCGTTCATGGCTTCACCCGCGCGCATGTGCTCGGCAAGCCCAGGTTTGCGGCGATAGCTGTCGAGCTGCTGGCGTTCCTGGGGGACGGTCCGCTGATCGCCCACAACGCCGCCTTCGACCTCGCGTTCCTGAATGCCGAGTTGGCCCTGCTCGGTAGCACGCCGCTACCGTCCGAACGGATGATCGACACCCTTCTGCTGGCGAAGACGCGCTTTCCGGGCTTGCCCAACAGCCTCGACGCATTGTGCCGTCGTTTCAACATCGACCTTTCGGCCAGGACGACGCACAATGCGCTGCTGGATTGCCGCCTTCTCGCCAAGGTGTACCTCGAGCTGACGGGTGGACGGCAGAGAAACTTCACCTTGCAGGCGGAAAAACGTGCGCCTGCCGCGATCGCCTATGCGGCGGCGGCACCGCGAACTCCGCGCCTGATGGAAGTTTTGCCCCCCGAGCTAGAGGCGCACCGGACCCTGGTGCGACGCCTGCGAGAGCCGCTCTGGATCGCCGAAGCTTAGGACGGCACCAACCCGAGGCAACCCCCGCGCTGTCCGGCCCGGCACAGGAAATCCATCATCTCGGCCGCCGTTGGTACGGCTTCCACGAACTGGACCGCGCTCAGGCGCCAAATCTGCTGCACCGCTTGCCCGGCACCGATCATGGCCTCGTCGCGCCCCGTCCGGACCATCACCGGCAGGTCTGGATCATGGGCTCCGATCACCTGCAACACGTAGCATCCGTCCTGCGCGGCGCCCTCCATCTCGGCCAGCACTGCCATCGGCCGCTGATCGCGCAGCGCGGCCCGCAGATCGCAATCGGGTGTGATCCGGGTCAGCCTCACGTCGAGGTAATCACACAGTTGTTCCATCGCCTCGGCCCATATCGGACTATCTTCGATCACGAAGATCATGGGCTCGCGCACAGCGGTTCTGAAACGCCGATTCTCGGCCGACAGCTTCTGGCGAACGGTGGTCCCGATACGGCTCATACTTGCCTCCCCGGCGATTGGGCCGAATCTGCAAGATGTCCGCGCTCAATGAAAAGGGAGGGTAACGTCAGTACATCGTCAGCTGGCGCGAAAAAAACGTCAAGAAGCGAAGAGCCAGCCAAGCCTGCCCTGCGCCGCCCGTCCCGAGCACATAGTCTGGTCGCCTGAGTCCGCTCAACAGGAAAAAATACCTTGACCGAATACCCCAAAATCGGGTATGAGTTTGGGCATGATGACGCGCTGAGCCGGAAACTCCGGCACTGTTTTTGAACGCGCCTTTCTCCTCCACTTTGATAATGGATCACCCACCCCGATGGCGGATGCATCGGCGGAGCGGGGTGACGCCCGGCATTTTAGCCTCGTCGAGTGGGCCTCGCTGGTCCTGGGCTCCCAAGGCCTGCGGCCGGCGAGGCACCACCTTCGGTTGATCGAGCGCCTTGAGGAAATCAGCAGCGGTGCGATCGATCGGCTAATGGTGTTGATGCCGCCAGGCTCCGCCAAATCGACCTTCGTCTCTGTGCTATTCCCGGCTTGGTGGTTCGTCGCGCACCCGCGCAGCTCGGTGATCGCGGCCTCCCACACCGCCGAGCTCGCGGTCTACTTCGGACGCCAAGTGCGCAATATCGTGGCGGAGTATTCGGGGCTGCTAGACTACGGATTGTCGCCCCAGAGCCGCGCGGCCGGCCGATGGCGCACCACGCGCGGAGGAGAATATTTCGCCGCGGGAATCAGAGGGCCGATCACCGGCCGGCGCGCCGACCTCGTCATCATTGACGACCCAATAAAATCTTGGCTGGAAGCGGATCGCGTGCCGCAGCGGGATCATTTGTGGAATTGGTATCGCTCCGAGCTCGCCACCCGGCTTAAGCCCAAGGGGCGGATCGTGCTGGTGATGACGCGCTGGCACGAAGACGATCTGGCGGGGCGATTGCTCGAGGCGGCGGCCGATGAATGGACTTTGCTGCGCCTCGCAGCCATGGCCGAGGCGAACGACCCGCTTGGCCGCTCCGAAGGCGAGCCGCTATGGCTGGAGTGGCAGGACGCTAAGGAACTAGAGCGGAAGCGTCTGGAAGTCGGCGAGCGCGTCTGGACAGCCCTCTACCAGCAGTCGCCAAGGCCGGCACAGGGCCAGCTCTTCAAGCCCGGGCGCATCTCGGTGATCGAGTCAAGCACGTCCGAGCTTTCGCGGATCGTGCGCGCCTGGGATTTGGCGGCAACGGTCCCCGACGGCTCGAACGACCCGGACTGGACGGTGGGGGTCAAGCTGGCCCGTGACGACGCGGGCCGGTTCATCATTCTGGACGTGGTGCGCCTGCGTGGCGGGCCACTTGAAGTGGAAACGGCAATTAAGCAAGCGGCGTCGCTCGATGGCCGGGCAGTATTGATCGCCCTGCCCGAAGATCCCGGTCAGGCAGGCAAGACGCAGGCATCACATCTGGTTCGGATGCTTGCCGGACATAAAGTCTCGGCGACGCGGGAAACCGGTTCGAAGCTCGTGCGGGCATTACCAGTGGCAGCACAGGTCGAGGCCGGGAACTTTGCGATGCTCCGCGCCCAGTGGAATCACGCGCTCATTCAGGAACTCGCCGAATTTCCCGTCGGTCGGAAGGATGACCAGGTGGACGCCCTTGCCCGGGCTTTCAACACGCTCGCCGACGCTCCCGAGTCGCCGCACCGCATCAACCTAGCTCTCCTCGGGCGCTGACGACAGAAGGCATAATGTTCGAAACGATCACTGGCCTGATTCCGATCGACCCGGATTATTCCGATCGGACGCGAATCCTAGGCATTCTTGGGCGCGTACTGAACGGCACCCTGTACGATGTGCTGCCATATCAGTTCCACGAGGAACGCGGAGCAGGCGGCGAGTACATCCCGCTGCGGAATCGTCGTCCTTCGGTGCGTTACAATCTGTCGCGGATCGTGGTCGAGGACAGCGTTTCCCTGCTTTTCAGCGAAGGGCATTTTCCGACGGTCGAGTGCGCTGATCCGGAGGCGCGCGAGGTTTTGGCCGATGTAATAAAGGAATGTCGGCTCAATCAGGTGATGATCCAGGCCGCCTTGCAGGGAGCCATCGGTTCCACCGCGATCTTGCTCCGCATCCTGGACGGCCGCTTCTTCTTCGAGGTTCTCGATACGGCATTTCTCACGCCGGTTTGGGACCCCAAGGCCCCTGATACCCTCGTTCGCGTTGTCGAAGCTTATAAGGTCAAAGGGTCAGTGCTCGCTGCCTCCGGCTATGACCTCGACGATCTCGACACCGACTACTGGTTTCAGCGTATTTGGGATACTAGCGCCGAAACCTGGTTCGTGCCGGTGCCGGTGCGTGAGGGGACGCCATCGGTCGCGGACCTGGAACGGACCACGATCCACGATCTCGGCTTCGTGCCGATCGCTTGGGTCCGCAATCTTCCCGGGCCTTCGGCGACAGGGGACCCGAATGACGGCGCCTGCACTTTCCGTGCCGCCATCGAGACGCAGATCGAGATCGATTACCAGCTCAGCCAAGCCGGCCGCGGCCTGAAATACAGCAGCGATCCGACGTTGCTGATCAAGGAGCCCGCGAGCACCGACAGCGAGATCGTTAAGGGAGCCGGCAACGCCCTCGTCGTGTCGGAGAAGGGAGACGCGCGGCTGCTAGAGATAGGCGGCACGGCCTGTTCGGCAGTCCTCGACTATGTGCGTGCACTGCGGGAACTCGCGCTGGAAAGCATTCACGGCAACCGCAGCAGTGCCGATCGGCTCACGGCGGCCCAGTCGGGGCGGGCGCTCGAGCTGATGAACCAAGGCTTGATCTGGCTCGCCGACAACCTCCGCGTCAGCTACGGCGAGGGTGCGCTGCTGTCGATCTGCCGCATGATCCTGAAGGCGGCAGCGCTGGCGCCCGTGCGGGTGAGTGGCCGCGAGGTCCGGGTTGCGGACCCCGATGTGCGGCTCGGGCTGACCTGGCCCCGCTGGTACCCGCTCACGGCGGACGACCGGCAGAAGGATGCGCAGACCCTCGCGATCTTGGCGCAGGCCGGTCAGATCAGCCGCGAGACGGCGCTGAAGGCTATCGCCGCCACCTACGACATCGAGGACATCCCTGGCGAACTCGCAAAGATCGCCTCGGATCAAGGCACGACAACATCGGAAGGCATCGCCAATGTCTGAAAGCCTATCTCAGGAGACGAGTGCTGGAACCGAGGACATGATCGCGGAGCTGCGCTCGCGCGCGGAGAAGCTTGAGCACGAGCTTGCTGAGGTCCGGCAAAGTGCGGAAGCGCGGATCGTGCGCGCGGAACTAAAGGCCGAAGCGGTGCGGGCCGGCATTATCGACCCCGACGGCCTGAAACTTCTCGATTTGAGTGCCGCCAAGCTGGACGAGGACGGCCAAGTGGCGAATGCCGCTGCCCTGATTTCGGCGCTGAAGAAATCCAAGCCATGGCTCTTTCAGTCCGGTGCCAGGACCTCGAGCACCGCGGCGAGCGCACCGCCGGCGCAGCAGCCGCGTCCGCGCCTGGCGACCGAGATGTCCGACGAGGAATGGCGGGCGGCCCGCGAGGCAATTCTGCGACGCCAGAGCTAAGGCTGCGCTGAAACATAGATTCGCTGCAGGAAATCCAAAATGTCCGTCGGATCGATCCAACCCTTCCAGCCAACCTATACGAGCGCCGTCACCGCGGGCACGACGGCCGCTTCGGTCGCACTGCCGCCGGGCGGCAATTCGGTTCTGATCACGAACGGCGCCTCCGATTATGCGTTCGTTCGCCTCGGATCGACCGGCGTGACCGCCACCGGTTCGGATTTGCCCGTGCCGGCCGGTGGCCGGGTCCTGCTGAACGCGCCCGACTATGTCACCGCCATCGGTGTGCTGCTGAACTCCGGCACCGGCACGGTGTTCGTCTCCCGCGGTTCGGGTACTACCTACTGAGGTCCGCCTAGTGAAGAACATCCTCCCACTTGCGCTCGCCGGCGTCGTGGCCGCCTCCAGTCTCGCGGTGGCGGCCTATCCGAATCTTTATAGCACCGGGCAGGTCCCGCCGAACCTCAGTGTCGTATCAATCTCCACCAGTTCCGTGCTGAATGTGCGCAGCTTCGGCGCGGCGGGAGACGGCGTGACCGATGATACGGCAGCGTTCATCGCTGCCATCCAGCGGGTCAACACGCTGCTTTCAGTGGGCACGCCTGCCACGCTTTATATTCCGGCGGGCGTCTATTACCTCAACGGGACAACCGCACTGCCGACGTTCAACCGCGGCGGCTCGCTGATTGGCGATGGCCCACACAAGACATATATCATGCTTGGCCCGGCCTACGCGGGTGATGTGTTCTCCTGGTCCGAGGCATGGATGAAATCGGCCTACTCCGGAACCGCCCTCAGCGCGGTATCGGACCAGGCCGGCGCCTATATCCGGGGGCTGTCGATTCTCGGGTCGCGCACCTATTCCAATCAGCAGAATGCGTTCGTCTTTTACGACCGCGACGACATGATCGACATGCGCGACGTTCAGGTCTTCTTCCTGAATGGCCGCGCCCTTTACATGGGTGTTTCGAAGAGCGTTCCGGGGCACGCTTATGTGCGCGAAAGCCGCTTCGCGGACATGCTGTTCTGGGAATGCGGCACGAGCTCGCTGCCGGTGATGGAGATCAATAGCGTCGGCCCGGCCGGCGAGGACGCCACCAACGAGCTCTCCTTTTACGCGATCGATGTTATCGGGCCGATCGGCCAGGGCGTCGTGATCCGTAATAGCAACGCGAGCATCGGCGTTCGCCTCATCCGGTTCTACGGCCTGCGCGTGGAAGGGGGCGCGCCAGGAGAGAGCGGCGACCTTCTCGATATCGGCGACCCGACGCTGCCCGGGAACGTCAACAACATCCAGATCTACGGGTTTGAGAGCAACACGGCCCCGGCAGGCAGTGCGGCAGTGCGCTTCACGGCCGCAAGCGGATCATCGCAGCCCTATAACATTACCCTACAGGGCACGATACCCAGCAGCAACGGTGACGGCGTGCATGTCGACGCCGGACGCCAGATACGGATTCATTTGGCCGATGATTATACGCCGTCAGGAACCGGGATCACAATCGGTCCCTCGACAATGGTGGGCGGCTATATCGATGTCGACGGCGACGGAGCGGAGACGAGCTGGAGCTACAACATCGACCCAAGCTCGCTTTACCAAATCCACACACCTGCCTACCCGTTGTTCGGCAATCCGAGCACCGGCACGGCAAGGGCGATCATCGCCAGCGGACACCCGGACGGGACGGCGGCCGGCGGCGGCACGCGCGGTAGCAATGCGATCGATCTGCAAACCGCGCGAACATCGGCTTCGCAGATCGCGAGCGGCAACTACAGCGTTCTCCTGGGTGGCCAGAACAATGCCGCCAGCGGGCAGGGGTCGGCGCAGGTCGGCGGCTCCGGGAATGCCAACTCGGCTCTCTACGGCTTCGGCGGCGGCGGTCAGGCCAACACGCTCTCGGGGTCAAACGGGGTGCTGGCGGGAGGCTACGGCAACAGCGCGACCGGTGCTTATAGCGCCATTCCGGGCGGGCTGTACGCGACCGACCGTGGCCGCTACGGCAGCATGGCGTTCGCTTCGGGCAATTTCGGCGGCAGCAACACCGGCGACGCACAGAAGGTGGAGAGCGTCTTGCGCGCGGCGGTCGCCAGCGGTGGCACCGGCCAGATGACAGCTGACGGCGCTGCGGCCGGCACAGCGAACATTCTGAATCTCAGCGCCGGGATGGCGGGTACATACAGTGGCTACGTGACGGTCCGCGATACCGTGACCGGTGCGATGTACAGTTTCTTTCTCGAGTTCGGCGCCAAGCGACCGGGCGCAGCATCGACCACCGCCATCACTTGGCAGAATGTGGTCGCCAAGGGGGGCGATGCCGCCCTGGCGAACGTGACGGTGACGGTCAGGGCCGACACGACGAACGGAGGCGTCACGCTCGCCGTGAACAACACCACCTCGCCTTCCGGTAACACGCTCCATCTCGCCTTTGCGCCGGCTGGCGCCGAGGTCCAGTAACAACAGCTTCGTTCCGGCTGTCTTCCGTTTCTTCATCGAGGATAGAAGGTACTCGTTCCATGCCGATTTCGAATTTCCCCGCCGCTCTTCAGCCGATCATTCAGCAGGGTTTTCTGGAGCGCGAGTTTCAGCAGGCGCTGCGTTCCCGCATCGGCTATCGCGCCATCGCGGACCGGGAAGAGATTGCGGTCGGCATCGGCGAGACGCTGACCAAGACCCGCGCCGGCCTCAAGCCTGCCGTCACCACGCCGCTGCCGCCGGCATCCAACACCAATTTCGACAATGGGCTGTCGCCGGCCAATTTCTCGGTCGAGCAATACACGCTGTCGATCAACCATTACGCGGCAACATGCGACCTCAACATGGTCACCAGCAGGGTCGCGATTGCCCGGCTGTTCTTACAGAACGCCTACATCAACGGCGAGCAGGCTGCGCGCTCGCTCGACGATCTAGCGCGCAACGCGCTGTTCGCCGCCTACTTCAGCGGCAACACGCGGGTCACGCAGCAGCTACAGAGCGCCGGTCCCACGATCACGGTCGATGATGTGCGCGGGTTCACCACCGTGTTCGTCAATGGCGTCCAGCAGGCCGTCAGCCCGTCGAATCCTCTGTCCGTCACGGTCGGCGCGAATACTTACACGCTGGTTGGCGTGAATGTCGATGCCAGTTCGAGCTCATCGACGCCGGGCGGCGCTTCGGGCGAGCTTACCTTCTCCACCAATGTGTCGGTCGCCGACGGCACGACCGGTAACACCGTGATGGCCTCGAACGCCTCCATGATCGTGCGCCCGTCGGGACGCACCAACACCAGCCAGCTCCTCGCTACCGACACGTTGACGATGGGAAACCTGCTGGATGCGGTAGCGAAGCTGCGGCTGAACGCGGTCCCGGAGATCGATGGCGCCTATAACTGCTATCTCGACCCGGTCTCCGCGCGGCAGCTATTCGCGGATCCTGACTTCAAGCAGCTGTTTCAGGGCGCGACTTCGGCCAATCAGGTGTTCCGTCAGGGAATGGTCAACCAGTTCCTCGGTCTGCGCTTCGTGCCGACGACCGAAGCCTATGTGCAGCAGCACCCGGTGCTGACCACGCTCAACGTACGGCGGCCGATCGTCTGCGGGCAGGGCGCGCTGATAGAAGGCGACTACGCCGGGATGGCGGCAGAAGACGTCGCGCCCAAGGATTCAATCGTCAGCATTGTCGACGGTATCGCGATGGTGACGCGTGAGCCGCTGGACCGCCTGCAGCAGATCATCGCGCAATCCTGGTACTGGATCGGTGGGTTCTGCGCGCCGTCGGATATCACCACCAACCCCTCCACCGTCCCGACCTCTACCAGCGCCGTGTTCAAGCGCGCGGTGATGATCGAGCACATCGGCTAACCCTCGGGTGTTCACTTCAGCCGAAAAGACCGCGATCCGTCGCTATTGCGGGTATCCCGCCTATGGCGACGGCGACGCGGGCTTTCAGAACTGGCGCTTCTATCAGGTGTACGGCCTGATGGAATTCCGCCTCAACAATCTCTCGCCCGACGAGGAGACGGTGGTGCGCGGCTATCTCCAGCAGCTTGCCAATCTTGAACTGGCGATCGTCCGCGCCAGCGACAATCTCGATACCGAGCAGGCGGCAGTCTGGACCCGCAACAAGACCGAGATCGACGATCGCTTGTCTTTGTTCGACTCCTGGCGCCGGCGACTGTGCGCGTTCTTCGGCCTGCCGCCCGGTCCTGCTCTGCGCGATGGCGGCGTGACGCTGGTGGTCTGATGCGCCAGGCACACCTCAAGGACCGTGTCGCCTGGGCGGGGAATATCGCCGCGCGGGCGGCGGGCGGCTGGGCGGACGCGTACCGCCCGTCCGGGCCGTTCGAACCGCTTGCGGCGGGCAACCGCTATCTTCGCCTTCCGGCACTGTTTACGGGCGTCCACGGCCGGATGAACCGTCCGCTTGCTTATGGCGAAGTCTTGGCGCACGGGCTGTTCGACAATGCCTACACGCACCCGGGCGACTACATCGTTCAGGGCGACGCGATCTGGTTCATCTTGTCGCAGGAGCCGTTGCAGCCGGTGCTGTGCGCGCGCACGAGCCGCATCGTCTCCTTCAGCCGTCCGAGCGCGCCGCCGAGTACCGGCGGCAATGCCTATGGCGGCGTGACGGCTTCCACTACCACGCCGCTCGCGACCGGCTGGCCGGCCTGCATCACCGGGGCCTCCGGCTCGGGTATGCCCTCCGCCGACCTGCCGACCGATGCCAGCGTGCCGTACTGGAGCGTCATGCTGCCCGATATCCCGAGCGTGACTTTCCTGCCGTCTGATCTGCTCAGCGATGACCTCGGCCGCTCGGCGGTCGTCGCCGCCGCGGAGAAATCGCAGCTCGGTTGGCGGCTGATGGTGAAGCAGGCAGTCAACTGATGGCCGACGAGTCCGACGTCGAGAACGCCCTGGTCGCGCTCGTTACCGCGACGCTCTACCCGCAGGGCACGTCGGCGGGTTCCATCACGGGAATTGAGAGTCGTATTTACCGCGGCTGGCCCAATTCTGCCGCGCTCGATAACGACCTCAAGGCCGGACTGATGAACGTTACCATCTTTCCGGTCGCTGGCACGGGACAGGTCACGCCGCGCTATCTGAGAAAATGGGAGACCACGCCGCAGCGGCCGACGCTCTCGGCTGCGGTGCAGGGGGCCACGGTCTCGTTCACCGGCACCGCGGATCCCGGCCAGCTCGCGGGGCTTCGAATCGATGGCCAGACCTACGCCTATCCGACCGGGGCCAATGACACGCCGGCCTCGGTTGCCGCCAATCTCGCCGCCCAAGCGCGGGTTAGCTTTATCGTGCTCCTCTCATCGGCCACGCTGACGGTCCCGTCCGCGACGCTCCTCGATGCCCGCGTGGTGGCGAGCGCCCAGGCGATCAACCAGGTGCGGCGGCAGCAGCACGGATTCCGCGTCACTTGCTGGGCGCCGTCCCCGGCAGCGCGCGATGCCACCGCGACGGCGGTCGACCAGGCGCTCGCGCAGACACGGTTTCTCGGACTCCCCGACGGCACCCAGGCCCGCCTCGTCTATGCGGGCACGGCGATCTTCGACCAGTCGCAGGATGCGCTGCTGTATCGCCGCGATCTGGTTTATTCCGCCGAGTATCCGACATTGGCTTCCGAGCTTCAGCCCGCGATGCTCTGGGGTGATCTCAACGTCGCCGGCGCCAGCATTCCCGCATAGCCCGCGAGCCTCAACCAAAGCGACAATTCTAGGGAACGGCCGGAAATCCTCCGGCCGGAGAATCAGAATGCCGATTGTCCAACAGAACAGCCTCAATACCACGGCGCTCGTGGTACCGGATCTCTACGTTCAAATTGTCCCGCCGCAGACTCTGCTCCTGAACGGCGTGCCGACAAACATCATCGGCATCGTCGGGACCGCCACCTGGGGACCTGTCAACCAGCCGGTGATCGTGGCGACGATGTCGGACTACTCGGTGTCGTTCGGTGCGCTGATGCCGCGCAAATACGACATGGGAACGCAGGTTGCGACCGCGGTGCAGCAGGGGGCGCAGAGCTTCCGCTGTGTCCGCGTCACCGACGGCAGCGACGTTGCCGCCGAGGCAACCATCCCCGGCACAACGGCGGCGTTCACCGCGCGCTACACGGGTAGCCTCGGCAACCAGATCGCCGCGAGCCTCTCCGCCGGCTCGAAGCCGGGCACCTGGAAGCTCACCATTGGGCTGCCTGGCCTGCATCCCGAGGTGTTCGACAATATCGGAGGCAGCAGCGCCGCGTTCTGGACCAATCTCGCCGCCGCGGTGAACAGCGGGATCGCGCTGCAGCGCGGCCCGTCGCAGCTCGTCACGCTCGCGGCCGGTGGCACCACGGTTGCCCCCGCGGCGTTTTCCATCACGCTCGGCACCGCTGTCGCTGGTACCGATGGCGCCGCCAACGTTACCGCCGCGCAGTTGGTTGGCGTCGATATTATCCCCCGCAGCGGGATGTACGCGCTGCGCGGCCAGGGTTGCGCCATTGGCCTACTCGCCGATGCCGATGACAGCACTCAGTGGACGGCGCAGGTGCAGTTCGGCTTGCAGGAAGGCGTCTACATGATCCTGACCGGACCGGCCGGCGACACCATCGCCGATGCCGTGCAGGTCAAAGCCCAGGTCGGCCTCGACAGCTACGCCGCCAAGCTGATGTTCGGCGACTGGCTCTGGTGGTCGGACCAGGTGAATAACCAGATTCGCCTTGTCTCGCCGCAGGGCTTCGTCGCCGGGCGGCTCGGCAACCTCTCTCCGGAGCAGTCGAGCCTCAACAAGCCGCTTTATGGGGTGATCGGCAGCCAGAAGTCGGGTGCGCCCGCGACCGGCCAGGCGACGTCCTACTCGGCGGCGGAGCTGGCGGCGCTGTTCTCCGCCGGTATCGACGTTATCTGCACGCCGCAGCCCGGCGGTGCCTATTGGGGTGTCCGCGCCGGTCACAACTCCTCTTCCTCGGTGGCGATCCAGGGCGATAACTACACGAGACTGACGAACTATATCGCGGCGACGCTCGCGGCGGGGATGGGGCAGTATGTCGGCGCCGTTATCAACAGCGACTTGTTCGCGCAGATCCGAGCCACGTTGCTTAGCTTCCTGCAAGCGATGCTCAGCCAAGGGCTGCTCGGCTCGCTGGACGGTTCGCTGCCCTACAGCGTGGTCTGTGACACCAGCAACAATCCCTCCTCGCGCACCGGCCTCGGCTATGTGCAGGCCGATGTGCAGATCCAGTACCAGGGCATCAACGAGAAATTCATCGTCAACCTGGAAGGCGGCCAGACCGTGCAGGTTTCGGTCCAGACGCTTCCCACCGGGCAGCCGGCCCTCGGCGGCTAACGACGGCAAGGAGTGCCATTCATGGCTGTGACCTCTTTCTCCCTCGGTCGCGACACCCGCCAGCGTGCAACTCTCGCTGGTGACCGCCACGCCCTCCAGCTTCCAGACGGCGGCTGCGAATGTCACCAATGCCATCACCGCCTTTGTCGGCTCGCTCGGGATTGGGGACGCGCTGACGATCGCGCGCATCGCACAGCTGGCCCTCGACGCCGACCCGACGGTCGAGAACGCGACTGGTATCTCGATCAACGGCAGTGGCACCGACCTCGTGCCGCCGGCGTCCTCGGTTATCCAGCTACAATCCGTGAGCATCGTCTGATGACGGGCGACGTTCCTGACATCCTAGGACGCATAAAGGCGGTCCTTCCCGCCGGCTGGTTTCCCGACACGACGCCTGTACTCGATGCCATCCTCAGCGGCTGCGCCGCCGCCTGGTCTTGGTGCTACGCGCAAATCCAGGTGGTTCAGAGTCAAACGAGGCTAGCCACGGCATCGGGTGTGGGGCTCGACCTGTTTGCCTATGATTTCTTCGGCACCGCCTTCGTTCGTGAGGGCAGGACCGATGCTCAGTGGCGGCAGGTCATCGGACGGGAACTGCTGCGGCCGCGGGCGACGCGCGCCGCGCTGCAATCCGCACTCACCGACCTCACGGGGCGGGCACCGCGGATTTTCGAGCCTGCCCAGCCCGGCGACACCGGCGCCTACGCGGCTCGCGGCGGGCGGCCGTTCGCGCTTGCCTACGGCGCGGCGGGGGGCTGGGGCAGTTTGCGGTATCCGTATCAGGCGTTCGTCGTCGCCTTCCGGCCCGCCGAATCCGGCATCCCCGGGGTGTCGGGCTGGGGGCAGGGCGCCGGCGGCTACGGCGTCGGCGCCATCGAATACGCCAGCCTAGATATGTCGGCCGGGCAGGTGACGGACGGGCAGATCATGGCCGAGATCACCAAAAATATTCCCATCGCCTGCACCGCCTGGACCCGCTTGAGCAATTAGAGAGAAGCCCGCAATGGATTGTGTGATTGTTTATCCGGCCAGCATTCCCCTCGATACCGACCTTCTTTCCACCAACAAGAATGCGATGATCGCGCTGGGCTATCTGGCGCAGGCGGTGTTCGGCTCGGCGCCCATCGTCGATGGGCTGGCCTGCTCGCCGACCAATCCGCCATCGCTCGCCGTGACCGTGGGGCCAGGGAGCATCACGCAGTTCACGGTGGTGGACCCAGGCAACTACGGGTCGCTCGCGGCGGACACCACCTCGCCGCTCGTCAAGATGGGCATCATCCTCGGTACCACCAGTTTCAATACACCAGCGCCAACGAGCGCCGGCCAGTCGGTCAATTACCTCATTCAGGCGTCGTTCAACGAGGTTGATGCCGAGCCGGTGGTCTTGCCGTACTACAACGCGGCGAATCCCGCCTTGGCATTCAGCGGACCGCAAAATTCGGGCACGGCGCAAAACACGCTGCGCCAGCAGCTGGTGGCGCTGGAGATCAAGGCCGGCGCGCCGGCGAATACCGGCTCGCAGGTCACGCCGCCGGCAGATAATGGTTGGATCGGCCTTTACCAGATCACGGTCGCGTATGGTCAGACCTCGGTTTCCGCGGCCAACATCACGACGCTTGCATCGGCGCCGTTCGTGCCGTGGAAACTGCCCACGCTGTCGCCGGGATTTGGCGGCGGCGTCAGGGTGTTCCAGAGCTCGGGTGCGTTCACCGTCCCCGCCGGCGTGACCAGGATCGAGGCGGAGGTCTGGGGCGGCGGCTCCGGCTCATTTGCCTCCACAAGCACGGTAGCGAGCGGCGGCGGATCGGGCGGCGGCTATGCCAGGAAGCGCATCGTCGGGCTGAGCCCCGGCCAGGTGCTCTCGGTCACCGTCGGCGCGGGCGGGCAAGCGGGCTTGGTGGGCGGCACGGTGCTGCCGACGGCGGGCGGAACCTCGTCGCTCGCCGACCAGAGTTCCGGGACCGTGTTCGTCAGCGCGACCGGCGGCCAGCTCAATGCCACCGCGACCGCGTCCAATCCGCAGAATGGCGCAACTCCGGCGGGGGCGGGATCGGGGGGCGATGTGAATCTGATCGGTTCGGCCGGTCAGATTGCGTTCCAGGGCGTGGGCGGGATGGGCGGCGCCGCACCGATGGGCGGGATGCAGACCAGCGGCACGACCGGCAACGCCGGGTTGTTTCCAGGCGGCGGTGCCTCCGGTGCCGGCACCGGGCCGAGTGGCAACACGCCGTACAACGGCGGCGCCGGCGCCGCCGGCCTGGTCGTCATCCGCTGGTAGCCGATGAGGAGTAGACGATGAGCGCAACCAATTTCGTCTGGAGGCCGAGCCGGGCGCGGCGCGTGACGATCGATTCCTTCGTGCCCGTTCCGCGGGGCTCGAACGCGGTGGCGCCACCGTTCTTGAACTGGGCGACCAAGGATCCGTCCGATAACCTCGATTATGAGTTCGACATCACGCCAGCGGTGGTGGGCAATGACGGTGATGCCATCGCCAGCATCAATGTCACCGTATCGCCCGACGGTCCCGGCGATCTGCTTCTCGGGAACGTGTTTCTCGATGGCTGTGTCGCGGTGATGTGGTTTTCCGAGGGTCAGGCCGGGACCGTCTACACGGTGACGGTTGCCGTCACCACCAAAACGGGACGCACGGTGCAGCGCAGCGTGCTGTTGCCGGTGCTGTCGCTGTCGCAGAACGCGATACCGGCAACGGCGATCGTGACGGGCACCGGTGCCGTCATCACCGACCAGAACGGCAATCCGATCGTGACCTCTTGAACGCCGGGGACGAGCCATGCCAACCATCGATCAGCTTGCTCCCGCGACCGCGGCGTCCGACACGGATCTTCTCGTCGCCGAGCAGTCCGGCATCACGCGCAGCGTGACGCGCGCCCAGTTGGTTTCGGGATTGCAGCCGCAGCTCGTGCTGCCGCAAGGGAGCGTTCTCGGCAGGAGCAGCAGCGGGACGGGAGGGGTCGAAACCGTCCAGGTCGGCGCCAATCTCAGTCTCAATGCGGGCACGCTCGCCGCGCTTGCCGCGCCTTTCGTGATCGCTGCACTTCCGGCTGGGACTGTGCCGGCGCCGGCTGACCTGGTCGCGCTGTCGCAGCAAGGCACCAGCACGGCGGTTCCTTTCTCGGAATTCGTCGCGGGCATCACCGCGGTTCCTGGCTTCGATATCTCCGGCGCGACTATCGTTCCGTCCGGAACAGCCGCCCCGCAGGTGCTGGCGAGCTGGGCATCGACGGTCGTCACGGCGGCGGGCGGCACGATTGCCTGTGCCGGGATTGAAGCCTCGGGTGCGGTCACGGTTGCCGGCCCGCTGCTCGCCGCGACCATCGGAAGCAGCGGCAGCGTGGTGGCTGCCAGCGCGACGATAATCGGCCCGCTCACCGCTGAGGCCGGCGTAACGGTCGCCGGCGGCACCTTGGCGTTGCCGAGCTACCGCGTGGCCGCCCTCCCGTCCGCGACGCCCGGCGCGCTCGCCTATGCGAGCGATGGGCGGAAGAACGGCGAACCACCCGGCGCCGGCTCGGGTGTGCTGGTGTGGGGCACGGGCGGCGGCCAGTGGATATCTGCGGCGAGCGGAACGGTCGTGCAGGCGTGAACCCGAAACACAAAAGGTTGTAATGCCAACAATTCAGCAGCTTCCACGCACTGGGGCGGTGACGGCCGCCGACCTGGTGCCGATCAGTCAGTCTGGCTCGCTGGTCACGACGACCACCGGAGAGCTTCTGGCCGGCACGCAGCCCGCCATCCTCGCCCCGACCGGCTCGCTGCTCGGACGCATCAGCCTCGGGCCCGGCGGCCCCGAGCCGATCGATGTCGGCGCTGGTCTCGTGCTGGAGAGCGGAACCCTGATCGCCGACGTAAGCACGCTTCGCTCCGTGCTCGGGGTCGGTGGCGCGGGCAGCGGATCGGCGGCGGTTGCCGCGCTGCCCGTCGTCTCGTCGCTTGCCGCGTCCGATCTGATCGCGGTCAGCCAGAACGGCACGAACGCGGCCATCAGCCTGAGCAATCTGCTCGATGGGGAGACGATCGACGAGGCCTCCCCGGCTGGCCCGGCCTCCGACACCGACTCGCTTTGGGTCGGGCAGGGCAGCAGCACCATGGTGCGCCAGACTTTCGGCGCGGTATGGGCATGGGCCGCGGCACACATGGCCGGCTACAAGCCGCCGGTGCTGGAACTTTCGACCAATACGACACTCGACGCCTCGGTCCATAACGGCCGCATCCTCGTGTGCAGCAGCCCGCTCACGCTCTCGCCGGCCTTCGCGACCATGGGAAGCGGTTTTGCGTGCGAGGTTCTCAACCTCAGCAGCGGCCAGGTGACGTTCGGCACGGGGTTCATCGTTTCGTCCGGTCAGACCGCGCTCGGTCCCAACCAGTTCGCATCCATCCGCGCCGTTTCCTACTCCCAGGGCAATGCGGTCTTTGCCGCGGTTGCCGGGGCGGCGGGGAGCGCCGGCGCTGGAACGTCCGCGCCGGGCTCGGTCGGTGGGCTCACTGTCAGCGCGATTACCGCCTCCGGCGCGACCGTAAGCTGGACGGCGCCGACCACCGGCGGTGCGGCGGCGAGCTATCTTGTGCAATACGCGGCCGCGAGCGGTGGCGCGTCCGTTTCGCTGAGCGTACCTGCGGGAACCACGACCTCGGTCCTGACGAGTCTCGCGGCGGGCACCTCCTATACGGTGACGGTTGCGGCGCTCAACGGCGCGGGCGCCTCGGGGCCTTCTTCACAAACGACATTCGCGACCGCGGCGGCCACCAACCCGCCCGGTCCGCCCCAGAACCTGGCCGCGTCGGGCGCGACCGCGAGCAGCGTGCAGCTCAGTTGGTCCCCACCAACAAGCGGCGGCGCCGCGACGAGTTATACGGTGCAATTTTCCGGCTCCGGCAGCGGCGGCTGGAGCATTTTCGCCACCGGCGTGACCGGCACCTCGATCACCGTCACCGGACTTTCGCCGTCCACGGCCTATTCGTTCGAGGTGATTGCAACCAATGCCGGCGGCTCGAGCGCACCTTCGACACCGGCCAGCGCGACCACGCTCGCGGCGAGCGGTTCGGTGACATCGATCACCTGGAACGTCCCGCCCGGCACGCAGTATTCCGTAGGAAACGGCGCCATCGGCGTGAATGTGCATGTCGCGCCGTCGACGGCGGCGGTGCAATTCGGGCTGTCGACGTCGTCGGCGACCGCTCCCTCCGCCTGGACCGCGGCCACCCACGTCAACACCGATTTGTGGGGCGCCTATGTCGCGGTGCCGACGACGGCGGGCACCTATTACATGTGGTGCGAGGGGACCGACGGCAGCATGCCGACGGTTTATGCGACCCCCATTACCGTCAGCTGAGCCATCGCGCTCCGCCCCGCCGCCCACCGCCGAAAGAGACCTTGCCGATGACCGTCGCCTTCGTCGCCCCGTTGCGCGCCATGCTGCGCGGCAATCAGCAGACGGTTCTGTGGCATTCGCTGCCGAGCGCGACCGGAACCAGTGGGAGCGGCCATGCCGGCACGTCCGCGATCGCGTCGCCCGCGTCCATCCCAGGCCTCTCCGGTTGGTGGGATGCATCCGGCTACGCGGGAATGGCCGACGCACAGGGAAACCCCCTGATCGGATGGGGGCTTGCAAGCGCGAGCATCATCGACCGATCGGGGGGCGGCCGGCCCGCGCTGCCCTATCGCTATGGATCGACCAGCGGAGATCTGCCGGTTGCGACCCCGCGCATCTCCGGCCTGCTGGGCGGATGCGGCCTCGATCTCAAGACCGGCCCCTATTATCCGACGCTCGACTATAATCTCGGGTTTCAAATCCCGAACGTGCCAATGGGCGCCGCGGCGGCTTGGACCCGCGCGCTGGTGTGGTCGCGGCCGAACTGGAAGCAGAACCCTTTTTCTCCGGACGGCTCGCCCAACGCGCTGCTGTATAGTGGCGCTACGCCGGTCGCCGCGGCGGACGGTTCGGCGGGTGCGGGTGCTGTCACCTTGTTTCCCGGCGCCGCGAACCCGGCGACCCTGGCGGCCGGTTTGAGCCGTCGGCACACACATTTCCTCGTGCTGCGAAACACGCCTGGCCAAGGCGTGGATGCGTGGGTGGACAGCACGAAGCTCGCGCAGTCGGTGCCGAACCCGATCGCCGGGACCGGGTCGAACCCGCTGCTGCTGTTCCATAGCGGCAACGGCTACACAACCGGTGGCGGGCAGTGCTGGTTTCATGAGTTCGCATCATGGGAACGGGCGCTGACGGACGCGGAGGTGGCCGAGCTCGGCCTCTATTTTGGGCGTTGGTGGCTCGGGCCGCGCAAGGGCGTCGCGCTCATGTTCAACGGTCAAAGCAACGCGGCCAATGCCGTCGTTGCCGCCGGCGCCGATCTGACGCTCGCTGAAGGCGTTGCTTGGCATCTCGGCGCCATCGCCTACAGCCGCGTCTCGCAAACCCAGAACGGTGGCTCGGGAACGATGGTGCCGGGAATGGGCATCTACTACTACCCCGAGACCGCGAACCCGGCCTATCCGGGCACATTCCTCGCCGATCCGCTGGATGGCTCGGACCCGTCGGGATGGGGTCTCGGCGCCATGGGGCGGGAGGTCGCGGATTGGGTGCAGTCACTCCCGGCGGAGGATCTCGCCGACGTCGGCGCGCTGGTGCTGTGGTGGAGCGAGACGGACAGCTACCGCGCGTACGGCGACAAGAGCCGGTTCGCGAGTGCGGCGCGGCGCTGGATCGAGCTTTTCCGCGCGATGTTTCCGGGGTCCACGCCGGCCAGTCTGCCGGTGATCTGGTGGAATGCGATCCCGTTCGGCAATACCGACGGGATTCAGATGCATCGCGAGGTCGTGGCCTCCCTTTGCGCCGACCCGACCTTGAATGTGGTCATGGGCAATCCAATGACCGCGGACAGCAACAACCTGAACAATGGCAGCCTGAGCTACGATCCTGCGACCGGCATTCAGTCCGGCGGGGACAGCGAACACCGGGATCTGCCCGACCTGACGACGTTCGCCATGCGGGCCGCGCCGGTGGTCGCGAAGGCGCTCGCTCTCGCAGGGCGAGCGGATAGCCTCACGCAGATGCCGGCCGGGCTGCCTTCGGTCGGCGGCCCCGCGATCGTTCACGCCTACAAGCAGAATGCCACCACGGTCATCCTGACGGTGCGGCACGATGCCGGCAACGATTTGCGAGTACGGCTTCAGGCGACGAACGGGGCGGGGTTCCTTGTCATGGATGGCGGCTCGGTGGCCTCGCCCGGCGTGCTCGTGCCAGCGACTGCCTGCGCGCGCGTCGATCCGACGCACTTGCAGATCACCCTGGCGCAGCCGCTCGTGAACCCTTCGCCATCCTGCCTACTGTTTTATCCGTACGGATCGTACAGCCCGGCAGGGCTGCCCGGCTACACGGCCGACATGAGAAGGGGCAACGCTGTCACCGACAATTTTTCCCTGCTTCCCAAGCCGGCCGGCTGGGACATCGGCGCCGACCTTGGTTCGTCCTGGGACATCGACTTCCCGCTTGCCGCCACCACGACGCCGATCCCGCTCAGCGACTCGCCGGATTAGCCGACGATTACGGATGTGACCGACGGCGGGTCAGGCGTCCTGGGCGCGCGAGGACGTAGAGTATCTTTGGATGAGTATTCTGCGGAACATATCGCTTAGGACGATCTATATGCGCGACGGATTGGGTCAAGAGAGTCGGTTTCTTGCTGTGGCCGACGAGGTAGTCGAGCGCCTTGCGCGGCTCGAGGAGCAGATGCGTTATGTCGTGGCCGCGCTCGATCGACTTGCGAGTCGCGACAGCGAGCTCGATGAGAATCTGCGGCTGGTGTCGGAGCGGTTCAATCTGGCGCTTGCCAACCAGGCGGAGGCCTTCCGCGTCAGCCTGGCGGAGATCACCGACCGCTTCGTCAGCCGCGATGACTGGTCGTTTTGGAAGAACATGTTGACCGCCGCCCTGCTGGCGCTGGTCGCCTATGGCTGGGGCGCGATGATCAGCCTGCATCGGTGAAAGCGGGCAATCGCTACCGAGCGCAACAATTGCCGATTTCCCCCAATACGTCATTGCGCGCGCCGCGCGAGCGGCCCTCGCAATGACGAGTGATTATGGAAGAGCGGGGCGATTCTCCGCGCCAACTTGGAGCAGAAGACATGAATGCAAGCACATGGATCAGGCAGGTCACGACCGGCGGCGGGTTCGCCACCATCCTTGCCGCGCTGAGCGGCGTCGCGTCCAATGCGATCACTTGGCAGCAGGCGGTACTGCTGCTGGTCGGCGGCCTCGCCGGTATCATCTGGCCGGAAAATCGCGGCCTCGCCGATGCGGCCGAGAAGGCGGCGCGGGATCTGGAAACGGCCGCCGCTGCTTCGGTGGCTAATGCGGCGAAGGCGCCTAGCGCCGGAGCGCGCTGACGAGACCGGATCGTTCGATAAGGTCGCATGTGCAGTCCATGTCGTCCGCCGGGCTCAGCAAGGGCGTGGCGGCGGACATGCCGCGGAAAACCCAGGCGAGGGCCTCCGCGCACGGAAGCACGAGACCTGTGTCGGCGTGAGCGAGGAAATGGGCGAGTGCGCGCAGTCCCGGCGCCCGCCGGTGTGCGGCCGGTACCAGGCCGGATCGAAGAACGGGTTGAGCCGCAGGCCCACGGCAGCGCCCGCGGAGATGAAATGCCGCAAGGGCTCGAGCCGGGCGGCATCGGATTGAAGCGCTTGCGACAGGTAATCGCGGCCGTCGAACAGGCCGGCCTCCGCGATCTCGGGGATTCCGGCGGCTTCGGTCACGCCATTGCGGGTCAGGCCGGCTCGGTTTCTAGTTCGCGCGCGACGTGCTCGGAGAGTGTCGCCGCGACGTCCTCGATCAGCGGCGTCCAGGCGCCGGCGGTGGCCTGACGGAACAGGCGCGCCGAAGGGTACCAAGGCGTATCCGGCCGATCGAGCAGCCAGCGCCAGTCGCTCGCCTTGGCCAGCATGATCCAGACCGGCCTGCCGAGCGCGCCGGATAAATGGCCGATCGAGGTATCAATCGTAACGACCAGATCGAGCAGCGAGATCAGCGCGGCGGTGTCGTCGAAATCCTGCAAGTCGCCGGAAATATCGGCGAGACCGGGAAACCCCGCCATGCTCGGCTGGTCGATAGCCGGGACTGGCTTTTGCAACGAGATGAACCGTGCGCGCGCCGCCTGTGCGAGCGGGGCGAGCGCGGCGAGACGGAGCGAACGGCGCCGGTCGTTCGGGTGCGTCGGCCGGCCCGTCCAGGCGATACCGATGCGCGGCAGGCCGGGCGGGTGGTTCGCATCGAGCCATGCGCGCCATTTCGCGACCCGCGCGGGATCGGGCGTGAGGTAGGGCGAAGGGCCCGGGATCGTCTCCAGCGTCGTCCTGAACATCAGGGCGAGACTTGATAGCCGGCAATAGGCCGCGTGGCCCGGAATCTCGTTCCAGCGGTGAAAGACGCGGGATACGCCGGGAATGCGGCCGAGCAGCGGCGCCAGCTCGACGCTGCATCCGAGCAGCACCTCCTCGCAGCGCGCGGCGGCCATGGGGATGTAGCGGGCGAACTGGATCGTGTCGCCGTAGCCCTGATCGCCGATCAAGAGCAGCTTGCCGCCGGGGATATGCATCCCGTTCCACGGCATCGAGGTGATGCGCGGCAGCGTTCCCTTGCCGGCCTCAGTCTGGTTGCGCCACTCGTATTCGAGCCAGCCGGGCTCCATCTCGCCGCGCGCGAGCAGGAGCTGGGCAAGCGCCAGATGCGCGTCCGCGTGCTGATCGTTCAGGCCGATGGCGCGGATCAGGCAGGCGGTGGCCTGCTGGCGCTCGTCCTTGTCGGTCAGCGCCAGCGACAGGTTGACGAGATTGTCGGGACTGTCGGGCGCAAGCCGCACAGCCTCGCGCCCTGCCGCGATCGCCTCGTCGATGCGGTTCAGCATCCGTAGCAGGCTGCACAGATTGGCGTGCCAGGCGGCGACCCTGGCGTTCTTGCGGAGCGCCGCTTGCAGCAGCTCGACGGCGCGCTCGATCTCGCCGCGATGCGCGTGCACCACCCCGAGCAGCGCGAGCGCGCTTGGGTGCTCGGGCGAAACGGCGAGCACATCCTGGCAGATGCCCATCGCCTCGCCGTAACGCTTCGCCTGCGCCGCGGCCTGCGCACGCGCCAGCGCCTGTTCCGGGGTTTCGCGGCCGCTGGCCTGCGGCGCCGGCGCTTGCGTTGTCGTGGTCGTGCTCATTACGTTTCTCGACTGCGCGCGTCAGGCAGGAACCGCGCCGGTGAGGCGATCGATTTCCTGCAAGTCCTCCGGGCCGAGCGCCCACGACGTGGCGGCGACGTTCTGCTCGAGCTGCTCGGGGCGGGTCGCGCCGGCGATGACGCTCGCGACCGGCGGGCGGGCGAGCAGCCAACTGAACGCAAGCTCGAGCAGCGTATGACCGCGCGAGGCGGCGAAATCGGCGAGCTTCTCGGTGATCGACCAGTTACGCTCGTTCAAATAGCGATCGGCGAGCCGTGCCGTCGTAGTGAGGCGCGCTGACTCCGGCATCGGCATGTTGCGGCGGTATTTCCCCGTCAGCAGCCCGCTCGCCAGCGGGGAATAGGGCAGCAGCCCAAGGCCGAAATGCCGGGCGGCCGGGATCACCTCGGTCTCCACTGCGCGCTGCAGGAGCGAATATTCCTCCTGGCAGGAAATGAACGGATTGGCGCCGATCTGACGCGCGGTCCACATCCCATCGGCGACCTGCCAGCCGGCGAAGTTCGAGCAGCCGACATAGCGGACCTTGCCCTGCCGGACCAAATCGTCGAGCGCGCGCAGTGTCTCCTCGATCGGCGTGCCCGGGTCGGCGCGGTGAATCTGATAGAGATCGATCCAGTCGGTGCGAAGGCGGCGCAGGCTCGCTTCGACTGCCTGCATGATGTAGTGGCGGGAGGCACCGGATTTCGTGCCGTTATCGTCCATCGCCATGCCGAATTTGGTGGCGAGCACAATCTTCGCGCGGTTGCTACCGAGAATCTGGCCGAGGAAGGTCTCCGACCCGCCACGTTCGCCATAAACGTCCGCGGTGTCGAACAGGGTGATCCCGAGGTCGAGCGCCTTGTAGACGACCTTGCGGGTCGCCTCCAGGTCGATCCGTCCGCCGAAATTGTTGCAGCCGAGTCCCACGCTCGACACGAGCAGGCCGGACCGGCCAAGGCGGCGCATTTCCATCTCAGGTCCTCCGTTCGAACCGGGTCAGAAGGTGAGCAGCCGGGCGATGTCCTTACCGCGTTCCGCGCGCTGGTCGAGGTCGAGTGCCGGGCCGAGCGGCACGATACCGAGCGGGTTGAGCTGCCGGTGGCTCTGGTAATAGTGCCGTTTGATGTGGGTGAAGTTCACCGTCTCGGCGATCCCTGGCCACTGATAGATGTCGCGCGTGTACGCCCACAATGCTGGGTACTGCACCAGCGGCCGGATATTGCACTTGAAGTGACCGAGATAGACGCTGTCGAACCGGATCAGGGTCGTGAACAGCCGGATATCCGCCTCGGTCAGATGATCGCCGCACAGGAAGCGGGATTGCGCCAGCCGCGCCTCCAGCCAGTCCAGCGTCTCGAACAGCGCGCCGACCGCCTCTTCGTAGGCCTCCTGCGTGCGTGCGAAGCCGGCGCGGTAGACGCCGTTGTTCACCGTCTCGTAGACGCGTGCATTGACGCTATCGATCTCCCCGCGCAGGGCAGGGGGATAGAAGTCGCCAGGCTGCGCGCCGATGCCATCGAACGCGCTGTTGAACATGCGAATGATTTCGGACGATTCGTTGCTGACGATCGACTGCGTGTGCCGGTCCCACAGCACCGGCACCGACGCGCGCCCCGAATAGGCCGGATCGCTGCGGACGTAGATCTCGTGCAGGAAGGCGCTGCCGAACAGCGGATCGGGGATCACGCCCTCGCCAGCCGCGAAGGTCCAGCCCTGCGCGCCCATCAGCCAATGCGTAACCGAGATGCTGATGATATCCTGTAATCCCTTGAGCGCGCGCATGATCAGCGTGCGGTGCGCCCAGGGGCAGGCGAGCGAGACATAAAGGTGATAGCGGCCGCGCGCGGCGGCGAAGCCGTCGTGGCCCGTCGGACCAGGCCTCCCGTCAGGCGTGATCCAGTTGCGGAAGGTGGTCTCCGCGCGGACGAATTTTCCATCGGGTGACGAGGGCGCGGGATCGGTCTCGCGCCAGACGCCGTCGATCAGGAGCCCCATCGCGATCTCAGTCTGCTGTCCGGCCATCTTGGGAAGGATCGCGCGCGGGCCGTCAAGCGGGTTACTGGCTCGCCCACACGATGCGGTGAATCCAGGCGACGTCCGCGAGTTCGAACGTGTAGTCGGGATAGGCTGGGTTGAGGCTGCGAAGCTCGACGCGGCGGGCGGAGCGGCGGGCGAGCTCCTTCGCCATCACCTCGCCTTGGCTCGTTCGCACGACCACGCGATCACCGCGGCGCACCGGCGCGGCAGGGGACACGACGATCGTGTCGCCGTCGCGATACACGGGTTCCATGGAATCGCCGCTGATCTCCAGCCCGTAAGCATTCGGGTCGGCGATCTCCGGCAGGCCGATCTCGTCCCAGCCGCCGCCGACCGGATAGCCGGCATCGTCGAAATAGCCATCGCCTCCCGCCTGCGCGAAGCCGATCAGGGGAATGCGGCGCGTCGCGATCCGGCCGGCCCCCGTGGCGAGCGCCCTGGCGCCGCTGACGAGCGCGGTGAAATCCTCGAGGCTGGCGCCGGTTGCCTCCAGCACCTTGGCGATGCTCTCGGTGCTCGGCCAGCGGAAGCGCCCGTCGCCCATGCGGCGCTTGGAGGGATTGAAGCTGGTCGGGTCGAGCCCGGCTCGCTTCGCGAGGCCGGAGGCGGAGAGCCCATTCTCGGCCGCCAGCGTGTCGAGCGCCCGCCAGACATCCTCGTGCTTCATGTTTGCCGGTCCATGTGGGGCGCGAGCTTAGCAGGTCGGTCGCCGGCCGGAAGGGCGAATAGGAAAAAATGCAGGAAGGGGCTTGCCATGGTGTGCAACCCAGGGTTATGGTGCGCCTGCCCGGTTCAACCGCATACACGCGCAGGGCGGAAAGGGGAAGGGAAACCATGCACATCTCGCCAGCGACGGCCGCTAACCCGATGACGGCGCGCGTTCCCGCCGCGGTGCCTGCCCGCGCGGTTCCCTTCCGCTCGGCCGAGGAAGCTTGGTTCTGGACCATGGCGGCGCTGGTGGCGCGGCGCGACGGGGCGCGGTTCGGCGCCAACCGCGGCGCGGTGCCGCGGCCGTGCGAACCCGATGATGTGGTGAAGTGCCTTGATACGCTCTATCGGCGCCGCCGGGTCGATCTCGTGCATGCGCGCATTCTGCGGATCTGGGGCGAGCGCGGCAGCGTGCCCAATCCCGCTTACCCGAGCGAGCGCGGCGATTTTCGTCTCTGGCGCGAGGCGATGAGCGCGCTCGAATGGCCGCTGCGGGTGAAGGGGATCGTCGGGTAAGGCGGCAGCGCACGGCCTGCCCCCCAAGATCGAGTTAGCCGACGATTCACGGCGTCGCGGCATCGTGCGGCCTGGGCCGCACGGCCAAATAGGTGATCGCATCCCGCGCGTTACAGGCCGCGGGCCGATTTGCTTCGCTCCGGTGCGGCTCGTCATCGCCGGCCTCCGCCGGTCGGCGCGAGCGGCGAGTGGGGACAGGGGGATCGCCGATCTAGGAAAAAAGTCTTGACGAACGCCGCCAGCATCGCGTAAGGCCATTGCAGCGCCGGGACGATTCTGCCCGGCGTCCATCCTTCCTGAAGCCGCCGCGCCCCGTGCGCGGCGGCTTTTTTTGTGTCCGGAGGTCCGTCATGGCTTTCTCGATCCGCAATCTCTCGGTGCTTGCCTACGCGAATGGCTTCACGCTCTGGCACTACAAGGCCGGGGCGGAGAGCCTGGAGGCGGTGGCCAGGAAGGGGTTTTTCGATGGCGTCGCCGACATGCTGACAGGGGGCGACATCATGATGATCAGCAGCGCGGGCGGCGCGCGCATCATGAGCATCGCCGCCGAGGCGGGCGGCGGGCCGGCGCTGCTACCGCTCGCGGGATGAGGCGAGGGGGCCGATTTCCGCCTCGTGCCGCTCCCGCCCCGCCGGGGTGATCTCCATCCGGCCGTCGGCGCGCGGGGCGGCTAGTCCCTGCGCGCGGAGCCGCGCGAGGCAGGGCGCATCCTTGCCCTCCGCGGGCCGCCCGCCGTTACCGGCCAGCGCGAGCCGGTGCAACGCCGAGCGGCAGCAAGTCTCGAGATAGGGCTCGCGCCAAGTCATCGGTGAAACGCCGTCTCCCGTCCTACCCGCCTGCGCGTTGCTCGTACTCATCGTGGCGGCGCCACCAGGTGCCCGTCTCGTTGCGGCCGCGCGGTGCGCGGTCCAGCCATTGATAGGCACCCCAGAGACCGTCCAGGCCGCGCGCGTACGCCGAGTAGGTATGATAGACGATGCCGTCCTCGAGCGCGAATGCGCTCATGCCCGGCCGCTCGCGCGCGAAGGTGGCCGCATCGGTTCCGCACGCGGCTGCGAAGCGCGAGACCGGCTTCGGCGCGGGCGACCCGTCCATCGCCGGAACCCGACGCTGGTAGTTGTATTCGATCGCACCTGCCTGCTGCTGTTCCTCGGTGAAGGCGACGCTGAAATCGAAATTGAACTCGCCGCCGTACGAGGACGCCCAGGGGAAGCTCCATCCCATCCGGCGCTTATACTCAAGCAGCTTGGCGAGCGGCGCGCGCGACACCGCCCAGAGCATCACGTCATGGTTGGCGAGATGCACCGCGAACCCGTTGAATCCGTCGGCGATCATGGAGCAAGAGGGACAGCCGGCCGTATAATCGGGGCCGAACATGAAGTGATAGACCAGAAGCTGCGAGCGGCCGCGGAACAGGTCGGAGAGCGATGCGCGGCCTTCCTCGGTTTCGAACCGATAATCCTTTTCCACCCGGACCCACGGCAGCGCCTGACGCCGGCGCGCGAGCTCGTCGCTCCGGCGCGTCAGCTCTTTCTCCGCCTTGAGCAGATCGAGCCGTGCGGCCAGCCACTGCTCGCGCGTTCCGGTTGCGTGTGACGTCATCGTTCCTTCTCCTCTTGCTTTGGTGGGTTCGAATCAGCACCGGCTCGTCCGCAGGCTGGACTTGGCGATCAGCTTGAGCCAGGGCGTGGCGTGGAACGCGCTCATCAGCAAATACATCGCCGCCATGCCGCCGAGCGGGGATGCATGTGGCACCGCCGCGCAGAGCATGGCCGCCTGCCTGCCCTCGGTGACGATGCCCAGCAGCGCCATCAGTGCGAAAGCCGGCGCTGCCGCAAGGGACAGGCAGCCGGCGAGTGCGTCGGTCATCCTCGTCTCCGCTCTCGCAGCACGTCCGACCCTCGGAGGATCGGACTCGCTGCAAACCGTATAGGAACCCGCTACAGGGCGGCGGGAGTGACAAGTTTGGCGGGATTCCGATGGACTCCCTGATCACGGCGGCGGCGCAGGCGCTTGCGGCGGGCGATCCGCTCGGAGCCCTGAACCGGGTCGCTCTGCGCGAGGACGCGCCGGCGCTGGCGCTGCGCGGCATCGCGATGGCGCAGCTCAGTGATTTCAAACGCGCCCGCCTTCTCCTGCGTCGGGCGGCGCAGGCGTTCGGGCCAAAGGAACCCGTCTCGCGCGCGCGGTGCAGACTGGCCGAGGCGGAGATTGCGCTTGTCGTGCGCGATCTCGGCTGGCCGGCGGCGGCACTCGCGGCGGCGCGGGCGACGCTCGCAGCGCATGGCGATCGCGTGAACGAAGCGCACGCGCTGTTGCTCGAGGCGAGGCGCTTGCTGCTGATGGGGCGGCTGCGAGACGCCGAGGCCGTGCTTGCCGGGCTCGATCCCGCGTTCCTGCCGCCCGGATCGCGGGCCGCGTACGAGCTGGTTGTCGCCGGGATCGCGATTCGGCGCGTGCGGACCGCGGCAGCCCGCGCGGCACTTGATCGCGCCGCGCACGCCGCGCGCCTGGCCGGCATCCCGGCGCTGCTGGCGGAAGTCGAGAGCGCGTGCGCCGTGCTGAATGCGCCCGCTGCGCGGCTGGTCGGGCGCGGCGGGGGGCGGCTGCTCGGGCTCGCGGAGGTAGAGGCGCTGCAGAACTCCGGCGCGCTCGTTATCGATGCGTGCCGCAATTTCGTGTGCGAGAAGCAGGAAACGGTTTCGCTCGCGCGGCGCCCGGTGCTGTTCGCGCTAGCGCGCGCGCTCGGCGAGGCGTGGCCCGAGGACCTGCCGCGGGACTTGCTCCTCGCGCGCGCCTTCGGCGCGAAGTTCGTCGACCAGTCCCATCGCGCACGGCTGCGCGTGGAGATCGGGCGGCTGCGGACGATGCTGCGGGCGCTGGCTGAGGTCAGCGCGACGAAGCGCGGGTTCGCGCTCGCGCCGCGCCGCGCCCGCGAGGTCGTTGTGCTGGCGCAGCCCGTCGAGGTCGAGGATGCGGCGGTGCTCGCCCTGCTTGCCGACGGCGACTCCTGGTCGAGCTCGGCGCTCGCGGTCGCGCTCGGCACCAGCCAGCGCAGCGTGCAGCGCGCGCTCGAGGCGCTCGCGGCGGCGGGTAAGGCGCAATCGTTCGGCCGCGGGCGGGCGCGCCGGTGGGTCGCGCTGCCGGTGCCAGGATTCGCGACGACATTGTTGCTCCCGGCGCCGCTGCCGGGGGACTAGGTGGTTGGCGCGATGGCTGCCGGAGGAGAGTAAGGATGATGCGCGCCAAGGCTGAGATCCTGCGCGAGTACGGGCCCTTTGCCGGGATCGGGCATGTGCACGGGCTGACCTTCGACGGCCGGTACGTCTGGTTCGCGGCCGGGGACAAGCTGATTGCGCTCGATCCGGCGAGCGGAGCGACGGTGCGGGCGATCGAGGTTGCCGCCCATGCGGGAACGGCGTTCGACGGGAGGCATCTATTTCAGATCGCCGAAGATCGTATCCAGAAGATCGATCCCCACACGGGGGAGGTGCTCGCCAACATTCCCGCGCCGGGCGGCGGCGGCGATTCGGGCCTTGCCTGGGCCGAGGGGACGCTCTGGGTCGGCCAGTACCGCGCGCGGAAGATCCACCAGATCGATCCCGAGACCGGGACGATTCTTCGCACGATCGAGTCCAACCGCTTCGTCACCGGCGTCACCTGGGTCGACGGCGCGCTCTGGCACGGTGTGTGGGAAGGCGAGGAGAGCGCGCTGCGGCGCCTCGATCCGCGCACGGGCGAGGTGCTGGAGGTGCTTGAGATGCCGGCCGGGGTGAGCGTGTCGGGGCTGGAGTCCGATGGCGGCGAGCGGTTCTTCTGCGGCGGATCGAAGAGCGGCCTGGTGCGCGCCGTGCGCCGGCGGAGGGCGGGGTAGGGCTGGGCCGGCTGTCGGACCTCTCCCGCTTGCGCGGGAGAGGTGGCTTTGCGGGTTGCAGCGTCCTCCCCGCCCGGCATAACCGGCCGTATGCTGCCAACCGGGCTCGCCGACGCACTGATGCCGCTTGCGCGGCGGCTGGAGCCGGAACGGGCGCATCGCGCCGCACTGCTCGCGCTGAAGGCCGGGCTCGTCCGGCCCGATCGCACGCCCGATCCTCCGGCGCTGCATGTGCGGGCGATCGGGCGCGAGTTTCGCAACCCGATTGGGCTTGCCGCCGGGCTCGACAAGAATGCCGCGGCGCTCAGGCTGTTCGCCGGGCTCGGGTTCGGGTTTGTCGAGGCTGGGTCGGTCACGCTGCGGGCGCAGCCAGGCAATCCGAAGCCGCGCCTGTTCCGGCTCACCGAGGATCGCGCGCTGATCAACCGCATGGGGTTCAACGGCGCGGGGCTCGATCGCTTCCGCGCCAATCTTCGCCGCGGGCGCCCCGGCGTGCCGGTGGGCGCCAATCTCGGGCTCAACAAGGAAAGCGCCGATCCTGAACAGGACTATGCGGCGCTGGCGGCGGCGCTGGCGCCGCTTGTCGATTACCTCGTCGTCAACGTTTCCTCCCCCAACACGCCCGGGCTGCGCGATTTGCAGGCGGAACAGCGGCTCGCCGCCATCCTGGATGCGATCGCGCGCACGGTGCCGGGGCATCCGCCGCTGCTCGTGAAGATTGCGCCCGATCTCGCCGAGGACGGGCTGAGGTCGATCGTCGACACCTGCCTCGCGCGCGGCGTGGCCGGGCTGATCGTTTCCAATACCACGATCGCGCGCCCCGCCGGCCTCCGCTCCGCCCATGCGCGCGAGGCGGGCGGCCTCTCTGGCGCGCCGCTGTTCCACCGCGCGACCGCGATGCTCGCGCGCGCCCGGCTGCTGGCGGGCGATCGCCTGCTGCTGATCGGGGTTGGCGGCGTGTCCAGCGGGCGCGACGCCCTCGACAAGATCATGGCGGGTGCTTCGCTCGTGCAGCTCTACACGGCGCTGATCTACGAAGGACCGGGGCTCGTGCGGCGGATCAAGGACGAGCTCGCGGATCTGCTCGCCCGGCGCGGCATCTCGCGGATCGCGGACGCGGTTGGTATAGGCGCCGCCGAGATCGCCGCCTGGGACTGATGGAACATCTGCAAGGCTTCGCCCCGCTTGCCCGCCGTTACGAGGGCTTCGTGCTCGACCTCTGGGGCGTGATCCATGACGGGGTGCGTGCCTTCCCGCACGCCGTTGATTGCCTCGAACGCCTACGCGCGGCGGGTAAGAAAACGCTCCTGCTGTCGAACGTGCCGCGCCCGAACGCGCCGGTGCAGGCGATGATGCGGCGGATGGGGATTCCCGATGAGCTGTACGGGGCGCTGCTGACGAGCGGCGAGGCGGTGCGCGCGGCGTTGCGCGATCCGCCCGATCTCTGGTGGGCCGAGCTCGGGCGGCGCGTTTTCCATCTCGGGCCGCTGCGCGATCGGCCGATCCTGGACGGGCTCGATCTCGTGCTCGCCGACCGGCCGGCGGAGGCAGATTTCGTGCTGAACTCGGGGCCCGACGACGAGAAGGACCCGACCGACCTCGGCGCGTTCGAGGACGTGCTGCAGGAGTGCCGCCGCCACGTGCTGCCGATGATCTGCGCTAATCCCGATCTCGAGGTGATCCGCGGCGGCGTGCGCGTGCTGTGCGCGGGGGCGCTGGCCGCGCGGTACGCGGAACTGGGCGGCGATGTGCGGGCACTCGGCAAGCCCGATCCGCGCATCTACCAGCCGGTGCTGGCGCGGCTCGGCGTGCCGGCCGAGCGCGTGCTGGCGGTGGGCGATGCGCTGCGGACCGACATCGCTGGGGCGGTCGCGGTCGGGCTGGATGCGTGCTGGGTGCTGGGCGGGCTGCACGGGGCGGAGCTGGCGGGCGCCGACGGCGCGCCCGATCCGGTGCGCGCGGAGGCAGCGGCGCGGGAGGCGAGGATGATGCCGGTGGCGACAATCCCGGTGTTCCGGTGGTGACGAAGGTGACGGGGCGGATCAGCGTGATCGAGGCGGACATCACCCGCCTTGCGCTCGATGCGATCGTCAATGCCGCCAACGAGAGCCTGCTCGGCGGCGGCGGGGTGGACGGCGCCATCCATCGCGCGGCGGGCCCCGAGCTTCTGGCGGCGTGCCGTGCGATCGGCTTTTGTCCGACCGGCGAGGCGCGCATCACGCCGGGCTTCCGCCTTCCGGCGCGCTGGGTGATCCACACGGTGGGGCCGGTCTGGCGTGGCGGGCGGTCCGGTGAGGCGGCGCTATTGGCAAGCTGCCACCGTGCGAGCCTGGCGCTCGCCCTGCAGCAGCAGGCGGCGAGCGTGGCTTTTCCGGCCATCAGTTGCGGCATCTACGGCTATCCGATCGACGAAGCGGCGCGGATCGCGCTCGGCACGGTGGCGGAGGTTCTCGCGGCGCCGGAGGCCGCCGGGCTGTCCGTGACCTTCGCCTGCTTCGGCGCGCAGACCGCCGGCCCGTTCGCCGCTGCCCTGCGGGCGCTCGGCAAAAGCTAATTTCTCCCGTCTTGCTTGACCTGTGCCGCCCGGCCTAGATGCGCGGCCATGCCGCGCCGCCGCGCCTCCCGTTTCCGCAAGCACGCCACGCTGATCGGTCTTCTGGCGGCGGTCGCGGTGATGGTCACGCTCGTCTCGTATTCGGTAACGCTCTATCGCCTGTTCTGCTCGGCGACCGGCGCGCTCGGCACTACCCAGCGTGTCACCGCGGCCGCCGCCTTGCCGGAGACGAGCGCGCGGGCGGTGACGGTGCGCTTCCTCACCAGCACCGCCCCCGACCTGCCCTGGCGCTTCGCGCCGGTGCAGAACAGTGTGCGCGTGCATCTCGGCCAGGAGACGCTGGTCTTTTTCGAGGCCGAGAACCTGTCAGATGCGCCGATCGTCGGTCACGCGACGTTCAACGTGAGCCCCGGCAAGACGGGGAAATTCTTCAACAAGATACAGTGTTTCTGCTTCACCGAGGAGCGGCTGGAGCCGCACCAGAAGGTGGAGATGCCGGTCGATTTCTATGTCGATCCGAAGATGGCGGCCGATCCGAACACCGAGGACGTGACCGAGATCGACCTCTCCTACACGTTCTTCCGCTCCCGCAACCCGGACGGTGCGGAGGACCTGGCGCGCTTCGTCGCCGCGCCGGGCAGCGCGGAGGCGGGGCAAAAACTGTTCGCCACCGCCTGTGCCGAGTGCCATGCGCTCGACCATAACAAGGTGGGGCCGGCGCTTGCGGGCGTGGTGGGGCGGCCGGCCGGCACGGCGCCCGGCTTTCCCTATTCCCCGGCGCTTGCCTCGAGCGGCCTCGTGTGGACCAAGGCCAATCTCGAGAAATGGCTCTCCGGCCCGCAGGCGATGGTGCCGGGGGCGCGGATGCCGGTCGCGCTGCCCGATCCCGAGAGCCGCGCCGCGGTGATCGCCTATCTCGCCAGCGTCAAGGCCGCGCCGGCGGCGGCGGCGCAAGCGCGGCAAGCCGCCGGGCTTTGAGACCGCGTCTGAATTGGGCTGGACAAGGCCCGGGCCGGTCAGCGATATGCGCCTCCGCCGGACTGCCGCCCGAATCCGTTGAACCGAACGCGGCTTCGTGCGCTCAATGCCGCGCCCGCTAAGGAGACCGCCCGTATGCGCCTTTCCCCGATCGGACTGATCACCCTCCTCGCTGCCGGCCTGTTCTCGGCTGAGGTCGCGGTGGCGCAGCCCTGCGCCAACGCAGTGGATCAGGGCGCGTTCGACGTCGCGGCGCTGAAGAGCGAGCTGATGCTGGTCGCGCTCACCTGCGACCGGCGCGATGAATACAACCAGTTCATCACCCGCTTCCGCCCCGACCTCGCGCGCGAGGAGCGCGCGCTCAATGCCTGGTTCGTTCGAGCTTACGGACGCGGCGCGCAGAAGCAGCATGACGACTACATCACCAACCTCGCCAACGTGGGAAGCGAGAGCGGCTTGCAGCGCGGCACGCTGTTCTGCTCGGAACACGTCAAGCTTTTCCAATCGGTGATGAGCCTGCGCGACATCGGCGAGCTCGTGAGCTTCGCCCAGCAGCAGAACTATCCGCAGCCGATCGTCCTGCAAACCTGCGCCGAGGCGCGTCCGGCGGCGCGCAAGCCGCTGCGGACCGCCGAGAGCCGCTAAAGGGGCGGCGCGCCCGCCGCCCGGTTGCGGGGCGGGCGCCGTTCCTTTAGTCCGCACCCCGATGGATGCACTCGTCCTGCCGCAGCCGAGCGCCGAGGCGCGGCTGCCCGTTCTTGAATTTCAGGCCGGACGCCCGGGCCAGCAAGGCGGCCGGCTACTCGGGCAGGATTTGCGGGAAGGCGCGCGGCTGTGGCGGCTCGCGGTCACGCTCGGCTGGCTCGACATCAAGCTGCGCTATCGCGGCTCGCTGCTCGGGCCATTCTGGCTGACGCTCTCCACCGGCGCCATGGTGGGCTCGCTCGGCGTGCTCTATGCGACGCTCTGGAAGATGAACGTGCGCGAGTACTTGCCCTATCTCGCGCTGTCGCAAGTGCTTTGGGGGTTCATCGCGATGGTGGTGAGCGAAGGCTGCACCCTCTTCACCAGCGTCGAAACCCTGATCCGCTCCGTGCGGATGCCGTTCTTCGTGCACGCGCAGCGGCTGATCGTGCGGAACGCGCTCGTGCTCGCGCACAACGCGCTGGTGGTGATCGTCATGTTCGCCGTGCTCGACACCTGGCCGGGCTGGAGGGCGCTCTATGCGCTACCTGCGATCCTTGTTTGGGTGGTCGACGGGATGGCGATCGGGATGCTGCTCGGCGCGATGTGCGCCCGCTTCCGCGACATCCCGCCGATCGTCGGCAGCCTGATGCAGATTTTCTTCTTCCTGACCCCAGTGATCTGGACTCCTAAGCAGCTCCCGCCGGGACTGAACTGGGTGATGCTCGGCAACCCGTTCTTCGACGTGCTGGAGGTGGCGCGCGCCCCGCTACTCGGCGCCTGGCCGGGCACGCATGTCTGGATCGCGGCGCTGGTGTTTTCGGCGCTGCTATGCGGCATTGCCTGGTGGTTCCTCGCCCGCGCCCGCGGGCGTATCGCCTTCTGGATCTAGGCCATGGCCGGCGCGGAAATCGAGGTCGCGGGCCTTTCGGTCTTTTTCCCGCTCTATCACGGCAGCGCGCGCAGCCTGAAAAAGACGGTGTTCGCCGCCGCTTCCGGCCGGCTGGCGCAGGACCGCAACCGCCGCGTGGTTGTGCAGGCGCTGCGTGATGTCTCCTTCCGTCTCGGCGTGGGCGACCGGCTGGGTTTGATCGGCGGGAACGGCGCGGGAAAGACCACGCTCCTGCGGACGCTCGCCGGCATCTACGAGCCGGTGATGGGCCGCGTGCGTGTGGCGGGCAGCCTGCACGCGTTGCTCGATCCGCAGCTCGGCATGAACGCCGACCTGACGGGGCGCGAGAACATCATGCTGCGCGGCCTCTACGGCGGGCTCTCCAAGCCTGAGATCGCGCGGCTGGAAGAGGACGTGATCGACTTCGCGGGTTTGGCCGACTTCATCGACCTGCCGGTGCGGATCTACAGCTCGGGCATGGTGGTGCGCCTCGGGTTCGGGCTGGCGACGGCGATCCGCCCGCAGGTCGTGCTGATGGACGAGTGGTTCCTGGCGGGGGATTCCGAGTTCATGGAGAAGGCGCGCGCGCGGCTCGAGGACATGGTGCGTGGGGCGGACATACTGGTGCTCTCCACCCATCAGACCGGGGTCGCGCGGGAATGGTGCTCGCGCGTGATCTGGCTCGACCAGGGCGCGGTGCGGGCGGACGGTCCGCCGGACGCGGTGCTGGAGGCCTATCTCGGCCACCCCTTGCCGCCGCTGGCGGTGGAGGAGGCGGCTTAGCGATGGCCAGCAATCCGGCGGACGGGGCGATCCTCGGCACGCTCTATGGCAGCGACGCGATGCGCGCCGTGTTCGACGAGCAGGCCTATTTTCAGCGGATGCTGGACGTGGAGGCCGCGCTCGCCCGTTCCGAGGCCAGGCTCGGCATCATCCCAGCGGAAGCGGCGACGGCGATCACCGCGGCGGCGCGCTACGCGAACCTCGATCCGGCCGCGCTCGCCGCCAGCGCCCGCAACGTGGGCTATCCGGTGGTGGGCCTGGTGAAGGAGCTCTCCCGCGTGGCCGGGGAGGCGGGGCGCTGGACCCATTGGGGCGCCACTACGCAGGACATCATGGATACCGCGACGGTGCTGCAAATCCGCGCCGGGCTCGCTCTGATACGTGGCGAAACGGCTGCGGTGCTGGCCGCGCTCGCCGCGCAGGCCAAGCGCCACCGCGATACGGTGATGGCGGGGCGGACCCATCTCCAGCAGGCGCTGCCGGTGACGTTCGGGCTGAAATGCGCGATCTGGGCCGAGCCGTTCATCGCCCACCTTGAGCGCATCGACCAGCTTCGTCCGCGCGTAGAGCGGGTGAGCTTCGCGGGGGCCGCCGGCACGCTCGCATCGCTCGGTCAGCAAGGAATTGCGGTCATGCAGGCGCTGGCGGCCGAGCTCGGGCTCGGCGTGCCGACGGGACCCTGGCACGTCGTCCGCGACGGGCTGGCGGAGGCGGTGTCCCTGCTCGGCCTGATCTGCGGCAGCCTCGCCAAGTTCGCGCTCGACATCACCCTCCTGGCTCAGACCGAGCTCGCGGAAGTCACCGAGCCCTACGAGGCCGGGCGGGGCTCGTCGTCCACCATGCCGCAGAAGCGCAACCCGATTGCCTCGGAGTATGTGCTCGCCGCCGCGCGCGGCGTGCAGGCACTGGTGCCGCTGATGCAGGGCGCGATGGCGCAGGACCATGAGCGCGCCACGGGGCCGTGGCAGGCCGAGCTGCTCGCCATTCCGCAGGCGTTCGTGTTGACCCACGGGGCGCTGATCCATGCGCGCACGATCGCCGAGGGGCTGGTGGTGGATGCGGCGCGGATGCGGCGTAACCTCGAGATCTCGGGCGGGCTGATCCTCGCCGAGGCGGTGATGATGGGGCTCGCGCCGCATCTGGGGCGCGGCGAGGCGCACCATGTCGTGGCCAATGCCTGCGCCGAGGCGCTTGCCTCGGGGGTTCCACTGGCCGAGGCTCTGGCGCGTCGGCCGGAGGTGAGCAGCCGGCTCGACCGCGCTTCGATCGAGCGGCTGACCGATCCGGCCGGTTATCTCGGCAGCGCCGGCGCGTTCGTCGACCGGGTGGTGGCGGCGGCGCGGGTCTGAGCTTCAGGCCGCGGGTGCCATTGCGTGCGGCGTCAACCGGGCGTTAGGGTTCTGTCGTAATGATGGCAGGCCCGCCGCGAGCGGGACCAGCAATCCCGGGAGAACGAAACGCCGATGCCCAGTTCTTTCACGCGCCGCCAGGCGCTCATGGCTGCCGCCGGCGCCGCCGCGCTGCCGCTCGTCCATATCCGCACCGGCCGCGCCGCCGGCAAGCTGACGGTGGCGTTCTGGGACCACTGGGTCCCCGAAGGCAATGACGTGCTTCGCAAGCAGTGCGCCGAGTGGGGAGCCAAGAACCAGGTCGATGTGCAGGCCGACTTCATCACGTCGAACGGGTTCAAGAACATCCTGACGATCGCCGCCGAGGCACAGGCGAAGTCCGGTCACGACATCCAGCAGTTCCCCGGCTGGGAGACGCACAACCACGCCGACGATTTGGAGCCGGTCGACGACGTGATGAAGCGGCTCAGCGCCAAATACGGCCCCGTGACCGAGGCCGCCGAATACATGTTCAAGAACAAGGCGGGCAACTGGCTCGCGGTGCCGACCAGCACCGGCAACCAGAACAAGGGCCCGTGCGCGCGCATTTCGGTGATGAAGGAAGCCGCCGGGATCGACATCGTGAAGATGTATCCGGCCGCCGACGTCGCCACGCCGGAAGCGGATCAGTGGACGTGGGAGGCGCACCTGAAGGCCGCCGAGGCGTGCGCCAAGGCGAACATGACGTTCGGCATCGGGCTCGGCATCACGGCCGATTCGGTCGATACGGCGGGCGCGCTGTTCGCGGCCTACGGCGCGGCGCTGGTCGATGCGAACGGCCATGTCGCGGTCGATTCCGATCCGGTGCGCGAGGTGATGGAGCACGCGGCGCAACTGGTGAAGTGGCTGCCCAAGGATGCCGTGAGCTACGACGACGCTTCCAACAACCGCGCGCTGATTTCGGGCAAGAGCGCGCTGATCTGGAATCCGCCCTCGGCCTGGGCGGTGGCGAAGCGCGACGCGCCGCAAGTCGCCGCCGATTGCTGGACCTTCCCCGCACCCAAGGGGCCGAAGGGCCGCTTCCTGCCGGCGGGCGTGTTCTCCTGGGGCATCTGGAAGTTCGCCAGCAACAAGACGGCGGCGAAGGAGCTGATCGAGTACCTGTCGCAGCGCGAGCAGGTGGAGGCGCGCTGCAACGCGGTGCAGGGCTACGACATCCCGCCCTTCGTCAGCATGAGCGATTTCAAGATCTGGGAGGAGGTCGAGCCGCCGAAGGGGACCGTGTACAACTACCCGATCCACAAATCGTCCGGGCAGATCTCGCACATCTCGTGCGCTCCGGCGCCGCCGGAGATCGCGGTGCAGATGTATAACCGCGGCACGCTGCCGACGATGTTCGCCAAGCTCCAGTCGGGCCAGTCGATCAAGCAGGCGCTCGATTGGGCGAAGAACGAGGTCGAAGGGTTTTTGACGTGAGTTGATCGAGGCCCCTCACCTCACCCCCAACCCTCTCTGCCCCCAAGGGGCGGAGAGGGAGAAACCAACAGGGAGGAGAAACCAACAAATGCCAAGCCCCGTCAGCCGCCGCGATGCGCTGAAGATCGGTGCCGCCGCGGCCGCCTTGCCGCTCGTGCATATCCGCAGCGGGCGCGCCGCCGGCAAGCTCTCGCTCGCGTTCTGGGACCATTGGGTTCCCGACGGCGACAAGGTGATGCAGAAGCAGGTCGAAACCTGGGCGGCCAAGAACCAGGTCGAGGTGTCGGTCGATTTCATCACCTCCAATTCGAACAAGCTGCTGATGACCGGCGTCGCCGAAGCGCAGGCGAAGACCGGGCACGACATGTTCACCTTCCTCAACTGGGAAGTGTTCAACCGCCGCGATGACCTCGCCCCCGTCGATGACGTGATGGACGCGCTCATCAAGCAATACGGCGAGGTGGACGGCTCGGCCGCTTATCTCGCGAAGCCCAAGGATCACTGGATCGCGGTGCCGACGAGCTCCGGCTCGCAGGTGAAGGGGCCGTGCGCGCGCATTTCCTGGATGAAGGCGCACGGCTTCGATCCGGTCGCCGCCTATCCGGTTAAGCCGGAGAACACCGCGCTCGCCGATCAGTGGAATTACGACTTGCTGATGAAACTCGCCGAGGAGGCGAAGAAGGACGGCATGACCTTCGCGCTCGGCTGCGGCGGGCCGGCCAATACCGACGGCACCGACCAGATCGGCGCGTCGTTCACCGCCTTCGGTGGCAAGCTGATCGATCGCGACAACAAGATCCAGCTCGAGGCGCCGGAGATGCAGCAGGCGCTGGAATGGTGGGCGAAATACGTCAAGTTCATGCCGGAGGACGCGCAGAGCTACGACGATGCCTCCAACAACCGCGCGCTGATCTCTGGCAAGAGTGCGCTCATTTTCAACCCGCCCTCGGCCTGGGCGGTCGCGCGGCGCGACGCGCCGGACGTGGCGAAGGACTGCTGGACCTTCTCCTCGCCGGTCGGGCCGAAGGGACGCATCCTGCCGGCGCAATTCTGGTTCTGGGGGGTGTGGAAGTTCAGCAAGAACCAGAGCGCCGCGAAGGACGTGATCGCCTATCTCTCGCAGCGCGAGCAGGTGGAGGAGCGCGACGGCAAGGTGCTCGGCTACGACATTCCGCCGTTCCTGAGCATGCGCGACTTCAAGGTCTGGGAAGAGGTCGAGCCGCCGAAGGGAACGGTTTACAACTATCCGATCCGGCCCTGGCACCATGCCCAGTCCAATCTCGCCGCCTCGGAGGCCGCGCCGGAGGTGGCCGTGCAGATTTACCAGAACGGGCTGCACAACGGCATGATCGCGCGGCTGAAGGAAGGCCAGAGTGTCAAGCAGGTGACGGCCTGGGCGAAGGACCAGATCGAGGGATTCCTGACCTGATCGGTCCTTTGTTTCTAGATGCCAAGACCGTCATTGCGAGGGCTGCGCAAGCGGCGCGAAGCAATCCAGGGGCGCGACACCGTGCGGCGGCCCTGGATTGCTTCGGCCCGCCGCGCGGGTCTCGCAATGACTGTACTGGAGGCCGCATCGAATTGCGCCACGCGCAGCGTGCGTGACCAGGCAGGATGCGGCTGCTCGCGCGGCGCTGCAGCGGCGAGCACCGCATAGAGCGGCGGCGCCGGATCGGGTGCGAGCCAGGGCTGCAGCGAGGGCAGCGGACGCGCCTGCGGCGGCCGGCAGAAGCCGGTGCCGAGGGCGACCGCGCTGGCCGGTGATGTAGGCCGCAAGCAGCGCGGTGGGCGCGAACTCGGCCACGACACGATCGGCGCGCCGCGCGGCGAACATCGCGCACCGCTGCCGTCACGTCGTGACCGGCGACCCGCAACGCCCGGGCGAACGGCGCCATCTTGGCGACATGGCGGCATCCGCCGCCGAGTTCTCAGGCGATCAGGATGCGCGCCATCGCAAGCGGTTTCAGTCGCCACCGGCGATCTTGGGGATCAGGTAGATTTCGCTGCCTTCCTTCAGCTCCGCGCCGTACGCGTCCTGGTAGATCACGCCGTCGATGGCGATCGCCATCCCTTCCTCGACCTGCCGACCAAGGCCGGGGAAGCGCTCGTCGAGTTCGCGCACGAGCTGGCGGAAGGTGCGCGCGGACACATCGAGCTCGGTGCGTCCGCCGGTGAAGGCCGCACAGCTTGCGCCGGGAACGACGACGCGCGGCACCGGGCTCAGTCCAGCGCGGGCTTGCGATCGGCCCAGGGTGCTGCTTCCTCGAAGGCGGCGGATGCCTGGAGCACGCCGAGATCGTCGAAGCGGCGGCCGACGATCTGCAAGCCGACCGGCAGGCCCGCTTCGGTGAAGCCGCAGGGCACGCTCGCCGCCGGGTTCCAGGACATGTTGAACGGATAGGAAAATTCCGCCCATTGCACCCAGTCCCATTCGTGCTGCGGCCAATGCGCGGGCGAGAGCATTTCGGCGGGAAAGGCCGCGACGGAAACTGACGGGGTGAGCAGAAAGTCCCAGTCAGCGAACCAGCGGTGGATGGCGGCGATGTAGGCGTGCTTGCGTTCGCGCGCGAGCATGTATTGCTCCATCGTCACGCGCGCACCCTCGCGCACGCAGGCGACGAGGCCGGGGTCCATGCGGCTTTCCCACTCTGGAAGCTTGGAGGCCAGGCGGGCGAGATGCGCGGGCCAAAAGAGGCGGATCAGCTCCGGCCCCTGCGCGCCCCAGGGCGGCGTGACTTGTTCGACGGTGGCGCCGAGTTCGCCGAACCGCTCGGCGGCGCGCCGCACGAGCGAGGCGACTTCGGGATCGACGCGCGCGTGGCCGAGATCGGGGCTGAAGGCGATGCGCTTGCCGCGCACGCCCGCGCGCAGGCGGCGCTGGTAGTCGGCGGGCCAGGCCTCGAGCGAGGTGTGATCAAGCGAGTTCGGCCCCGCCATCACGCTCATCATCAGCGCCGCGTCGGCGACGGTGCGCGTCATCGGCCCGTTGTGGGCAGTGTAGTCGCCAGTGCTGACCGGATTGAGCGGCACGCGGCCGAAACTTGGCTTCAGTCCAAATACGCCGCAGAAGTGCGAGGGCATCCGGATCGAGCCCGCACCGTCGCTCCCTTGATGCAGCCAGCCGAGGCCGGCGGCCGCCGCCGCGCCCGCGCCCGCCGAGGAGGCGCCGGCATTGTAGCCGTGCTTCCACGGGTTGTGCGTGATGCCGGTGAGCGGGCTTTGGCTCACGCCCTTCCAGCCGTATTCCGAGGTGGTCGTCTTGCCGAGAATGATGGCGCCCGCGGCGCGCAGGCGGGCGACGAACACCGCGTCCTCGGCGGGCATGGTGCCCTGCATCATCGGGCTGCCGCTTTCGAGCGGCATTCCGCGCACGGCGGCGAGGTCCTTGATCGTCACCGGCACGCCGTGCAGCGGCCCGAGCGGCCCATTATCCGCGAGTGCCGCCTCGGCCTTCCGTGCCTCCGCGCGCGCCGCGTCGGCGGCGAGATGGGCGAAGGCGTTGAGGCGCGGATTGTAGCGTTCGATGCGGGCGAGGGCGGCGTCGGTCACCTCCACGGGCGAGAGGCGCTTGGTGCGGATCATCTCCGCCAGCTCGACCGCCGGCAACCAGGCGATGTCTGCGCTCATTGCGTGCGTTTCCCCTTCAATATGTCGCCCGTCCGCCGGAGACGTCGAACACCGCGCCGGTGGAGAAGCTGCATTCGCCGGACGCGAGCCAGCACACGAGGGCGGCGACCTCCTCGACCAAGCCGAAGCGCCCCATCGGGATTCGCGATTTCATGTAATCGATCTGCGCCGCGGTCATTTGTGAGAAGAGTGGCGTTTCCACCGCCGCGGGCGCGACGCAGTTCACTAGGACGCCGCTGGTGGCCAGCTCCTTGCCGAGCGATTTGGTGAGGCCGATCACGCCCGCCTTCGAGGCCGAATAGGCGGCGGCGTTCGGATTGCCCTCTTTGCCGGCAATCGAGGCGATGTTGACGATGCGCCCGTAGCCGCCCCGCAGCATGTGCGGGATCACGGCGCGGCAGCAGTAATAGAGGCCGTTGAGGTTGACGGCGATCACGCGGTCCCAGTCGGCGACGGCATAGTCCCAGGCGGTGGCATTCGGGCCGGTGATGCCGGCCGAGGCGATCAGGATGTCGATGCCGCCGAGCGCGCTTGCGGTGGCATCCGCCGCCCGCTGCACGGCCTCGGCGTCGGTCACGTCGAGGCGGAGCGTGTGCGATCCGCCTTCGCAAGCGCGCGCGAGCCCGGCCGCGTCGGCATCCCAAAGGCTGAGCCGCGCGCCCTCGCGCGCGAGTCGGGCGGCGATTCCGGCGCCGATGCCGGAGACCCCGCCGGTAACGATGGCGCGCCGGCCTTCGAACCGTCCTGCCATGCGATGCTGCCCCCCGGTCCGCTCCCTTGCGGGTTCGCGCGGATGCGCGATAGCTCATCTTGGAACAGCGACGACAGGCGGCCAACATCCGGGCTGAGCCGAACCATCGGGGGGTGCTCCGCGCGTCCGCACACGCCGGGGCGAGCGGGCTGCGCGAGATGCCGGTTTGGCCGCTGCTCGCCACCCTTGCCGTGCAGACGCTGGCGACGATGGCGCTGTTTTCGGTGCCGACGGCGGCGCCGGAGATCGCGGCGAGCCTGCAGGTGCCGGGGCCGCTGGTCGGCGTGTTCGTCTCGATGGTCTATGGCGTGGGCATCGTCTCGGGGCTGCTCTCGCCCGGGTTCATCCGCCGCTACGGCGCGGTGCGCGTGAGCCAGGTGGTGCTAGCGGGCGTGGTGGCGATGCTGGGAGTGGCGGCGGGCGGCGGCAGCATCGCGATGCTCGGGCTGGCGGCGGTGACGCTCGGGCTCGGCTACGGCGCGACCGCCCCGGCCAGCACGCATCTGCTCGTGCCGCAGACGCCGCGAGCCGTGTTCAACCTCGTCATGTCGATCCGGCAGATCGGCGTGCCGCTCGGCGGCGTGCTTGGCGCACTGATCGTGCCGCCGCTCGTGCTAGCGCTCGGCTGGCGTGCGGCGCTGGCAGTGCAGATCGTGCCGGTGCTGCTGCTGGCGCTGGCGCTCGAGCTGCCGCGCGCCGCCTGGGACACGGACCGCGATCCGCGCCGCCGCCTGCTCGGCGCGGGGCTGCTCGAGCCGTTCCGCTTGCTGCGGCGGGGCGGCGGGCTGCGGGCGCTGTCGGTGGCGAGCTTCGTCTATTCCGGCGTGCAGCTTTGCTTCATCGCCTTCATGACGGTGCAGCTCACGACGGTGGTGCGGTTCAGCCTGGTCGATGCGGGACTCGCGCTCGCCGCCTATCAAGTGTCCGGCGCGGTGTCCCGGCCGGTCTGGGGGTGGGTGGCGGATCGGCTGCTGACGCCGGCGCGCACGCTCGCCCTGCACGGGATCGGGATGGCGCTCGCGTCCATCGGCGCTGGTTCCTGGAGTTCGGGATGGACGCTCGGGGCGGTGGTGGCCGTGGCGATCCTCGGTGGCGCGACCGCGAGCGGGTTCACGGGCGTCGCCTATGCCGAGTTTGCCGCGCTCGGCGGGGCGCGCCGGACGGAAGCGACTGGGCTCGGCACCGCCGCGATGTTCACCGGGGTGATGGTGATCCCGTCCTGCTTCGGGCTGGCGGTGACGCGGTTCGGCGGGTTCTTCCTACCCTATGCGGGGCTGGCGGTGGCCGCGCTCGGCGCGACGGCGCTCCTCGCGGCGCAGCGGCACGCTTCCTTCAAGGATCGCTAACCTTTCTCGGCCAGCATCGGGGCGTGAGCGCCGCCGCTGCTTCCTGGACGCTGGACGACCGCTATGCCGTCCATCTCGATCAGCCCCGCGAGGCGGGGGGACAGGCCGCCTTCGCCGCCGCGGGGCCGCGCGGCAAACTGCTCGCGATCGCGGTTCGGCGCGCGCTGCCGCCGCGCCAGCGGGCGCTGGAGGCCCTGATCGCCGCCCCGGTTCAGGGCGTGCTCAATCCGGTCGCGCACGGCCCTGGCCCGTCCGCGCGCAATCCGGCCGAGCAGGATTATTACGTGCTGTGCGAGGCGCCGCCGGGGCCGGCCTTGTCGGCCGCGCCGCGTGCATGGAGCGAGCAGGAGCTGATTTCCGCGCTGCTGCTGTCGGCTGCCGCTGCGCTCGGCCGGTTGCGGGCGGCGGGGGTCACGCACCGCGCGATCCGGCCGGACAATGTGTTCCAGGCCGCGCCGGGCGAGCCGGTCGTGCTCGGCCAAGCCTGGGCCGCGCCGCCCGCCGCGCTCCAACCGGCGCTGTTCGAGCCGCCCTATTCGGCGATGTGCCTGCCCGCCGCGCGCGGCGAGGGCAGCACCGCCGACGATGTTTACGCGCTCGGCGTGCTGATGGTCGTCCTCGCGCTGGGCGGCACGCGTTTGGCCGGACTTTCGCCCGACGAGATCGTGCGCGTGAAGCTCGACCTCGGGAGTTTCGACGCGCTGACGATCGACGCCCGCTTGCCGGCGCCGATCGCCGATCTGGCGCGGGGGATGCTGGCCGAGGATCCCGAGCACCGACCGACCCCCGCGCTGCTCGCCGATCCGGCGAGCGCGCGGGCACGGCGGCTGGCGGCGCGCGCCCCGCGCCGCGCCGCCGCGCCGGTGCGGATCGGCGCCGCGGCCGCCTGGACCGCGCGGGCGGCGGCGCACGCGATCGCCACAGAACCCGAACCGGGGTTGGCGGCGTTGCAGAACGGCGCGATCGACACCTGGCTCCGCCGCAGCCTCGGCGATCCGATGCTCGCGGGCCGCTTGGACGAGGCGCTGCGCGGGCGCGCGGGCGATCCCTCGCCGGCGGATGACGCGCTCGCCGTGATGCGCGCGGTGGCCGTGCTCGACCCGCTGGCGCCGCTGGCTTGGCGGGGCCGCAATCTTTGGCCCGACGGGTTCGGGACCGCGCTCGCGGCGGCGGAGGCGGATCAGCCGACGGCCGAGGTGCTGGCGGAGCTTGCCGGAAGTGAGGCGATCGGGCTGTGGGCAGCACTGCGCGCCGAACGGAGCGACCCGGTGGAACTGCGCGCCGAGGCGCGGCGCCTGCGCGGGCTGGTGTCCGCCGGGCGGCCTGGAAGCCGCCGCGCACCGGACACGCGGCGGCTGCTTTACGCGCTCAACCCGCTGCTGCCCTGCGCGAGCACGCTGCTGGGCGGGCGTTGCGTGGCGCGGCTTCCTGACCTGCTGGCTGCTTTGGAGGCGAGTGCGGCCTCGGATGCGGCGGGCGCGGGTCCGGTGATCGACGGCGACATCGTGGCCTTCCTGAGCGCGCGTGCCGAGCGGGGGCCGGAGGCCGAGATGGCGGCGCGCGCGCTGCGCGGCGGCGCGGACGCGGCGCTCGCCGAACTCGACCTGCTGGCCTCTCTGCAAGCGCGCTGGGGCGGCGCCGTTCCGGCGCTGGCGCGGCGGATCGTGCGCGACCCGGACCGGCTGCTCAGCACATGGCACGGCACCGAGCGGCGCGCCCGGCTTGCCGCGGAGCTGACCCGGCTTGCCGAGTCAGGGCAGCTCGGGCCGATGCTGGCGCTGCTGCGCGACCGCTCGGCGCGCGCCGAGGACGAGGCGGGCGCCCGCGCCGCCGCGCAGCGTTTGGCCGAGATCGATGCCGCGCTAGCGGCGCTCGAATCGAATGATCCAGTGCTGCGGGCGGCGGCGCGCGGCCTGGGCCAGGAGGTGGCGGCCGGGCTTGGCCTCGCGGCGCTTGTGGCTGTGCTTGTCGCGGGACTGCTCGGGTGAAAGCGGGGGCGGCAGGCGCGGGGCGGGGCGCATCGCTCTTGTGGGCACAGGGGCTGGTCTGCGGCGGGCTGGTCGCCGCGCGGCCCGGGCTCGCGTTGCTGGCGTTGTTGCTGTTCTGGCCGGTTGGGGTGATCGCCGCGCTCGACCGTGCGCCGGGGCGGCCGGCGCTGCGGAGTGCGGCGCTGTGGGCCGCTGCCGCCGGTTTCGCCCCGCTCCGCGCGGCGTGGGACAATGCCGGGCCCGATCCGCTGTCCGGCTTGCTAGGCGACGGACATGCGCTGTGGATCGCCTGGGGAGCGACGGGTTGGGGCTGGGCGCTCGCGCAGGGAGCACCGGTGTTGGCGGAGAGCGCCGAGGCCCTGCTCCGGGCCCGCCGCGCCGTCCGGCTCCGCGCGGAGCGGGCGGCGCTCTTGGAGGCTTGGCGGCTGACGGTCTAGGCGGGGGCCGCCGCGGAGCGGGCGAGCGCGTTCTGCTGCTGCATCCGGCGTTCGGCGATTTCGGCCTTCATCGCCTTTTGCAGCTTCTCGAAGGCCCGCACCTCGATCTGGCGTACCCGCTCGCGCGAGATGCCGTATTGCTGGCTGAGTTCCTCGAGCGTGGTCGGGTTATCCTTGAGGCGGCGCTCGATCAGAATGTGGCGCTCGCGGTCGTTCAACGTTTTCAGCGCCCCGGCGAGCAGCGCCTTGCGGCCGCTGAGCTCCTCGCGGTCGGCGATCAGCGTCTCCTGGCTTTCGCCCTCGTCGACCAGCCAGTCCTGCCACTCGCCCTCGCTGTCGGCGCGGACGGGCGCGTTCAGGCTGTGATCGGGCGCGGCGAGGCGGCGGTTCATGCTGATCACGTCCTGCTCGGGCACGTCGAGCACCTTGGCGATCTTCGCCACCTGCTCGGGCTTGAGGTCGCCGTCCTCAATCGCCTGCATCTGGCCCTTGAGGCGGCGCAGGTTAAAGAACAGCTTCTTCTGCGCCGCCGTGGTGCCCATCTTCACGAGCGACCAGGAGTGCAGGATGTATTCCTGGATGGCGGCGCGGATCCACCACATGGCGTAGGTAGCGAGGCGGAAGCCGCGGTCCGGGTCGAATCGCTTCACCGCCTGCATCATGCCGACATTGCCCTCGCTGATCAGTTCGCCGACGGGCAGGCCGTAGCCGCGATAACCCATGGCGATCTTCGCAACGAGGCGAAGATGTGAAGTGACGAGCTTGTGGGCGGCTTCCATATCCTGGTGGTCGCGCCAGCGGCGGGCGAGGTCGAGCTCCTCCTCCGGCGTGAGCATCGGAAACTTCCGGATCTCCTGGAGGTACCGGGAGAGATTGCCTTCAGGCGCGATATTGATGACGGCAGAGGCCACGATGGCTCCTTTCGTCTGGTCGGCGGGCGCTCCTGCCCGGGATGGCACAGGGCGTTAACGCCGCGGACTGCAGGGCAGTCCAGAGGGTTGGCAGGGATGTGACGTCCCGGCGTGGGCCCCGGATCATGACGGCGGCCGGTTGCCGGACGGCGGCCCCGGCGAGCGCCTGCCAAAGGCTGCCGGGGAGTTTCTTATAGAGGACTAATCTGGTCCTGTCAAGGATTCTGTCCTGTTTCCCGCCGTAGAGCGGCCGATTCACGCAACTGTGTGAGCAACGAGACCATGTCGGGCGGCGGCGCCGTGTCGAAGGCGAGCGGTGCTCCGCTGCGCGGATGCGGGAAGGCGAGGCGGGTGGCGTGCAGGGCTTGGCGAGGGAAATCGAGCAGTGCCGCGCGGAGCGGCGGCGGCAGCGCGCGGGCGGCGGGCGGAATGCGGCGCAGATAGAGCGGGTCGCCGACGACCGGATGGCCGCGGCTCGCCAGGTGGACCCGGATCTGGTGCGTCCGTCCGGTGCCGAGGCGGCATTCCAGCAATGCGGCGGCGGCATCGAACGCCTCGCGCGTGGCGTAGCGCGTGAGCGCGGGCTTGCCGCCGCCATGCGCGCGCACGGCCATGCGCTTGCGTTCGCGCGGATCGCGCCCGATCGCGGCCTCGATAGTGCCGGCGGCGGGAGACGGCACGCCCCAGCAAAGGGCGAGGTAGGCGCGCTCCAGCCCCGTGCGCGAGGCGAACAGGGCGGTGAGCGCCTGCATGGCGAAATCGTTCTTGGCGACGACCATCACGCCGGACGTGTCCTTGTCGAGCCGGTGCACGATCCCAGGGCGGCGCTCGGCGCCGACGCCGGCGAGCGAGGCGCCGCAATGGGCGATGACGGCGTTGACCAGCGTGCCAGTTTCGTTGCCGGGCGCGGGGTGAACCACCAGTCCGGCGGGCTTGTCGAGCACGAGAAGGTCTTCGTCCTCGAACAGGATCGGAAACGGGATCGCCTCGGGCAGCGGTCGGGCCGGGGCGGGAGGCGGCACGGCGAGCGCGTAGGTGGCGCCGGGGCGGACGGGCTGGGCGGGCTCGGTGAGCGGCGCGTCGTCGCGCCGCGCTTGGCCCGCCTCGATGAGTGCCTTGACCCGCGCGCGCGAGAGCGCGGGGATGCGCTCGGCGAGGAAGCGGTCGGCCCGCTTGCCCGCGTCCTCGGCCGCCGCCACAAGGCGGAACTCCTTTGGTTGCGGCGGATCGGGGGGCATCGGCGCTGGCCTAGCGCCAATCCGCCCGCGCTGCGAGGGGCGGGAAGGGACGGCGATGCGGGCGCTGAAGGCGGCGACGATCATCATGGGGGTGCTGATCGTGCTGGGCACTGGCGCGCTGGTGGCGGTGATCGTCAAGCGCGCCGGCGCCCCGGCGGCACCGGGGAAGGCGGAGCAGGCGGCGCTGGTGCCCTCGGCCGCGCCGTACGCCGCGCGGCTGGCGGCGCCGGCGGGGACGCGGATCACCGGGCTGGCGGCGGCGGGGTCGTTGCTCGCGGTCGGCGTGGGGGAGGATCACGTGGTGGTGCTCGATCCGGCGACCGGGCGGACGGTGGGGACGGTGACGCTCGAGCCGCGCTGAGCTTCTTGCGGCGCCCGGGGCGAGTGCTTAGAAGCGGCTCCGGCCTTCAAGTCCCGTTCGTCTAGAGGCCTAGGACACCGCCCTCTCACGGCGGCAACGCGGGTTCGAATCCCGCACGGGACGCCAGTTCGGAATAGAGCCGCGGGCAGATCAGCTGCAACGTCGAGGCCGGCAGCGGCTCGCCATCCGGCCCATGCAGCGTGAGCGAGCCTTCCCAGCCGGCCGCGCGCTTCTTTATCCGGGCTGGCAGCCAATCTCTCGCGAGGGAAGTGCCGCGGTCCGCGGCCGGGCCGGCGCCAGGGAGCAAAATCATGATCGACGTGCGTCCGTTCGCGAGCCTTGGGGGCGGGAAGCTCGGCTGGCTCGATACCAAGCACCATTTCTCGTTTGCCGACTACCACGATCCGGCGCGCATGGGCTGGGGGCGGCTGCGCGTGTGGAACGACGACGAGATCGCGCCGGGCACCGGGTTCGATCCGCACCCGCACCGCGACATGGAAATCATCACCTATGTGCGTGAGGGGGCGATCACGCACCGCGACAGCGTGGGCAACGAGGGCCGCACGGCGGCGGGCGACGTGCAGATCATGTCGGCCGGCACCGGGATCGTGCATTCCGAATACAATTTCGAGCCGGGCCCGACAAAGATTTTCCAGATCTGGATCCTGCCCGACCGGAAGGGCGCGCCGCCCGGCTGGGGCGCCAAGACCTTTCCCAAGGCATCGCGCGCGGCGGACTTCGAGGTGCTGGCTTCGGGCCGCGCGGAGGATGCAGCAAGCGGCGCGCTGCACATCAACGCCGACGCGGCGGTGCTGGCGGCGACCCTGAAGGAAGGTCAGACGCTGCGCCGGAAGCTCGGCCAGGGCCGCGTGGCGTATCTCGTGCCGGCCACGGGCGCGATGGAGGTGAACGGCGCGCGGGTGAACGCCCGCGACGGCGCGGCGATCCGCGACGAGGCGGAGATCGCGATCACGGCGCGCGCGGGCTCCGAGCTCGTTCTGGTGGATGTGGCGGCGTAGCCTTTCGTTTCACCCGATCTCGATCTCCATCAGGTCGCAGCCGCGGGCGGCGCAACTTCCGCAAGCCCGCAGGCGCGCTATGATCGCGCGGGAGGAGACGGGCGATGACCGAGGCGGGGGATTGGCTCGGGCTCAGCGGCAAGCTCGCCGTGGTGACGGGCGGCGCCGGGGGCTTGGGCCGCGCGATCGGCGCGGCGCTGACCGCGGCGGGCGCGCGCGTGGCGCTGCTCGACCGCGATGGGGCGGGCTGCGCGGAGGCGGCGGCGGCGATCGGCGGCGCGGTGGCGCTTGCGTGCGACGTGGCGGACGCGGCGAGTGTCGCGAGCGCGGCAGCGGAGGTGGCGCGCGCCCATGGCACGGCGGAGATCCTCGTCAACAATGCGGGGCTGCTGCGGCCGGGGCCGATCGCGACGGTGAGCCTTGAGGACTGGAACCGGCTGCTGGCGGTGAACCTGACGGGCTATTTCCTTTGCGCGCAGGCGTTCGGGCGGCAGATGCTCGAAGCCAGGCGCGGCGCGATCGTGCATGTGGCCTCCATCGCCAGCCGCCATCCTCAGCCCTGGAGCGGGGCCTATTCGGTCAGCAAGGCCGGGGTGGTGATGCTGTCGCAGCAGCTCGCGCTGGAGTGGGGCCCTGCGGGGATCCGCAGCAACGTCGTGAGCCCGGGGCTCGTGCGCACGCCGATGAGCGAGCCGTTTTATCGCATCGAGGACGTGGCGCGGCGGCGGGCCGAACTGGTGCCGCTCGGCCGCGTCGCTGCGCCGGCAGACATCGCCGATGTGGTGGTTTATCTTGCAAGCGACCGCGCGCGCTATGTCAACGGCGAGGATGTGTGCGCCGACGGCGGGTTCGGCCGCGTGCTGATGGGGGTTGTCCCGCGCCCGGGATTCGAGCGCGGGTGAACGGACCAGGAAGCTAGGGGGATAGGATCGGCGGCATGGAAAACGGCGAGCCGATCCCGCCCGGCGCCGACGCCGCCCGCCTGCGGGCGGTCCGGGTGGCGGAGGGCGATCCGCCGGACTGGGAGGCGGCGCTCGATCACGCGCTCGCAGCGGCCGAGCTCGGGTCGGCGCTGGCGCGGGCGGAGCTTGCGGCGCTCGCCGGGGAATGGGGGCTCGCGCAGGCGATCCTTGCCGGCGAAACGATTACGGCGCGCGACTGGCGGGCGCTACGCGGCGCGGTCGCACTTGAAGGCTGGCTTGCCGTTCCGGCGGTGAAGCTCGTGTCCGAAAGCCCGCGCATGGCGCTGGCGCCCGGCATCGCCACGCCCGAAATGTGCGGCTGGCTGATCGCGCGGGCGCGCGGCCGGCTCAAGCCGGCGATGATGTTCGACGCACGCGAGCAGCGGAACTATCCCGGCGAGCGGCGCACCAACTCGGCCTGTCCGTTCCCTGAGGCGGAACGCGACCTGGTGATGGCCGTCCTGCGGGCGCGGATCGCCGCGGCCTGCGGCCTGGCGGTGTGCGGGATGGAGAGCCCGCACGTGCTGCACTACGCGGTGGGCCAGGAATTCAAGCCGCATCTCGATGCGTTTGAGACGGCGCTGACGCCGGGGTTCCGCGACCGGGTGGTGACGTTCCTCGTTTCGCTCAACGACGGCTACGAGGGGGGCGAGACGGTGTTCCCCGAGATCGGCGGACGGTGGAAGGGGCGGCAAGGCGTGGGCTTTTTCTTCTGGAACGTGTTGGCCGATGGCGCGCTCGACCGGCGCGTGCTCCATGCCGGCCGTCCGGTGACGGCGGGGGAGAAATGGCTGCTCTCGCAATGGATCGGCGCGCCCGCGCTGGCGGCGACGGCTTGACCGCTCGCCGCCCTGGGGCGGCCGAGGCTGCATCGCTGGAGCGAGGGGAAGCAGATGTGTCATCGCATATCAGCGCTGCCGCGCAGGGCAATTCTTTGCTGGGTTGTCGCTGCGGGGCTGGCGGCGTTCGGCGGGCCGCCGGCCTTCGCGCAGGCCCCGGCGGAGGCGGCGCAGCCGGTGCAGGCGCTGGAGGCGGCGCTGATCGGCGTGATGAAGGCCGGGCGGGGGACGTCGTTCGACCAGCGTTACCAAATGCTGGCCCCGGTGGTGCAACGAACGTTCGACATGCCGGCGGTGTTGCGCGCTGCGGTCGGCCTCGGCTGGGCGAAGATACCGGCCGGGCAGCAGGCGCTGCTGCTGCAGGCTTTCATACAGTATAGCACGGCGAACTGGGTTTCGAATTTCGATTCCTATTCCGGCCAGAGTTTCCGATTGCTCCCCGGCCGCGCGCTCGGCGGCGGCTATGTCGTCGCGACCGAGCTGGTTCCCGCCTCGGGCGCGCCGCACCGGTTCGACTTCGTGATGCGGCAGACAGGGTCGGGCTGGCGGGCGGTCGATGTGCTGCAGGACGGCACGATCAGTCAGGTCGCGGTGCTGCGATCGGATTTCGAGCAGTTGCTGTCGCAGGACCCGACGGGCGCGCAGCTGACTGAGTCGTTGAAGCAGAAGGCGGCGAACATGGCGATGGCGAGCGCGCCGGTGTGAGCGGTCAGTAACCGGCTGCGGCGTATGGACCCTGGCCCTTGCGGTAGACGAGCAGGGCGCGGCTGTAGCGGCAGACGAGTTCGCCGCTTTCCACGTAGGCCCGGGTCTCGACATGGGCGATGCCCTGCGTGGGGCGCGAGTGCGAGGCGCGCAGCGCGCCGATGGTGGATTCCGCGTAGATCGTCTCCCCGAACGGGACCGGGCGCGGCAGCGCGATATCGGTCCAGCCGAGATTGGCGACGACCCGGCCGAGCGTGCGGGTGGTGAGCGCGGTGACGGCGCCGAGCACCAGCGGCTCGAACACGGCGGGCGCGATGGCGGGGTATTTTTTGAGATAAGCCGCATCATGCCAGCGCGGGTTGATCTCCAGCGAGCGGAGCGCGTGCAGGCGGCTTTCCGCGAAGTCGATGGTGCGGCCCGGCCAGTGGAGGAAGGTTTCGCCGGATCTCAGATCTTCGAAGGCAAGGCCGGTCTGCTCGACGAGTGCGCCGTCGGCATCGGGGTGGTGGGCGAGGAAGCGCGGCTCCTCGGCGGCGGGTTCTTCGGCGCGATCCTCGGGGTGGTGGCCCTGCCGGTAGAGTTCGAGCCGGCAGGCGATGCGCGCGACGGTCTCGCCGCGCTGGTTGCGGCCCTCGATCGCGAGCGCGACGACGCCGACATCGGGATCGCCGCCGGGATCGAGCGCGGTGACGGTGGAGTCCGCATACAGCGTGTCGCCGCCGAAAACCGGATGCGTCATCGCGATGCTGGAAATGCCGAGCAGGGCGCGGCGGCGGTACCAGCTCCGCGAGATCATTCCGAGCAGGCGCTGCACGGTGAGCGTGCTGACGCCGAGCGGCCGCTTCCATTCGGTCTGCGCCGCGTAGTGGCTGTCGAAATGGAGCTGGGCGTTGTTGACGAGATCGGTCGCGTCCTCGCGGTTGTCCTGCTGGGATACGTCGATCCCAGGACGGTGGCGGATCCGCATTCCCACGCGCAGATCCTCGAAACTGAGGCCGAACCGCTCACGGTAGCGGTTCGGGCCGAGGCGGACATAGGCGTAGAGGCTCATGGCGGGGTTCTTCCTTGCGGGAGAGCTTACACCGGGCCGGCGCGACGTGGGGGACAGTCCCGGCTGGTCGGACGCTGGCCGATCCCGTGGAGAGAATGCGTGCTCGAGTGCTCCGGCGCGGGATGGGACTGCTGCGGGTGGGCGACCCGCTGCGTCATCACCTGCGGCGGTGTTGTTGTCTGGAGGAGTTATCCGAGCGATCCGCAGTAGCGCCCAACCCGGCGCGGGCGGCGCGACCTCTCCGGCTCCGCAGGAGAGTGATCGCGACCAGCATCAATCGAACAGCGAACTAACGCTGGTTTCATCGCTTATGCGGCGCATCGCTTCGGCCATCAGGGGAGCCACCGTGATCTGGCGGATGTTCTGGGCGAGCTTCACTGCCTCGGTCGCCAAAATCGAATCCGTGATCGTCATCATCTCGATCGGCGAGGAGGCGATGCGCGCCACCGCACCGCCCGAAAGCACGCCGTGAGTCACGTAAACACTCGCCGAGCGGGCGCCGTTGTTGATCAGCGCGGCGGCGGCGTTCACCAAGGTGCCGCCGGAATCGACGATGTCGTCCACCAATATGCAGTCGCGTCCGGAAACGTCGCCGATCACGTTCATCACCTCGCTCACACCTGCGCGCTCACGGCGCTTGTCGATGATGGCGAGATCGACGTTCAACCGCCGCGCGATGGCGCGGGCGCGCAAGACGCCGCCCACGTCGGGGGAGACGATCATGATGTCGCGCCCCGCATAACGCTCCTGGATGTCGCGCACGAACAGGGGCTCGGCGTAGAGATTGTCCACCGGGATGTCGAAGAAGCCCTGGATCTGGCCCGCGTGCAGGTCGATCGTCAGCACGCGGTTGGCGCCCGCCTCGGTAATCAGGTTGGCAACGAGCTTGGCGCTGATCGGGGTGCGCGGGCCGGATTTCCGGTCCTGGCGCGCATAGCCGAAATAGGGGATCACGGCGGTCGCCCGGCGCGCGGAGCTGCGGCGCAGCGTATCGAGCGTGATCAACAGCTCCATCAAATGGTCGTTCGCCGGATAGGACGTGCTCTGGACCACGAACACGTCCTCGCCGCGGACGTTCTCGTGGATTTCGACGAACACCTCCATGTCGGCGAAGCGGCGCACCGAGGCGCGGGTCAGCGGCAGGTTGAGCGCGGCCGCCATCGCCTCGGCCAGCGGGCGATTGCTGTTGCAGGCGAGGATCTTCATGCGGCGGGGGCGCCCTTCGGGAATCGCGCGGCGGCGGGCTTGTAGCAACCGGTCTGTGACGTGTCCATGAACGCGCTCCCTGCGCGGAGGCACCGCGTCGCCTGATCCCTCTCCCACAAGGGGAGGGGGGAGGCTGGCGCGTGGCGTTAGGCTCTCGTTGACCCTCCACCGCTAGCCTCTGGTCCGGGCAACCGGGAGCGGGGGATGGGGCGGGAGGCGGGACGGCTGGTGTGGCACTTGCGGCTGGCGCGGGCCGAGGGGGTGGGGCCGGTGGCCTACCGGCGGCTTCTATCCCGCTACGGCTCGGCCGAGGCGGCGCTGGCGCATCTGCCGGAGCTTGCCCGGGCGGGCGGGCGCATCGAGCCGCCACGCGCGCCCAGCGAGGCCGAAGCGGCAGCCGAGATCGCCGCCCTCGGCAAGCTCGGCGGGCGGATGCTGCTCTGGGGCGAGGCGCTCTATCCCAAGTTGCTGGCCCTACTCGACGACGCGCCGCCGGTGCTCGCGATGCTCGGCTCGCCGGACGCCTTCCGGCCCCGCAGCGTCGGGATCGTCGGCGGGCGCAACGCCTCTGCCAACGGGGCGCAGATGGCGGAGATCCTGGGCGAGGCGCTGGCCGGGGCGGGGCTTGCAGTGGTCTCCGGGCTTGCGCGCGGGATCGACGCGGCGGCGCACCAAGGGGCGCTCCGGGCGGGGCTCACCGTGGCGGCGGTGGCGGGCGGGCTCGATCAGCCCTATCCGCCCGAGCACGCGCTCCTGCAGCACCGGATCGCGGGGGCGGGCGCGGTGGTGAGCGAGGCGCCGCTCGGCACCGTGCCGCAGGCGCGGCACTTTCCGCGCCGCAACCGGCTGATCGCGGGCCTCTCGCTCGGCGTGGTCGTGATCGAGGCGGCGCCGCGCTCGGGGAGCCTGATCACAGCCAGGCTGGCCCAGGAGGCGGGGCGGGAGCTTTTTGCGGTGCCCGGCTCGCCGCTCGATCCGCGCTGCCGGGGCTCTAACGACCTCCTGCGCCAGGGGGCGCACCTGACCGAAACGGCGGAGGACGTGCTCGAGAACCTGCCCGCGCACCCTGACGCGGAGGGGCTCGCACGGGCGCCGCTGTTTGCCCGCCCCCGCCCCAATCCGGGCCTGCACGAGCCGAGCCTGCCGTTCTGGGACGAGCCGCCGGAGGGGGACGCCGGCCGCCAGGCCGCTCGCTCCCAGGTTGTCGCGCTGCTGGGTGCTTCGCCCACGGCGGTTGACGATCTGGTGCGCCGCTGCCAGTTCTCCCCGGCCGCGGTGGTCGCGGCGCTGCTGGAATTGGAACTCGCCGGTCGGATCGAGACGCTGCCGGGGTCGCGGATCGCGCTCCGGGCGCGCTAGGACGGTCCCCGCGCCCCGACGCTAAGGACAAGATGCCGGACGTCGTCGTCGTCGAATCCCCCGCCAAGGCCAAAACGATCAATCGCTATCTCGGGGACAAGTTCACCGTGCTGGCGAGCTTCGGCCATGTGCGCGACCTGCCGCCCAAGGACGGTTCGGTGCGGCCCGAGCAGGACTTCGCGATGGACTGGGAGGCGGATGCCCGCGGCGAGCGGCAGGTCGGCGCCATCGCCAAGGCGCTGAAGGGCGCGCGCACGCTCTATCTCGCCACCGACCCCGACCGCGAGGGCGAGGCGATCTCCTGGCACGTGAAGGCGATGCTCGATCAGCGCCGGGCGCTGAAGGGCGTCGCTGTGCGGCGGATCACCTTCAACGAGATCACCCGCAACGCCATCCGCACCGCGCTTGCCCATCCGCGCGACCTCGATCAACCCTTGATCGAGGCCTATCTGGCGCGCCGGGCGCTCGATTACCTCGTGGGCTTCACTCTCTCGCCCGTGCTGTGGCGCAAGCTGCCGGGCAGCCGCAGCGCGGGCCGCGTGCAGTCGGTCGCGCTGCGGCTGATCTGCGAGCGCGAAGCCGAGATCGAGACGTTCCGCCCGCGCGAATACTGGACCGTGGAGGCGGTATTCCTCACGCCGGCGGGCGCGCCCTTCACCGCCCGGCTGACCCATCTCGACGGCAGGCGGCTCGATCAATTCGATCTGGCGAACGAAGCGGCGGCGCTGCGCGCCAAAGCCGCGGTGGAAGCCGGGCGGTTCGAGGTCGGCGCGGTCGAGAAGAAGCGCGTCAAGCGCCACCCGCCGGCGCCGTTCACCACCTCGACCTTGCAGCAGGAGGCGAGCCGCAAACTCGGCTTCGGCGCGCAGCAGACGATGCGCGTGGCCCAGCAGCTCTACGAGGGCGTGGATCTGGCCGGCGAGACGGTGGGCCTGATCACCTACATGCGGACTGACGGCGTGCAGATGGCGGGCGAGGCGGTGGGCGCGATCCGCCGGCATGTCGGCGCGGCCTACGGTCCCGACTACCTGCCCGCCGCGCCGCGCGAATACACCTCCAAGGCCAAGAACGCGCAGGAGGCCCACGAGGCGATTCGTCCGACCGACGTCGAGCGCCGGCCCGACGACGTGGCACGGTATCTGAGCGCGGACCAGCGGCGGCTTTACGAGCTGGTCTGGAAGCGGGCGGTCGCCTCGCAGATGCAATCGGCCGAGCTGGACCAGGTGAGCGTGGAGGTGACGGACGGAAAGGGGCTGAGGCTGCGCGCCACCGGTTCGATCGTCGCCTTCGACGGCTTCCTGAAGCTCTACCGTGAGGACCAGGACGACGCGGCGGAGGAAGAGGAAGGCAGGATGCTGCCGCCGATGGCCGAGCGCGACCCGCTGGAGCGGGGCGACGTGACCGCGAGCCAGCACTTCACTCAGCCGCCGCCGCGCTATTCCGAAGCGAGTCTCGTCAAGAAGCTTGAGGAGCTCGGGATCGGGCGGCCCTCCACCTATGCCTCCATCCTCTCGGTCTTGCAGGACCGGGCCTATGTTCGGCTGGAGAAGCGGCGCTTCGTGCCCGAGGATCGCGGGCGGCTGGTGACGGCGTTCCTGACCAGCTTCTTCGAGCATTATGTGGAGACCGGCTTCACCGCCCAGCTCGAGGAACAGCTCGACGAGATCGCCGAGGGCCAGACCGACTGGCGCGTGGTGATGCGGGATTTCTGGCGCGACTTCTCGCGCGCGGTCGAGCAGACGAAGGACCTCAAGATCAGCGACGTGATCGACGCGCTCGATCGCGATCTCGGGCCGCATTTCTTCCCGCCGCGCCCGGACGGCACCGATCCGCGCCTCTGCCCGGCCTGCGGCAACGGGCGGCTTGGGCTGAAGCTCGGGCGCTATGGCAGCTTCATCGGTTGCTCGAACTATCCGAACTGCCAATACACGCGCCGCCTCGCGATCGAGACCGGCGAGGGCGAGGCGGAGACGCTAAAGGAAGGGATGCGCGTGCTCGGCACCCATCCCGAAACGGGGGAAGAGATCACCGTCCGGCGCGGACCCTATGGGCTTTATGTGCAGCAGGGCGAGGCATCCGATGACAAGAAGGCGCCGAAGCCGCGCCGCACCTCGCTGCCGCGCGGGATGGACGGGGCGCAGGTGACGCTCGAGCAGGCGATCGCGCTCTTGTCGCTGCCACGCGTCGTCGGCATCCATCCCGAGACGGGCGAGACGATGGAGGCCGGGATCGGCCGGTTCGGCCCTTACGTGCGGATGGGCGCGATCTACCAGTCGCTCGACCGCGACGATGACGTGCTGAGCCTGGGGCCGAACCGGGCGGTCGATCTGCTCGCGAAGAAGATGGCGAGCGTGCGCACGCTCGGCGCCGATCCCAAGGACGGCCAGCCGGTGGCGGTGCGGAAGGGCCGGTTCGGTCCCTATGTCCAGCACGGCAGCATGGTCGCCAACCTGCCGCGCGGCGTGGCGATGGAGGCTGTCACGCTGGCCGAGGGGCTGGCGCTCTTAGCCGAGAAGGGCAAGCTGCTGAAGCCGCGCAAGGCGAAGGGGCAAGCGGCACGCAAGCAGGCGGCGGCGCGGAAGGCTGCCGCACCGGCGCCGAAGGCGGCGCCGCGGCCGGCGAAGAAGGCGGCGGCGAAGAAGGCGGCGGCGAAGAAAAAGCCGCCGCGGAGCAAGGCGCGCAAGACGGCCGCGGCCCGCAAGCGGACCGCGCTGCGGGCGCGGGCGGCGGAGTAGCCGGGCCTCATTCGGCGCCCTGACGGGCGCCGGCCTCTCCCGCTTGCGCGGGAGAGGCGACCCAAGAGTCCTACAGCACCGATCTGCCGGCGGCGAGGCCCATGATCAGGCAGATCACGAAGATCACCAGGAAGATGAAGAACAGGATCTTGGCGATCCCGGCGGCGGCGGCGGCGATGCCGCCGAAGCCGAAAATGGCGGCGATGATCGCGATGATGAAGAAAATCAGGGCCCATCTCAGCATGGCGGACTCCGAAACGGTGGGAATGTTCGTCAAAAGCACGGCGCGCGGGTGCCGGTTGAGTTAACCCACCGGAATGTGACCTTAGAAGAACATCCGGCAAGCCTCAGCCTAGCGCGCGGGCAATGCGATCGGCTAGTTGCCAGGGTCCAGGCCGCCTGCAGCGTCACCCGCGCGGCGGTTCGGGCGGGAAGGCGCCGTAGCGGGGATCATCGCGCGAAACCGGCTGCGGTCATCGGCCGGGCAACGCGACCGCCCCGGGAAGGTTTCGTTCCTCGCGCCGTGATGAAGGGCTAAGCCGGCTGGATGTCCGATCTCCTCGACCTCGCCGCGCTCGATGCGGCCGACCCGCTCGCCGCCTTCCGCGCCGAATTCGCGCTGCCCGAAGGGGTGATCTACCTCGACGGCAATTCGCTCGGGCCGCTACCCAGGGCGGCGCGGGCGCGGATGGGAGCGGTGATCGAGCAGGAATGGGGGCGTGATTTGATCCGCTCCTGGGAGATCAACGGCTGGATGGAGCTGCCGCGCCGGGTGGGGGAGAAGATCGGGCGGCTGATCGGCGCCGCGCCCGGCTGCACGGTCGCCTGCGACAGCACCTCGATCAATCTGTTCAAGGCGCTCGCCGCCGCGCTCGCGCTGCGCCCGGAGCGGCGGGTGGTCCTGACACAGGCCGACAATTTTCCGACTGATCTTTACGTGACCGAGGGGCTGTGCGCCCTGCTCGGGCGGGGGATCGAGGTGCGGCGCGTGCCGGAGGAGGCGATCGCGGCGGCGCTCGGGCCGGAGGTGGCGGTGCTGTCGCTGACGCACGTCAATTACCGCAGCGGGCGGATGCACGACATGGCGCGGCTGACGCGCGCGGCGCACGCGGCGGGGGCTCTGGCCGTATGGGACTTGTCGCATTCGGCGGGCGCGGTACCGCTCGATTTGGCTGCCTGCGGAGCGGACTTCGCGGTCGGCTGCGGCTACAAATTCCTCAATGGCGGGCCGGGCGCGCCTTCCTTCATCAGCATCGCGCCCGCCCATCTCGGCGCACCGATGCCGCTGACCGGCTGGATGGGCCATGCCGACCCGTTCGCCTTCGGCCCCGGCTATCGTCCGGCCGACGATGCCGGCCGCGCGCTGGTCGGCACGCCGTTCGTGCTCAGCCTGGCGGCGCTGGAGGTGGGCGTTGACCTGATGCTTGAGGCCGACATGGCGGCGGTGCGCGCGAAGTCGCTGCTTCTGGCGGAGGCGTTCATCGCGCTGGTCGAGCGTGACTGCGCGGGGATCGGGCTCGAACTCCTGACGCCGCGGACGCCGGAGCTGCGCGGCAGCCAAGTCGCATGGCGGCATCCGCGCGCCGAGGCGATCATGCGGGCGCTGATCGCGCGGGGGGTGATCGGCGACTTTCGCCCGCCGGACATTCTGCGCTTCGGCCTGACGCCGCTTTATCTCCGCTTCGCCGAGATCGGCGCGGCGGTGAAGAGGCTGGCGGAGGCGGCGGGCTGAGGCGGCCGGCCACGCCAAGATTAAATTTGTTGTCGGTTGTCTTGTTTTCCGTTAGATTTCTCACGAACAAAGTCTGGGAGCGAAGCATTGCCCTGACGTGGGAGGTGAAAATGGGACGCGCCGTGCTGTTGGCCGGCCTGCTGGCCGCGCTTGCCGTGCCGATGCTGAACGTTCCGCCGGCGCACGCCGGGAACATCATTTTCGGCGCCGAAGACCCCGACTTGTTCGGGAACTTGAACCAGGGCGACACGCAATGCCCGAACGTTGCCTGCGGGCCGACCGCGGCCGTCAACTCCTTCATCTTCCTGCAGAACCGGTGGCCCAAGGTTTACGGCGATCGCCTGGTTCCCGAGGGTGCCGATCCGGCCGCGGAGTACCAGAACATGATCGACGTCGCCAATACGCTGGGCGGCGGGGAGTACATGAACACCTGCACCTGCGGCACCGGGACCTTTATCGAGCAGTTCATCGTTGGGAAGCAGTACTACATCGACGCCATGGCGCCCAACACGACGACTTATGGCGCCGAAGTGACGACGACCTGGCGCGATAACCCGGGCGGAAACCATGTCGGGGCGAAGCCGGCTTATGTCCACGACAAGACCGCCCCGACGATCGAGTGGCTCGCGGAGCAGTTGAACGCGGGCGAGGACGTGGAGCTGTTCATCAACGGCACCAAGGGCAACCACTACGTCGTGCTGACGCAGATCGAATACGACGAGAACCTGAAGACGGGCTACATCAACTTTGTCGACTCCAACCAGCCCGGCAACGGGATGGTGGCGGGCGTTCCGACCATCGGCAGCGCCGACATCACCGGCTTCGACCCGGACGACATGGACATCCTTCTGAGCAGCACGGACCTGAGTTATCTCGGCGGCGGCCTGAACATCGTCAACGCGGTATCGGAAAGCCCGATCCCGGAGCCGGGGGGATTGGCGGTGCTGGCGGCGCTTTTGGTTGCAATCGGCGCGCTTCGGCGGCGATATGTTTGATACCAACCCGCGGTGATTCGTCAGCGGGCAGCCAATAGCCGGGTAAGCAGGCCGGGGCTCGGCGCGTGCAGAAGCCGCTTCAGGTCCGCCGCGACACAGGCGCTGCCGAGTGCGGCGCGGCGGATGAGGGCGCTCATTGCCCCGCCGGCTTTCCGGCGGCGCCGTAAACGGCGAACTGCGTCGTCACCTGCTGGCCGTCCTTGAAGCGCAGCGTCATCGGCACCCGCTGGCCGGGCTTCATGCGCGGCTCCATGCACATGAGGTGATACCCGCCAGGGGCGAAGACGACCGATTGGTTGGGCGGCACCGCCACCGCTTCGACCATCCGCATCGCCTCGGCGCCGTTCTGGGTCTCCGTCCGGTGCAGCATCACCATGCCGCAGGCGGGCGAGGCGGCGCCGACGAGCGCCGCCGGCGCCTGGGACGTGTTTTGCAGGCGCATGTAGCCGCCGGCCGGGACCTGCGGGGTGATGTAGCGGAACCAGCCGTCGGTGACGGCAACCGGGGATGCGGCGCGGGCGGCCAGCGGCAGAAGGAGAGCGAGCGTGGCAAGGCTGGCGCGCGGGGCCCCCCGCCTCACCCCGACCCTCTGCGCCCCCAGGGCCGGAGAGGGGGTCGCGGCGTCGGCGCGGGCTGCTGTCAGGGGCATCGGACTTCTCCATCGGCTGGCACCGCGGCATTAGCGCAGCGCCGCGCCCGCGGGCAGCCACACTTCGGCGCGCAGGCCGGGAGCGGCGTCCTTCAGCGTCACACGCCCGCCGTGGCGGCTGGCGATGGCAGCGACAAGGCTGAGACCGATGCCGCTGCCGGGCGTCGTGCGGCTCGATTCCAGGCGGTAAAAGCGGCGGAACACGTGCTCGCGCTCCGCCTCCGGGATGCCCGGCCCGTTGTCGGCGACCCAGAACAGCACCCCGCCCTCGGCGGGTGCGGCGCCGAGGCGGAGCGCGGCACCTTCGGGCGAATGCCGGCAGGCGTTCTCGGCGAGGTTGGCGAGCATCTGAACCAGCAATTCCCGCTCGCCACGGAGTTGCACCGGCTGCGCCTCGACGGTGAGGCGCTGGCGGCGCTCCTCGGCGAGCGGTTCGTAGAGTTCGGCGACGGTGGCGACCAGCGCGGCGGCGTCGAGCTCCTCGTAGCGGTCCTGGCCCGTGGTCGCCTCGATCTCGGCGATCCGCAGAAGGGCGGTGAATGTATCGAGGATCGAATTCGTGTCGGCGATCGAGCGGTCGATCGCCTGCTCGTACTCGGCGGGCGTGCGCGGGGCGCGGCGGATGTCCTCCAGCCGGTTCCGTAGGCGCGCCAGCGGCGTCCGCAGATCATGCGCGATATCGGTGGAGACTTGGCGGATGCCGTCCACGAGCAGGGCGATGCGGCCGAGCAGGGCGTTGAAGCCGTCCACGAGCTGGTCGAATTCGTCGCCCGTGCCGCGCGTGGGCAGGCGGCGGCTCAAATCGCCGGCCATGATCTCCTGGCTGGCGCGCCCGACCGCGGCGAGGCGGCGCAGCACCCGGCGGCTGAACAGGAACCCGGCGCCGATCGCGAACAGCACCGTTACGCCACCGCCGACCGCGAAGGCGCGGGCGATCACCGCGCGCACCTCGGCGATCCGCGCCGCGTCCTGCCCGACCAGCAGATAGCCGCCGTCCAGCAGGCGCACGCCTTGCGCGATCACCGGCACGTCCTTGCCCTTCTGGCTGACCGTCAGACGCAGCCAGCCGGTCACGGGAGGCACCTGCGGCAGATTGCCGGCGAGCCGGTTGCCGGCGAAGTCCTCAAGCAGGATGTAGGCGCCGCCGCTTTGCTCCTCGGACGCCTGGGCAGCGCCGAGCAAATGCGGGGTAGTGACGGGCTCGGCGCCGAGCAGGCCGGAGAGGCGGGCGTTGACGGCGTTTTCGACGCCGAGCTGCAGCGCATGCGCGACGTAGAGCTCGCTGACGGCGAACAGGATCAGCACCGCGGCGGCGATCAGCGCGGCGAACAGCGCCGTCAGCCGGGAGGCCGAGGTGCGGAGGAGCCTAATCCGGGGCACGGATCATGAAGCCCACGCCGCGCACGGTGTGGATCAACTCGTGGGGCTGGCCCTTGTCGATCTTGGCGCGCAGCCGGGCGATGTGGTTGTCGACCACGTTGGTGTGCGGGTCGAAATGCAGGTCCCACACATTTTCCAGGAGCATCGTGCGGGTGACGACCTGCCCGGCGTGGCGCATCAGGTACTCGAGCACCTGGAACTCGCGCGGCAGCAGCTCGATGGGCTTGCCGGCGCGCTTGACGCTGCGCGCGGCGCGGTCGAGCTCGAGGTCGCCCACGCGCAGGAGCTTCGTCTCCGTGAGCGTGCGGGCGCGGCGGCCGAGCGCCTCCACGCGCGCGGCAAGTTCGGCGAAAGCGAAGGGTTTGGCGAGATAATCATCGCCGCCTGCCGCCAGCCCGGCGACCCGGTGCGGCACCTCGCCGAGTGTGGTGAGGAAGAGCACGGGGGTATCCACACCGGCGGCGCGCAACGCGGAGACGACGGCGAGGCCGTCCATGCCGGGCAGCATCCGATCGACGATCAGCAGGTCGAAGGAACCGTCCCCGGCCAGGAACAGGCCGTCGCGCCCGTTCGCGGCCCGGCTCACCGCATGGCCGAGCTCGGCGAGCCGGGCGGAGACGTATTCGAGCGTTTCGGGATCGTCCTCGATCACCAGGATGCGCATCACGGGCTGCTATAGCACGCGGCCCGGAACCGGCCGCACCAAGCAATAAATCGTCCAACGATCCTTATGAGGCGTTAGAATAGGGAAGCCAGAGCACCTGCTCGATCCGGTCGGCACCTGCGGCGATCATCGCCAGCCGGTCAAAGCCGACCGCGATCCCGGCCGAGGGCGGCATTCCGTATTCGAGGGCGGCGAGAAAATCCTCGTCGAGCGGCCAGTCGGGGCCACGGAGCGCGTGGCGGCGGGCGCGGTCGGCCTCGAAGCGGGCGCGCTGCTCGGCCGCATCGGTGAGCTCGACGAAGGCGTTGGCGAGCTCGATGCCGCAGACGAAGAGCTCGAACCGCTCGGCGACGCGCGGATCGGCGGGATCGGGGCGGGCCAGGGCGGCCTGCGAAGCGGGCCAGTGGGTGAGGAAAGTCGGATGCGCGCGGCCGAGATGGGGCTCGACGCGCTCTAGGAGCAGGCGGAAGAAGAGGTCTTCCCAGGTCTCGCCGGGGCGGAGCCGCGCGCCGGCGGCGGCGGCGAGCGCGGGCGCGTCCCCGGCGGTCGCCAGCACGTCCGCGCCGGCGAAGCGATGGAATGCCTCCGCCACGGCCAGCCGCTCGAAGCGCGAGAGGTCGGTGGTCACGCCCCGGCAGGTGACGGCGGACGGCAGCACGGCGCGGAGCAGCGCCTCGGTTTCCTCCATCAGCGCCGCCATGTCGGCGCCGGGGCGGTACCACTCGAGCATGGTGAACTCGGGCGAATGGAGGTCGCTTGCCTCGCCGTTCCGCCAGACGCGGGCGAACTGGAAGATCGGACCGGCGCCCGCGACCAGCAGGCGCTTCATCGCGAACTCCGGGCTCGTGTGCAACCAGAGGGGCTCGGTGCTTCCGTCCGGGTATTCACGCAGGGTCGCGAAGGCGCGCAGATGCACCTCCTCGCCCGGCGCGGGGACGGCATAGGGGGTTTCCACCTCGGTGTAGCCGCGCGCGAGGAAGAAGGCGCGGGTGGCGGAGGTCAGCTCCGCGCGGCGGCGGAGGAACGGCAGGCGGGCGGCGAGGCTTTCGGGGTGCCAGGGGGCGCTTGTCATCCCTTGCGCCTATCGGGCTGGCGGCAATATGTCGTCAATGACAGCATTGAAGGCAAAACCGGATGGCGGCGCTCGCGGTCCGCAACGTCGACGAGGAGGTGGTGCGCCGGCTCCGCATCCGGGCGGTCGAGCACGGCCGTTCACGTGCGCGATGCGTGCGCTTCCCGATCTGAGGCTGGCCCGGATGCTTCCGCCGCTTGAGGAATGGGTGAGCGCGCGTGGAGTGATCGGCCCCAATTGAAATGCGCCGCGCTGGCAGGCTTTCGGCGCGAGAGGGGGCGGACGCCGCGGAGGCGCTTGCCATTGTTGCGGCAAGATATCCAGTCGCCATCCCGCCCGCGCTCCGGGCGCTGATCGGGCACGCCGAGGATCCGATTGGGCGGCAGTTCGTGCCGCATCCGGACGAGCTGATCACCGCGCCGCACGAGCGGGCCGATCCGATCGGGGACGAGGCGCTGTCGCCCGTGAAGGGGATCGTGCACCGCTACCCTGACCGCGCGCTGCTCAAGCCGCTGCTCGTCTGTCCGGTCTATTGCCGGTTTTGCTTCCGCCGCGAGCAGGTCGGTCCCGATGGCGGCCTGCTGAGCGAGGCGGAGCTGGAAGCGGCCTATGCGTGGCTCGCCGATCATCCGGCGATCTCCGAGGTGATCCTGACCGGGGGCGATCCGCTGATGCTGTCGGCGCGGCGGCTGCGTTCAATCGTCGCCGCGTTGTCCGCGATCCCGCATATCCGCACGTTGCGGGTGCATACGCGCGTGCCGATCGCCGATCCCGAGCGCGTCAGCGCCGCCCTGGCAGATGCGCTGGAGACGGAGCGGGCGATGTGGGTGGTGATTCATGCGAACCACGCGCGCGAGTTCACCGACGCGGTGCGGGCGGCGATCCGGCGCATTCAGGCGGCCGCGATCCCGGTGCTCGGCCAGTCGGTGCTGCTGCGCGGCGTGAACGACAGCGCCGCCGCGCTGGAGGCACTGTTCCGGGCGATGATCGCCGCGCGGGTGAAGCCCTATTATCTGCATCAGCTCGATCCCGCGCCGGGCACCGCGCGCTTTCATGTGCCGATCGCGGAGGGGCGGGCGCTGATGGCGGCGTTGCGCGGTCGCGTGAGCGGGCTTGCCCTGCCGACCTACGTGCTCGATATCCCGGGCGGGCACGGCAAGGTGCCGGTCGGCCCTGATTATCTCGGCGCGGACGGCAGCGTGCGCGACCCGTGGGGCGGGGCGCATTACCTTGCCCGCGCGGAGGGCGGCGGCTAGAAGCCCGGCTTTCCCGCCAATCCGAGACGAGCGAGCGATGAAGCAGCAGGCGAACCTGATCCGCGCCGGACAGGTGATCGAACACGAGGGCCGGCGCTGGACGGTGCTCAAGCAGCAGATCATTACGCCCGGCAAGGGCGGCGCCTTCATCCAGGTCGAGATGCGCGACCTGAAGAGTGGGAACAAGACGAACGAACGCTGGCGCACCGCCGACACGGTGGAGCGGCTGATGACCGAGGAGAAGGAGTACGCCTACTCCTACACCGAGGGCGACAACATGGTCCTGATGGACCCGGAAAGTTTCGAGCAGACCCATGTGCCGCTCGACCTGCTTGGCGACGCCCGCCCGTTCCTGCAGGACAACATGACGATCACGGTCGATCTGGTGGAAGGCGAGCCGGTGGCGGCGCACCTGCCGCCGACCGTGGTGCTGGAGGTGGTCGAGGCCGATCCGGTCGTCAAAGGCCAGACCGCCGCCTCCTCCTACAAGCCGGCGCGGCTTTCCAACGGCGTGCGGACCTCGGTACCGCCGTTCATCGAAACCGGCGAGCGGATCGTCGTCCGCACCGAGGACGGGAGCTATGTCGAACGGGCGAAGGGCTGATCCCGGTTGGCCCCGCGCCTCTCGCCGCACCTGACGGTCATGCTCAACGCCGCCCAGAAGGCGGCGAAACGGTTGTTGCGCGACTTCGCCGAGGTCGAGCAGCTCCAGGTGAGCGTGAAGGGGCCGTCCGACTTCGTCTCCCAGGCCGATATCCGCGCCGAGGAGACGCTGCGCGAGGAGCTGAACAAGGCAAGGCCCGGCTATGCGTTCCTCATGGAAGAGTCCGGCGCCTCCGGCTCCGGCAACTGGGCGTGGCGCTGGGTGGTCGATCCGCTGGATGGCACGACCAACTTCCTGCACGGCATCCCGCATTGGTGCCTCAGCATCGGGCTCGAGCGCCGGCTGCCGGACGGCGGCAGCGAGCTTGCCTGCGGCGTAATCCACGCGCCGGCGCTGAACGAGACGTTCTGGGCTGAAAAAGGGGGCGGCGCGTTCGTCAACGAGCGGCGGCTGCGCGTCTCCGCCCGGAAGGAATTGAAAGATGCGCTGTTCGCGACCGGCATTCCGTTCGCGGCGGTGAGCACCGCCCGTCAGCAGGCGTTCGCGCGCACGCTGGTCGAGCTGATGCCGCGCATCGCGGGCGTCAGGCGGTTCGGCGCGGCGGCGCTCGATCTCGCCTGGGTCGCCGCCGGACGCTACGACGGCTATTGGGAGCTCGGGCTGAAGCCGTGGGACCTGGCCGCGGGCCTTCTGATCGTGCGCGAGGCGGGCGGGTTCGCGACCGATCCTGGCGGCGGCGATCCCCGCGACTCCGGCAACGTGGTCGCCGCCAACCCGCATCTGCACGCACGGCTGCTTGAGTTCGTGGCCAACGGCATCAGGAGCCAGCCGTTTTCGCCGAGATGAACGGCGCTGATCGTGTCGCGCCTTGCACCGCGCGTGCCGGGGGCGCTTTCCTGAGGCTGATGCGTGCCGCGGTCCTCGCCGTTCCGCTGGTTTTACCCGCCTTCCTGCCTGCTTCGGCGCAGGTGACGATCAACCTGCGCGCCCTCGACGCGGTGCCGAAGGCGCCGCCGGCGCACCGGAGCGCGCCGCACGCGAAGCGCGGCGCGGCGAGCGCGGCGAAGCCCCGCGTCGCCGCGCTGCCCTCGCCCGGACCGCCGCCCGCGATCGAAGCCGCGCCGCCGCCCGCGCCTGCGCCCATGCAGCCGATCGCCTCGGCGGCATCCGCCGGGCCGAAGGCGCCCGCCGCGCCATCGCCGCCGAGCGGACCGGCCGCCGCCACGCCGGCCGCCGTTCCGCAGCACACGCCGAGCGCGCCCGCAACGGCCGCCGCCCTGTCGGGGCCTGCCGCCCCATCCGCGCCCGCGCTGAGCACAGCGCCGCCGCCGCCCCGTAGGCTCTCCGTCGCCTTCGCGCCCGGCGATGCGGCCCTCTCCGCCGAGGCGCGCAGCGCGCTGACGGCGCTCGTGAAAGCCGCGCATCCGACGCCAGACACCACGTTCGAAGTCGCCGCGCGTGCGCCGGGGACGGGCGACGACGCCTCGGCGGCCCGGCGGCTGTCGCTCGCCCGCGCGCTCGCGATCCGCTCCGCCCTGGTCGCCGATGGCGTTCCCGCCGCCAACGTCTATATGCGCGCCTTGGGCGCGCCGCCTCCGGCCGCAGCCGCCGACGCCGACCGCGCCAGCATCACCGTCATGGGCGAGGCCGCCCCGGCGCCAGCCGCCACCGCCGCCCCATCCGCCCCCCAGCAGGCCAGCAAACCCAAATGACCCGCCCCACCCCCTACCTGATCCGCATGGTGCTGTTCCTGGTCGTGGTCGGCATCATCGTCGGCTGGCTCTGGCCGCGGCTGGCGGCGATCTTCCTCAACAATCCCGAGCTGAATTCGCTGATCCTGGGTATCCTGGTGATCGGCGTCGCCTGGACCTTGATTCAGGTCATCCGGCTGGGGCCGGAGGTGGAGTGGGTGCTCGCCTACCAGAACCCGCGCCGCGACGCCGCGCGCGCGCCCCATCCGCGGCTCTTGGCGCCGATGGCGCGGATGCTCACCGGCCGCGACGGCCGCGGGGCGGCGCAGGCGCGTGTCACGCTGTCAGCGCTCTCCACCCGCTCGTTGCTCGATTCGATCGCCTCGCGCCTCGACGAAAGCCGCGAACTCGCGCGCTACATGACCGGGCTGCTGATCTTCCTCGGCCTCCTCGGCACGTTCTGGGGCCTGTTGCGGACCGTGGGGGGCGTGTCCGAGGTGATCCACAACATGACGCTCGGCACGTCGGATTTGCCGGCGCTGTTCGAGCAACTCAAGGCGGGACTGGCGCAACCGCTGAACGGCATGGGGATCGCTTTCTCGGCCAGCATGTTCGGCCTGTCCGCAGCACTTGTGCTCGGCTTCCTCGATCTCACCGCCGGGCAGGCGCAGAACCGCTTCTTCAACGAACTGGAGGAATGGCTTGCGGGGCTCACCCGGCTTTCCTCCGGCGTGCTGAGCGAGGGCGAGGGCTCCGTGCCCGTGTATGTGCAGGCGCTGCTCGAGCAGACCGCCGAGAACATGGAAAGCCTGCAGCGCATCCTGACGCGCGGCGAGGACGTGCGGGCGCAGTCCAATCAGGCGATCCTGGCGGTGAGCGAGCGGCTCTCGACGCTTACCGACACGATGCGCGCGAGCCAGCAGTTGATGCTCAGGATCGGCGAGGCGCAGGCGGCGATTGCGCCCGCGTTGCAGCGGCTGGCCGACGCCAAGGCCGATCCGACCGACGAGGTGGCGCGGGCGCACCTCCGCAATATCGAGATTTACCTGCAGCGCCTGCTGACGGAGACCGAGCAGGGGCGGGCGCAGAGCACCGCTGAACTTCGCAGCGATCTGCGCGTGTTGACGCGCACCATCGCCGCTCTCGCCGAGGAGCCGCGCTGATGGCGCTCTCCGCGCGCGGCCGGCGCGGCACCGGCGGCGGGATCGAGGCGTGGCCCGGTTATGTGGACGCGCTCTCCACCCTGCTCATGGTCATCATCTTCGTCCTGCTGGTGTTCGTGCTGGCGCAAGGCTTCCTGAGCTTCGCGCTGAACGGGCGCAACAAGGAGCTGGAGAGCGTCTCGGCCAAGCTCGCCGACGTGGGGCGGATGCTCTCGCTCGAACAGACGAAATCGGCGCAGTTGCAAAGCTCGGTCGCGGCGCTGACGAGCCAGCTCGCGGAATCGAACGCCGAGCGGCAGTCGCTGTCGATGCAGATCGCCACGCTGAATACGCAGCTCGGAGAAGCGCGCGCCCAGGCGGAGGCAAGCGGCAAGCAAGCGGCTGACCTCGCGGCGCAACTCGGCACCGCACGCCAGCAGCTTGCCGATCTGCAGCGCGCGCAGAACGAACTGAATCGCACCGTGACCGCCGACAAGGCGACCATCCAGGCGAAGCTCGCCGACATCGCGCGGCTCGACGAGCAGGCGCGCGCGCTTGCCGCGCTGCGCGACCAGCTCGAGGCCGAGGCGCAGAACGCCGCCGCGCGGGCGATGAGCGAGGCGGACAAGCGCAAGGCGGTGGAGCTGCAGCTCGCGCAGGAGAAGAAGCTCGGCGACAGTGCGGCGGCGCAGATCGCTCTGCTCAATCAGCAAGTCGATCAGCTCAAGGCGCAGCTTGCCTCAGTCGCGCAGGCGCTCGACATCGCCGAGAAAGAGGGGCGCGACAAGGACGTGCAGATCGCCAATCTCGGCCAGCAGCTCAATGCGGCGCTGGCGGCGAAGGTGCAGGAGCTGCAATCTTATCGCAGCGACTTCTTCGGCACGCTGCGGAAGGTGCTGAGCGGCGTGCCGGGCATCCAGATCGTGGGCGACCGTTTCGTGATGCAGAGCGACGTGCTGTTCGCGGTGGGGAGCGCCGATTTGTCGGCCGATGGCGTGGTGGAGATCAGCAAGCTAGCGCAGACCGTGCAGCAGATCGCCGGCCGCATCCCGACGAACATTGACTGGATCCTGGATGTGGACGGGTATGCCGACCGCCAGCCGATCAGCGGCGGGCGCTATGCGTCCAACTGGGATCTCTCGGCGGCGCGCGCGATCAGCGTGGTGCAGTTGCTCATCAAGGACGGCGTGCCGCAGGACCATCTCGCCGCGACAGCGTTCGGCGACAACCACCCGCTCGATCCGGGCGACACGCCGGATGCGTACGCGAAGAACCGCCGCATCGAGCTGCGCCTGACCGACTATTCCCGCACGCGCGCCGCCGGGGGATAGATACCAGGCCGCGGCGATAGAGGGCGCATGGAGCGCGGCGAAATGCCTGCCGTCCCCTGCGCCGGCGGATCGGCATCCGCCCGGCGCGCTCATTCACCGGCTGACCCGCCCTCACCCCTCACGCTGCCTCTTCCCTCTCCCGCGCAGCGGGCGGGGCGAGAGGAGGGAAGGTCGCCGCGCCGTTAACGAAGTATCAAGTTGTTTATGCTTTACTGGGCGGATGGAGCTGGCTGCTGCCTCCTCGCCTGAGCGGCTGATCGAATGGACGCGGGTCCTGTTTGAGGATCTGCGCCGCAACGTGGCCGAGGCGCACCGCACCATGCCGGCGGGCCTGGTT
>Ga0209062_1000187_pt1 | contig 233052 bp, 202 predicted proteins | sample Coa_R2_2_FD_187158 | JGI IMG/M metagenome (GOLD analysis project Ga0209062, IMG submission 187158) | Surface soil microbial communities from Centralia Pennsylvania, which are recovering from an underground coalmine fire - Coalmine... | ecosystem: Environmental > Terrestrial > Soil >... | reverse complement strand
GAACGCACCCAGGAGCTTCGCTCCTGGGTCCACCAGTACAACTGGCACCGGCCTCATGCTAGCTTGGGTCTGTCACCGCCCATCAGCCGTTCCGGCCTTGCACGGAACAACCTATTGCGCCTCCACAGCTAGCCGTTGGCGGCCGGCGGCAGCCGGACTGGCGCGGACGACCCGCCGCGCGCCGCCGCGCTCGGTCCTTCTTCAGCCACCGCCCTGCCGCGGGCTTCCGTTCACGAGCCCCGGCGCCTCCAATCGCTCCGGCCTGGACCCGGCCGGCCGGCCGGGCACGGCGCGCGCGAGGAACGGCGGTGATCCACTTCTGGGATGCGCAATCGTCGCGCAAAAAGAGGACGCGGTGTGACATTTTCTCTAGTACCCTGATGGGCATGCGATTCGGGTGGACGCCGCGCGAGCCCTCCCTGGCCGCCGGCGTCATGACGGGCACGTCGGCGGACGCCATTGACGTCGCGCTGGTGCGGATTCGCGGGCGCGGCTGGCAGCGGAAGGCCGGCCTCGTCGCCTTCCACTCGCAGCCCTTCGCACCGCAGACGCGCGCGGCCATCCTCGCCGCTTGCGACGCGCCGGCGATCGCCACCGCCGCCTTGGCGCGGCTCAACGTTTGGCTGGGGGAAGCGATCGGCGACGCCGTGCTCCACACCTGCCGCGGCGCGCGCCTGGCCGCGGCGCAGCTTGACTTCGTCGCCGTGCATGGGCAGACGCTTTACCATCAAGGCCGGCGCGAGCCGTTCCTGGGACGGCGCATCGCCTGCACCTGGCAGACCGGCGAGGCGGCGGTGGTGGCCGCCCGCACCGGCGCGACGGTGATCAGCAATTTCCGCGCCGCCGACATGGCGGCGGGCGGCCAAGGCGCGCCGCTCGTGCCGTTTCTCGATTACCTCTTGCTGCGGCACCCGCGCCGCGACCGCGCCGCGCTGAATATCGGCGGCATCGCCAACCTCACCCTGATTCGCGCCGGGGCGCGGCCCGAGCAGGTGATCGCCTTCGACACCGGCCCCGGCAACATGGTCATGGATGCGCTGGCGGCGCACTTCAGCGGCGGACGCCAGCGCTATGACCAAGACGGCCGGCTGGCGGCGCGCGGGCGCGTCTTGGAGCCGACGCTGGCGCGGCTGCTGAGCGATTCCTATTACCGCCGCCACCCGCCCAAAAGCTGCGGCCGCGAACAGTACGGGCGCAACTACGTCAGCCGGCTGCTGGCGATCGCGCCGCGCGCGGCAGCGGCCGATCTGCTGGCCACCGCGACCGCGCTCACCGCCCGCACCATCGCCCGCGCCCTCGGCCAACGGGAATGGGAAGTGGTGGTAGGCGGGGGCGGCGCGCGCAATCCCACGCTGATGCGCATGCTGGCCGCGGCCGCGCCGCGCTGCCGCTTCATGGGCGGCGACGCCTTCGGCATCCCCGCCGCCGCCAAGGAGGCGATCGCTTTCGCCGTGCTCGGCCACGCCACGCTTTGCGGCGAGGCGGGAAATCTGCCGAGCGCCACGGGAGCGCGGCGCGCCGTCGTGCTGGGCTCGATCACGCCGCCGCCATGATGGGCGGGACGATAAGCCGCGCGGGGCTTTCGTTCTCCCACCCCAAGGCGCGCCGCTGCGCTGCGCATTCTCTCGGCGCTACGCTACGCTCCGCATTCCTCCTCGATCTCGGCTGGCTGAATTTTCCGTGGTGGACTCGCGGGCTGCCGCCGGACGATCCTTGCCTGAGCCCGTCCCGGCCGCCGGTTGCGTTAGGGTGGCCGATGCCGGCGGCCCGCGGTCGGCCAACCGACTATAATCGGAGCCTCGCATGCGCACGCTCGCTCTTCTCATCGTCTTGGCCGCGCTGATCGCCGCCGCGGCGCCGCCGCCTTCCCCGCGGCGCCACGGCTGGCTGCTGGTCGCCAACAAGGGCGATCAGACGGTCGGAATCGTCGATCCCGCTGCCGAACGCATGGTGGCCACCGTGCGCGAAAGCGCCTTCACGGTGCACGAGCTGGCCGTCGCTCCCGACGGCCGGACGCTCTACGCGCCGGTCTATGGGAGCGGCGGCGTCGGCGGCCCCGGCACCAACGGCAGCGAGATTGACGTCATTGACTTGGCCACGCGCCGCTTGGCGCGGGTCATCCCTTTGCCGCGAGGCGTGCGGCCGCATTGCCCCAAGTTCGGCCCCGGGGGGTTGCTGTACGTCTCCACCGAGCTCGACGACGCGATCACGATCTTTTCGCCGGCCGGCGAGATCCTCGGCCGGATTCCCACCGGGCAGCCGGAATCGCACATGTTCGCGTTCTCGCCCGACGGGCGCTTCGCCTATACCGCCAACGTCGGTCCCGGAACGGTCTCGGTGCTGGATGTGGCGCGGCGCAAGCTGCTGGCCGTGATTCCGGTGGCGCAGCAGATCCAGCGCATCGCCGTCTCCCGCGACGGCCGCTGGGCGTTCACCTCCGACCAGCACGCGCCGCGGCTGGCGGTGATCGATACCGCCGCGCGGCGGGTGGCCCGCTGGATCACGCTGCCCGGCATCGGCTACGGCACTGCCGTCACCCCCGACGGAAGCGCGCTGCTGATCGCGATCACGAACAAGAACGAGGTCGCCGTGCTCGATCTCGCGACCATGAAGATCACGCACGAAATCTCCGTGCCGCCCTCGCCGCAGGAGATTCTGGTCGAGCCCGGCGGGCGGCGCGCGTATGTCTCCTGCAATCAGGCGCGCGCCGTTGCGGTAATCGACCTGGCGCGCTGGCGCCGCCAGGGCCTGATTGCCTGCGGCCGCGACGTCGACGGCCTGGCCTGGGCCCCGTAACTCCGCCCCGGGGGCCCCGCAGTGCGGCGCGCAACGCGCCCGGCAGCCCGCCGCCGGGCTCGCCATTGCACGCCTGCGGGCCTGGGCGCACGGCGCTCCCTGCCCACGCTCCGAAAACCGCCCTAGCGCACCGGCCCGCCTAAGGCTGGATCACGCGGCGAACGCCGGAGGACGGGTAAGTGCCGGTAAAGCGGCCGGCGTCGTCGTAGAGCGCGATGGGCGCGCTGGAGTACCGGGCGAGCCCGGCGGCGATCCGGCGAGCGTCGCCGACCACGACCACCAGCTCGCGGTTCGGCTCGATGTGCTTGGCCGCCGCCGCCTGCGCCGCCGCCGCGGTGACCGCCTGCACGCGCGGCACGAAGCGCGCCAGATAGTCGCGCGGCAAGCCGAATTCCTCGACCATCAGAAATTCATCGGCCACCTCGGCTTGCGTTTCCAGCTGCCGGGCGAAGCTGCCGGCGAGATAGTTCTTGGCGGCCTCGAGCTCGGGCGCGGTCACCGGACTCTGGCGGATGCGGTCGAGCTGCGCCAGGATCGCGGCCAGGGCCGGCGCGGTGACCGCGGTGCGGACCTGCGTCTCGACCTGCCAGACGCCGCCCGCGAGCAGCGGCTGATTGAAACTCGCAATGTCATAGGCGAAGCCTTTGGACTCGCGGACGTCGCTCACCAGGCGCGAGTTGAAGCTGCCCCCCAGCACTTCGTTCGCGACCAGGAAGGGGAAGTAATCGGCGGCATTGCGCTCCAAACCCAAGTTGCCGAGCAGGATGGTGGACTGCGCCGAGCCCGGCCGGTTCACCAGGAAGATGCGGCGGCCGGGGCGGGCGGGCGGCGCGGGAAACTGCGGTACGGGCGGCTCGCCGAATCGCCAGTCGCCGAAGTAGCGGCGCGCGAGGTCGCGCGCGGTGCCCACGCCGATGTCGCCGGCGATCACCAGGGTGGCGTCGTTGTTGGGCAAAAAGACGCGGGCATGATACGCCGCGAGGCCGGCGCGGGTGATCGCGGCGATCGAGGCCTCGGTGGGGGCGGTGATGGCGTAAGGGTTGTCGCCGAACAGCAGTCCGTCGAACTGCACCCGGGCCAGGAAGCCGGGCTCGCTGCGCTCCAGCCGCAGCTCCTGCAGCAGGTTCGCCTTGCGCAGCGCGACCTCGGCTGCGGGGAAAGTCGGGCGCAGCGCCACGTCGGCCAGCAGCGCGAACATGCGGTCCGCATTGGCGGCCAGACTCGAGGCGCGCAGGGTGATGAAGTCCTTGTCGGCGGCGGCGGCGATGGCGCCGCCCATGCTGTCGGCGGCATAGGCGATCTGGCGCGCATCCAGGGTGGGCGTGCCGGCGGTCAGCAGTTCCGCCTCGGCTTGCGCCAGGCCCGCCTGCGCCGGCGTCAGCAGCGAGCTGCCGGCGCGCACGGCCAGCCGCGCCGTCACCAAGGGGAAGCGCGCATCGGGAACGATGACCAGCTTGAGCCCGTTGGGCAATTGATCGCGCACCGCGGCCGGCGGCCGATACGCCGGCACCGGCCCGACCTCCGGCGCCTGCAGCATGAACGCCGGCGCCGGGAGCGCGGCGGAGGGCCGTTGCGCGGCGGCCGGGAACAGCAGCGCGAATGCGGCCAGCCAAAGCGCCAGACGATAAGGCTTGATCATGGCCGGGCTCCTCCCTTTGCGGGGGCGGCGGGCGCGGGCGCGGCGCCCGGCTCATCCTGCAGCACGGTCGCCCGCGGATGGGTCAAATAGGCGGCGGCGGCCCGCTGAATCTGCTCGGAGGTGACGTTCAAAATTTGCCGCAGGTCCTCGCTTTCGCCAGCCGGCGAGCCATCCAGCAGTTCGCCGAGCGCCAAGAGCTGGGCGCGGTCGAGCGTGGTCTGCTCGCCGCGGATCCAATCGGAGGCCAGCTTGGTCTTCACCCGCAACAGCTCATCCGGCGGCATGCCGTTGGCCACGATCTCGTGAATTTCGCGGAAGACGAGCTGCTCGACGAGCCGCGGGTCGACGTTCGGCTTATAGATCACGAAGCCGCCGAAGAGGCCGGGCGCGCGATAGTCGGTGAAATCGGCTTCGGGAAAGCCGAGGCCGCCCTCCACCTCGATCGCGACTTGCCGCGTCTTCACCAGCGATTGATAGAGGCGCGAACTCTCGCCGGCGAACAGATCCTGGCCGAGCAGCGCGAGCGCGTAGAAGTCCGGCGACTTGCGCGGCGGGCCTTGCCAGGCGATGGCCAGCGCCGGCAGGTTGGCGTGGGGATCGCGAATCGTGACGTCGGTTTCGCGCGTGCGCGGCGGCTCGGCGGTCGAGACCGGGGTGATCGCGCCGCGATTGGGAATCCAGCCGAAGTATTTCCGCACCAGCGCCTCCGTGCGATCCAGGTCGAGATCCCCGGCGATGGTGAGGATGGCGTTGCGCGGCGCGTAATAGGCGTCGAAGAACGCCTTGACTTCGGCCAGCGTGGCGCGGTCGAGATCGGCGAAGGAGCCGATCACCGGATGCGCGTTTTGCCAGTTGGAGAAGGCGCGTTCGCCGAGCGCGACATAGAGCAGCGGGCCGTAGGGCTGATTGTCCACGCGCAGCCGCCTTTCTTCCTCGACCACGGCGATCTGGTTCTTCATGTTCTCCGGCGTGACGTTCAGGTACGCCATGCGGTCGGCGTCGAGCCACATCAGGATGGGCAGGGCGTTGCTCGGCGCGGTCTCGAAGTAAAACGTGTAATCGGTATGCGTGCTGGCGTTGTCGGTGCCGCCATAGCCCTCGACCTTCTGATCGAAGACGCCCTTGGGCGCATGCGCGGAGCCCTCGAACATCAAGTGCTCGAAGAGATGGGCAAAGCCGGAACTGCCGGGATGCTCGTCGCGTCCGCCGACGTTGAAGAGCAGCGACTCGGTGACCACGGGCACGGCGTGGTCTTCGGAAAGAATCACGCGCAGGCCGTTCGGGAGCGTGAACTGCCGGAAGGGGATTTGCGGCACCACCGTGGCCATCTGCGCGGCGAGCGCGGCGGCGAGCGCCAGGACGATGGTTGAAAGCAAGGCGGCCGTTCGCATGGATGCGCTTTCATCGTAGCGCGGGACGCGGCCGGGCGAGCACAAGCGCCGGGGCGCGGCGGCGCGGCCTACCCGCAAGCGGCGGGGCGGGGGCCGTACAATCGGGGCGAGGAGGAGACGGCGATGGCTGAAGACGCCTTTCGCGAGGAATCGGATTCGATGGGAGCGGTGCGGGTACCGGCGGCGCGGCTGTGGGGCGCGCAGACGCAGCGCTCGCTCGAGCACTTCGCGATCGGCGGCGACCGCATGCCGCTGGAGATCTGCCGGGCGCTGGCGCTGATCAAGAAGGCGGCGGCACGCGTCAACGCGCGCCTGGGCAAGCTGCCCGCAGCCAAGGCGGAGCTGATCGAGCGCGCCGCCGACGAGGCGATCGCCGGCCGCCTCGACGCGGAGTTTCCGCTCTATGTCTGGCAAACCGGCTCGGGCACGCAGACCAACATGAACGTCAACGAGGTGCTCGCCAACCGCGCCAACCAGCTCGCCGGGCAGCCGCTCGGCGCCAAGAAGCCGGTCCACCCCAACGACGACGTCAACATGTCGCAGTCGTCCAATGACACCTTTCCCACCGCCATGCACCTCGCCGCCGTCGATGCGCTGGAAAGCCGCGTGCTGCCCGCGGCGGAAGCGCTGGCGCGGGCCACGGCGGAGCATGCGGAGGCCTGGCGCGATATCGTCAAGATCGGGCGCACGCACCTGCAAGACGCGGTGCCGCTGACGCTGGGGCAGGAATGGTCGGGCTACGCGGCGCAACTGGAGGCGGCGATCGCCGGCGTGCGCGCGAGCCTGCCCGGGCTGCGCCAGCTCGCCGCCGGCGGCACCGCCGTCGGCACCGGCTTGAACGCTCCTCCCGGCTTCGGCGCCGCCATCGCCGCCGAGTTGGCCGCACTCACCGGCCGCGATTTCGTCACCGCGCCCAACAAATTCGCGATCCTGGGCGGCGTCGAGGCGCTGGTGGCGGCGATGGCCGCGCTGCGCGGCCTGGCGGTGGCGCTGCACAAGATCGCCAACGACATTCGCTGGCTGGGCTCGGGCCCGCGCTGCGGCCTGGGCGAGCTGCGCCTGCCCGCCAACGAGCCCGGCTCCTCGATCATGCCGGGCAAGGTCAACCCCACCCAGTGCGAGGCGATGATCATGGTGTGCCTGCAGGTGATGGCGGCCGACGCCGCCGTGGCCATGGCCGGCGCCGGCGGCAACTTCGAGCTGAACACCCTGCGCCCGCTGATCATCTTCAATTTTTTGCACGCCGCCCGCCTGCTCGCCGACGTGATGGAGACGTTTCTGCGGTACTGCGTCGCCGGCCTCGAGCCCGACCGGCGGCGCATCGCCGAGCTGGTCGAGCGCTCACTCATGCTGGTGACGGCGCTGGCGCCCGAGATCGGCTACGATCGCGCGGCGCAGATCGCGCACCGCGCCTTGCACGACAACCTTTCTTTGCGGGAGGCGGCGCTGGCGAGCGGCTTCATCGCCGCGGCGCGCTTCGACGCCCTGGTGAATCCCGCGCGCATGGCGGGGAGCGGCGCATGAGCGGCGGCAAGGCAGCCGGCAGCGGCTATGGCGCGCCCGCCGGCGCGCGCATCGGCCACGTCCACCTCAAGGTCGCCGACTTGGACCGGGCATTGGCCTTTTACGCCGGCGTGCTGGGCTTCACGGTGCGGCAGCGCATGGGCAGCGGCGCCGCTTTTCTCGCCGCCGGCGGCTACCATCATCACCTCGCGCTCAACACTTGGGAGAGCTTGCAGGGCGCGCCCCCGCCCGCCGGCAGCACCGGCCTCTATCACCTCGCGATCCTCTATCCCTCGCGCGCGGCGCTGGCGCAGGCGCTCGAACGCGTGCTGCAGGCCGGCATTCCGCTCGAGGGCGCAGCCGACCACGGCGTCAGCGAGTCGGTGTATTTGCGCGATCCCGACGGCAACGGCGTCGAGCTGTATTGCGACAAGCCGGAGAGCAGATGGCCGCGCACCCACGCCGGCGACCTGGCGATGTACACGCGCCCGCTGGACCTGCACGCGCTGCTGCGCGAAATCCCCACCGGCACGGCCTCCGGTTCCGGCCCGCTCGATCTGTAGGGCTGGGCTGGCGCGGAAACCCGAGGCGGCCGGGGGACGTAAAATTGAAGTATGGACCTGGCGGCCATCGTCCGCATCGCCTTTCGCGCCCTGACCCGCAACAAGCTGCGCTCCACCCTGACCATGCTGGGCATCATCATCGGCGTGGGCGCGGTCATCGCGATGGTCGCCGTGGGCCAGGGCGCCAACGAGCAGATGCAAGAGCGCATCGCCTCGATGGGCACCAACATGCTGTTCGTGATGGCCGGCAGCCATCAGCAAGGCGCGGTGCGGCTGGGCTGGGGCCAAACCAAAACGCTGACCATCGCCGACGCCGACGCCATCGCCAAGCAGATTCCCACGGTGGCCGCGGTCAGCCCCGGCGCGGAAGTCTCGAAGCAGGTCATCTTCGGCGGCAACAACTGGGGCACGCAGATCAACGGGGTGGGGCCGGATTACTTCGGCGTGCGCAACTGGAGCTTCGCCGAGGGCGGGCCCTTCTCCGAACAGGCGGTGCGCATGGATGAAAACGTGGCCATCCTCGGCCAAACGGTGGTGGCCAATCTCTTCCCGGGCATCGATCCCCTCGGCCAGACCATTCGCATCGGCAACTTGCCGTTCACGGTGATCGGCACGCTCCAGCCGCGGGGCCAGTCGGGCATGGGCCACGATCAGGACGACGTGGTTTACATTCCCATCACCACGCTGCAGAAAAAGATCACCGGCCAGGATTGGCTGCAATGGATCGTAGTTTCGGCCATCTCCAAGCAGGCGACCGCCACCGCGCAGCAGCAGATCACGGCGCTGCTGCACCAGCGGCATCGCATCCCGCCCGGCCAGCCCGACGACTTCGCGGTGCGCAACATGGCCGACATCGAGCAGATCGCCAACGCCGCCGGAACGATCATGACCATTTTGCTCGGCAGCATCGCCTCGGTGTCGCTGCTGGTGGGCGGCATCGGGATCATGAACATCATGCTGGTCTCGGTCACCGAGCGCACGCGCGAAATCGGCATCCGCATGGCGGTGGGCGCGACCGAAGAGGATGTGCAGAGCCAGTTCTTGGTGGAGGCGGTGGTGCTGAGCGCGCTGGGCGGCTTGGTGGGCGTCTTCTTCGGCGTGGCCTGTTCCTGGCTGATATCGGCGCTGGCCAAATGGCAGGTGGACGTGTCGAGCGTCGCGGTCATCGGCGCGCTCGTCTTCTCCGGCGCCATCGGCATCTTTTTCGGCTTCTATCCGGCGCGCAAGGCGGCGCGCCTCGATCCCATCGAAGCCCTGCGCTACGAGTAGCCGTCCGCCCGCCGTCTGCATGAACGCTTATCGGATCGCACTGCGGGCGAAGGCGGGCGCACGGAAGGTGTCGGTCACGCGTTTGCCGGACGCGGTGCAGGGGCAAGCGGCATTTGCAGGTGCAGAGACCGAGCCCGGCGCTAGACCACCGACCCCGCCTTCGAGCGAACGCTGGTCCAGCCGCTTGCCTCCCCGCTTCGCGCGTCCGGATCGTATTGGGCGGGAAATTTTAGGTCTGGGTTATCTTCCACAATTCTTCGTGCAATTGAGCGAAGCGAGCAAGGTGCTCGGCAGCTTGCAATGTGGCGGGTCGAAGTCGGAGAGTCCCGCCCCTGTGTCATTTTCATGGTCAAGCAGGCGCTGAGAAGTCCGTTTGAGATCAACATGCCGATTATGCTGTCGGGCGCGCAATCGGAAGCCGCCAGCCTCGGCGCATTGCGACAAACCTGAGTCCAAAACAGAGGACCGCGCCAACTCCAGCCACCGCTGACGCGGGGAGATGCAGCATGCTTCCAACAACAACCACGGCAGAGCCAAGCAGCGCCGCGACCGCGTAGAGTTCGGTTCGCAAAACGGTAGGAATTTCCGTTACGAGGATGTCGCGCACCATGCCACCGCCAATTCCTGTAAGCATGCCGAGCAGCGTCGCCGCAACCGGGCCGGCGTGAAAGGCGAGCGCCTTGCCCGCACCAGCAACCGCGAAGAGCGCGAGTCCGGCGGCATCAAATACCAGCACCGGGCTGCTCAGCCGGTCGATGATTCGAAATCCATAGAATGTAATCAGACCCGCGAGGATCGACACCGTCACGTATCGCCACTCGCTCATCGCTGCAGGCGGAATCGCTCCAATCATCAAGTCGCGTGTGATCCCGCCCGCGTTGCCGGCGGCAAAAGATAAAACCAGCACGCCGAACAAATCTAGTTTGTGCTTGACCCCCGCTGTTGCGCCGCTGAGCGCGAAGACGAACGTGCCGCCAAGGTCGAAAGCGACCAGCAGCGTATTCACAACGACGTGGTCGCTGGCTGTCATTTAGCTAGAGGTGACAACCATGCCTGAGATGCGACTATCAACGCCTCCACCCCGGCCTCCAGGGTTGGATGAATGGTGGGCGCGAAGCGTGGGTTGTGATTGGTCGGGAGATCGGCGATTGTGCCCGAATTCTCAGCCTTGGCGTACGTCTCGGGATCGGTGCCCCCCACAAACCAAAAGACAGAAGGCACCTGCCACTCAGCTCCAAAAGTTCCAAAATCTTCGCTGGCCGTGGTTGGTTGAGCGTCTTTCACCCGGTCCGCCGTGAAGTAGCTTCGAAACGCGTCGACCGCGCGTCTTGTTGCCTCTGAATCATTTTTCACAAGAGGGTAACGGTCAAGCGAAGTGACCTCCGGCTTCTTAGGCGATCGAGATGCTTCGGCTTCGGCATTGACGATGCGTTCGATCGCAGCCAGCACGTGCTTTCGGACACCTTCGTCAAAAGTACGCACGTTCAGCTTTATGACCGCTTCGTCAGGGATCACGTTCTCTTTCGTACCGACCTGGAGCGAGCCGACGGTTACGACAGCGGAGTCCGTGGGGGCGATCTCGCGGGACACAATGGTTTGCAGGCGGAGGACGGTAGCAGCCGCCATAACAACCGGATCAATGCTCGCTTGCGGCATCGAGCCGTGCGCCCCTCGCCCGAACATTCGGATTTCGAAGCTGTCCCCCTCTGAGGTGATCACGCCGGAACGCGTGCCAATCACGCCTGAAGGTCCGACCATAACGTGTTGTCCGAGGATGGCCGTCGGCTTCGAAAAGCGCTTAAACAATCTGTCGTCGATCATCGCTCGTGCGCCAGCGCCTGTTTCCTCTGCAGGTTGAAAAAGCGGCATCAGTGTACCTCGCCAAGCGTGTCAATTTCGAGCCAACAATGTCGCCGCTCCGATCAGCCACGTTACGTGCATGTCATGGCCGCAGGCATGCATGACGGGTACAGATTTCCCGTTTTGTTCTGCGGTCACGTTGCTGGCATAGGGCAGTCCTGTGGCCTCATGAACCGGCAGGGCGTCCATGTCCGCACGCAGCATGATCGTTGGGCCTTCACCGTTGCGGAGTACGCCGACCACTCCCGTTTTGCCAACACCAGTCGTCACGTCATAGCCGGCTTCACGGAGACGGTCCGCGGCGATGCCGGCCGTCCGGTTTTCCTGCATCGATAGCTCGGGATGAGAGTGGATATCTTTGTAAACGGATTCTAGCTCAGGAATCAGCGTACTCAGATCAGCAAGTACGCTCTGCGCCGGCGATTTTATTTGCTTGCTCATAATTGAATACCTCTCGCGAATAGCTTAAGGCGCCCTAAAAGGGGCGTTCAATGATGGATGAAAGGACGCGGTTTGTAGCTCGCCGGCTAGCGGGCGAGCCGATGCGGACCTGGGCGGAGAGTTCGGGATTTCCCGCAAGACCGGCTACAAGATCTTCGGTCGCCACCAGCATTGCTGCGTGCAGGGAACGACCGACCGGAGCCGTCGTCCCTGCTGCTACCGCGTGCCTACCTACCCACGCCTCGCCGCAGACGCGGTGAGCGCAATCCGATCCACCTGTGCGCAGGGCCACACACGTCCGGCACAGTTCAAGGCAATCACCACAAAGCCGAATACCTTGCCTCATCATGACTGGGTCATGTGCCAGTGACTCTGGAGATCGCCGCTCAGGAGCGATCGGCTTGCGGCGGATCGAAGCGGTAGCCGACCTGGCGGACCGCGGTCACGCAGCGCGGGCTGCCGGCGGGCTCGATCTTGGCGCGCAAGCGGCGCACGTAGACATCCACCGCGCGCTCGGTGATGAAATGGCCCGGCGCCCAGACGCCGTCGAGAATTTCCCGGCGGGTGAGCGCGCGGCCGGGATGGCGCATGAGGAAAGCCAGCAGCCGGTATTCCGTGGCGCTGAGGTCGAGCGGCTGCCCGGCCCAACTCGCCGAGCGGCGCGCCAGGTCGAGGCGCAGCGGCCCGGCGGCGAGCGCCGGAGCGGGCGCGGCGGCGCGGTCGCGCAGGCGGGCGCGCACGCGCGCGGCCAGCTCGCGCCCGCTGAAGGGCTTGCTGATGTAATCGGCGGCGCCGAGATCGAGCCCGCGGATGCGGTCGGCTTCTCCGCCCAGGGCGGTGAGCACGATCACCGGCAGCGCGGCGAAGCGCGGATCCTGGCGCAACTGGCGCAGCAGCGCCAGCCCGGGCGCGGCGGGCAGCATGAGGTCGAGCACCACCAAGTTCGGCTGCTCGGCCTCGATCTGGGGCAGCAGGCCGGCGCCGGTGGAGTTGACGCTGGTGCGATACCCTTCGCGCTCGAGATGCAGCCGGACCAGGCGCGCCACGTCGGCGTCGTCTTCGACGATCAGGATGTGCTCGGCGCTCATGCCCGCGGCGCGCTAGCTGCCGGGCTCGGGCGCGGCCTCGCGGCGCTCTTCGCGCATGTGGTGGCGCACATCCACGCCCTCGACCCAAAAAATGACCTCTTCGGCGATGTTGGTGGCATGGTCGGCGATGCGCTCCAAATTCCGCGCCACCAGGATCAAGCTCAGCGCCCGCTCGACGAGCGAGGGGTCGTGCAGCATCTTGTCGAGCAGATTGCGGAAGACCTGGTCGCGCAGCGCGTCCACTTCGTCGTCGGTCTCGAGCACCTGCCGCGCCAGCGCCACGTCGCGGGCCATGAGCGCATCGAGCGCCTGCCGCACCATGCCTTCCACCTTGGCGGCCATCAGGGGCAGGTCCACCAGGGGCCGGGCCAAGGGCTGCTCGATCATGTGCGGCACCGCCTGGCAGATGTTCACCGCCAAATCCCCCATGCGCTCGAGATTGTTGTTGATCTTGACCACCGCCGCCAAGAAGCGCAAATCCACCGCCAGCGGCTGCTGCAGGGCGAAGAGGCGCAGCGCGCGCTCATCCACCTCGACCTCGAGGGCGTTGATTTCCGGCTCGATGCCCTGGATGACCTTTTCCGCTTCCGAGGGATCGCGCTCGGTGAGAGCGCGCATGCAGCGGTGGATGGCGGTTTCCACCAGCCCGCCCATATAGACGACGCGCTCCTTGAGCTCGTCGAGTTCTTCGGAAAAATGTCTTCTCATGAAGCCCCCAGCCGAGCCTAGCCGAAGCGCCCGGTAATGTAATCCTCGGTTTCTTTCCGCGCCGGCGTGGTGAAGAGCTGCTGCGTGCGGCCGACCTCGATGAGGCGTCCGGAGAGGAAAAAGGCCGTGCGGTCGCTGATGCGCGCCGCTTGCTGCAAGTTGTGGGTGACGATGACGATGGTGTAACGCTGCTTCAGCTCGAGCGCCAGCTCCTCGATGCGGCCGGTGGCGATGGGATCGAGGGCGGAGGCGGGCTCGTCCATGAGCAGGATTTCCGGCTCGATCGCCAGCGCGCGCGCGATGCAGAGCCGCTGCTGCTGGCCGCCGGAGAGAGACAAGGCGGGGGCGTCGAGCCGGTCCCGAACCTCGTCCCAGAGCCCGGCGGCGCGCAGGCTGCGCTCGATGACCGCTTCGCGTTCGCCGTGGCCGCGCGCCAGACCGTTCACGCGCAATCCGAAAGCGACGTTGTCGCGCACCGAAAAGGGGAAGGGATTCGAGCGCTGAAAGATCATCCCCACGCGCCGCCGCAGGCTGATCACGTCGGCGCCGGGCGCGTAGATGTCCTCGCCATCGAGCAGGACGCTGCCCTCGAAGCGCGCCTCGGGAATGGTGTCGTTCATGCGGTTGAGCGTGCGCAGGAACGTGCTCTTGCCGCAGCCCGAGGGGCCGATCAAGGCGAAGATTTCGCCGTGCCGGATCTCGAGGCTGATGTCGAAGAGCACCTGGTTGGCGCCGTAGAAGAAATTCACATGGCGCGCCTCCAGGACGTTGGCGCTGGCGGCCGGCGGAGCCGGCGCAGCCGCGCGGGCGAGAGCGGGAGTCGGGTGCAGGTCAGACATGGCTGCTGCTCGGAGCGGCGCCGGGCGCTTGCGGCAGCGTGCAAACGAACGTGCTGCCTTGTCCCAGTTGGCTGGTCACCGAAACCTCGCCTCCATGCTCGCGCACGATATGCTTGACCAGGGCCAACCCCAGGCCGCTGCCGCCGTTGGCGCGGGCATGGCTGCGATCCACGCGATAAAAGCGCTCAAAGACCCGGGCCTGATCGGCCGAACCGATGCCGGCCCCAGTATCGCGCACCTCGAGACGATACGCCTGCTTCCCCGATTCTAGGGCCGCGGGCCGCCCGGCGACAAAGATCTCGGCGCCGGCGCCGCCGTGGAGAATCGCGTTTTCGATCAGGTTCAGCAAGACGCGATGCAAGGCGTCGGCATCGGCGCGCACGCAGCCGCTCGCGGCCGCTTCCACCCGCAGGCGGCAGCCGCGTTCCGCCGCGAGCGGCGCCAGCACCGCGACTGCAGGCGCGAGCAGTTGGCCGGGGTCCAGCAGTTGAAAGTGGAACGGATACTGGCCGGTCTCGAGCGAGGAGAGCGTCACCAGATCCTGCGCCAGCCGTTCCAGGCGCCGCGCGTTGGCGGCGATGGTCTCCACGAACTCGCGGCGCTGCTCGGGCGACGCCGCGGCGTCCTCGCGGAGCAGCTCCGCGTAGCCGCGGATGGACGTGAGCGGCGTGCGCAGCTCGTGCGAGACCGCGGCAATGAAATCGCGCCGCAGATTTTCGAGCCGGGCGAGCCCGGTGATGTCGCGGGCCAAAACCGCGGCGCTGCCCGGGGGATCGTCGAGCGCGACCAACTCCAACTGCCAGACCCGTCCGTCGGCCAATTCCAGACGGTCCAGGCGAACGGTGGCGGCGGTCGCCAGCCGGTCCAGCTCGCGCGCCAGCTCGGGCACGCGGGCCAAGGCGGTCAGGCGCGCGCCGACGATGGGCTTCTCGCTCAAATGGAGCAGCGCCTGGCCGGCGGGGTTGAGGTACAGCAGGCGGTGATCGGCGTCCACGGCGATCACCGCGGTGTCGAGACTCTCGACCATCTGCCGCAGGCGATGCGTTTCCTGCGCGCGCTCGCCGCCCGGAGCGGCCGCCGGCGGCGGCGCGGCGGACCGCGGGTTGCCGCCGCCCCAGCGCCGGACCGCGAGCGCCGCCAGGGCCCCGGGGCCGATCCAGAGCGGTCCCCAAGGCAGCGCCAGCGCCAACGCCACGCTCGCGGCCAAGGCGAGCAGAAGGAGCGCGCGCTTCACGCCATCCCTTTCCGCCGCCGGGCGAACGTCAGCCGGGCGGCCGCGCCGATGCCGACGATGATCGCGATGAGGGTCAACGACGCCGCCCACGCCTGCGCATGCCAGCTCGCATAGGGCGAAATGGCGTAATCGTAGATTTGCACGGTGAGCGAGGAGATCGGCTGATCGATGTAGCCCGACCAAAACGAATTGTTGAAGGCGGTGAAGAGCAGCGGCGCGGTTTCGCCGGCGACCCGCGCCACGCCCAGTAGCGCACCGCTGACCAGCCCCACCCGCGCGGACGGCAAGACCACGCCGGCGACCATGCGCCAGCGGCTGGCGCCGAGCGCGAGCGCGGCGTCGCGATAGCCCTTGGGCACGCCCCGCAAGACTTCCTCCGCCGCCCGCAGCACCACCGGAATCATGATGACCGCCAGCGCCAAACCGCCCGCCAGCGCCGAAAAGCGGCGCATGGGCACGACGACGACCGCGTAAATGAACAGGCCGACGACGATGGTGGGCGTGCCGTTGAGGACGTCGGCGGCGAACCGCACGCCGGAAGCGAAGCGCTCGCGGCGAAACTCGGCGACATAGATCCCGCCGATCAACCCCAGCGGCACCCCCGCCAGGATCGCGATCGCCAGCAGCTCGAGCGTGCCGCCGATGGCATTCGCCATCCCCCCGCCGGGCATCCCCACCGGCCGCGGCGTTTGCAGGAAGAACGCCGGAGTCAGCGCCGCCGCGCCTTCGCGCGCGACATAATACAGGATCAGAAACAGCGGCGCCAAGATCAGCGCGGTTGCCGCAGCCGTGAGCGCCAGCATGAAGCGGCTGCGCCAATGGCGCCGGCGCAAGCGGCGGCGGTCGGCGGCCGGCGCGGGCGTCATCATGCGGCGCGGCCTCCCCAGCGGCGTTCGGCGCGCCAGACCATCACCCGGGCGACGATGTTGACGAGCAGGGTGATGGCGAAAAGGACCAGACCGATTTCCAGCAGCGCCGAGACGTACATCGCGGTCGTTGCTTCGGTGAACTCATTGGCAATGACGCTGGCCAAGGTGTAGCCGGGCGCGAAGAGCGAAGCGCTGACCGCCGGACGATTGCCGATGACCATCGTGACCGCCATGGTCTCGCCCAAAGCCCGGCCCATGCCCAGCATCACCCCGCCCCAGATGCCGGTGCGGGCGGCGGGCAGCACCACGCCCCAAATCGCGTCCCAGTGCGTGGCCGCCAAGGCATAGGCGCCATCGCGGTAGGCGCGCGGGACGGCGGCAATCACTTCCCGCGAAATGCCGATGATGTAGGGCGCGATCATCACCGCCAAGATCAGCCCGGCGGCGAGAAACCCGACGCCGTAGGCGGGCCCGCGAAACAGCGGCAGCCAGCCGAGGCGCGCCGCCAGCCACGGTTCCGCATTTCGTTGCAGCCAGGGCGCGAGAACGAAAATGCCCCACAGCCCGTACACGACGCTCGGCACCGCCGCCAGCAGCTCGACCAGATACCCGACCGGCCCGCGCAGCCAAAACGGCGCCTGCTCCACCAGAAAAATCGCCACCGCGATGCTCAGGGGCACGGCCAGGATCAGCGCGACGGCGGTGGTGACGAGGGTGCCGAACAGGAACGGCCAGGCGCCGAAGTGACTGAAGACCGGGTCCCACGCCGAGCTCGACAAGAAGCGCCAGCCGAAGGCATGGCGCGTCAGCGCCGAACCGCGCACCAGCTGCCAGCCGATGCCCACGATCAGCAGCGGCGCGACCGCGGCCAGCGCCCGCGCGATCCAGGCAAAAACGGCGTCGCCGAAACGGCGGCGCGGCGTCGCCGCGCGTCTGCTCGCGTCTCTGACCAGGCGGGACATGGGAAGAGGCGATTGCTGCTGCAATTATCCCAACCGCGCGCGCTGCCGCGCGCCCGCCCGGCGCGCTGTCATCGATCTGTAATCAATCAGGCGGATCCCGCCAGATCCGCCTGCCCGCGCAGGCGCCCGGCGGGATCACGGCGGCGCGTCGTATCTGCCCGTCCTTAATAATCTCCGGCCGCCGGTCCCGCGCTTGGCCGCGGGCGGATTTCTCCGCGCGTCATCGATCCGTAATCCAACACGCCGCCGCGATTGGGCATGCTGTTAGGGAGCAGATTTTATTAACACAGGAATGACGACTCCATGACACATCCTCTGACACGAACCGTTCGCATCGCAGCAGGAGCCTTGCTTTTGCTGGCCGGGGCTTGGGCGCAGGGCGGCACGCAGACCGCTGCCCCGCTCTCCGTGCAGATCGGCGGCGCCCAATTCACGCCGGGCGGCTTTTTGGATCTGACCTCGGTCTTCCGCACCACCAACGTGGGCAGCGGCATCGGCACGTCCTTCGGCTCGATCCCGTTCAGCAACACCGCCGCCGGCCAGCTCTCGGAATTCCGCTTCAGCGCGCAGAACTCACGCCTGTCGCTGCGGGTGGATTCCCAGCCGGGCGGCGCCAAGCTGACCGGCTATGTCGAAGCCGATTTTCTCGGCAACGCCCCGGCCAATCTGGTGGTCGGCAGCAACAGCAACACGCTGCGCATGCGCCTCTACTGGCTGGACATCCGCAAGGGCGGCTGGGAGGTCTTGGCCGGCCAGTCCTGGAGCCTGCTCACGCCCAACCGCAAGGGCCTCTCGCCCATGCCCTCCGATATCTTTTATAGCCAGGACATGGACACCAACTACCAAGTCGGGTTGACCTGGTCGCGCGACCCGCAATTGCGCGTCATCCGGCACTTCGGCTCGAGCTGGGCCTTGGGCGTCTCTTTCGAAAATCCCGAGCAATACATCGGCAGCGCCGGCACGGTGACGCTGCCGGCGGCTTCCTATGCCTCCCAGTTCAGCACCGGCGCCAACTCCGCCACCCCCAACCTTCATCCCGACATTGTCGCCAAGCTGGCGTACGACACGACCGCCGCGGGCCACGCTGTCCATCTCGAACTCGCCGGCCTGGAGCGCACGTTCCGCGATGTCAACCCGGCAACGAATGTGAAGAACACCCTTGCCGGCGGCGGCGTTTCGCTGAACGGAAACATCGAGGTGGTGAAGAATTTCCGCGTGATCGCCACCAGCTTCTACAGCGACGGCGGGGGGCGCTATATCTTCGGCTTGGGGCCGGATCTGGTGGTTCACGCCGACGGCACGCTTTCGGCGGTCCATTCCGCTTCCGGAATCGGCGGCTTCGAGTGGCAGGCCACCCCGGCCTGGATGCTCTACGGGTACTATGGCGGCGCCTACTTCCAGCGCAACTTCGAGACCACGGCTGCCGGCGATATCGGTTTCGGCTACGCCGGCTCGCCCTCGGCTGCCAATCGCGCCATCCAAGAAGGGACGATGGGCATCATCCACACCTTCTGGCACAAGCCGAGCTACGGCGCGCTGGCCCTGATCACGCAATACTCCTATCTCGTGCGCGCGCCCTGGTCGGTGGCCGCCGGCTCGCCGCGCACCGCCAAATCGAACATGGTTTGGGTCGACCTCCGGTACACGCTGCCGTAACGGCGGTGCCCGCAAAATCTAGAAAGGAACCACTCGCCATGAAGGCCTCATCTCGCACTTTCTTTTCGGCGGGCGTTGCCGCGCTGGCCCTCGCAAGTTGGGCGTGCAGCCCGTCCTCCAAGAGCGGCGGCGCGAGCGGCAATGTCTCGCTGACCGGCGCGGGCAGCACGTTTGTCTATCCGATCATGTCGCGCTGGATCAACGACTACGAACGGGCCCATCCCACCGTGCGGCTCAACTACCAATCCATCGGCAGCGGCGGGGGGATTCAGCAAGTCAAGAACGGCACGGTGCAATTCGGCGCCAGCGACATGGCGTTGAGCGACGCCCAACTCGCCACGATGCCGCCGGTCGTGCAGCTTGCCGAAAGCGCGGGGCCCGTTTGTATCACCTACAACCTGCCGGGATTGCAAGAGCCGTTACACCTCACCGGCGTCGTGCTCGCCGGCATCTACCTAGGCAAGATCAAGAATTGGCGCGATCCCGCCATTCTCCGCGCCAATCCCGGCGTGTCCCTGCCGAATCGCCCGATCTTGGTCGTGCATCGCTCCGATGGCAGCGGCACCAGCAATATCTTCACCACCTACCTTGCCGCAGTCAGCGCGGAGTGGGCCAAGCGCATCGGCGCGGGATTGTCGGTCGCATGGCCGGTGGGCTTGGGGGGAAAGGGCAGCGAAGGCGTGACCGGCCTGGCGCGGCAGACGGAAGGCGCGATCGGCTATGTCGAGCTGAACTACGCCCAAGCCAATCAGTTGCCGGTGGCGGCGATCCAGAATCCCAACGGCGACTGGGTCACCCCCTCGACGGAAAGCGCCACCGCCGCCATCGCCGCCGGCGCTGCCAGCCTGGCGCGCGACGTGCGGGCGCCGATGGTGAACGAACGCGCGCCGGGCGCCTACCCGATCACCGGCCTGACCTTCTTGATCGTGCCCCGCGACGGTCCGGATCGGGCGCAGCGCATTGCGCTCAAGGACTTCATTGCCTGGGTGTTGAGCACCGGCCAGACCTCGGCCGCGGAGATGAACTACGCGCCGCTGCCGCCGTCGCTGGTCGCCGCGGACACGCGACTGCTGGCGCAGCTCCAAGCCGCCGGCCAGCCGCTTCCCTAGGCGCCCGCACCGGCGCGTCCCGGGGGAAAAGCCGGGCACAGCCTCGCCGAGCCCGGTTCCATCCCGCCCGCCGCGCCCTTCGCGGTCTGCTCCGGCAGCTCGGCTTCAAATGGGCCCGTCGGGGACGATCTCCCCATCGCGCAGATGCAGCGTGCGCCGGGCGACGGCGGCAGCCGCGGGATTGTGCGTGATCATCAAGATCGTCTGGCCCAAGTCGCGGTTGAGGTCGGAAAGGATCTGCAGCACGGCGGCGGAATTTTTCGAATCGAGGTTGCCGGTCGGCTCGTCGGCGAGCAGGATGCTGGGGCGATTCACGAGCGCGCGCGCAATCGCCACTCGCTGCTGCTCGCCGCCGGAAAGCTCTGCGGGACGGTGGCGCAGGCGCGCCCCGATCCCCAGCAACTCGATCAGCCGGTCGCGCCAGCGCGCATCGCCGGCGGCGCGCCCGGCGATATGGCGCGCCAGGTCGATGTTGCCGGCGGCATCGAGCGTGGGCAGCAAGTTGAAGCGCTGGAAGACGAAGCCGATGCGGTTGCGGCGCAGCGCGGTGCGCGCGGCATCCGACAGCGAACCGTACTCCTGCCCGGCAATGATCACGCGTCCGGCGGTGGGCCGCGTCAAGCCGCCCAACACGTGCAGCAGCGTGCTCTTGCCGCTGCCGGAGGCGCCGACGATGGCCACGAACTCGCCCGGTGCGACTTCGAGGCTGACGTTGCGCAGGGCGGGCACGGCGAGGCGACCGAGGAAGTAGGTTTTTGAAACCTCGACGGCTTGCACGATCGGCAGAACGGTTTCCGTCACGAGAGAACTTCGATTCTAACGTGAGCTCGCGCACCGGCGCGCGCGCCAGCGCTCGCCTACAATGGTGGGAAGCTCGCGAGGGGTTTGGATCTGTCCGCTGCTACGTTTCACTTCGAGCCGCCGGCCTTGCAGTTCAAGCCGGCCGCGCCGCTTGCGATTCGCTCCGGAATCGACCGCGACCATGCGGTTGACCTGATCAAGGGCGTCGCCTGCCTGCTGATGGTGCTGGCGCACGTACGCTTCGCGGATGCGCCCTGGCTGCGCGAAGCGACGATGGCTTCGGTGCTGTTCTTCGCCTCCACGGGCATGAACCTCGTCGGCATCGTCGAGCGCCGCCGCGGCGACGAGCCGCGCCTGGCTGCCAATGCCCTGTTCTTGATCTTTGCCGGCTTTGCCGACAACTATGTCCAAGGCACGCTCTGGCAGGCCGACGTCTTTCAAAGCGCGGGCCTGGCGATGCTGGCGATGTTGCTGCTGCGCCGGCTCTGGCCGCGTTATTGGACCTGGCTGTTCCCGCTGCCGTTCCTGATTCATCTTGCCAATCAGCACTTCTATTGGAAGATCGCGGACGGCGGCGTGAGCTCGTTCTTCCTCACTCCGGGGCTCTTTCCCCTGCTGCCTTGGCTCAGTTTCTATCTGCTCGGAGCCCACTTGAAGAAGTACGGCAGCCAAACGCAGGGCTGGCTGATCGGCGGCGGCGCGGCGGTGAGCCTCGGCGCCTATCTGGCGTTTCAGCCGTTCTCGTTCAACAAGTGGTGGATGAGCATCGACTACTTCCTCATCGCCTGCATGCTGGCGGCCTGGTCGTTTGCCGGGTTGAAGCGGCTGCTGGCGCGGATTCGGCGGCCGCCGCTCGCGGAAGTGCGGCGCTGGGGAGCGAACTCGCTGGTGTTTTACATCCTCCACATGTTCGTGATCCGCGTGTTGGAGCAGCTCATGCCGCACGGGCTGGCGCTGTTCCTGTTGGCGGTGGCCGGCACGGCGCTGCTGCTGCGCCCGGGCCTGGCGCTGCAACGGTGGGCGGTTCGCCAGCGACCCGGCTGGGTGTTGCTCGGCGGCAGCGCCGTCGCGGCGGCGGTGATCGCGGCCAACGCCACGGTTTTTGCGCCTTGGGCTTTGCTCCGCACGTTGGCCAGCTTCGGCGTGACGTTCTCGTTTATCGCCGGCTATCCGGCCTGGAAGAACCTCTCCCAGCGGCTCCGCCGCGCGCCGCGTGCCGCCGGCGCCGGCGTCAGTTGACGGGGTAAGCGCGGGCGCGTTCGCCGCGGCCGGTGTTGCTGAGCCCGCGCAGGTTCACGTCGTCGAGGCTGGCGGCCACGATATTCGCGACCTCTTCGCGCACCGCCATGACTCCGGCGCCGGGCGCGGCCTCCGGATGGACGCGGCTGGTGAGAATGATGAGATAGGTCTGGGTGACCGGATCGATCCAGATGGAGGTGCCGGTCCAGCCGGTGTGGCCGAACGAGCCGATCGGAAACAGCACGCCGCGATTGCGCGAGTACGCCGAGTCGAGATCCCACCCCAGCCCGCGGATGTCCGTGAGCCCGAGCGGCGTCTGCGGCGTGGTCATCTTCAGCACCGCCAGCGGGCCCAGGATGCGCGCCGCGCGGCGGTGGCCGTGGCCGTCGGAGACGCGGAGCACCCCGCCGTTGAGCAGGCACTGCGCGTACCGGCCCAGGTCGTGCGCGTCGGAGAACAATCCCGCCAGGCCCGAGACGCCGCCCATCGCCTTGGCCGTGGGATCGTGCACGACGCCCCAGCGCAACACGCCGTTGATGATCTGCGTGGGCGCGATGCGGTTCTTCAGCGCCGCCGGCGGCAAGAACATCGTGCTCGTCATCCCCAGCGGAGTGTAGATGTGCCGGGCGGCATAGACGTTGAGCGGCTCGCCGCCCAGCCGCTCGACCAGGTAGCCGAGCACGATGAAGTTGATGTCGCTATACACGAACTTCTTGCCCGGCGGATTGATCAGCGCGACCTGCTCGACCAGCTTCAGCGCCGCCGCCTCGCCGTGCCAGGGCGCGGCGACATTTTTGTCGGGCGGCCAGCCGGGAAAACCGGTCGGCGGCAGATGCAACAGCAGCAGCAGCTCCGGCGAAGGAATGTCCGGCGGCAGCCCCGAGGTATGGGTCAGCAGCTCGCGAATCGTCACCTTGCCTTTGCCGTTCTCGGCGAACTCCGGCCAGTAGTGCGCCACCGGCTCGTCCAGGCGAATCTTGCCCTCTTCGAGCAATTGCATGATCGCGGGGGTGGTGGCGATGACCTTGGTGAGGGAGGCGAGGTCGAACATCGTGTCGAAGCGCATCGGCTGCACGCTCGGCACGATGCTGCGATTGCCGAACACGCCGCGGTAGATCACGCGGCCGTGGTGCGCCGCCAGCACCACGGCGCCGGGAAACGCTCCCCGCGCGATCGCGCGCTCGACCACCGGCGCGATGGCATGGAGCAGCGCTGCGTTGACGCCGCCCACCGCGGGAATCGCGACCTGCGCCACCCCCGGCGGAAAGCTCGTCGCCGGCGGCGGCGCTTGCGGCAGCAGCCGCGCGGACAAGGCGAAGGCAATGGCGACGGCCGGCAAGAGGCGGCGGAGCGATGGCACGAACGCGAGTTGGCGGAGCGATGGCGCGAACATGACGTGCCATCATACGTCACTCGGCCGGCGTCACGCCCAGCAAGCGCGCCAGCCCCGCCAGCGGGATCGGCAGCCAGTCGGGGCGATGGCTGAGTTCATAGGCGACCTCATACACCGCCTTTTCGATCTCGAAAAACGCCAGCGCCCGCTCCGCCGCCCCGCTCGCGCGCGGCAGCAAGTCCGGGCCGCCCGGCGCGGCCTGCAGCCGGTCGCGATAGCCATTCCAGAATGCCTGCCGCGCCGCGCCGCGCCAGCCGGCGTCGAGCGCCGGACGCGCCGCCGCAGCGCGCGCGCGCCCGGCGGCAAAGGCCAGGTAATCGAGCGAGCGCAGCATGCCCGCGACGTCCTTGAGCACCGCATGCTTGCGGCGCCGCTCGGGCAGCGGGCGCGCCGGTTCACCCTCGAAATCGAAGATCGCCCAGTCGTCCCGCGTCGTTCGCAAGACCTGGCCCAGATGATAGTCGCCGTGAATGCGAATTTTTCTCAAGCCCGCCAGCGGCTCGAGATCCGCCGCCGAGGCTGGCAGCGCCGCCAGGCGCACCAATACCTGGCGCGCCAGTGCGCCGTCGCCCGCAGGCAGGTCGCCGGCCGCGCGCTTCAAATCCGGCGCCAGCCGCCCCACCCACTGCCCCAAATCGCCGCGCCAGCGCGCGAGGTCGGCGGCGGCAATCGGCTCCGGGGCGAAGGCGGGCTCGCCGCCTGAAGCCAGCGCCAGATGCAGATCGGCGGTCGTCGCCCCCAGGGCCTGCAGTTGCGGCAGCACCGCCGCCGCCGAATCCCCCGCCGTCAGCGCTTCGATCAGGTAGCTCCAGCCATCGCCGCGATTGGCTACGTACTGCTGCCATATCGCCAGCGTCCAGGCGTCGCCGCCCGAGTCGGGCTGGTACACGGCCGAACCGGCGAAGAGCGGTGTGGCCGCGAACGCGGTGCGCTCGCTCAAAAATTCGCTGATCTCGGAATCCGGGTTCACGCCCGGCGCCAGCCGCCGGAAGCATTTCAGCACGAGCCGCTCCGCGCCTGCGGGCGACGAGAAAATGACGCTCGAATTGCTTTGCTCGGCGCGCGAGAGGCGCCCGCGAAAGCCGCCGGCGAGTTCGGAGAGCCAGTGGCCATGGCGCGAGCCGGCGGTGAAAACCGCCGTGCCGCTGCGGCCGCGGATGCGGCGGCTCGCCGCGCTGGCGCCGATCAGAGCGGCTTGCATCTCCGCGCGGTCCAGCGGCGTCTCCAGATCCATCTCGCCCCCGTCGAGGATGCGCATGGGGCACAAATAGGTAGCCCGCTGCGTGTTCTTGAAGCGCACGCCGGCGAGCGCGAGCACCAACCGTTCCTTCCCAACTGCGGCCAATTCGATCGCGTCCAGCAATTCGCAGCGGGCGATCGCCAGATTCTTGTCTCCGTACCAGCGCTGGCGCGGCAGAATCGCCGGCAAATCGCTCGCCAGCTTCGCCGCCAGCAGGTCGTAGGCCGGCTCATCCATGCGTCGAATCCGGGCGCGCCGGAGAGCCGGCGGGAGCGGCGCGCAGATACTGCGGCGGCCACGCCGCGGCCTGCCCCAGCTCCCTGGCGGCGCGCAGCGGAAAATAGGGATCGCGCAGCTCCTCGCGCGCCAAGACGACCAGATCCGCCTGGCCGGAGCGGATGATGTGATCGGCCTGCGCCGGACTGGTGATCATGCCCACGGCGGCGGTGGCCACGCCGGCCTCCCGCCGCAGCCGCGCCGCAAACTCGGTCTGGTAACCGGGGCCGGCGGGAATCGTCCGGCTGGCAGGGTCTTCGAGCGGCACTATGCCGCCGGAGGAGCAGTCCACAATATCCACCCCCCAGGCCGCCAATTGCCGCGCCAGCGCCACCGAGTCCTCCACCTCCCAGCCGCCCTGGGCCCAGTCGGTGGTCGAAATGCGCACGAATAGCGGCTGTTGCTCCGGCCACTCGCGGCGAATCGCCGCGACCGTCTCCTGCAACATCCGCGTCCGCCCTTCGAACGAGCCGCCGTAAGCGTCCTGGCGCCGGTTGGCCAGCGGCGAAAGGAACTCATGCAGCAAATAGCCGTGCGCTCCGTGAATTTCGATCACGTCGAAGCCCGCGCTGCGAGCGCGCCGCGCCGCCGCCGCGAATGCCTCCACGATCGCCGCGATGCCCCCGGCGCTCAGCGCCGCGGGCGGCGGGTCGCCGGGCGCAAAAGGAACCGCGCTGGGCGCGACCGGCTGCCAGCCGCCTTCCTCCGGCGGCACCATGCCCCGCCCATCCCAGGGCCGCCGCGTACTCGCCTTGCGTCCGGCGTGCGCCAATTGAATTCCCGCGAGCGCGCCCTGGCCATGAATGAACCTCACGATCCGCGCCAGCATCTCCACATGCCGGTCGTCCCAAATGCCTAAATCTTGCGGGCTGATGCGGCCTTCCGGCAAAACCGCGGCGGCTTCGGTGAAAATCAGCGCGGCGCCGCCCACGGCGCGGCTGCCGAGATGCACCAGGTGCCACTCGTTCGCGAAACCGTCGCGGCTCGAGTACTGGCACATCGGCGACACGACAACGCGGTTCGAGAGCACCACGCCGCGCAGCTGCAGAGGAGCGAACAGGTGAGCCATCTCATCTAGCCTAAACCGCTCCCGGCTCGCTCGTTCGCCGCCCCGGCTCTCCGCGCCGGGAATCCATGGCTTCGCACCCGGGACTTCCTCACAACACCGGCTTGCACGCCCTCAGCAGGTCAGCCGTGGCCGCAAACTTCCGACCCCCCGTGGCCGAGTCTCGCCGGCGGCCGCCCGCCGGCGCGCGAGTGATAGGATCGTGAGCGGAATGAGCGACGTTAAGACACAAATTTCCCGGCGGCAGTTCGGACGCGGTGCGGCGCTGGCGGCGGCGGGATTGCCGCTGCTGGGGAAGCGCGCCGCCGCGCCGGCCGCGCCCGCCGCGCCGGCGACGCCGCCCGAGGCCGAAGTCGCCGCGAAATATCAACGCCTTGTGGCCGAATACGGCCAGCGCATGACGCCGGCGCAATTGGCGCGCGCCCGCCGCACCATCGCCGAGCACGTGCGCATGCTCGAGGCGGTGCGGCGCTACTCGATGGCCAACGGCGATGCGCCCGCCACGGTGCTGCGGTTGGTGACCGGCGAAAACGCCCATGGTGAGTGACGACGTCCTCTATCTGCCCATCCGCCAGCTCGCCGAGCGCATTCGCGCCCGCCGGCTCTCGCCGGTCGAGCTGACCGACGCGTATCTTGCGCGCAGCGAACGCATCGGCCGGCGCTTGCACGCCTATGTGACGCTGACGCCGGAGCTGGCGCGCGCGCAGGCGCGGCGCGCCGAGCGGGAGATCGCCGCCGGCCATTATCGCGGCCCGCTGCACGGCATTCCTTACGCCGCCAAAGATCTGCTCGCCGTCCTAGGCTATCCGACCACCTGGGGCGCGCGCCCCTTCGCCGCGCAGCGCTTCGACTACGACGCCGCCGTGATCGAGCGGCTGAACGCCGCCGGCGCCGTCCTGATCGGCAAGGCGGCGATGATCGAGCTGGCAGGCGGACTCGGTTACACCGGTCCTTACGCGTCGCTCACCGGCCCTTGCCACAACCCCTGGGACGTCACCCGCTGGACGTGCGGCTCCTCGAGCGGCTCCGGCGCCATCGCCTCGGCCGCGCTGGCCGCCTTCGCCCTCGGTTCCGACACCCGCGGTTCGATCATTTGCCCTTCCTCCTGGTGCGGCATCTCCGGCCTGCGGCCCAGCTTCGGCCGGGTCAGCCGGCACGGCGCGATGGCGATCGCCTGGTCCATGGACAAGATCGGGCCGATGGCGCGCAGCGCCGATTGCTGCGCGCTCGTGCTGGAGGCCATCGCCGGCCACGATCCCCGCGACTTCGACAGCTTGCCCGCGCCGCAGGCGGCCTTTCGCTGGAACGGCGGCGCGAGCGGCGCCCGCCTGCGCATCGGCCGGCTCACGAACGTCTTCCCCGACGCCCGCCCCGAAATCCACGCCGCCACCGATGCCGCGCTGCGCATTATGGAGCGCCAGGGCGCGCAGGTCGCCGACGCGCAGTTGCCCGATGGACCCTTCGAAGAAGCGGCGGAGTTGGTGATCTTGATCGAAGCGGCTTCGTCGTTTTCGCGCCTGATTGACTCGGGCCGCTGCGCCCAACTGGAAGATCCGCTCGGCCAAATCAACGGCTACGTGAGCCGCCTGTTTTCCGCTCACGATCTGCTGCACATCGAGCGCCTGCGCACGGTGCTGCAACGCGATATCGACCGCCTCTTCGATCGTTTCGATGTGCTGGCCGCTCCCGGCGAGGGCGAAACCGCCTCGCCGATCGGGCCGCCGCCGGGAACCACGCCGCTCGCGCCGCGGCCGCGGTCCGAAACCCGCCCGCGCCGCCGCTATCAATACGACAGCAAGCAGCCGGACGCGATCTCCAGCCTCTGCGGCTTGCCGGCGCTGAGCGTGCCCGCCGGCCTCAGCGCCGAGCGCCTGCCGATCAACGTCCAGTTCATGGGGCGCGCGCTGCGCGACGATCTCGTGCTGGAGGCGGGCCGCTTCCTGCAAGCCCACTCCGACTTCCACCTTCACCGGCCGCCCATCTGAGCGCCTGGCTGCCAGCCGCCGCCCTGCGGTCCCCGGGCGTATGATGAGGCCAGCAAGTCTCGGAGGGGAAACATGCGTCATGGGAATCGCCGGTGTTGGCGTTGGGCCTGGCTGCTTCCGGTTTTCGTCGCGGTGCTGGCCGCGCAAACGTCCATGTCCTCGGGGCCCTTCGGCATCGAGAATTTCTCGGCGACGATGGTGTTCAACGGACCGCAGGGCGAGGTCAGCCAAAAGATCTACAAGCTGGGTGACAAGATCCGCATGGAGATGCCGCGCCGCGCCGGCGCGTATTCGATCATGGATCTCTCCGCACACAAGATGTACATGGTGATGAGCCCGCAGATGTGCATGGAGATGGACACGACCCACCGTCTCGGCGCGCCCAATCCGTTCGCCGCGCGCGGCACCGTGAAGCGCGAGCCGCTCGGCGCCGAAACCGTGGACGGCCACCCGTGCAAGGTGGAGCGCATCACCGTCACGCCCGCCGAAGGCGGCGCCCCAGTGGTCATGAAGGCCTGGGAGGCACAGGACCTCCAGGGCTTCCCGGTGCGGGTGGAGACGCAAACGGAACGCGGGCCGATGCGCATGGATTACCGCGACATCAGCTTGGCTCCGCCGGCGGCGTCGTTGCTGACGCCGCCGCAGAATTGCCGCGCCATGCCCGCGATGCCGCCGCACTAGCCGCGGCCGGCCGTTCGCCGCCTGCGCCCGACAACCGCTTCAGCGACGGCCGGCGCTCGCCTCCCCGGCGCGTACTTGCGCGCGAGCGGAGGCGAGAAGCGCCTGTGCCTCGCGCCAGGCGCGCAGCGCCTCGGCCGTGGGCGGCGCATCCGCGCCCTCGATGCTGAACTCGATCTGGCGCAACAGGCCGCTGAGATAACGCAAGCTGGTGTGATCGGTTTCCGGTCCGCCTTCGCCGGAAAAATCCGCGCCGAGCGCCGGCTGCTCGCCCAAGAGCGCCGCCAAATGCCGCGCGCGCGCGAGCCGCAGGAGCCGTGCCGCCTCGACGCTCGCCGCTTGCACTTGCTGCCCCAGCTCGAACTGCCGGCGCAGGACCGCCAGCGGCACATGCACGCGAGGATCCATGACCAGCGTCAGCGGCCGCGTGTACGCACGCCCATCCACGGTCAGCCGCACCTGATACTGGCCCGGCACCGCCCACAATCCGCCCCCGCCGCGGAAGAACCCGAAGCCGCGCCCGACGCCGCCCGCCCCGGCCGGCGTGGCATAGTGCAAGTCCCACACCCAGCGGTGCAGTCCGGCGCCGGCGGCGAGCACCGGCGCGGGGTGAATCCAGTACATGGGAATATCGAGCGACTTGGGATTGACCGCGGGCGGATGGTCCGCGCTCGAATAGCGCCGCACGAGGCGCCCGGCGCCGTCGAGAATCTCGAGCGTCACCGCCCCCTGTGCCGGCGCCGCGAGATAGTAATCGAGGATCGCACCGCTCGGCGGCTCCTCGCCGGTCGGCGTCTCCGGCGGCAGGGGCGTGCCGTCGTTCGAGCCGGGACGCACCCGGTACGCGGTTTCGGGCGCGAACAGAAACGCCTTCGCGCCGCCGCCCACGGACTGTTTCAGCGCGCTCCACTGGCGCAGCAGGGTGATGTCATCGAGAATCCAGAACGCGCGCCCGTGAGTCGCCACCGCGAGGTCGTTGTCATGCACGACGATGTCGCGGATCGAGGTGACCGGCAGGTTCATCTGCAGCGGCTGCCACGCGCCGCCGTCGTCGAAGCTGACGTAGATGCCGAGTTCGGTGCCGGCATACAGCAGCCCGGCGCGCTTGGGGTCCTCGCGGATGGCATTGACGAAGGCCCCCTCGGGAATGCCGGCGACGATCTTCTGCCACGTGCGCCCGCCGTCGCGGGTGCGATAGATATACGGCGCGAGGTCGTCGAGGCGATGCCGGTCCACGGCCGCGTAGGCGGTGTCGACGTGGAAATGCGAGGCCTCGATCATCCCCACTTTGCTCCAGGGCGTGAGCGCGGCGGGGGTGACGTTGCGCCAGCTCCGGCCGTCATCGCGCGAGAGTTGGATCAAGCCGTCATCGGTGCCGATCCAGATCGTGTGGGCGTCGAGCGGTGACGGCGCGATGGTGTAGATCACGCCGCGCCGCGGCCCGCCGAAGGCGTCTTTCGCGGTCACCGGGTCGAGATTGGAGGGCACGCCCGGGTCGGGGCGCGTGAGATCGGGGCTGATGCGCCGCCACGACTGGCCGCCGTCGCGGGTGACGAACAAGTATTGATTGCTGAAGTAGAGCGCGTGCGGATCGGCGGGCGAGAAAATTAGAGGCAACGTCCAGGTATGGCGAAATACCTGCGTGCGCCCGAGCATGGGCGAAATGTTGCGCGTCGCCCCCGTGGCTTGGTCGTAGCGCGTGACCGTCCCGCCGTAAAGGATGTTGCCATCCAGCGGATCGGGCACGACCGTGCCGCTCTCGCCCCCGGCGCCGATCGGATGCCAATCGCGAAAGCTGATGGTCCCGTAATGGCTGGCGCTCGGCACCGCCATCGCCCCGCTATCCTGCTGCGCGCCGTACAGCCAGAAGGGAAAGCGGTTGTCGGCGGAAACGTGATAGAACTGCGCCGTCGGCTGGTTGTACCAACTGCTCCACGTGCGCCCGTCGTTCAGGCTGACGATCACGCCCTGATCGCTGGCCAGAATGATGTGATTGGAATCGTCGGGCGACACCCAGATCGAGTGATAATCGTCGCCGCCGGGCGCGCCCTTCAGCGCGTCGAAGGAATGGCCGCCGTCGGTGGAGCGATACGTCGAGGTATTCGCCACGTAAACCACGTCGGCATTCTTCGGGTCCACCGTAATCCCGCCGAAGTACCATCCCCGGCCCCATATGCGCCGTTCGCCATCCACGAGGCTGAAGCTCTGGCCGCCGTCGTCGGAACGGTAAACGCCGCCGTGCTCGGCATCCACGATGAGATAAACGCGCTGCGGCGCACTCGGCGCCACGGCAATGCCGATGCGGCCGACCTGGCGGGGCAAACCCTGCGTGAGTTGCGTCCAGGTCGCGCCGCCGTCGGTGGACTTGTACAGCCCGCTGCCCGGGCCGTTTGCAGGCGGATAGATATTCCACGGCGGGCGCCGCGTCTGCCACAAGGCGGCATAGATCACGTTGGCATTGCCGGGCTCGAAGGCGAGCGCGATCGCCCCCGTGTTCTCGTCCTTGTACAGAACCTTCTGCCAGGTCTGCCCGCCGTTCGTGGACTTGAACACGCCGCGCTCCTGGTTGGGCCCGTACGCGTGGCCCAGCGCCGCCACGTACACGACGTCGGGATTCGCCGGATCGATCAGGATCGCGCCGATGTGCCGCGTGTCGTCGAGGCCGATGTGCGTCCACGTCTTGCCGCCATCGGTGGACTTGTACATCCCGTCGCCGTACGAAATATCCGAGCGCATGTCCGCCTCGCCCGAACCGGCGTAGATCACCTTCGGATCGGAGGGAGCAACCGCGACGGCGCCGATCGAAGCGATCGGCTCGCCATCGAAGATCGGCTTCCAAGTGTTGCCGGCATCGGTAGTCTTCCAAACGCCGCCGCCGACCGCACCGAAGTAGAAAACGCTGGGCTGGCCAGGCACGCCGACGGCGCTCAGCGAACGTCCGCCGCGGAACGGCCCCACCAAGCGCCAGCGCATCGCCGTGGGCCCGGGCGCGAACGTTTGCGCCGCCAGCGGCAGCGCCGCCAAAGCGAGCAAGTAAGGACAAAGGCGTCGAGTCACGCGCTAGAGTATACGCCACGACGAAACAGCGGTCAGGAGCCGCCGATCGGGATCAGATTCCGGGCAGAACGCGTGCCCAGTCACGCCCAGCGTTCGCAATCCGCATCAGCGGCCCGCGCACGCCATCCGCCGCTTCTTTAGGATTGGGCTCCGCTCAGCCTGGTCCGGCTGCGCCGTGGACGGATCCGCTCCGCGAAGCGGCTTTCCCGGCGCCCTCCGAAGGCATCTAGAAAGCCTATGGACCCTGAACCAATCCGCGAAGGTGAGTTCACCAAGACGGTCGAGCGCGGCACCGCCCGCATTCCCTCCGGCGGCTACTTGGGAGCGGCGCTCGGCTCGATGGGGATATCGGCAATTCTCATGATGGCGCGCAAGGAGAGAATGGCGCTCTTTGTGGGCCAATGGGCGGCGCCATTTTTGATCATGGGGCTCTATAACAAGCTCGTGAAGCAGCTCGGCTCGGAGGGCGAGCTGCGCCGCGTCGCCTAACCGTCCCCGGCGCCGCGGGCGGGCCCCGTCCCCGGCGCCGCGCGCGGGCGCCGAGCGCTGCCCACCGGCTGACCAAGACCGGAGCGGCCGCGGGGCCAGGAGAGCGCACGACCCGCCCGCGACCGGGCTGCTTCTGCCCTTGCTCCTCCTCGGGCGCGGCCCTCTTCTTGCCAGGCCTGCGCAGGCACTCGTGTCCAAGCGGCGAGCTGGCGCGGTGCGGTTCGCGTCGGCTCTGTTATTCCGGATCAAGGTGAACCTAGCTCGGAACTGCCGGCACCGTGAGCGGCCGGCCGGAGCGCGCCTGGACCTTTATACCGCCGGGCGGCAAACGGTGAGCTATTGTTTCTCCATGCGCGTCCTCGGGATTGATTGCGGCAGCATGGCCACCGGGTACGGCCTCGTCGAGAGTGACGGACGCCGCCATCAGGCGCTCGACTTCGGTGTCGTGCGCGCCGGAGCGCGCGAGGCTTTCGCGCCGCGCCTGCACCGCATTCATTGCCGCCTGACGGAGCTGATCCTGGCGCATCAGCCCGATTGCGTGGCGATCGAAAACGTTTTTTATGCCGAAAATGTGCGCTCGGCGCTCAAGCTCGGGCACGTGCGCGGCGTCGCCATGCAAGCGGCGGCGGCACAGGGGCTGACCATCGCCGAGTATTCGCCGCTCGAGGTCAAGAGCGCCTTGACCGGTTATGGGCGCGCGGAGAAGCACCAGGTTCAGCGGATGGTGCAAGAGCTGCTGCGGCTGGCCGTTGCGCCGGTCTCGCTCGACGCCAGCGATGCCCTCGCCGTGGCCATCTGCCACATCCATTACTCCCAGGGCCAAGCGCTTGCCGCGCCGGGCCTGGGCCGATGAACCGTCTTGCGCCGGCACGCGCCGCGGCGGAACGGCAGAGTCGCGCGCGGCGGCCGCCCGCGGCGCTCAGAGCTTCTCCGCTGCGCCGCGATTAGACCTCCTCGAAAATGCCCTTTTCGAAGCCCAGGTCGCGCGCCGAGGGCGTCAGCAGGGTCTTCGGCCCGATGCGGATCCGGCGGCGCTCGCGCAGCGCCTCGCGCACATCGCTCTCGCAGACGAACTCGGCCGGCGGCGCTGGCGGCGCCGCTGCGGGCCGCGCCGGCGGAGAGGGCGGCGACTGCGGTTCCGCCGTCGGCGCAGGCGGCGGCGTTGCCGCCGGCATGGCCGCCGGCGCCAGGGCCGGCGCCGGTATACCGGCGGCGCCGCCGGCAAGCTTTTCCGCCAAGAAGCGCTCGATCACTTGGCGAATCGCCGCCCGGTCCAAACCGCCGGCGGCCGGCGGCGTGAAAGCCGGCTCGCGGGCCGCGACGGCCGGCGGCGGGGCCGGCGCGTGCTGGCAGGCGCAGGCCGCCCCGGCGCCGTCCGGCGATGCCACGGCAGCGGCGGCGGCCGGCGGCCGGGTTTCGCGCGCGATGCGTTTGATGTTGATCAGGTGTTGCGGGCCGATGTTGTCGGAGGTGATGTTGCCGCCGGCGGCGCCGCAGCCCAGCGTCATCGCCGGAAACAAGTTCGTCGTCGCTCCGATCGAGCCCTGCGGTGCCGGGCTGTTCACGACCACGCGAAACGCCGGCATGCGCAGGCCATATTCGCGGATTACATCCCGATCCTGGGCATGAATGACGCAGGTATGGCCGAGCCCGCCGAAGTGCAGCAGATTCGAGCACAACTCGAAGGCCGCCGCGCGGTCGGCGGTGAAATAGAGGGCCAGCACCGGCGAGAGCTTTTCCGCCGACAGCGGCACTTGCTTGCCCATGCCCTTCAGCTCGGCCACCAGCACCCGCGCCTCCGCCGGCACTGCGAAGCCGGCCAGCTCGCCCAACCGCTGCGGCGACTGGCCGACGCATTTGGGATTGACGGTGAACGATTCGCGGAGGATGAGCGTATTGCCGAGCTTCTCGGTCTCCTCCGCATTGAGGAAATAGGCGCCGTTCTTGCGCAGCTCTTCGGTGACCGGCGCGCGCAGCGCCTCCTCGGCCACCAGCGCCTGCTCGGAAGAGCAGATCGTACCCCAGTCGAAGGTCTTGCCGGCGACGACGTCGGCGACGGCCTTGGCAAGCTGGGCGGAACGATCCACGAACGCGGGCACGTTCCCCGGGCCCACGCCGAAGGCGGGCTTGCCCGAGCTATACGCCGCCCGCACGATGCTCATGCCGCCGGTGGCCAAGATGACGCCGGTGCGGCGGTGCCGCATCAATTCCTGTGTGCCGGCCATGGAAGGCAGCGCGAAGCAGCCGATCAGGCCCTCGGGCGCGCCCGCGCTTTTCGCCGCCTGCCACATCAACCCTACGGTTTCGCAGATGCAGCGCATCGCCGCCGGATGGGGGCTGACGACGATCGCGTTGCCGGCCTTGAGCGCGATCAAGATCTTGTAAATCGCCGTGCTCGTGGGATTCGTGCAAGGCAGCACCGCCGCGACCACGCCCACCGGCTCGGCGATCTCCGTGATGCCGGCGGCAGGGTCGTCGCGGATCACGCCGATCGTGGGCAGCGCGCGAATCGCCTCATAGACGCGCTGCGAGGCGAAGAGATTCTTTTGGATCTTGTCGGCGACCTTGCCGTAGGTCGTCTCCTCCACCGCCAGCCGCGCCAGCCGCTCGGCGTTGGCGGTGGCGGCGGCGGCCATGGCGCCGACGATGCCATCCACCTGCGCCTGCGCAAAGCCGCGATAGGTGAGAAAGGCGGCGTGGGCGCGCTCGATCAAGTCGCGCGCCTCTTGTACGGATTGGAGATCCTTGTCCATGGCCGGCCCGCGCGCGGCGAAGGGCGGCGCGCGCGGCTGCCGCGCGCGCGCGCTACTTGGGGGCCTGGCCCTTGTTGGGGAGGATCTTTTCGACTTCCGCGTGCGGCCGCGGGATGACGTGCACGCTCACCAACTCGCCTACCCGCCGCGCCGCCGCCGCGCCGGCGTCGGTGGCGGCCTTCACCGCGCCGACGTCGCCGCGCACCATCACCGTCACGTAGCCGGCGCCGATGTATTCGCGGCCGATCAGCACCACGTTTGCCGCCTTGACCATGGCGTCGGCTGCCTCGATCGAGCCGACCAGCCCCTTGGTTTCGATCAGTCCCAACGCTTCCATTGCCTCTCCCTTCGCCGCAACAACCGCTAAGGCGCTAAACGTAGCAGAATCCAGACGCTTGCGCCAGTGTGGATTCGCGCGCCCTCGCGCCGCAGCCGGCCCCTGCGGCTTGGCCTTCCTCGCCCGGGCGCCCGTCGCAGGCCCCGATTTTCGTCATCGCCCGAAGTGCGGCCGCATCGGCTCCTGCCGCGTGGTTCCCGCCTTTGGTTCGGCAAGCCGTAAGCTATCCTGAGATTTGGGACACTTAACCCGTCTTTTTCTGCATTTCGAGCTATTTTTCCTCGGGCTGGGCCCGCTCGGCTTGTTCCTCATGAGCATCGAGGATTCGGCCGGAATCGCGCTGGTGCCGGAAATCCTCATGGTGGATCTCACCCTCCACCATCCCCACCGCATGTTCGAGTACATCCTGATCACGGTGGCGGGGACGGTGATCGGCAGCCTCATCCTATTTTTTATCGCCCGGGAGCTGGGCCTGCACTGGGTGGAGAAGCACATGTCGCCGGAGCGGTTTCACCGCATCCATCGCTGGTTCGAACGCAACGAGCTTGTGGCGGTGGCGGTGCCGGCGGTGGCGCCGCCGCCGGTGCCTTTCAAACTGTTCGTGCTCGTCGCCGGCTTATTCGAGATGTCCTGGCTGCACTTCATCGGCGCGATGGCCGCGGCTCGCTTCGTGCGCTATTACCTCGAGGCCTGGCTGGCGTTGCGCTACGGACCGCAAGCCGAGCAGTTTTTCCAGCACCATCCGGAGGTGCTGGTCGCGGTGGTGGCCGCGCTCTTTATCGCTGCGTTCTTAATCGGCCGCTGGCGGGAAAGGCGCAATCACGCGCGCCGTCCTAACGCCTCCCATCCCGATTCGCAGCCCCCCTCGCCCGCCCCCGTCGGCCATCGGCAGTGAGGCCGCTCCGCGGCCTGCCGGCGGCGCTGGTCGCCTGATACTCTATCGCCCATGGCTCGTACTTGGCTCGTACTGGCGGCGCTCGCCGCATTCGCCGCGGCATTGGGTGCGCAATCGAAGCCCTATCCCGCGCCTCGGCCGGGCGACTTCGTGCTTCATAACTATCGGTTCGCCTCCGGCGAGACGCTGCCCACCTTGCGGTTGCACTATTACACGCTGGGCGCCCCGCGCCGCGATGCCGCCGGCCGCGTCACCAACGCCGTCTTGGTGCTGCACGGCACCGGCGGCTCCGGCCGCAACTTCCTGAATCCGCGCTTTGCGGGCGTGCTCTTCGCTCCCGGCGAGCTGCTCGATGCCGCGCGCTATTTCCTCATCCTGCCCGACGACGTCGGCCACGGCGGTTCCAGCAAGCCGAGCGACGGCCTGCGCGCACGCTTCCCGCATTACACCTACACCGACATGGTGCGGCTGGAACACGCGCTGGTCACGCAAGTCCTCGGCGTCAATCATTTGCGCCTGGTCATGGGCACCTCGATGGGCTGCATGCATAGCTGGATGTGGGGTGAGATGTATCCCGACTTCGAGGACGGCCTGGTGCCTCTCGCCTGCTTGCCGGAGCCGATCGCCGGCCGCAATCGCATCATGCGCGACCTGATCCATGACGCCATCGTCAACGATCCCGGCTACGACGGCGGCAATTACAAGACCGAGCCCGCCGGCCTGCTCACCGCCGCGCAGTTCGAATGGATCATGGTCAGCGCGCCGCGGTATTGGCGGCGCTTAGCGCCCACGGGCGCCGCCGCCGACGCCATGCTGGCGCGCTTCAATCGCGGCGTGCGCGCGCGCATGGCCTCGGGCCGGCTCGACGCCAACGATCTGCTATACGCCTTCGCTGCTTCCCGCGACTACGATCCCGCGCCGCGGCTGGGCACGATTCGCGCCCATGTGCTGGCGATCAACTCCGCCGACGATTTCGTCAACCCGCCCGGCCTCGGCATCATGCCCCGCGATATCGCCCGCGTGCCGCACGGCGAGTTCGTGCTGCTGCCCGTCACCGACGCCACCCGCGGCCACGGCACGCACAGCCTGCCCGCCGTCTGGGGCGGCTACCTGGCCCGCTTCCTCGCGGCCTTGCCTGCTAAACTGAATTGAGCGCTCCGCGCCCCCGCGCGGCGGCGCTTCCCGCCCAGCGCGTCCCCGTCGTCTAGCCCGGCCTAGGACATCGCCCTTTCACGGCGGTAACGCGGGTTCGAATCCCGCCGGGGACGCCAACTGAACTAGCCGCCCGGGCGAATCCTGTGCGGAGCTCAGCATGACGTTCTTCCGTCGTATCGAGCCGTCGCCCTGAACCTCTCGCCATCGGAAATCCCAAACCTCGCCCTCGCTGCGCTCCACCAACTTCAAACTTCCCTCCGGAAAGCTCGTGCGCCCCATGGTTTTTCTCCGAGGCTGCACGGGCGGCTCTCTCGGGAGCGTAGTGTGCCGTGCGGAGGCCGTTGAGCCGCTTGCGCTGCAATTCAAACTGACGCTACGAACGGCGCCGAGAAGTGTCCAAGATTTCCGCGGACGCGATCCACAAGGGCCAGCTTTGAGCGGCGCCCGCCCGAGATACGTGCCGCACGTGATCTCACTGCGGGCAATGTGCAGCCCGAAGCGGGACAGACCCGTGCCTAATTCACTTCGTAGACGTAAACGGCGCCGGCGGCGCCGCCGTGCGGCGGAATCGTCACGTAAAGCCGGTCAAGTTGCGGTACCAGCACTTCGTTCTTCCCGCCGGGCGCGGAGGCCACAGTAGTCAGTGAACGGTACTGATCCGGACTTTCTTCCTGATACACCGCGATCGCGCCGGAGCCGCTGCCGCAACTAGCGTAAAGCCGCTGACGTGCCGCGTCGAAGATGAGGTCGTCAATGCCGGTCGGTATCGGCAAGGCTCGCAACTGCTTGCCGGTTTGCGTGTCGAACACCACGATTGCGCCGCCGCGGCAGCCAATGAACAAGCGGTGATGGGCCTCGTCCAGCGCCATGGCTACGTTTTCCCTGGAAAGCGTTACCGGCCAATTGGCGACGATGCGGTGCGTCGTGCGGTCGACAATCGTGATCTGGTTCTTCGCGCGGTTATTGATGTAGATGAGCGGGCTCTGGCGCGCGAGGGCCATCGCCTCGAGCGTATCGCCGTCGATCTTGATTTGCCAGGCCATCCTGCCGGTGGCGGTGTCGATGGCGCTAAAAATGGAAAAGGACTCGCCCGCATCGCCGCCGCCATTGTCCACATAGAGGACGCCGGTCGCGCGATCGAAGGCAATGGAATCGGCATCCTTCTTTAATGGCACGGTGGCCAGCAGTGCATAGGTACGAGCATTGTAAATACGGACCGCCCCCGCGCCGCCGTCCGTGACGAAGATGCGGCCCAACCGCGGTCGCACCAAAACGGCATGCGGTATGCCGATGCCGGGGATCGCTCGCTCGTACCGGCCGGTGCGCAGATTGAATACCAGCACTTCATGCGCGCTCTCGGCGGCAAGAAAAAGCCGGTTGCTTGCCGGATCGGCAGCGAGATGGTCGAAGCGGCCCGTCACCGAAGCCGGCATCCGAAACTTGGCCGCCAAGCGCAGCGGCGGCACGGCAGCCGCCGCTAGGCAGAGCGCGCCAGCGCAGGCCGCACTTCGAGTCCACGATCTCACCGGCATGTGAAACGGCCCTCTCTCGAATTGCTCGGATTCATTGTACTTGGGATCAGCGCTGCGGCAGGCGGGACTTCCCGGAATGAGTCAGACCATGCTCCGCTGCTGACTTTAGCCGCACGCAATCAGCTCCGTCGGATCTGCCGGCACCGACGGCACGGCGTGACCCTGGCGGCGCGGTCGCGCTACCATCCGGCTAGCGGGCGAGAGCTTCATGACCGGATCTTGGGTCTTAGTCGCGTGGCTGGGCATGGCGACCGTGGCGAGCGGGCCGGCGCTGCCGCCGCTGCCGGCGGTGCGCTATGACAGTCCCTATCCCGCCATTCGCGCCGAGCTGCAGCGGGCGGAAGCGGCGGCGCGGGCGCGTCCGCTCGATGCCGCCGCCAACGGCCGCCTGGCGATGACGCTGGACGCGTACCAGCAGTACGGCGCCGCGGCGGTCTGTTACCGCCGCGCGCACCGGCTCGACCCCAGCCGCTTCGCCTGGATCTACGACCTGGCCTTCGTCGAGAGCCGGCAGGGACGCTATGCCGAGGCCGCCGCCGCCTTCCGCGAGTCCCTGCGCCGCCGCCCGGACTATCTTCCCGCGCGCCTGCACCTGGCCGAGACCTTGCGGGCCGAGGGCCGGCTCGGGGAGAGCGCCGCGCTCTACGACGCGATTCTCCGCGAACATGCCGGCGACGCGCGCGCCTACTTCGGACGCGGCCAGGTCGCCGCCGCCGCCGGCGATGCCGCCGCCGCCCTGCGGGACTTCACGCGCGCTTGCGCGCTCTTCCCCGCTTACGGCCGCGCGCACTATGCGCTAGCGCTGGCCTACCGCCGTTTGGGCCGCTCCCAGCAAGCGGCGGCGGAGATGGCGGCCTTCCAGGCCGGCCGGGATCGCGAACCGCCCGCCGCCGATCCCGAGCGCGCCGCCGTGCTGGCGCTCGATCACACGCCGCAGAGCTACCTCGAGCGCGCCAAAGTGCGGGCGCAGGCGGGCGACTTGGCGGGCGCCGTCGCCGCCGAGGAAGAGGCCGCGCGCATCGAGCCCCGCCTGGCCGACGCCTATGTCAATTTGATCGAGCTCTACGCGCGCCTCGGCGAGAACGACAAAGCCGAAGCCGCCTACCAGACGGCGGTGAAGCTCGATCCCAAGCGCGCCGACTGCTACTACAACCATGGCGTCCTGCTGTTCCGCGAAGGCCAATTCGACGCCGCCGCCGCGGCCTTCCGCCAAGCTCTCGCGCTCGATCCCAACGATCCGGAGGCGCTCAACAATCTTGGATTCCTGCTGGCGCGGCAGGGCGACGCCGCCGGCGCCGAGGCCGCGTTCGGCAAGGCCATCGCCGCCAGGCCGGGCTACCGGCTGGCCCGCTTTCATCTCGGCCAGCTCTTGGTGGCGCAAGGCCGCTATGCCGAGGCCATCGCGCAATTTCGCCAAATCCTCGCGCCCGACGACGCGCAGACCCCGGCGTACTTGTACGCCTTGGGCGCGACCTACGCGCGCGCCGGCCAGCCGGTTCAGGCCCGCGCCGCCTTGCGCCAAGCGCAGGAAGACGCCCGCCGCCACGGCCAAGGCGCCCTGGCCGAGTCCATCGCCGCCGATCTGCGCCGGCTCGAAGCGGCGCGGTAGCGGCGGGCGGCGCGCTGCCGCGCAACATCGCCAAAACCCCCGGCGCCGCTCGGCTCGCTCGGGCGCGATCGGCGCTTGACTTGCGCCGCCGTATCTGAGCACAATGCGCCTGAATCCGACAAGAATCGAGCCTAAACGATGAATTCCGAAAATCGCCGTGAGTTCCTCAAACGCACCGCCGCCGCCGCGCTGGCGGCCCAGGTGTTGCCCGTTGCCGCCCGCGCGGCGGCGCCCGCGGCGGCGGGAGCCGCGCAGGCCGAGGCGGCCGGCCGACCCGCGCCGTTCGCGCTGGGCGTGATCACCGGCCTCGGCAACGATCCGGCGGCGGCGATCGCGCGGGTCAAGGCGCTGGAGATGCCCACCTGCCAGGTCGAGCTCGGCGAGCTCGATCCGGAGCGCATCCGCCAGCTCGGCGATGCGTTGCGCGCCAATGACATCGTTTGCACGGCGCTTGGCACTTCCGGCCCCGGTCCCGACATTTACGACTTCTATAACGGCCCGCTGACGCTGGGCTTGGTGCCGCGGACCTTTCGCGCCCAGCGCATCGAGAAGATCCTCCAGCTCTCCGATTACGCCAAGCAGCTCGGCGTGCCGGCGATTCGCATTCACGTCGGCTTCATCCCGGAGGATCCCAATCTGCTGCTGTATCGCGAAGTCATCGAGGCGCTGCGGCAAGTCGTCGGCTACTGCCGCCGCAACGGCCAGGACTTTCTCTACGAGACGGGCACGGAGTCGCCGGTGACCCTCCTGCGCGCGATCGAAGACGTCGGCTTCGACAATCAAGGCGTCAACCTCGACACCGGCAATTTCATTCTTTACGGCAAGGCCAATCCCGTGGATGCGCTCGACATGATCGGCAAGTACGTCAAGAACACCCACGCCAAGGACGGCCTCTATCCGACCGGCACGCGCGAGCTCGGTCAGGAGGTGGCGATTCCGCACGGCAAGGTGGATTTCCCGCGTCTGATCGCGCGCCTCAAGGAGCTGAACTACCAAGGGCCGATCACCATCGAGCGCGAAATCTCGGGGCCGCAGCAAATGGCAGACGTGAGGGCGGAGCGTGACTATCTGCGGCGCCTGATCGCGGCGTAGGCAAGGAGAGGAACATGAGCGCAACGAAAACTGCCATCACCCGGCGGGACTTCATCGGACAGACGGCGGCGGCCACGGCCGCGGCGGCGGGCTTTTTGATCGTGAAGCCGCAGCAGGTGCGCGGCAGCCAGGCCAATTCCGCGCTGCGCGTCGGGCTGCTCGGCTGCGGCGGCCGCGGCCACGCCGACACCAGCTATCTGCTCAAGACCGGCAAGTGCCGGGTCACCGCCCTGGCCGACTTGTTCCAAGATCAGTTGGATAAGGCCAAGCAGGCCTACGACGCGCTGAACCAGCAGCAGGGCTTCGGCGCCGTCCCTTCTTCGCAAATGTTTCGCGGCCCGCGCGCCTTCGAGGCCATCGCCGACTCGCGCGAGGTGGACGTGGTCGTGATCACCACGCCGCCCTACTTCCACCCGCAGCATCTCGACGCCGTGGTCACGGCCGGCAAGCACGTCTACTGCGAGAAGCCGGTCGCCGTGGATGTCGCAGGCTGCAACCGCGTGCTCGACTGCGGCCGCCGCGCCGACGGCCGGCTCAGCCTCGAAGTCGGCTTTCAGTTGCGCAACGCCCCGCCTTATGTCGAGCAGACCAAGCGCATTCAGGCGGGCGCGCTGGGCACGATCGCCTGCGGCGAGGGCTATTACTTCTCCAGCTATTTGCAGAGGCCGGCCTGGCCCGGCGCCTCGAACGACGAGCGCCTGATCCGCAATTGGGTGCACTATCGCATTCCCTCGGGCGACATCATCGTCGAGCAAAACATTCACGTCATCGACGTTTGGAATTGGGTGTTGGGCGCGCATCCGCTGCGCGCGCAGGCCGGCGGCGGCCGGGCGCCGTTCCGTCCCGATCGCGGCAACGCGTACACCAACTACAACGTCATCTTCGAGTATCCCAACGGCGTCACCATGACGTTCAGCTCGACGCAGTTCGACAAGGGCTGGTGGGACGTGGCGTGGCGCTTCTTCGGCGATAAGGGCACCTCCGAAGCGCATTACTCCGGTCCAGTGGCCATTTACGGCGACCAGCCCTGGCAGTGGCAGAGCGGCCCGGCGCCGGCTTCCGGCGGGGCTTTCTCGGCCACCGGCGAATTCACCGACAATCTGGCGCAAGCCGATCCGGAGAAAAAGGCGTCGTTCGTCGAAAGCATCCTCAGCGGCAAATACCACAACCAAGCGGCGCAGGGCGTGGAGTCGGCGCTGAGCGCGATGCTGGCGCGCGAAGCCGCCTATCGCGGCGAGCCGGTGACCTGGGACGGCCTGGTGGGCAGCGGCCTGAGCTGGGATCTGCCGGTCAATCTCGCCCAGTTCGCGTAGGGACCGGACCCATGGCGAACCATGCGACGCGGCGCGAATTCCTCAAAATTTCCGCTGGCTCGGCGCTTGCCGGAAGCGCGTTGGCCACCGCCGCCCGGGGCGACGAGCCGCTGCTCGCGGCGGCGCCGCCGCTGGGACCGGGACCGCTGCCGATCCAAAAAGGCGTGCTGATCAGCATGCTGCCGCGCCAGTTGAGCTATGTCGAGCGCTTTCGCTTGGCGCGCGCAGCGGGGTTCGCGGTCATCCAGGCGCAGACGATCTCGGATCCCGCCGAGGCCGAGGCGATTGGCCGCGCCTCGCGCGAGGCCGGCATTCCCATCGATTCGGTCGAGAATCTCGGCCACTGGCGCTATCCCTTCAGTTCCGCCGATCCGGCGGTGGCCGAGCAGGGCATGGAGATCGCTCGCACCTCGCTGCGCAACGCCAAGCTTTGGGGCGCGGGCGCGGTGTTGATGGTCGCGGGCGTGGTCAATCCGGAAACCCGTTACGAAGAGGCGTGGCGGCGCTCGGTGCCGCGCATTCGCGAGCTGGCCGAACTGGCCGGGCAGTTGCGGGTCGTGATCGCGCTCGAGGAGGTGTGGAGCAAGTTCTTGCTGAGCCCGCTCGAGATGGCGCGCTATATCGATCAGTTCCACAGCCCCTGGGTGCGGTCGTGGTTCGACGTGGGCAACGTCGTGCTCTACGGCTATCCGCAGGATTGGATCCGCACGCTGGGTTCGCGCATCGCCCGCCTGCACGTAAAGGACTTCAAGCTCACCGGCAACTGCTACCATTGGGTGAATCTGGGCGAGGGCGCGGTGGATTGGCCGGCGGTGCGGGAAGCGCTGCGCGCGGTGGGCTTCCGCGGCTCGGCTACCTGCGAGTTGCCGGCCGGAGACGAGGCGTACTTGCGCGACGTCAGCAGCCGCATGAGCCGGCTGGTCGTGGGCGCGGACACGGCGTGAAGCATTGGAATCGGCGGGAGTGGCTGGCGGCGGGGCTGGGATTTTGCGCCCTGCCGGCGTGGCGGCGCGCCGGCGCGCCCCTCGCGGCTGCCGGGCCGATTCGCTTTCGCAATGTCGCGGCGGAAGCCGGCCTGCGCTTCACGCTGGAAAATCACCCCACGCCCGACAAGTATCTGATCGAGACGATGCCCGGCGGCATTGCCGTCTTCGATTACAACAACGACGGCCGCCCGGACATCTTCTTCGCCAACGGCGCCGCCATCCCTTCGCTCGAAAAGAACGACCCCAAATACTACAACCGCCTGTTTCGCAACGACGGTGGCATGAAATTCACCGATGTCACCGCCGAGGCCGGCCTTGCCGGCGCCGGCTATGCCATGGGCGCCGCCGCCGCCGACTACGACAACGACGGCCGCGTGGACCTGCTCGTGCCGGGCGTGTTCCGCACCACGTTATATCGCAATCTCGGCAACGGCCGCTTCGAAGACGTGACGGCCCGCGCCGGCATTCGCGGCGGGCAATGGTCGGTGGCGGCGGCCTGGTTCGACTATGACAACGACGGCTGGCTCGACCTGTTCGTCGCCAACTACGCCAAGTTCTCGTTCGCCGACCATCGCTTCTGCGGCGACCGCGACCGCAACCTGCGCACCTATTGCCACCCCCGCTACTTCGAGGGGCTGACCGGCACGCTCTATCGCAATCGTGGCGACGGCACCTTCGAGGACGTGACCGCGCGCTCCGGCATCGGGGCACACGTGGGCCGGGGCATGAGCGCCGCCGTGGCCGACTACGACGGCGACGGCTACCTCGATCTCTTCGTCACCAACGATAACCAGCCGAACTTCCTATTCCACAACCTCGGCGACGGCCGCTTCGAGGAAGCCGGCTTGCTCGCGGGCGTGGCGCTGGGCGACAACGGCGAGCCGGTGTCGAGCATGGGCGCCGAGTTTCGCGATTACGATAACGACGGCCGGCCGGACCTGGTGGTGACGGATTTGGCGCGCGAGACCTTCCAGCTTTTTCGCAACCAGGGACATGGCCTCTTCGAAGACGCCCGCTATCGCAGCGGGCTGGGCGCGCTGAGCGCGCGGCTGAGCGGCTGGGGCGCCGGCCTCTACGATTTCGACAACGACGGCTGGAAGGACCTGTTCACCGCCAATTCCCACGTGGATAGCAACGTCTCCCGTTTCGAAGCCACGGTCTACGAGCAGCCCAACGCCATCTTCCGCAATACCCGCGATGGCCGCTTTGCCGACGTCAGCCGCGGCGCCGGCGCCGACTTCCAAGTGCCGCGCGCTCATCGCGGCGCCGCCTTCGCCGACTTCAACGGCGACGGGCGCATGGACGTCGTGACCTCCGCGCTCGGCGGCCCCGCCGAGCTTTGGGAGAACGTCAGCCCCGGCGGCAATCATTGGATCATCGTCAAGCTGACCGGCACGCGCAGCAATCGCGACGGCATCGGCGCGACGATCCGCATCGGCGATCAAGTCAATCACATGACCAGCGCCGTCGGCTATGCCTCGTCCAGCCACGCCGGAGTGCATTTCGGGCTGGGGCGAAGCGCCAAGATCGCCGAGATCGAGATTCGCTGGCCGAGCGGCCGCCGCCAGGTGCTGCGCGACGTCGCCGCCGACCAAGTGCTCCCCGTGCGCGAACCGTAGCCGCCCGCCGCTGGGCGCGGTTAGGGCTGCGGCGGCAAGATCTGCACCTGCGCCTGCGCGGTTTGCTGGGCGCTTTCGGCGGCTTGATGAAGCCGCTGGTACTCGCGCAGGGCCGCCTGCGCCGCTTGCGTCGCGCCGCCGGCCTGATAGGCTCGCGCCAATTGGTAATGCAAGCTGCCGTCTTCGTCGAGCGGCAGCGCGGCTTTCAGGTGCGGAATCGCCAATTTCGTTTGCCCCGTCTCGAGATACGCTTCCGCCAGCGCGCGCTGCGCGTCGGCGAGCGCGGGATCGGCGCGCAAGCTGGCCGCGAGCAGCGGAATTGCGCGCTGGGGCTGCTGCTGCTGGAGGCGGATATAACCGAGCAGGAAGCTCAGTTGCGGCGAATCCGGCTGCTGCCGGCGCAGCGTCTCGAGTAACGGCCCGGCGTCGGCAAAATCATGCAGCTGCATCCAGGCCATGGCTAATTGCGTGCCGATGGCCGGATCATGGCCGGAGCGCTCGTACGCGGCCCGCCATTCCGCGGCTGCTTGGGCGTAATCCAAGGCATTGGCGTGGAGCGTCGCCAGCAGCTCATGCCGCTCGGCTGAGTCGGGAAAGTCGCCCAATCGGGCGAACGCTTGCATCGCAAGCCGATCGGCGGCCCGCGCGCGCCAGTACAGCGCGGCCGGGGTCGCGGCGGTGGCTGCGAGGATCCGGTCGTAGCTGCCGGCCTGATAGGCGCAGGCCAACGGCTGCCGTTCGCAGGCGCTCCCATCGAGCGGGCGCTCGCGCGCCGCTTCCGCCGCCGCCCAGTCGGCGTGGCCGCTCTGCCGGTAAATGGCGGCTACGGCGGCGTGGAGGCCGGGCAAGCCCGGCAGTTTGGTCTGCGCCTGACGATAGAGGTAAAACGCGCCGCTGAGCTGGCCGGCCTTGGCGCGCGCGCCGGCGGCGAGCGCCAGCCAGTACGCCGAGCCGGGCGCGGCTCGGCCCAGCCGGTCGAAGGCCTGTTGCGCGATCGCGGCATAGCTGCGCCCGAGCCCGTACCAGGCCGCCGCGGTGCCCGGACCGTTGCCGATCGAACGGCGATACTCCGCGGCCGCCTCGCCACCGCGGCCGAGCTCGAGCAGCGCCGCCGCCAAGCTCTGGCGCGCCGCAGCCTCCTCCGGCTTGGCCCGCAATACCGCCCGCAGCAGCGGCACGGCGGCGGCGGGACGCCCCAGGCTCAGCTCGGCATTCCCCAAATACAACCGCGCCGGCAGCGAATCGGGATCGAGCGCCAGACTGCGGCGCAGGACTGCCGCCGCTTCGCGCTCGCGGCCGGCCATGTGCAAGGCCAAACCCAGATCGAAGGCTAATCCGGAGTTATCGGGTAAGGCCCGCGTCAGCGCGCGATACAGCGGAATGGCGCGATCAAACTGCCCTGCCGCCATGAATTCGCGGGCTTGATGCGACTGTTCGGCGAGCGAATCGGCGCCGCTCTGGCCCGCGGTGGCCGCGCCGGATAAAACGCCAGCCAACACCGCCGCCGCGAATGCCGCCCTGAGCGCCAACCGCATGGCCCAAGAATAGGCGATTTCGACCGCGCCGCCGCAGGGTAACGCGCGGCGGCGCGATCGCTGCCCGAACTTGGCGTTAGAAGCTCAACTGCGCTCCCAACTGCACCAAACGTTCGCCGTAGGTGGAAAAGATCTGGCCGAAGCTGCCGGCGCAAACGCCGTTCCGGATGGAGCACGTCGTACCGGGATTGTTCCAGTGCGGCGTGTTGGTCAGGTTCTGCGCCTCCGCTCTGGCCTCCAAATCGTATTTCTCACCCACCCGGAAATGGCGGAACAGGCTGAAATCGAGCTGCGCCAATCCCGGCCCGCGCAGCCAGGATAAGCCGCGCCCCGAGGTGCCGAACTGCGCCGTCGTGACCGGCGTGAACGCGTTGGTATTGAACCAGAATTGGCCCGGCCCCCGGCCGTGCGAGACTTGCAGCGGCCCGGTGAAATTGGGATCGGCCGCGGTCCAGGGAGTGTTGAGGTAGAGCGACGTTTGGCCGATGGTGAGCGGCGCGCCGTTCATCCAGGTGAAGATGCCGTTCACTTGCCAGCCGCCCAGCACCTTGCTCGCGGCGCCGGTGTTGGCCCACCTCTTGCCGCCGCCGAACGGCAGTTCGTAGACATACGCCATCTCCAGCATGTGGGTGTGATCGAAGCTCGGAGCGCCGCGATTCAGTCCCATACAGCCTTGCGGCATCGACGGCGACGACGGGCAGTTGAACCGCAGGCCGTTTTCCCAGCCTTCGTCGTCCACGTAGCTGATGGCGTGGGAATAGGTGTACGCGCCCTGCAAGAAGAGGCCGGTCGTGACGTGGCGATTGAGCGAAACCTGCAGGGAGTTGTAGTGCGAATCCAGATAGCCTTGGAACGCGTAGGTGTCGGCCGTGCGCCCGAAGGCGGCGTAGAGCGGCTGGCCGTTGGCGCCGCTGTTGAAGGGCGCCGCGTTCAGTTCCTGGCCATTGAACTCGTGCACGAAGTGATTGCCGACGTAGGCGACGTTGAGAAGAATCTGGCTCGGCAGCTTCTTCTCCACCGCGAAGTTCCAAGACTCCACGTAGCCGCGATGGAACTCGCCGGGCGCCAGCGTGCCGATGGTCACGTCCGGAGGCGGCGTGATCGCGCCGGTGGAGATGCCGGCCGGCGGTTGAATGAGCGGCACGCCCTCGGCCAGCCCGGGAATGGCGTTGGCGGCGTTGGCGGTGGCGTTGAAATTGGCGTATGGCAAGAAGCGCGTGATCGCGCTGTTGCCGGAGACGAAATCGTCGGCGCCGATGGTCAGCGGATAGAAGCCGCGCAGCGGGCGCTCGAGCGGCAGCGTGTCGTAGCTGACGCCGAAGCCGGTGCGCACCACCGTGCTGTCGTTGAACTGATAGGCGAAGCCGACGCGCGGCGAAAACAGCTTCTTGCTGCTGGTCACCCCCAGGTGCGTGGGGTTGCCGCCGATGCCGCCCAGCTTGAGGATGTTGGTTGCCGGATCGTAGAGCTCGAATTTATCGATGCCGTCGCGCGTGATCAGCGGGAAATATTCCCAGCGCACGCCGAGATTCGCGGTCAACCGCGGCGTGAGGGTCCAGCGGTCGCCGACGTAGAGCGCCGTCTGCCAATCCTTGTTCGTGGCCTTGATGTATTGCTGGCCGTTCTGAACCTCGTTCGACAAACCAAGATCGAACTCGGCCACGCCGTTCCAGGGGTTGGAATCGAAGCCCACCGGCGTCAGCGTGCCGCCGCTGCTGGTGTACACCGTCTGGGTGGCGCTGGCCGGATCGAGGGGGTTCGACGGCAGGTTCAAGAAAGTATTGTCGTCGGCGGTGCTGACGAAGCCGCGCGGGCAGCAGACGATTTCCGGCTGCCAGTGGTTCATGTGATTGTGAGCGGCGTCAAACCCGAAGGAGATCTCGTGCGCGCCGCGCACCCAGCTCACGTTTTCATCCAGAGTCACCGACCAGTCATTGCGCTGCACCGGCTCCCAGGAGGCGGCCGTTCCCAGCGTGGTGAAATCGCTGATTTGAATGCCCGGCATGCCGCTGTAGCGCTTGTCGTTGGTGGGGGTGTTGCTGTTCACCAAGCCCAGCACCGATTGCCCGAGATCTTGCCCATAGTCGGGCAGATGGTTCTCCTCGCTCATGCGCGTGAAGCCGATATGCCCGGTCAGAACCATGTTGGGTGACGCGGTGTAGTTATCACCCAGCGTGACCATCTGCGCCACGTCGTTGGTGAGGCCGGTCCCGCCGCCCTGGCCGGCGATCCCGTAATCGGAGCCGTCGTTGAGCCGGGCGCGCTGCATGGTGTACTTGAGCCAAACCTGCTGCCGGTCGCTGGGATAGTAATCCGTCCGCAGGGTGTAGATGTTGCGGTTCCAAGCCTGATGGCGGAGCTGAATGTCGTTGAAGGGCGTATCGATCGTGAACGGCACGTTCTGGTTGGGCGCCGACAGCAGCTTCCAGTAGTTGAGCGCGCCGGCGTACATGCGGTTGGCCGGGATCACGTTCAGCTTGCCGCCGGAGGAGAACACGCAGCGGCCGGTGCCGGACGTGGGATCGCCGGTCGTGGGGTCGAAGACCATGCCTTCTTGCAACTGCACGGTCGCCCCCTCGGTGGTGCAGACGTTGATGGGAGCGCCCGCCGAATTGTAGAGCGGCGCGCCGAGATAGGCGGAAAAGTCCCCCGTGCGCATGTCCGTCGGCGGGATCAGGTTCTCGTCGATGGGCTGCTGCCGCTGGAAGTAGCCGTCCCAGTTGCCGAAGTAGAACAGCTTGTGCTGGACGATGGGGCCGCCGACGGTGAACCCGTCGTTGTTGCGAATGTTCTGCGGCCGCGGCCCGGCGGGGGCGAACAGGTTCTTCGCGTCGAGCGCTTGGTCGGTATGGTAGCCGTACAGCGAGACGTGGAACTGATCGGAGCCGGATTTGGTGACGACATCGGTCGCCGCCCCCGCGGTCAGGCCCTTCTGCACGTTGTAGGTCGCGGTCTGCACGTTGACCTCTTCCACGCTCGCCGCCGGGGGCACGATCACCATGTGATCCGGCAGCCAGAGGAAGATGTCGGTCGCGCCATCCACCCGCGTGGTATTGGCATGCGTCGGCAGGCCGTTGGTGTTGATGTCGAAGGAGCGGTCGGGCGTGTCGGCGATGGAGTTGGGGTAGCTATTGCGAATGCCCGAGGTCGAGTACACGCCCGGGGTCAACAGCTCCAGCGTTTGGAAGTTGTGGTAAACGTTCAGCGGCAGATTTTGCACCGCGTAGGTGCTGATCGTGGTGTGGACGTCGGTCTGTTGCGTTTGCAGCACCGCCGCCGAGCCCTGCACCGTGACCTCTTGGCGCACCCCGCCCACCTGCAACTGGAAGTCTTGTTCATTGACCTGGCCGATGACGATCAAGACCCCCGTCTTCTTCACCGCCTGGAAACCCTGGACGGTCACGGTAACCGTGTAGGTTCCTGCCGGCAGGTCCGGGAAGCGATATTGCCCGCTGGGATTGGTCTTGGTCTGCCGCTGGATGCCGGTCGCGACGTTGCTGACCGTGATCTGTGCATTGGGCAAGGCGGCGCCGCTCTTATCCGTAACCGTGCCGGCGACCGAGCCGTACAACACTTGTGCGCTCGCTGGCGGCGAAACGAAAGCAAACGCTAATGCCATCGCCAGACACAGCGAAGACCACGTCACCCGAGATCGCGCGTTCATACACGACCCTCCTGGGTTCGGCAAGTTAGTGCAAAATGTCTCATTCTGTCAAGTGCTTTCGAAAAGTTTTTCTTTTTGACGAACGGGGTAGGCCGTGAGCGGAGCCGCCGATCCCGGCGCCGCCGAGGGCGCTATGCTAGCGGGCGTGTCCGGCGAGAGCAATTTGCTCAATGAAGAGCGCCGCCGCGCCATCTTGGCGATGGTGCGCCGCGACGGAAGGGTGCTGGTCAATACGGTCGCCGAGCGGTTCGGCGTCTCCCCGGTGACTGCGCGCAATGACCTGCTGGCGCTGCACAAGCGGGGGCTGGTGCAGCGGGTGCATGGCGGCGCCATTTCGGTCGGTTTTACCGCCGCCGATCCGGCGCTGAGGCAGAAGGCGGCGCTGCATGGCCGCGAAAAGGCGGCAATCGCGCAAGCCGCCGCCAAGCTGGTGCAGGCGGGGGAAACCATCGTGCTCGACTCCGGCTCGACGACCATGGAGATCGCCAAGCAGTTGCGCAAGATCACGCCGCTCACGGTGGTGACGAACGCCGTGAACATCGCTGAAACCCTCGCCGGCAGCGAGGTCGAAGTCGTGCTGACCGGCGGCACCCTGCGCGAGAATTCCTTTTCGCTGGTCGGACCGCTGGCGGAGGAAACGCTGGCTCAGCTCAACGCCGACCGCCTGTTTCTGGGCGTGGATGGAATCGATACGCTGCGTGGCGTGACCACGCCCAACCTGCTCGAAGCCAAGGTCAACCGCGTGATGATCTCGATCGCCCGCGAGGTCGTGGTGGTCAGCGATTCCTCGAAGTTCGGCCGCCGCAGCCTCTGCCATATCGCGCCGCTGCGCGCCCTGCACCGCCTGATCACCGATCGCGGCATCCCGCCCGCCGACCTCAAGCGTCTGCGCGAGGCGGGCGTGGAGGTCACCCTGGTCTAAGGGCGTCGCGCGGCGGCCAGATGCGCCAGCCGCTCCCGCAAGCGCTCGCCGGCGGGACCGGCGAAGGCGGCGGTGCCGCCGAGCGCCCCGCAAGCGGCGGCGGCGCAGCGCGCGGCGAAGGCCAGCGCGGTCGGCAACGGCAAACCGCGCAGCCGCGCGGCGACGAAGCCGGCATCGAAGCTGTCGCCCGCGCCGGTGGTTTCGAGCGTGCGCGCGCGGAAGGCCGGCACCCGCAGCCGCTGCGTCCCTTGGCGATATTCGGCGCCCCGGCCGCCGCGCTTGACGATGACCGCGCCCGCCGCGTTGCCGCCCACCCCCGCGGCTTCGCGTTCATTCGGCAAGAAGTAATCCGTGGCCGCCAGCGCGGCGTGAATGCCCGAGCCGTACCGCAGCGACGGATCGGGATTGGGGTCGAGCGAGGTGCTGAGGCCGAGACGGCGCGCCCGGCGCAGCAGCGCCGGCGCCTGCGGCTGCAAGCGGGTGAGCAGGAAATACGAGGCGATATGCAGATGGCGCGCGCGCGCGAGCCAGGGCGCCACCTGCGCGGCGCTGGTTTCGGCAAGCGCGCCGGGAAAGGTCAGCAGCGCCTTCTCGCGCCGGCCGCGCGGTTGCAAGCCCACCGTCAGACCCGTGGGGCGGCGGCTGCGCCGCACCGGCGCAATTTCCACGCCCGCGCCCTGCAGCTGCGCCAGCAGCCAATCGCCCAGCGCATCCTGGCCCACCACCGCAACCAGCGCGACCCGCAATCCCAGGCGCGCGGCGTTATGGGCGAAGATCCCCGCCGAGCCGCCGATCGTCAGCAGCCCCTGGCGCGCCAGCCTCTCGCGCCCCAGCGCCGGCCAATCCACGTCGGTCAAGATCAGGTCGGCGTTGAGATCGCCGGCCGCGATGAGGTCGTATGGCGCCATTCCAGCGCCCTACTCCAGGCTGACGTCGACCACGGCGGAGAGGGCGCGCGGGCGGTCGGCATCCACGGCTTTCGCCCGCGCCCGCGTCAGCGCCAGCCATTGGCAGGGCAGAATGTAGAGGGGCAGGCGCCGGTATAGCTCGAGACCGCTCGACAGGGAAAAGTCGCCGCCCGTTTCGTCGATCTGCCAGGTGGCCGCGCCCAATTCCTTCAATTCGCTCAACAGCGGCCGCTCCCACTCTCGCGAGTTTTCGCTCGACAACAGCACGACGGCGGTCCGCTCCCCCACCACGCTCTTCGGCCCGTGGCGCTCTTCGAGCGAGTGAAAGGCTTCGGAGGTGGAGAGCGACATCTCTTTCATCTTGAGTGACGCTTCGCGGGCCAGGCCGAAGAGCGGCCCCTGCCCCAGGAATACGAACTCGGCGGGACCGCTGCGCAGCCAGCTCGCCGCCAGGGCGGCGAACCGCCGCAGCACGTCTTCGCCGGCGGCCACGAGCGGCTCCATGGACTGGGGTGCGACGCCGGCGAAGACCAGCAGCGCCACCAGCATCGTCGTGAACGAGCGGGTCATGACCACGCTCTCGTCGAAGCCCTCGGGAAAAACGTAGACTTGCGTCGCGTGCGCGGCCAAATCGCTGGCTTCGCAGCAAGTGAAAACGTGTACCTGGCCCCGCGGCAGCGCCATGCAGCGCTCCGCCGCCTTGACCACCTCGCTGGTCGCGCCCGAGCGCGACACCATGACAAAGCGGTCGTCCCGGTCAGCCCGCAGATACAGTTCCGGATACAGCAGCAGTTCCGACGCGGGCACGGCGCGCGATTCCCCGCCCGCCAAAACCCGCCACGCCGCCGCCGCCGCTTCGGCGAGATAGTAGGAAGTGCCGCAGCCCACGAAAAACGTGACACCGGCGGGCGCTTGCCCCGTCGTGCGCCAGAACGGCAGATAGTCGCCGCAGCGCTCCAACGCCGCGCGCCAGACCCGCGGCTGCGAAAGGATCTCCGCTTCCGTCAGCCGGCCCAAGATGGAGGCGCTTTCGATCAATATAATTTATTTTCGGCAAGCCCAACGCAAATCGTCAACCGAAATCGAACGCAACGATCGATTGAAGCAACGCTCGGCGCGCGCCCGGCAATCGTCCCGGCGGCCGGTCTTGCCCCTGCCTGGAAAGCCCGCCGGCGGAAGGACCGCGCCCGCGCCGGCGCGGTCACCGCACGACGCTGCCGGGGCCGCGAATCACCTTGCCGGGACGGGCGGAAGTGAGGCGGCCGTCGAGCAGCACCGGCACGCCGTTGACCAAGACGTCGTCCATGCCGCTGGAATAGCGCCACGGATCGGCGTAGGTGGCGTGGTCCTGCACGGCCTTGGGATCGAAGATCACCACGTCGGCGGCGAAGCCGGGCCGGAGCAGGCCGCGATCCTGAATGTGGAGGGTCTCGGCGGCGAGCGAGGTCATTTTGCGAATCGCCTCGGCGAGCGTGAACAGATGTTGGTCGCGCGCCCACACCAAGACACGCGTGTTGGCGCCGAAAAAGCGCGGGTGCGGCGCCGCGTAGCCGGTGCGGTCGGCGATATCCATGTCGATCGCGTCCCCGCCGATGCTGACGAAAGGCGCGGCGACGATCTGGCGCACGGAAGCGGCGCTCTTGTTGAAAAAGATGCGGCCGAAACTACCGCCCTCGCGCTCGAGCAGGTTCGCGATCGCCTCGGCGGGCGGCAAGTGATCGAGCGCGCCGGCTTGCTCGAAGGTAAGGCCGACGTAGCGGCGGTCCTCGGCGCGGCGGACGGAGCTGATGAATTCTTCGCGCCAGCCCTCCGGGTCGTCGGGCGTGCCCAGGGAACGCGCCGAGGCGGCGATGCCGGCGACGATGGCCGGACGCAGCTTCGGATCGCGCAGCCGCCGGGCGAGCGCGGCGGTGCCGCCGTCGAGAAATTGCTTGGGCACCATCGAAAACGCCGGATTGGCGGCGGCGCGGTAAGGATACGCGTCGGCGGTCACCTCCAGGCCGTCATCCCGCGCCTGTTGGATCAAGCGCAGCGCCTGGGTGGCGGCGTCGGGCCCGGCGCGGCGCCCGACCTGCAAATGGAAGACATGAAACGGCAACCCGGCGGCGCGGGCGATGGCGATGCCCTCGGCGATGCCGCCGGCGCGCGGATTGTCGAGCCCGCGCACGTGCGAAGCGTAGATGCCGCCCGCGCCCGCCGCCACTCGCGCCAAGGCGATGACTTCCGGGTCCTTGGCGAAGATATCCGGCGTGTAGCTGAAGCCGGTGGCCAGGCCGAAAGCGCCGTCGCGCATCGCCCCCGCCATGAGGCGCTCTTCGCGCGCCAGCTCCGCCGCCGTCGGATCGCGGTCGGCCATGCCGAGCACGGCTTCGCGAATGGCGCCGAAGGTCGCGTAGCTGGCGACGTTGACGCGGATGCCTTGCCGCTCCAAGCGCGCGAAATACTGGCCCAGGGAACTCCAGTCCAGCGTGATGCCTTGATCTTCGAACAGCCGCCCTTGTTGCGCCCGCGCCGGCCCGAAGAGTGGTCCCGCCACCGCCACTGCGGTCGTCTCGCCGAGCACTTCGGTGGTCACGCCCTCGTAGATCTTGCTGCAACAGCCTCCGTTCTTCAGCAGCGCCGCGTCGGAGTGCGAGTGCATGTCGAAGAATCCCGGCGCCGCGACCCGGCCGCGGGCGTCGATCGTGCGGCGCGCCCAGGCGCCGGCGAGTTTGCCGATGGCGGCGATGCGGCCGTCGCGAATCCCGATGTCGGCGGCGTACCAGGGATTGCCGGTGCCGTCGATCACGTGGGCGTTGCGGATGAGGATGTCGAATCGCCGGCGGTGCCGCGGCGGCGGGGCGGCGGCCAGCGCCGCCGCCAGCGCGAGGCATAGGACTAGGCGCGCGGAGCCCATCGCCGCGGATCATACACCACGCGCGGCGCGCGCGCAGCGGCGCGGCGGCGCGCCGTCAGCGGGCGGGCTCGCGCAGGTAGCGCGCGAGCGCGTCGGGCCAGGCGGGCGGCGGCGCCAGCCCGATCGCGCGCAAACCGGCCTTGGCCAGCACCGAATACGCCGGACGGCGCACCGGACTGCGAAATTCCGCCGAACTCACCGGCTGCAAGTCCGGCCGCAGCCCCGACAGTTCGAAGATCTTGGCGGCGAAGTCGTACCAAGAGCACTGCCCCTCGCTGGTGACGTGATAAAGGCCGTAGCGGCCGCTGCCGAGCAATTCGAGCACTTTGGCCGCCAGGTCCACCGTGTAGGTCGGCGTCAGCACCTGATCGTGGACCACGCGAATCGCCTCGCCGGCGCGTGCCTTCCGCAGCATGGTTTCGACGAAATTGCCGCCCTTGCCGTTGCTCCCGGCTTTGCCATAGAGGCCGGTCGTACGGATCACGAAATGCTTGGGACAAAACGCCCGCGCCAGCAGCTCCCCGGCCGCCTTCGACGCGCCGTAAACGTTCACCGGCGCCGGCAGATCGGATTCGACATAAGGCGCTCCTTTTGCGCCATCGAAGACGTAGTCGGTGCTGAAATGCACCAGCGCCGCTCCCGCCTCCGCGCAAGCGCGCGCCAAGTTCAACACCGCGATGGCATTGACCGCGAACGCCGATTCCGCCTCCTGCTCGCAGACCTCAACCTTGTGGAACGCCGAAGTATTGATCACGGCTTCGGGCCGGTGCGCCGCCAGGGCGCGGCCGATCGCCGCCGCATCGCGCACGTCGAGGTCGGCGTGCCGCATCGCTACCACCTCGTGCCCAACTGCCGCCAGCCGGCACAGATCGCTGCCCAACTGCCCATTCGCGCCAAGGATCAAGAGTTTCATGCGCGAATCATTGTAACGGCTTGCCGCCCGCCGGACCCGGCCGGGGGCAGTTCAGCGCCATACGCGCACGATGAAGCCGAAGCTGGCTTGGAAATTGTGGTAGCTCAATACGGAAGGCGCCAAGAAATCGTAGGGCGAAACACCGGGATAGTAGTTCTCGTTCAAGCTCACGAACGCATCCGCCAGGTCCAGCCGCAGCGCGTACCGGTACGAGAGGTAGTACTCGATCACCCCGGCGTTCTCCAACATGAAGGCGAGGCGGTCGTGGGTCTTGAACTGCACCGCCGTCTGCCCACAGGAGAAGACGTCGCCGAAGTCGTTCCCGAAATCGATCAGGCCTGGCGCGATCTTGTAAAAGACGCCCAGGCGCCGCCACCGCCAGCCGGGGCGCAACCCTACGCTCAACTCCGTGATATCCAGTCCGCCGGCGAAGGGCGCTTGCGAACCTTGCCGCGGAGAATAATCGAGTTCGGCTTCGAGCGCGACCACCGGGTTAGAGTTGAACCCGAAGCGAACGCCGAAGCCGGGGTAATAGCAGAAACAGCCGCCGCCGAGAAACTGCGCGACCGTGCGCCCGGTTCCCAAGTGCGGCTGAAAAGTCCGCAGGGCGGTAAATTGCTCGCCGAAGTAATAGCGCGGCGCCGGCTGCTGCGCCGGCGCGGCGGCGAGAACGAGCAGAGTTATTGCGATCACGCGCCCGCCGCTCCGGACCGCGGCGGGCAGCCTAGAAGAAGAACACATAGCTGATGCCCAGTTGCGGATTATGAGTGCCGGCGGGCGGGGCGCCGAGAGCGGCCGGCTGGCCAAAGATGAAGGTATCGCTCAGTTCCAAGCGCAGGCCGGTGTGCCGTGACAGGCGGATCAAGGCCAGACCGCCATAGTTGAGGGCGTTGTAGGTCTTGCGGCCGATCACGAAGCGATTGCCCGGCAACTGCGGCGGGCCGGCAACGATGGCTGCGCCATAGCTAACGACTCCAGGGCGCAAGAGAAAGAAGAGGCCGAGGCGCTGTCTTGCACGCAGTCCCAGGCCCCATCGAAAGCGCCGCCCGATGCGGGCGCCGAATAGCGCTATCGTCGTGCGACCGCCCGCATTGCTGGTTTCACCGATTCCGGCCTGCGGCAGGAAGTCGACCTGCCCGTCCAAGGCGAACCAAGAACTTAGGTTGGTATCGAAGCTGACCGCAAAGCCCGGTACCTGTCCGGGGCAGTATGTGCATGAGTACACGCTTGTCCGCGTGCTGACTGCGGCGAAGCCGCCCGCCAGCTCGTAGGCTGGCGGCCGCTGCTGGCCCGGCAGCGGCCGCGCCCCGGCCAACGTGAGCGCAAGAACGATCGCAGCGCACTGGAATCGCATGGGACGGGCTAACTATTCGGTGATATCGGAATGGTGAGCACTTGGTTGCTGTCCGGCACCGTCACCCAGCCCAGATTCTGGCTCGGCATCACCGCGATCCCGCGTACGGGGTTCGGCGTCCCGCCCTGAAAAATAACTTGGTTGCTCATCAACGAGACCAGCGCAAAGCCATTGGGCGTCGCGCCGACCGCCAAGCCGTTGTTAAGGATATTGCTGACTAGAGTCGAGTTGGCCTGCAGGGGCGGGTCGGTCGGGCCGCCGCAGCCCCAGCAGCCGCTGACCGGCTGAGTACCGAAGGAATAGCTGGCGATGACCTGGTGCGAGCCGATGCTTTGCGCCTCGGCGGCGACCCCGCCGGACGTGGCAGCAACCGTGTAGAAGATCTCACCCTGCCCCTGGCTGACGGCAAGCGACGACACAAACCCGCCCACGCCGTAGCTCGCCTCCAAGGCGAGACTGCTCGTCGAGAATTGGTCGATGTACCCGTCGCCGCCGACCCAAAAGCTCGCGCCGCTCGGATCCATTGCGACTGCGGCCGGGTACGCGCCAACGGAAACCAGATTCGTCTGAGCGTGAGCGCCCAGCGAGACGACCGAAATCGTCGCATCGTCGTAGTTGGCGACGTAGGCCGTCGAGCCGGCCGGATCTACGGCCACGGCCACGGGTGCATGGCCAACGGTGACGCTGGCGACGTTGCTGTTGTTCGCGAGGCTCACGATGCTCACTGTATTGGCGCCGGAATTGGTGACCACCGCGTAGCCGGTAAGCGTGGTGGTCGCCGTGCTATCACACTGGCCGCCGAGGTTCCTCGTTACCGTCGCTGTGCCATAGGTGGCGACCGCGGTCGGATTCTGGCCCACCGGAATTGCGCCAGCGTCGCCATAGACGGACGCGGTCGAGTACGACGTAACAACCGGCCAATTGTCGGTGCTGCTGGAGTTCGAGTAGATGCAGCGCCCGAAGTCATACACTCCGATGTGCTCTGTCGTGCTGCTCGTCGCGGGCGCGACCCCGAAGGGGCTCGGAATCGCCGTGCTCTCGCTCGCCATTAGGACCGGTGCGTAGGCCACCTGCGTGGGATTGGAGCCTAGGCCGTCGTCAACCGTGATTACGTACTCGCCGGCTTGAAAAGGATGCCCGGAACCGTCGTTGACCGGCCAGACGAAGGAAACCGTCCCGGGGCTCACGCTCGTCGTGTACCTTACCGTCCCGCTGCCATCAATGATGTTCACTTCCCCGTCGCTGGTCGAGGTGGCAACGGAAACAGTTGTCGGAAGCAGATTCTGGTAAACGGTGCCCGGCGTCGTTGGGAACGCCGTTTGGGGATATTGCGGGCAAACCCAGGTGATGGAGCCGCCCGGACTTGTTACATAGTTGACGACCTGGGTCGCGGAAGGGGAGGATGGGCAGCCGGTCCAATCCACGTTGTGCGTCCAGGCGTAGCTGCCACTGACAGCCACGGGGTACTGGCCCACGAGGCTCGTTTCGTTCCCGTACTGTTGCGCAGCCGAGATCGGGCACGTCTGGCAATAACCGTTGACAGGGACGAACGCGTGCGGTGTAGGGCCGAAGATCACTGCACCACTCGAGTCCAACTGCTTGTCAACGGTGTTGACGACGAAATAGGACGGCGAGCTGGAGCTGAAGCAACCGGCAGTGAGAAGGCAGATTACCGCTGCCCCCCGCCCACGACCTTGAGAACCGAACGGCGAACCATGTTTCACCTCCGCGGCGTCCCTGACCGGCGCCGCATGGCCATTAAACTAATCCAGACAACATGCGAAGTCAAGCTCCGGGCGTCATGTTGCCCTTGAGCCGTACAGCGACAAACGATGTTAGTGAATTGGGCCGGTGACGGGCAGGTGATCGCGGCTATCCACGACTTCGCCGAAACGCCGGAAGTTCGCATACTGATCCGGCGTAATGTAATTGGCTTTCAGGTAAACGGCGCGGCTCAAATCGAGTTCGTTGCCGGTCACCTGATAGGTGGCCTTGTAGGAGCCGAAGGGATTGGAGATGTCGGCGCCGCCCGGCACCGCCGGCGCGGCGAAGGGCGCGGCCAGCGTGACTTTGACTTGCGTGGTCTCGAAGCTGTCGCCGGGAATGACCAGCGGATGAATCCGCGCGGGCAAGGAGGCATAGCGCGAAAGCAATCCCACCGAGCCGATTAAGTGATCGATCTCCCAGCTATCGCCTTCGCGGCGCACGAAACCGGGAATCGTGCCGTCCACACTGATCACGAGCGGCTGATCATGCGCTTCCAGGCCCTGAATCTGGCCGTTGTCCGCGGTGGCGTTGGGATAGCTTTGCAGCAAGACCTGCTGATAAACCTGCGGCAGTTGCGACGCCGGAATCGAGGCCAAGCTTTGGCGAATTTTCTCCCCCAGCGGGCCGCGAAACTCGAGCACCAGATGCAGCTGGCCATCGCCGCTGGGCTGGACGCGAATGTCGGCCGTCGTCGCCATGCCGTCCAAGGGCGAGGGCTGATTGGGCACGGTCGTGAAGACCGCGCCTTCGTTCGGCGCCCCGGCCAGCAGCGCTTGCCCGCCGCGGAAGGCGGGGTTGATGTAGTCGCTGCGGGCGAAGTCGTTGTTGAGGTCGAACCAAGCTGCCTGCTCGCCCATCCCGACCTTCACCAGCGGATATTGGAAGGAGGCGAAGTTGGGAATCTCGAGCGCGGAGTGATCGGTGAAAGGCCGCGCCATTGCCAGCTGGGGGTGAATGCCGGCCGCCGCCAGCAAGCCGAGAAAGGTCGCCAAACGGCTGCCGGAACGGTCGGTGAAGTACTGGCGCGCCGGCGCCAGCGGCGCGCCCTCGCCGGGGGTGATATTGGCCGCCACCCAATCGAAGATCTTGCGCGCTTGCGCCACCGGATCGGCCTTGCCGGCCGCAGCGCTGAGTTGCCGGGCGGTTTGCCGCATCTCCGCCGTGTAACGCTCCACCGGAAACATGGCGTCGGCCAGGTAATCGGAGATGTCCTTCCAGGTCATCTTGCTGCTCACCCAGACCATCGGCACCAACTGCGGCTCCGGCGGCATATTCGGCTCGACGCCCAAGATGCGCGTCTTTTGAATCAGCCACTCCCGCGCCGTCCAGCCCGCCATCGCGCCGGTCAGCTTCGTGACCTTGGCGGGATAGGGGAACCGCTCGGTTTCGATCATCAGCGGGTCGTCGTTGGGCGTGAGCACGATGTAATCGGAATAGTGATACGGCTCGCGCGAGGAATTGAAGACGAAAAACATGTTGTTGTCGATCGTCCCCGGCACGGCATTGGACGCGGGCTGATGCATCACATACTCGGTTTCGATGAAGTCGCCCGGCTCGAGCCCCGGCATCTGCACGCTATTGAGGTTCGCGTGAATCTCGGGCAGCAGGGCGGTGCCGTCGGGTTTGATCGTGCGCAGGGTGATGATGTCGCTGCCGGCGGGAATCTGCACCGTGCCCTGCGTTTCGATGCCGGTCGAATTCAGCACGCGGATGATCTGGTGGATGTACGAATCGCGCGTGTGATCGGGATTGATGCGATCCACCATCTGGTCGAGCACCAAGATCGAGGCGGCGTTCGGGTATTCAGCGCCGTTCGGCGCGTCCTTCAAAACCTCGGCGGCGGAGTGGTACCACGGCGCCCAGAAGCGATCGCCGGCGAGAAAGTCCGCCTCGTGGCGCAGTGCATTGCGCCCGAACTCCACTCTCCGCAGCACGGCCAGGCCGGCCTGTTGATCGGCGGCCAAGGCGATGTCGGCGGCGGCGGCGGCGACCTGCGCGTCGTCGGGAAAATCGGCCAGCGCCTGCCGCGCCGCTGCTTGCGCGGCATCCAGCCGGCGCGCCTCGAGCAACGCTTCCAGATAGTCGCGGCGCAACGGCCCGGAGGAGGGATCGAGCTCGACTTCGGCGGCCAGCAAGCTCGCGGCGTCCGCCGCGCGCCCATGATGGAGGAAAAAGCGCGCCAGCGCGGCGTGGCCGCGGGGATCGCGCAGCAACTCGGACGTGAGCTGGCGGGCCTGCTCTTGGTCGCCGAGGTCGGTGTAAAACTCCAGGCCGTCGGCGAGCCCGGCCCAATCCGAGGGGCTGGCGGCGAGGGCGTGCGCCAGGGCCTGCCGCGCCTCGGGCGTCCAATGGCGCCCGGCGGCGAGATGAAATTCGGCCCAATCGCAGGGCGCGTAGCCGCGTCCGGCGCAGCGCTGGAAATCGCGCGCGGCCGCCGTGAACTGCCCCTGCGAATCTTCGACTTCGCCCAAATGCTCGATGGCCGGCAATACGGCGGGGTCGATGCGCTCGGCAGCGTGGGCGGCGGCGCTGGTTTGGGCCGAGGCCCAAGTTTGGCTGGCGTCGTCGAGATTGGAATAGACGTCGGTGAGCGCCAGCCAGGCGGGCACCGCCTCCGGCGCCAGCTTCGTGGCGCGCTCCAGTTCGACCCGGGCGGTCTCGCCGTCTTCATCCTCGCCGCGCCAAACGCCGTCGGCCCAGAGCGCGACCAAATCGTCGGGATGGGCGCGCAGCCGCGCCGCGCTCCAGGCGCCGAGCGTCAGCGGCGGCGGCAGCAGGCGGGGCGCGCCCGCCAGCCGTTGCCCCGGCGGCAGCGCGGCCGCGCTGGCCAGCGGCGACGGCGGCGCGGCGCTGACCGGCCGCAGCATCAGGCTGAAACTGCGGGCGGCATAGCCGCCCAGTTTCACCACCAGGCGATTCCAGCCCGCATCCAGCTCGACCGCCGCCGTCGCGGTCGCGGGCACGTACGACGAGCGCCGGTCGTTGCGCACTACGGCGCGGCCGTTGATGAAGATCGCGGCCGAGGCGGGCGAATAGATGCGCAGCGCGTAGGCTTCCCGCCGCGGCACGCGCACGTACGTGACCGCATAATCGATGCCGCGATTGCGCCAATCCTCGGGGAAATCCACCAACCCGCGCACCGCGAGGAAGGGCCGGCCGGTGATGGCGCGCCCGTCGTCGTTGTAGCTCGCCGCGGCGCTGCGCTCGATGGCGAAGGCGCGATCGAAGTCGAGATTGCGCCAGCGGCCCATCGGACCGTAAAGCGTCCAGCGCTCGGGACGGCCGGCGAGCGCAATCGCCTCCTCCAAGGTCAGCGGCACGCCCGGCGCGCGCACCAGCGCCAGCAAGGGCCGGCCGAGCATGTAGGCGGTGGTGGGGTCCGCCAGCGGGCGCGCCGTGACCTGCCGCAGTTCCGGCGCGGCATCGAGCAGTTCCCTGCCCTCGCCGTCGAGCACGCCGCTCAGCTCGCGCGCCGCCAGTTCCGCGGCCGGATCGTTCGGAATCAGCGCCAGCAGCTTCAACGCCGCGCGCATCTCCTCGCGCTGCCGCCCCTCCAGCTTGTCGAGCACGAACTGCGCGAACACCGCCTCGGCGTCATTGGGCGCCCGTACCGCGAGCTCCTGCAAGGTGCGGCGGGCGGCGCGGTGCGCCGCGGCGTCGCCGTAAAAGACCTCGATCCAAGCGGCATCGGCCTGGCCCGCTGCGCCGCGCGCCTGCGCGCGCGCCACCGCCGCCCGCCATTCGGCCGGGGTCGGCCGCGGCAATCGGTCCAGCAGCGAGCCGGCGGGAGCGGCCGCGGCGGCGGCCAGCGCCAGCGCCAGCACGAGCGCGCCAACGGACCAAAATCCTCGCGCCGCGAGCCCGCCGCGCAAGCGGCGGCCAGCCGGCCGGGCCGCGCGGCCGCCGGCGCGGAAGCGGGATGGCCGGGGCGCTCTCATGGCCGCGCCCTCAGCGGCAAATCGAGCACGCGGTCCAAGTTCGCCCAAAACGCCCGGAAGGCGGGGTACTCGCTCACCGGAATCAGCGATTGCGTCACCTCGATCTCGGTATCGATCGTCAGCGTGTTGCTGTCGTCGATGGTGGCCGTGCTGCTCGCGCGGGCAAACGGCGCCTGCGCTTGAAACGGCGCGGGCAAGCCGACCTTGTAGCCCGGCGGCAGCGTGATATGAAGGACGTTGCGGATGCTCTGCGGCGGCCCGATCAAGACCGGCACCTGCCGCGACGCCAGCGGCGCCATGCGCGGCAGCCAATCGCGCCCGGTCATTTGCCGGGGAATCAGCAGCAGGCCCTGCCCGTCGCCGGGATCGGGGCTGGCGAAATGCGGCACCTGGCCCTGAAAGAGGACTTGCACCGGCTCGTTCCAATGATCGTCATTGGGCGCCGAGGCGCTGAACACGCTGATGCCCGGAAGCTGCTCGCGCAGCATCGCCTGCAGCGCGCCGGCGCGCCGCTCGGGGATCTGCAGCCGCGCCCGCAACTCCGGCGCGCGCTCGCCTTGCGCTTGCCATTGCGCGCTGAAATCCAAATCGCCTTGCGCGTCCAATTGGCCGGTGACCACGCGCACGATGGAATTTTGCGAAGCCGGCAGCTCCGGCGTCACCACCGGCGCGAGCGCCGCTCCGGCGTCATGCCGCGGATCGTAGGCCCGCAGCATGGGAATGCGAAAGACGAAGGCGCGCTGATCCTGGTCGGGCAGCTCGCTGACGCCGTTGTACTCGGTGGTGCCGTCGAGATAAAGATGCAGCGACGGCACATACACGATCGCATGGTCGAAATCGGCGACGGAAGGGATCTTGGGATCCACCAGGCCGCGATCGCGCGTGCGGACCAACACGAAATCCGCCGGAACGCCGGCGCGCGCCAGCATGGCGATGAGCAAGGAAGCTTTGTCCTTGCAATCGCCGAAGCGCCGGTGGAATACCTGCGCCACGGGATAGGGCCGGTAACCGTGAATGCCGAACTCCAGCGCGACGTAATGGGTGTTGCGAATGACGTAATCGTAAATCGCTTCGACTTTCTGCCGTTCGGTGGTCAAGCCCTTGAGCAGTTGATCGGTCGTTTGCCGCAGCGCGTCGTCGAGCACGAAGGTGTCGCGCACCAGGCCGCGATACCAGTCGGCGAATTGGCCCCACGTGGCGAAGCTCGAGACCGCGACATACGGGACCTGCTCGATCGCCGGCGGCGACTCCGGCTCGGCGACGAAGGCCGGCTCGTCGCGCAGCGTCCAACGGTAGATCTTTTCGCCGCCGCGGGCTTCGACCGTGTGCTCGCCATGGAAGCGCACCGCCTCGCTGACTAGCGTCTTGTCCGCCGGTGCGATCACCACGAACTGGCGGAAAACCGCGGCGGCTTCGTCCTGAAACGCCACGATATCGCCGTAGTAATCGCCGTAGAGCGATTCCAGCGTGGTGGGCATCACCCGGTACGCGATCTCGACGTAATCGCCCGGCTGGATCGCCGGCAAGACGACGTATTTGTTGCGCACGTCGTAAAACGTCTCGTAGCCGACCGATTCGCTGACCGGCGCGTCCTCGGCCTCGGGCGCTTGGGTCCAGCTCCCCGCATGGCGCACGCGCGCCGCCAGGTACCGCACTTGCTCGGTCGCGGGATCGTAGGTGACCGCATACGTGGCGAGCTGCTGCGCCCCGACTTGATTGTTCACCTTGTAGATCTGCTGGACGTAGCGGCCGACGTTGCCGGAAGGAAAAATCTGCGTGACGGTCGAATCGACCAGCAAGACCAGCGGCCCGCCGCTCAGCGCCGCGGGACGCTTCTTGTAGGCGGCGATGGCCGCGTCGGCGGCCACCGCGTAGGGCTGCTCGAAGCTGGCTTCGCCGCCGCCCGCGCCGCGCTCGAGCTGCAGGCGATCGCGCAGGTCGGAATCTTGCGGGTTCAGCGCCAGCGCGGCTTGCCAATCTGCCAGTGCCGCGCGGCGATCGCCGAACCGGCGTTCCAGGTCGCCGGCGGTAGCGCGCAAATCGGGGTTTTGCGGATCGAGTTCGGTGGCGCGATGGATGGCGGCCAGCGCCTCCGTCCGTCGGCCCAGCCCGGCTTCAGCGCGTGCGAGCACGGCTTCGAGCAGCGGCACGTCCGGGGTCAGCGCCTGAATGGCGGTCAGCGTGGCCACCGCGGCTTCGAACTTCCCGGCATTCCGCTGCAGGTTGGCCAGCGCCAAACTGCCGTTCAGGTCGCCGCGATCGTGCGCGACGAGGGCTTCCGCCCAGGGCAGCGCCGCCTCTTCCATCCCCATCTGTTCCAGCGTGTGCGCGACGATCGCCGCGATCGCCGGAGAGCGGTCGTAGCCGGCCTGCTGCAGTTTCGCGGCATAGTCGAGCGCGACCGGCCGCACCCCGAATCCGGCATAGGTGGCGAACATCCCCAGCAGCGCCTGCGGGACGTCGGCGGCATTGGCGGCGCCCCGCAGGGCGGCCTCGAAGTCTTGCCGCGCGGGCCAAAATTCGCGGCGGCTCAGCTCGACGTAGCCGCGGTCGGCCAGCGCCTCGGGATCGGCTGGCGCAAGCAGCAGCGCCCGGCTCAACGTGCGGAAGCGGCGGCTTTCGTCGGCATCATGCTCGGCGTAGTCCAGCAGCACCGCGGCGTTGCCGGCGTTGAGCGCGGCGGCGGACTCGAACGCGTTGGCGGCGTTGTGATCGCCTTGGTTATAGTTGCTCTTCTTCGCCAGCACCCAGGCATAATTCCAGGCGCCATCGGGAGTGCCGGCCGCCTGCTTGGCCTCGGCGGTCAGGTCCGCGACCGCAGGCGCCGGCGCCGCCGCTGCCGCCGCGGCGCGGCCCGCCAAAGGCGGCGTATCGGTGGCCTCGAGCGGCAGCGCCGCGCCCGCCGGCGTGGTCAGGCGCAGCGCGAAATGCCAATTCGCCGACTCCGTCGCGCCGGTCTTGACCAGGATCTCGTTCCAGCCCGCGCCTAGATTGGCGCCCACGGCGTGCATGTCGAAGGCGAACAGACGGTGGCTGCCCGCCTCCTCGAAGACCGGCTGGCCGTTCACCCAGATCCGCGTCGCCCCGCCGTCGCTGAAGCGCAGCGCCACCGGCTGCGCCGAGCGGCTCAGCACCCAAGTGACGAGGTAGGCCGAGGCGCTGCGGGAAGGCGTGAAGTAAAGGCCGAGATTATAGCTGCCCTCGGCCGCCGGAAACGGGAGCACGCGCCAGTGAACCTTCGCCTGCTTGCCGGAATAGCTGGCGGCGAGATCGATGCCCTTTTCCGGTCCTTCCTCCCGCCTGATGGCCTGCGGCGTGGAGTTGTCGAAGGGGCCGAGAGCGCGCCAGCTTTCGACCATCCCGAGATTGCGCCACGTCGCTTTCGCGGCGGCGGCATCGCCCTGCCGCAACTCCTGCCGGGCGATTTCGGCCTCGACTTCGCCCTCGACCAGCGGTGACAGGCCGGGAACCGAGGCCATCGCCCGCAGCGCCGGCAAAATTGCCTGTTGGTTGGGAGTCTGATTGGCGGCCTCGGCGAAGCGATAGAGCGCTACCAGCCGCGCTACATCCGAGGTCGCGTTCTGGAACTGCCGCTGCTGCGCGGTGATGCGGGCGGCGGGCGCCAAATAGAGGGCCGGCGCCGCCGCCAGCGTTGCCGCCAGCACCGCGGTAAGTCCCGCGATGCAAACGCAGGAGCAAACCCGGGAGCCAGCCTTGGCGGGGAAAAGAAAGGACGAGGGCAATGGGGCAGGACGTCTCCGGCGAGGGCTGTTTCCCATTATAGGGGCGGCGCCTTTGCCTCGAACCAAGCGGCGCTGGATTCTTCGCCTCCGCGGGCTTCGTCGCCGCCGGCGCATGCCGCGGTCCTGCCGCACTTGCCGGGCAGGCGGGCGCTAGGGGAGGCGCAGCGCAGCATCCGCCAGGGCGTGCGGGCGCAGACTGGACGGCGCGGTCTCCCCGCGCTCCGGTTCTGGAAGAGCTCCCCAGCTAGCCGGCGGCGGCGCGGGCCCGTGCCGCCGGGACGTTGGAGGCGGCGACCGGTATGACGGCTGGCCGCGAAGCCGCGCCCCCGATACGGACGATGCGCAGTGGTACGGCATGGAGCACCACCCCGAGCAACCGCGTTGAGTTCTCGTGCAGCAGCGCTGCCGCTCGGCTCAAGGAAGCCGTGCGCTCGCCGGTGCGGGCAACGAGTACGGCGGCATCGGCTTGCGCCGCGAGCAGGCGCGCGCCCGGCGACGCAGGCAGCGGACCGCCGTCCAGCAAGATCCAGTCCCAGCGCTGGCGGGCCGCGGCCGCGAATCCCCGCATCGCCGGCCCCGCCAGCGCGGTCGCGGAAAATGCGCCGCGGCCGGAGCCGATAACGCTGGGCCCCTCCTCGCTGCGGGCTGCGGTCGCGAGCAGCATGTCCAGGGCGCAATCACCCGCCAGGTAATCGCCCAGGCCCGGCGCAGCCGGCGCGGCCGTGCTCGCGTCCGCATCTGCCGCGCCGGCGCGGCAGTCCACGAGCAGAACCCGTTCGCCGGCGTCATGCAACCCTCGCGCCAGCAAAACCGAGACGGCGCCCGCGCCGGCGCCGGCGACCAGCACGATCCTCGTGTCCTCGGCGGCCATGAGCAGCAGCGACGCCGTTAAGGCATCCAGGGCGCTGCGCGCGCAGCGCGGCAGCGGCAACCCCACGGCGGCTTCGAGCGATCGCGGGCCCGCGACAGGATCGCGCTGCGCCTTTCGGCGCGTGCTCACGGGCAAGTGGATGCGGACGCGCACGAACGGCGGCTTGCTCGACGCCGCGGGCAGCCGTCCTCCCGGATCCGCTTCCGCCGCCCGCGCCCCGGCCCCGCGGCGCTCTGCCCTTGCGGCAAGGCCGCCGCGCACGGACCACGCAGAAGGACGCGAAGTCGGTTGAGAAACTTGGACCGGCAGCAACGATTCGTTCGGCTCCGGTTGCGCTCGGGGCGCCCCCGGCGCTTCTCGCTGCGCCTCATCCCCAAGCTCGGGAATCGCCGGCATCGAGCCCAGCAGGGGCAGCCGCAGCGCCGCCAGTGCCGCCGGGCCCGCGCGCGCCACGGCGCGCCATTCGTCAAGACCTATTAGCAGCGCGGCGCAAAGGATTCCCGCTAACAGCCCCAATCCGAGACTCACCGGCCAGCGCGGCCGAATCGGGCGCAGCGGCACGCGCGCAGGCGCGAGCACTTGCACCGGATTGCGGAGTAGCCCCTCGCTCACGGCCATTTGCCGGCGCCTTTCCCAAAGCGATTCGTAGAGCGTCATCTGCGCCTGCGCGCGCGCCGCCAGCCAGCCGTCCTGAGCGGCGTTGCGCGCGGCGGCATCGAGCCAAACTTGTTGCCGCGCGAGCGCCGCCCGCAGTCGCGACAACGCCCATCGGTCGGCGCCGGCCGAAACGCCGTGGCCCGCCAGCGTCGCCCGCCGATACTGAGCCAGGCTGGCCTCCACGCTCGCCAAGGCCTGGCGCGCCTGGCGCAGGGGTAATGCGTTCGGCCCGTATTGCGCGGCGAGGCGGCTCGCTTGCGCCGCCAGCTCCGCCCGGCGCACGCGCAGTTCGGTCCACGGCCGCTGTTCTTCAGCGGTTAGCCGGGCTGCGGCGCCGCCTGCGGTCTGAGCCGCCCGTTGTTGCCAAAGATCGATCTCGGTGCGGTTCACCGCTTGCGCCAAGTCGTCGAGCCGCGCCCGCGCCGCGCTTGCCCCCGGCGCCGCGGCGTCGGCCGGGTGCGCCGCCCGGAAGCGCGACAGCGCCGCTTCCGCGGCCTGCCAGTTGCGGCGCGCGCCGGCGAGCTGCGTGTCGAGAAAGGCCGCCGCCGACGCCGCCGACTGCGTTTCCCGCGCGGCCATCTGCCCGCGCAATTCGGCGATGAGGCCGTCGGCAAGGGCGGCGGCCACGGCGGGGTGCTGATCTTCCACCGAGAGCGCGAGCAAATCCCCGCCCGGCCGCCGCTGCACTTGCACGTGCCGCAGCAAGGCCTCGCCCAGCGCATCCTCGCTCGCGGCGCCGGCGGCGGCGCTCACCGCGGGCGCGGCCGCCGCCGCGGCGCGATAGTCGGGATCGCGAGCCAAGTCCAGCCGGCGCGCCACCGGCTGCGCGATTTGCTGGCTGCGCAACAGGCGGGCGGCGATCGCGGCGGGCTCGTCATCGCGGCCAGCCGCGGGCGCGGGGGCCAGCGCCGGCGCCCAATCGCCCACCCGCAGCAGCGCCTGCGCGCGATAGGTCGCCGGCAGCACCAAGGTCACAGCGGCGCTCGCCGCCAGCGCCAGCGCGATCGCCAGCGCGGCGCGCGCGCCGTGGCGGCGCAGGGCGGCGCCCAGGCGCGAGAAGCTTTCGCCAACAACGGGGGCGCGGGAGATCGGCGCTTGAAGCATGGCGGCGGCTAGTGAAAGATGATCAATCCGGTGAAGATCGTCATGCTGGCGGCCAGCGCGACTTCGCCGCCGCGAATCAGCGTCAGCTTGCCGAGGTTGGCCGGCACATAGACGAAGTCGAAGGGCTCGAGGCGCGGATCGGGAGCGCGGCCGGCGCGAATGCGGCCCAGATTCACCAACTCCCGCCGCCGCGCGCCGGCCGCGCCGGCGTGCACGATCCACGTTCGCTTCTGCCCCGCCCCGCGCTGGATGCCGCCCGCCAGGCTCAGCGCCTCGAGCAGCGTCAAGCCGTTCGGCGGCAGGGTGAAGCGCCCCGGCTGGCGCACCTCGCCGCCGACATAGATCGCGGCGGCGGGCAAGACGCGCACGAGGTCGCCGGCGCGGAGCGTCAGCGCCGGATCGCTCTCGCCTCGCGCCAGCGCCGGCAGGCTCACCTGCTCGCGCGTCGGCGCCGCGCCGCCGTGGCCCGCGTGCGTGATCACCACCGCTTCCCCGGCATCGCCGGTGAAACCGCCGGCCTGCGCCAGGATCTCCGTTAATCCGCGATTTTGGCGCGTCCAATACACGCCCGGGTTCCGCACCGCCCCTAGCACCGTCACCGGCACGCCCGCGTATTGGCGGACCAGCAGTTGCACTTGCGGCGCCAGCAAATAGCCGGTGGCGCGCAACTGCGCGGCGATGCGGCGCTCCGCCTCGCTCGGCGTCGCTCCCGCCAGCGGCACGGCGCCGATGACCGGCATTTGCAGCGTGCCCTGGGCGTCGAGGCGGGCGATCGTCGTGAGTTCCGGTGTTTCAAACACCGTGACTTCGACTAAGTCGCCCGGGGCCAGGCGTGCCGGCGCCGCCGGTTCCGGAGTATGCTCGATGGGCGGCGGCGGGCCCTGCTGGGCGGCCCAAAGCAGGCCCGACGACGCGAGCAGCATCCATACGGCGAAGTGGCGCATGACCGACGCGGGATCAGCATCGGCGCAGGCGGACGCGCCGTCAATTCGCCCAAACAGGGGGTCTGCGATGAAAACACCGAAGCGCGAACCACGCCGCAACACTCGGCCCGCCGCCCTCCCGGCCGGCGCCGTCGCCGGGCTGCTCGCCGCCGCCCTTGCCTGCGCCGCGCCCGCCATGGCGCCGGCCGCCCAACTCGCACCCGCGGTGCGGGCTTATGTCGCCGTGGAGGCGCCGGTGGTGGCGCTCGAACATGTGCGGGTCGTGGACGGCTCCGGCGCGCCGCCGCGCGCCGATCAAACCATCGTGTTGCGCGGCGGCCGCATCGCGGCCGTGGGCGCGGCCGGCGCGGTGGCGGTGCCGCCGGATGCCAAGGTGCTCGACCTGAAGGGCGCCACGGTGATCCCCGGCCTGGTGGGCATGCACGATCATATGTTCTATCCTGCCGGGCGGCGCGCGCCGCTCTATAACGAGCAGGCATACAGCTTCCCTCGCCTCTATCTCGCCTGCGGCGTCACCTCCCTGCGCACGACCGGCAGCATCGAGCCTTACACCGACCTGCAGCTCAAACAGGCGATCGATGCCGGGCTCGTGCCCGGCCCCAAGCTGCACGTCACCGGGCCTTACCTCGAAGGCGCCGGCGCCTACACCTTGCAGATGCACGTGCTGCGCGGCCCCGAGGACGCCGCTCGAACCGTCGACTACTGGGCCGGCGAAGGGGTGACGTCCTTCAAGGCCTACATGCACATCACCCGCGCCGAGTTGGCGGCCGCGGTCGCGGCGGTCCATCGCCACGGTTTGACCATCACCGGCCATCTTTGCTCGATCGGCTTTCGCGAGGCGGCGGCGCTCGGCATCGACGATCTCGAGCACGGCCTGATGGTGGACACCGAATTCGACCCGGATAAGCGCCCCGACTTCTGCCCCTCGCAAGCGGAAACCGCGCGCACCCTCGCGGCCATCGATGTCGCCGGACCGCAAGTGCAAGCGACCATTCGCGACCTGGTGGCTCATCACGTGGCGGTCACCTCGACCCTGCCGGTCTTTGAGACGTTCGCGCCCAATCGCCCGCCCCTCGAGCAGCGAGTTCTGCAAGCGATGTCGCCCGAGGCGCGTTCGGACTACCTGACCCGCCGCGCCCTCATCGGCGAGCAAGCGGACTCGCCCTGGCCGGTGCTGCTGAAAAAAGAGGAGGAGTTCGAGCGCAGCTTCGTCGCCGCCGGAGGGCTGCTGCTGGCGGGCGAGGACCCGACCGGATACGGCGGCGATCTCGCCGGATTCGGCGACCAGCGCGAGGTGGAGTTGCTGGTCGAGGGCGGGTTCTCGCCGGTCGCGGCCATCCACATCGCCACCGCCAACGGAGCGCGCTTCTTGCACGACGATCGCATCGGCGCGATCGCGCCCGGCAAGGACGCCGATTTGGTGGTGATCGCCGGTGATCCCGCCCGGAACATCGCCGACATCGAAAACGTGAAGCTGGTGTTCAAAGACGGCGTCGGCTACGACGCCGCCCGGCTGCTCGCCGACGTGCACGGCACCGTGGGCATTTATTGAACCGGCGTCCGCGAAGTTCTTTCTTGATCTGAACCCTTGGCAGCGGCGCCGGCGCGCTTCGAGCCAGCCGAGCACGCCGCGCGCGGGTGCGATCAGGCGGCGCGGCGGCGAGGTGGGCCGACGCGAATCGGCCAAGGCGGCGGATCGCTGGCGGGAAAGCTCTCGGCCACGATCTCGTCCCACTCCGAAAGCGGCTCCGCGGTCGGCGGCGGGCGCTTCGGGGGAGGCTGCGGGGGTTGCGGTTCAGCCATGCTTCGATGCCTCCGCGTGCTCCCATCATAGCGCGGGGTTGCGGCCGCCGCGCGGCGGCGTGCGCCGCGCAACGCCCGCCCTCCCTTACGCATCTCGCCCAGGAACGGAGAGTCCCCATGCCCTCAGCCGAGCAAGAGCGCTACGTACTTCACCTGAATCATGCCCTGGCGATGGAAAGCGCGTTAGTGGACCATCTCGCCAAACGCGCCGCCGAGATCAGCGACCCCAAGATCAAGCAGCGCATCGAGCAGCACCAAAGCGAAACCATGGCGCACCGCGACACCGTCCGCGGCCTGATCGAAGCGCTGCACAGCCAGCCCACCAGCGGCAAGGCGACGGTGCAGCCGCCCATCAGCCCCGGCTTGATCGGCGCCGTCAAAACCGCGCTCGAAGGCGAGAAGGAAGACAGGGCGCTCTCCCACGCCCTGGCCGACTATTCCGTCGAGCACTTCGAGGCCGGCTTGTACGCCGCCCTGGCGCAAATCGCTCGCAACCTCGGCTATTCCGACCACGCGCAGCAATTCGAGCGCATTCGCCGCCAGGAACAGGACATGGCGGAATTCCTGGCCGGTTGCGCCCCCGAGATCGTGGACGAAGCCTTTCCACCCACGCGGCGGGCGGCCTGAGCGCGTCTCCCGCCCGCCGGTGTCCCGCGTCCCGCGTCCGGCCCTTGGCCGGAATCGCCGGGGATGAGCCGCCGCCGCGGCGAGCCTCGCGGCTCGCCTAATCCGTGATTCGCGCCAAGGTGGAATAGAACTCCGGGTACGAAATCGCCGCGCAGTCGGCGCCGGCGATCTCGACCGGCCCATCGGCAACCAAACCGGCAATGGCGAAGGCCATCGCGATCCGGTGGTCGCCGCGGCTATCGACGGCGGCGGCGTGGAGCTGCTGCGGGCCGGGCACGATCAAGCCGTCGGGCCGCTCTTCGCAGCGGGCGCCCATCCGCCGGAGATTTTCGGCGATGGCGGCGATCCGGTCGCTCTCCTTCACGCGCAATTCGGCGGCATCGGCGACGTGCAGGCCTCCTTCGCAGGCGGTCGCCAGCACGGCGAGCACGGGGATTTCGTCAATCAGCGCGACCGTCTCCGCGCCCGCGATGCTGGTGCCTTGCAGGCGTCCGCGGGCCGGGCCGGCGGCGCTCAGCGTGCCCACCAGCTCGCCCGCCGTCTCTGCGATCTCGACAATGCCGATGCGCGCGCCCATGCGCCGCAGCACATCCAGCAGGACGGCGCGGCGCGGATTCACGCTCACCCCTTGGATCACCAGCGTGGCTTCGGGAAACATCGCCGCCGCGCAGAGGAAGAAGGCCGCCGAGCTGGGATCGCCCGGGATAGTCAGATCCACCGGGCGCAGCTCGCCGGGGGCGGCGGCCAGTTCGACCCGGCCGCGCTGCACCGAGATTCTGGCGCCGCATTGTCGCAGCGCGATCTCGGTGTGATCGCGCGTCGGTTGCGGCTCGATCACCGCGGTCGCCCCCCGGGCGAAAAGCCCGGCGAACAGCACCGCGGTCTTGACTTGCGCGCTGGCCACCGGCAACCGGTATTCGATGCCGCTCAGCCCGGAAGGCGCCGGCGCGAAGCGCAGCGGCGGCAGGCCGCCTTCGGCTGCGGCGATCGCCGCGCCCATCTGCTGCAGCGGCTCGACGACGCGCCGCATCGGCCGCCGCGAGAGGGAGGCGTCGCCGCCGATTTCGCTGGCGAACGGTTGGCCGGCCAAAATCCCCGCCAGCATGCGGATGGTCGAGCCGGAATTGCCGGCGTCGAGCGGCGCCGCCGGCGGGCGCAGGCCGCGCAGCCCGGCGCCCTCGATCTCGACCACGTCGTCGCGGCGCTCGATCTTCGCGCCCAGGGCCGCCATGCACGCCAGCGTCGAAGCGCAGTCGGCGCCCGTGGAATAGTTGGCCAGGTGCGACCTTCCCGACGCCAAGGCGCCCAGCATGCCATAGCGGTGGGAGATGGATTTATCGCCCGGCGGCCGCACGGCGCCGCTGAGATTGCACGCCGGGCGAATGACTTGCGTGGACATGAACGAGGGTTCCAGGCGGGCTGTAAGCCGGATTCTGTGCCCCGTCCGAAGGCGGGGCGGCAATCATTCCTCTCGAACGGCCATTACTGGCCGCCTCTAGCGACCTACCCGAGGGTTGTGGCGGACCGGGCCAGCCCGCGCACCCGCCTCGCGGCGAGCGCTCCCCTCCTATTTGGTCTTGCTCCGCGTGGGGTTTTCCCTGCCTCGCGCCGTCGCCGGCGGAGCGGTGCGCTCTTACCGCACCTTTTCACCCTTACCGCGCCCGTTTCCGAGCGCGGCGGTATGTTCTCTGTGGCACTGTCCGTGACGCGGCTATTTGGAGCCGCACCCCTGGCCGTTAGCCAGCACGCCGCCCTGCGGAGTCCGGACTTTCCTCTGCCCCCGACCGCGCTCGCGCGCTTCCGGCGACAGCGATTGCCCGCCCGCCTGGACCAAATTCAATTATAGGCGCGGCGGAAGGGGGCGCCGGCAACGCGCGCGTGGCCTTAAGCCGGCGCGTGGCGCGTTGCCGCGAAGGGCAGCGTGTGGTACAAAGTCGGAGCCGGTTGCGGGAGGGGAAATGGGCCTTTACGCGCTCGTGCTTTTCGCCGCCGCCATCATATTGGCGATCGTCGCGTTGTCGAGGAGCGCGGGGGCCGAGCGCAGGTGGGAACAGTCGCGGCAGCAGCTTTCCCACCGGATCTACGACCTCGAGTCTCGCCTGCTGAAACTGGAGCGCCAACAAGCGGCGCCCATCCGAGAAGCAACGCCGGTGCCGGCCGCGGCACCGGCGGCGGCGGCGACGGCGGCACCCAAGGCGGCGACCTCGTTGCCACCGGCAACCGGGCCGGCACCGCGCGCGGAAGCGCCAGCCATGCCACACGACGGCGATGCGAAGATAGGCGCGGAAGCGCTGTTCGCAGGGCGATGGTTGAATTACATCGGCCTGCTGGCGCTGGCTGTGGCGGCAGCGTTCTTTTTGAAATACGCCTTCGACAACGGCTGGATCGGACCGGCGGGGCGAGTAGGCATCGGGCTGGCAATTGGCGGCGCGCTGTATCCGCTCAGCCATCGTGTTTTGCGGCGCGGACTGGCGGTTTTTTCCGAGGGGCTGGTCGGGCTCGGCGCCGCGATCCTCTTTCTGAGCATTTGGGCCGGTTGGCATTACTACCTGCTCTTTCCGCAACCCGCCCCGTTCGCGATGATGGTGGGCGTCACGGTGGCTACCGCGATCATCGCCGCCGGACGGCGCAGCCAGCGCATCGCGGTGCTGGCGGCTGTCGGCGGGGCGCTGACGCCGGCGCTGGTCTCGACCGGCGCCAATGCGGAGCTGGCGCTCTTCGCCTACCTGACGGCGTTGGCGGCTGGGTTTCTGGCGCTGGCATGGAAATACGATTGGCGAGGTCTCGCGCCGCTGCTCTTCGCGGCGGCGCAACTCTATTTTTGGGGCTGGTTCATTGCGTTTTATCGCCAAGACGAGATGGCGGCGACGCTGGCTTTCGCTACCGTCTTCTTCGTGCTCTTCGCGGCGCGCAGCGTGCTGCGGCGGAGCCGCGATCTGGAGCGCGAGGAGATCGCATTGGCGCTGGCCAACGCCGGCCTATATTTCGCCGCCTTGATGAGCATGCTTTGGGTACGGGACCGCTGGGGGTTGACTCTGGCGGTTTTGGCGTTGGCCGCGGCGCATTGGAGGGCTATGCGGGCGCTGGGCGCAGAGCGGCAGGCCAAGGCACGGATGTTGCATGCGTGTCTGGCGCTGGCCTGGGCGACTCTGGCGGTACCGATCCGGCTGACGGGAAAGTGGATCGCGATTGCCTGGGCGATCGAGGGGGTCGGATTGATCGCGGCGGGGACCGAGCGCAGCCGCAGAGCGCTGGCGAGCCTGGGGCTTGGCCTGCTAGCTTTGGTTGGATTGGAACTATGCCTGGTTCCCTTCCACGCCGGCCCGGCTTTCCTCTGGAATGAGCGCTTCTTGACGCTGGCGTTTTGCAGCGCGTGCTTTGCGACCGCCGCCCTTATCGGGACTCGCGCGGATTTGCGAATCGGGCTGGAACAGCGGCAGTTATTTCCGGGTCTCTACGTCGCCGCCAACATCTGCCTTCTCACCGCCCTTTCCCTGGAAGTATGGCGGCTGTTTTCGCGTCCGGGGATGGGGGCGGAATCCGGGGGGCCGCAACTGGCGCTGACGGTGCTGTGGTTGGCTTATGCCACGGCCTTATTGGCCGGAGGCGCACTGGCAAAAGCGGTGCTGGCGCGCTGGCAAGGGCTGGGGCTGCTGGGGATCGCCGTGGTCAAGGCCTTTCTCTTCGACCTGTCGTTTTTGGGGCGCGGCTACCGCATCCTTTCGTTTTTGCTGCTGGGGCTGGTGCTGGTGGCAGTGTCTTACGTTTATCAGCGCCGGCAGGCGACGCGGCGCTAGGGCCGGCGGCCGGCGATAAGACAAACTGCAAGCCAAGTAGGGCGCCCACCGACGAACCCGCCTGATGCGATTAGGCCGGACCCGGGCCGTTTATCGGGTTGGGTATGGCGCCGATGCCCAGCGCCACGGTGAGAATGGCGGCGGAGCAGCCCGGCGCACGGCGGAGAGAGCGGAGAGCGAAGGATGCGCCGGGAGGGAGCCTCATGGGTTATTCGTAGCGCAGGGCCTCCATCGGATCCACCGCGGCAGCGCGGCGCGCGGGCCAGTAACAGGCCGCCAGAGCGGCGAGCGCCAGCATCGCGAGCGCGGCCGCGAAGCTCAAGGGGTCGGCGGCGCTCAGCCCGAACAATTGGCTGCGCAGCACGCGCACGACCAGCGCCGCCCCCGCCAGGCCCAAGGCCGCGCCCGCCAGCAGCAAGCGCGAGCCCCAGCGCAGCACCATCCGGATCACATCGCCGGGGCGGGCGCCCAGCGCCATCCGCACGCCGATCTCGCGCGTCTGCTGTGCCACCGCGTAGGAGATCACGGCATAGATGCCGGCGGCGGCGAGCAGCAGCGCCGCCAGCGCGAAGAGCGCGAGCAGGCCGGTGTTGAACCGGCGCGGCGCCAGCGACCTGGCGACGATGCGGCGCGTGGTCATGACGTCGGCCAGCGCCAGATCGGGATCGACCTGATGGACGACGCCGGTCGCGGCGCCGGCCAGCGCTGCCGGATCGCCGGCGGCATAGAGGATGAACGTCCGCTCGCGCCAGGTGCCGCTGTCGCCTTGCGCCTCTTGCGCAAAGGGCACATAGGCGTGCGGCGCGAAGGGCTGTTCCAGCCGCAACCGGCGGACGTTGCCCACGACGCCCACGATCGTGCGCCAAGGCGCATGGCCCCCAGCGGTGCCCCACGCGATGCGCTGGCCGACGGGATCTTGGTTGGCAAAGTACTGTTGGGCCATCGCCTGATTGATGATGACGACCGGCATCGTGTCCCCGCGGTCGCCATCGTTGAAATAACGCCCCCGCAGCAAAGGAATGCCCAGGGCGCGGAAGTATTCTCCGGCGATCAGATCGTGCCAGACGAGCGGCAGCCCGCGCGGCGGCCGGTTTTGGATCGTGAAGATACGGTTCCAGTGGGTATTCATGGGCCTGCCGGAACTCGAGGCGACGAGACGGACGCCGGGAAGCGCGCCTAAACGTTTGGTGAGGTCTTGATAGAGCGACGAGAGCTGCGTCAGGTTTGGATAGCGCGCTTGCGGCGGATCCAGCGTGAACGTCAGGTCTTGCAAGCGAAAGCCGGGCGCCACGCCGGAGACATTCACGAAGCTGCGCAGCAGCAAGCCGGCGCCGGCCAGCAGGACGACCGAGAGCGCCACCTCGGCGACGATCAGCGCCGAGCGGAGGCGCGCGTGGCCGCGGCCGAAGCTGGCGCCGCGGCCGCCGGTTTTCATCCAGGTTTGGAGGTCGGCGCGGCCGCCGGCCAGTGCCGGCGCCAGCCCGAAGATCACGCCCGTGGCGAGGGCCAAACCCAAGGCGAAGGCCAGCACCGGCCCGTTCAGCGCCACCGTCGCCGCGCGCGGCAGCGACGCCGGCGCCAGCGTCATGAGCGCCTGATCGCCCCATGCCGCGACCAATAACCCCAAGGCCCCGCCGGCGAGCGCCAGCAAGCAGCTCTCGACCAGCGTTTGCCGCAGGAGGGCAAGACGGCTCGCGCCCAGCGCGGCGCGGAGGGCCAATTCGCGGCCGCGCGCCGCCAGGCGCGACAGCAACAGATTGGCCACGTTGGCGCAAGCGATCAACAGCACCAAGCCGACCGCGCCGAGCAACAGCCAAAGCTCGCCGCCGGCGTTGCCCACGATGGCGGTCTTGAGCGGAGTTTCGAACATCTGCAACGTGAAGGCTTGCCCGATCTTCGCGGCGCTGGGATAAATCGATTGCTGGATGACCTCGGCGGCGCGCATCAAGTCGGCATTGGCTTGCGCCATGGTCACGCCCGCCTTGAGCCGGCCGATCACGATGTAATCGAAGTTGTCGCCGATATCGCTGAGCTCGTCCTTGGTGAACGAGATCGGCACCCACACCGCCGGCGGCCTTTCGCCGGCATCGGGGAGCGCCTCCATATCCGGCGGCAGCACGCCGATGATCGTGTAGGCGCGAGCGTCCAGCCGCAAGCTGCGGCCCAAGACATCGCGGCGGCCGGCAAAACGCCGCTGCCACAGCCCGTAGCTGATCAGCGCCACGCGGGCGGAGCCCAGATCTTCTTGTTCGGTGAAATTCCGGCCCAGGATCGGATGCAGGCCGAGCAGCGGCAATAAATTGTAGCTGGCGCGATAGCCGCCAATCCGCTCCGGCGCAGCGCCTTCCCCGGCTAAGTCCCAGTCCATCCCCTGGGCGCTGGCGACACCGGCGAATACGTGATTGATCCGGCGCAGCGGGTCGATGTCCGCTGCGGAGACGCCCCAACCATTGCCGGAGCCGGCAATCTCCGGGATGCGCTCCTGAACTAGCACCAGGCGGCCGGGATCGCGGAACGCGAGCGGCCGCAGCAGCACCGCGCTGACCACGCTGAAGATCGCGGTGTTGGCCCCGATCGCGAAAGCGAGGATGGAGATTACGGCGCAGGCAAATCCCGGCGCGCGCCGCAGCGTGCGCATTGCATAGCGGGCTTCACGCAGAAGATCCATGGGTTACTAGCCGCTGAATGCAACCGAACTGCCGCGATCGGTGTTGCAAACAAATGGGTTCAGCGGGGTGAAACGCCCCGGGGTGTTCGTTTTCGCGACTCCGGCGTCCGGTTTGGCGACGAGCGTCGTTGTGAGTACCCCCCCACGCTTTCCCGATGGATCGCCTTCCCCATTAATTAAGGTTCCCGCTCTGAGCTGCTGGGCGGGGCGGGGCCACGGTCGGGACGAGCTTCGGGCGGGCAGCGGGCCAGAGGGCATTTCGGAAGGCAGCCTTGGCCGCCGGTTACGGGCGCCAGGCGCGGGCGCGCCGGATGCGGGTGGCGATGGCGGGATGGGAATAGAACAAAATTTCTTTCCAGCGCGGCGGCTCGTGCTCGGCCAAATTGCGCGCGGCCAGCCGCTCCAGTCCTGCGATCAGCGGCTCGGCGCTGCCCATGGCGGCGAACGAGTAATCGTCGGCGCGGCGTTCCAGCGCGCGGGTGAAGGCATTGGCGGCCGGCAGCAACAGGAGTGAAAGCACTGAGGCGACCAGAACCAGGAGCGGCAGGCCGGCGATATCGGCGATGCCGGTGAGGTGGAGGGAAGGCGCCAGCGCCAGCAAAACCCGGTTCACCAGCCAAAAGCCGAAAAAGCTCAGCGCCGCTTGCAAGGCGAGGCCGTTCCAGATGTCGTGATGGACATGATGGCCGAGTTCGTGGGCCAGCACGGCCTCGATCTCTTCGGCCGGCGCATCGGCCAGCAAAGTGTCGCTGACGATGATGCGCCGGGTCGGCCCCCATCCGGTGAGCGCGGCGTTGGCTTTGACGGTGCGGGTGCCGAGCTGCCATTCGAAACAGCCTCGCACGCGGGTGCCCGCACGCTCGCAAAGCCGCTCCAAGCGGCGGCGCAGCTCCGCCTCGCGCTCGTCGTCCTCGCGCAGGGGCCGAAACTTGTAGAAGAGCGGCATCAGGATGACCGGCGCCAGCTGCGCCAGCACGACGACGAAGGCGGTGAATCCGGCCCAGGCCCACAACCACCAGCGTTCCGGCTGCGCGCGCAGCAGCCAATACACCAGCTCGACGCCTGCCAGCGCCAGCCCCCCGCCGATCAGCAGGCCTTTGGCCTGATCCCCCCACCAGCTACGGCCGCTTTGGCGATTCAGCTCGAAAGCGATTTCCAGTCGCCGCGAGCATAGGTCGAAGGGCAAGCCCACGAGCTTTAAGCCGAAGCCGGCTATGGCTGTGTAGGCCAAAACTACGAACCATGGGCTGCCGGCGGAGTGTCGCTCCCAGAACCGGGCCAAAGCCACGCTGGCGCCAGTACCGAGAAAGATAACCAGCGCGGCCAATTCCACCGCCGTCGAGGCCAAGCTCAGGCGCAGGCGCGCGCGGGCGTAAGCCCGGGCTCGGGCCTGGTCGGGTTGAAGATGGGGTGCGCCGGCCACCGTGGATTTAGCTTAACGGAGCTTGCGGAATTTCCGCTGAAGTAGTGGAAAAGCCTGATATTCTGCAAATTTGATCTAACCCGACCAATGTCCAAACCGGTGCCCAAACCCGAGGAGTTTTGCGCCGTAGTTTTGGCAGGTGGCCGAGGGACGCGCTTCTGGCCGCGCAGCCGGCGTCACGCCGCCAAACAGGTTCTGAACATCCTGGGCGAGGGCACCATGCTGGAGCAGACGCTGGCCCGCCTTGCCCCGGTGGCCAAGCCCGACAACACCTGGATTATCACCAATCGCGAGCTGCGGGTGGCAGTCCTGCGGCAGGCGCCCAAGGTGCCGCCGCAGCAGGTCATCGCCGAGCCGGTGCCGCGCAACACCGCGGCGGCGATCGCGCTCGGCGCGGAGCTGATCTTGCGCACGCGCGGGGATGTGCCGATGGGCGTGTTTCCCTCCGATCACGTCATCGCCCATCCGCAGAAATTCGCGAACATCATTCGCATCGGGATCCAAGAGACGAAGCGGCCGGGAAGGCTGGTCGTGCTCGGCATTCCCCCGGCGCGGCCGGAGACCGGCTACGGCTATATCGAAGTGATCGAGGAGCCGCACCGGCGCGAGCCCCCGCCGGTGTTTCGCGTGCGGCGTTTCATCGAGAAGCCGGATCTGCAGCGGGCGCGCGAGTTCGTGGCCGCCGGCAATTACTACTGGAATGCCGGCATCTTTCTTTGGCGTGCGTCCTCGATTCTGGAGGCGCTGGCCGAGCATCTGCCGGAGATCTCCGAACGCCTGCGCCGCGTGGCCGAGGCGCCCCGGTCGAAATTCACTGCCGCGCTCGAGCGCTGGTATCCCGGCTGCCAGAACATCTCCATTGATTACGGCGTGCTGGAAAAGGCCCGCGGACTGGTTTGCTTGCCGGCGGGCGGCATGGGCTGGAACGATCTGGGGAGCTGGGCGGCGCTCTACGAGGAGCTCGCGCCCAACGGCGGCACGGTGACCCAAGGCGGCAGCGTGGTCGAGCTCGACGCCGCCAACAACTACGTGCAAGCGCCGGGGAAGACCGTCGCCTTGATCGGCGTCAAGGACTTCATCGTCGTCGAGACGCCCGACGCGCTGCTCATCATGCCGCGCACGCAAGCGCAAAAAGTCGGCAAGCTCGTGCAGGAGCTGGAAAAACAGGGGAAGGATAAGCTGCTGTAGCGCCGGCCGGTTTGCCTCGCACCGCCTCCGGCCCCGCTTTCGGCTCGCCTGCCGCGCATCCCACGACAGGGTTCGTACTCTGCAAGCGATGGCTTCGCCGGAAGCATCGCGCTCGGCGGCGCACAATGCGCGCGGCGCCGCGCGCGCCCGCGCGCAGTGCGCTGCTCTTTGCTGATCCTTCGCTCTCTGCCCCCCCTCCGTTGCGCCCGGCTTCTTCGCGCGCCCGCGCCGGGCGCCCGTCATCGGCCTAGAGGATGACGACGCCGCCCCGGGCCTGGCGGCGAACCTGCTCGAGTTGCCGCTGCAGTTCGCGCAGTTGCTCGCGCACGGCCTGCATCGCTTTGGAGCGCTCCAGCCGCGCCGCGGCTTCGATTTTTGGACGTGCGGCCTCCAACTCTCCGCGATATTGACTCACCGCCGCCCGTGCCGCTGCCAGCGCTTGCTTTTCGGCGGCCAGCGAGGCCAGATACGCCTGCCGCTCCGCCGCAGCGGCGGCTTTCGCCTCGGCGGGCCAGGCCTCCTTCGCCGCTCCCTGCAGATGCGGCGCCAGCGCGGGAATCTCGATGGTCGAGGTCTGGCCTTTGCGCAGGATTTGCAGCGCCACTTTTTCATGCACGTGCTGGCGCAACGCGGAGTAGAACTCCTCCACGGTCGAGACCTTGGCCCCGGCCACGCTTAGAATTACGTCGCCGGCCTTGAGCCCGGCGCTGTCGCCGATGCCGCCGGCGGCCACCGAGCGCACCAGAATCGCGTGCTCGCCGGTCGCGCCGAAGTAGTGGGCGAGTTGCGCGGGGATCTGCTCGACGGCCACGCCCAGCGAGGCGCCTTCCGGCGAAAGCATGCGGAAATAAAGGCTGCCGCCGCCATTCGCGCCTTCATTCGCCAGCGCGTCGAGCTGCGACATCATCTCCGGCATGGCAGGCACGGCGACGTCAATCCTGGGCATGGGAGGCATCTTGGGCATGGGAGGAATTCGCACGTTGAGGCCGGGCCAGCCTTCGCCCGCATGGCGGCGGCCGATGCGCACCTCCACGCTCAAGGGCTGGCCATGGCGCACCAAGCCGACCTGCACGGTTCGGTCCGGCAATTCGTCGCCGACCATGCGCGTGAGCTCCCGCACGCTGATCACCGGCTGGCCGTGGAAGCGCACGATGACGTCGCCGGGCTTGATGCCGGCGGCAGCAGCGGGGCTGTTGGGGAACACCTCCTTGACCTCGGCGCCGTCGGCGCTGGCCAGATGCAGCTGCTTGGCGCGCTCGGCATCCAGATCGGCGAGGGAGACGCCGAGCCAGGTATTGCCGCCGTAATAGACCACGTCCTGGCCCACCAGCGTCAGCGGAACCGGCGCCGGCGCCGGCGCAGCCGGTAGCGCCGGGGCGGCCGCCGGCGCGGGTGGGGCCGCGGCGGGCGCGGGCGGAACGGCGGGCTTCTGCGCGGCGGCAAGCGAGCAGGCGGCGAAACCGAACAAGAGCAAGCGAGCGATTTTCATGGCAAGCCTCATGGGTCGTGGGATCAGGGTTCCTTGCGAATCGAAATGTTCGAATTGGCGGAGACGAGCCGCAGCAGCGGGCCGCCGCCGTTGAGCGGCGCGCTCACCACCAAGGCGCCGCCTTGCGCGTGCGCGGCCCGCTCGAGGGCGGCGAAATCGCTCGAAAAGCGATGGCCGAAGGCCCCGGTCAGGTCCACGTCCACGGTCACGGGCAGCCGCGGCGGCAGCAGCACCGTGATGTCGCCGATGCCGGTGCGCAGCACGGAATCGCCGAAGGTGGAGCGGGAGGCGGTGATGCGCGCGAAGATCGACCCCGCGGCGGTGGCGGCGCGAACCGGCCCGGCGACTTCGCGCAGGCGCAGGCTGCCGCTCCCGCTCTGGCACTGCACGCCGCGGGCGCGCGCGATGGCGATGTTGCCGCCGGAGGTTTGCGAGCGGACGCGGCCGGCAACGTCGCCGAGATCGATGTTGCCGCCGGCGGTTTCGGCGACGACGTCGCCCTCCGCCTGGCCGACCTGAATCGAGCCGGCGGCGGTGATCAAGCGCAGCGGGCCGGCGGCGGATTGCACGCGTAAGTTGCCGCCTTGCGACTCCAGCGTGGCGCCGCCGCCGGCGGAGACCAGGGTGATATTGCCGCCCGCGGTGGAGGCGCGCACGGGCCCGGCGATGCGGCCGAGCACGACGTTGCCCACCGCCGTCCCGACTCGCAGCGGGCCGGCCAGATCGTCGGCGCTGACGTTGCCGGCGGCGGACTCCGCCAGCAGCGCGCCGCGCACGCCGCGCGCGGCGATATTGCCCACGGCGGAGTGCACCGTGATCCGCCCTACGTCATCGGGCACCGCGACCTCGAGGCGTGCCTCGCCGCCCGCCCCGGTGGGTGCGCCCACCGCAACCTCGATCAGCGAACCCGTGCGCCGCACGCTCACCGGCCAAGCGTCGAGCGCGGTGCGCGTCGCCGGCGCCGAGCCGCGCAGACGCAGGGTGATGTCATAGCTCAGCGTCGTGCCGGCGGCGCGGCTGAGCGTGACGTTGCCGACCTCGGTGACCACGCGCAAGCGCGCCGGCGCCGGCACCGGCACCTCGCCGCGAATCTCGCGCGTTTCGACGCCGCCGCCCAGCCGGGTGTTGGTCTGCTGTGCCGGCGCGAGGCCCGCGCCCGCACCGGCGCAGCCGCAGGCGAGCGCGATTGCGGCGGCATAGATTCGGGCGCGGCTCATTGCTCCTCCCACCGCGGCAGCGAGGGCGCGGGCTGGACGAAACGGCTGTCGGGCAGGTTGCCGGGCGCAGCCGCGTCAATTTGCCGCAGCAGGCCGGCACAGCGCAGCCGCACGTAGATGTCCTGCGTTTGACTGGAAATTTCCTGCAGCAGCGCGGCCGCGTCGGGGGGCGGAGCTTGGCTGAGCGCGGAGATGGCCTCGGCGCGCACCCCGGCATTGGCGTCGTGCAAGACCGCTTCGAGCAGCGCCTGGCGCACGTCGCCGTCTTCGCGCACCAACGGCGCCAGCGCGTCCAGCGCTTGGAGGCGCACGCCGGGGTTGGGGTCCTGCCGCAGCGCCTGCACCAGCGTGCGCCGCACGTCCGTGTTGGCCGCGCTCGGCTTGAGCGCTTCCAGCGTATCCAGGCGGACGCCCAAGTTCAGGGGATGCTGCGCCGCAAAGAGCAGCAACTGCTGCATGGCCGGGCTGGCGGGCGAGCCGGCCACGGTGCGCCGCTCGAGGGCGTCGAAGATCACCCGCACTTGCCCCGAGCCGGTCGGCTCGACGGCATCCACGCGCACCGGCGGCTGATCGGCGCCGAATATGGAGGCCTGCGTCCCGCCGCCCGCCCCCGCCCCGCTGCCGCCGAATCGCGCCGGGTGGGTCAGCCAGCCGGCGCAAAAACCGGCGATCACCAGCATCGCCGCCAGCGCCGGCTTCAGCTCCCAGCGGGCGCCCAGTCCCAGTCCCAGCCAGCCCCAGCGGGCTGCGGCCGCGGACGGGCGCGGCTCGCTCGCCAGCGCCGCGCTCAGACGGCGGCGATACGCGTGCAGCTGCGCCGCCTCGCTCTCTGCTTCTGCGCGCGGCGCCAAACTGGCCCGCAGCGCTGCCAGTTCCCGCCGCCGCTCGGCACAGGCCGCGCACTCGGCCAGATGCCGCTCCCATTCGTGGCGCTCGGCGTCCTCGGCCTCGCCGTAGGCGGCCAGCGTCATGATTCGTTCCGCCCAATCGCACTTCATGGCGTTCGTCCTCTCATCCACCCATCCAACTCTGCTTTCATGCCTGGCCTCGCGCCCGCAGTCGCGCGGCGTTGCCGCCGTGGGCGCGGGTCAGATCGGCCAGGGCAAAGCGCAATTTCTGCGTCGCGCGAAACAAGGCGTTCTTCGCCGTTTCCTCCGTGGTCTCCAAGATCTCGCCGATGGTCCGCAAGCGCATGCCCTGGTAATGCTTCATCTCGAATACCATCCGCTCGCGCGGCGTCAGGCGGCGCAGCGCCAGCGCAATGCGCGCCTGGACTTCGCCGTTGAGGGCCATCCGCTCGGGGTCGGCCACCGGCGCGCCGTCGGGTATCTCCGGCAGCCAATCCACCGCCTCGCCGTCGCCGTCGTCGGCGACCGCCGCCACTTCCTTGCGCGCCCCTTGGCGGCGGAGATAGTCGAGGCCGGCATTGGTGGCGATGCGATAGATCCAGGTGTAAAAGGAACATTCGAAGCGAAAGCTGGCCAGGGAACGGTAGGCCTTGAGAAAGGTCTCCTGGTAGATGTCCCAGGCGTCGGACTCGCTCCGCACCAGGCCCCGAGCCAAACGCAGCACGTTTTTGTCGTAGCGGCTCACCAGTTCCTCGAAGGCCGAGCGGTCCCCCGCTTGCGCGCTGCGAATCAGCGTCGCGTCGTCGCGGTTTTCGCTCGGTTCGTTCATGCGGAGGCCCTGGGGCCGGCCCCGGTCGCGCCGGAGACAGGCCGGCGGTGGCCCCAGCCGCCGCCGGTCCGCCGCGCCGGCGCGGCGATCACTGCTGATTTTGACGCCGTCGCTGTCAATCCGTAAGCGGAGGTGGTGAATATGACGTTAGAAATCAAGGGGAATGCCCGCCCGGAAGCCGCCAAGCCGCCCCTCCAGACACCCGCCCAGACGCCGCCCAACCCCCGATCCCGATCCCTGATCCCGCCCTAGCCCACCGTCGGCCGTCGCCTCGCGCTGATCCGCCCTCCGCCGTCGCCCGGCGTTCGTCCGCCGTCCGCCGCCCGGCGGCCAACCTTTCCACTCCGTCCTGCATCTCCCTCTTTTAGGGGACGACCAAAGTCCCCGAATCCTCGCGCCTGGCTCCCAGCGTTCTGCGCGCTGTCCACGCGCTGCCGTGGAGCCAGGCCCCGCGCGGCCCGGCGGATATCGCGTGGTGCGCAACGCCGCTCCTCGCGAGCGTCGTGTCCTCGCGGCCCTCCGCCTCGCCGTCCCGAATGCCGTGGCCGATCCGTCCCTTGCTTCGCTCGCCCGCCCGCTGCGCCGGTCGCGACCAAGCTCGCCGCGTTGCGCCACGTCTTCGGCTTCGCAACCCGCGCCGCATCCGCTGCTTTCCGCTATCCCCCCAAATGGGGACGAGACCATTTTTCAGCCCGCCGCCAAGCGCCGCGCCATACTCGAACTCATTCAGCGACAAAGAGATCTCGTCTCTATCCACGATCTCAGCTCGCCAGGGCTGGTCTCGTGCGCTGCCCTCTCAACCTTCGCCCGCTGTCGCCGGTGCCTGCCGTCCGTCTGCCGTTCCCACCTTCAAGGAGCGCCACTTTCCGCTATCCCCACAAATGGGGAGGAGACCATTTTTCAGTCGGCCGCCAAGCGTCGCGCCATACTCGAACTCATTAAGCGACAAACAGTTCCCGCCTCTATCCACGATCTCAGCTCGCCAGGGCTGGTCTCATGCGCTAGCCTCTCGACCTCGCCCCTCTTCTCCCCGCCGAGCGGGCCCACGGTGCGCCGCCAATCAACCGTCCTCCGCCCTCGCGCCACCCGTCCGGCCGCAGCGCACGCGGGCGTTCGCACCGCCCGCCGCCCCTCGTCCCCGTCGGCCATCAGCGGTCTTGGGCCCGGCTCGAAGGGGGATAATATCTTCATGCGCAACAGCTTCGGCTCCCGTGCCCAAATCCGTTCCGGATCGCAAACCTACGCGATTTACCGGCTTGATGTGCTGGAAAAGGCGGGCATCGGCCCTGTGTCCCGGCTGCCTTACTCGATGAAGATTCTGCTCGAGAATCTTTTGCGCCACGAAGACGGCAAGCTGGTGCGCGCCGAGGATATCGAGAACCTGGCTCGCTGGAACCCGAGCGACGGCGCGCAGCGGGAAATATCGTTCGTGCCGGCGCGCGTGTTGCTGCAAGACTTCACCGGCGTCCCGGCGGTGGCCGATCTGGCGGCGATGCGGGAAGCGATGCGGCGGCGCGGCGGGGATCCCAAGCGGATCAATCCGCTCCAGCCGGTGGAGCTGGTGATTGACCACTCGGTGCAGGTAGATCGCTTCGGCACGGCGGATGCGTTCGCTTTCAACGCCAAGATGGAGTTCGAGCGCAATCGCGAACGCTACGTGTTTCTGCGCTGGGGACAGCAGGCGCTGCGGAACTTCCGGGTGGTGCCGCCGGACACCGGCATCGTGCATCAGGTCAATCTCGAATATCTGGCGCGCGTGGTGATGTGTGCGCGGGTGAATGGCGAGGTCGTGGCCTATCCCGATTCGCTGGTGGGCACGGACTCGCACACGCCGATGGTCAACGGGCTCGGCGTGCTCGGCTGGGGCGTGGGCGGGATCGAGGCCGAGGCCACGATGCTGGGGCAGCCGATCTCGATGCTGCTGCCGGAGGTGATCGGCGTGCGCCTGCACAACCAGCTTCAGCCCGGCGCCACGGCGACGGATCTGGTTCTGACCGTGGCGGAGACGCTGCGCAAGAAAGGCGTAGTCGGCAAGTTCGTCGAGTTTTTCGGCGCCGGCGTCCGCCATCTCTCGGTGGCCGATCGCGCCACGCTGGGCAACATGTCGCCGGAGTACGGCGCTACGGTGGCGATCTCGCCGATCGACGACGAGACGCTGCGCTACCTGCGTTTCACGCATCGCGATCCGGCGCGGGTGGCGCTGATCGAGCGCTACGCGAAGGAACAGGGCATGTTCGGGTCGGACACGCCGGCGGAGAGTTATAGCGACATCGTCGATCTGGATCTCGCCAAGGTCGAGCCGAGCCTGGCCGGCCCGAAGCGGCCGCAAGATCGGGTGCCGCTGAGCGCCGCCAAACAGGGGTTTGCGGCCGCGCTGCCGAAGCTGCTCAACCCGGCGGCCAAGGCCGCCGGCAACGGCCGCGTGGCGGCGACGCTCGACGGACAAGCGGTGGAATTGCATCACGGCTCCGTGGTCATCGCCGCCATCACGAGTTGCACCAACACTTCCAACCCGACGGTGCTGATGGCGGCGGGACTGCTGGCGCAAAAGGCCGTGGCACGCGGCCTGCGCCGCAAGCCGTGGGTGAAAACCAGCCTCGCCCCCGGCTCGAAGGTGGTGACCGACTATCTGCGCCAGGCGAATCTGCTGGCGCCGCTCGAGCAGCTCGGCTTCAACTTGGTCGGCTACGGCTGCACCACCTGCATCGGCAACAGCGGCCCGCTGCCCGAGCCGGTGGCGGAAGCGGTGCAGCAAGGCCAGCTCGTGGTGGCGGCGGTGCTCAGCGGCAACCGCAACTTCGAGGGGCGCATTCATCCGCAGGTGCGCGCCAACTATCTGGCGTCGCCGCCGCTGGTGGTCGCCTATGCGCTGGCGGGGGACATGAACCTCGACTTGACCCGGGAGCCTCTGGGCGCCGGCGGCGACGGCCGTCCGGTGTATTTGCGCGAGATCTGGCCGGCGCCGGCGGAGATCGAGGCGGCGATCACCGCGCACGTGCGGCCGGAGATGTTCGCGCGGGAATACGCCCAGGTCTTCGAGGGCGACGCCAACTGGAAGTCGCTGCCGCTCGCGGGCGGGGATCTGTTCGAGTGGGCGCCGGACTCGACCTATATCAAGCGGCCGCCGTTCTTCGACGCCGCCGGCGCCGCGCGCGCGGCGATTCGCGGCGCGCGCGTGCTGGCCTGGCTGGGCGACAGCGTCACCACCGATCACATCTCCCCCGCCGGCAACATCGCCGCCAAGAGCCCCGCCGGCGAATACCTGCTGGCGCACGGGGTGAAGATCGCCGACTTCAATTCCTACGGCGCGCGCCGCGGCAATCACGAAGTCATGGTGCGCGGCACCTTCGCCAATATCCGCCTGCGCAACTTGCTGGCCGCCGGCACCGAAGGCGGCTGGACGCGGCACTGGCCCGACGGCGCCACCATGACCATCTTCGACGCCGCCATGCAGTATCAGCGCGAAGGCGTGCCCACGGTCATCTTGGCGGGCGCCGAGTACGGCTCCGGCTCGAGCCGCGACTGGGCGGCCAAGGGACCGCGGCTGCTGGGGGTGGAGGCCGTGATCGCGCGCAGCTTCGAGCGCATTCACCGCAGCAACCTCATCGGCATGGGCATCTTGCCGCTCGAATTCCGCGAGAACGAAAGCGCCGAATCGCTCGGGCTGACCGGACAGGAAGTCTTCGAAATCACCGGCCTCGACCGCTTGCAGCCGGGGCAAAGCGTGGAAGTGCGCGCGGGAGACAAGACCTTCACCGCGACCGCGCGCCTGGATACCCCGATGGAGATCGCCTATTACCGCGACGGCGGCATCCTGCCGTATGTGCTCAATCAGCTCGCCCGCGCCGACGGCGGCGAAGCCGGCGAGCAGGTCGAAGAGATCGCCGCGACCTAGTCAAGCGGCTTGGCCGGCAGCCTTCGCACTCCGTAACTGCGGCCTCGCTGCCGCGTTGAGCTGTTGACCCGCCCGCCTAAGTGGATTATCCTCATTCCCATCCCTGACAGGACGGCGCCACCAAGCCGCCCATGCGAGAGTGCTCCGCCCAACCGGCAATTCAGTGTTCTGGTATCACCTGCGGCTCACTCCGCAGACAATTTTGCTCGGCAACGGCGGGCAGGTCCGAGGCGTCTGGACCGGCGTTCTGGCACAACGTGATCTGCGTGCCATATTGAGCGCCGCTGAGCAAGGGATGCCTCATCCAAGTCCATCAGCCGCGGCGCAACCGGCGCGGCGCGACAGATTTTAGGGAGACTGATCCATGCGCGCATTAATCGGTCACAAGGTGCTGACAGGAGCGTTTGCACTGCTCCTGTTGACGATGCTCCTTGGCCTCGTCGTTTCCGTCTATTCAATCGCGGCGGGCCGCGCGGTTGAGGCAGCGGCGGCTTCCCCGGGCACGTGCGGCGGCACTTGTCCCACTGTCTCTGAGTGCGTCAACCAGGGCGGCCTTTTCTGCCAATGTTCGGGGCCCTACCCCGGCACTTGCTCCGTTAAGCAGTAATAGAAGGTCGCTGCGACGTCGAAGCTCATGAAGCGGCTGTTCAGCGCTAGCAATGAGGCGCTGCGGGCGCTCTTGCGGTCCCGCGGCTACCTGACCCGTGCTTTGCTGGTTCAAGCGGTCGGCGTCGCTGTCATTGGGAGCGCCTTCGCACTCATCTACGGGGTGGTGCTGCGGCCGCTCCCCTTCAAGGATTCGAGCCGCCTGGTGATGGCCGTGGGCTGCTGCGGTCCCTCCGACTTCCAGGACATCACGGCACGCAGCAGCTTTTTTTCCGCAACGACGCTCGGGGCGCTGGGGCTCAGCGTCGTCGGAACGCCGGCCGGCCCAGAGCGCCTGTGGACCATGGCGGTACGGCCGAATTTTTTCCCGATGCTAGGCATCACACCCCTGCCGGGACGGGCGTTCGCGACGGCTGAGTACAAGCCTGGCGCAGCCAGAACTGCCCTTCTAGGCGGGGGATTTGCGAGGGATGAATTTGGCTCGGAGCTTGGCGCCTTGGGCAAGACCATCGTGCTGGATTCGGCGCCGCACACCGTCATCGGTGTCGTGCCCTCTCGCCTCCGCCTCCGTTTCGAGTGGATGTACCCGCCGGTCGCCGTCTGGATCCCCTGACTTTTGGCGCGCGCCAAATCCCTCCGCGGGGCGCAAGAGCGTTTACGCCGGATGGGCCGGGCGGCGGCGCCTATTTCCCGGTCCTGATAGCCCGGCTGCGCAATGGCATCAGCCTCGGCCGCGCCCAACAGGACCTTAACCGGGTAGTCCGCAGCATGGTCGCCGAGCACCCGGAAGATTCCAACCTCCGCGAGCTTCGGCTGTACACGCTCCAGGCCATGGCGGTAGGGCCCGCTGGCACCACGCTGTGGCCCCTGTTCGGCCTATCCCTCGCGTTTCTGGCCATCGCGTGCATGAACCTCGCTGGGTTAGCTCTCGTCCGCAGGGTCAGCATGCTCCCGGAAATGGGCGTTCGCGGTGCACTGGGCGCGAGCCCCGCCGACCTCATGCTACTTCCCCTTGTCGAGAGCATTTGGGTGGGGCTCATCGGCGGAGCGCTTGGGAGCGTGATTTGCTTCTGGACCCTCCGCGCATTCCGTTCCGGCGCGCCCGCCGGAATCGTCCCCCGGCTCGCAGGCGTCGGGGTCGATTGGCGCGTCGCCGCATTCCTTTTCGCGGCCTCGATCCTCGGCGCAGCTGCGGCGGGGCTCGCGCCAGCTCTGCTCTGTCGTCGCCTGGCGCTCGCCCCATCGCCTGGAAACCCGCACACCAGTCGCCTTTCCGGGCCGGGCCCAAGCGGAAGGGCCCTTGTGCTGGCGCAGTGCGCGATCGCGACTCTCCTTGTCGCAATGTCTGGCGTGATGCTTCGGAGCGTCTGGCGCCTTTCGCGCACCGCCCTCGGGTTCGACCCAGCCAACGTAGTTAAATTCGAAGTCGGTCCCATCGTGCCCAGCGGCACAAGCTGGACCGATCGCAAAATCATCGCCGCATACGAGCACGTTTGGGCCACCGTCGGCGCAATTCCCGGCATCCAGGCCGTCGCCCTTGGCAATCCGTACGGTGAAGCGGCCCGGATTCGCTTCAGGGTGGCAGGCGCCCAAGGGTCGCCGCCGGCGACCGCCGACTGGCTCAGCGTAAGCCCAAACTACTTCGGCACGCTCCGCATCCCTCTAGCTACTGGCCGTGAATTCTCGGTGCGCGACGACCTCGGCGCGCCTGCAGTCGCGGTTGTCAACCGGGCTCTGGACCAGGATTATTTCGAGGGCAGGCCGGCAGTCGGGCAGAGTATCGAAGTATCTTTTGCCGGGCAATGGCATCGCGTGCAGGTGGTCGGAGTCGCGGAAAACAACAAAATGGCCGGCGCGTGGCGCTCTGGCGCTGCACCGACGATCTATACCAGCCTCTTTCAGTTCGCATCCTCTGGCGCCCTGTTCGCACGCGTTGACCCGGGCGCTTTTCCGGGCCCGGCGCCGCTGCGCCGGTCTGTCGCGCGTGCGGTAGGCGGCGGATTCTCGGTCGCCGCCCCGGCCTATCTCTCGATGGCTCTCTCACGCGCGCTGGAGCGCCCCCGCTTCTTCAGTTCGTTTCTTACGGGCGTCGGCGTAGCGGCGCTTTTTTTGGCACTGGCTGGAGTCTATAGCGTGGCAGCAATTGAGGCGCGCGTGCGCCGGCGCGAGATGGCCATTCGACAGGCCCTCGGCGCCTCATATTGCCATCTAACCGCCCGCGTGCTCCGGCACCCCCTACTGCTGGGCGCGGGCGGCGCGGTCTGCGGCGTCATTGCCGCTGAGTTGCTGATGGACACGCTGCGTGTTTGGCTCTTTGGCCTTCGCCCGGCAGGCGCCGCAACTTGCGCGTGGGCAGGGATCGGCATTGTGCTTGCATGCCTGCTCTCCGCGCTCGGACCGCTGATCCAAGTTTTGCGCCTCCAGCCCGCCGTCGTGCTACGCCACGAGTAGCCCTATCCGTGGCCAGCGGCGCCCGCTCCGACGCCTTGCAATGCTCTGCCGCACCGCAGCTCGAGTGGCGCATACCGCCCCGCCGGAACTTGGCGGGTTCATAACGCCGAGCGAGCGCCTTTGGGGCCGCAAGGCTGCGCCGCGACCGGACGAAGAGCCGCACGCTAGTTGTGGGCTCTGCGAACCATCAAGCGAAGATGAAAGTTCTATTCCTCGCGCAGGGCGATGACCGGGTGGACGCGCATTGCCCGTCGCGCCGGCATATAGCAGGAGGCCGCGGCGACCAGAGCGAAAAGAATGGCGACTCCGCCCAGCGCCAACGGATCGGTTGGGCTGACGCCATAGAGGAAGCGCCGCAGCAGGCGGGTCAGAAGCAGCGCGGCCAGGAATCCGGCGGCCATGCCGGCGAACGTCATGGAGAGGCCCTCGCGCAACACCACCCGCAGCACGTCCGCGGTTTGCGCGCCCAGGGCCATGCGGATGCCGATCTCGCGGGTTCGCTGGCCCACGAAGAACGAAACCACGCCATAGATGCCCACTGCGCCCAGCACGAAAGCGATTCCAGCGAACGACACGAAAAGGAACGTGATCGATCGCGGCGCCGAAGTCGCGCCCGACAGAACCGTGGTCATCGTCTTGATTTCGCTGACCGGGACGTCCCGGTTGAGGTTGCCGACAATGTTGCGGATGGAGCTGGCGAGCTCGGGCGTGTCCTGGTCCACGCGGACCGCCAGAGTCATTCCGGCGGGGATGCGCCCGTTCTCCATCGTCGCCAGCGGACCGTAGGGGATGTAGATCGCGCCGTCCATATAGGGAGGAATGGCCTGCTGCAGGCTGAATGCGCGGACATCGCCGGCCACCCCGACGATCGTGATCCATTCGGCGCTATCGGCAAACCGGATGTGCTGGCCCACGGCGTCCTGGTTCGGCCAGAAACGCTGCGCTGTGGCAGCGCTCACGACGGCCACCGGCGGATTGCCGGTGGAATCCGCCCGCGTGAAGCCTCTGCCGCGCAGGAGCGGAATGTGCATCAGACGGAAGTAGCCGGCGGAGATGATGTTCTGCCACACGAGAGGCGAGTCTTGCGGTACCTGCCTCCTACCTTCCAGGTACAGCGAGCGCTTGTTCACGCGCCCGTCGAGCGGCAGGGTATTGATCATCGCGGCGCCGCTTACCCCGGGAAGTCCTCGAACGCGGTCGAGCACTTGGCGATAGAAGGCCACGCAGCGGCCGGCATTGTTGCAGAACGACTCGTTCGGTGTGATCCGCGCGGTCAGCAAGTGGGTCGCGGAAAATCCGGGATTCACATGCGAGAGCGACCACAAGCTGCGAATCAGCAAGCCCGCGGCGCTCACCAGCAGCACGGCGAGGCCGATCTCCGCGATCACCAAAACTCTTCTCGCCCGCCGGCTGGCGGAAGATACCAGACCGCGCCCGCTGGATTTCAGGGAAACATTCAGGTCCGGGCGCGAGGACTGCACGGCGGGAACCGCGCCGGAAACGATCCCCGCGGCCACGGAGAGCGCCGCGGTAAACGCGAGGACGCGCCAATCGACCGCGAGGTCGCCGAGCCCGGGCGTATCTCCGGGCAGAAGGGTTTTCAGCAGAGACAGGGCGCTGCCTCCCAGGAGAAGGCCAAGCGTCCCTCCCGCAAGCGCCGTCACCACGCTTTCGGTGATGAGCTGCAGCACGATTCGAGGACGGCTGGCGCCCAGCGAGTTGCGGAGCGCGATCTCCTTCGTGCGGATCGATGCTCGCGAAAGCGTCAGATTGGCCACGTTCGCGCACGCCACCAGCAACACCAGCCCGACGGCGCCCAGCAGGATGAGCAGCCACGGTTGAACGTTGCCGGTCAGCACGGACTGCAGCGGCTCGACCGCAAGTCCGGCGTTCCAGTTCTCCGGCATGGGCCAGGGAAACATCGTCCTCACATGCGACTGAAAGAGCCGCAATTCCGCCTGCGCTTGGGCCATCGTCACGCCCGGCTTCAGACGCCCGATCACCGGCATGTAATCCTGCGCCCAATAGTCGGTGGCATTGCGCGGATCGATGCCCAGCGGGATCCACACCTGGGTTCCGGGCGACGGGAAGTGAAAGCCTGCGGGCATCACGCCCAGAATTTGCCGCGGCGTTCCCTCCAGGTTGATCACGCGGCCCACCGCGGAGGGATTTCCGCGGAAGACTTTCTCCCAGAGCGCGTGGCTAAGCACCACGTAGGCATCGCGGCCCGCCTCGTCTTGTCCCGGGGAGAAGGCGCGGCCCAATTGCGGTTTTGCGCCCAGCACGGAGAAGAAGTTCGCGGAAACCAGGGTTCCGTTCAGCCGGACCGGTTCCCCCAGCCCGGTGAGAGTGAATTCGTGCCCGTCGTCGTACGCGGCCGGGTCCATCGTGTGGATCTGCCTCCGCATCGCGGCGAAGCCGCCCTTGGGATAGGTGGCGTTTTGTATGCCGACCAGCCGCCCCGGCTCGCGGAAGGGGAGCGGGCGCAGCAACACGGCGTTGACCAGGCTGAAAATCGCGGTATTTGCGCCGATGCCGAGCGCCAGCGTGAGCACGGCGATCGCGGTGAATCCCGCGTCTTTGCGCAGCTTGCGCAGGCCGTAGCGAACGTCTTGCAGCAGCGTCTCGAGCAGATGGCCGCGCTGAGCCTCGTACACCTCTTCCTTAACTTGGTCGAGGCCGCCGAATTCCAGCCGCGCACGCCGCCGCGCTTCCTCCGGCGCCATGCCGGCGGCAAGGTAATCCGCGATTTGCTGCTCGAGGTGAAAGCGCAGCTCGGCATCCAGTTGCTCCTGCGCCCGCGATCTGCGGATGAATCGGCTTAGCCAGTGCATGCCATCCCTTTCACCACCCGGCGCACTCGACGCGGATCGACGCTATGTCCACGCCCGTTCTTCCTAGCCACTCACCGCTCCCCGCTGTCTTCGCTATTCCGCCGTGCGCAAAATCAATGCGACGGCATCGGAAAGCCTTGCCCACGTCCGCATCACCGTCTCGAGCTGTTTCCGGCCCTTGGCCGTGAGCGAATAGAACTTCGCTTCCCGGCCCGTCTCCGTATCCCGCCAATCTGCCTTCAGCCAGCCGCGATCTTCCAGCCGGTGGAGTGCGGGGTAGAGCGAGCCCTGCTGCACCTGAAAGAATTCCTTGGACATCTGGCGGATGCGCTGCGAAATGGCGTAGCCGTGGATGGGTCCCAGCGCGACCACCTTCAGGACGAGCATGTCCAGCGTGCCTTTGAGAAACTCCGACTTGTCTTCGTTCATCGTCCCTCACGCCTAGATCTTCGATGCATCGATGTTCTACCTATATGCGCAAAGCCGCCCGCCCGTCAACTGCAAACCGCAGACATCCCAGGGGCTGATGCCCTCACCCTCGGGAGGGATCCGGTGGATGGTCCGGTAGGGATCGGCGATGTCGCACGTCTTGCAGTGGATGCGATTCGAAGCAGGGGCGGAAGAAAAAGGCAAGGCGGCGCCGCGCTGCGCGGCCTGCCTTCTCTCTGCGCCCTCTGGCTGAACCTTAGTTACTGCCCTCGCGCAAAGACGGGTTCCGGCAGCCGGTGCGGCGCAGGGAGCTGCGCCGCGGCCGGACGAAGAGCCGCACGCCGATCGTGGGCCCTGTGAACCATCAAGCGAAGATGAAAGCCCTATTTGCGCCGGGGAGCGCCGGCCGCCTCCTCCGAGCCTGCACCGCCGGTGGTGGCGGGAACGGATAACGCCAGCACCCCGGCCTTGCGGATGGACTCGTTGAGAGCGGCGAGATCTTTCTCTTGGAGCGACCGCCAGGCGGCGAGCTGGGTTTGCAGTTGCGCGTTCAGCTCGTCGTACACCGCATACGACTGGGCGGTGGGCGCGGCATCCGCGCTTTCGACGGTTTCGAGCAAGTTCGAAAGCTTGTCGTCGAGCCGGATGGGAAAGTTGAGGGCGTCTTCGCCGCTCTTCGATTGCAGTTGGGCGATCGCCGCCACCACGGTGTCCAATTTCGCGTTCAGCGCCTTGCTCTGCGCCAGCGCATCCTTGGCGCGGGTGTCGGCGGCGATGCGCTGATCCAGGGCGGCGAGTTGCTTTTGCAATCCGCGCATCTGGTTGACGGCATCGTGCGCGGCGCTCACATCTTGGTTGATGCGCTGCGCCAAGTCGAACTGCTTTTGGTAGTCGGCGGCGGTGGTGGAGAGGCGGGGATCGGGCTTGAGCGGGAGCGGCTGGGTATAGCTTTGGCCCGCCACCGTGAGCCTGACTTGGTAGTCGCCCGGCACGGCGAGAACGCCGATCGGGAAGCCCCAATGCGCTTCGCCGGGAATCAGGTGAGGCGCGGGATAGCGCAGATCCCAGACGAAACGGTTGAGGCCGGCCTTCGCCGGCGGCGCCGCGCCGCGCCCGAAGCGGAAGCCGCCCGCGGCCGCGGCCGAAGCGGGATGTGTGGCGCTCGTAAACTTGCGCACGAGGCGGCCGCGCGCATCGAGAATCTCCAGCGTGATCGGCTTCGCCGGCGCTTGCGCGAGCCAATAAACCACGATGGCGCCGCCGGGCGGATTCGCGCCGGCATCGGGCGGAGCGAATCCGAAGCCGCCGCCGCGCGTGCGGTAGGTGACTGCGGGCTGGTACAGATGGACGGCGGCGGTGGCGACGGCGGGCGTGTATTGGCGCAGCGGGGTGATGTCGTCGAGCGCCCAGAAGGCGCGGCCGTGGGTCGCGGCCACCAGCGTGTCGCCATGGATGGCTAAGTCGCGCACCGGCGCCGTCGGCAGGCCGAGTTGCAGCGATTGCCAGTGCGCGCCGTCGTCGAGCGAGTAATAGACCCCCTGCTCGGTGCCGGCATAGAGCAGGCCGCGGCGCACGGGATCTTCGCGCACGACGTGCACGTAGACGTTCTCCGGCAGGCCGGTGACGATCGGCGTCCAGGTGCGGCCGTAGTCGGCGGTCTTGTAAATGTAGGGGTGGAAGTCATCGAGCTTTTCGCCGTTGGCGGCCACGTAGGCGGCGCCGGGATCGAAATGCGAAGGCTCGATGATGCTGATCTTGGTCCATTCGGGGAGTCGCTTGGGCGTCGCGTCGGTCCAATGGGCGCCGTCGTCGCGGGTCAGATGCACCAGCCCGTCGTCGCTGCCGACCCACAGCTCGCCTTGCCGCAGCGGCGATTCGGCGATGGCGAAGATGGTGTCGTAGTACTCGACGCTGGTGTTGTCCTGGGTGATGGGGCCGCCCGAGGATTGCTGCTTGGTCTTGTCGTTGCGCGTCAGGTCGGGGCTGATGATCTTCCAACTGGCGCCGCCATCCAGGCTCTTGAACAGCACCTCGCCGCCGAAATAGAGGGCGTGGGGCGCAAAATCCGAGACCAGGATCGGCGCGGTCCATTGGAAGCGGTGCTTGAGGTTGGCGGCGCCCGAGCCCATGGGGTTATCGGGCCAGGGATCGATATCCTGCTCTTGCCCGGTGCGGTGATCGTAGCGGGTCAGCAGGCCGTCGTAGGAGCCGGCATAGACGATGTTGGGATCGGCGGGATCGGGCACCACGAAGCCGCTCTCGCCGCCGCCGGCGTCGTACCAGTCGGAGTCGCCGATCACGCCGTGGTCGGTGCTGCTGGCGATCGCCACCGTGCTGTTGTCTTGCTGCGCGCCGTAGACGAAGAAGCGGAAGCGACGGTCGGTGGCGACGTGATAGAACTCGGCGGTCGGCTGGTTGTCCTGCGTGGTCCAGCTCCGGCCCCCGTTCTGCGTGATGGTGGCGCCGCCGTCGTTGCCGTTGATCATGCGGTCGGGATCCGTGGGATCGATCCAAAGGCCGTGGTTGTCGCCATGCGGGGCGCGGAGCGGCTGGAAGCTCTTGCCGCCGTCGGTCGAGCGCAACAGGCCGGTGTTGAGCACGTACACCGTATCCACCGCCTTGGGGTCGGCGAAAATATGCGTGAAATACCAGGCGCGCTGCGTAAGGTCGTGATTGCCGTTGACGAACTGCCAGTTGTCGCCGCCGTCGCTCGAGACGTACAAGCCGCCCTTCTTGGCCTCGATCAGCGCATAGACGCGGTCGCCGTCGGCGCCGGAGACGGCCACGCCGATGCGGCCGAGCACGCCTGCGGGCAGGCCGTGGCCTTCCAGACGCTTCCAGGTGGCGCCCCCGTCGACGGACCTATAGAGGCCGCTGCCGGGACCCCCGCTCACCATCGCCCAGGGATACCGCTGCGCCTGCCAGAGCGCGGCGAAGACGATGTTCGGGTTCTGAGGATCGAAAGAGAGATCGATGGCGCCGGTGTGATCGTCTTTGAACAGCACCTTTTGCCAGGTCTGGCCGCCGTCGAGCGAGCGGAAGACGCCGCGCTCGGCGTTGGGGCCGAAGGCGTGGCCGAGGGCGGCGACGAAGACGCGGTTCGGGTCGTGGGGATCCACGATCAGGCGGCCGATGTGCTGGGTATCGTCGAGCCCCATGTGCCGCCAGGTCTTGCCGCCGTCGAGCGATTTCCAAACACCGTCGCCATACGAAATGTCGCCGCGGATGCAGGCTTCGCCGGTTCCGACATAAATGATGTTGGGGTTCGAGGGCGCCACGGCGATCGCGCCGATGGAAGACACCGGCTCGTGCTGGAACTGCGGCTGCCAGGAGAGGCCGCCATCGGTCGTCTTCCAGACGCCGCCCGCGACCGCGCCGAAATAGAACACCAGCGGATTGCCGGGCACGCCGCTCACCGCGAGCACCCGTCCGCCGCGGAAGGGCCCGATCAAACGCCAGTGCAGGCCGCCGAAGGGCGCGGGCGCCGGGGCCGCTTGCGCATGCAGGCCGGAAGGCGCGAACGCTAACAGAAGAGCTGCGAGTAACCCCGCATAAAGTTTCGGCGCGAGCTTGTTGGCCATGGGAATTCTCCGGATCGCGACCCAGTATAACGGCGGATGACCCCGGGCGGCGGGCGGCGGTTGCAGCAAGCCGTGCGGCCGCGTTGGCGCGGCAGGAGCAGGCAGGGGGTCACCGTTCGCGGAGAACTCGCCGGCCGCTGACCCCGGGAACGCTGGGGCGCCGCTGCGGACGCAAAACCAGGCGCAGCAGCAGCGGCCCGATCAGCGACGTCAGCACCGCCATGCCGATGCCGATGTCGTAATAGGACGTGGGAATGGCGGGGATGCGCAAGCTTTGGCCGGCGACGACGATGCCCACTTCACCTCGCGGAATCATGCCCAGCCCGACCAAGAGTGCGCTGCGGCGGCCGAGCGGCAGCGAGGCCAAGCTGCACGCGGCCAGTTTGGTGGCGATGGCGATGCCGGTGATGGCCGCCAGCAGGATCAGGCCATGCCCGTGTGCCATCGTGCCGAGCGAGACGCGCAGGCCGATGTTGGCGAGAAAGAAAGGGACGAGAAAGCTGCTGACCGCCGAGGCTTGCGCCTGAACCGATTCGGCGACGTCGCGGCGCTCGCTGACGAACATCCCGGCCAGGAACGCGCCGATAATCGCCGCCATGCCGATATAGGCCGACATCGCGGAAAAGCCGAGCAGCAAGACCAGCGCCGTGGACCAGATCGGGGCGCGGGCGCGCAGATCGCGGAGGCGCCGCGTCACGCGCGGGAAGGCGGTGCGGCGCAGCACCAGCACCAGCACCACGAAGCCGGCGACGAACGCCACGGTCAGCAGCAAGTTCGCGACTTTCACGCGCGGCGAGGTGAAGCTGGCGAGGGCGGAGAGAGCCAGAAGGCCCAAGATGTCGTCAAGGACGGCCGCGCCCAGAATCACATGGCCGAACGCGGTGTGGGTCGCGCCGAAGTCTTCGAGGATCTTGGCCGTAATGCCGATGCTCGTAGCCACCAGCAGCGTGCCGACAAACTGCGCCGTGACGGCGTTCTCTCCCATGGCGGCGGCGAACCACCAGCCGACCACGAAGGGCGTGACGACTCCGAGCAGCGCCACGGCGAAGCTCAGATACCCGTAGCGGAGAATCTCTTCCGGCTGCGTCTCGAGGCCGGTCTCGAAGAGCAGGAAGATCACGCCGATCTCGGCCATGAAATCGAGCACCGGCGAAGGCGCGACCCAATGCAGCGCTCCGGGGCCGACGAGAAAGCCGAGGAGGATCTGACCGACGAGCGGCGGCTGCCCCAGGCGCTCGAAAATCTCTTCGCCGACTTTGGCGGCGGCGAAGACGACGAAAAGGCTGAACAGCGCTTGGAGGCTCTCTTGCGGCATTCTCAGACCGTTGGGACCATCAGCCTCGCGACGCCGGCTTCACGCATGACCGGCGTAAGCGCGCGGGCTTCACATTCGGCGCCCGCGCCGCGCAACAGCTCCGGCTGCCTCGGACCCGGCTAGGTTCCCGGCCCTTCCGAGGCTCCCTTTCCCTTCGGGCAGACTTGCGCCCGCGCGGCCGCCTTTTCCCCACGCTCACTCGAGCCGGCGCCTGAGCTTCCCATCGAGCTTGTGCCCGGCCTTGTCGTGGCTCCCGGGTCTTGCGCCTCGGAGTGTTTCCGTTTCAGGCTCCGGTCCAGGAAAGGCGGGCTCGCACCGTTTCAGCCGCGGCTTTTAAGATAGCGTGACACCGGCGCTGCAGCCGCGGGAATCGGTCACAGGACGGAGCGAGGGGCCGGCGGCCGCCGGGCGTGCGAATCCACGCGCGTCGGAGCGCAGCCGGCGCGATCGCCCGGGTAGAATTGAGGCGTGCGCATCGTCTCCTTTTTGCCCACCGCGACCGAGATCCTGCTGGCGCTGGGCGCGGGCCATGAGCTGGTGGGAATTTCGCACGAGAATCGCGCCATCGCGGCGGTGCGGCATCTGCCCGTGGTGAGTGAATTGACCTATGACGATGCCGCGTTGACGGGTGAGCAGATCGACGAGCTCGTCACCCGGACCTATGCCGGCGGCGGCAGCATTTACCGCATCAACGAGCCGCTCTTGCGCGAGTTGCAGCCGGATTTGCTGATCGTGCAAGAGCTGTGCTCGGTGTGCGCGGTGACGCCGAACGATTTCCAGGCGATGCTGAGCCGCCTGCAGCCGCAGCCGCGCGTGCTCAGCCTGAAGGCGGCGACGCTGACCGAGGCGTTCGAGGACATGCGGCGCGTCGCCTGGGAAGTGCGCGGCGTCGCCGGCGGAGAGCGCCTGGTCGCGCGCTTGCAAGCGCGCATGGATGCCACGGCGACGCTGGTGGCGCGGGAGCGCACCCGCCGCGTTTTTTGCCTGGAATGGCCGCGCCCGCTTTACAACTCCGGCCATTGGGTGCCGGAGCTGGTGGCGCTCGCCGGGGGGCGCGATGAATTGGCGGCGGCCGGCGCCAAGTCGGTGCCGATCGCGTGGGAGAAGCTGCGCGCCTACGATCCCGAGATCATCGTGGCCATGGTCTGCGGCTTTCCGCGCGACCGCGCCTTGCGCGAGGTCGAAACCCTATGGGCATATCCCGGCTTCGCGGAACTGCGGGCGGTCCGGCAGGGCAATGTTTGGGTCACCGACGGCCCGCGGTACTTCAATCAGGCGGGCCCCGCCTTGGCCGACGCGGTGGCGCTGCTCGGCAAGATTTTTCATCCCGAGCGCGCGGGCGGACCGCAGGAGAAAGAAGCCGTGCGGCTGCCGGCGCCGCCGGGACGATAAGCATCGCCGCCGCCCCGGCGCGGCGACGGATGGCGAACGGCGGCGGATCACCGCCCGCGACCCGCCGGGGCCGCAAGCATATAATCCGGAATACCTCGGATCGCGCGGTCCGGCCTCGGCCGGCAGGTCCTAAAAACTTAGGGCGGCCGGTATGCGGCGGCTCCGCGCCGAGGGAAGCGTGCGGTCAGGGAGGCGTTGTGAAGACATTCATCATCGGCTTGATCATCGGCGTCTTGTTGGTTCCGGCGGGCGCCTATTTCGCCGCGCGGCTGGGCATGCTGCCGGTCGCCACGGCTTCATCGCCGCTGCCGATGGAGACCTTGATCGCCAAGACCGCTCTCCGCGCCAAGCTGCGGCGCGAGGCGCCGAAGCGGGCGGGCGTGCCCGCCGATCCCGCCGATCTCGAGGCCGGCGCCGCCGTGTACAAGACGAACTGCGCGCAGTGCCACGGCCTTCCCGGGCAGCCGCAGCCCGCGGCTGCGCGCGGCATGTTTCCTCCGGCGCCGCAGTTGCTCTCGGCCGACGGCATGGTCACCGACGATCCCGTCGGCGTGACGTATTGGAAGGTCAAGAACGGCATTCGCCTGACCGGCATGCCCGCCTGGAGCGGCACCCTCAACGAGCAGCAGATGTGGCAGGTGAGCCAGCTTCTGGCCCATGCCGACAAGCTCCCGCCGGATGTCATGGCCAAACTGCAATAGCGGCGCCGCGGTGCGATGAAGACCAGCATCGGCAACAATCTGATTCCGAAGTCCATGAGCCTGGCCGACGGTCTGGCGCTGATCCGGCGCGCGGGCTTCGACGGCGTGGAGCTGTGGCTCGATCATGACGGCCCGCTCACGCTCGCCACCAGCGATGCGCAGGCGCGCGGGCTGCTGGCGCTGGTCCGTGATCACGGGCTGGAAGTTTCGAACGTCTCGACCGGACTGCATTGGGATACGCCCTTTTCCGCCCGCGATCCGGCGGTGCGGGCGCAAGCGCTGGCCATCGCGCGGCGGCAGATCGAGCTGGCGCAGCTCTTCGGCGCCGATGAAATTCTCGTGGTTGCCGGGCTGGTGACGCCGGAGGTGACCTACGAGGAGTGTTATCAGCGCTGTCTCGAGGTGCTGCCGGCGCTGGGCCCGGCCGCGCGGCGCGCGGGGGTGGTGGTGGGCATCGAGAATTGCAACGCCGAGCAGCGATTCCTGATGGGGCCGCGCGAGATGCGGCTCTTCATCGACGCGCTGGGCGCCGGCTTCGGCTCGCATCTCGACGTCGGCAACATCCATGACACCGGCTTTCCCGAGCAGTGGGTGGAGGAGATGGGTGCGCGGGTCGCGCGGGTTCACGTGAAAGACACGCTGCGCGGCCGCGGGCGCGGCGGCGGCTCGGTCTACACGAACATCTTTCTCGGCGACAACAACTGGCTCGCGATCATGCGCGCCTTGCGCAAGATCGGCTACGACGGTTATCTCGTGGCCGAGATGGAAGTGCCCTACCGTTATTGCCCCGACCAGCAGTTCTACGATACCGGCGCGGCGCTGCGGCGGCTGATCGGGCTGGATTAGCCGGAAGGGCGGCGATGAAGGTTTCGCGGCGGCAATGGTGCCAGCTGAGCGGCGCGGCGCTGGCGGTGGCGCTGGACCGGCCGCGCTGGCGCGCGCGCCGCGAGCGGTGCGTGCTCGACGCCGCGGACGATCCGCGCGCCAACCTGCGGGGCTGGCGCGGCGTGGGGCTGGCGCCGGTTCACGCCGCGGACTTGCTGCGCGAGCAGGGGCCGGTGTGGCTGGCGGTGCCTGCCGAAGCGCCGCTCGACCAGCGCTTGGCCGCGCACCTTGCGTGCCGGCTGCGCGCGGGCGGAGCTGTGATTTGGGAGGCGCCGTCGCTCGCGGGCCGGCCGGAACTCCTCGCGGCTTGGCGATCGCTGGGCGGCATCGCCGCGGCGACGCCGCCCTTGAATCTGTTTCCGACCCCGCAGTCGAGCCCGTATTTGCGCCTGCGGCTCGGCCGCGAGCAGTGGTGGCTGCGCCACGACAGCGAAGCCGTGGGCGTGATCCCCGCCGGCGGCGACGGCTTCCTCAGCGGCGACGACGGCGCGATCTTCGGGGTTTGGCGCGCGTGGGGCCGGGGCCGGATCGCCTGCTGCGGCACGCGCCTGGGCGCGCCCCTGCATCGCGGCGATCTGGCCGCGCGCCAATGGGTGCGGGCTTTCCTTGCCATCTAGAGGCTCGCGGGGCGGCGGGCGCCTCGGTCAAGCGAGCACGGCGCCACCGTTGACGCTGAGCACGGCGCCGGTCATGAAGTTCGCGCCCGGCGTGCAGAGAAAGACGATGCAGCTCGCGATTTCTTCCGGTTTTCCCGGGCGGCCCAAGGGAATGGCGGCGAAGACGCGCTCGGGATGGCGGCGAAAGGCCGGGCGCGCCATGTCGGTATCCACCCAGCCGGGCGCGACGCAGTTGACCAAGATGCCTTGCCGCGCAAGCTCGGGCGCCAAGCCGCGCACGAAGGCGATCACGCCGCCTTTGGCTGCGCCGTAATGGGTGTGCCAAGCCTCCCCGCGCTGGCCGGCGGTGGAGGCCACGAGCACGATGCGGCCGCGGGGAGCGGTGCGGGGCCGCGGCTGGCGCTGGAGTTGCCGCGCCGCCGCCCGAGCCAGGGCATAGGCGCTGTCGAGATTGGCGGCGAGCATCGCGCGCCAGGCGCGGGCATCCAGGCGCGCGATCGGCAGATCGGCGGCGTTCCAGATGCCGGCGTTGGCGATGGCGATGTCCAGGCGGCCGAAGCGGCGGACGGCGTGGGCCACGAGCCGCTCGGCGGCGGCGGGCCGCGCCGCGTCGGCGCGGAGGGCGGCGACGCGGCCGGGGGCGCCGGCGGCGGCATCGGCGGCGGCCAGGCTGCGCGCGGCGGCGGCGCGATCGCGGCGATAAGTGAAGACTACCCGCGCGCCGGCTTGCGCCAGCAGGCGCACGGTGGCGGCGCCGATGCCGCGGGAACCGCCGGTCAGCACCGCGACTTGTCCCTCCAGGTCGATGGTGATCATGACAGATTTCCTGCCCCCGTTTCGTTCCGTCCCACCCGGCTAGCCGCCCAAACGTTCGCCCGGGCGCAGGCGGGCGCCGCGCGCGAAGGCGGCGCCGGCTACCGCGGCGCGGCCGGCCAGGCGCACCTCGTCGAGCACCAGCGCGCCGCTGCCGCATGCCGCCGCGAGCTGCGCGCCGTCAAGCGCCAGCGTGCCGGGCGCGGCGGCGGCGTCGCTGGCGGCCGGCCGGACGCGGATCAGTTGCAGCGGCTGGCCGCGAAACGAAGTATGCAAGCCCGGCCAGGGCTGAAATCCTCGCCAGCGATTGTAGAGCTCGCGCGCCGGCTGGCTCCAATCGGCGAGCCCGTCGTCTTTGGTGAGCAGCGGCGCCAGCGTCGCCTGGGCGGCATCTTGTGGGCGCGGCACGACGGCTTCGCGCGCGAGCGCGCGCAAAGTTTCGAGCAGGAGTTCGGCAGCGAGCGGGGCCAGGCGGCGGCTCAACTCGGGCGCGGTCTCATCGGGCGCGACCGCGAGCTCGCGCTGCATCAGAATCGGGCCGCTATCGAGCCCGGCTTCGATCCGCATGGTGGTGACGCCGGTGACCGTCTCCCCCCGGACCAGCGCCCACTGGATCGGCGCCGCGCCGCGATAACGCGGCAGCAAGGAAGCGTGCGCGTTGATCGCGCCCCAGCGCGGCAGCTCGAAGACGCGGCGCGGCAAGATCTGGCCGTAGGCCACCACGGCCAGGGCCTCCGGCCGCCGCTGCTCCAGCCAGGCCTGCGCTTCGTCGGCTTTGATCCGCTCCGGCTGCAACAGCGGCAGGCCCAGCCGCGCGGCTGCCGTCTTGACGGCGGGCTCGCGGCGTTCGAGGCCTCGTCCGGCTTGGCGGTCGGGCTGGCAGATCACGCCCAGCAATTCGATGTCGGGAGCGGCGGCCAGCGCTTCGAGCGGCGGCACCGCGAACTCGGGCGTGCCCAGGTAAACCACGCGCATCGCGAACCTACCAGGCGCCGGTCTTCTGCAGTTTGCGCACTTTGCGCTTGATCAAGTCGCGTTTGAGGGTGGTGAGGTGGGCGAGAAATAGGATGCCGTTGAGATGATCGGTCTCGTGCTGCAAGGCACGGGCCAGCAGACCCGTGCCGGAGATTTCGCGCCAGGCGCCCTCCACGTCTTGCGCCCGCGCCGTGACTTCGGCGGCGCGGACGACGTTGGCGCGAAACCCGGGAACGCTGAGGCAGCCCTCTTCGGCTTCTTCCTCGCCCTCGCGGCGCACGATCTCGGGATTGATCAACACCAGCCTTTGCGCCGGATCTTCGCCCACGCTGCAATCAATGACGGCGATGCGCCGGCCCAGGCCGATTTGCGGCGCGGCGAGGCCGACGCCGTTGGCGGCGTACATGCTCTCGAACATGTCGGCGATCAACTGCCGCAGCTCCGCCGTCGCGAATTCGGCGACGTCGAGGGCCCGGCGGCCGAGAATGGGATCGGGATACTTGACGATCGGATAAACCATCAGAATTCACTCACCTGGCGGCGATACCCCTCCGCGTTCCGGCGCAGCTCGACGACGGAGTCGCCGCCGAATTTGGCGAGCGCGGCGCGGGCCAGGGTTAGCGCCACCATGGCTTCGCCCACGACGGCGGCGGCGGGCACGACGCAAACGTCGCTGCGCTCGTAGGCGGCTTTGACGGGTTCGCGGCTGGCGAAATCCACCGAGGCCAGCGGCCGGCGCAGGGTGGAGATGGGCTTAAGGTAGCCGCGGACGATAATGTCTTCGCCATTGCTCATGCCGCCTTCCAAGCCGCCGGCATGATTGCTGGCCCGGAGAAAACGGCGCGCCTCGCGATCATAGCTGATCGGATCCTGGGCGGCCGAGCCGAGGGCGGTGGCCGCCCACACCCCGTCGCCGATCTCGGCGGCCTTGACGGCCTGAATGGCGACCAGGGCCTGCACCAGTTGGCCGTCCAGCCGCTCGTGCCATTGCGCGTGGCTGCCCAGCCCGGGGGGCACGCCCCGCGCCCGCACTTCAAAGATGCCGCCGACGGAATCGCCGGTGCGCAGGGCGCGATCCACTTCCGCTTTCATCGCCGCTTCGCTCTCCGCATCGAGACAGCCAAGCAGCGTCTCCTCGCGGGCGGCGAGCGCCCGCAAGCCCTCCCAAGTCACTTCCGCCTCCGGCCGCAGGCGCGCGCCGCCGACGGCGACCACATGGCTGAGCACTTCGATGCCGAGTTGCGCGAGCAGTTGCTTGGCGAGCGCACCGGCCGCCACGCGCGCCGCGGTTTCGCGGGCGCTGGCGCGCTCCAGCACATAGCGCGCCTCGGGAAAGTTGAACTTGATCGCGCCCGCCAGGTCGGCGTGCCCGGGCCGCGGGCTGCGCACCGGCCGGGCCGCTTCTCCGGCCGGCCGGTCCACGGCCAACGTCTCCTGCCAATTCTTCCAGTCGCGGTTCTCCAGCCGGATGGCCACCGGGGCGCCGATCGTGACGCCGTTGCGCACGCCGGCGAGAAAGTGCGCCTCGTCGCGCTCGATCTTCATGCGGCCGCCGCGGCCGTAGCCCTGCTGGCGCCGCCAGAGCTCGCGCTGGACCGCGGCGAAGTCCACCGCCAGGCCGGCGGGCAGTCCCTCGACGAGCGCGATCAGCGCCTCGCCATGGGATTCGCCGGCTGTCGTGAATCGAAGGCTCGCCATAGCAGGAAGCTTTTCATTTTAGCCGCCCGGCGCCGCGTGGCGGCGAGCGCCGCCATGGCGTGTGCTAGATTCGACTTTCATCATGGCGGAGGAAGCCTTGGAAGCCCGCTCAGCCCGGGCGCCGCTCAGCGGCGCGCTCAAGGGATGGCTGTTTTCCTTCCAGGAATTCTGGCTGCTGGTGGCGCGCGTCTTCGCCAACATCTTCTCCACCCCGTTTTATCTCGGCGACCTGTTCTTTCAGATGGATTCGATCGGCGTGGGATCGCTGCCGATCGTGGCCTTGACCGGCTTTTTCACCGGGGCGGTGATGGCCTTGCAGCTTTCCGCCACACTCGCGCAATACGGCCAAATCGACCGTTTGGGGCAGTTGGTTTCCTTGTCGCTGGTCTTGGAGCTGGGACCGGTGCTGAGCGCTTTGATGGTCGGCGCGCGCAACGCCTCGGGCATGGCGTCGGAGCTCGGCTCGATGACGGTCACCGAGCAAATCGACGCCATGCGCGCGCTGGGCACCGACCCGATGCGCAAGCTCGTCACACCGCGGGTGCTCGCGACCGTCGTGATGAGCTTTTTCCTGACGGTCATCGCCGACATCTGCGGCATCGTGGGCGGGCTGGTCTACGCGGTGGCCGGGATTCATCTCGACGCCAACCAATATTGGATCAGCGCGTTCCGCATCTTGGACTCCGCCGACGTGATCCAAGGTCTGGTCAAGCCGCTGATCTTCGGCGCGATCATCGCCACCGTCGGCTGCTATTACGGCATGAAGGCGCGCGGCGGCACGCAGGGCGTCGGCAAGGCCACCACCCAGGCGGTGGTGCTGGCCTCGATCCTGATCATCATTTCCGATTTCGTGCTCAGCCGGCTCTTGGTCGGATTGCTGGGCACGTAACCCGGCCGCCGGCGGCAGCTCCATGACGGACGCGGCAGAGGACAATCCGGTCATTCGGTTCGAGCGCGTGAGCTTGTCGTTCCCCGCCTCCGGCAGCGTCTTGGAGGACGTCAGCTTCACCGTCGCGCGCGGGGATACCAAAGTGCTCTTGGGTGAAAGCGGCTCCGGCAAGACGGTGCTGATGAAGCTGGCGATGGGGTTGCTGCGGCCGACCCGCGGCCAGGTCTGGCTCCTGGGGCATGAAGTCAGCCGGATGCGGGAGCGGGAACTCTTCGATCTGCGCCGCTCGATCGGAATGACGTTTCAGGAAAGCGCGCTGTTCGATTCCCTGAGCGTCCGGGAAAACATCGCCTTTCGCCTGATCGAAGAGGGCCAATTGAGCGAGGAGCAGATCGACGAGCGCGTGCGCACCTGCCTGCGCTTTGTCGGCCTGGAGAGCGCGATCGACAAGATGCCCGCCGAACTCTCGGGCGGCATGCGCCATCGGGTCTCGATCGCGCGCGCGCTGGCCACCTCGCCCGAAGTCATGCTTTACGATTCCCCGACGGGCGGGCTCGACCCCGAAACCGCCACGACGATCGTGGATCTGGTGATCAAGCTGCGCGACCTGAATCACGTGACGGCGCTGCTCGCGACCCATCGTCTGCAAGACGGCTACCTGCTCGCCACCCGCGCTTGGGATGACGCACAGGAGAGCGTGCGCGCGGTGCCGCTGGGCGCGGGCCGCACGTCGTTCTTGCTGCTGCGCGATGGGCGCGTCTGGTTCGACGGCTCGGCGGCGGAATTGCTCGCCAGTCACGACGAGTACTTGCGCAATTACTTGAACTGGGGGCCGCGCCTGCCGCCCCCGCCGCCCGAGGGCGGCGACGTTCGTCCGCAAGGTTGACAATTGCACCGCCGGCCGCGCGGCTCGCGCCGGCAGGGAGAGCTACTGGGGGTTGTGGGCGGCGGCGGCGAGCAGGCTGCCCTCTTCCTGCAAGGCGCGCAGGAAAATGCGCACCAACAAAGGATCGAACTGGCGGCCGGCGCGCACCTCCAGTTCGCGCCCGGCTTCGGCGAAGGTAAGCGCGGGGCGATGGCCGGTGGAGGAGGTCATGGCATCGAAGGCTTCGGCGAGCGCCAGGATGCGGCCGCCGAGCGGGATGTCGTCGCCGCGCAGGCCGCGCGGATAGCCGCTGCCGTCGAACCATTCGTGGTGGGTGGCGATATAGGACGCGATCTCCTCGCCGCCGCGCAGGCCGGCCACCATTTCCGCGCCGGTGAGCGGATGGCTGCGCAGCATCGCCCACTCGGCCGGATCGGGCTGCCGCTTGTGCAGCAACTCCGCAGCCATCGAGCTTTTGCCGATGTCGTGCAGGCGGCCGGCGATGCGAATGCGTTCCTGATCGAGCTCGCTCAGCTTCAATCCCTGCGCCAGCAGCACGCCGTAGCGGGACACGCGCAAGCTGTGTTCCGGACCCAGCGCGTCCTTGCTGTCGGTGGCGACGGCGAGCGCGAAGAAGCCGTTCAAGGCGGCCGCGAATTCGGTCTGCTCGGAATCGGCGAACGAGAGCAGGGCGGAGGGCGCGGCGATCACGGCCTTGCTCTCGTGCGCGGCGATGACGCGGTCCCCGCCCGAGCCCTTCGCCGCATACATGGCGATGTCGGCGGCGTGCAGCACCTCTTCGGGCGTCGCGCCGTGCTCGGGATAGGAGGCCAAGCCGAAGCTGGCGCGCAACTGCCGCTCGCTCAGGCTGGGATCGGAGGCGAGCAAGACGCGCATGCGCTCGCAGAGGGCGCGCGCCTTTTCGGCGTTGGCTTCCGGCATGAGGATGGTGAACTCGTCGCCGCCGTAACGGGCCACGATGTTGCTGCCGCGGCCGCGCTCTTCCAAGATGCGCGCCAGCCGCGCCAAAGTGAGATCGCCTTCCAGGTGGCCGAGGGTGTCGTTGATGCTCTTGAAGTTGTCGAGATCCACCAGCACGACGGAAAAGGGCAGGCCGTAGCGGCTGGCGCGCTTCCATTCCGATTGCAGCGACTCCATGAAGAAGCGCCGCGTCTTGAGGCCGGTCAAGCTGTCGGTAATGGCTTGCTGCTGCATCTGCTGGAAGGTCAGCGCGTTGTTGAGCGCCACCGACAGCTGGTCGGCCAGCGTGCGCAGGATGGGCAGCTGCGCCGGCGAAAACGCCTGCGGCGCGTCGCATTCGAGGTTCAGGATGCCCAGCGTTTGCCCGCCGAAGGTGATGGGAATCGCCAGCGCCGAGCCCGAGTCGCCGTGCACGGGAATGGCTTGCGGATTCTGACGCAGATCGTTGACCAGCATCAACTGCCCGGTGCGCGCGGCGGCGCCCACGATCCCCACGCCCAGCGGCAGGCGGCGCAGCGGGCTGCCCCCCGCCGTGCTCTTGCGGCCGGCTTCGGCCTTGAACTCCAGCTCCTTGTTCTGGTAATTGATCACGCCCACGCCGATGCGATCGAAGGGAAAATGCTTTTGAATTTCCCGCGCCATCGCCGCGAGCATTTCCTCGGGATCGAGCGTGCTGATGGCCAGCTTGGAAATTTGATTCAAGAACTCGAGCTGCTGGGTCTTGCTTTGCTGCTCCGCGAACAGGTGCGCGTTCTCGATCGCCACCGCGGCTTGGCCGGCCACGATCTCGAGAATGCGGACATGATCTTGATCGTAGGCGCCGGCCCGCTCGTAATTCTGCACCGCCATCACGCCCACGGCGCGGCCATGGATGATGATGGGCACGCCCAGCCAGCTCTGGGCGTTGCGGCCGCTGCGCGCGAAGCCGTTTTGCCGCGAAAACTCCGCCACGTCGCCGGGCACCAGCAAGTGCGTGCCGGTGGCCAGCACGTGCTCGGTCAGGGCGTTGCGCCGCGGGCGCGCGCGCTTGGGCAGAATCGCGCCGTCTTCGACTTCGAGCTCGAAGCGAATCTCGTCGCTGGCTTCGTCATGGAAGGCGACGTAGAAGTTGCGCACGTCGATGAGCTTCTGCAATTCGGCGTGAATCAGGCGCAGCAAGTGGTCCAGCGTCAGCGAGGAGCTGAGCGCGGTGCCGATGTGAGTGAGAATCTCGAACTCCTCGCTGCGCCGCAGCGAGGCCTTGATCAGCGAGAGATTCTCGAGCGCCACTGAAGTCTGCGTGCTCAGCGCCAGCAAGAAGCGCAGCTCGCCGGGGAGAAAGCGGCGGTGCCCCATCTGCCCCAGCAACAGCAAGCCGAAGGTGCGCTTGCGCGATTGCAGCGAGAGACAGGTGAAGCCGGTGTCGCCCTCGGCCGCGAGTTGCTGCCGGAGCTGGTTGAAGAAGGGCTCGGTCTCCAAGCCCGGGATGGGCGCGGTGGGATGGCGCCAGCGCCCCACCACCAGCCCGCCGTAGCGGGGCAGGATCTCGACCAGGCGCGGGCCGGCGGTGAGCGAGAGGAACTGCCGGAAATCGGTGGAGAAGCCCCGGCTCATTTCGATCGGCTCCGGCAGCAGCGGCGGCCCGGCCCAGAGCGCCACCTGGCGCACTTGCACGATGTTGCGCAGCCGGTCGAGCAAATTGTTGAGCACCTGCGGCAGGCCGCCGCTTTGCGCTTGGCTGCCGCCGCTCAGGTTGAGCATCGACAGGCCGAGCAGATGCTCTTCCATGGCGCGGCGCTCTTCTTCGAAGACCACCGCGCCCATGGTGATGGCGAGCAGCAAAGGCGCGGCGATTTCGGCCAAGGGAGCGCTGGCCACACTCGGAGGGTGCCGGTAGAGCAGGTATTCGATTCCGCCCCAAACGAGCACGGCAACCCCGCAGAAACGGCGCGCCCAGCAACCGACCGGACTGAGCAGGAAAAAGTAGGCCGCCGCCAGCAGCATGGCCGCGGCGAGCGCCCCCGAGGAGAGCGGCGCCAACGGCAGCGGCCGGTACCAGGCGACATACGCCCATCCGGCGCCGACCGTCGCCAGCCAGAGATAGTTGCGCCCCTGAACGGGAATTTGCCGCAGCGCCCGCGCGCTCAGCAGCAGCACCGCCGCCGCTGCGGTAAGCAAGGTCGCTTCCGCCCAATGCAGAACGGAAAGCGGCCAAAAATGAAGAGCGCCTTGCGCCGCTTCTCGGAGGGTGAGCAGCCCCCAGAACCAAATCCAGGCGCGGACGTAACGCTCCGGACGGACCCAGGCCAGATAGCTGAACAGCAGCAGGACCAGGGCCGAAGCTACCACCGGAAGCGAGACAGTCCACATGACAATGCTGGCTGCGGCCCCGGGGATAGCCACACCACTTCCACACGTCGGCGCCGGCGCGGCCAGAGCGCGCCAGCAATGAACTAAATATAGGTCACACAAGCGATTGCGGTAAAGGCAGGAGGTGTACAGGGAACCTGACCGTCACCTGTCCTTTGCATCTTGGGCGGGGCCGACCGCCCTCGCCCGTTTACGCTTTTCCCTCAGCGCGCCTGCGTCGACGCCGGGCGGGAGCGGAAGCGGCGCATGCGGCTGTCCCCGGCGTTCCACCCTGGCCCCAAGGGCAACTTGCGGCCGGCGCCGCCCCTCTCATGGAGTAAATCGTCATTTCACCACTGAAGGGCGCGCCAGTGAGTGCCGGCGCGCTCCTGTGGACAGAGGGGTTCAACAAGATGAAGTTTATCCGCCCAGGGTGGTATTTGCCGCTTGCCTTGCTCGTGGCCGCGGGCATGAGCTGGGGGCAGCAATACCCCAACCAGCAGCAACAACCCATGCAACAGCCCGGTCAGCAACAGCCGGGGCAAATGCAGCAGCCCGGCCAGCAACCGGGACAAATGCAACAGCCCGGTCAGCAGCCCGGACAACCCAGCGCAACCAGCGACACGCAACTGCAGTCGCAAGTCCAAAGCGCGATCGACGCCAATCCCGAACTCAAGGCGGCCGGCGTGACCGCGACCGTCACCAACGGGCAAGTCACGTTGATGGGCGTGGTCAGCAACGATGCGTTGCGCCAGCAAGCCAAGAGCGCCGCGTCCTCGGTGTCCGGCGTTACCGGCGTGCAGGACCTGATCACCGTCAGCCCTAGCGCCGCAACTCCGCAACAACAGACGCAGCCCGGCCAAGAACAGCAGGCGCAGCCGGCACAGCCTCCGGCGCAGCCTTCAGCGCAACCGGGCCAGCCCGCCGGCACGCCGCCCGCATCACAGCCCGGCCAGGAGCAGCAGCCGGGCCAGCAACCCACGCAGCCGGCACAGCCTCCAGCGCAGCCTTCAGCCCAACCGCAGGCGCAGCCTCCCGCCGCTCAGCCCAGCGAAACACCGCAGCAAGAGCAGCAGGAGGAACAGCAAGAGCAGCAGCCGGGACAGCAACCCCAAGCGCAGCAGCCGAGCGGGCAGCCGGCAGGTTCGGCTGCAAGCCTGCAGAGCCAGGTGACCTCGGCGCTGATGAACGACCCCCAATTGGGCAAATACGCCGTATCCGCGTCCGTCAACGACAAGAACGACGTGACGCTGACCGGCACCGTGCCGACCAAGGAAGACAAGAAGCGCGCCAAGTCGGTGGCGGAGAACATCAGCGGGGTGCACAAGGTCCACAACAAGATCCAAGTGAACCCGAGCGTGGCGCCCATGCAGCCGTCCTCGCAGCAACCGCCTTCCGAGCAGCAGCCGCCGTCGGAGCAGCAACCGCAGAGCGCGAATGAGCCGCCGTCCCAGGCAGCTCCGGGCACGGCTGCTCCCGTGACGCAGGAACAGCAACAAACCAATCCGGCGACCGGAGAGCAATCGGCGGAAGTGACCCAGCAAATCCAGCAGCAGTTGTCGCAAGCCCTGCAAAGCGATCCGGAGCTGTCCAAATACAACGTCAGCGGCCTGGTCACCGGCACCGGCAAAGTGACGCTGCAAGGCGTCGTGCCCAGCGAGGCGGACAAGAAGCACGCCGAGACGCTCGCCAAGGGCATCAGCGGCGTCAGCAGCGTGGATAACAAGCTGACCGTGAATCCGAGCGCGACGCCTTCGGCGCAGCCGGCGCAGCAACCGCCCAGCGAACAGCCCCCCTCGACGCAACCGCCCTCAAGCCAGCCGCCGATGGGCGGTGGGTTAGCTTGGAACCACCAGGGCCAGCTATCGGGCCAGCAAGCCGGTCAGCAGCCCTCGGGCCAAGCGGCGGCGAATCCCGCGGCGCCGCAGGATGAGCAAACCCAGCTCGAGAATGCTCTCAAGAACGATCCCGCGCTTAGCGGCGTCACCCCGGCGGTCAGCGGCAACACGGTTACGCTGACCGGCACGGTCGCGAGCAAGGCCGACAAACAGAGGGCGGAAAGGGTCGTTAAGACGACGGCGCCCAAAGGCACCAAGATTCACAACAAGATCAAGGTGCAGAAGACCGGGGCGTCGGGCGGGCAGACGCCGAGCGGCGCGCCCCCGCTTTGGTAAGGACGGCGGCAAAAAAGCCCTCGGTCGCGAATTGGCCGGGGCGAATTTCCAGGAGAGGTCCAGCCGCGAGTTGAGCGGCGGCGCCGGCGATCAGCCAGCCCGTTGCTTCCAGGTTCTGCAGCAGATCCGCGGGGTCCTCCAGGCGCAAGTCCGCATGGGAGGCCAGCGCCCCGCGCACGACCTGCTCTCCCTCCTCCTCTTCGATCGAGCAAACGCAATAGAGCAAGCGGCCGCCGGGAGCGAGCACCGCCAACGCTTGATCGAGGATGCGCGTTTGCCGCGCTGCGAAGCGCTCGAGATCCTCCGGGCGCAGGCGCCAGCGAATCTCGGGATTGCGCTGCAGCGTGCCGGTGCCCGAGCACGGCGCATCCACCAAGATGCGGTCCCAGCCGCCGGCGACGGGCAGCGGCCGCTCGGCATCGGCCACGGCTACGGCGACCGCAGGCGGCAGCCGCTCGCGCATGGCCGTGGCGCGCGGCCAGGAGCGATCGAGCGCCAATAGCCGCGTTGAAGGCGGCGCGAGCGCCGCCAGGATCGCGGTCTTGCCGCCCGGCGCGGCACAGATGTCAAGAATGCGGCCGGTGGCGCCGGGCAAGAGCAAATAGGCCATGAGCTGCGAGGCTTCGTCCTGCAGCGCCACGCGGCCGGAGAGGAAAGGCTCCGCGTCGGTGATCGCGCCCGCGTGCACCCGGCGCGCCGCCGTCAAGAGGCGGCCCGGCGCGAGCACCACGCCGGCGGCCGCTAGCTCCCGCCAAAGTTGCGCCGCTTGCTCCGGATCGCGCAGCGCGGGGCCGTAAGGGCGCAGGGCCGGCTGGGGCACTTCGTTGTCGAAGGCCGCGATCGCTTCCGCGGCGGCCTCGCCCCAGCGGCGCTGCCAGCGCGCCAGGAGCCAGCCGGGATGGGAGAAACGAATCTCGCGGCGCCGCAGCGGATCGGTCTCGGCCGCCAGCAAGGTCTCCAGCGGCGCTTCGAGCGCCGTCGCCCGGCGCAGGACGGCATTCACGAAGCCCGCCGCGCGGGTCCCGGCCGCCTTGGCGAGTTCGACGCTTTCGTGGACCGCCGCCACCGCCGGCACGCGGTCCAAATAGCGAAGCTGATAAATGCCGAGGCGGAGCGCGGTCCGCGCGATGGGCGCCAAACCGCGCACCGGCCTGCCCGCGGCCGCCTGCGCGATCCAGTCGAGTTCCGTGCGATGCCGCAGCACGCCCAGGGCGAGTTCGAACGCCAGCGCGCGATCGCGCGGCGAGCACCGCCGCGGCTCGTCCCCCTGCATCCACTCGCCGGCGCGCGCCCCTTGGGCTTCGATTGCGCGCAACAGGCTGGCGGCGAGGCGGCGCGCGGCGGAAGCGGGCATGCCGCCAGGATAGCCGCCGCCGGAGCGCGCGGCAGCCGTGAACTCCGCCAAGCGTCCGGGGCGCGGTTACCTGTCCTACTCTAGAAGTCCGATGGCCCTCACCGATCCCGATCCCGAGGTGTATGCGGTTTTCGGCGCCGAGCCGGAGATCGCCGCGTATGCCATGGCGAAATACAGCCGCTCGGCGCTTTCGATGCGCGAGAGCCTGCGCGAGATCAGCGAGAGCAAGGCGGAAAAATTTCTCGACACGTTCTATTTCCAGTACGGGCATCGCTCGATCGCCGACTTGGCGCACGTCACCATGGCGGTCGAGCGCCTCTCGATCTTGGCGGCGATCGAGGTCGCCGACGAAAGCAAGTGGGACGGGCAAGAGCGCTCGACGCGCTACCAGGACTTCGCCGGCGGCGGCGGCAGGCCGTGGCGGCGGCCGCCGGCGGCGGCGCTGCCGGATGATTACGACGCCGGCATGGCGGAGCTGTTCGCGGCCTATGAGCGGCTCTCCGCGCGCGTGCGCGAGCACTATCGCGCGGCCGTGGCGCGGCCGGAATCGCTGAAGCCGGAGACGTATGAACGCACGCTGCGTGCGCGCGCCTTCGATGCCGGACGCTATCTGCTGCCGCTGGGCACGGCCACCAGCTTGGGGCAGATCGTCAGCGCGCGTGTGCTGGAGGGGCAAATTTCCCGCCTCCTCTCTTCCCGCTACTCCGAGCCGCGCGCGGTGGGCGCGGCGCTGCGGGAAGCGGCGCGCGGCGCCGCCCATGATCCGCGGCGGGAGCGCCTGGAGCGCGTCGCCGCGTTCACGCGCGCTGCCGCCGGCCACCCCGGCGCGGCGGAGGCGGCGGCCGCGGCCGAGGCGCTGGCGCGGCCGGTGCGGGTGGCGCCGACGCTCGTCAAGTACGCCGAGGTCAGCCCCTATCTGGTGGAAACGCGGCGCGAGCTCGAGCAAGCCGCCGCCGAGCTGCTCGGCGGCGCGGCGCCGGAGCCGGCGCCGCCGGTGACCCTGCTCGAGCCGGAGCCGCTCGAGCTCCAAGTCGCCGCCACGCTGCTCTATGGCGCATGCCATCATCCCTATCGCCAAGTCGCCGCCGCCGTGGCGGCGCTGCCGGCGGCGCGCCGCGACGAGATCATCGCCCTGGGCCTGCGTCATCGCGGCGCGCACGACGAATTGGCGCGCCCCTTCCAAGCCGGCCAGGCGTTTCGCTTCGATTTGCTGATGGATATCGGCGCATACCGCGACTTGCACCGCCATCGCCGCTGCGTGCAGATCGCGCAGGACTACACTTGGGCGCACGGGGCCGAGGTCCCGCCGGTGATCCGCGAGAGCGGCGGCGCGGCCGAGTTCGAGGCCGCCATCGCCCAGGCGCGGCACCGGGCGCGCAGCGTCGAGCCGAGTTCGCCCGAAGCGGCGATTTACTTGCTGCCGCTGGCGTTCCGCCGCCGGGCGCTCTTCCAAATGGACCTTGCGGAAGTCAACTACATCGCCGAGCAGCGCACCGCTCCCGCCGGCCATTGGTCCTACCGCCGCATCGCCTGGGGCATGTATGAGGCCGTCGCCCAGCGCCATCCCGCGCTCGCGCGCGCGTGGCGCGTCACGCCGCTCGAGAGCGGGGATTTGCTCTGCCGCTAAGCGGCGCCGGCCCCCGCGCGCGGCGGGCCGCCGCGGTTCTGGCTGCACCCGCGGCGCCCGGCGCCGAACCCGCCCCGTCTGTTATCATGAGCATCGCGATGGCCGCCGACCCAACCGCCAGCGGACGCGTGGTGCTCGAGGAAAAGGCCCAGCTCATGTCGGCCAGCGAGATCGAGCGCACGCTGGTGCGCTTGGCCCATGAGATCGTGGAGCGCAACAACGGCGCCGAAGGCCTGGCGCTGATCGGGATTCTGCGCCGCGGGCTGCCGCTGGCGCAGCGGTTGGCGGCGCTGATCGCGCGCATCGAGTCGCGGCCGGTGCCGGTGGGCGTGCTCGACATCGCCCTCTACCGCGACGACCTGACGCCCGTCGGCCAGAAGCCGCTGGTCAAGCCGGCGCAGATTCCTTTCGACATCAACGGCCTCAACGTCGTCTTGGTGGATGACGTCCTTTACACCGGCCGCACGGTTCGCGCCGCCCTCGACGCGCTGTTCGACCACGGCCGCCCGCGGCGGGTGCAGTTGTGCGCCTTGATCGACCGCGGCCATCGCGAGCTGCCGATCGAGGCGACCTTCGTGGGCAAATACGTGCAGACCACCGCGCGCGAGATCATCGAAGTCAAGCTCACCGAAGTGGATGGCAGCGAGCGCGTGCTCCTGGTCGAACCGGTCCGGTAGGCATGGAGGCGCAGGCGGCCAGTCCGAGCGAAGGGGGCGCCTCCCCGCGCGCCTTGCCTCACCTGCTCGGCATCGAGCCGCTGGGCATCGCTGAAATTCAGGCGCTGCTCGACACGGCCGCGGCCTTCCATCGCCACGCGCCGGAAAAACTGCTCGCCGGCTGCCGCATTTTGCTGCTGTTTTACGAAGCATCCACCCGCACCCGGACGAGCTTCGAGGTGGCGGCGCGCCGCCTGGGCGCGGAGACGGTCTCGATCACCGCCGCCAGCAGCAGCATCGAGAAGGGCGAATCCCTGCTCGATACGGTCTATACGCTGCGGGCGATGGCCATCGACGGCATCGTGATGCGCCACGCCGACAGCGGCGCGCCCGCCTTGGTGGCGCGGCATGTGGACGTGCCGGTGGTCAACGCCGGCGACGGCATGCACGAACACCCCACGCAAGCCCTCCTCGATGCGTTCACGATTTTGCGCCACAAGGGCCGCATCGCCGGCTTGAAGGTGGCGATCATCGGCGATATCTTGCACAGCCGCGTGGCGCGCTCGAACCTCTGGCTGCTCTCGCGCTTCGGCGCCGACGTGCGGCTTTGCGGCCCGCCCAGCCTGCTGCCGCGCGCCTTCGCCTCGTTCGCGCCTGGCGTCAGCGTCACCTACCGCCTGGAGGAGGCGCTGGAGGGCGCCGATGTGGTGATGGTCTTGCGCATCCAGATGGAGCGCATGCGCGAGGCGTTCTTCCCGAGCGAAGCCGAATACGTGCAGCTCTACTCGGTCACCGCCGACCGCCTGCGCCAGGCGCGGCCGGACGCGATCGTGATGCATCCGGGCCCGATGATCCGCGGCGTGGAGATCGGGGCCGAGGTCGCCGACTCCCCGCAGTCGGTGATTCGCGAGCAGGTGGAGAACGGCGTCTTGATCCGCATGGCGGTGCTGGCGCGGCTGGTGGGAGGGCGGATCGCATGGCCCTGATCCTCAAAAACGGCCGCGTGCTCGATCCCGGCAGCCGGCGCGACTTCATCGGCGACGTCGTCGTGCACGAGGAGCGCATCCGCGATCTCGGCGCCGGCATCGCCGCCGACGGCCCGGGCGTGCTGGATTGCAGCGGGTTGGTGATCTCGCCCGGCTGGATCGATTTGCACGTGCACTTGCGCGAGCCCGGCTACGAATACAAGGAAACCATCGAGACCGGCACGCAAGCGGCGGTGGCGGGCGGGTTCACCGCCGTCTGCGCCATGCCCAACACCAATCCGGTGAACGACGGCGCGGGCACCACCACGTATTTGCGGCAGCGCGCGGTGGAGATCGGCGCGGCGCGCGTCTATCCCGTGGGGGCGATCACCGTCGGCAGCCGCGGCGAGGCGCTGGCGGCGATCGGCGAGATGCGGCGCGCCGGCGCGGTGGCGCTGAGCGATGACGGCCGGCCGGTGATGAACCCGCAAATCTTGCGGCGGGCGATGGAGTACGCGGCCATGTTCGCCCTGCCCATCGTGGAACATGCCGAGGATCTGCATCTGGCGGCGGGCGGCGTGATGCACGAAGGCGCGGCGGCGCTGCGGCTGGGACTGCGCGGCATCAGCGCCGAATCGGAGGCGGCGATGGTCGAGCGCGACATCCTGCTGGCGCGGCAGACCGGCGCGCACCTGCACATCGCCCATCTCTCGACCGCGCTGGCGGTGGAGGCGGTGCGGGCGGCGAAGGCGCGCGGGCTGCGGGTCACCGCCGAAGTCACGCCGCACCATCTGACCCTCTGCGACGAGGACATCCGCGACTACGATCCCAACTTCAAGATGAATCCGCCGCTGCGCTCGCGCGCCGACCGCGAAGCCGTCATCGCCGCCCTCGCCGACGGCACCATCGACGCCATCGCCACCGATCATGCTCCCCACGCCCTGCACGAAAAGCAGCAGGAGTTCAACCGCGCCCCCTTCGGCATCATCGGATTGGAGACGGCGCTGCCGCTGGCGCTGCGGCTGGTGGAATCGGGGCGGCTGACGCTGGCGCGGATGGTGGAGGCGTTCACAACCCGCCCCGCCGCCATCTTCAGCCTGCCGGGAGGCAGGCTGGAGCCCGGCGGCATCGCCGACATCACCGTGTTCGATCCCAATGCCGTCTGGACCTGCGAGCCGGCGCGCTTGCGCTCGAAGAGCCGTAACACCCCCTTCGCCGGCTGGGAGCTGAAGGGCCGGGCGGTGTACACCATCATCGCCGGCCGCATGGTCTTCGCCGCCCGCCCGCTGGGCTAACGGCTCTCGTAGAGGGGCGGCTCGCCGGGCGGACGGGTCTTCCAGCGGCGATGCACCCACAGCCACTGGTCGGGATATTGGCGAACCCAGCGCTCGATTTCAGCGGTGCAGGCGGCGGTATTGGCGAGCGCATCGGCGGCCTCCTCGCCGGTGGCGGCCAGATCCAGCGCGGGCGCGAAGCGCAGCACGTATTTGCGCTTGGCCGGCTCCCAAACCGTGAAGCCCGGCACCACGGCGGCGCCGGTGCGGGCCGCGATCTTCGCCAAACCGGCGGCGGTGCAGGCGAGATGGCCGAAGAAAGGGACGAAGACGCCTTGCGGCGGCGAGGAGTTCTGATCCAGTAAAATCCCCACCGTCTCGTTGGCCTGCATGGCGGCGAGCAGTTGGCGCGCGAAGTGGTTCTTGCCGATGGGGCGGTTGCCATGGAGACCGCGGTAGCGATTGACCATCGCGTCGAGATAGGGGTTGTCGAGCGGGCGAATCACGAATTTCAGGGGATAGCCGTTGAGGCTGTGCGCGAAGCTCGAGACCTCCCATGCGCCGAGATGGCCGGTGAGGATGAGCACCCCGCGGCCGCGCGCCCGCGCCGCCAGATAGTGCTCGAGCCCTTCGGTTTCGACCCAGCGCTCGAGCTGATCCCGGCGATAGCGCGGAAAGAGGCAGAACTCGGCGAGCTGCCGCCCCAGATGCCGGTAGAGGCGGCGCAGCAGACGGCGGCGCTCGGCTTCGGTCTTTTCGGGAAAAGCCAGGGCGAGGTTGCGGCGGCCGACGGTGATGAGGCGGCGGTGAGCGAGATAAAAGGCCCCGGCGATGGCGATGCCTGCGGCGCGCGCCGCCGGCCGCGGCAAGGCGCCCAGGACGGTTTTCGCCAGCCATACCGGCGCGTACTCGAAGACATGGCGCAGACGCGCGCGGCGCGCCGTGGCCCCACCCGCCGCGCGCGCCGCCGGCAGGGACGTGGAAGTGTCGCGCGGCATGGCCTCGTGCTTTCGATTGTAGGACGGCGCCGCGCCGGCGCCGCCGCCGGCCTTCATCCGGGCGGCCAGGCGAGGGCGCGGCCTCCCAGCAGATGGAGGTGCAGATGAAACACGCTCTGGCCGGCATCGGGACCGGCGTTGATGACCGTCCGATAGCCGCGCTCCAGCCCGAGCTCCCGCGCCAGGCGGGCAGCCACGAGTTGCAGGTAGCCCAGCAGCGCCTCATCGGCGGCGCCGGCTTCGGCCAGCCCGCGCAAGTGGCGCTTCGGCACGATCAAGACGTGCGTCGGCGCGCCGGGATGCAGATCGTGAAACGCGAAGACGCGCTCATCCTCGAAAACTTTGCGCGACGGCAACTGCCCGGAAATGATTTTGCAAAAGATGCATTCGTCTGACATTGATCGGATCCGGAGCAACACGTCACGGTAGCATGCCCGCCCCGCGAATTAAAATAGAAGCACGGTGGGGCATCACCTCCATTCCGGCGACCGCGACCGGCGCACGCTGCGGATCGGCGTCGCGGTCACGCTCGGCTACGTGGCGCTGGCGTTCGCGGCCGGGCTCGTGGCGCATTCGCTGGCGCTGCTCTCGGAGGCGGGCCATAACTTCACCGATGTGCTGGCGCTGCTTCTGAGCTGGTACGGCCTCCATCTGGCCGCCCGGCCGGCGGATGAGAGCCGCACCTACGGCTATCAGCGCGCCGGGGTCATGGCGGCGTTCTTCAACGTGCTCCTGCTCTTCGCCTTGACCGCGGTCATCGTCGTCGAGGCCGTGGCCCGCTGGCGCCGCCCCGTGGCCGTGCATTCGCACCTCATGCTCGTCGTCGGCGGGATCGGCGTCGCGGTGAACGCGGTCGTCGCCATCGCCCTGCGCCACGGCTCCGACGTCAACCTGCGCGCCGCCTTCGTGCACATGGTCGGCGATGCCGTTTCCAGCGGCCTGATCATCGTCGGCGCCCTGGTCATCGCCGCCACCGGCGCCTCCCTCGCCGATCCGCTGCTGTCGCTGATCATCGCCGGGTTCATCGCCTGGACCGGCTGGGACGTGCTGCGCGAGACCATCAACATCCTGCTGGAAGGAGCGCCGCGCGGCATGCGTCCGGAGGAGGTGGCGGCCGGGCTGCGGCGGCTTCCCGGCGTCGAGAACGTGCACGACATGCACATCTGGAGCCTGGGATCGCATACCCACGCGCTGAGCTGCCACATCTGCATCGCCGACATTCCGCCGTCGGAGAGCGAAACCATTCTGCGTGCGGCGCAGCAATTCCTGGCCGAGCGCTACGCGATCCTGCACACCACCATCCAGTTCGAGTACGGGCTGTGTGCGCTCAGCGAAGGCTGCGCGCTCTTGCCCGCCGCCGCCCCGCCGCATTCGCACCCGCACTGAGCCGCTACCGCGCCCCGGTCTTTTTCTCGACCCGGACGAGGGCGGCGCGGAAGGCGTCGGGGTGCTTCGCCTCGTCCTGCGCGATCTCGGTGAAGCGCTCGGCGGCGGCGCGATCGCCGTGCGCGCGCGCCGCGCGCGCGAAACCGGGATACATGGTGGCGGCTTCGTACGACTCGCCGGCGATCGCCGTGCGCAGGTTCTCGGCGTCGCTGCCGACCAGCCCCGCCAAGCGCGCCTCTTCGGCGAAGTGCTCGAAGCGCTCGGTCTTGGCGGTGTTTTCGAACAACGCCGCCAGCTCCGTGTCGCCCTGCCGGCGGGCATGATCGGCGAACAGCAGGGATTGCGCGTAGGCGAAGGCTTCGCCGTGCATCGCCTTGCTCAGATCTTCCTGCGTCGCCTTGCTCGGCGCCGCGCCGCGGGCGGATACCCGCTCGCCCGCGAGGAACATGAAAAGGCAAATTGCGGCCGCGGCCGCAAGCCGGAGCGGTTTCCCCTGCAACCAGGCTGGCATCGTGCCCCTCCCGCGTCTCTCCCCAAATGGCGCGATGCCGGGCCGCTTCCTGCGGTTGCAAGCAACACGGCGGTGCGAGCCGGAATCTAGCGCCGAGTGGGCGCCCCGGTGCAGCGGCTGGCACGAGCAGGCCTTCTCGCGGCCGCGTTGCTGGGCCTGACGGCTTGCCCCCATCAGGTGGCTTTGAGCCCGACCACGATCTGGCCGGGCGCGAAGGGCCGGGCCGCGCTCAGCCGCGATGGCCGCAGCCGCGTCGTCGCCGAGGTCAGCGTCGCGCGCCTGGCGCCGCCGAACCGGCTGTCGCCGCCGTTTCGCTGCTACGTCGTCTGGGCGGAGCCGCCGCGCAAACCCGCGATCAACGAGGGGTTGCTGCGCATCGACGAGAAGCTGCAAGGCAAGCTGCGCTTCACGATCTTCGCTCAGCGCTTCGACATCTTCATCACCGCGGAAAACAATCCGCGGGCCCGCGCGCCCGCCGGCCCCGAGATTCTGCGCACCAACGTGAACCCGATTTAGGACCCGGCGGCTTCAGTTCCGGTTCCGGCTCGCGCGGCGGCGCAGGAAGAACTGCCGCTTGCTCATGCCCGCCGGCACGGCGACATCGAAGAAGCCCACCATCATCTCTTCGCTCGTCTGGTCGCCCCAGTGCACCCATTGCGTGGGATCGGGATTGTGCGGGTTGGCGGCGGAGTTGTCGAACCAGGCGATCGCCTGCAGCTCGGTGCCGGCGGCGAGCCGGCGCGGCTGCGCGAGCTTGTAGCTGAGCTGCCAGTAGAAGTTCCAGTGCACGCGCAGCAGCGTTTCCACGCGGCCGTCGCGATGCACGAGGTTGTACTCGAACGTCTTGCCGCGCAAATGCAGGTGAGGAAAAAAGCCGAGCAGCAGGGCGCGGTTCGGCAGCGTGCCATGGACCTCGACCTCGAAGTTGGGCGCGCCGGGCGGGATCAAGAAATGGTCGTCGGTGAGCTGGAGTGTCAGCACGCGATACCGCGGCCGTTGGCGGTCGAAGACCAGGCCGATGCGGGTGCGGTCGCGCGCTGCGCGGCCGTTGGTGATGTAGTGCATCTGGAATACCAGATCGGAGCCGCGCGGGACGAATTTGGCCATCGTCGCCGGCCAGTGGTCGGGGCTGCTGCCGGGCGCATAGACGAGGAGCAAATCGCTGTCGGTCCATTCGGCGTCGCGGCGGTCTTGCGGATCTCGCAGATCCTTGGCCGTGAACGGCACGCCCACCGGGGCATGCCGCAGCCACGATGACCCCGGCGGGCGGATATAGACGACGGCATGGTGCACGTGATCGGGCGCGGAGGGCTCGATCTGGCTGAACTGCACCCATTCGTCGCGGTCGAAGTGCGTGGGCACGATCTCGTAGGTGTAATCCACCTGGCCGCGGGCGGGCAGCGGCACGGCTTGCGGCATGGTGATCACGGCGTCGGGCGGCGGAATATTCCAGCCTCGGGTCCAATGCGGCGGCGGCGGCGCCTGGCCGGGGTCGCCGGCCGGCGCGCCGGCGCGCGCCCAGGCAACCAGGGCGGCGATGTCGGCGGCGCTCAGCGAGGGATCGTTGGCGAAATGGCCGAAGCGCGGATCGGCAAACCAGGGCGGCATCGCGCGCGTTTGTGCTGCGTGCGCGATCGCAGGCGCGAACGCCCGGGTCTCGCGGTAGGTTTCGAACGGCATCGGCGCCAGGCCGCCGGCACGATGGCAAACCTGGCAGTGCCGCTCGAGAATCGGCAAGACATCGCCGTAAAAGGTCGGCGCCGGCCGCTGCCCCCGCGCGGCAAAAGTGGCGAGCACGAGCGCCGCGGCGCCGTAGCAGATTCGCCGAACCGGAGCCCTCGGCGGCATGGCGCCGCTGCGCCCCGTCCCTCGAGCCCGCGTCCCCTGCCCCTGTCCCGTCGTGCTCTCTTGATGCTTCAAGCGCCGCCGGGCTGCTCGTGCAATAGCCCCCTCCTGTGCTTCCCGCCCCAGGTTCCGCCTCTGGGGCCGCCTGCCCTCCGCGGCCCGGCGCCTGCCGGCGCCCGGCCGCGGCTCAGCGCCGCGCCTGTTCGAAGGCGGTGATGGCGGCGGCGTGCTGCAGCGTGAGCGCAATGTCGTCGAGGCCCTCCAACAGGCACTGCTTGCGATAGGCGTCGATCTCGAAGCGGAATTCGCCGGCCGGACCGCGAATCGTTTGCCCTGCCAGGTCCACGGTCAGCTCCAGCCCTGGCTGGGCCGCCGCCGCCGCGAACAACCGATCCACCTGCGCGGCCGGCAGCGCGGCCGGCAGCATGCCGTTCTTGAAGCAGTTGTTGTAGAAAATGTCGGCGAACGAGGGCGCAATCAGCGCCAGGATGCCGAAATCCTTGAGCGCCCAGGCGGCATGCTCGCGCGAGCTGCCGCAGCCGAAGTTTTCCCGCGCCAGCAGGATGCGCGCCTGCCGGTACGCGGGCTGGTTGAGCACGAAGGCGGGGTCGCGGCGCCAGTCGAAGAACAAGCCGTCGCGCAGCCCCGACCGCACGATGCGCTTGAGAAACTGCTTGGGAATGATCTGATCGGTGTCGACGTTGGCGCGATCGAGCGGCGCGGCGACGCCGGTGAGCGTGGTGAACGGTTTCATGCTTGCCACTCCCGCACATCCACGAAATGCCCGGCGATGGCGGCGGCGGCGGCCATCGCCGGACTGACCAGATGCGTGCGCCCGCCGGCGCCCTGCCGGCCCTCGAAGTTGCGGTTGCTGGTGGAGGCGCAGCGTTCGCCGGGCTGCAAGAGATCGGGGTTCATGCCCAAACACATGCTGCATCCGGACTCGCGCCATTCGAAGCCGGCGTCGCGAAAGACGCGATCCAAGCCCAGCCGCTCCGCCGCCGCCTTCACCTGCTGCGAACCCGGCACGACCATGGCGCGCACCCCGCGCGCCACCTTGCGGCCGCGCACGACGGCGGCGGCGGCCTGCAGATCCTCGAGGCGGGCGTTGGTGCAGGAGCCGATGAAAACGCGGTCGAGCGCGATGTCTTCGATCGCCACCCCCGGCTTCAGCCCCATGTAGGCGAGCGCCAGCTCCGCCGAACGGCGCGCGCCGGCATCGGCGAAGCTGGCGGGATCGGGCACGCGCCCCGTCACCTCCGTCACCATGCCCGGGTTGGTGCCCCAGGTCACCTGCGGCGCCACCTCGGCGGCATCGATCACCAGCGAGCGGTCGTAACGCGCGCCCGCGTCGCTCGCCAGCGCCAGCCAGCCCGCCGCCGCCTGCTCGAAGGCGGCGCCGCTGGGCGCGAAGCGGCGGCCGCGCAGATACGCCACGGTCGTCTCATCCGGCGCGATCAGGCCCGCGCGCGCGCCGGCTTCGATGGACATGTTGCAAACCGTCATGCGCTGTTCCATCGAGAGCGCGCGAATCGCCGGTCCCGTGTACTCGATCACGTGGCCGGTCGCTCCCCCGGTGCCGATGCGGCCGATGGTGTACAAGATCAAGTCCTTGGCCGTAACCCCGAAGCCGAGCGCGCCGTCAAAACGGAGTTCGAGCGTTTTCGGCGGCGCCTGCCACAGGCATTGCGTCGCCAGCACGTGCTCGACTTCGCTGGTGCCGATGCCGAAGGCGAGCGCGCCCAAGGCGCCGTGGGTGGAAGTGTGGCTGTCGCCGCAAACGATGGTCATGCCCGGCTGCGTCAGTCCCAATTCGGGACCGATGACGTGCACGATGCCCTGCTCGGGGCTGTCGAGATCGTAGAGGCGGATGCCGGCGTCGCGGCAGTTTTGCGCCAGGACCTCGAGCTGCTGGCGCGCGCTTGCATCGAGGATCTGGATGGGCCGCGGATCCGTGGGCACGTCGTGATCCATCGTGGCCACCGTCAAATCGGGACGGCGGACGCGCCGCCCGTTTTCCCGCAGGGCCTCGAAGGCCTGCGGCGACGTCACTTCGTGCACCAAGTGCAAATCGATGTACAGCAGGTCGGGACGGCCCGGCTCGCGCAGCACCACATGCCGCTCCCAGATCTTTTCCACCAGCGTTCTGGGCATGAATTCTCATTATAGAAGCCGCGGCAGCGAGTCATTTTTCCCCGCTGCCCTGCAAAAGCTACCAGGAGCGGCCGCGCCGCCTCCGCCCAAGCGGGCTGAAATTCAGGCCCTTGCGGACTGGCGGCTCGATTGCAAGTCACCATGGATTAAGGAGGGAACTGCTTGCGCAACACTCGACTGCTTTGCATGACTGCACTGTGCGCGCTGGGGTTGATGCTGCCGCTGCACGCGCAGAATCAAACGACGGTCAACTTTTTCGGCGGCGCCATTTTGGGCACGCCGTCCGGGTTTGCGGGCGGAGTCGGGCTGGGTCTGCCGGTGACCTCCAACGTGATCTTCGAGCCTTCGTTTGCCGTGGGTCACACCGGACACGTCAATGTCTTCACCCTCGACGGCGTCTTCGATTACAACTTCCACCTGCGTGACGCGAAGCCGGTGCCCTACGTGCTGGGCGGCGTCGGCCTGGCGCAGTACGCGAGCACGACGCACGGCTCGCCCTTGATCGGCGCCGGCGTTCGTTTCCCGGTTGCCAATGGCTGGCAGATTCGCCCCGAGATTCGCTGGGGTACGCACGGCCTGAGCCGCTTTACGATCGGGTTAACCAAGAGCTTTTGACGGTAGCGGACAGGGTGCCGCCTGGAGGACGGGCATTCCTGCCTGCCGCCCTTCGCGTGGCTTGCAGCGCAGGCCTTCTTGCCTGCCCGTCATGGGCCCGGCAGACCATCCTCCGGCGCCGGGCCCGCCGTCGCTCCCTGCCGGTCAGCGGCTGACGCGAATCATGACCACGCCGTGCGGCGCGACGGTCGCCGTGAACTGATCGCGCACGCGGCCGAGATTCTTGTGCGCCCAGAGATCGCGCACATGGCGTGCGCCCGCAAGCTGCAGTTGCGGCCAGCGCACCGTGATGGAGGCCGGCTGCTCGCCGCGGTTGAAGAGACCCACGGCCCAGGCGCCGCCTTTCAGCGGCTTGCCCCACACTTCGCTCGTGCCGTCTTGGCTGAGCCGCGTGCCTTGCTTGCCCAGCGGGTCTTGATCCACGGCGATCACGTCGCGATTGGTGAGGATGGCGAGGGTGGCGGGGGTCATGTGGGCGAGATCGTTGCCGGCGATGAGCGGCGCCGCCAGAATCGCCCACAGGCTGAAGTGGGTCCGGTACTCGGTGTCGGTCATGCCGCCGTTGCCCACCTCCAGCATGTCGGGATCGTTCCAGTGGCCGGGGCCGGCGTAGGGCGCGAGGTCGCTCTGATTGAAGCCGATCTGCGACATGCGCCGCCAGGTGTCGTTGATGTCGCCGGTGGTCCGCCAGAGATTGCCGCCCACGCTCGCGCCCCACGTCCAGACCTTCTGCCACCCGTATTGGCAGAGGCTGTACACGATGGGCCGGTGCGTCGCGAGCAGCGCCAGCGCCATCTTGCGATAGACCTCCTGCATCTGGTCGGGACGATAGACGCGGCTGGCGCTGCACCAGTCGTATTTCAAGTAGTCGATGCCCCACTGGGCGTAGGTGTTGGCGTCTTGCTGCTCGTGCTGGTAGCTGCCCGCGAAGCCGGCGCACGTGCGCGGCCCGGGCGACGAGTAAATGCCCAGCTTCAGCCCCTTGGAATGCACGTAGTCGGCGAGCGCCTTCATGTCGGGAAATTTGGCGTTCGGCTGGATGTTGCCCTGCGCGTCGCGCTGGCCCTCCCAGGTGTCGTCGATGTTGACGTATTGATAGCCGGCGGCCCTCATGCCGCTCGCCACCATGGCGTCGGCGGCTTCGCGGATGACGCGGTCGTTGACGCGATGGGCGAAGTGGTTCCAGCTGTTCCAGCCCATCGGCGGCGTGCGCGCCAGGTGATTGCGCTGGGCGGCGGCGGGCAGCGCCGGCGAAAGGACCAGGAGCGAGAGCAGAACGGGAGCGAGGCGAGCGTTGCGCATGCGGGTTCTCGGGGATTCCCGCGCATTGTAGCCGCCGCGCGCGCCCTTGGCAATGCCGGTTCACCGGGCTCCCGGGCCGAATGCGGGCGGCGCGCGCGGCGAAGCCGCCTCGGCGTGCGTCAGAGGGCGCGGCCGGCCCCGATGCGCGTCTGCGGGCGGCGGCGCGCGCTTGCGGCGTTCGCTCGCCCCATGCGCCGCGCCGCCCGCCGGCGGGATGAGGCCATGCGATCATAAAAAGCAGTGAAGTCGCCGCTGTTGTTGTTGATTGCCGCCGTCGTCCTGTCGCTGCTCGTCTTCGTCAGCGACCCGGGCCGCGCGGCCGGGCTCGGCTCCGGCGCGCAGGAGGCCGCCGCCTCCGCGCCCGCCGCCGGGCAGAGCGCGCCCGCGGGCAGCGGCGATGCCGCCGCCGGCCAGTTGGTGCTCGAGCGCTGCGGCGGCTGCCATTCCCTGGACACGCTGCGCGACCATCCGCAAGACGAAGCCGGCTGGACGCAGACCGTGGCGCAAATGGAGCGCATGGGCGCCGCCGTCTCGCCCGCCGAAGAGCCGGTCATCGTCGAATACCTCGCCCGCCATTTCGGCAAGCACTGACGCCGCAACCCCGGCGTCCGCCCGCCGGCGCCGGCCGCACCGCGCGGTCATCCGCCCGCCCGGCCGCGGCCGCGGCTACAGCTTGCGCGCGATGGACTTGGCCTGCGTGAACAGCAGCAAGTAATCCGGCCCCCCCGCCTTCGAATCGGTGCCGGACATATTGAAGCCGCCGAAGGGATGAGCGCCGACGAGGGCGCCGGTGCACTTCCGGTTGAAATAGAGGTTGCCGACGTGGAACGACTCGGCGGCCTTGGCGAGCTTGGCTTCGTCGCGGGTATAGACCGCGCCGGTCAGGCCGTATTCGGTGTTGTTGGCGATCGCGAGGCCGTGGTCGAAGTCGCGGCAGCGGATCACCGCCAGCACCGGGCCGAAGATCTCCTCCTGGGCGATGCGCGCGTCGGGAGCGACGTCGGCGAAGACGGTCGGGGCGACCAGATAGCCCTCGCCCGGCACGGGACCGCCGGCGATGAGGCGGCCTTCGCGCTTGCCGATTTCGATGTAGTCGAGAATCTTCTTGCGCGCGCGCTCACTGATCACCGGGCCCATGTAGTTGGCGGGATCGGCGGCGTCGCCGACGGTGATCTGCCGTACGCGCTCCACCAGGGCGGCGAGGAAGCGGTCGTAAATCGCCTCATGCACGATCGCGCGCGAGCAGGCCGAGCACTTCTGTCCCTGGTAGCCGAAGGCGGAGACGGTGACGCCCTCGACCGCGGCGTCGAGATCGGCGTCTTGATCGACCAGGATTGCGTCCTTGCCGCCCATCTCCAAAATCACCCGCTTGATCCAGCGCTGGCCCGGAGGCGTTTTCGCCGCCTTTTCGTTGATCTCCAAGCCCACCGCCTTGGAGCCGGTGAAGGCGATGAAGCGCACGCGCGGATCCTCGACGAGGGCGTTGCCGACCGTCGCGCCGCCGCCGGTGACGAAGTTGACCACCCCCGCCGGCAGCCCCGCCTCCTCGAGAATCGCCAGGAAGCGCGCGGCGATGGTGGGCGAATCGCTCGACGGCTTGAGCACCACGGTGTTGCCGCAAACGATCGCCGCCATGGTCATGCCGCCCATGATCGCGGAGGGGAAATTCCAGGGGGGAATGACCGCGCCCACGCCCAAGGGCAGATAGCGCAGCTCGTCGCGTTCGCCGGGAATTTGCGTCAGCGGAACGGGGTGCAGGAACAGCCGCGCCGCTTCGCGGGCGTAGTACTCGGCGAAGTCGATCGTCTCGCTGACGTCGGCGTCGGCTTCGGGAAAGGTCTTGCCGGTTTCGAGCGTGAGCCAGGCGCTGTATTCGGCCTTGCGCTGGCGCAGCAGCTCGGCCGCGCGCAGCAGAATCCCGATGCGCTTTTCCGGCGCGGTTCGCGCCCAGCACTCGAAGACCTTGGCCGCCGCCGCCACCGCTTCGCCCGCCATCTCAATCGTCCCTTCCTGATGCCGCCCCACGACTTCGCTCGGGCGCGAGGGATTGATGGAATCGAACTTGGCTTCGGCGCGGCGCTCGCGCCGCTCCCAGCCGATCAGGTTGGGATATTCGACGCCGAGTTCGGTGCGCGCGACGGCCAGCGCGGCGCTGTAGCGCTGGCGGTTTTCCGCGCGGCTGAAGTCGGCGGCGGGTTCGTTGCGGAACTCCGGAAGACGGGCGACGTCGGCGGGGGGTGCGGCGGTCGTGGCCATGCTTCTATTATCGCGCCGGGGGCTGATTGCGCTCCCAGATCAATCGCAAGCCTTCCAGCGTGAGGTTCTCGTCGCTCTCCCGCAGGTGGCGGGAGTCGGCGGTGAGCAGCGGCGCCCAGCCGCCGGTGGCCAGCAGCTTGGTTTCCCGCCCGCATTCGGCGAGCAGCCGGTCGAGAATCCCGTCCACCAGCGCCAGATAGCCGAAGTACAGGCCGGATTGAATGCTGCCCACCGTGGTCGTGCCGACCAGCTTCTCCGGACGGCGCAATTCGACGCGCGGCAAGCGCGCGGTGCGGACGAAGAGGGCTTCGGCGCTGATGCCGACGCCGGGGCTGATGATGCCGCCGAGGTATTCGCCGCGCGCGCTCACCACGTCGAAGGTGGTCGCGGTGCCGAAATCCACGATGACGCAGGGACCGCCGAGGCGGGCGTAGCCGGCCACCGCGTTGGCGATGCGGTCGGCGCCGACATCGGCCGGCGGCTGGTACAAGATCGGCATGCCCGTCTTGAGTCCGGGACCGACGAAAAGCGCTTCGACGTGAAAGTGCCGGAGCAAGGTTTCCCGCAGCACGGCGTCGAGCGGCGGCACCACCGAGGCCGCGATCGCATGCCGCACCTCGTCAAACCGGCGGCCGTCCCCGGCGAAGAGGCCGCGCAAGGTCAGCGCCAGCTCGTCCGCGGTTTGCGTGCGATTGGTGTTGATGCGCCAGTGGGCAACCAACCGCGCCCCGGCATAGAGGCCGAAGACGGTATGCGAGTTCCCGACGTCGATGGCCAGCAACATAGCCGCGTCCCTCATTTTGCCTCACGCCTGCGCTGGCAGGGGCGCGGCGTTTCCCGGCCGTCCGCCGCGGCTCGCGCGGCTCAGCCCCCGTCCCCGTCGCCGCGGCCGGCGGGACGGACTTCGCCGGAGATGACCGTGACCAGCGCGCCGTCGTCGCGGCGCACCTGCAGGAAGCCTTGCGCGTCGAGCCCGGCGGTGACGCCCTCGTACGCGCCTTCGCCCGCGCCGACGCGCACGCGCCGGCCTTCGGCGTACGACGAGCGGCGCGCGAACTCCGCCTGCAGCTCGGCGGCGCCGCCGGCCAGAAACGCCTGATAGCGCGCCTCGAGCTGAAACAGGATCTCGGCCAGCACTTCCAGCCGCGACAGCGGCCGGCCCGCGGCCAGACGCAGCGAGGTGGCGAGCGGGGCGAGCTCGGGCGGAAACTCGCTTTGGTTGACGTTGACGCCGATGCCGAGCACCAGATGCTGGATGCGGGTGGCTTCGGCGCTCATCTCGAGCAGCACGCCGCCGGCCTTGCGCCCGTGCACGAGCAGATCGTTGGGCCAGCGCAAGTCGGCGTCCACGCCGGCCGCGGCGCGGGCGGCGTCGGCGACGGCGATCCCGGCGGCGAGATTCAGCGCCAGCGCGCCGGCGGGCGGGCCGGGCGGGCGCAGGATCAGGCTCAGATAGATGCCCTGCCCCGCCGGCGATGCCCAACTGTGCCCTTGGCGGCCCCGCCCCGCGGTCTGCTCTTCGGCGACGAACAGCGTGCCGTGCGTCTCGCCCGCGGCGGCGGCGGCGAGCGCCGCGCGCTGCGTGGAATCCACCCGAAAAAAATGATGCACGCGGCGCCCGAAGACGCCGCTCTTGCGATACGGCGCCAGCAGCGCCGGCAGCAGGAGATCGGGCATGGCCTCGAGCTGATAGCCGGTGGCGCGGTGGCCGCGCAGGCGCATGCCGTATTGCCGCAGCAGCTCGATGCCCCGCCAGACGCTGGAGCGGCTGATCGCCAGCTCTTGCGCCATGCGCGTGCCCGAGAGCACGACGGTGGGATGCGCGACGAAGAGCTCGGCGAGTTTGGTGAGATAGCGCGGGCTTTCCGGCGGCTCGGGCATGCGGCTTCAGACCGGGACCATGCGCAGGGCGAGGTCGGCGGCGGGCGCCGAATGCGTCAGCGCGCCGACGCTGATGTAGGGCACGCCGGCTTCGGCGTAGGCGCGCACGTTCGTCAAATTGATGCCGCCCGAGGCCTCGAGTTCGGCGCGGCCGGCGGCGATCGCCGCCGCCTGCCGCGCCTCCGCCGGCGTCATGTTGTCGAGCAAGATCCGCTCGGCCCCGCCGCGCAGCGCCGTCTCCAGCTCCGCCAGCGAGCGCACTTCGATCTCGATCGGCTGGCCGGGCCGGCGCCGGGCCAGCGCCCGCTCCAGCGCCGCCGCCACGCCCCCGGCCAGACGAATGTGGTTGTTCTTGATCAGCACCCCGTCGGAAAGATCGGCGCGATGGTTGAGGCCGCCGCCGCAGGTCACCGCGTATTTATCGAGCTGGCGCAGCCCCGGCGGCGTCTTGCGCGTGTCGAGAATGCGCGCCGCCGTGCCCGCCACCGCCTCGACGTAGCGCCGCGTCAGCGTGGCGATGCCGCACAGCCGCTGCAAAAAATTCAGGATCGTGCGCTCGCAAGCCAGCAGCTGCCGCGCTTCGCCCCGCACCACCGCCACCGTCTGCCCCGCGCGCAGCCGCACCCCGTCCAGCACTTCGCCCTGGCTGGTGACCACCACCGGACGCGGGCGCACGCCGCCCGGTTGCGCCGCGCAGAGCTCCGCCCAGCCCGCGAAGACCCGCGGCACGATGCCCAGCCCCGCGAGCGTCAAATCCTGTTTCGCGATGATTTCGCCCTGCGCCTCTTGCCCGGGTGCGACCACCAGCGCCGTGGTGGCGTCGGCCAGCGCATGATCTTCGCGCAGCGCGGCCTCGATCAAGGCGGCGATGCGGCGGGAGTGCCAGTCCATGCTCCCCGATTGTAACGGCGCGCGCGCTCCGCGCTCCGCGTCAGCCCGCCGTTTTTCTCTGGGCGCCGCCGGCCGCCGCCGCCGTCCGGCGTCCGTTGCCCGTCCGCCGGCGGGGAACCCGCGGCTTCAGCCCCGGCTTCCGCCCGCGGCGCCTCCGCTCAGTGCTTTTTCAGCGCACTATTCCAGTGCTTGGCCAAGCACTCGGCGGCGCTTTGGAAGGCGTGCCCCTCGCCGTTCTTCTCGCACGTATAGGCGAAGACCACCGCGCCCGTCTGCACGTCGGCGACCGCGAGCGACAGATTGGTGCGGGCGCCGCTGTTCCACGCGCCCAGCACCACCGCGCGCACGGCGCTGCCCTTGGTGGCCGAAGCCGAGAGCGTGGCGATGTACTGCGCCTTGTCTTTGAGCGTGGTGAAGAGCACGGGCGTGTGCTTCTTCTCCACCGCCGCCTGCAAATAGGAGGAATACGGATTCGCCGGATCGATCCAGACCAGCGGCTTCGCGCTCGGCTGCTGCGCCGCGCACGTCAGCGCCGCCGCGAACAACATCACCCCGGCTGCGGCTGCAAAGCGTCCCCTCATGAACGGCCTCCTGTCGTGATCTTCACTGCCGGGCCAGCATAACTTTCCCCATCCCGCGCCGCCACCTGGCCTGCGGCTCAGATTGCCGCGCCGGCTATTGCCATCCGGGTTCCCGCTTCGCTTCCGGCCGGCCGCCCCCCCCGGCTGCCGCGCTCCGCCCGCCGCTCTCGGCTCGCCGCCCTCTGTCCCGGGGTACGGCATCGTGCCGGTCAGCAACCCGCGCCGATTTTCGCCGATTTCCTTCATCGGTCCGTGTTCTACTACCGCCCAGTTCGCTCGTCCGCGAATTTGAGCGGCCCGGCGGCGCCTGCGTTGCGCCCGGGGCCCGCGCGGTTCTTTCCGCCGCGCGGCGCGCGAAGAGGGAGGAAAACCATTGAAACGCGCCTGCTTCGTCTGTCTGTCGTTGGGTCTCGGCTTGGTTCTCGGCCTGGCCGGCTGCGGCGGCAACGCCGCGGCTTCCAGCTCGACTGGCAATAACGGCTCCGGCGGCGGCAGCGCGCCGGCGCCCGGCACGGTCGGCACCGTGCTTGTGCCCGATGGCGCCAAGGGTGTCGCCGTGATTCATCTCGAGGACAGCAACGGCAATCTGCTTTCCGCCCCCGCCGTGGCCTACTTTGCCGCCAGCGGCGGGCCCGTCGGCGTCATCGCCGAGCCGCCGGATTTCAGCCAGGGCCTGGTGCTCACGCCGCAGGGCTTGCAGACCTTCAACAACGCTCTGACCTCGCCGGCGATGGCCGAGACCCTGGCGCTGCAAACGCCCGGCACGCCCCTCGCCGCCGCCACCATCGCCGACTCCAGCTTCGCCTGGTCGGTCTACTCCCAGGCTTGGGCGAGCACCTGCTTCACCGGCGGCTTGCACATCACCAGCGCCGGCGCGGATGTCTCCTACGGCCCGACCGGCGTTGTGGCCTACGTCTCGGCCCCCGACGGCACCACGGTCTTGGCGCGCGGCCCGGGGGCGAACGGCCGCCCCGCCTTCGTGCAGGCCTATACCACCACCGCCACCACCAGCCCGCACGCGTACTCCTACAGCTTCGACGGCAGCTCCGTCAACACCTCGCCCTCCTCCGTCACCGGCCGCGGCGCCATGGCCTATAACCCCAAGACCACGACCACCGTGGTGATCGGCAGCGGCGACGGCACGCTCACCACGATCGTGAACCTGGGCGCCAATCAAGTCGTCGGCGCCGGCTCGCTGCCCGCCGCGCCTGCCGTCACCTCGATCGCGTACGCCCCCAGCGGCCAGTACGCCGTCGTCGCCACCACCGCCGGCCTCTTCACCGTCACCGTGGACCCCGCCACCGGCGCCGCCACCGTCCTCGCCGGCCCGGCGCTGCCCGGCTACGTCGGCTCCGACCAGCAGAACTACGTCTTGGACCACGCCCAATCCATCGGCATCTCCGCCGACGGCAAATTCCTGGTCGCGCTCACCGATCAGCCCAGCGCCGCCAACGGCACGCTGGTGGTGATGCCGCTCGATGCCTCCGGCAACCCCGGCGCAGCCGCGGAGACCGTCAGCGGCCTGGCCGCCGCAGCCAACGCCGACGTGCTGCTCGTTCACTGAAGCGCGGCTTGCCCGCGAGCGGCGCTCCGCTCGTTCGTTTGCGCATGCAGCGCGGCGTTCGCGCCCGCCGTCTGCGTGCAACTCGAGGCCGGACCCCGGATCCGCGGCTCCGGCCCCGGACGCCCATCCTCGTCAACGGTGGAAGAGCCGGGCTTCAGCCCGGCGTCAAGTCATCCCGGAGACGGAGTGTGCGCTTCGGTGCCCTTCCGGCCCGCCGCGCTGCCCTCTGCCGGCATCCGGCGCCGCCCGCCGGCGTCAAACTTGGGGGCCTGAGCCCCGGTACCCGTCCGTGGCCCGCCCCGCCCCCTGACGCCTCCCGCCTGCCCCGCTCCCGATCAGCGCTCCCCCGGCGCGCGCAGCGGAACCAAGGCAGCCAAACGCGGCTCGCGCGCATAGAGCCCCGCCCAGGCCAACACCGCGAAGATCACCGGAAACAGCATCTCGAACGGCGGCATCCCGGCGTGAAACATGATCGCGAAGGCTCCGCCGAGATACGCGGTCAGCAAGAGCGCCCCGAAAACCGCGGTGCGCGGGATGAGATACAGCGCGAGGAAAACGAGCAGGAACACGCCGATCGCGACGATATGCCGGTCGTCGAAGCCCAAAGGCGCGGAAGCCGCCCGCACCTGCGGCGTCAGCAACACCTTGGTGACCCCGTCGAAGATCCCGAAGATCGCCACCAGCACCGTGAGAACGCGCCCCGTCCAAAGTCTCGCCTTCGACACCGATGCCGCTTGCACGACTGCGGATCCCATAATCCATCTCCTTATCCCAAGCTGCGCCCGCGGTCGCACCCCACGCCCGCCGCCCGGCGCTTCCCCGCATTATCCACGAACGCGGCCGATGGCCGCCGCCGCGGCGTCGAGGCTGTCTTGGCTGGCCGCGCTCATGCCGAGTTCGGCGGCCAGCGCCGCGCGGTCCACCGCGAGCGGCCTGCCCGCCGATCGTCCGTTCCCGATGCCAGCACCCGATCCCAAATTGCCGGCCGCCGCCGACCCGCCGTCCCGCCGCGCTGTGCGGGCTGCCCTCCGCCTTCGCTTCGTGCTAAATTTTGGATGGACGCGCCCGGCGCCGCTTCACCGCGCTCTCGCGCTGCCGGGCTCCGCTTGCGAAACGCTCGCGGCGGCGCCCTTCGTACCCACCTGCGGGGCCGCTAGCTCAATTGGCAGAGCAACTGACTCTTAATCAGTAGGTTCCAGGTTCGATTCCTGGGCGGCTCACCACCGGCTTCAACCACTTGCAGCCCCCGCCCCGCCGAGCTGCGCAACCCCGCGCCGCGCGCCGCGCGCGCCCGACCGACAAGTTCGCGTTCCGCACCGCACGGCAGGTCGAGGTCCTGCATCAGAGAGTCGCGCGGCTCGCGATCGCTCGGTCCCCCTCGCCGCAGGCGCGGGGGCGGCCGTCGCGGCCGAACACGAGCCGGGGGAGAGGTAGGTCACTTCGCGGATGACGGCTCGAAAGTAATCCGCAGACGCGTGCGGGTGGCCGCCGCAAAGCGCTCCAGCGCGTCGGTGGATGGACGGACCTTGCCGCCTTCGATGCGTGCGATATACGACTGCGAGGTCTTCATTCTCTTGGCGAGCTGCGCCTGCGACAGCCCCGCCGCCGTACGCGCTTCGATCAGCGCGCGCGCCAGGTCGAACTCTTCGCCAAGGGCGTCGTACGCGGCCTTGTAGTCCCGGTCTTGGCTCCAGCGACGATGGAGCTCGCTCATCTTGGTCATGGCTTCACCTCCTTCGCCCTCTGGAGCGCCAGGTCGATCTCTCCCGCGGGCGTCTTCTCGGTCTTCTTGATGAAGACCCTCACGATCACGACCCGCTGCCCCTTCGCCGTGACGTAGAGCGCGCGAGCGATTCCGGCTTTCCCTTTCAGGCGGATCTCCGACATCTGGCCGCGGATGTGGCGGACGTGCGGCTCTCTGACGTTGGGCAGGCCGGCGGATTCGATCAACTCCGAAATCCGGGCCAGCCGCGCCCGCATGTCCGCCGGCAACTCGGCCAATTCAGCGTCGACCGCCTCGTTCAACGTCTCGACGGTCCACGCCATCAACCGATTATACCAGATATGGTATCAGGAGGCGTATTGGCAATCTCGCGACGCCGCGCAACCCCGCAAGCCGCCGAACCCAGCGCTCGAGCTGGTTCCAGGCCGCCGCCGACTGCCCCAAAAGCAGCTACGCCCGGGCTAGGTCCGCCGCGCTGCGGTCGCCGCGGCCGCCCGCGCAGCGCGCGCGCCAAGCCGCCGATGCTCCCCCGCTGCGGCTCGGCGCGCGCGCCGGCGCCCCGCTTGCCTAGCGCAAGCTCCCCCCGCTCGCGCCCGCCGGCATTCCCAGCGGTGTCAGCAAGAACCCGTGGGTTTCGCCGCTGGGGCTGACTCCCCAGCCCACGATCTCGCCGCGATCGTTGATCGATGCGGAAAACTGCAAGGTCCAGCCCGAATCCGCCGGAATCAGCGTGTTCAGGTCGAACATCGCGCCCCGATCCCACAGATACGCGTGCGGCCCGCCGGGCCCGGCGGAGAATCCGACGATCTGGCCGCGGTTGTTGATGGTGCCGCAGCAGGGAATGCCGGTCACGAATGCGCCCGCGGGCTCGCCCAGATCCTGCATGCCCGTGGCCTCGGTCCAGAGAAAGGGATGGATGGTTCCGTCCGCGGCCCGCGAAGCCCCCACCACTTCGCCCTGGTCGTTGATCGCGGCCGGCACGACGAACCCCGTGCCCCCCAGGCTGCCGAGGTCCCTCGCCGTCCCGTCCGCCTCCCACAAGACGCCGTGCGGCGCGCTGCTGCCGGGATTGATCGGCGGCACCGAGGTATTCGCGCAGGCGCCCGAGACGCCCACCGCCTGGCCCAGATCGTTGAGGCCCAGCGCGAACGAGACCGAGTCGCCCGCCAGCGGCGGCAGTTCGCGCATGCGCCCGCTCGGCTGCCAGACCACGCCCTCGAACTGCATCTGCTGGAAGGGCGTCTCCGCCGAGCACGGATCGCCGGGATCGACGGCGCCGGTTTCCGAGAAGCCGACGGCTTCGCCCCGCCGGTTCATCCAGTACGCCTGGCTGTTGTTTCCGCCCGGCAGCAGCGGCAGCGCCGTCATGGCGCCGCCTTTCCAAATCGCCGCCAGGCAGGGATGGTGCGTGCCGAAGCCGCAAAAGTCCTCGCCGTTCTTGTCCTGGCCCGCGTTCTCGGAGATCGCCAGCACCGCCCCGTTCATCCCCGCCACCGAGCCTTCACTGCTGCAATCGGGGCACGTGGCGCCGCCGAGCGTGCCCAAGCTGATCGGCGGCAGCCCGCCCAGCCACACCACCGCGGTTTGCGCCACGAAATTGACCTGGCTCGGCGTCGCCGCGCCCCCCACGACCACGCCTGCGTCGTTGACCGCATAGCCGAAACTGTAAGTCCCTCCCAGCGGCCCCAAATCGGTGACGCGATAGCGGACGGGCGGCGCCGTCCCCGGAGCCTGTTGCGGCCATGCCGCGCCTGCCCAAAACGCGAGCGCCAGCGCGGCGACGATGGTTTGCAATGATCGCGACTTCATATGTGCCCTCCCAAGTTGGTGTTTCCGCGGCCGCGGTCTGCGGCATCTCCATGCCCGGCAGCTTCCGCGCGAGGCCCGCGCCCCGGCAGTCAACCGCAAGGGCGCGTCCTGCTTGGTTATCGGGAATTCGCCGCCGGAACTGGCAGCCGCCCCAAAAATCCCGCGTATCGCGCCCGCCGGGAGCCGCCCGCGACCTGTGATAGAATCGCGCGCAAGTCAGAGCCTAACTGCATGGCAGTCAGGCGGTTGCATGGCTTCGCCTCCCGACCAAGAGATCACCGCGCTACTCCGCGCCTGGGCCGGCGGCGACGGCCAAGCGCTCGAACGGCTGACTCCGCTCCTCTACCAAGAGCTGCGCCGCGCCGCGCGGCGCTGCCTCGCGCGCGCCCGCCGCGGCCAAACCCTCGAAACGGCGGCGCTGATCAACGAGCTGTATCTCAAGCTGGTCGGCATGAACCACATCGGCTGGCAGAACCGCGCCCACTTCCTGGCCGTCTGCGCCCGCCAGATGCGCTGGATCGTCACCGACCTCTACCGCGCGAAGCAGGTCCGCAAGCGCGGCGCGGGCGCGGCGCTGGTGCCCTTCGACGAATCTGCGGTGCTGAGGCCGGGCGCAGGCCGCGAACTCCTGGCGATCGACGCCGCCCTCGAGCGGCTGGCCGCCGTGGACGAACGCAAGAGCCGCGTCGTGGAGCTGCGGTTCTTCGGCGGCCTCAGCGTCCGCGAGACGGCCGAGGTCTTGGCGGTTTCTCCCGAAACCGTCATGCGCGACTGGAAGCTGGCCAAGGCCTGGCTGCTGGTCGAACTCCAAGGCGGGCGCTCCCATGCAAGCTGAACGCTGGCGGCGGATCGAGGACCTCTTCCATGCCGCGCTCCAACAGGAGAAGAGCCGGCGCGCGGCCTTCCTCACTCAGGCATGCGCCGGCGACGAAGACCTGCGCCGCGAGCTCGAAGCCTTGCTCGCCCGCCACGACGAAGCGGCGGAGTTCCTGGAAGCGCCGGCCGTCGAGCTGGCCGCGCAAACCCTCGCTGATGAACCCGGCGCGGTCGCCGCATCCAGCCCGAGCGGCCCCGTCCCCGGCGCTCGCATCGCCTCCCGCTACCGGATCCTGGAGCGGCTCGGCCGCGGCGGCATGGGCGTGGTGTACAAAGCCGAAGACACGCGGCTGCGACGCCACGTCGCCCTGAAGTTCCTGCCCGGCGATGTGGCCCGCGACGCGCGCGCCTTGGCGCGCTTCCGCCACGAGGCCCGCTCCGCCTCCGCCTTGAATCACCCCAACATCTGCACCATCTACGACGTGGACGAGGCCGCAGGCGAAACCTTCATCACCATGGAATTTCTCGACGGGCGGACGCTCAGCGACCGCCTCGCCGGGCGCCCGCTCCCTCCCGGCCTGCTCGTGACCTGGGCGGAGCAAATCGCCGAAGGCTTGGCCGCCGCCCACGCCGCCGGCATCATCCATCGCGACATCAAGCCGGCCAATCTGTTCGTGACCAAGCAGGGGCGCGCCAAGATTCTCGACTTCGGCCTGGCCAAGCCGGGGGCGATTCTCGATACCGCTGCGGAGCCGCCCGGCGAAGGCCCGACCCTCACCAGCCTCGCCCAGTGGACCCAACCCGGCGCCGTGGTGGGAACGGTTGCCTACATGTCGCCTGAGCAACTGCAAGCGCTGCCTCTCGACGCCCGCACCGATTTGTTCTCCTTCGGCGCGGTCTTGTATGAGATGGCGACCGGCGTCCGCGCCTTTCCCGGCGGCGTCCCCGCGCTCGTGCAAGACGCGATCCTGCACCGCGTCCCGGACCCGTCGCGCAGCCTGAATCCCGCGCTTCCCGCCGAGATCGAGCGCGTCATCGCCAAAGCGCTGGAAAAAGACCGGAACTTGCGCTATCAAACCGCCGCCGAAATTCGCGCCGACCTGCAGCGCCTGCGCCGCGAGATGGACTCGGTCGGCCTCCCGGTCGCGGCGGGCGCGACCGCGCGCCGCCTCCACCGGCGGACGTTCCTGGCGGCCGCCGCCCTGATCGTGGCCGCGGCCGCCGCCGGCTACCTCCATTGGCGCCGCACCCCGCCCCTGACCGATCAAGACACCGTCGTGCTCGCCGATTTCGCCAACCAAACCGGCGACCCGGTCTTCGACGGCACGCTGCGGCAGGGACTCTCCGTCTCGCTCGAACAATCGCCGTTTCTCGGCGTCGTTTCCGACGACCAGATCCAGCAAACCTTGCGCCTGATGGGCCGCCCGCCGGAGACCAAGCTCACCCCCGCGGTCGCCCGCGAGATTTGCCAGCGCACCGCCGGCGCCGCCGTGCTCGAGGGCGCCATCGCGCGCATCGGCGACCAGTACCTGCTCACCCTGCGCGCGGTCAATTGCGCCAGCGGCCGGTCGCTGGCCAGCGCCGCGGCCACCGCTGCCGACGAGAATCACGTGCTCGCCGCCCTGAGCAGCCTGTCGCGCGCCATGCGCAACAAGCTCGGCGAGTCCCTCGGCACCGTCGAAAAGTTTGACGCGCCGCTCGAGCAGGCCACCACGCCCTCGCTCGAAGCCTTGCAAGCCTTCAGTTCCGGCATTCGCGTCATCGACACCCAGGGCTCGGACGCGGCCATTCCCTTCTTCCAGCGCGCCGTCGCGCTCGATCCCCATTTCGCGCTCGCCTACGCCTACCTCGGCATCATGGAAAACGACGTCCTCGAGACCGGCAAAGCCGCGGAGTACGAGCGCAAGGCCTACGAGCTGCGGGACCGGACCAGCGAGGTGGAACGAGATTCGATCACCGTCACCTATCACGGCCACGTCACCGGCAACCTCGAGAAGGCCGAGCAGGCCTGCGCGCTCTGGCTCCAGGCCTATCCGCGCGCCTACCATGCGCACGACGTTTTGGCGGGCATGATCCTGCCGGCCTTGGGCCAATACGATCGCGCCGCCGCCGAAGCCGCCGCCGCTATCCGCCTGCGTCCCGATTTCACCGTCGCCTACGCGCAGCGGATGTGGGCTGAAATCGCCCTCGGCCGCATCGACGCGGCCCGCGCCGTCTATGCGCAAGCGCAGGCGCGCCGCCTGGAGAATCCCATGCTCGATATCGGTCTGTATGAGATCGCATTCTTGCGGAACGATCCCGCCGGCATGGCGCGCCAGGTGGCCAAAAACGCCAATCTGCCGGGATTCGAAGATCAATTTCTCAACTTGGAAAGCGACACCGCCGCCTACGCCGGCCGCCTTCGCGACGCCCGGGAACTCTCGGCGCGCGCCATCGCCGCGGTCGAACGCGCGGGGCTGCGGGAGCCGGCCCTCGTCTATTCCGCCACCGCCGGCCTGCGCGAAGCCTGGTTCGGCAATCCCCGGGAGGCGCGGCGTTACGCCGCCGCGGCGTTGCAGGGTTCGCCCGGCCGCGACATCCTCTATCTGGCGGCGCTCGCCTTCGCATACTCCGGAGACGATGCGCGGGCGCAAACGCTCGCCGCCGCCTTGCAGGCGGGATATCCCCAAGACACGCTCGTGCAGTTCAACTTCCTGCCCACCCTGCGGGCCAAGCTCGCACTCGACCGCGGCGATCCCGCCTCGGCCATCGCGAGCCTGCAAGCGGCGGCGCCCTACGAACTGGCGATTTCGACGCGCAGTCCTTTCAACTGGACCGCCATGTTTCCCGTCTACGTGCGCGGCGAAGCCTACCTCGCCGCCGGCGACGGCTCCAAAGCCGCCGCCGAGTTTCAGAAGATTCTCGCCCACCCCGGCATCGTCTTGAACGAGCCCATCGCCGCGCTCGCGCGCCTCCAGCTCGGCCGGGCGTTCGTCCTCGCCGGCGATGCCGCCCAGGCCGCGGACGCCTATCGCGGCTTTCTCGCGCTGTGGCGAGCGGCCGATCCCGGCATTCCCGTGTTCCGGCAAGCCCAAGCCGAGTACGCCAAGCTTGAGAAGCGCCGCGCCGCCCGCGCCGCCATGTCATTCGAGCGCTCCGCCGCCGGCGTCACGCCGCCGCTCGCCCCCGGCACAACCGCCCCGTGAACAAAGCCCCGAGATAGCGCGCTGGGCCCGCCCATCCTTAACCACGTTCGCGATCTTGCCGGCAGGCCGCTCAGCGCGCCGCTCGCCGATGGCTCTCGACGGCGCGCAGGAAGTCGGCGCGTACCGCGGGACCCTAAACCTCTTGCATTGGTGTTTGCGCGCTACATTCTATCGACCCGCTCGGCGAGCGCGAACCCCCGCCGCGGGGACGAAACTAGAGGCGGAAGGCGGTAATTGTGGAGGGCGCGGTTTCGCGAGACAGCATGGCGTCGTCCATCGCGTACACCGGCTTCAGTTCCTTGCCCAGGCTGACGCGCGGGCCCGGCCGTCCGGTTGCTGACTTGCAGCAGCACGTTGCCGCGTCCGTCCGCCGCCCGCGTCAGCATGAAGACGAAGTCCCGATCGTTGAGCGAGGCCGTGAAGCGTTTCACCGCCAGCCGCGCCGCCTGCCGCGAATAACCCTTCAGCTCGCGTCCCCCTGAGTGTAGGCCGCCGCCGGCGCTCCGGCGAACTGCTGCGTGCTCGCGTCGTTCGCCTGCCGCGCCGCTTGCGCGAACTCCGCACGGGACGCCACGCCGAGGCCGCCCCATCCAGCCCCGCGCGCACCGCCCCGAAGGCGTAGAGCGCGCGCAGCAGCCCGGGCAGTTGCGGCGGCGGATAATACGCCTGCCGCTCGATCTCCCCTTGCCGGCTCATCACCACCAGGTTTTGCGGCGAGGTCAGCACGATGCCTTCAGCGCGCGCTCCGCGCCGCCTTGCTTCCGCGCCGGCGCGCGGCGTCGGTTCATGCGGCGAGCAGCAGCTTGCCGTGCGCCTCGCCTTGCTGGCTCATCTCCTGCGCTGCGCGCGCCTGGTCGAGCGGCAGCACCCGCGCGATCCGCGGCCGCAGCACGCCCTGCGCCGCCAGGTCCGCCACGCTCGCCAGATCCCCGGCGCTGCGCCGCATATAGAACGCGATGGCGCGCACGCCCAGCCGCTCGGCTTCCCCGCGCTCGCGCTCGCCGAGGCCCACCGTCGAAGCCAGCACGCCGCCGCGCCGCACCACGCGCAAGCAGCGCCGCTGCACTTCGCCGCCCACGAGGTCGATCGCGGCGTCCACCGTCCCGGCTTCGCGCTCGAAATCCGCGCTCGCCGGATCGATCACCTGCCGCGCCCCCAGCTCCATCAGGTAGCCGCGCTCGCCGGGCCGATCGGCGGCCGTCACGTACGCCCCGCAGTGCCGCAGCAGCTGAACCGCCAGCGAACCGACCGCGCCCGCAGCGCCGGCCACCAGCACAGTTTGCTCCCGCCGCGGCGCCACCGCCTCCTGCACGATCTGATAGGCGGTCAGCCCCGGCGTGGGCAGCGCCGCGGCGATCTCGAGGCTGAGTTCCTCGGGCACCGGCGCGATCTCCTCCTCCGCCGCCAGCGCAAAATCCGCATATGCGCCGCTGCGCGCGAACCCGAAGACGCGCTGCCCCGGCCGGAAATGCCCGTCGCCGCCGGCCGCCGCGATCTCGCCGGCGAAGTCCTGGCCCAGCGTCGCCGGCAGCGCCCCCGCCCCGCGCCGCCCCAGCGCGCCCTCGCGGATCTTCCAATCCACCGGGTTCACTCCCGCCCGCGCCACCCGCACCAGCACCTCGCCCGGCCCCGGCGCCGGCCGCGCTACTTCCTCGATGCGAAGCTGCTCGCTTCCGCCAAACTCATGAATCCGGATCGCCTTCATCGCCGCCCGCCCTCCTCGGTCATTTGGATGCGGGCCCGCCCCCGGCGCGCCACCCGGAGTCCGCGCGCCGGGGAACGGGCTGCGCCCCGGGCGCAGCCCCGCCTCGTTCGGCGGCCTCAGCCCTTCGCCGTCGCTGCGCCGCCGACGCGCACGGCCATCAATTTGCCGCTGAACCGCACCTGCTGTACGCGGTTTCGGGTCAGAAACACCTCCGTTTGGCTCGGCTTCGTATGCAGCCGGAACCAATGGCACGGCTGCGTGCCCAGCCGCTCGCCGTTGCGAAGAATAACCAATTGCGAGCTGCCCGGAACCGCCTCGAGCTGATAAGTCCCGGGCGCGAGCTTCATGGTGCCGATCGTCGCCGTTTGATCCAGCGACAACGTCGCTTTCTCCGTATGCGCGGCCCACGCCGGCAAGGCGAGCGCCACCAGGCTGGCCAACGCCAGCAAGCTCCATGGACGATTTCGCATGGCTATACCTCCTCTGCGCGGGCGGAAGGCAATCCGCCCACACTCGAGTGCGACGTGGGCCCGCCTGCCGCCGTTTCGCCGGGCTCGGTGCCCTAGCGCACATTGCATCGCTGCGTGACAGGATCGCGGCGGCGGCGCGCTTCGGCGTGCCGGTCGCGCCGCGCCGCCGTCGGGTCGTCGGTTGCTCCCGCCGGCGGCGCGCGGGCGCGCCGTCCACTCTGCCCGGTTCCTCGGCCGAACCGCCGCGGCAGCGCTCCCCTGCGCCGCCAAGTTCCGCCCCAGCCCGGCAGCGCGGCCAGGGCGGCTGCCGCACGCGTAATCGTCTTGTAGCTCGCGCGATCGGCTCCCGCCCGCGGGCTTCGTTTTCTTCCCTGACTCCCGCCGCCCGCTCAGACAACCCTTGGGGCCGACTCCGCATCACTCTTTAGTGAGTCCCTCAAACGACTCACTGGGAGGATATCGCTATGGCTGCGCCCGCCGTCCAGCTCCTTGACCGCTGCTCCCCGTCCCCTTCCCCCCAAAGTGGTGGCACACGTTTCAAGCCCTCGCCCGAGCAGCGCAAGTTCCGCCAAGCCCTGCAAACGGAAGAACCTGCGGCCAGCGTCCGCGATTTCTGCGAGCGCGTCGGTGTGTCACCCACCAGCGTCTACCGCTGGCAGCGCAATCCCGCCTTCCGCCGCTGGATCGCCGCCGACCTCGCCAATCACCTCTTCATGAACGCCGCCCTGCTCGCCATCACCGCCTCCAACGCCTCCGTCAACGGCGACCAAAAAATGGCCATGGCCATGCTGAAATTTAGCTTCCATCCCAACGGCCTCGCCGCCTTCAACCATTACCTCACCCATCCCCCCAATGCCCCCGCCGACGACGACACCGACCCCGACGACGACTCCTGCGCCGATCCCGAGCCCCCGCCCCCGCCCGTCGGCGCCATGAGCGCGACCTACCGCCTGCTCCAAAACGTCAAACACGCCACCGAGGCCCACTACCTCTCCGCCCGCCGCGCCGTCCTCTTCCACGACTGCATGGAACAACTCGCCCGCTACGCCGCCGCCGAGGAAGAAGCAGCCCAGCACCGCGCCGCCGCGGCTCGGCCCGAGGATGCCGCCGCTCCCATCCTCGCCGGTCCCCCTGCCGCCCCGCCCCAGCCGTTCTCCGCCGCTGGCGGCCGATTGTCGGCGGTTGACGGCCCAGCTTCCCGCGCCGCGGATTCAGAGCAGCAGGTTGTCGATCAGGCGCGCCGGCCCGACGAAGGCGGCGACGGCGAGCAGCGTTCCGGGGCCGGCGGCGGCGACGGGAAGGAGCGAGTCGGGATCGACGGCGGCCACGTAGTCGGGCCGCACCCCGGGCTCGGCTTCGAGCACCGCGCGGCCGGCGGCTAGCAGCCGCGCCGGGTCGCGTTCGCCGGCCTGGTAGCGATCGCGCATGACGCTGAGGCTGCGGTACAGCGCGAGCGCGTGCCGGCGCGCGGCGGCGTCGAGATAGGCGTTGCGCGAGCTCATGGCCAGCCCGTCGGGCTCGCGCACGATCGGACAGACGACGATTTCGACCGGCGCCGCCAAGTCCCGCACCATGCGCCGGATCACCGCCACCTGCGCCGCGTCCTTTTGGCCGAAATACGCGCGCGCCGGCTGCGCCAGCAGGAACAGCTTGAGCACCACCGTCGCCACGCCGCGAAAATGTCCGGGCCGGCTCGCCCCGCAAAGCCGTTCGGAAAGTCCGGCGACTTCGACCGCGGTGGCGAAATCCGCCGGGTACATCGCCTCCGCCGCCGGCGTGAACACCGCCGTCACGCCCTCGCGCTCGAGCAGCGCGCAGTCGCGCTCGAGCGCCCGCGGATAGCGCGCGAAATCCTCGCCCGGCCCGAATTGCAGCGGGTTGACGAAAATCGAAGCGGCGGTGGCGGCGTCGCGCCCGCGCGAGGCGCGCACCAGCGACAAATGGCCCGCGTGCAGCGCGCCCATCGTCGGCACCAGGCCGAGCCCGCCCGCCGCCGCCGCCCAGCCGCGGCACAGGCGGTGAAACTCCGCCGGATCGGCGACCACCTGCACGCGCCGCTTACCCTCGTTTCGCCGGCGCGGTCGCGGGCAGATGGTAGCTCTCGCGGTCGCCGGGAAACGCCCCCGCCTCGACGTCCTGGCGAAACGCATCCACCGCCTGCCGCGCCGCCGCGCCCAGGTCCGCGTACCGGCGCACGAACTTCGGCGGCGCATGGAAGGTCAGCCCCAGCAGATCGTGCATCACCAGCACCTGCCCGTCGCAGTCCGGCCCGGCGCCGATGCCGATCGTCGGAATCGCCAGCTCGGCGGTGATGCGCGCCGCCACCTCGCGGGGCATGCCTTCGAGCACCAGGGCGAAGGCGCCCGCCTCCTCCAGCGCGTGCGCGTCGCGCAGCAAGCCTGCCGCCGCGGTCTCGCTTTGCCCTTGCACCCGGTAGCCGCCCATGCGGTGCAGCGCTTGCGGCGTCAGCCCGATATGCCCCACCACCGGAATCTCCTCCGCCGTGAGCCGCCGCACCAGCGCCGCGCGCCCCGCGCCCCCCTCCAGCTTCACCGCCTCCGCCCCCGCCTTCACCAGCCGCACTGCGTTGGCCAGCGCCCGCTCGGTCGAGATCTGGTAGGAGCCGAAAGGCATGTCGGCGATGACCAGCGCCCGCCGCGCCCCCCGCCGCACCGCCCGCACCGCCAGCTCCATCTGCTCCATCGTCACCGGCAGCGTGCTCTCCTCGCCGGCCGCCACCATCCCCAGCGAATCGCCGGCCAGCAAGAGATCGATGCCGCATTCGTCGAAAAGGCGGGCGAAGGCGTAGTCGTAGGCCGTGAGGCACGTGATCTTTTCGCCCCGCCGCTTCTTCTCGCGGCAGCTTGTGGTAGTGAATTTCAGCGAGGAGGGGTCGGGATGAGCGCTCATATCGGGGTCTCCGTCAACGCGGGATCGGAGCCACCCCTAATGCTAACCCCGCCCGGCCCGCCGCGCCAGTTGGGCCGCCGCGCGCCATCGCGGCAGCCGCGGCAGCGCCGATCCCGCCGCCCGGTTAGGAGCCGAGCGGCAGGAAGTACTGCGTGCCGCGAATCGGCTCCGCCAGCCGCCGCAGCAGCTCTTGCAGATCCCGGTTGCGCTCGACGAAGTCGATCTCGCTGGTGTCGATCACCAGCAGGTCGCTCTGCGTGTAATGGAAAAAGAAGTGATCGTAGGCCTTGACCACCTCCTCCAAATATTCGTCCGAGAGCTGTTGCTCGGCTTTGAGATTCTTGCGCGCCACGCGCTTGCGCAGCACCTCCGGCGTCGCCTTCAGGTAGATCACCAGGTCCGGCGCCGCGATCTCGCGCCGGAATTGCGCGAAATACTCGCGATAGATCGCCAGTTCTTCGTCGCTCAAATTTAAATAGGCGAAGATCTTGTCTTTTTCGAAAATGTAGTCGGCCACCACCGGATCGAGCGGCCGCGTCGGCCCGAGCGCGCGCAGCTGCCGGTAGCGCTCGATCAGAAAATACATCTGCAAGCGGAACGCCGAGCCGCCCTCGCCGCGATAAAAGCTCGCCAGGTAGGGATTGGCTTCCGGCTCCAGCACCCGCCGCGCGTTCATCTGCTCGGCCAAAATGCCGGCCAGCGTGGATTTGCCCACGCGAATGGGACCCTCGATGGCGATGTAGCGAGGCGGCTCGAAGAGCTGGGGCATGGAGAGCTGACCGGGCCATTTTACAAGACGGGGGCCGGCCACGCGGCCAGCGGCCGTGCGCCCCGCCCTTGGTTCCTTCGCCGCCTGTCACCGCCGCGCGGCTTGCCCTCCGCGCCGCCGCGCTTCCCCTCGCCGCCCGTCCTTGTCTCAGGCCGCCGGACGACCCGCGCGATCGTTCACCGTTTGCCGCCTGCTGCGTGCACGGACTGCCGGCGGACCGCCGCCGCCACGGTCGCAGGCGCCGGCAAGGGCGCGCCCAGTTCGCGCAGCCCGAGGAGGAGAAACCGCCGCTGGCCGATGGCCGGATGCGGCACCCGCAGCTCGCGCGTCGCGATCCGCCGGTTGCCATAGAGCAGCAGATCGAGATCGATGGTGCGAGCGCGATAGCCGGGGCCGAGCCGCCGCCGCCCCAGCTTCCATTCGAGCGCTTGCAGCCGCCGCAGCAGCGGCCGCGGCGCCAGCGCCGTCTCGCCGGCGGCGACGCAGTTCAAGAACCAGGAGCCGCGCATGCCGACCGGCGCGGTCCTATAAAGATGCGACGTGCGCAGCCGCTCGATGCCGAGGCCGGGCAGGGCTGCCAGGGCGCGCTCCAGATTCCGCCGCCGGTCGCCCAGATTCGACCCCAGGCTCAGCCAAACGGCTGTCCGATTCCGAACAGGAGCGTCGCAGAAGCGAACAGACTGCTCCGGCCCCAGGCTGACGCGGCGCCGCCAAGTGGCGGAAAATAGGTTCATTCGCCGTCTCGCACTATGGCATGCGGGATGCGAGATCGCAAGCCAGCGAGCACTTCTCAGCGCCATGGATATCGCCCGTCCCTCCCAAGCCAAAAAGCGCCGCCGCATGCGCATCCTTTATGCCGTCATCGGCATAATCGTGCTCGGGGCGATCACCCTGGCGGTCAGCCGCCTCAAGCCGGCGCCGCCCTCCGTGGATCGGGCGACGGTGTGGATCGAAACCGTCCAGCGCGGGCCCATGGTCCGCGAAGTGCGCGGGCTGGGCACCCTAGTCCCCATCGAGACCCGCTTGGTGCCGGCGCAGAACGACGGCCGCATCATCGAGCGCAAAGTCCTGCCGGGCGCCAAGGTCAATGCCGACACCGTCATCCTGGTCATGAGCAATCCGCAGCTCATCCAGCAGCAGTTAAGCGACGAATACGCGCTGAAGGCCGCGCAGGCCGATTACAACAATCTGAAAGCCCAGCTCGACGCGCAAGTCATGGCGCAGCGCGCCACGCTGGCGCAAGCCGTCTCCAACCTCCGTCAGGCGCAGGTCGAACTGCAAAGCGACGAGGCGCTCGCCAAGAAGGGCTTGGTCGCGCAAGTCGATTTGGAGGTGGCGCGCGCCAAGGAACAAGGCCTCGCCACCGATGCGCAGATGGAGAAGGACCGCCTGGCGGCGGTGCAGAACTCCGAGCAGGCGCAATTGGCTTCGGCGCAAACCAAGATCGAGCAGGCCCGCGCCGAATACAATCTTAAGACGAGCCAGGTGCAGGCGCTGCAGGTGCGGGCGGGGCTGACCGGCATCCTCGAGGAATTGCCGACGCCGATCGAAGTCGGCCAGCAGGTGACGGCCGGAACCCCGGTCGCCAAAGTCGCCGATCCCACCAAGCTCAAGGCGGAACTGAAGATTGCCGAAACCGACGCCAAGGACATCGCCCTCGGCCAGCCCGCGCAAATTGACACGCACGTGGGCATCGTGCCCGGCCGCGTGATCCGCATCGATCCGGCGGTCTTGAACGGCACGGTGACGGTGGATTGCAGCTTGGACGGCCCGCTGCCGCCGGGCGCCCGCCCTGACCTGAGTGTCGAGGGCACGGTGCAGCTCGAGCGCCTCGCCGACGTGCTCCATGTCGGCCGGCCGGCCATGGCGCAAAGCAACAGCCAGATCGAGTTGTTCAAGCTGGTGGACGGCGGCCAGCAGGCGGTGCGCACCAAGGTCCGCATCGGCCGCACTTCGGTCAATGAGGTGGAAGTGCTGGGCGGGCTGCGCGAGGGCGATCAAGTGATCCTCTCCGATATGTCGGCGGAGGATGGTTTCGACCGGATTGCATTGAAATAGCCAGGCGCGGCCGGCGGCGGCCGCGCTTCAGGAGCCAGCGAATGAACGAGCCCACGAAGGTCACCGAAAACGGCGCCGGCCAAGGCGTCATCAAGTTGGACAACATCACCAAGGTGTTCATGACCGACGAGGTCGAAACCCACGCCCTCTCCGGCATTCACCTCGAGATCCAGCGCGGCGAGTTCGTCTCCATCGCCGGCCCCTCCGGCTGCGGCAAGTCCACCCTGCTCTCGATCCTGGGACTGCTCGACACCCCCACCGAAGGCGCCTATATCCTCAACGGCCGCCCGGTGGAGTCGCTCAACTTGAATGAGCGGGCGCGCATCCGCAATCGCGAAATCGGCTTTATCTTCCAGAGTTTCAATTTGATCGGCGATCTCAACGTCTTCGAAAACGTCGAACTGCCGCTCACCTACCGCGGCATGCGGCCGGCGGAGCGGAAACAGCGCGTCAACGACGCGCTGGAGAAGGTGGGCATGGCGCATCGCGCGCGGCACCTGCCCAGCCAGCTCTCCGGCGGCCAGCAGCAGCGCGTGGCGGTGGCGCGGGCTCTGTGCGGCAGCCCCTCGATCCTGCTGGCCGACGAGCCCACCGGCAATCTCGATTCGCGCAACGGCGAGGCGGTGATGGACTTGCTGCGTAAGCTGCACGGCGAAGGATCGACCATTTGCATGGTGACTCACGACCCGCGCTTCGCCCGTCACGCCGACCGCACCGTGCATCTCTTCGACGGCCGGGTGGTCGAGGACCAAGAGCTGGCCGCCTTGGAGGCCGGCACCGTCTAAAGGCGCCGCAGACCGTCCGCCGGGCGCCGCGGCCGGCGCCGAGGCAGGGGTGTGCGCCGATGGAGAATCGAAGCATGATTCAGCTCCGCAACGTCGAAAAGTGCTACACCGCCGGCGGCCAGACCACCTGGGTGTTGCGCCGCATCAACCTCGAGATTCGCGAGGGCGAGTTCGTCACCATCATGGGCCCTTCCGGCGCGGGCAAAAGCACGCTGCTCAGCATCCTCGGCCTGCTGGATGCCGCCTGGGCCGGCGAATACTACCTGCTCGATCAGCCGGTCCATCGCTTGAAGCCCAAGGAGCGCAATGAATTGAACAAGCGCACGATCGGCTTCGTGTTCCAGAGTTATCACTTGCTCGACAGCATGACCGTCTACGAAAACCTGGACGTGCCGCTCTCCTATCGCAACATCCCCCGCGCGCAGCGCGTCAGCATGGTCTGCGATACGCTCGACCGCTTTCATATCGTCGGCAAGAAGGATCTGTTCCCCAATCAGCTCTCCGGCGGCCAGCAGCAGCTCGTCGCCGTCGCTCGCGCCGTCATCGCCAACCCCAAGCTGATCTTGGCCGACGAACCCACCGGCAATCTGCACTCGCAACAGGGCAAGGAAATCATGGAGCTCTTCAAGAAGCTCAACGACGAGGGCACCACGATCGTGCAAGTCACGCACTCGGAGGCGAACGCCGCCTACGGCCATCGCACGATCCAGCTCAAGGACGGATGGATCGTCAGCGAGGAGAAGGCCGCCCGCGTCGGCTAGCGCGAAGCACGAAGAGAAGCACCAGGCAGCGATTCATGAACTCAATCAGCCGCATTCTCGGATTGGCCGCGCTCGCGGGCCTGCTGGGCGGCGGCGCCGCCGCCCAGCAGGCGCGCCGGCCGCCCTCCGCCCCCGCGCCCGCTCAGACCCAAGCGCAGCCGGCGCCCGCGCAGGCCGCCACGGTCATCACCAACACCGCGGTGCCGACCAACGTGGACTTCTTGCACCAGCCCGTGTTTCCGCCCTATTGGCACGCCTTTCGGGCCTGGAATATGAGCCCGATCCGGCTCGCCAATCCCAGTTTCCTGACCCGGCAGGCGCAATCCGGGACGGTACCGTTGACGCTGAAGGAGGTCATCGAACTGGCTCTGGCCGACAATCTGACGATCGCTTCCGCCGACTACGACCGCCTCGACGCCCTCGCCGATCTGCTCCGCACCGAAGGCGGTGGCGCGGCCCGCGGCGCCGCCGGCGCATCCGGTCCCACGACGCTGTTCAGCGGCGCCATCGGCGCCAGCAGCGCCGGAGGCGGGGGCGGCGGCGGCGGCGGAGCGGGCGGTTTCGCCGGCGGCGGCGGCGGCCTGCGCGCGCCGGCGGGCGGGCCCTACGACCCCGATATTTCGATGTCGTTCGGCACCGAGCACTCGAAGACCCCGCTCGGCAACCCGATCTTGCTCGGCACCAGCGTGGCGGAGGCCAACTCCGCCTTCGGCGGCGTGGGCTACAGCCAGGGTTTCCCCACCGGCACGGCGATTTCCATCAGCGGCTTTGGCTTCCGGGAATTTCAAAATTCGAGCCAGCTGTTTTTCAATCCCGAGGTGGTTACGAATCTTTCCGTCGGCGTCGGGCAAGAGATCCTGCCCGGCGGCATTCACAACATCATCAATCGCGCCCAGATCATCGTGGCGCGCAACGAAGGCAGGATCGCCGACGCGGTCTTCCGCCAAAAGGTGATCGAGACCGTGGCGCAAGCCGCCGAGGACTATTGGGACCTGGCGCGTTTGCAAGCCGAGGTCGATATCTCCAAGAAGGCGAGCGACTACGGCGATCAATTGCTCGCCGACACGCGCGAGTTGGTCCAGCGCGGCAAGGCGCCGGAAGATCAGTTGATCCAGGTCGAAAGCCAGCGCACGACCCTGCGGCAGAACGAAATCGCCGCCGAGACCGACGCGCGCAAACAGGCCACCAAGCTTAAGTTCGCCCTGGCGCGGGAGTGGGACGCGCCGCTTATCGCCGCGCGCCTGGTGGCCAGCGACCCGCTGCCGCTGCCCACCGCCGCGCCCAACCTCTCCGAGCAAGCCGTGATCCGGCTCGCTCTCGCCAACCGCCCGGAGATCGAGCAAGACCGCTACGATCTGCAATCGAAGGAAGTCGCGGTGAAGGTGACCCGCGACCGCCTGATGCCCAGCTTGTGGGTCGGCGCTTCCTATAGCGCCAGCGGCCTTTCCGGATTGGCGGCGAATTGCTCGGTCGCAGTGTTTCCGTGCCCGGCGGCCGACCTGCTGGCGCCCATCCCCGGCGGCATCAGCCAAGCGTTTACCCAATCGCTGCATCGCGAATTTCCCGATTACGCGGTCGGCTTCTCGCTCGATGTGCCGCTGCGCAGCCGGGTCAATCAGGCCGATCAGGCGCGCGCCGAGCTGGACTACGCGCAGGCGCAGGTGAAATTCCGCAATCAAGAAAATCAGCTCGCACAGCAGGTGGATTCGGATCTGATCGATCTCGATGGCGCGGTGCAAAAGCTCCAGGAAGTCACGGCGGCGAAAAACCTCGCGCAAGAAGCGCTCGCCAACGCGCAAGCGCGGTTCCAGCTCGGCGCCACCACCGTCACCACGGTGATCGCCGCGCAAAACGCCCTGCTCGATTTGCAGAAGGCCGAGATCGAGGCGCGCACCGCTTACGCCAAGGCGCAGATCGAATTGGCGCAAGCATCGGGCACGATCCTCAAGCAGTTCAGCGTGCGGTTGCCGTCGGTGCAAGCGCAAGCGCCGCGGCCTGCAAGCCCGTGGAAGATTCCGGCGCTGCCGGCGGGGAATCGCTGATCGCACGCTCGCTATCATGGGAGTAAGCTGTATGTCCTCCGCGGTCAATGTTCCGTTCCCGCCGGGACGACCCCTGCCGGCGGCGCATGTCGAGCCGGCGCGCATCTTGCTCGCCGATGACCAGACGGCGGTGCTGGAGTCGCTGCGCCTGTTGCTCAAGCCCGAGGGGTATCAGATCGAGACCGCGTCCTCGCCGGCGGCCGTCCTGGCGGCGCTGGGCGCGCGCGAGTTCGACGCCGCCTTGATCGACCTGAACTATGCGCGCGACACCACCTCCGGCGCGGAAGGCCTCGATCTGCTGGCGCGCATCCTTGCTCTCGATGCCCGTCTGCCCGTGGTGGTGATGACCGCCTGGGGCAGCGTGGACTTGGCGGTGGAAGCCATCCGCCGCGGCGCCCGCGACTTCATCCAGAAGCCCTGGGAGAATCAGCGCTTGCTCTCCATCCTGCGCACCCAGGTCGAGCTGGGCCGGGCGATGCGCCGCCAGCAGCGGCTGGAAGCGGAAAACCAACTGCTGCGCGCCGCCGGCCGCCCGACGCTCATCGCCGAATCGCGGGCCATGCGCGCGGTGCTCGACATCGTGGCGCGCGTGGGGCCCTCCGACGCCAACGTTCTGATCAGCGGCGAGCACGGCACCGGCAAGGAACTCGTGGCCCGCACGCTGCACGCGCTCTCGCCGCGCTCCAGCAAGGCCTGGGTGGCGGTCAACACCGGCGGGCTGGCGGAGGGGGTATTCGAGAGCGAGCTGTTCGGCCACGTCAAGGGCGCATTCACGGACGCCAAATCCGACCGCGTCGGCCGCTTCGAGCTGGCGGAAGGCGGCACCCTGTTTCTCGATGAGGTCGGCAACGTGCCGCTGAGCCAGCAAGCCAAGCTCCTCCGCGTGCTGCAAAGCGGCGAGTTGGAGCGGGTCGGCTCCTCGCGCACCTATCGCGTGGACGTGCGCGTCATCTCCGCCACGAACGTCAACTTATCCCAAGCCGTGGCCGCGGGCCAGTTTCGCCAGGATCTGCTGTTCCGTCTGAATACGGTCGAAGTGCGGCTGCCGCCGCTGCGCGAGCGCCGCGAAGACATCCCGGTCCTCGCCGGCCACTTCTTGGCGCAATTCGCGCCGCGGTACAAGAAGCCGGTGCACGGTTTCGCGCCGGCCGCCATGCAGGCGCTGCTCGCCCATTCCTGGCCCGGGAACATCCGCGAGCTCGAGCACGCGGTCGAACGCGCGGTGCTCATGGCCACGGGCGAGACGATCAGCACGGCGGATTTGGGATTGTTGCCGGCCGCCGATGCCGGGACCGAGCGCCTGGAAGACATGACGCTCGACGAAGTCGAGCGCGTGCTCGTGCAAAAAACCATGGCCCGCTTCGGCGGCAACGTGAGCCAAGCGGCCAAGGCGCTGGGGTTGAGCCGGAGCGGGCTGTATCGCCGGCTGGAACGGCACAAACTGTAAGCGCGGAGCCGATGCCGGGCTTCGTTCGCGGCACCCAGGCCGCGGGCGCCGCCGGGCGCGCAACTCGCCGCCCCTCGCGCCCGCGGGCGCCCGCCCGGGTCGAGCCGCTCGCGCCGCCGGCCGCATAATAGCGGCGGAGTCCGATGACCCTGCGCCACGACCTCCGCATCTTCCTGCTCGCGCTGCTGGCGGGCGCGCCCGCCGTGGCGCTGGCGCTGGCCTTGCTTTGGCGCGGCGGCTACTCGGCGCGGGCGGAGTGGACCTTGACGGGGATCGTCGTCGGCGTCTGGCTGGGCGGCGCGGAAGCCGCCCGCAGCCGCGTCGTCTTCCCGCTGCAGACGCTTTCGAACCTGCTGGCCGCCCTGCGCGAGGGCGATTACTCGCTGCGCGCGCGCGGCGCCCGGCACGACGACGCGCTCGGCGAAGTGCTCTTTGAAATCAATTCTCTCGGCGCGACCCTGCGCGAACAGCGCTTGGGCGCGCTCGAAGCCACGGCGCTGCTCGAAAAGGTGATGGCGGAAGTCGATGTCGCCGTCTTCGCCTTCAACCCCGACCTGCGCTTGACGCTCGTCAATAGCGCCGGCGCGCGGCTGCTGGGCGGATCGCGCGAGCTGTTGCTCGGCCAATCGGCGCTTTCCCTGGGCCTCGCCGCCTGCCTAAGCGGCGACCGGGCTCGCACCCTGCCGCTGCAATTACCCGGCGGCGCCGGGCGCTGGGAGATGCGGCGCGGCCAGTTCCGCGAGCAGGGCCGCGTGCATCAGCTGCTCGTGCTCACCGATCTCAGCCGGGCCTTGCGTCAGGAGGAACGGGAAGCTTGGCAGCGCCTGATCCGCGTGTTGGGCCACGAGCTCAACAACTCGCTCGCGCCCATCCGCTCCCTCGCGCACAGCCTCGATCAATTGCTCAAGGCATCCCCGCCCCCGCCCGATTGGCGCGATGACATGGACCACGGCCTGAGCATTATCGCCAGCCGCGCCGAGGCTCTGGGACGCTTCATGAGCGCCTACACCCGCTGGGCGCGGCTGCCCAAGCCGAAAGTTCGTCCCATCGCCCTTGAGCCGCTGGTGCGCCGCGTCGCCCAGTTGGAAACACGGTTGCCGGTTGAAGTGCTCGGCGGGCCGGACTTGATCCTCAACGCCGATCCCGATCAACTGGAGCAGGCGCTGATCAACTTGGTCAAGAATGCCGCCGACGCGGTGCTGGAGACGCCGAAGCGACACACCGTCGAGACGGCGCCGGTCCGCGTGCGGTGGACCGCGGGCGACGACGGCCGCGTGGCGATTTTCGTCGACGACGATGGCCCCGGCTTGGCCAATCTGCAAAATCTTTTTGTGCCTTTCTTTACGACCAAACCCGATGGCTCGGGCATTGGGCTGCTCGTAAGCCGGCAAATCGCGGAGGCGCACGGCGGCAGCCTGGCGCTGGAAAATCGGCGGCAAGGCGGCTGCCGCGCCCTCCTTTCCCTGCCCCTCCAGACCCGGGCTTCTTCGCGGTCCCTCGAACCACGCGAAGTCGCCCAACTGGATTGAGCGCCGCATGCCGGATGGCAACGGCGGAGGTACGGATCCTGGCAAGCGACTTGCCGCCGCCTGGTGGCAGCGCTTGGCCGCTTTACGGCAGGATTTTGCGCACCTCTGGCCGTAAGTCCTGGTCTGACTGTACTTGAGGACTGGCAGGCAAAATGCTGCATCCGAAGTGCACGAGGGGAGCTAATTTATGGCCTTGCCTGAGCAATGGACCGCGCCCAAGAACCTCGATCGGGCCGCGCTGATTGGGGCCGTGTTGCTGCCGGGAGGGCTGCTGCTGGGCGCGGGCTGGCTGATCTATCGTTGGTATACCGTCGCCCGCCACCGGCACGCCCCGGCCAGCGCCGGTTAGACTGTCGATAACCCCCGTTCAGGGGAGGGCCGAAGGGCGTAGGTGGGAATAGACTCGGTACGAAGCAGCCCACTATGGCGTCATTCCCGCATCTCTGCGAATACGTCATCCTACAAATCGCGCCGAACCCGTTTCGTGACGAGGCGGTCAACATCGGCATAGCGCTCAGGGACACGGAAGGGGATTTCGTGGCAGTGCATGTCACCCCCGATTTCGGGCGCGTGCGATGCCTGTTTCCTGGTTTTGAGACCGCGCATTTGGAGGGTTTGCAACAGACGCTGCAGGAAGCGTTGCGGCTGGATGCCCGGCAGTGGCGGTACCAGGCCGAGGAGACATTTTCGCAGACCCTGCGGGTGAGCTCCTTCCGCGGCTTGCTGGCGGAGGATCCCGCCGCGGCCGCGCACGATCTGTATCGCCAGCTCGTCCAGCCGGCGGCCGGCAAACCTGCCCGCTTGCCGGCGCCCGCGAACGCCCGCGCGCGCATCGTCGACGAAATGAAAGCCACGTTTGAGCAAGCCGCGCTGCTCGACCGCTTGGCCGCCGGCCGTTCGGCGGCAGAGCTGCACCTCGGCAACGACCCCTACCGATTCGATTTCTACTACCTCCAGGCGGCGCCGAGCAACGGGAAGGCTCATGTCGTGATGCAAGCCGTGGATCTAGCGCGCAGCAGCGGGCGCATCAAGGAACTGTGCTTCACCGTGCAGAATCTGCGCCGTCATGGCGCGGCGCCGCTGCAGGCACGAGCCATCCATGCCACCGACCCGATGGAGAGCCGCCATGCCGAATACCTCCGCGAATCGGGAATCGAGCTGATCCCCGTGGCCGCGCTCCCAGAGTTGGCGCGGCGGGTCCGCAGGGAACTGGCGCTTTCCTGAGCGCGATTTCTCGGAACAAATCGGACGGCATCCCGTATTTGCGGATGTGCGGCGTTTTTGCCGCTAACGCGCCCGGAGAACGGCCGTCGAAATGAAACGTAGCCACCGGCGCGAACGAGGGCACACGCATGTCACAAGAACCGTTGTTGCGGCTCGATAACGTCAGCAAGGTGTTTTTGACCGACGAGGTCGAAACCCATGCCTTGTCAGGAGTGCAGTTGGAGATCTTGCCGGGCGATTTCGTTTCGATCGCCGGCCCATCGGGTTGCGGCAAATCCACTTTGCTTTCGATCTTGGGACTGCTCGATTCGCCCAGCGACGGCGAATATCGGCTGAAAGGCGAGCCGGTGCAGAACCTGCGGCAGAACATGCGCGCCCAGATCCGCAATCGCGAAATCGGCTTCATCTTCCAGAGCTTCAACCTGATCGGCGATTTGAACGTGTTCGAGAACGTGGAGTTGCCGCTGACCTACCGGGGCCTGAGCGGCGCCGAGCGCAAGCAACGCGTCAATGCCGCTCTGGAGCGGGTGGGCATGTCGCATCGCGCCCGCCACCTGCCCAGCCAGCTTTCCGGCGGCCAGCAGCAGCGCGTCGCCGTGGCCCGCGCCGTCGCCGGCCAGCCGGCGCTTCTGCTGGCCGACGAGCCGACGGGCAATCTCGACTCCGCCAATGGCGAGGCGGTGATGCGGCTGCTCAAAGAGCTGCACGCGCAGGGCGCGACCATCTGCATGGTGACGCACGATCCCCGCTTCGCCCGCCATGCCGACCGCACGATCCATCTCTTCGACGGTCGCGTGGTCAGCGAGGCGGAGCTGGCGGCAGCGCAGGCGGCCCAGGCCTAATCAGTCCTGACGCGGGAAATCGGTCAAGTCCCGGGGGGCGGCGGCAGTGCGGGCGGCGTTGAGCACGGCCACGAGATCGATGACCTCCTGGGCGACGGCGCCGGCGATGGGCGGCAGCAGGCCGAAGGCGGCGAAAATCATGCCGGCCAGGCTCAGGCCCATGCCGCCGAGCGCGCTCTCGAGCAAGATGCGCCGCAGGCGGCGCGCGATGTGGATCAGTTCGTCGACTTTTTCGAGCGAAGCTTCCATCACCACGGCATCGGCGGTTTCCGCCGAAACATCGCTGGCCGTACCCAGGGCCACGCCCACGGTTGCCGCCAGCAGCGCCGGCGCGTCGTTCATGCCATCGCCCACGAACAGCGTGAGGGCGCGCCGGGCGGCATCGCGGACGATCGCCACTTTATCCTCCGGGCTTTGATTGGCATAGATTTCGCGGATTCCGACGCTGTCGGCCAAATACCGCACCTCGGACTCGCGATCGCCGGAGAGCAGGACCAAACGATTCACGCGGTGGCGTGGTCCGAGGTGGCCGATAAACGAGCGGCTTTCGCGCCGGGGCGTATCCCGAAAGCGGAACGTGGCGGCGTAGCGGCCATCGACGAGCACGACGCACTCCAGGCCGCCGATCTGAGGCGGCAGCTGCTGCACCGGCACGACCGCTTTCTCGCGGCCGGTGATTTGCACGACGTGGCCCGCGACGTTTCCGCGAAGGCCTTCGCCGGGCTTTTCGCTCACGTCTTCGACGGCAGGCAGCGCCAAATTCGCCTGCGCCGCCGCCCGCAGAATGGCGGCGGCGAGCGGGTGCTTGGAATAGCGCTCCAGGCTGGCGGCCGGCGCCAGCACCTGCGCCGGTTGAAAGCCGGGCGCGCAGTGAATTTCGGTCAACGTGGGCGTGCCGTAGGTCAGCGTTCCCGTCTTGTCGAAAATCAAGGTCGTGCAGGCATCGATCCGTTCGAGCGCAGCGGGACGGCGGATCACGATGCCGCGGCGCGCGGCCAGCGAAATGGCGCCGATGATCGCCACGGGAATGGCAATCAGCAGCGGGCAGGGGGTGGCGACCACGATCACGGCGAGGAACCGCTGCGCTCCCCCGCCGGCCGAGGCGGCAGCCAGGGCGATGGCCAGCGCCAGCGGCGTGTACCACGCGCCGAGCTGATCGCCGATACGCCGCAGTCGCGGGCGCGCCTCGCCCGACAACTGCAACACCGCCACGATCTTGGCGTAACGAGACTCCGTGGGCAAGCTGGTGGCGCGCACCGTGAGGGCAAAGTCGCCGTTCACGGCGCCGGAGATCACCGTCGAGCCCGGCGCCTTGGCCATCAAGAACGGCTCGCCAGTCAAATAGGCTTCGTCCATGCTGCCGTGGCCCTCGGTCACCACGCCATCGACCGGGCAGATCTCGTGCGGCAGCACGACCAAGGTATCGCCGATGCGAATCTCGTCGAGCGTCACGCTGACCAGAGCGGCGTCTTGCCGGCGATGCGCCACGGATGGCGCGCGCCGCGCCAAAGCCTGCAGGACCGACGTCGCGCGCTCGCTTGCGAATCGCTCCAGAGCCGAGCCCCCCGAGAGCATGAGGACGACGATCACCGCGACCAAGTATTCCCCGACCAGAAAGGCGGTGAGGATCGAAAGCCCCGCGAGCAGATCGGAACCGAATTCGCGACGCCAAAGCCGCCGCCCTAGGTCGAAGAGCTGAGGCACCGCGCCCGCCGCCAAGGCAATGAACAGCGGCCAATCGTAGCCTGCCGGCGTGGTATGGAAGGCGAAGCGAAGGAGAAGGTGGAGGAGAATCGCGGCCGCGGAAAGAGCCGCGATCCAGGCCTCCTTTGCCGCCAGCAACCGCCGCGGGCCGGCGGGTGGGCTGGCCGGCGGCGCGCCCGCAGAGGCGAGCGGCGGCCGCACGGCGGCTTCGGTCTTTTCAGTGGCAGCCATGCTGGCCCGGCCCCGCTAGGGCAGCGGCCCGAAGCGAGAACTAGCCGACGAGCGGCAGGCGCTCGGAAGCGGCGCGGTGCTCGGCCAACTTCCGCTCCAACTCGAGCGCTCGGGGAAACAGGACGTTGTTTTCCAGATGCACGTGGCGATGCAGATCGCGCTCGAATTCGGCCAGCTCCCGATACAGGCGGCGATGAGCCGCGCCGGCCTGCGCGGGCGGAGCATAGCCGCCGGTCAACCGCCGTATCTCGGCCACCATGGCGCCGGCGGCGTCGTGATCTTCCATCATCACGCGAATGGTGGAGTGCTCGCCGGCGCGACCGGGCGCCGCCGCCGCGGCCGGCCGCTCGCCGCGGCTTGCCATCTCAAGCTGTTCGATACGGGGAAAGAGCCCGCTCTCTTCCTTCGCCAAATGAAAGAGCGTTTCTTGCGAAAGCCGATTGAAAATGGAGGCGACCGCCGCGAGCTCCGGATACGCGGACTCGTGCTCCGCCCGCACCTCGCTCAGGCCGCGGCGGATCGCTTGGATCGCGCGCCGCGTGTATTCGTGATGGTGATGGATGATGAAGCCGATGATTTGGCGCAAGGAGGCTCGCTCCCAGTGCGGCGCTTCTTCGGAAGGGACCGTGGTGACGATTTCCGCCAGGCGCTCCAAGACAAGGTTCACATCCACATCGGCCAGGCGGCACGCCTCCGCCAAGCTCAACGCGCCGTGGCAGCAATAGTCGATTCCAAATTGCTCGAAGACTTCGATCGTGCCCGGATGCGCGGCCACGATGTCGCGGATCAGCGTCTCGGTATCCGCCATGGGTTGCCTCCTCGCGCTCAATTCCATTGTGAATCCGTCCGCCGCCGCCGGAGATGATTTTTGTCACGCACCGCCGTTCGCGTTCCGGGGTCGCGCCCGCACCCGTTCACCGGCGGATCGAAGCCGGGCGTTGGCGCGCTGCGGAAGCGCCGCAGGTCCGTGATATCGTGAGTACCGCCATGACCGAAGCCAATCGCAGAGACTTCCTGAAAACCGCCGGCGCCGCCGGTTTGGCGCTGACCGCCGGCTCCCGCGCGCTGGGCTCGCCCATCGGCGCCAACGATCGCCTGGTCGCGGCGCTCATCGGAGCGGGCCGCCAGGGCACCTATGACATGCTCGATCACTTGCGTCACGGCAACGTGGACGTGGCGGCGATCTGCGACGTGTACCAGCCCAACCTACAAAAGGCGCTGAAGGAGGCCATGAACGCCGGGGCGCGGGCGCCGCAGGCCGTGAGCGATTTCCGGCGCATCCTCGACCGCAAGGATATCGACATCGTCATTATCGGCACGCCCGATCATTGGCACGCGGCGATCATGGTCATGGCCTGCCAAGCAGGCAAGGATGTTTACGTCGAGAAGCCCATCTGCGTGCGCCTGGCGGAAGGCAAGAAGATGGTCGAAGCCGCGCGCCGCTACAACCGGGTCGTGCAGGTCGGAACGCAGCAACGGTCCGGCCGAAGTTTCCAGCGCGCCGTGGAACTGATCTGGAGCGGGCAGATCGGCAAGATCGAGTTCGTGCGCACCTGGAATTACGGCAACGAGTACCCCGAGGGCATCGGCGATCCGCCCGACTCCTCCGCGCCAGCCGATCTCGATTGGGACATGTGGCTGGGCCCGGCGCCGAAGCGCCCATTCAATTGGAACCGCTTCGGCGTCGGCGACCGCTGGTCCACGTTCCGGTATTTCTGGGACTACGCCGGCGGCATGATGACCGACTGGGGCGTGCATTTGCTGGACATCGTGAATTGGGCGCTGCGCGCGGACGGCCCGCGCGTGATCACGGCCAGCGGCGGCAAATACCTATTGCGCGACAACCGCGAAACCCCGGACACGTTGCAAGCCACGTTCGAATATGCGTTGTCCTCTCCACCGGTGGAGGCCATCCGAGAGGCCGAACCCGGCGGCGGCGCGGCGGTGCCGAACCAGGATCCACCCGGCTGCGTGGTGGTCTATGAAAATCGCACCGCCAATGCCAACTCCATGTATGGGAAGGGTTATGGCATGGAATTCCATGGGACGTCCGGCACGCTCTTCGTGGATCGCTCCGGTTTTCAGGTCTATCCCGAAACGAAGCGCGGGCCCAGGGGCGAAGTGAACTTGACGGCGGCGGCGGAAATGCACGAAGAGCCGGACCCGCACGCCAATCACGTCATGAACTTCCTCGAGTGCGTGCGCACGCGCCAGCGGCCGATCAGCGACATCGAGATCGGGCATCGTTCGACGTCGGTCTGCCTGCTCGCCAACGTCGCCTATCGCAGCCGCGAGCGCCTAGTTTGGGATCTGGAAAAGCAGGAACTGATCGAGGGCGGTCAGCAAGCGCGGGAACTCCTCTCCTACAGTTATCGCGCGCCCTGGGCGCTTAACGTGTAACGCAGGCAAGCGGCGGCATGCGCAGCCGTCCGCTTGCCCGCTCCGGCTCTTTGGGTCCTTGCGCAGAATCCACCTGCGCCCCACGCGCCAAGCGCTATTTCGTTTTCGCGACCTGGACGCGCCATTGGCGCGGACCTTGCTCCAGGTAATCCCACGTGAATTTGCCCTTGTGAACGAAATCCAGCTCGAAGTACAGCGGCTTGGGATCGTGATCAACCATCAAAACGAAAGCCTCGCCAGGCCTCAACCCTTCGTAGGTGTTGAAAATCAGCGGATGGCGATCCTGATGCGGAAGGATGCGGACGTCAATCGTCGTTGTGACCTTGGGCGTGCCCTTGCTCGCGGCTTCACTCATGGTTCGCGCTTGTGCCTCCTGGTGAATCACCGCCTGCATTGTTTCGGCCCGAAGCGCTCCTGTCCATGACATAAATCAGCGGCGAACCGGCACAACGGGGAAGCGGAGTGCCGAACGCGTCGCGAGCGCTCCGCTGCGTCCCTTGGCCGCCTGAGTTCGCTCGCGGCCCGCGGATGGTCAACTCGGCGGCAGGCGCAACTCGTCCCTTTCGGCTGACAAAAATCATCGTTCGCCGGAGACCCCGGGCTTACGGTCTTGGTAAGTGGATCGCCAAGGCGGCTCTTCCGCGCGGGCCCCACTCCCGAGAATGAACATGGCCAGAACCATTGCAGCATCGACCAGCATCGCGGAGATCCTCCGGCTGTGTCCTTCGGCGCGAAGAATTTTCGACCGGCACGGACTTCATGGTTGCGGCGGGGAAAATGGGCCGGCCGAGCCGTTGGAGTTCTTTGCTTGCGTCCATCAGGCGGATCTGGGGGCGCTGCTGGCCGACCTCAATGCAGAGCTTGAAAGACCGGCGGAAGGCTATACCTATCGAGAGAACTTGGCCGACTACATCTACCGGCGCTTTTTCAAGGCGGCGATCGGCATCGTCTTCAGCCTGGGTGGATTGTGGGGTGTGATCGCGTTGCTGCAGATCTCGCGCGGCGAGGCCCTGCTCCAGCCGCAATTGCTTCCCATGATTCATGCGCATGCGCACGCGATGATCTTCGGCTGGGTGGGTCTGTTCGTGATGGGGTTCGCCTACCAATCGTTTCCGCGCTTCAAGCACACGACGTTGTGGCGGCCTGGCTTGGCGAATCTCACGCTTTGGCTCATGCTGGCCGGCATCGTCCTCCGGTTCGGCGCCGACAGCATCGGCCATGGCGCGCTGGCTTTGAGCATGGGCGCGGCTTCCGCGGCCGCGGAAATCGCCGCCATCCTTCTTTTCGTTCTCATCATCCTGCGCACCGCCCGCCAATCCGTAAATCCGCGCAGTCCCTATGAGGCCTTTATCCTCGCGGCGCTTGCCTGGTTCTTGATTCAGTCGATTTTCAGCGCCTTCTTCTTTTTCGCTCAGGCCACAGCGGCGGACATGCAGGAAACCGTGCGGCGAATCGCCCTGCTGGATGGGCCGTTGCGGGACATGCAACTCTTCGGCTTCGCCGCCTTGATTATCGCGGGAGTGAGCCAGCGGTTCGTCCCCGGCGTCTATGGCCTGGGGGCGCCGAAGCACGGCCGGCAGCGGATGATCTTTTGGTTGATGAATGGCAGCTTGGTGCTGGACATCGCCAGCTACCTTGCGCTGCTGACGAGCGGCAATGGCGTCTGGGCTTGGGCCCTCGAATTTTCTTACCTGCTCATGGCGCTATGGCCGGTGCTGCTGGTGCTCCAATTGCGGATTTTTTCGCCCACGACGCAGCCCGACCGGAGTTGGAAGTTCATCCGCGCCGCTTACGTCTGGCTGCTCATCGCGATGTTCATGATGCCGCTGCTAATGCCCTATAGCTTGTGGATGGGCGAGGCTTTTTCGCATGCCTTTTGGGGCGCGCACCGTCATGCCTTCACTGTCGGGTTCATCAGCATGATGATCGTGGGAGTTTCGTCACGCGTAGTGCCGATCTTGGCCGGGGTTGACTCCAGCCGGCTCGCGAATCTATGGGGCCCGTTCCTCCTGCTCAACGCCGGCTGCGCCGGCCGGGTGATTCTGGAGATTTTGACCGACGTTGCCCCAGCGATCGCCTATCCCTTGATCGGAATCACGGGCCTATTGGAATTGGGCGCGCTGGGGTGGTGGGGTATCGGGCTGTGGCGCGTGATGAACCTGGGAAAGACTCGGCGCGCAACCGCCGCCGCGAATGCCACGCCGGTGGCAGCGGCGTAAGTTCCCCGACTCGAGGGAGGCGGGCTCAGGCGATCGGAAAGGGATTGTCGGAGTTTAGGCCGGAAGGCCGGCCGGGCGGAAACCGGGAGTCCAGCAGCGCCTTGAATGGCGCAAAGCCCTCTTGTTTTCCTGTCAGCGTTTGGTAGCAAGCTTCAAGCGTCGCGCCGGCCGCAGCGACGACGGCGGGCCACGCAAACCCTAGCTGGTAATGCAAATAGTTGAGGAATAACACCGCGCAGCCGGTTGAAACCGCATTTTGGTCGGTGGGGTCGGTGCGGCTCACCCAATCCGGGCGCGGGGAGTCCAACCAAGCGGCAGCGGTCGCGAACCCGTCGAGTTGCGCGGGATAGAGCTCGGTCGCGAGGACGCGCGATAACCCCTCGCCGTTGCTCGCGCCGCAATCCCAGCCCCGATTCTGCGCCGCCGAAAATACCTCCACCGCCTCGGCGACCATGAGAAAGCGGGTCAGGTCAAGATTCGGCGGAGTTGCGCTATCTCCATCGCAGTAGAGATCCGTGCCGGTGCAGCCATAATGGTACGCGCCGCCGATGCCGGGCGCGATGACCACGTTCAGCGGCAGATTGGGCAGCGCAAGCTGGTTGAAGAACTCCGACATGGCCGCATAGTCGCGCTCGCACACGGCCAAGATCCCGGCCGCGATGGCGGGCCCGTTGCTGAAGCCGGTTTGATAATAGACGCCGAAATGGGTGGTGCTGCCGTCGAAGGTGACGGCGCGATCGAACCCTGCCGCCGGAGCCGCCGCGGCCCCGCACCGCACTTCCAGGAGCGGCCCGCGAGCGAGGACACGCAGCACGGCGTCGCGGCCCCGGCCTTCGCGCCCCGGCTCGGTTGGCTTGTGAGTCTGGCGAGTACGCCGCTTGGGTGCGGTTCCGGCGTCCTTGCCGGCATGCTTCTTCGGCGCCACCCCTGCCTCCCGCTCTCCCTCACTCTACGCCAGGGGCAGGGTGAGTTCCGTGCGCGAAGACACCGCAACCTTCTTGCACGTGCACGCGACCAAACCGCGGGAGCGGGGCTTAGCGCACCAGCGGCAGGACGTGCGCGTCCACCCAGGCATCACCGCGGCCGGCGGGCACGTCTTTGAACAACGACCATTGTTCCTCGTGCACGACGGTCTGGCCCGGGGCCACCCGCTGCATCGAACCCAGTGTTTCCAGCTCCAAGAACGTCGGGTCCGTATAGGTTTCGAAGTTGGCGCCGTAGTCGCTGTAGTCGGCCGCCGGATCGAACTTGCTGTGCACGACGAACAAATGGCCGTTATTGTAATAGGCTCCCCACCCGGCTTGGTCGCGGACGCCGATCTTCTGCCATTGATAGCGGCCCGTCGGGTGCGTGTCTTGGTGCAGCTCGATGTACTTGTCGCCGAGCGTCCAGCGCGAGTCTTGAAAGTCGGTATAGGACCAAAGAGCCAGCGCGCCAACCGGCTGGAGATGCTGTTTATCCCAGGACGCTTTCGGGGGGAGCGGCAAAATCACGGTTCCGTTCTGCTCCATCACGGAAATGGACCAGGGCGCGAAGCGCGTGGCCCGGCTACCGCGATTGGTGACTTTTTGGATCAACGTCAGGCCGGCACCACTTGCCGGCATGCGGACGTCGATCTCGCGCTGCAGATTCGTGGCGAAGGGCTTGCGCTCGACCGGCGCGATGAACTTCACCAGGCTGCCCTGCCGCACCACCCGCACCGGAACGTTGTCGGGAAAATAAGTGCGATCGTTTTCCGGGGCGACCCACAGCCGGTGGCCGCCGTAGCTGCGGTACTCCGTGCCGCCGGTCTTGCCGACTTGATCGGGAAATTCATGAAACTCATTGCGGTCGCCATTGAAACCGAAATAGATCACGCGCGGCCCAACGTCGGCGGTCACGATAGCCGTGACCGTGCCGTTGGTAATGCGGTAGGCGTGCTGCCAGCCCGCGTAGGGAACCTCTTCGACCTTGACCGCGCTCTGCGCCTGCGCGGACACAGCGCCCAAGACGAGCCCCACGGCGGCGGCCAAAGACAGCAACGACGCAAATTGCGGTGGCATGCGGAATCTCCCGTGCATCGACATAGTTAACAGCGCTCCTCGGCGCTCCACAAAGTTGTCGGCCAGCGGCGGTAATTGCCCAAGGCTTCGGCGATGGCCGCCGCCGCGCGGCCATGATTGATCGCGACATGATGTTCGAAGCCTTCACGGCAAACGAAGTGCAAAAGTTTCTGCAAGCGCGGAATGCGCGCCACGCCGAAGCCGCCGAAGCTCTTGGGGCGGTCGGCGGTGATTTCGCCCTCGCCGGCATAAGCGCGCAGGCGGCCGCCGGCGTCGTCGGTGGTAATCCGGCAGAAGCTGATGGGGCCGGCGGCCAGCGGCCCGACGATGGTGCCGAAGGTATTCTCCTTGCCCACCGTGCCGGCAATGATCTCTTGAAAGTGCATCTCCGCTTCCGCGAAGAAGCTCTTGGGCAGGTTGGAACAGTGGAAGAGGACCGCGGCGTCGGGATCGTCGCCGTAGTTGTTGTTCCAATCCACGATGGCGCTGGGGCCGCCGGTGGCCAGCTGCAGCACGTGCATGGCGAGCATCCCGGTGACATCGGTCTCGCAGGCGCTCGGCAACAGCGACTCCGACATCATGCTCATCAGCGTGCAGGGCGCGATGCCGAAGTACTCCTCGAGCGCGGTCCAGCATTGGATGGAGGTTCCGGCCAGGCCGTTGGCGGCCATCCAGGCGTCGAGCACGGCGCCGAATTTGGCCATTTTCAAGAGCGCGGGCTCGGGCACGGCGCGCTGCGGAATGTAGCCGCGAATCGCGGCCAGCTTGGCTCGCACGCCCGGCTCGTCGTCGCCCAGGCGGCGCACGCGGCCCAGCACTTCCGAGAGATCCAGGGGCTCGACGGTGATGCCCTCGCGTTCGAGCAGCTTTTCGCTGAAGCGCACGGTATTAAACGCGGCCGGACGCGCGCCGACGATGCCCACGCGCAGGCCGCGCAGACCGCGCACGATGCGGCAGGTCGCGGCGAATTTCGCGAGGTCCGCGCGAAAGGCCTCGCTCGCCGGCGGGACGGTATGGCGCTCGGTGAGCGTGAAGGGAATGCCGTACTGGACCAAGTTATTGCAAAGCGAGATCTTGCCGCAGAAGCTGTCGCGACGGCGGTCAATCAGCATTTGACCGGGCTCGTCGGGATAGGCGTGCACCAAGACCGGCACGTCGAGGCCGGCCAAGCGGATGGCGTCGGCGGCGGCGCGCTCATCGCCGAAATTGGGAAGCGTCACGATGACGCCGGCGATGTCCTCGCGGTGCGCGCGAAACAGCGCGGCGCAGCGGCGCGCGTCCTCGAGCGAACCCACGGCGCCCTCCGGCGTGGCGGTGGCGTCGAGGCAAACGACGCCGTAGCCGTGCTCCTTGAGCACGCGCAGCATCTCTTCGCGGCCGGCGCGGACGAGCTGCGCCGGAAAAAAGCCGCGATTCCCCACCAGCAAAGCGAAAGTAGTCGGCAAAGGCATGAGGGATTCAGTCGGCGTGGGTTATTGTCCGTAGGCGGTATGGTAGCGCTGCCACCACTTTTGTACTTCCTGGCGCGGCAGCGGCTCAGGCTGACCCAACAGTAAGGCCAAGTGACACGTCTTAGCAACGTCTTCGAGCATGACCGCGGCCTTGAGCGCGGCGGTGGGCGTGGGGCCGAACGCGAAGGCGCCGTGGTGCGCGAGGAGCACGGCGGGCGCTTGATTGCGCGCCGCCACCAGAGCGGCGCCGATGGCGTCGCCCTGATTGTCAACATACGGCGCGCAGGGAATTTCGGGGCCGAATTCATCCGCCATGGCGGTCAGATAGGCGGGCAGGGGACGGCGAAGCAGCGCGAAGGCCGTCGCGTAATTGGAGTGAGTGTGGACGATGCCGCCAAGATCGGGACAGTGGCGGTAAAGGTAAAGATGGTGCGGCAGGTCCACGGACGGTTTCCAGCGGCCGGCCACGCGCCTCCCATCCAGATCCACGATCGCCAGGTCTTCCGGCCGCAGGCGGTCGTAGTCCATGCCGCTCGGCTTGATGGCGACGAGACCGCGGGAGCGATCGATGCCGCTGGCATTGCCGCTATGCATGGTGACCAGCCCGGCGCGATGAATGCCGCGATTGGCAGCCCACACTTCCCGGCGCAGCGCGGCGGGAAACGCGGCTGAGCGGGCGCGCGGGCTCATGAGGCGGCCCCTTGGATGCGAGCGCGGGCAGGGCGGCGCCGGGCGGGTGCGGCGGCCGCCTGGGAGCGGCACTCGTCGCGCAGGGCTTTGAGCCGCTTCATCACGAGCGAGCCGCCGCGGCCAAAGTAGTCGTGCAGCGCCCGATATTCCTCGAACAGCCGGTCATACGTTGCCTGCGCCGCCGGCCGGGGACGGTAGACGCGCCGCTCCAAGGAAGCCATGGCTTGCGCCGCCGCCTGGATCGAGGCGTACCCGCCCGCCGCCGGCCCCGCCGCCACGGCTGCGTGCAAGGCGGCCCCCAACGCGGAGGTCGTTTGCGGGTAGCGCGGCAAACGAATCTCGCGGCCGGTGACGTCGGCATAGATTTGCATCAAGAGCTGATTTTTTTCCGCCAGCCCGCCGCAGGCGTATAGGGCCTCGATCGCGACGCCCTGGGATTCGAAGGCGGCAATGATCTGGCGGGTGCCGAACGCGGTGGCTTCGATCAAGGCACGGTAGATTTCTTCGCTGCGCGTCTCCAAGCCGAAGCCGACCATGAGACCGGAGAGGCCGGCGTCCACCAGCACCGAGCGGTTGCCGTTCCACCAATCCAACGCGAGCAAGCCGGAGGCGCCGGGGGGCACGGCGGCCGCGCGCCGTTCCAGCCAGTCGGCAAGGGAAACGCCGGCGCGCCGCGCTTCGCGTTCCAGGGCGGCAGGAACGGCGCGATGGAAAAACCACGCGAAGATATCGCCCACCGCCGATTGCCCGGCCTCGTAACCCCACAAGCCGGGAATGACGCCGTCCTGCACGACGCCGCACATTCCCTCCACCCAGCGGCGGCTTTCGCCCAGCACCAGGTGGCAGATGGAAGTGCCCATGACCATGACCATGCGGCCGGGTGCGGTCACGGTGCAGGCCGGCACGGCGCCGTGCGCGTCCACATTGCCGATCGCCACCGGCGTGCCGGCGCGCAGGCCGGTCTTGCGCGCCCAATACGGCGTGAGCCCGCCGGCGCAGGCGCCGAGAGGATAGTAAGCGGTCGGCACGCGCGTCCCGATTACGTTTTCCAGCGAGGGATGCAAGGCGCGAAAGAAGCCCGGCGAGGGAAACGCGCCCCCTTCGCGGCGGGCGATCCACATCGCCTTGTAGCCGGCGGCGCACGCACTGCGCTTTTCGGCGCCGCACAATTGCCAGACGATCCAGTCGGCGGCCTCGATCCAACGCTCGATGGCGTCATAGACGCTCGGGTTTTCTTCGACGACCTGCAGAAGCTTGGCGAAGAACCATTCGGAGGAATAGCGGCCGCCATAGACGCGAACAAACTCTTCCTGGCGGGCGCGGCCGATTTCCGTGATCCGGTCGGCCTGGGGCTGGGCGGCGTGGTGCTTCCACAGCTTGACCCAGGCATGCGGTTCGCGCCGCCAGGCCGGCAGAAAGCAGAGCGGCGTGCCGTCGGCGGTGGTCGGCAGGGGCGTCGAACAGGTGAAGTCGGTCGCCAGGCCGATGACGCGCTCGCCGCGGACGCCGGCTTGCCGCAGCGCCCGCGGCACGCCCTTCTCGAGCACCCGCAAATAATCGCGAGGATTTTGCAGCGCCCATTCGGCGGGCAGGGGGCGGCTGCCGGGCAGCGGCAGCCGCTCGGAGATCACGCCGTCGGCATACGGCACCGTGGCGGAGCCGGCCATGACGCCATCCCGGACCCGCACCACTACCACCCGGCCCGATTCAGTGCCGTAATCGATGCCGAGGACAAAGGCATCGCGGGCCATCAGCTCAGCCGAACCTCCAGGGCCACGACCGCCAGGCCGGGCACCGCTACCCGCAGACCGCGGCGGCCGGCCGTGACGGGATGCGGGCGCGGCACGATGCGGTTGGGCTGATCGAAGGTGTTGCAGGCATTCCAGTCCGGGTCGTGGAGGATTTGCGCCCGGCCCTCAGCCGCGAGGCCGCCGAAGTCGCAGTCCACCTGCACCACGCCATCCGGGCTGGGATTCACCAGAGTCACGAGCATCTGCCGGTCCTGGCGCGTGGCCGAGGCGGAGAGCGGCGCAGCGCCGCCGCCTTCCGCCTGCGTTTGCACGGAATCGCGGCCGCGGTGCGGCTTGAACATCGCGAAGACGTAATAGGTGGGCGTGCGAATGCAGCGCTCGCCATCGGGACCGTCGGTGAGCAACAGCGACTGCAAGACGTTCACCATCTGCGCGATATTGCACATGTACAACTTGTCCGCCTGGCGATTGAAGATATTGAGGCCAAGGCCGGCGGCGGCGGCGCCGCGCTGGGTATCCTGCTGCCACAAGCGGCCGTACCGCGCTTCGACCTCCGGGCCGGGACGATCCCAAACGCCCCACTCGTCGAGCACCAACCCGACCTGGGCGCCGCCGAAGTAGCCGTCGAGGATGCTCCGTTGCTGCCCGATCGCCGCTTCCACGCGATCGAAGATGGCGAGCTGCTTGACCACTTGTTCGCGCGTGAATTGCGTGGGCGGGGCATCGCCGCCCTCGTAAAAGTGCATGGAGATGCCGCCGGGACGGGTGCGCCCCAGGCCGTCCATGAGCCCGCGCGTCCAGCGAATGTCATTGCCGTTGGGGCCGCTGGCGATCATGACCGGGCGCACGCCGCCGAAGGAGTGGAGGAAGTTCGCATAGCGGCGGTAGAGCGTCGCGTATTCCTCCGGACGCATGTCGCCGCCGCAGCCCCAGCTCTCGTTGCCGATGCCCCAGTAGCGGACGTTAAAGGGCTGGGGCGAGCCGTTGCGCGCCCGCTCCTCGGCGAGCGTGCTGCCGCTGGGATAGTTGCAATACTCCATCCAGTCGCGCAGTTCTTCGGGACTGCCGCTGCCGACATTCCCGGCCAGATAGGGCTCGGCGCCGATCTTGCGGCAGAGGCCGATGAACTCGTGCGTGCCGAAGCTGTTGTTATCGACGACGCCGCCCCACCAAATGTTCACCGTGTGCGGGCGGTCGGGACCGACGCCGTTGCGCCAATGGTAATCGTCGGCATAGCAGCCGCCGGGCCAGCGCAAGACGGGAATACCCAAAGCGGCCAAATATTTGATCGCGTCGGCGCGATAACCTTCGTCGTTAGGAATGCGTGAGTCGCGGCCGACCCACAGCCCGCCGTAGATGCAAGCGCCGAGATGCTCGGCGAACTGACCGTGCAACTCGGGGCGGACTCGGCCGATGATCCGGTCGGGAAACAGGCGCAGCCGCGCGGTCGCGCCGGCCGCCTGCGTCCAGCCGCGCCGGGGCAACGCCAGCCCCGCCGCGGCCGCCGCGCCCGCCGCGAGAAACATTCGACGATCCATGGACATTGCTAGGCTCCCGCTGCGCGACGCCCGGCGCGCAAACGATTGGGCAAACGCAAGCTTACGCTGATTCCCGGGCGGCGGGTCAAGCAAAAACTCGCGCCAGTTCGGCGGCGGCGCGCCGCCGCGCCGCCACCGGCGGGCACCGCCACAAACGGTTGCGCGTTCGCTTGCGCAAGCGGTTGTACCAAGCCCACAGGGACACTTTGCGACAGGCGGCGGACAGAGTGAAACGCGCCGAAGATTTCCGCCGCGCGCGGCGGATTTTTCCTTGACAGCGATGGCGGCGCGTGTACGATAACGCCTGAACGCATCGCGTTCGCGCCCCGACGGCTATGGGCGCGCGCCCCCATGCCCCTCCTTCCCGCGCTTCTCGTCGGCACGCACCTGGCGCACCTGGCGCCGGTAGACCTCGCAATCGTCGTTATCTATTTCGCGGCCGTGCTGGGTCTCGGCCTTTATCTCAAGAAGCGCACCGACACCGGCGAGGAGTTCTTTCTCGCGGGGCGCGGCATGTCCGCCTGGGTGGCCGGGCTGAGCTTCTTAGCCGCCAACCTGGGCGCGCTCGAACTCATGGGCTGGGCGGCCAGCGCCTACGAGTACGGCATTTTGGCGGTGCATTGGTACTGGATCGGCGCCATCCCGGCGATGGTCTTCCTCGCCCTGGTGATGATGCCGTTCTATTACATCTCCCGCACCCATTCGGTGCCCGGCTATCTGCGCCTGCGCTACGGCGAAGCAACGCGCTCGCTCAGCGCCGTCTGCTTTGCCGGCATGACCGTGTTGATGTCGGGCATCAACATGTTCGCCATGGCCAAGGTCATGGAGGTCGTGCTCGGCTGGAATCTGCACTTCTCCATCTGGGTCTCCTCAATTACCGTGGCGATCTACGTCGCCTTGGGCGGATTGACCTCGGCCATCTTGAACGAGGTCCTGCAATTTTTCTTGATCTGGTGCGGCGCGCTGGTAATTCCCATCGTCGGCCTGATCGAGGCCGGCGGCTGGACGGCGCTCAAGCAGCAGATCATCCATAACTTCGGCGCCAGCTACGTTCACGCCTGGACGACCCTGGGCAGCTTCCGCGCCAACCCCATGGGGATTCACTGGACCGGCATCGTCTTCGGCCTGGGCTTCGTGATCTCGTTCGGCTACTGGACGACCGATTTCTTGGTGGTGCAACGCGTCATTGCCGCCAAGGATTTGCGGGCGGCGAAAATGGCGCCCATCATCGGCGCCTATTTCAAGATGGCGGTGCCGCTGATCGTGATCTTGCCGGGCTTGATCGCACTGGGGGTGCTGGGCACGGGCGCGCATCCGGTCCACCTCGTCGCGGAGTCGGTCGCCAAGACGGGCCAACCGACCTACAACGACGTCCTGCCGCTGATGCTGGTGCGCTACGCCGGCCCCGGGCTGATGGGGCTGGGCATCACCGCCTTGATTGCCGGGTTCATGTCGGGCATGGCCGGCAACGTCAGCGCCTTTGCCACCGTCTGGACCTACGATATCTATCGCCCCGCGGTGCGCAAGCTGCGCGGGCTTGCCGCGATCGAGGATGTCGCGCCCATAGCGGCGGCCGCCGGCGCCGCGGGCGAGGGCGTCACGGTGGGAAGCAATGCGGAAGCAAGCGGCGATCTGCCCGACCGCCATTACTTGGCGATGGGGCGCTGGAGCACGATCGTCGGGGTGCTGGTGAGCGTAGGCACCGCCTATTTGGCGATGCAGTTCAACAGCATCATGGATTACGTCCAGGCGCTCTTCAGCTTCTTCGTCGCACCCCTGCTCGGCACCGTGCTGCTCGGCATGCTCTGGAAACGCGCCACCAAGGCCGCCGGCTTCTGGGGGCTGCTGGCGGGGACTTGCGCGTCCATCGCCATGTGGGCGTGGGCGCGGCTCGACCCGGCGGCCCTGTCGGTGGTGGCGCTCTCGCGTTATGCCAAGCCCATGGCCGACGATATGTACCGAGCGCTGTGGTCGTGGATCGTGTGCGTCGTCGTTACCGTGGTCGTCAGCCTGTGCACCGCGCCGCGTCCGGTGGGCGAGCTGCGAGGCTTGGTCTACGGCTGCACGCCCCTGCCGAAGGAGAGCGAGTATGCCTGGTGGCAGCGGCCGCTCTTCTGGGGCATTTTGGTGCTGGTCATCTTGGTCTGGCTGAACTGGATTTTCCGATGAGCGAACCGAGTCCGCGTCATGAGGCCGTCCCGGTCTGGATCTATATCGCGGGATTGCTGCTGGTCTATGGCTTGATGGTGCTGGGCGCCGGCATCGAGCAATGGAACCATCCGCCCGACATCGCGCTGCCGCAGATCCACGCCACGTTCTGGGGCGGCGTGCTTCTCACCGTGCTGAGCGGCTTTTTCCTCGCGTTTTCCGTACTGCAGCACAAGCGGAACCGGCGTTCATAGCCCGGCGCGCGTCCACTCGCCGTCCACCAGCCGCCAAATGCCGAGCGGATTGGCGTCGCGCAATTCCTGCGGCAAGAGAAATTCCGGAGCGTCTTGGTAGCACACCGGCCGCGCGAAGCGAAAAATGGCGCGCGTGCCTACGGACGTCGCGCGGCTGTCGGACGTCGCCGGGTACGGGCCGCCATGCACGATCGCATGCGAAACCTCGACCCCGGTGGGATAGCCATTGACGATCAGCCGGCCGGCTTTGGTTTCCAGCAGCGCGACCAGGCCGGCGTTGCGGCGCAGATCGGTCTCGGTGGCGTGCAGCGTGGCGGTGAGCTGGCCGGGAAGGCGCCGCGCAGCCTCCAGCGCCTCGCGCTCGTCGCCATAGCGGACGAGCAGCAATGCCGGTCCGAAGAGTTCTTCTTCGAGTTTCGGATTGGCGGCCAGGGTGGCGGAGGACACCTGAAACAGGGCGGTCGAGATCGGCGCGGCTGACTTGGCGAGAAGCTCGACGCCGGCGTGCCCAGCGCGCTCATCCACGCCCCGGCAGTAGGCTTCGGCGATCCCGCGGGTGAGCAGCGTAGCGGGCGGCGTGGTCTGAATCCGTTGCGCCAGCTCGCGCGTGAAGCTCGTCGCCGCCGTGCCGGCGCCGGGCAAAAAGACGAGTCCCGGTTTCGTGCAGAACTGTCCGGCGCCGAGCGTCGCCGACGCGTGCAAGCCGGCGGCTAACGCCGCGCCGCGTTCGGCCAGCGCCTCGGGCAGCACGAAGACAGGATTGACGCTGCCCATCTCGGCAAAGACCGGAATCGGCTCGGCGCGCGCCGCCGCCAGATCCATCAGCCGGCGGCCGGCGGCGAGCGAGCCGGTAAAGCCGACGGCGCGTATCGCGGGATGGCGCACCAGCGCGGCGCCGATTTCGACCCCGGAATCGAACAGCAGCGAAAATACCCCGTCTGGAGCGCCGGAGGCGCGTGCCGCCTCGAGGATCGCCTCGGCCGCCAGCTCGCTCGTTCCCGGATGAGCGGGATGCGCCTTGACGATGACAGGATTGCCGGCCGCCAGCGCCGAAGCGGTATCGCCTCCGGCGACGGAAAACGCCAAGGGGAAATTGCTGGCGCCGAAGACTGCGACGGGTCCGAGCGGGCGCAAGCAGGAGCGCAAATCGGGCCGGCGCGGCTGATTCTCCTGCGCGGGATGCGAGCGATCGATGCGCGCGTCCACCCAAGACCCTTCCTCGGCGAGCGCGGCGAAGAGGCGCAATTGATTGGCAGTGCGGCGGAGTTCGCCGCGCAAGCGCGGCTCGGGCAGCGCCGTTTCCTGGCCGGCGCGCGCGACCAGCGCATCGCCGCGCGCCTCGAGACGCTCGGCACAAGCGCGCAAGAAGGCGCCGCGAGCCGCGCCACTCGCGGCGCGGTATTCAGCCGCCGCGGCTTCCGCGAGCGCCGCCGCGCGCTCCACTTCGGAGTCCGTCGCCGATACGAAAGCGGGCTCGATCGCCACGCCTCGCGCGGGATCCCACGCCCGAAATCGCGTTCCCGACTCCGCGCCCAGGGTTTGGCCGATGCGCGAACGGCCGGTCATCTAGGCCCTCGCCATCCGCTGCGCCGCCATTACCGTGTCGCGCTGCTTCAGCGCTTGGCGGATGGTGCGGCGCGCGGCGTCGAGCTCTTCGCCGACCAAGCTCAGCCGCGGCGGACGAACGCGCGAACTGCCCATGCCGGCTTCCTCCTGGATGAGCTTGATGAGCTGCACGAACTTCGGGAGCGTGTCCATGCGCAACAGCGGCAGCAGCCAGCGATACAACTCCCAAGCGCGCTCCCATTGCCCCTGGCGGCCGGCGTTCAAAAGCGCCACGGCCTCTTCCGGCATCGCGTCCGCCAGCCCGGAGACCCAGCCCACCGCCCCCATGGCCACGCCCTCGAGCACGACATCGTCCACGCCCACGAAAATCGCCAAACGATCGCCGCACAGAGCGCGAATCGCGGTGACGCGGCGCGCATCGGTGCTTGACTCTTTCACCGCTTGCAGATTCGCATGCTCTTCTGCCAATTCGACGATGTGGGCGGGCAAGAAATCGGCGCCGTACGCGACAGGATTGTTGTACAGCATCGACGGCAAGGGCGTGGCGCGCAAGACTGCGCTCACGTGCGCTTTCAGCTCGCGCCAATCGCCGGGATACACGTACGGCGGGAGAATCATCAGCCCGTCGCAGCCCTCCGCCTCGGCGGCTTTCGCCAAAGCGACCGCTTCGCGCGTGCCCAGCGCGGAAATCCCCGCCACCAGCGGCGCGCGCTCGAGCGCGCGCCGGCAGGTCTGCAAGATCCGCTTTTTTTCTTCGAACGAAAGCGTGGCGGCTTCGCCCAGCGACCCGAGAGCCACAACGCCGGTGCACCCGGCCTCGATCACTCGCCGGCAATGGTCGGCTACGAAGTTGTAATCTGGATCAAAGTGCACATCGAACGCGGTGGTAAGTGCGGGCCAGACGCCCTGCCAGTCCATCAAAATGGTTCCTCCCAGGCACGGCAGAGGAATATTATATCCAGTATTCGTGTCGCGCACTATATCTATCCTTATTGATCGGCAAGTGGTGTCCGTGCCAGCGGGCACGACCGTGGCAGCCGCGCTCATGGAGCGGGAATATGCGTGCCGGCGTTCCCGATCCGGCGAACTGCGCGGTCCGTTGTGCGGCATGGGGATCTGCTTCGAGTGCCGCGTCACCATCAACGGCCAGCCGCACCGGCGCAGCTGCCAGATTCTTTGCGAGGACGGAATGGCCGTCAGAACCGGAGACTAGACGGGTTCGCGGCGGATTCGGCAATGAGCGCAGCACCTTGGGATTTGTTGGTCGTGGGTGGAGGACCGGCAGGACTGGCGGGTGCAGCCTGCGCGGCGGAAGCCGGGATGCGCGTGGCTTTGCTCGACGACAATCTGGCCCTTGGCGGCCAGATTTGGCGCGCGGAAGCCACCCGCGACGTCAACACCGCCGCGGCCAGGTGGATCCGGCGAGCGGCCACCGCCGGCGCCAAGATGGTGACTCGCGCGCGCGTTTTCGACGCGCCCGCCCCCGGGGTGCTGGCGGCTGAGATGAACGAAGGCGACGAAGAGCGCCGGATCGAGTTGCGCTACCGCCAATTGCTGGTGGCCACGGGCGCGCGCGAACGCTTTCTTCCCTTTCCCGGTTGGACCCTACGCAATGTGCTGGGCGCCGGCGGATTGCAAGCGATGGTCAAGTCCGGACTGCCGGTCGCCGGCAAACGCGTCGTGATCGCCGGCAGCGGCCCGCTGCTGGCGGCGGTCGCTGCATACCTGCGCCATCATGGCGCCGAGATTGCGCTGCTGTGCGAACAAGCGCCGGCCTCGCAGACCGCCGGACTCGCGCTAGCGCTGGCGAAATACCCCGGAAAATGGGCACCGGCGGCGGCGCTGGTCTGGCAACTCGCCGGCGTGCGGCGCGCGACGAACTGCTGGCCGATTGCGGCTGAAGGCGATGAGGTGCTGCGCGCCGTGCGCGTGCTGCGAAACGGCCGCGAAACGCGCATCGCCTGCGACTATCTCGCCTGCGGCTTTCATCTCGTCCCCAACCTCGAATTGCCGCTGCTGCTCGGGTGCCGGACCCGCGGCGGCTACATCGAAATCGACGAGGCGCAGCGCACATCCGTGGCAAACGTCTTTTGCGCCGGCGAGCCGACCGGGATCGCGGGCGTAGACGCGGCGCTGATCGGCGGCCAGATCGCCGCGGCGGCTGCCGCCGGCCGGCCGATTTCGGCGCGCCAGAAGCGCGCGCGCCGCCGCTGGCATCGGTTTGGGATGGCGCTCGACCGGGCTTGCGCGCTCCGTGCCGAGTTGCGCTTGCTGGCGGGCCCCGAGACCTTGGTTTGCCGCTGCGAGGACGTCGCCTATGCGCGCCTGGCCTCGTGCCGCGATTGGCGCGACGCGAAATTGCAGACGCGCTGCGGTATGGGTCCGTGCCAAGGCCGCGTCTGCGGCCCAGCGACGCGCTTTCTGTTCGGCTGGCAGGACGTCTCGATCCGTCCGCCGCTGTTTCCGGTCCCGGTCGCTTCGCTCGCCGCGGCCGCGACGCCGGACACCGGCGCCGAGCCGGCGTTCGAGGCGGTGGCCGGGAAAAACGATTCATAATGGACGCGACGGGATTCGTGGAGTCGCCGCATCAAGCGCGTGGGGTGCGCATCTTCCTGGCTGGGTGCGCGATGGTCGCTTTGGGCGTGGTCCTTGCGTTCAGCGCCGGCTTTGCGCAAATGGCGCCCTCCGCGCCCGCCACGCCGGAAGCGGAGCTGCAAGCGGGAATCGCGCTGACCCGCCAGGGGCGCTTTGCCGCCGCCATTCCCCATCTTGAGGCCGCGCGCGGCCGCGTGCAAGACGAGTTCGCCGCCGATTTCGATTTGGCGCTGTGTTATGTAGCGACCGGCGAGAACGAAGGCGCGATCGCGTTGCTGCGGCCTTGGAGCAATCAGGTTGGCCATGCCGCGCAGGTCCATGATTTGCTGGCGCAGGCGCAGATCGGCGCGGGCCATGCCGCCACCGCGCGCGCCGAGCTGAAGGCAGCGTCGGCCGCCGCCCCGAACGACGAACGGCTCTATGTGCTCGCAGCCGACGCCTGCGCCGACCACCACTGGCCCGAACTGGGACTCGAGGTCGTCGCCGTCGGACTCGAGCATCTTCCCCGCTCGGCGCGGCTGCACTACGAACGCGGCGTGTTCCTTTCCGAACTCCAGCAATCGGATGACGCACGGCAAGAGTTCGCGCGGGCGCGGGCGCTCGATCCGCACGGCGCCATCGGCGCGCTGGCGGCCAGCCAGGCGGCGCTGCTGGAAGGCCGGCCGGAGGCGGCGGCCGCGGCGGCGCGAACCGGGCTGGCAACGGCGCCGCACAACTACATCCTGCAAACTCTGCTCGGCCAGGCGCTTTTGAAGAGCGGCGCGCAGCCGGGCCAACAGGCCTTCACCGACGCCCGGGCGGCACTCGTCGAAGCAGTCGCCGCCCGGCCCGATTTCGCGCCCGCGCAACTCGCGCTCGGCCAAGCCGAATTGCTGGAGGGCCATGCGCGCGAGGCAGTGGCGCATTTGGAAGCGGCGCGCCGCTTGGATCCCAATGCTACCGCCTGCTACGCACTGCTGGCGTCAGCGTACCGGCAAATGGGCGACATGGCGCAAGCGCGGGCGGCGCTGGCGGCGCTGGAGGCCGTCAACCAGCACCAAGTGGCCCGGTATAAGTCCGCACCGGCGAGCTACGTCGGAGCCGCCCCGGCTGGCGGGACTCCACATTAATGAGCGGATGCGAATGAGCTTTCGAGACGACCGGCGCGCGCGCTGCTCGCGGCGGCGCTTCTTGGGGACGGCGGGGCTGGCCGGTGCGGGAGCGTTGCTGCCGCTCCCGTGGGCGCGCGCCATCGCCGCGACGGGAGGCGCCTTTGCGGAAGTGCCGGCCGCCGCCAGCGGCATCCATTGGCGGCACGTGGCGGGCATTTCGCCGCAGATGTACGAACCGGAGACGAACGGCGCCGGCTGCGCGTTTCTCGATTACGACGGCGACGGCTGGATGGACATTTACTTGGTCAATAGCGGCCGTTCGGATTTCTATACGCCTCCGCATTCACTGCGCAACGCTCTGTATCGCAACAATCACGACGGCACCTTTACCGACGTAACCGAGAAAGCGGGCGTATCCGGCGGCGGCTACGGCATGGGCGTGGCCGTCGGCGATTATGACGGCGACGGCCATCCCGATCTCTACGTGACGCAATATGGCCGCAACATTCTTTACCACAACAACGGCGACGGCACCTTTAGCGACGTCACCGAACGCGCCGGCGTGGCGGCGCCGGGCTGGTCCACGAGCGCCGTCTGGTTCGATTACGACAACGACGGGCGGCTGGATCTTTTCGTCTGTCAATTCGCGAAATTCGATCCCAAGATCTGGTGCGGCGACAAGCTCACGCATCAGAAGATTTACTGCCGGCCGAACGTGTATCCATCCATGCCGAGCTGGCTGTTTCACAACAACGGCGACGGCACCTTCACCGACGTCAGCAAGAGCAGCGGCATTGCCGCCTCGCTGGGCAAGGCCTGGGGCGTGGTGGCCGCCGATGTGAACAACGACGGCTGGATGGACCTATTCGTGGCCAACGACACGGTCGCGAACTTTCTGTTCATGAACCATCGCGGCCGTTTCGAGGAAACCGGCGCGCTGGCGGGCGTGGGCTACAGCGAATTCGGGCTGGCGCGCTCGGGCATGGGCGTGGATGCCGGCGACTACGACCAAGACGGCTGGCTCGACCTTTTCGTCTCGAACATCGACCACGAAATGTTTGCGCTCTACCGCAACCAGCACGACGGCACCTTCAGCGACGCCGCCGCCAGCGACGGCATCGCCGCCGCCACGCTGATGCTGAGCGGCTGGGGCGTCAAATTCTTCGACTTCGACAACGACGGCAATCCCGATTTGATGCTCGTCAACGGCCATCCCGAGCCGCAGATCGCGCGGCTGGCGCACGGCGTGAGCTACGACGAGCGGCCGCTGCTGTTTCGCGGCGACGGCCGCGGCGGGTTCGTCAATGTCAGCGCCGGCAGCGGCGCGGTATTTCAGCAAGCCTTCGCGGGGCGCGGCCTGGCAGTCGGCGACTTCGACAACGATGGAGCGGTGGACGCGCTCATTTCCGTCAATGACGCCGCGCCCATCCTCTTGCGCAACCAAGCGGCCGCGGGCCGCCATTGGCTCGGCGTGCGGCTGATCGGCAAGAAGAGCAACCCGGACGCGATCGGCGCCAAGCTGACCTATCGCGCCGGCGACCTCGAGCGCCATCGCTGGCAAGTAGGCGGCGGCAGCTTCCTTTCGGCGCATGATCCCCGCCTCGTGCTGGGCCTTGGCGCGCGGCGCAAGCTCGACTGGCTGGAGGTGCGCTGGCCCCAGCCGGGCGGTTCGATCCAGCGGTTCACCGAACTCCCTGTCGACCGCTACATCACGATCACGGAAGGCGACCCAGGCTGGAAGTGAGCCCGGCGCCACGGCGGCACTCCCATCCCTGTTCCCGGCCCCGGCCCGGTTGGATCAATGCGGCTGCAGCAGATCTTCGGTGGTCGCCGGGGCGCGGCGATGGGCCGCTTGCGTGCTTTGCGCGAGCGCCAGTTGCCGCTGGGCCTTGGCCTTGTCGCCGGACCGTCCATAGGCGAGGAAGAGCTGATAATGGCCGGCGGGATCGTCGGGCGCCGCGGCGACGTATTTTTCCAGGCTCGTCGCGGCCTCGGCGTACTCGCCGACGGCATTGAGCGCCATCCCCAGGCCGAGGTAGGCCTCGGTGAGACTGGCGTCAATTTGGATCGCGCGGCGGAAATGGCGGATCGCTTCCGGCGCGTTCTTTTCGTGAAACGCGATGTCGCCGAGCATGAACTCGGTCTCGGGCGAGGCGGGATCCACTTTGAGTTCCGCCTCGAACTCCGCGCGGGCCTGGCTGGCGGTCTCCGGCGTCATCGGTTTGGCAAGCAGAATGCGCCCCAGTTGGTAATGAATCCCGGGCTGATTCGGATACTGGGCGAGGATTTTTCTATATGCCGCCGTAGCGTCTTGGTATTGTCCGCGCGCCACCATGGCTTCGGCGATCAGTTCCTGCGCCTCGGCCGACTGAGGCGCTTGGTTCAGCAAGCGCTGCGCCGCGCGGTCGGCGAGTTCGGAAAAATCGTGCGTCGTGGTGTAAAGGACCTTGGGATCCGTGGGAAACTCGCGATTCAACAAATCGAGCGCTTCGATCACCGCATCCTCGCGGTCGAGGGTCATGCCGCACTGGGCGCTCGCCAAAGCCGCGCGATAGCGCAGGCGCTTGCCGGCAACCGCGGCGAGATGGTGCTGCAGCAGCGCCAAAGCGCGCTCGCAATGACCATCCGCCGCGAGATCGATGCCGCGAACGACCGAATCGGGTTGTGACCAGGGCCGCGCCGTCCGCGCCTGTTGCGCCCCCAGCGACGCGGCCAAAAAAAGCGGCAGGGCCAGCTTCACAAAGAGCGGCCCGCGCGAACCCAGAGGACGGGGATGCACTTCGTGGTTCAAATGTCTTATCCGCTTGCCTTCATCATAGCCGTTCAGTCCGGCAGGCTACGTCGAGGCGGATGGCTGCGATTGGCCTCTGGTCCTGGCTCCCGAGTCCCTGTCATACTACAAGCGGTTCCTAGTACCGCCGGCATGCTCCGCCGCGGACGCCGCCGGGCTTTGCTCGACGGAAAGGCCGCGCTTTTCATCCGCCATCAGGGAGCGCGGCGTGAACGGTGAAACCGATTCCACGCTTTCCCTGCTCGATTCCGTGCCCTTCGACCGCAATCTCACTCGCCGTCAACTGCTTTACCTGCTCGGCGCGGCAGCGGCGCCGAGCCGGCTCTGGTGGCCGGCTAGGGCGGAGCGTGACACGGCCGCCAGCCGGGTGCGATTCGTGGACGTGGCGCGCCACTCAGGCATTACATTTCGGCATGACAACGCCGCCTCGCCGGAAAAATTCCTGATCGAGACGATGGGCGCCGGCTGCGGCTGGCTCGACTACGACCAAAACGGCCTCTTCGACCTTTATCTCGCGCAAAGCGCGGCCACGCCCGCCTACCAGCCCGCGCATCCGCTGCGCGGCGCCTTGTACCGCAACAATGGCGACGGCACGTTCACCGACGTGACCGAGCGGGCCGGCGTGGGGGCTGAGGGACTGTTCGCGATGGGCGTGGCGGTCGGCGACTTCGACAACGACGGCTATCCCGATCTCTATGTCTGCGGCTACGGCCGTTCGCGCCTGTTTCACAACAACCGCGACGGCACGTTCACCGACGTCACCGAGCGCGCCGGCGTGGCCAACGCGGGCCGCTGGGCCTCGAGCGCGGCTTGGTTCGATTACAACAACGACGGTTTGCTCGACCTCGTCGTCGCCAATTACGTGGATTGGTCGCCGCGCCGCAACTTCTACTGCGGCGATCGCGGGCCCGGCCTGCGCAGCTACTGCCATCCCGACGATTTCAACGGCACGCCGCCGGCGCTGTATCGCAACAACGGCGACGGGACGTTCACCGAGGTCAGCGCCGCCTCCGGCCTCGGCGCCAAGCCAGGCAACGGCTTGGGGGTCGTGACCTTCGATTACGACGACGACGGCTGGCAAGACGTCTTCATCGCCAACGACTCGATGGCCAATTTCCTCTTCCACAACAACCGCGACGGCACGTTCACCGAGCTTGGCTATCTCGCCGGCGTCGCGGTCGGCATGAACGGCGAGCCGGAGGCGGGCATGGGCGTGGATGCCGGCGATCCGTTCGGAACCGGCCGCATGGACCTGGTGGTGACGCATCTCGACAACCAATTGGCGCGGCTTTACGCCAATCAGGGCGGGGGACTTTTCGACGACGTGACCGTGCGCTGCGGCATCGGCTACGCCACCTTTCTCATGAGCGAGTTCGGAACGCGCTTCATGGATTACGACAACGACGGCCGCCTCGACGTCTTCATGGCTTGCGGCCACGTGCTCGACAATATCGCCCGCTACAAATCGAACGTGCGCTACGCGGAGCCCAAACTCATGTTCCGCAACGCCGGCGGCGGGCGCTTCGATAACGTCAGCGGAGAGCTGGGCGGCGATTTTTCGCTGCCCTGCGTCAGCCGAGGCGCGGCTGTGGGCGACTTCGACAACGACGGCGATCTCGACATTCTCGTCAGCAACAACGGCGGCGCGCCGCAGTTGCTGCGCAACGACGGCGGCAACGCCAATCATTGGCTGGAGTTGCTGCTGATCGGCGCGGGCAAGAGCAACCGCGACGCCGTGGGCGCGCGCGTGCGCGTCGAGGCCGGCGATCGCGTCCTGACGGATCAGCGCAAGGGCGGCATGAGCTACCAATCCGCCCAAGACCCGCGGCTGCACTTCGGCCTGGGCGCGCGCGCCGCCGCCGATCGCATCGAAATTCGCTGGCCCAGCGGCGGCCGCACCGAGCTGCGCAACGTCAAGGCCGATCAAATCCTCGCCGTCGAGGAAGGCAAAGGAATCGTGCCGCGCCGGTTCCCGCGCGCAGCGACGTAGCAAAAAAATGGGCCGGCGCAATGCGCCGGCCCAGATGGATTTCACTCAGCCTAGAAGGTGAAATTGGCGCGCAACTGCACCTGACGCTGACCGCTCGTGGGCGCTCCGATGTGCCCAAAGCCCGTGCTCAGGAGCGAGCCGTTCGGCGTGCCCCACACAGGGTGGTTCCAGACATTCAGGAACTCCCCTTGCAGTTCCATGTGCAGACGCTCGGTTAGGGAGACTGCTTTAGTGAGCGACAGGTCTTGGTAGAACTGCCGGGGCCCGTGCAACCAGGGAATGAACCCGAGAATCCCCGCCATAGTATTGGGCACCAAATAACTAGCGTTGGCGCGGCCGCCGCTGGCGATGAACTTCGGGTCGATGCCGGTCGCGTAGGTCTGGCCCGGAACCGGCTGGGCGTCTACCGAGCTTTGCAGCGCGGAGGTCGAAGCACCGGTCAAAGTGATACCACCGTTGCCGTAGTCGTTGAATGTGTGATAGGCGCCGGTAAGCCGGAAGGGTGCACCGGTTTGGTAGGTGACGAAAGTTCCCACGGTCCAATCGCCGAGAGCCTTCGCGGCCAAGCCGTTGTTGTTGAGCCAGGTCTTGCCCGTGCCAAACGGCAGATCATAGGTGCCGTAAGCGTGAATGACGTGGTTGTGGTCAAAGAGCGCGGGACCGTAGCTGTTGCGCAGATTGCGCATCGTGTAGAGGTTAAAAGAGCCAGTCCAGGAATTATCCGGCTGGATCCCCAGCGTGTGACTCCACGTGTAGTTCACGTCAAACTGCATGCCGTGCCACTGCTTTTGTCGGAAGTCCACTTGGAGACCGTTGTAGTTGCCCGATCCGGCATCGGTGGTGTAGCCGGCGGTGCCCGGCCCCAGGTACGGAGGACCTTCGGTGCCGGCGCCAAACGGATTCGCCTGGAAGAAGTTCATCGGGTAGGCGCCTGCCACCCCGGCTCCGACATAGGGGACGCAGGGGGAGAAATTGGCGCTGCCCACGAGCGCGCAAAGGAAGTTCGGGTTGTTGGCGAGGTTGCCGGCGGCATCGCCAACCTGGCCGTTCTTCAGGTAGCGGACAAAGGTACCATCGGTCGGGCTGACTCCCGCAGTCGTCAGGATCGGGAGATTTACCTGGCCAGCATAGCCGTTGTTGGCGAAGGAGTTGTTGATGCCGTTGGCAGCGTTGATGGCGAGGTTGTTCTGCGCCGCCTTGAACTCGTTCAAGAATCCGTTTTCGAAGACGTTCACCTCATTCGGATTCAGCGAGACCCATTGATGGATCGTGTGATTGGCGACGTATCGGACTTCAATGACGTTGCTCTGGCCTAATTGACGCTGAATCCCGAAGGTGAATGACTGCACGTACGGCTGCCGAATGTTGGGATTGATGCCGGTTGCGCCGTACGGGCTATTGCTGAACGTCAGCTCGGACATCGGGACTGTCGTCTGAAATGACGGCGGGGTCAGCGCGTAGGGCGGGAAAGGATCGCCCAACGCCAGGCTGCCGGGGGCGAAGGTTCCGGGCGCCCCGCCCGTGGCTTGGTTGAGATTGAAGCTCTGGTAATAGTTGAAGCCGCCATCGGTGGCGTCGTTCCAAAATAACTGGTTGGGTTCAGTGTAGTAGCGCAAAGAATAGCCGCCGCGAATGACCGTGCTCCGGCCGCCGAACAGCGAACCCAACCAGCCATTCTCCAGATCCGGGTTCCACGCGAATCCGAACGCCGGCTGCGGGCTCTTGTTCCAAGGGTTGTACTGATGCTCGCGCGTGGTGAGGACGGGATCGGCAACGCCGTTGAGGACACCCGGTTTGAAGAGATCGCCGACCGCCGTAGGACCGTAGATGTTGGCCAGGCTGGCGCTCGTGTAAGCGCTGGTAAGGTCGTGATCGTCACCCGTGAAGTCCCAGCGCAAACCGTAGTTCAGCGTCAGGCTGGGCGTGACATGGTAGGAATCCTCGAAGAACAAGCCCCAGCCCTTTTGGAGCTCGTCCAGAGGATACGCTCCCGGCCCGGTAAGGTACTGGTGGGTCTTGGGGTCGAGTGCGTGCTGGCCGTTGACGTCGCCGATGCGGCCCACCAGCGTCGCGTAGAGGGCGCCAGCCTCGTCGCTGACGGCGCTGGAGGAATTGGCAAACTGCGGCGCGTTCGCGAAGGTGCTCGCCGCGGGATCCTGGGGCCCGAGGTAGAGATCAATATTCGGATACCCCAGCGGAGCGTTCCAATAGTGGTCTTGTTCGCGGTAGAACGAGATGCCGAAGTTGAACAGGTGGGCGCCGCGCTCCCAGCTTAGGGTATTCGTGAAATTTACCACCGGGTAATAGGTTGAGATCGGGGTTGGGAAGGTCTGGCCGCCATCGCCCAGCGCGTAAAAGATCTGCGGTTGGGTGAGATAAAGGGGCGCGGCGTCGTAGGCGTACCAGGTGGCATCGTAGAGGAAACCGCCACGGAATTGATTGATCAGCGTCGGGCTAATTGTATAGTCCACCCCTAATCCGGTTGTGTAGTTGGTGGAACGATTGGAGGCCGACCGATTGGCGAAGTTGGCGCCAGGAAAGGGCGGCGCACTTGCGTTCGGATTGGAACTCGTCGTTTCCAGGTAGTTGAAATCTAACCTGAGATTGGAAGAGACGTTGTAGTCGAGGCGCAGCGATGGGTAATAGCTGGTAGTCGGCGCTGGATTCAGCCACGACACTTGCGAAAGGTTGGGGTCGCCCGTCGGCGTGACCGAACCGGCCTTGACGGCATCATTCACCGCTTGGAGTTGGCTCGCGATTTGGGAGTTGACCGTCGAGGGCAGCCCGTTGGGCTGGGCAATGTCGGTCAGGACGTTGACCGTATGCACAACCCCGCTATTGTCAGTGAAGGTGTAATTGCCCGCCTGCGCCGCCGGCGTCAGAAACGTGTTCGAGGTGGTAAAGGAACTGGGTTCGCGCGAGGTCGCGAAGCTGCCGAAGAAGAATAGCTTGTTGTGCAGGATGGGGCCACCGAATGTGCCGCCAAAATCATTGAGGATCAGGGTATTGCGCTTCAGGGAGGCAGCGTTGTTGAACCAGCTGTTGGCGTTCAACCCGGAGTTGCGGAAATCCTCGTACGCGGAGCCATGGAAGGCGTTGCTCCCGCGCTTGGTGACGTAGTTGACCTGCATGTTGGATTGGCCGTTGCCCTGCGCCAATCCCAACTGATCGGTCTGCACCGTCATCTCCTGCATGTCTTCCAGGCGGGCCTGGACCGCGGGCCGGGCATTGCCGGCGAACTTCATCCGGCTTGAACTGGAGACGACGCCGTTGATGTTGTTTCCTTGCGCCGCTTCCGGCAACCCGTTCCAAGTGCCGTTATATCCGGGCACGACTTGCGCGAGCTGGCTGACGTCTCGTCCGTTGAGCGGCAGATCGTTCACCTGCTTCAGGTCGATCGTCGTGCCGATGGTGTTGGTCGTGGTTTCGACGATGGGCACGGCGCTGCCGCTGACCACCACTTCCGAGGTCACCGCCCCAACCTTCAATTGGGCGCGGACGTCGGTCACGCGCGCCTCCTGCACGATCACCGAACCGAAGACCTGCTTTTGAAAGCCTTGCTTGACGACCGTGAGCGAGTAGGTCGCCGCGGGCAGGCCGACGAAGGTGTAGGTGCCGGCCGATTGCGTCGTGCCGGTGCGCACGGTGCCGGTGCCCAGATCGGTCAAGGTGAGAGTCGCGCCACTCACGACGGCGCCCGAGGTATCCGTCACTAACACGGTGACGCCGCCCTGGGTGCCGGTCTGCGCCGACAGCGTCAATGCCAGCAGCGCCACGGCGGCCAGAACCGACAGCATCACTGCACCGGCGCGCGCCAAACGGCGGATGCGGGTGCCCGAATGGAGGGGGAAGCGATATGATGGGGTGGTCACGGCGAATTCTCCTGCGCCTTGTCGCTCGAATAAACGCTTGCGCAAGCGGAGGCGCAAGCGATTTCCTCGGATATTGTATGCACCCGCAAACCAGAGTCAAGGGTTTTTTGTAGTTTTTTTGCCCTAGGCGTGGCGCAAAAATTCGCCCTTGACCTGCGGTCCGGCGGGACTAGAATGACGTTTGCGCAAGCGATTGCGCCGAGCCGCCCGTTCATGATCCGCATGCGAGATGTCGCTCTCCGCGCCGGCGTCAGCGCCAGCACGGTGTCGCACGTGCTCAACGGCACGCGCTTCGTCGAGCCGGCCACCGGCGAGCGCGTGCGCCGCGCGATCGAGGAACTGGGCTACCATCCCAGCCGCGCCGCGCGCGCGCTGGTCCGCGGCGCCAGCGACTTGCTGGGCCTGATCATCAGCGACATCACCAACCCCTTCTTCCCGGAATTGGTCAAGGTCTTCGAAGCCGCCGCGCTGGGCATGGGCTGCGAGATTACGCTGGCCAACACCAACTACGATCCCAAGCGCACGGTGGCCTGCGTCGAGCGCATGCTGGCGGAGCGGGTTCGCGGCGTGGCGGTGATGACCTCGGAGATGGACGAAATGCTGATCGAGCGGCTGCGGCGGGCGCAGGTGCCGGTCGTCTATTTCGAGCGGGGCGAAGCCGACGCGTTCGCTTCGAACATCGTGGTGGACTATCAATCGGGCATTCGCGCGGCAGTCGAGCACCTCTGGGATTTGGGGCACCGCCGCCTGGGCTTCATCAGCGCCCCGCCGACGCTGCGCTCGACGCGGCAGCGGCGCGAGGTCTTCGAGCGGTCGCTGGCGCGGCTGGGAGGGCGGGCGCGGGTGGAGATCGGCGATATGCGGCAATCGGGCGGCCACGAGGCGGCGCGGCGCCTGCTCGCCGGCGCGGAACCGGTGACCGCCATCATGGCGTCCAACGATCTGATGGCCTTCGGCGCCCTGCAAGCGATCAACGGCGCCGGCCTGCGCGTGCCGGAGGAGGTTTCGCTGATCGGCTTCGACAACGTGATGTTTTCCGCCCTCACCCAGCCGCCGCTGACAACGGTCGAGTTATCGCGGCAACAATTGGGTGAGCTGGCGGTGCAGGCGCTGCGCAACATCGCCGCGGCGCCCAGCCACCAAGGGCAGCAGTACAAGCTGCGGACGCGCTTGATCGTCCGCGAGTCCACCGCCGTGCCGGCGCGCCGGGCGCGCCGGGCCAGCTCCTAGTCCGTTTCCGTAGGGTCCGCAGCAAGCCAGGAGGGTATCCACCATGTCCCACGCCAATCGCCGCCAGTTCCTTGCCACTCTTGCCGCCGGCGCCGCCGCCGTGCCGCTGGTCAAGACCCGGGTCTTCGGCCAAGACCCGGTTATGGACGCCGCCGCCGCCCATCGCGCCAACTACAAGGAGGCCGTCGCCTGGCGCGCGCAACCCTTCCCCATGGGACGGGTGCGGCTGGCACCGGGGGTGTTCCAGAAGAACATGGAGGCCAACCGCGAATACTTGCTGACGCTGCCCACCGACCGCCTGGCCCATATGTTCCGGGTCACCGCCGGCCTGCCCTCCTCGGCGCAGCCCTTCGGCGGCTGGGAAGCGCCGGACGTCGAGTTGCGCGGCCATTTCACCGGCGGGCACTATCTTTCCGCCTGCGCGCTGCAATATGCCGGCGCCGGCGACGACGAGGTCAAGCAGCGCGGCGAAGCGCTGGTGGCGGCGCTCGCCGAATGCCAAGCCAAGCATCCCGACGGGTATCTCAGCGCCTTTCCCGAAACCTTTTTCGACCGCCTGCGCGACGGCCAGCCGGTGTGGGCGCCCTTCTACACCATTCACAAGATCATGGCCGGGCACCTCGACATGTATGTCCACTGCGGCACGCAACAGGCGCTCGACACCTGCGAGAAGATGGCCGGCTGGGTGGCGCATTGGATCGAGCCGCTCAGCGACGCCCACGTGCAGCGGGTGCTCGAGACCGAATACGGAGGCATGGGCGAGGTGCTCTACAATCTCGCCGCCGTCACCGGCAAACGCCAATACATCTATCTCGGCCATCGCTTCGACAAGCGCGCCTTCTTCGATCCGCTCTTGGCGCATCGCGACGAACTCAAAGGCCTGCACGCCAACACGCATATCCCCCAAGTGATCGGCGCCGCCCGCGCCTACGAGCTGACCGGCAATCATGATTCGCGGCAGATCGCCGAGTATTTCTGGCGCGAGGTCGTGAGCGAGCGCACCTATTGCACCGGCGGCACCAGCAACGACGAGCACTGGGAAGGCGATCCCGGCCACCTGCGCATCGGTCCCGCGAGCGAGGAGTGCTGCTGCGGCTACAACATGCTCAAGCTCACCCGCCATGTCTACGGCTGGTCGGGCGATCCGCGCATGATGGACTACTACGAACGCACGCTTTTCAATAGCCGGCTGGGCACCCAGGAAACGCACGGGCTGAAGATGTATTACCTGCCGCTGGCCGCGGGATATTGGAAGACGTTCAACACGCCGTTCAACTCGTTCTGGTGCTGCACCGGCACCGGCGCGGAAGAGTTCGCCAAATTCGCCGACACCATTTACTTCCACGACGATGACGGCCTCTACGTGAACTTGTTCCTCGCCTCCGATCTCGACTGGCCGGAAAAGGGGCTGCGGTTGCGGCAGCGGACGAACTTCCCCGACGAGCAGGGCACGACGCTGACGATCCGCGCCGAGCGGCCGACCCAGCTCGACATCAATCTGCGCATTCCTTACTGGGTAGCCGACGGCGGCGCGGTCAAGGTCAACGGCGAAACCCTGCCGGCGTTCGCCAGCCCGGGCAGCTATCTCACGCTGCGGCGGGCCTGGCATGACGGCGACCGTATCGAGCTGAAGCTGCCGATGGCGGCGCATGTGGAGTCGTTGCCGGGCGACGAGACCTTGCAGGCGTACATGTATGGCCCGATCGTTTTGGCCGGACAGATGGGCGACGAAGGCTTGACGGAGAAAATGATCTTCGGCGGCTACGGCCCGCGCGCGCGGCCGACGCCGCCGCCCGAGATCGCCGGCACGGAGGCCTTGGCGGCGCTCAAGCCGGGCAGCGGCGGGCCGTTCGATTTCCAGCTCTTCACCGCGGGGCACGGGCCGATGGCGATGATGCCGCTCAACCAGACCTTCAACCAGCGCTACGCCGTGTATTTCAAGCTGAACCGGCCCACGTTCTTCGGCCGCCGCGCCTGAAGATCCGGTCGCCGCAGCCGACCCGGACGATGGGAGCCTGGCGCGCACGCCCGCGACGAGCGGCGCGCCGCAGCTCGCGATTGCGCGGTGTGCGCGCCGCCGAGCCAAAAGGAGAGCGGGATGGAGGAGTTGACCAGACGCGATTTGCTGAAGGCAGCGGCGGCGACCGGCGCCGGCGCATGGTTGGAGGCCGCGACGCCGGCCGCGGCGCGGACGCTCCAAGCCGGGGCGGGCGCGCAGATCGTGCCGCTCAACTCGACCAGCGACGTCTATATTCCGCCGCGCGGCCGCTCGTTCCTGAAATTCAGCTTCGACTTTCCGGAGCCATCGGTCCGCTTCGCCGATCTGCTGTTTTCGTTTCGGCTCTACACCTTCGAGAATGTTTACGCGCTCGATCCCACGGCGATGGAGTGGAGCGATCACGGCGACCGCGGCGAGTTGGCGTGCCGCCGCCTGACTTGGGCGGGCGGGCAGGCGCCGGCGGCGGGGCGGCTGGAGGCGCATTTTCAGCGCACCGCAAACGGCGTCGAGTGGCGAGCCGAGGCGCGCATGGAGGGCTCGCGGCTGGCGCTGAAGGCGATCTCCGCGATCGTGCGCGGCGTGCCGCGGGGGAAGATTTCGCCGGGCGGCGGCGGCTTCTTCGAGCCGCGCAACAACGAACTGCTGTTCGGCTATCCGTTCGGCGGCGACTCGCTATTCTTGGCCGGCGGCATGAATACGCCACTGGTCGTGATCGAAACGCCCGCGGGCGGCTACTTCGCGCTGGGCGCGCGCGATCAGGGCGTGCATGCCCATCGGTTTTACTTGCAGCCCGGCGACCAGGGCTATCGCGCCGAGCTGACCTACGAATCCGCGGGATGGCGGCGCAGCGCCGCGATCGCCTCGCCCGCGTGGCGCGCCGAGCGGGCGACGACGCTCGACGCCGCCTTCCGCCCGCACTTCGCCCACGTCGAGCAGGCGTTCGGCCTGCCCGATTGGGAGACGCGCGGGGACGTTCCCGACTGGCTGCGCCGCACGGCGCTGGTGATCGCGCTGCACGGCATGCATTGGACGGGGTATATCTTCAACGACTTCGCGCGCATGCGCCGCATCTTGGAATGGGTGGCGACGCAGATTCCCGGCGATCGCGTTCTCGTCTTCCTGCCCGCCTGGGATGGACGTTATTACTGGAATTATCCGCTCTACGAGCCCGACCCGCGGCTGGGCGGCGCCGCCGGGTTCAAGACGCTGATTGCCGCCGGCCACCGCCTGGGATTCCACTTCATGCCGATGTTCGGCTCCGACGCCGCCAACGACCATCTGCCCACGCGCGAGCGCCTGGCCGATGCACGCACGGTGCTAACCGACGGCGATCCCTTTCGCTTGAACTGGGTGGACTGGGACAACGACCGCCGCAACGAGGGCTGGTCGCCGTTCATGAACCTGGGCGTAGCCAGTTGGCGCGAATGGCTGACCGGGCGCATCGCCGCCACGGTGGCCGATTACGATGCCGACGCTTACTTTCTCGACATCGCCGGCGGCTGGGTGAACAACACGCAGGGAGACATGTTCGAAGGCGAACGGCAATTGGTCGCCGAGCTGCGCCGCCGCTTTCCACACGTTCTCGCGTGCGGCGAAATGTCTTACGATGCGCTGCTCGGCTCGATTCCGCTATTTCAGGTTTTCTCGGAACGCGGCTACCCAGCGGCGTTCAAGAAGTATGCCCGCGCCTTCCAGCACTTGAGCCATCCCGCGCCCGGCCGCGGCAGCAGCGGCGTACACGAGTCCGGCTTTGGCCGGTTCAACCCCGCGACGCTCGATCTCGATCCCGAGGAGATCCCGACTATCACCGTGGTGGACGACACGTTCGATAACCACCGCGACATCATGGCCGCGATTATTGTTGCCGCCAAGAAGCGCGCCGGCATCGCCAGTTGATGCGCGCGCGGCCAGCCTTCGCCGGTGCGCGTTGAGGCCGCTGATCCATGCCAAAGCCAACGCGACGTGACGCGCTGAAGACCTTGGCCGCCGGCGCCGCCGGTCTGGCGCTCGCTCCCGCTTTGGGCGCAACGGAAGCCGGCAGAACGTCATTCGGGCCGGTTGCATTTGCCGGCGCGTCCTGCGTGTTGCTCGCAGCCGCGATCTCGAAGCGCACGCTGCGCTTCACCTTCCTCCCGACGGCAACAACCATCGCCGCACCCGACGATGGGGCTCTTGTCATCGGGGAGCCGGACGCGTCCGGGCGCCCGCAACCCATCTCAGGGGGACAGGAAGTCGCCTGCGGCGATTTCCGGCTGCGCCTGACCGCGCAGCCGCTGGGCATTGAAATTCGCGACCGCAACGGCTCGCTCCGCCAGCGCCTGAGATTCGACGCCGGCACCGGCGCCATGGCCTTCGACCTAAGTGCGGCGCCGCTTTACGGGCTGGGCGAAGGCGGCGCGCAATTCAGCCCTCGCGGCGACTTCGACCGCAGCGGCTCGCTGTATCGGATGCGCAACGGCGAGTTCGGCGGGGAGCTGGCGCACGATGGCGCGCGCCTGCCGATCCCATTCCTGTTGAGCAGCGGCGGCTGGTCGCTTTTCGTGCATGCGCCGTATGGGGATTTTGATCTGAACGGCACGCCGCCTCCGGCGGGAACGGCGGCCGCAGGCGCAGGCTGGTTTCATCCCGATCGCGGCGCCGAGCTGTACCCGCGCCGCGGGGCAGAGCTTTTGCCCGCCACGGCGCTGCCGCTCGACGTCTTTTTCAGCTTCGGCGAGGGCCCGGCCGAACTGCTGGCGGAATACGCGCGGCTGACCGGCTTTCCCGCGCTGCCACCGCTCTGGGCCCTGGGCTTCCAGCAATCGCATCGCACGCTCGAGAGCCGCGAACAAGTGCTGGGGATCGCCCGCACCTACCGGGCCAAACGGCTGCCCTGCGACGTGCTGATCTATCTCGGCACCGGCTTCGCGCCTTCGGGGTGGAACACGGCCAATGGCTCGTTCGACTTCAATCCGCGCATCTTCCCCGACCCCAAGGCGATGCTGGACGAGCTGCACTCCGAGCACTTTCATGTCGTCATGCACGCAGTCATTCTCGCGCCGCGCCTTAGCGGCAACGCGGGCGACGCTTGTCCGGTGGCGCGCTTCGATGACGAGCAGGCAGGATGTTACTGGGATGAGCACCGCCGCGATTTCGCGCTCGGCGTCGATGGCTGGTGGGCCGACGAAGGCGATGGGCTCGACCCAGCTTCCCGGCTGAATCGGATCCGCATGTACTGGGAAGGGCAACAGCGGGACCGGCCCAACCGCCGGCCCTATCTGCTGACTCGCAACGGTTACGCCGGGATGCAGCGCTATGCGCCGCTGGCTTGGTCGGGCGACATTACTTCCCAATGGCAGACGCTGCGCACACAGATCGCCGTCGGCCTCAATGCCGGTCTCAGCGGGCTGCCTTTCTGGGGCACCGATATCGGCGGCTTCTATCCCACGCCGGAGTTCACGGCTGAACTGTTCCTGCGCTGGTTTCAGTTCGGCGCTTTCTGCCCCGTGTTTCGCTGCCACGGCCGCGCCTGGATGCTGCGGCTGCCCTGGGGCTGGGATCGGGGCGAGATCGGTCCCGGCGAGATGGGCCCGAACGGCGCCAAAGTGCTGCCGCCGCCTTCGGCGCTGCACAATGCCACGGTCGAGCCGGTCTGCCGCCGTTACTTGGAACTGCGCTACCGGCTCTTGCCCTACATCTATAGCCTCGCCTACCAAGCGCATCGCACGGGACAGCCGCTGATGCGTCCACTCTGGATGCACGCTCCCGGCGACGCGAATGCCCACCGCGCCGATCAATATTTCTGGGGGCGCGACCTGATTGTTTCGCCGGTGCTCGAGCCGGGGGCGCAAACCCGGCGAACTTATCTTCCCGGCGGGATCTGGCACGACTTCTGGACGGGCGAGCGCATCCACGGCGGCAAGGAGATCGAGCGCCAGGTGGATCTCGCTACCTTGCCGCTGCATGTGCGCAGCGGCGCGATCCTGCCCTTCGCGCCGGTGCGGCAGTACACGGCGGAGCCGGTAACGGACCCGCTGGAAATCGCGGTCTATCCGGGCGCGGACGGCGATTTCCTGCTGTTCGAGGATGACGGCGTCAGCTTCGACTATCAGCGCGGCGCGTGGATGGGGCTGCGCCTGCGCTGGCGCGACGACGCGCGCACGCTATCGCTTTCGCTCGCGCCGGGGTCGCGCCTGCTCGCGCCCCGGCCCCGTCCGCTGAAAGTGCGGGTCGTGGGGCAAGCCGAGTCGCGCGCCCTCGCATTCTCCGGCGCGCCGCAAACCATTCGGCTCTGAGCCGCGCCGATTAGGCTCAGCGGCGGAGCCTCAATCCCGCCGCTTATCCGGCGTTGGCCGAGCGGGCATCGGCGCCGAAATGCAGGAGACGATCGAGGACGTAGTTGCTGTCGATGGCTTCTCCGCTGAGCGCCATCGCCAGAATTTCGCCGCCTAGCACCTGGGGCGCCAGCAAGATATCGGGCTGCACCCGCCGCACGCGCTCGAGATACTTGCCGTCGTTGATCGCGGCCACGGTCTTGGCGCGGCTTTCGAGTTCCTTGACGGCGAGGACGATGAAGGCGTTCTCGGAGTCGTCGGCGCGCAGCGCGAGCACTGCGCGCGCTTGCTTGGCGCCGGCTTTCTCCAAGACGTCGAGGCTGTTGGGATCGCCGATCACGATGTCGGCGCCGTCGAATTGCCCTTCCGCCGGCGCTTGCGCGAAAAGCAAGGTCACCGGCTGCTTGCGGCGGCTCAACTCGCGATAGGTGTTATACGCCAGCGGCGTGTTGCCGATGATGATGAAGTGATCCTTGCGGTTCATGAGCTTGCCTCGCCGTTCCACGATGCGCCGGAGACTGCCCCCGACCACCGGTCCCATGATGGCGCTGAGCGAGGTGGCGAAGACGGTGATGCCGAGGATGATAATCGAAACCGCGAACAGGCGCGCGTGCGGGGTGCGCGGCGTAATATCGCCGTAACCGACGGTGCCCATGGTGACGATCGCATAGTACAAAGCGGTGGTGAGATCGTTGATGGGCGGCGTGAACTGCATCCCCATGTAGAACGCGCCGAACACGGCATAGAGCAGCAGCAAGACGCCGCTGGCGAGCGCGAAGAGCGTGCCTGCGGCCAAGCTGCTGCGGTTGAAGCGCCGGTAGCTGACGAGCAGCGCGCAGAGCAGCAGCGCATCGTAATAAATCAGCGCGGAGTAAAACGTGTGCGTGATTTTGATCGCCACCAAGATGGTGATGGCGGTCAGGCCGAGCGAGACGATCCAGGAAAATCGCGAGCGCAGCAGCAAACCCACCGACATGGCGAGCATGCCCAGGCCGATCATGGCGAAGGGGATGCCGCGGGCGCCGAGGCGCAAGCTGGTGGTCGTCAGCGCCGCGAACGGCTGACGCCAGATGGGGGCGGCGCCGTGCAAGCCGGAGAGCAGCAGCAGCGCCCCGCCGAGGGCGAGACCGGCAGCCAGGGGCACGTGCGGGAACCAGGCGGAGTCGTTGAGGCCGCGCAGCGCGCGCTTGGAGCCGGCCAGAGCGGCGCGCACAAGCGATTGCGGCGGTTCGCGGAGCACGTTTCAGAATAGAGCCGAAGGCCGCGCTCCCGCCACGCTTATGGTGGGCAGGGCGATAAGCTTCGCAGGGCGTCGTTCTTCCACCCCAAGCCGCGCCGCTGCGCCTTGGGGACCCCGGTTCCCACCCCTAGCCGCGCCGCTGCGCCTTGGGGACCCCGGTTCCCACCCCAAGCCGCGCCGCTGCGCCTTGGGGACCCCGGTTCGGCTGCTCGGGGCGGACCGGATACGTTGGTGTATTCCTCCGCCCCGCCCAGCCTGCGACCTCGCCCTGCTGGCTTCTCGCTGCGCTCCGGCGTGGTCAGCTGACAAGGACCCGCCCCGCGGAACTCGCACGTCCTCGCCCAGCGCTTCGCTGCGCTGCGGATTCCCCTCGATCTCGGCTGGCTGGAGTTTCAGTTGTGGACTCGGCGGCTGCCGCCTGCGATGATGCCGGGAGGCTAGGTTTGGATGACGCCGGTGCGCAGGGGCGGCAGCTCAGCATTATGGGCGGCGGCTTCGAGCGCGGCGATCAGCCAGGCGCGCGTGTCCAGCGGATCGATGACGGCATCCACCCAGAGACGCGCGGCGCCATAGCGCGGATCGGCCTGCGCGTCGTAGCTGGCGCGGATCGAGGCGAGCAGCTCCTCCTGCTCGGCGGCTGACAAAGATTTCCCTTCCTTCTTCAACTGACTGAGCTTGATCTCCAGCAGGGTCTGGGCAGCCTGATCACCGCCCATGACCGCATACCGCGCGCTCGGCCAGGCCAGCAAGAAACGCGGATCGTAGGCCTTGCCGCACATGGCATAGTGGCCGGCCCCGAAGCTGCCGCCGACGACGACGCTGATTTTAGGGACGACGCTGTTCGCCACCGCGTTCACCATCTGCGCGCCGGCCCGGATGATGCCCTCGGCTTCGGCCTCGCGCCCCACCATGAAACCGTTGACATCATGCAGGAACACCAGCGGAATGCGGTTCTGATTGCAATCCAAGATGAAGCGGGCCGCCTTGGAGGCGGCTTCGGCATAGATCACGCCGCCCACTTCGATGCGCTGATCGGGCCGCCGCACGACGCGTTTTTGGTTGGCAACGATGCCGACGGCAAAACCGCCGAGGCGGGCGAAGCCGCACACCAAGGTTTGCCCATACTCGGCGCGGTACTCGTCAAAGCGGCTGCCATCGAGCAGGCAGGCGAGCAGGTCGCGCATTTCATACTGCTGGCGCGGATCGCTGGTGAACAAGCCGTACAAGTCCTCGGCGGGAAACAGCGGATCCTCGGCCATGATGCGGTCGAAGGGCGACGCCGGGGGCCGGCCGAGCCGCGACATCAGCCCGCGAATGCGCGCCAAGCAAGCGGCATCGTCAGGCTCGCGGAAATCCACGGTGCCGCTGATAGCGGCGTGCATCTTAGCGCCGCCGAGATCTTCGCTCGTGACCTTTTGCCCGATCGCCGACTGCACCAGCGCAGGACCGGCGAGATAGAGGCCGCTGCCTTCGGTCATCAGAATGGTGTCGCACATGACCGGCAGGTACGCGCCACCGGCCACGCAGTTGCCCATGATGGCGGCAACCTGCGGCACGCCAAGAGCCGACAGGACGGCGTTATTGCGGAAGACGCGGCCGAAATCGTCGGTGTCGGGAAATACATCCTCTTGCAGGGGCAGGAACACGCCCGCCGAATCCACCAGGTAAATCACCGGCAAGCGATTGTCCAGGGCGATGTTTTGGGCCCGAATCACCTTCTTCGCCGTCATGGGGAAGAAAGCGCCTGCCTTGACGGTGGCATCGTTGGCGATGATCATCGCCATCCGGCCCTCAACGACACCCAGCCCGCAGACCACGCCCGCGGCCGGCGCACCGCCCCACTCCTGGTACATGCCATCAGCGGCGTAGAGGCCGATCTCGAAAAACGTCGTGTCGCGATCGAGCAGGGAGGCGATGCGCTCGCGCGCGGTCAGCCGCCCTTTAGCGTGCTGGCGCGCGATCGCCGCGTCGCCGCCACCTTGCATCAGCGCCGCTTCCTCTTCGAGCACGCGGCGCGCAAGCGCCGCCATGGTCTTTTGATTGGCCTGGTAGCGCGCCGATTGGCGGTCAATTTGTGGGGATAATAAATTGCCGGTCGTCTTCCCGCTCATCGCCCCCCAGTGTACGCGACCCCCGCCCCCGCCGCCTCGCCACTCGCCGCAGCGTCAAGCAGCGCGACTTTCGGGCACATTATTTTCGTATGAGGAACATCAGGCTCAGCGCCGACGCCAAACTGGTCGCGCAGGCGCGCCCGGTTGCGCGGCAGCGGCACGCGACGTTGGACGCAGCCTCTCGGGAACGGTTAAGGCAATACGCGGACCGTAACCAGGTCGCGCGGAACTACGAAGCGCTTATGGATCGGCTGTCTTACTTGCGTCCGGGTAGAAAATTCGCTCGCGAAGAGATGAATGGGCGATAGGTTCTTCCTAGATACGAACATTTGATCTATTCGCCCGATCCGGATGCACCGGACAAGCGCGCACGCGCCCGGGCGCTGAAAGCGCGAGCGATCGCGACCCGCCGGGTGCAGCGATCAGGCGGCGCAAGAGTTTTTTTAATAATGCTGCGCCGCTTCGATCGCTCCGTAGAGCCGCACGACGCGCTTCGCTACCCGGCGGAAATGTTCGCCCCACTCTGGGGCGAGAACGCGCCCCCCAGTTGTTGGTCGCAGCGGATGCTCTAGCCGAGGCGCACCGCCTTGCCTGGCACGACGCGCTAGTCGTCGCCGCCGCGCAAGTAGCCGAGTGCGCCGTGCTCTATAGCGAGGGCTCCCCGCTCGGCCGCCTCTTCGCCACGAGCCCAGAGCCCCGAGCGATTTTCTGCTTAAAGTGTGCGCCCCCGCAGCCAGGGCGGCAATGCAAGGAGAATTTAGACCTGCCGCAAAATCTCGGCTGGGTTCACGGCGCGAATGGACCAACCCCCAATCAGCGCCGCGAGGCATCCGGAACCCACGGCGAGAAGCGCAACCACTCCCAATTGTGCCCAAAAATAAGTGATCCCGTCCGGGGCGAGCAAGCGCAAGGAAGGTCGAAAGAGCTCGACCGCCGCCGCGCTCGCTGCGACTCCCGCCAGCATCGGGCCGCAAACTTTGACCAGAAGAATCCGCATTACCCGTGACACTGGGCTGCCGAGCGCAAGCCGCACCGCGATCTCCCGCCTGGACTCGCGGGCGACAAAGGAAGCGACGGCAAAACTCCCCGCCGCGGCCAGTAAGAGCGCCAGAGCGGCGAAGATCAGCAAAACCGCTTTCCTGTTTTCCGGCGCCGCGGAGCCCTCCTTGAGCGCTTGGCTCGCTGCCTGAACGGAAACGGCAACGGGAGTTTGTTGCCCAACCGCAAGCGCCCTCCGGATGCTCGGCACTGGCGGTGGCGCTGCGCCCCTAGATCGCACCAGCAACCACTCCAACGGCAGGACCAGGTGCTGGGGGAAGGGGAGATATACCAGAGGTTCGGCATCGCTGAATATCCCCGTGTCCAAGCGAGCTTGAGACGCCTCGCCCACGACCGTGAATGTGCCCAACCCTGCCGTCTCGATTTGCCGGCCGAGGGGGGAAGCCGCGCCCCAAAAGAAGCGTGCAAACGCGGCATCGACGACCGCCACGTGCGCATTACCCAGGCATTCCGCCCGTGTGAACCCGCGTCCCCTCTCCAGACGTGTGCCGACCGCCTTGAAGTAATCCGGCGTGACCGCGAGAGCCGTGAACTGCAGCCCCTGTGCCGGCAGAGCTCGCGTGCTGCCGCCCGCGCCCGTCACAACCAAGGTCTCACCGCTGTCTTCGGAAGCCGGGCTGCCGTCCGCCAGCGCCGCCGCCATGACTTCCGGCTGTCGCGCGACCTCGTCGACGCGGCGTAGAGCATCCTCGGCGGCCAGCGGCAGCGCCGGTGATGCCCCGTGGGGGCTGAATGAGTAAAACCACAAATGGGCCGGCTGCCATCCTAGCGGCTTTTGTTCCGCCCTCCACAAGGCCCCGGCGGCGATTGCGGCCGCACCAGTGAGGATAAATGCTAGCGCGGCCTGAGAGCCAAGCAGCACCGAGAAGAGCCGCCGTTGGCGCCGCGAGGCGGTCACGGATAGCCCGGGCTCCTGCAAGTGGCGAGCCAGACCCAAGCTGCCGAGCCGCAGCCCGACAGCGAGCAGTGGAACCGCCGCGCTGGCACCGATGATCGCTACAAGCAAAAAATACGAGGTGCCCGAAGCGGGCGCCAATCCGCTTTGGGCCCCAGCCCCGGGCGTGGGCAGCACCGCAAGAAAGCACCGCCCTGCCCAGCCGGACGTTGCGCCGGCCACCACCGCCCCGATCAGGCAGACGAGCGCGATCTCTATTCCCGTCCCGAGAACCGCACGGACACGGGTGGCGCCCAAGGCAATCCGCACGGCAATTTCGCGTTCCCGGCGGGCTGCACGCACCCAAAAAAGAATGCAGATGACGGCCCAAGCGTTCAGAAGCACAAGCAGCGTGCCCGCTAATAGGAGCGCGGCCACACCGCGGTGATCGCCCTGGAGATCGGTGGCCAGGGGCACCAGGCGAAGGCTGACATGCGGCCAACCTAAAAGGTGCGGCTCGCGCATGCGCGCGAGTGGGGCCCGAAGCTGCGCCTCCGCCTCGGCAGGGGTGAGGCGGGCTCGCAATCGCCCAACAGCATGCGGCAAAAACTCGAAGAAGCTGCCCTGCGAATTCATGATCGTGTTGACGGTCACCGGATCCGCGCCGGGCAGCCAAATTTCGCTGCCAAGTGGAAAGTCGAAGTGCGGCGGCATCACCCCGGTCACGCGATAGGCCCTATCGTTAATGACAACGGCTCGCCCCAGCACGCTCGCTCTGCCGCCGAAACGCTGGCGCCAGAGGCGATCGCTAATCACGGCGACGGAGCCCACCGGCGATCCCGGTGAGCCAGTTATGAGGCCGAAGCCCGGACCGAGCTGCGGGGCGACGCCCAGCACGCGAAACAGGTCGAGCGAGACCACGGCGCCACGCAGCTTGGCCGGCGGCCCGGGTTCGGTAATGTCGAGCGACAGGTTGGGGCTGGGAGGAATGTAGAGCCCCACTCCTTCGAATACCTGGGTCTGCCGACGCACCAGCAAATAATTCGCGTAGGTCAGGTTGAGGAACGGTACGCCGAGGCGCCGGCTCGCCGCCGGGGGGATTCGTTCATGGATTGCCACCAGGGCATCGGGCCGGGCAAACGGCAGTTGGGGGAAAAAAACGCTCTGCACCAGCCGCCAGGCCGCAAAATTCAAGCCGACCCCCGCGGCCAGGATCAGACCGACCGCCGCTATGAAGCCCGGGGTTTTCGCGGCCGACCGCAGCGCATGCCGTGCATCCTCCCCAAGGCCAGACATCCGCGACATTACCAATCCTATTTCGGGAGCGAAAGCAGGCGGCGGATGAAATCGTTCCCGTCGGGCGCTCCTAGGGCAGGCGCGTCCTCGAAGGCCACGCGATGGCGGGCGCGGTCCAGTACCAGCTTCCATGGTGTGCGGGGCGGGCTGAGCGCTTGCAGGCGCCGGCCATCCTCGTCTATTAGCAACGGGTATAGTAGCAAGTTTCGGCGCGCAAACGCGCGCGCCTGTTCGCGGGTGGCATAGGCCATGATGCCAAAGACCGCGATATCAGACCGCCGCGATACTACACGACTTAAAGCCGCGGACTCCGCCGTGAGGAATGGGGCATCGTATCGCGTAAAAACATAAAACGCCAAATAACGCCCCTCGGCGTGGGCCGGCACGACCAAACCGCCTTGGGCGCTGGGGAAAGCCGAATCCATCAACCAGTCGATAGCACTGCTCGACGGGCGGCCGTAGGCGCGCTGGACATCGGCCTTTAGAGCCTGAGTCTTCCACAATAGAGCGGCGTTTGCCGCGATTAGGGCGATTACACAGATGGGCCACAGCCGCCGCCGAGCGGCGGCCCCCACCGCGGCGATCCCGTTCGCGACTCTCACCGTAACGTCACCTCAGATCGCGCAGCTCGGCACGGATCAGTTGCGCGCCACCCTTGCTGCTGGCGCCGAAGAGCAAGGCGTCGCCGCGCCCTGTTCCAACCAGCCGCCCGGGCGCAGGCACGTCGGTCCCGATCTGCGCGCCCGATAGATTGAAAAGCTCGAGCCAGAAATGTCCCGAGCGCCGCACGCAAACAATCACTGTTCTCCCTGAAATCACGATGGAAACGGGGACTGCCGCGTTTTGCATATAAGTCCGCACATACTCGGCGCCACCCATAGCGTCAAAAGCGCCCGCCCTCGGCATGACCCGGCTTTGGATCGGGTGCGACGACACCCGTCCGGAACTCGGGTCAATCGAATAGAGTGTCCAAGCCGGGGAATCGATGGCCCAGACATTTCCTCTCGGTCCAACCTCGATGGGCACCGTCTGCACGGAAAACTGTCGCTTCTGGAGCACCTCGGGCGCCGTCGGCAGAAACGAGCGGACGTACTGCAGACCTGGGAACGTAAATTGATGGATGAGCAGACAGCCGCCGGGCGGTTTCGATCTTGGCGAGCAACCGGCGACGAAGACCCGTCCGCGCGTCTCGTCCAGCGCGAGCCCATAAGTGATTCGGATCGCTTTGAGCAATACCGCAGATATGAGTGAGCCCTGCGAAAACCGCGCCAGCTCAGGCGGGTAAAGTGTCGATACCCAAGTGTCGCCAAGATGGTCGACCCGAAAACCCTCGACCCGCGAAAGCCCGGTCGGTATATCCGTTCCCGCCAGCTTGCCGATCAGGCGCCCCGACAGATCGAATTGCGCAAGGCTGACTGTATCGGGCCCTGAGAACGTCCCCGATAGCACGGTCAGGCGGCCCTCGGGGCGCTCGGTCGCGAATATAACCCTCGGCAGCGCCCCGATTAGCATGGTCTTCCGGGCGATTCGCAGCGTGTACCCGCCCGCCCACCGAGCCGCCGTTCGCTTTTGGCTACGACGGGCGGCACCAGGCACCCAAGCGGCTAGCTGCAGCGCCGCGCCGCCGACTACCGCCAGGAGCGCCAGCCGATACAGGGCGCGCAGGGCCCTACCCCCGCGCGCCCGTTCCGCAGCCTGCACGCTAGCTGCTCCAAGTGCAGTCATAGGGTGGCTCTATTGCAGCGCACCCCACCTTCTGCCCTTGAAGATTGTACAGATAGTTGCCGTTACGGACCAGTGTGACCGCGTCCGCCCGGGTTGGCACAAACAGGACCGCGGCGCTAGCTCCGAGCACAAGCACCGCAGTTGTGGAAAGAACCAATTTCAAGAAACGCGAAAGCATAACTTCTCCCTCCGCGCAGAATTCCCCCCCCAGAGGCCTTTGTCAAGCGATTGTTCACAATTGTTTTCACAACGTGATGAGGCAGATTCGGCCCCAGACATACTGACGGCGAATCGAGCCACCCGCATGCATCCTTCAGCCGAGGTAGGGGCCCGTGGCGGCGGTTCACCAATCGCCCTCGCCCCCATGCCGCCGAGCATGGGCCGACGATGCAGCGTCGCTCGCCCCGGCGTGCGGGATGCCCGTTCGCTTAGAGCGTGTTCATCGCGGCGAGGAAGTCGGCATTGCTCTTGGCCTTGAGCAGCTTGTCCCGCAGCAGTTCCATGGACTCGGTCACGGATAGCGGATTAAGGACCTTGCGCAGGACCCAGATGCGGTTCAGGTCATCTTTCGGGATCAGCAGCTCTTCCTTGCGGGTGCCCGAGCGCTGGATATCGATCGCCGGGAAGATGCGCTTATCCACCAGCTTGCGGTCGAGAATGATTTCCATGTTGCCGGTGCCCTTGAACTCCTCGAAGATCACGTCGTCCATGCGGCTGCCGGTTTCGATGAGAGCGGTGGCGATGATCGTGAGCGACCCGCCTTCTTCGATGTTCCGCGCCGCGCCGAAGAAGCGCTTGGGGCGTTGCAAGGCGTTGGAGTCCACGCCGCCGCTCAGCACTTTGCCGGAAGGCGGCACGACGGTGTTGTAGGCGCGGCCGAGGCGCGTAATCGAATCGAGCAAAATCACGACATCGCGCTTGTGCTCGACGAGCCGTTTGGCCTTCTCGATCACCATTTCGGCCACTTGCACGTGGCGCGAGGCCGGCTCGTCGAAGGTCGAACTGATGACTTCGCCCTTGACCGTCCGCTGCATATCGGTGACTTCTTCCGGCCGCTCGTCAATGAGCAGAACGATCAGCACCACCTCGGGATGGTTGGCGGTGATGGAGTTGGCGATCGACTGCAGCAGCATCGTCTTGCCGGTGCGGGGCGGGGCGACGATCAAGCCGCGCTGCCCTTTGCCGATCGGCGTGAGCAGATCCATGATGCGGCCGGAGATGTTTTCACGCACCGTTTCCAACTTGATCCGCTCGTTGGGATAGAGCGGGGTCAGATTGTCGAAAAGGATCTTGTTGCGGGCCTCCTCGGGCGCCTCGAAGTTGATCGCCTCGATTTTGACCAAGGCGAAGTACTTTTCACCCTCATGCGGGGGCCGCACTTGGCCGGAGCAGGTATCGCCGGTGCGCAGGTCGAAGCGGCGGATTTGCGAGGGGGAGACGTAAATGTCATCCGGGCCAGGCAAATAGTTGTAATCGGGGGAGCGCAGGAAGCCATAGCCGTCGGGGAGGATTTCCAGCACGCCTTCGGCAAAGATGTGGCCTTCTTTTTCGCTCTGCGCCTGCAAGATCTTGAAGATCAGATCCTGCTTGCGCATGCCGCTGGCGCCGGGCAGCTCGAGGGTGCGGGCGATGCGGGTGAGTTCGGTGATGTTCTTTTCCTTCAATTCAGCAATTGTCATGCGGGTTTAACGTGCGGGCGGGAAAATCAAACACGTCCTCAACGCAAGTTCTGGAGAAGCCCAGGATTTCAGGGAACTACCGCGGGGAAGCGAGCGGGAAAAACCCGCCCGAACCAGTAGATTGAAAATATACCATAGTCACGTGAACTGACGCAAGAGGCCGCGCGGGAGGGTTCAGTCCAAGTCAACATCCCGCGGCGGGGGCGGCGCGGTAGGGTCCTCGCGAGCGCGCCGCAGGGCCTCCTGGAACTTTTGGCCCAGCAACTCATCACGATGCTTCTCCGCCTGGACGGACTCTTCGAAGCGCCGGTTGCGTTGCTCTTCTTGGCGTTTCAATTGCTCGTTCGCGTGTTCTAAGTCCAGGCTGGCCTTCTTGCCGGGGCGGCGGTGCTCGAGGACGGCACCGCTGGCGGCATCCACGGTAATTTCCGTGCCACAGCCGGGACACCGGATATGCAACAGCTTAGCCATTCCTCCCCAAAGTTTACGCCCTCCAGCCCCGTTGGCGCGCGGCCGCGCGCCGCCAATCTCGGCATCGCTCGCCGCCACGATCGAGCCATGGGCGGCCTGGGGGCGGCGTTGGGGGGGCCGGGGGCCCGGCTGCTAGACTGGAATGAGCCGCATGTTCCCTGTATTGCTAAAGATCGGCAACTTCACCCTGCATACCTATGGCTTGCTCGTGGCGACGGGTTTTCTGGTTGGCATTTTCGTCGCCGAGCGAATGGCGCGCCGGTTCGAGCTCAATCCGGACCGCATTTTCACTCTGGCCATTTTTCTAGCGATCGGCGCCATATTCGGCGCCAAGCTCTTCCTGGTCATACAGGAATGGCGCTACTACGTCCACGACCCGCGCGCCTTTCTCGGCGCCGACTTCTGGGAGTCCGGCGGAATTTTCTATGGCGGCGTGATCGTCGCCCTGCTGGTTCTCACTTGGTATGTGCGACGGCACCATTTGCGGTGGCTGGCGGTCGGGGATGCGGTAGCGCCGGGCGTGGCCATTGGCCACTCGATCGGCCGGCTGGGCTGCTTCTCCGCGGGATGCTGTTTCGGCAAGCCGACGGCGCTTTTCTTCGGGGTGACGTTCACCAGCCTGTATGCCCATAACACCGTCGGGGTTCCGCTCAACATTCCGCTCTACCCGACGCAGTTGATGGAATCGGCGGCGGAGGCGGTCATTTTCATTCTGCTCTGGCGCATGGCCCGGAAGCGCGCCTTCGAGGGGCAACTGACCGCGTTTTACTTGGTCGCCTATGGCGCCGTGCGCTTCGGAGTGGACTTCCTGCGCGCCTATGAGCCCCAAGCCATGTTGTTCCATGGGCTGATGACGGACGCACAGCTCACCAGCCTGGGCATGATCGCGCTGGCTATCGCCATCTTGGTCCGCCAGCGGCGGCTGGCCGGGAGTGCCCATCCGCCGCGGGAGGCGCGCGCGGCGCGCCCAGCTTAGCGCGGCGGGGCGCGGACCCGTGCCGACGATCGTCAGCGAGCCTCGCCATCGCGGCTGGCGCTTGGACCGCGTGCTCGCCGAGCAGTTCCCCGATTCCAGCCGGGTTCGGCTGCAAGAGCTGATTCGCGCCGGCCGCGTCACGCTGGGCGGACAGATTCAGATGGAGCCGGCGCGGCGTTTGCGCGGCGGCGAAACGATTGGCGTCGAGTTCCTCGAGCGCCCGGCACGGGCGCTCCGGCCAGCGCCCATGGCGCTCAAGATCGCATACGAGGACGAGGCGATCGCCGTAGTCGATAAGCCGGCCGGCCTGGTGGTGCATCCCGGGGCGGGCACCGCCGCCTCCGGGGCGACGCTGGTGGAAGGGCTGCTGGCGCACTTTGGCTCACTACCAGCGGGATTCGCGGGCGGACCGCCCCGGCCGGGGATCGTTCACCGGCTGGACCGCGATACCAGCGGCCTGTTGATCGTGGCCAAGAGCGACCTGGCGCACCAGCGATTGGCGCGGCAGTTCCAGCGCCGCGAAGTGGAGAAGTACTACCTGGCGCTGGTGCACCGGCAGATGCCACGACGGGAAGGCGAGATCACGACCCCCATCAGCCGGGACACGCGCCGCCGCACGCGCATGACCACGCGGCGCAGCGGCGGCCGGGAAGCGCGCACCGCCTATACCGTATTGGAGGCGATCGGCGCGAGGCAGGGCGGGCTCCACAGTGGGTATAGCCTCTTGCGGGTACGAATCTTCACGGGCCGGACTCACCAGATCCGGGTGCACCTGAGCTCGATCGGCCATCCTATTGCCGGCGATCGGGTATACGGCGCACCAGCCGGGCCGCTCGGGCGGCTTTTCCTGCACGCCGCCGAACTGCGGTTTCGCCATCCGCTGACCGGGCAGCCGCTGGAATTGCGCTCGCCCATGCCGAGCGAGCTGGAGGATTACTTGGAGCACCTGCGCCGCCTATAATTTGGGCAGGCAGCGCCGCCGCGTCACAATCCCAGCAAGCGGGGTCTTGCGCCGATATGCTTCGAACCGCCGTTTTACCGGCCTGTGCAGTTCTTTTTTTGGCGAGTCTGCCCGCTGCCGCCCAAGGCACCGCGGCACCGCCAGCACCCGCTCAGCGGCAGAGCCCGACGACCATCGTCAAGAACGTCAACGAGGTCAACATCGTCTTTTCCGCCCTCGACAAGCACCACCACATCATCACGGGACTGCGCAGGGATCAAATTGAAGTTTTCGACTCCAAGCGCCCCCAGGTGATTACGCGATTCCTCAGCGAGGGCGACCTGCCGCTGCGAATCGCATTGCTCATCGATACCAGCACCAGCGTGCGCGGGCGATTCAAATTCGAGCAAGAAGCGGCAATCGAGTTCATCGAATCGGTGCTGCGCCAAGGCACGGACAAGGCCATGGTCGTGGCTTTCGACTCGAATTTTCAGGTCGTGCAAGACTTCACCGACAACGAAGAAGCGCTGGCACAGGCGATCAACAGCCTGCGCGCGGGAGGCGGCACGGCGCTGTACGACGCGATTTATTACACCGCGCGCCAGAAGCTCTTCCACGACGGATCGGATCTTCGCAACGTCATGGTGGTGATCAGCGACGGCGACGACGACCAGAGCCGCTACAGCGCCAGCGAAGCCCTCGCGATGGCCCAGCAGGCGGGCGCGATCATTTACACGATCAGCACCGACCAGACCGGTTCCGATCCGGAGGATGACAAGCTGATGAAAACGTTCGCCGACGCCACAGGCGGGCGCAGTTTTTTCCCCTTCGAGGCTCCCGAATTGGGCCACATCTTCGCCTCGATCACAAATGAACTGCGGCACCAATACGTTGTCTCCTACGAGCCCAACGACTTTACCGCCAATGGGGCATTTCACCCGATTGAGGTCAAGATCCTAGTCAAGAACGTCATAGCCCGCACGCGCCGCGGCTATTACGCCACGCAAAATCCTTAGCGACCGGGGGCGGAGGGCCGCCCACCGTGTGGGGAGCCGGCGTTAGTTGCAGGCTGCGAGTCGGCACCAGAGGCCGCAGCCACCGCACATTTCGGGCGGCAGATGAGATGAGACCACCCTCGGCGGCAATCGCGTGGGTGCAGAACGAGAACATCAAGCAGCACAATGGGTTAGCGGTGAGGAGACCAACGAAAAACCGATCGAAAAATGGTCTCCTGGTCGAAAGTACAGGTAGCGCGCCACCCGCCATCCCGGCACGCGGGAACACGAGGCTAACCCTTTGCAGTGCTTTGGCTTGAGGTGAGGCTGCGGCACACAGCCCGGTTCTGATCTCCTTTTTGGGACGAGCTCCGGGACGCGATGCCGAGGCGTCCACCGCGCCGGAAAGGTGGCGTCGAAACGGCGGACCGATAGACGCACGAGCCAAGGCAAGGGCCACCACTAAGGAGGGGATCGCACGCACGGGGCGACGACCCCCTCCTTTTTGCGCGGTCGGAGAGACGCAAGAGTTAGGTTGTCAAACAGCGGCGGGACGCGATGGATCGGGCGGCCCGGGGAGGCACCCCTGGGGGGCCTCATAAGTAGGATTCAGATTGGGCCAGGAGAGTTGGCCGAGGTTGCCGGATGACAGGGGCAGATGCTTGGCTAGAAGGCTCTCGCGCCTAGCGGCCGGTAGGGATGCTTGCCGGCCGGTGAAGCCCATACTGGCAGGCAGACGTGCCCCCCAATACCACTGCGCTGCCCGCCGGACGGTGGGCGGGGTCGGCGTTCGCCGCCTCGGGGGAGGAGGCGCTGGCGGCCTACCGGGCCGGGCTTCGGCGCGGCGCAGGCGCGGCTGGCGGCGGAGCCGGCGCGCGAGCTGCTCAGCTAAATCGGCGGAGTTACAGAGCGCCGACGCGTTGGCAGCTGACACCGGACGCGGCAGCAGACCCTGGGCCCCGGCCGAGGGGCGCCGCGGCGGAAGGACGCCGGACGCCCCGGGGAACACGATTGCGGCGGAGGGTCAGGCTTAGCAGTTCATGGCCTTCCGGATGAACTCACTCGCCCGGTCGCTGTAGGGCGGTTTGAAATCCTCCGGCCAGTTTTTGCGATCGGCGTAAAGCCGGTTTAGACCGGCCTGAATTTCCGGGTCGCCGCCGGTAAATCCTTGGAGCAGCTCACGCCAGCGGCGGGCCAAAGCTTGCGCCGACGGGCAAGCCGGATCCATGCCCGCCTTCGCTGCCGCTTCAACCTCGGCGATCAGCGCCGCCCAGTCACGCTCGGCCTGCTGCACCTGTTCCGCAGTCCATTGGCTACGGCGCGCGCGAATCTTGGCGCGCGCCGCTTCGCTGTAATACTTGCCCATCCAATCTTTGCGTGCGTTCATTTCAATCTCCCGGATGATTTGCCGCAACGCCTCCGCCCGCTCCCGGCGACCACGCGCAAGCGCAGCCTCGGCCGCGGCGATCGCACGGATGGCGCGGCCCAAATGGGCGCGCCGCTGCTCGAGCGCAAGGCGCTGAGCGGCCAGCGCGCGGCGCAGGTCGTAGTCCGGCCGGCGGAGGAAGTCGCGAATTTGCCGCAGCGACAACCCGATGAACTTGAGGGTGACGATCTGCTGCAGGCGCTCGAGTTCAGGGGCGCCGTAGAGACGGTATCCCGCCGCGCTGCGACCGGCGGGCAGCAGCCCCAACCGATCGTAGTGGTGCAGCGCCCGCACGGTCACACCGGCGAGCTTGGCGAACTCTTGCGCTTGCCAACGCCGCTCGTTCATGGTTGCGCTCGTATTCCCAGCTTCCACCCTGACGCAAGGTCAGGGTCAAGAGCTATGGCTCCGAGGGCGAAAACTGGAACTGGGGGGACTCGAGGGCGAGCAATGCCGCCTTGACGGCCACTCCGCCGCCGAAGCCGGTGAGCGCGCCGGATGCGCCAATCACGCGATGGCAGGGAATGACGATCGGGATGGGGTTGGCGCCGTTGGCCGCGCCGACGGCGCGAGCCGCGCCCGGCCGGCCGATGCGGCGCGCCAGTTCGCCATAGCTGATGGTGGCGCCGTAAGGGATGGCTTGCAAGCACTTCCAGACGCGCCGCTGGAAATCGGTGCCTTGCGGCGCGAGGGGCAAATCGAAGTCGCGGCGCGCGCGCGCGAAATATTCCGCCAACTGGCGGAGAGCGTCGGCAACGGGCCCGGGCGGGGGCGGCGTGATTTGCCGCGGGCGCGTCCGGCCGGCGTTCGGAAACTCGATACTCCGGATGGCTTGCTCATCGCCGGCGATGCGGAGCCAACCGACCGGACTCGGATAATAGCCGACGATTTCGCGCGACGACATCCGGCTTCAGTCTAGCGCGACGGCGGGACGGCGGCCGGACGCGCGCCGTGGCGCGCGAGCGGCGCTAGGCGGGTCGCGCGGCGGCGAGGGCCGCCAGGGTGGCGCGAATGCCTGCGTCGTAGGGAGTCTTGCTCAAGCCGCCGAGCAGGGCGCGCAGCGCGGAGTCATCCAAGAGCACCGGCGTCTCACGCAGGTAATGCATCTCGATGAGTTCGCGCAGCACGCGATTGAATAGACCGAGCCAGCGCAGCGTCCAAAGCCCGACCGCCCGCACCTTGGGCGCGCGGCCCACGGCGGCGAAGACTTTGGCGGCGAAATCTCGCGGCGTAATGGGGGCAAAGCCGCCGAGGTTCCAGGCGCGGCCATAGGCGTTCGGCTGCGCGGCCAGCTGCAGCGCCGTCCTGGCCGCGTCGGGGACGAACACAAACTCCTGCGGCGTGTCGAGGGGCGCGAGCAGGGGCGCCGCTTTGCCTTGAACCGCGGCGCGGAAAACACCCGCCATGATACTGGTCTCGACGCCGGGGCCGTAAAAATCGGGCAAGCGCAAGATCGTGCCGCGGACGCGCCCGCCGGCGTCGGCCGCCAGCAGCAGGTCTTCCTGCTCTTTGCGCATGCGGCCCTTAAACGCCGCCGGTTCGCGCGGATGGTCCTCGCGCACCGGCGTGGTTTGCGGTACGCCGTAGGAGTACACGGTGCCGACGAGCAGGATGCGGGCAACGTTTTCGGCCGCGGCCGCGTCGAGCACTTGCCGCATCAACGCGGGATATCGGCCAAAGCCCGAGTAGGGCAAGCCGACCAAGAAAAATACCGTTTGGGCGCCGCGGAGCGCCGCGCGCACGGACGCCGGCTCGTCGGGATTCCAAGTGCAGAACTCAGCTTCGGGAGAGCCGGCGAAGGTCTCCGCCAGGCGCGAGCGGGAGCGGGCAACGGCCCGGAACGGGCGGCCGGCGGCGCGCAGTTCGGCACCCAGCGCCCGGCCCATGGCTCCGGTGGCGCCGAGCAGGACGATCTCAGGCATGGCGGGAGCTTTCGGGGACGGGGCCAGGAGGCATGGTCCCGGCTAGTCCGCCCGCAGGAATTGGGATTCGAGCGCTTGCACCTTGGCCAAGCGCCGAACATGGCGCTCGGCGCCGCTGAAGACGGCTTCCAAGTAAATGCGGACGAGGTCGCGGGCGAGCTCGGTGGCGATCACGCGCGAGCCCAGGACCAGCACGTTCATGCGGTCGTGCTCGACGCCCTGGTGCGCGGAATAGCAATCGTGGCAAACGGCGGCGCGAATCCCGGGAAACTTATTGGCGGCGACGGAGGCGCCCACGCCACTGCCGCAAATCAGCACGCCGCGCTCGGCGCGGCCTGCGCGCACCGCCTCGGCCACCGCCGCGGCGAAATCGGGATAATCCACCGGCGCTTCGCTGGCGGTGCCGACATCGAGCGTTTCGTGGCCGAGCGAGCGGACGTAGTCGAGCAAATGGCTCTTGAGCTCGAAACCGGCGTGATCGGAACCCAGCACCACTCGCACGCACCGCTCCTTACGCCGGCTACTCCCCGCTCCCCGGCTCCTCTTCCGACTCCGATTGCTTTTGCGCTTGCAGTTCCTCGGCAGCCTTCTTCTGCGCGGCTGCCTTGCGTTCCATGCGTTCGGCGCGGCGCTGCTTCTTGGCCTGCTGCGCCTTTTCGCTGCCCAGGTATTCGATGAACGCCAATTCGGCGTTATCGCCGGCGCGGAATCCGCTCTTGATGATGCGCGTGTAGCCGCCGGCGCGGTCGCCGAAGCGCGGCGCGATATCTTCAAAGAGCTTGGCCACGGCCTTGGGATCTTGAAGATAAGAAGCCGCCTGGCGCCGCGCGTGGAGGGTGCCGGTCTTGCCCAGGGTCACCATGCGCTCGGCCCAGGGGCGAATCGCCTTGGCCTTGGGCACGGTAGTCTGCACCCGCTCCTCGAGCACCAGCGACGTGACCAGGTTGCGCAGCAGGGCGCGACGATGCGAGGTATTGCGCCCGAGTTTGTAGCCCGCGTTGCGATGTCGCATTTCGCTATCCCACGCTGGTTTCGGCGCTGCCCGGCACGGGATTGCCATGCTCGTCGATGCGCATGCCCAGCGACAGGCCCATGCTCGCCAAGATCTCCTTGATCTCGTTGAGCGACTTGCGGCCGAAGTTCTTGGTTTTGAGCATTTCGCTTTCGGTCTTTTGCACAAGTTCGCCGATGGTCTGAATATTGGCGTTCTTCAGGCAATTGTAGGAGCGGACCGAAAGCTCCAACTCCTCGACGGAGCGGTTCAAATTGTCGTTGCGCAGCTGCAGGGCGCTGCTGTCGTACTCGCTCTGCTCGGGCGATTCCTCGAAGTTGATGAAGATGTTCATGTGGTCCTTCAGCAGCTTCGCGGCCAAGCCGACGGCGTCGGCCGGGCGCACGGCGCCGTTGGTCCAAACTTCGAGGGTGAGCCGTTCGTAATCAGTGGTCTGGCCCAGGCGGGCGGCATCGACGGTGTAGTTGGCCTTGCGCACCGGCGAATGGACGCTATCGATGGGAATGAAACCGAGGGCGAGGTCGTCGTCGTAGTTGCGGTCGGCGGAGACATAGCCGCGGCCGACTTTCAAGCGCAGTTCCATGTCCAGACTGCCGCTCTCGCTGACGGTGGCAATGTAGATGTTCTTGTCGAGCACCTCCACGTCGCCATCGGTATCGAGCATGCCTGAGGTCACGACACCCGGCCGATCGGCGCGCAAGTAAATGTGCTTGGGCCCATCCACGTTCAACCGGAAGGGAACCTGTTTGAGGTTCAAGATGATGTCGGTCGCGTCTTCGACGACGCCAGGAATCGACTGAAATTCGTGGCTGACGCCCTCGATGCGAACGGCGGTGATCGCACCGCCCTCGATCGAGCTCAGCAGCACGCGGCGAAGGGCGTTGCCGATAGTATTGCCGAAGCCGCGTTCGAAGGGCTGGGCGGTGAATTTGCCGTAGCGATCGGTCAGGGTTTCTTGTTCGGCGGCGAGGCGCTTGGGCTTTTGAAAGCCTTTCCAAAGCATGGGTGTCATTGCCTCCAAATCGGCTACTTGCTGTACAACTCCACGATCATTTGTTCTTGAATGGGCAGGCTGGCGTCCTCGCGTTTGGGAACGCTCAGCACGCGCCCGGACAACTGCTCGCGGCTGACTTCCAGCCAAGCGGGCAGGCCCTGATGGCTGGCGAACTCGAGGGCGCTCAAAATGGCCGGGTTCTGGCGGCTGCCTTCGCGCACGGCGATGGTCTCCCCGACCGCGACCTGATAGCTGGGGATATTGACTTTGCGGCCGTTGACCGTGATGTGACCATGGCGCACGAGCTGCCGCGCCTGGGCGCGGGAGGTGGCGAAGCCGAGGCGATAGACGACATTGTCGAGGCGGGCCTCCAACTGGCGCAGCAAGTGCTCGCCGGTAACCCCGGCGCGGCGGCTCGCACGCTCGAAGTAGCCGCGGAATTGCCGCTCCAGCACGCCGTAGACACGCCGCGTCTTTTGCTTTTCCCGCAATTGCAAGCCGTAGCCGACCAGCTTGGGGCGGCGATCCTTGCCGTGCTGGCCGGGCGCGAAATTGCGCTTCTCGACCGGGCACTTGCTGGAAAAGCACTTTTCGCCCTTGAGAAACAGTTTCATGCCCTCGCGCCGGCAGAGGCGGCAAACGGGGCCGGTATAACGTGCCATAGAAAGACTCTCTCCCTTAGACGCGGCGCTTCTTGGGCGGCCGGCACCCGTTGTGAGGAATGGGCGTGACGTCCTTGATGACCCGCACGTCGAGGCCGGCGGTGGCGAGCGAACGGATGGCGGTTTCGCGCCCCGAACCCGGCCCACTCACGCGCACCTCGACGGTGCGCAGGCCCATATCGCGGGCGACACCGCCGGCACGCAGCGCCGCCTGGCCGGCGGCAAACGGCGTGCCCTTGCGCGAGCCGCGAAACCCCAGGGCGCCGGCGCTCGACCAAGCGATCACCTTGCCCTCCGGGTCGGTAATCGTGACCAGGGTGTTGTTGAACGTGGCCTGGATGTACACCACGCCCACGGGCACGTGGCGCCGCTCCTTTTTCTTGAACGACTTTTTCTTGCCTGCCGGCTTTGCCGCTGGCTTCGCCATGGGATTCGTTCTCGCTCCTTAGGTTTTGGCCGTAGCCTTCTTCTTGTTGGCGATGGTGCCCTTGCGCGGGCCCTTGCGCGTGCGCGCGTTGGTGTGCGTGCGCTGGCCCCGCACCGGCAAGCTGCGGCGATGGCGCAACCCGCGGTAGGAGCCGATCTCGATCAGCCGCTTGACGTTGACCGCGATCTCCTTGCGCAAGTCGCCTTCGACGCCGCCCTGGCTTTCGATGACCTGCCGAATGCGATTGACCTCTTCCTCGCTCAGCTCCTCGACCTTCTTACCCGGCTCGACGTTCGCCTGAGCCAGAATGGCCAACGCGCGGGCGCGGCCGATCCCGTAAATGTAAGTCAGGGCGATCTCCGCGCGTTTTTGCCGCGGTAAATCCACGCCTGCGATGCGAGCCATACCTAATCCCTTTCCGGCGGCCTCAGCCCTGCCGCTGCTTATGCTTCGGGTTTTCGCAGATCACGCGCACCACGCCCTTGCGGTGCACGATCTTGCACTTGGCGCAAATCTTCTTCACCGATGCTCGAACTTTCATATCCGGGCTCCGCTCCGGCTACTTGTAGCGGTAGACGATGCGACCGCGCGTCAGGTCGTAAGGAGACAGCTCGATGGCCACGCGATCCCCGGGAAGAATGCGGATGAAATTCTTGCGCATTTTGCCGCTGATGTGGGCCAGCACCTGATGCTTGTTTTCCAGTTCCACACGGAACGTGGCGTTGGGCAGGGGCTCCAGCACGGTGCCCATGACTTCGATCGCGTCTTCCTTACTCATAGCCTCCTATCGCTTCGTCGTTCTCTCTCCGCCGGCGCCGGCTCACGGCTGGGTCAAAATCCACGGCCCATCCTTGGTGATGGCGACGGTGTGCTCGAAGTGAGCGGAATAACCGCCGTCGGCGGTGACCGCGGTCCAGCCATCGGGCATCATTCTCACTTCCGCCGAGCCTTGGTTCACCATGGGCTCGATCGCCAGCACCATGCCTTCGCGCAGTTTCGGCCCCGACCCCGGGGCACCGAAGTTGGGGATCTGCGGCTCTTCGTGCAGGTGGGTGCCGATGCCGTGTCCGACGAACTCGCGCACCACACTGAACCCCGAGGCCTCCACGTGCCGCTGCACGGCATGGGAGATATCGCCCAGGTAGTTTCCCGGCCTCGCCACCTCGATGGCCGCCGCCAGCGACTCGCGGGTGGCATCCAATAGCCGGCGGAGCGACGGCGAGAGCAACTCCTCGCCGCCGGCGACGGTTGTCATCGCAGCGTCGCCGTAATATCCGTCCAGCACCACGCCGCAGTCCAGCGAAACCACATCCCCCGCGGCCAAGATGCGCTTGCGCGTGGGAATGCCGTGGACCACCTGGTCGTTCACCGACGCGCAGAGCACGCAGGGATAACCGCGATAGCCGCGAAAGGCCGGCGTCGCTCCCCGCTCCTTGATCGCACGCTGCGCGATCTCTTCCAAATCCCAGGTGCTCACGCCCGGCCGCACCGCTGCCGCGACGGAGCGCAAGACTTCATGCACAACCAGGCCGCTGCGGCGCAGCCGTTCCAGTTCTTGGGGGGAGCGGCGCACGATCATTCCGCCGCGCCCCGGCAGGCCGCAAGCGCCCCGAACACGTTGGCCGTGACCCGGTCGATGGGATCGGTTCCCAGGATCTGATGAAAGCACGAGCACCGCCGCAGATACTCGATCAACGGCAGAGTTTGCTCTTCGTAGGCAATAAGGCGCTCTCGAACCACTTGGGGGTCGTCGTCCCGGCGTTGCTGCAACTCCGTCCCGTCCACGTCGCACCGGCCCGCCACGCGGGGCGGCTGGGTGGCATCGTTGTAGATGCGTCCGCAGGAGGGACAGAACCGGCGTCCGGCGAGACGCCGATAAAGCTCATTATAGCCCACGGTCAAATAGATCACAATCAGCCCGCACGGTCCGAGCATGCCGTTTTCGTCCAGAAAGCCGCGCAGCCATTCCGCCTGGGCGACGGTGCGGGGGAAGCCGTCCAGGATGCAGCCGCGGCGGCAATCCGGCAGCAGCAAGCGCGCCGCCACGATCTCGCAAACCAACTCATCGGGCACCAGTTCGCCCTTTTCCATGTAGCCCGCCAATTCGCGTCCGGCGGGCGTGCCAGCGGCGACGGCGGCGCGAAAGATGTCCCCGGTCGAGATTTGGGGCAGCCCGAAGCGTTCGACGATGCGGCGCGCCTGCGTGCCCTTGCCGGCGCCCGGCACCCCCAGCATCACGATCGGCCCGAGCGAATCCGCGGGGGCGCCGCCCGGCGCCGCCGCATCCGGGCGCCGGCGCGGCTGGGCGGATTCGGCCGAGGGGTCCTCCCGCCGGGCGAGCAGGGCAAACGGGCGAAACCGCACGGCCGTGATCGTCGCCATCTTGCCCGGTGCGCTCCGCCGGCCCTCCTAGACCCACGTCGCGCGCCGGCCGCGAATCCGCGTGGAGCGCGTCGTAAAGCCCTCGTAATGACGCATGATGAGCTGCGCCTCGACCTGCTGCACCGTGTCCATGGCCACGCCGACCACGATCAGCAACGAGGTGCCGCCGAAATAGAAGGTTACGTTCAATCCATTCAGGAACCAGGTCGGCCAGCTTTCGAACCAGTTGCCGATAAAGCCGGGCAGATACTGCAACTGCGTGCCGGTCATCAGAAACTGCGGCAGCAGCGAGACCAACACCAGGTAGATGCCGCCCACCAGGGTGATGCGCGTCAAGATCTGATTCAGGTACTCGGAGGTATGGCGGCCGGGACGGATGCCGGGAATGAAGCCGCCGTACTTGCGCATATTGTCGGCCACTTCCACGGGATTGAAGATGATCGAAACGTAGAAGTAGGCGAAAAAGATGATGCCCACACAGTAGATCACGGTGTAGAGCGGACGGCCGAAGCCCAGGGCCGCGAAGGCCTGCGAGAAGAACGGGCTGTTCTTGACCGCCGGCAGCAGGCTGGCAGTCTGCGGAAAGGTCATGATGGAGGCGGCGAAGATCACCGGCATGACGCCGCCGCTATTGACCCGAATGGGCAAATGGGTGGACTGGCCGCCCATCAGCTTGCGGCCGACGATGCGCTTGGCGTACTGGACCGGCACCCGGCGCTCGCTGCGCTCGACCCAGACGATGAACGCCACCACCGCCACCATCATGATCAGCAGCAGCAGGACGGCGGGCACGGTCAGCGGGCCGTAGGCCGAGGTGGTGACCTTATTCCACAGATCCTCGATGGCGCCGGGCAGGCCGACGACGATGCCGGCGAAGATCAACAGCGACATGCCGTTGCCGATGCCGCGCTCGGTGATCTGCTCGCCCAGCCACATCACGAACACGGAGCCGGTAGTCAGCGTCAGCACGGTCATGAAGAGGAAGCCGGCGCCGGGATGGCGGACGAAGGCGGCGCCGTTATCCGTGTTCTTCATCAGGGTGAAGGCGATCATCAGGCCCTGAAACACGGACAAGATCACCGTCAAGTAGCGGGTGTACTGGGTAATCTTGCGGCGGCCGAGCTCGCCCTCTTTTTGCAATTTCTCCAGATAGGGCCAGACCACCGTCATCAGCTCGAGGATGATGGCGGCGGTGATGTAGGGCATGATGCCCAGGGCGAAAACGGTCAAGCTACGGAAGTTGCCGCCGCTGAACATATCCAGGTAGCCGAGCAAGGTGCCGGCGTTCTGCTGGAACCATTGGCGCAGGAGGTCGGTATTGATGCCCGGCGTGGGGATATGGGCGCCCAGGCGGTAGATCGCCAGGATGAAGAAGGTGAACAAGACCCGCTTGCGCAGGTCCGGCACCTTGAAGATGTTGGCGATGGATTTAAACATCGAAACGGCTCGAATCCTCCGCCGCTACGGCAGCAGCTCGGCTTTGCCCCCGGCTTTTTCTATTTTCTCCCGGGCGGCCCGGGAAAAGGCGTGCGCGCTCACCCGCAACGGGCGATCCACCACGCCGTTGGCGAGCACCTTGACGCCATCCTCGACGTGGCGGATGACGCCGCGGTCGAGCAGCACCGCGGGCGTGATCTCCTCGACGCCGAGCCCGGCCAGGCGGTCCAAGTTCACCTGGGCCCAGCGCTTGCGAAAGGGGTTGTGAAACCCGCGCTTGGGCAAGCGGCGATGGAGGGGCATCTGCCCGCCCTCGAAGCCGCGCACCAGGCGATGTCCGGAGCGCGAGCGCTGCCCTTTGTGGCCGCGGGTGGCAGTTTTGCCGTGGCCGCTGCCCATGCCCCGCCCGACGCGCTTGCGCGGATGGGTGGCGCCTTTCGGCTTGCGAATTTGGCTCAGATTCATTGGTCGGTTCCTATTTGCCGCCGCCCGCGCGCGTCGGGCTCGCCCGGCGCCAAGATGCGCACCAGATGAGGCACCTTGGCGACCATGCCGCGGATGCCCGGCGTGTCAGGGCGCACGCGCACCTGGCGCAGTTTGGTAAAGCCCAAGCCCCGCACGATCAGCTTTTGCCGCCAGCTCCGTCCGATGGCGGAGCGGTAGTATTCCAGCCGCAGGGTTTTCGCGGCGGAGTCGGCCGGCGCCGCTTTAGCCGCTCGGGGCTGCTTTTGGGTTGCCATCGCCTTGCCTCCGCCCTACAGTTCCGCCGCCGCCTTGCCGCGCAGCCCGGCGACCGCCTCGCGGTCGCGCAACTGCCGCAGCGCGGCGAAAGTCGCCTTGATAACGTTATGCGGATTGGTGGTGCCGATGCTCTTGGTGAGCACGTTGGAGATTCCCGCCGATTCCATCACCGCGCGCACGGCGCCGCCGGCAATGACGCCGGTGCCTTCGGCAGCGGGCTTGAGCAGCACGCGGCCGCTGCCGAAGCACCCCAGCACTTGGTGGGGAATGGTGGAGTCGCGGCGATGAATGCGCACGAGGTTTTTCTTGGCCGCCTCGATGCCCTTGCGAATGGCCTGCGGCACTTCCTTAGCTTTGCCGCTGCCATAGCCCACCACCGCCGCCCCGGGATCGCCGACGACCACCAAGGCGCTAAAGGATAGATTCTTGCCGCCCTTGACCACCTTGGTGACGCGGTTGATGGCCACTACCTGGTCTTTGAGCTGAAATTGATTGGCGTCGAGCCGCTGTCTGATTATCGGCATGCTATCTCCGCGCCTAGAAGCGCAAACCTCCCTCGCGCGCCGCCTCCGCCAAGGCCTTGACGCGGCCATGGTAAACATAGCCGCTGCGGTCGAAGACGACGCGTTCGATGCCCTGGGATTTGGCAGCGGCGGCGATCTTTCGTCCCACGGCTTGCGCCGCCGCGACGTTGCCGCCGCGCCCGGGGTCGTCCTTCTTGCCGAGGCTGGAAACCGCCAACAGGACCCGGCCGCTGTCGTCGTCGATCAACTGCGCGTAGATATGCTGCAAGGAGCGGAATACGCTCAAGCGCGGCTGCTCGGGCGTCCCCCGCAGCCGCTTGCGCGCCCGCTCGTGGCGCGCGCGCCGGCGTTGGTTCTTGGAGGTGGAATCGCTCATGGCCTTTCTCTCACTTGGCTCCCGTCTTGCCGACCTTCTTCTTCAAGCGCTCGCCGGTGTAGCGGACGCCCTTGTTCTTGTAGGGATCGGGCGGCCGCAGGGCGCGCAGCTCGGCGGCGACCTGCCCCACTTTTTGCCGGTCGATGCCGCGCACGGTGAGGTGCGTCTGCTTGGCATCCACCGCGATCTCGATGCCGGGCGGCAGGGGATACTCGATGGGGTGGCTGAAGCCCAGCGTCAGCACGAGCATGTTTTTGTTTTTCACTTCGGCGCGAAAGCCGACGCCCACGATATCGAGTTCTTTCTGAAATCCGTTTTGCACGCCGTGCACGGCGTTGGCCACCAGGCTGCGGGCCAGGCCATGCAACGCCGCCTGCTCGTCGTTTTGGCGCACGGCGAGCAAGTGGCCGTTCTCCTGCCGCATGGTGATGCCCGGCGGCAGCGGGACGGTGAGCTTGCCCTTGGGGCCCTCCACGCCCACCTCGGCCGGCTTGAGCGCGACCTTGACGCCGGCGGGGAGCGGAATCGGTTTGCGTCCTATCCTCGACATGGCCTCACCACACCTCGCACAGCAATTCGCCGCCGATGCCGATTTGGCGCGCCTCGCGCCCGGTCATCACGCCGCGCGGCGTGCTGAGAATATTGATTCCCATGCCGCCCAGCACGGGGCGAATCTGCTTGCGGCCGACATAGACGCGGCAGCCCGGCTTGGAGACGCGCTGCAGATCGCTGATCACCGGCTGATCACTGGCGTCGTACTTAAGGAAGACACGCAGCCGGGGCGGCTGGCCGTCCTCGGTTTCGAGCTTGAAATCGGAGATATAGCCCTCGTCGCGCAGAATGCGCACGATCTCCAGCTTCAGCTTCGACGCCGGCACATCCACCTTGGCTTGGTGGGCATGCACGGCGTTGCGAATACGCGTCAGCAAATCCGCTACTGGATCGGTCAAATTCATCCTCGACTCCCTCGGCCCCTCCGGCCCTACCAACTGGCCTTGATCACGCCGGCAATCTCGCCGCGCAGCGCCAGCGAACGAAAGCACAGCCGGCACAGCCCGAACTTCCGGTAGACGCTCCGCGGCCGGCCGCACAATTGGCAGCGGCGCCGCTGCCGGATGGCGAACTTCAACTGCTTGCGAGTCTTGGCCTCTCTTGCCTTGGTTGCCATGAATCTCCTTTAGGCGGCGCGGAACGGCATCCCCAAGTGCCGCAACAACGAACGGCCTTGCTCGTCGCCGCGCGCGCTGGTGACGATCGTGACGTTCATGCCCTTGAATTTCTCCACCTTGGCGTAATCGATCTCGGGGAAGATCGACTGATCGCGCAGGCCGAGCGTGTAGCTGCCGCGGCCATCGAAGGACTTGGGCGAGACGCCGCGGAAGTCGCGCACGCGCGGCAGGGCGACGTTGACCAGCCGGTCAAAGAACTCGTACATGCGGTCGCCGCGCAGGGTCACGCAAACGCCGATGGGCATGCCGGCGCGCAGCTTGAAGGCGGCGATGCTCTTTTTGGCCTTGGTGACGACCGGCTTCTGGCCGCAGATCGCCGCCAATTCCGCGGCGGCGCCCTCGAGCAGCTTGGGATTCTGCGTGGCCTCGCCGACGCCCATGTTGACCACGATCTTGGAGAGCTTGGGCACCGCCATCGGATTCTTGAGCCCGAACTCGCGCATGAGCGCGGGCACGACATCCTTCAGATATTTCTCTTTCAATCGAGCCGCCATAGACCTAATCCAAGGCGCGGTTGCACTTGCGGCAACTGCGAAATCGCTTGCCCTCCGGATTGCGCCCGTGCCGCAGCCGCGTGGGCCCGCACTCGGGGCAAACCAGCATCACGTTGGAGACATGGATGGGCGCCTCGTGCTCGGCGATGCCGCCCTTGATCTGCTTATCGGGATTGGCGCGGGTATGCCGCTTGACCATCATCACGTGCTCGACCAGGATCCGGTTCTCCTTGGGAAACACCCGCAGCACCTTGCCCTGGCGGCCCTTGTCGCGGCCGGCGATGACCTTGACCACGTCATTCTTCTTGATATCGGGCATGGGTTAGAGCACCTCCGGCGCGAGCGAGATGATCTTGAGGAAGCGCCGGTCGCGGAGCTCGCGCGCCACCGGGCCGAAGACGCGGGTGCCCACGGGCTCGCCCGCCTCGTTGATCAGCACCCCGGCATTCTGGTCGAAGCGGATGTAGGTGCCGTCCTTGCGGCGCGTCTCCTTGCGCGTGCGCACGATCACGACGCGCACCACCTTGCCCTTCTTGACCTGACCGTCGGGCGCGGCTTCCTTGACCGAGGCGGTGACCACGTCGCCGAGGCCGGCGCGCAAGCCGGTGTGGCCGCCGACGGGCAGGATCAGCTGCAGCCGCCGGGCGCCGCTGTTGTCGGCCACTTCCAAAATGCTCCGCATCTGCACCATGGCGCTCTCCTAGGCCTCCGCCGGCTTGGGCGCCGGCCGGCGCGTGTCGCGCTGCAGTTCGCCTTCGCCGACCGCCCGCGCCAATTCCTCGCGGGTGGGCAATTGCGCGGCGCGGCGCAGCACCTCCACCAGCCGCCAGCGCTTGAGCTTGCTCAATGGCCGGGTTTCGACGATGCGCACTACGTCGCCCGGGCGCGCGGCCTGCTGCGCGTCGTGGGCATAGAACTTATGGCGCTTGGTGATCTTGCGCCGATACAGCGGATGGGCGGTTTGCAGCACGACCTCGACGACGATCGTCTTCGCCATCTTGTTCGACACGACGGTGCCGATCTTTTCGTTGCGTGCGCCGCGCGCAGCGGCGCGCGTCTGGGTTTCACTCATGCTACCGGCCCTCCGCCCTTCGCCGCTCGGCGAGCATCGTCTTGACGCGCGCCACGTCGCGGCGCAGTTGCTGCAGCTTCTTCAAGCTCTCGGCGTTGCCCATGGCCATCTGGAACTTCAGCCGAAACACCTGATCGCGCAAATCCTGCTCCTGCGCCTTGAGCTCGGTCTCGCTCATTTGGCGGAACTTTTCGGCTCGTTTGCTCATCGTCGTCTCGCTAGCCCTGCTCCTCGCGCGCGACGAAGCGGGTGCGCAGCGGCAGCTTGTGGGCCGCCAGCCGCATCGCCTCCTCCGCTTGCGCGTGGGGCACGCCTTCCATCTCGAACAACACCCGTCCCGGCTTGACCACGGCCACCCAGTGGTCGGGCGCGCCCTTGCCTTTGCCCATGCGCGTTTCCGCCGGCTTCTTGGTCACCGGCTTATCGGGAAACACGCGAATCCAAATCTTGCCGCCGCGCTTGACGAAGCGGGTCATGGCCACGCGGCTGGCCTCGATCTGGCGGTCGGTGATCCAGCCCGGCTCCATGACCTTCAGCCCGAAATCGCCGAACGACAGCTGGCCGCCGGCCCAGGCCTTGCCCGCGCGGCGCCCACGCTGCTGTTTGCGATACTTCACTTTTTTCGGCATCAGCATCGGTGCAGTCCCCCGCTAGGCCGAGGCGCGCGCGCCCGCGCCCTGCTGCTGCTGACCACGGCGCCTTCCCAGAATCTCGCCGCGATAGGTCCACGCCTTGACGCCGATGACCCCGTAGGTGGTACGCGCCTCGGCAAAGCCGTAATCGATGTCGGCGCGCAGCGTGTGCAGCGGCAGCCGACCTTGCAAATACCACTCGGAGCGGGCGATCTCGGCGCCATTCAGACGCCCCGAAACGCGCACCTTGATGCCCTTGCAGCCAAAGCGCATAGCGCTATCGACGGCCTTGCGCATGGCGCGGCGGAAGGCGACGCGCTTTTCGAGTTGCAGGGCGATGGACTCGGCCACCAATTGCGCGTCGAGCTCCGGCTTGTGCACCTCTTGGATGTCGATGAAGACTTCGCGCTGCGTCTTTTTTTGCAGCTCGGCTTTCAGCTTTTCGATCTCCGCGCCCTTGCGGCCGATGATGATGCCGGGCCGCGAGGTATGGATCACGATGCGGAGCTTGTTGCCGGGCCGCGTGATCTCGATCGAGCTGACGCCGGCGGCGCGCAGCTTTTCCTTGAGGGCGTCGCGCAATTTAAGGTCTTCGAGCAGCAGCTTGCCGTAATCGCGAGTGGCAAACCACTGGCTTTTCCAAGGCTTGACGTAGCCCAGCCGGAATCCGTATGGATGAACCTTTTGTCCCATGCCCCGTCCTTTATTTCGCCTTCGGCTTGCTCGCCGGCTTCTTCTTGGCGGCGGGCTTTTTCGCGGCCGCCTTCTTGGCGGGCGCCTTCTTGGCCGCGGGCTTCTTGCCCGCCGCCGGCGGCTTGCGCGCCGGCTTGCGCGGCGCCGGCGGCGGAGCGGGCGCGGCCGCCTGCGGCCGCGGCTCGGGCTCGCCCACCACCCGCGCGACGCTCGGCTCCGGACGCGCGCGATCGCTCACGTGCACGGCGATATGCGCCAGCCGCCGCTGATAGTGATACGCGCGTCCCATCGGCGCCGGCCGGATGCGCTTCAACCGCGGCCCGTCGTTGACGTAGGCCCGGACGACGAACAGCTGATCCACGTCCACGTCCTCGTCCTGGTGGGTGGCGTTGGCAATCGCCGAGCGCAGTACCTTGGCGACGTCGCCGGCAATGCGCTTCCGCGTGAACTGCAAAATTTGCAGCGCCTCTTCCGCCCGCCGGCCGCGGATCTGATCCACCACCAGACGCGCCTTGCGCGGCGAGACTCGCACGAACTTCGCTTCCGCCCTGGCTTCCATGCCTCTCCTCGTCCTATCGCGGCGCCGGCGCCGGCGCGGTCGTCTTTTCCGCCGCCGCCTTCACTTGGTGCCCCTTGAAGGTGCGGGTGGGAGAGAACTCGCCGAGCTTATGTCCCACCATGTTTTCCGTAACGTACACGGGGATGAATTTGCGGCCATTGTGGACGGCGATGGTGTGGCCGACGAATTCCGGCAGCACGGTCGAGCGCCGCGACCAGGTTTTATAGACCTTTTTCTCGTTGCGCTGGTTCATCTCCGCGATGCGGCGGAGCAAGTGCGCGTCCACGAAGGGCCCTTTTTTTACCGATCTGGCCATGATTTACGCCTTCTTCCGGCGGCTGACGATGAAGCGGTCGGTCCGCTTGTTGTTGCGGGTCTTGTAGCCGCGCGTCGGCTGTCCCCAGGGAGTGACCGGATGGCGCCCGCCGGAGGTCTTGCCCTCGCCGCCGCCATGGGGATGGTCAACTGGATTCATGGAGACGCCGCGGTTGACCGGCCGCCGCCCCAGCCAGCGCACCCGCCCCGCCTTGCCGTAGCTGATGTTTTCGTGCTCGGCATTGCCCACCGAGCCGATCGTGGCCATGCACTCGGCCAGGACGCGACGGGTTTCGCCGGACGGCAGCTTGAGCAGGGCGTAATCGCCCTCCTTCGAAACCAATTGCGCGCCGCCGCCGGCCGCGCGCACGATCTGGCCGCCCTTGCCCGGCCGCAATTCGATGTTATGGAGCGTGGTGCCCGGCGGGATGTTGCGGAGCGGCAGGGCATTGCCCACCAAGATGTCCGCTTCCGGACCGCTGGTCACAGTCATGCCGACCTTCAGTCCCGCGGGCTGCAAGATGTAGCGGCGCTCGCCATCGCGGTACTTGAGCAGGGCGATGCGGGCGCTGCGATTGGGGTCGTACTCGACCGCTTCGACGACGGCGGGTACGCCGGTCTTATCGCGGCGGAAGTCGATGCGCCGGTACATGCGCTTGTGGCCGCCGCCGCGGTGCCAGATGGTGATATCGCCCTGCGCCCGGCGCCCGCCGGTCTTGCGCAGCGGCTCGAGCAGGGGCTTATGCGGCCGGTCGCGGGTGATCTCTTCGCTGACGACCACGGAATGGAAGCGGCGCGTCGGAGTCGTCGGCCGAAATGTTTTGATCGCCATCGCTCAATCCTTTAGACGTTCTCGGCGTACTCGGGCATCTTCTCGCCCGCTTGCAGTTTGACGTAGGCCTTCTTCCAATCCGGCTTATATCCGGAGTAGCGCCCCCGCCGCCGTTCCTTGCCGGCGAGCGCGATGGTGCGCACCGCCGCCACTTTCACTTTGAAGATCGCTTGCACCGCCTCGCGAATCTCCACCTTGCTGGCGTGGGGATCGACTTCGAAGACCAGCGTCTGCCGGTTTTCCTTGGCGTCCAGACCTTTCTCGGTGATGATCGGGCGCCGGATGACTTGGTACCGAGTGCGCATCTTCGCTCCTTAGGCGGCGCTCTTGCCCCGCGGCGCAGCGGCGCGCTGCAAGCTCTCGACGGCCGCCCGCGACAGCACGACCTTGGGATAGCGGAGCAGGTGATAGGGGTGGACGCGCGCAGGCGCCAGCACCTCAACTTCCGGCAGATTGCGCGCACTCAACGCCAGGTTGCGGTTCTCCGCCGCGCCATCCACCAGCAGCGCGCCGCGGGTCACGGCGAGGCCCTCGAGGGCCGCGCGCAGCTGTTTGGTCTTGGGCTGGGCCAGCTTGAATTCGTCGACGACGACCAGCTCCTGGTCGCGGAACTTGGCGGCCAGGGCCGACCGCAACGCGGCCTGCAGCTTCTTGCGCGGCATTGTCCAGGAGTAGTCGCGGGGCTGCGGTCCGTGCACGGTGCCGCCATGGCGCCACAGCGGGCTGCGGATACTGCCGATGCGCGCCCGCCCGGTTCCCTTCTGCCGCCAGAGCTTGCGGCCGCTGCCGCTCACCTCGGCGCGCCCCTTGGTCTGGTGCGTGCCGCGGCGGCGTCCGGCGGTGAAGTGGCGCACCGCCTCCCACAACAGCTCTTCGTTGACCGGGGCCGCGAAGACGGCGTCGAGCAGCTCCATCCGCCCCACGGTCTTGGCTCCCAGGTCCTTGATCTCGATCGTCGCCATCTCGCGCCTCGCGCTACTTCTTGCCCGCCCGCTTCTTGGAAGCCTTCAGCGGATCGACGGTGCCGGCGCCGGCAAACCCGCGCCGCTGGCGCGGGGGCTTGACCGCAGCGCGGATCATCAGGTAGCCGCCGTTCGGCCCCGGCACCGCCCCGCGGACCGCCAGGATGTTTTCGTCGGCATCCACGGCGACGACCTGCAAGTTGCGGGTCGTCACCCGCGCGTGGCCCATGTGGCCGGCCGCGCGCATGCCCTTGAGCACCCGCGAGGGAAAGGCCGAGGCGCCAATCGACCCCGGGGCGCGGTGAAACATGGAACCGTGGGTGGCCGCGCCGCCGCCGAAGTGGTGGCGCTTGACGAAGCCGGCAAAGCCGCGTCCCTTGCTGACGCCGATGACATCCACGTAATCGCGCTCCTGGAAGACGTCCACCAGCACGCGATCGCCGGGCTTCGTCTCGCCGTCGCCGGCAGGCAGGCGGAATTCGCGCACGAAGCGGCAGGGGGCCAAATCGTGCTTTTCGAAGACGCCCCGTTCCGGCTTGCTCAGCCGCGCCGGCTTGACGAACTCGATCAGCCCCATCTGCACGGCGTCATAGCCCTCTTTGGCCGCCGTCTTCCGCTGCGTCACGACGCAGGGGCCGGCCTGAATCAACGTCACCGGCACCAACTCGCCGCCCGCCTGATAGGCGTCGGTCATGCCGATCTTTTTGCCCAAAATGCCCTTGATCATGGCTTCCCTCGCCGCCGCTACCGATGCTCCTTGCCGAAGGCCTTGATCTCGACATCCACGCCCGCGGGAAGATCGAGCTTCATCAGCGCGTCCATGGTCTGCTGCGTCGGATCGAGCAGGTCGAGCAGGCGCTTGTGGGTGCGGATTTCAAACTGCTCGCGGCTCTTCTTGTCCACGTGCGGGGAGCGCAGGACGGTATAGCGGTTGATGTCGGTGGGCAGGGGAATCGGGCCGGCGATCTGGGCGCCGGTGCGCTTGGCGGTATCCACGATCTCGCTGGTCGACTGATCCAGCACGCGATAGTCGTACGCCTTGAGCCGAATGCGAATGCGTTCGCGGAGCATGGTGATCAATCCCTACGCCAGGATCTCGGCGATGGTGCCGGCGCCGACGGTGCGGCCGCCCTCGCGGATGGCGAAACGCAGTCCCTTTTCCATCGCCACCGGGGTGATCAGCTCGATTTCCAGCGCCACGTTGTCGCC